>JAESFZ010000042.1_pt1 | contig 500052 bp, 384 predicted proteins | sample 9269561 | NCBI WGS metagenome assembly JAESFZ01 (sample SAMN14515552, study PRJNA621657) | algae metagenome | isolation source: Tildeniella nuda ZEHNDER 1965/U140 and co-occurring heterotrophs from wet... | place: Switzerland: Stansstaad, Zurih | collected 1965-01-01
TGAATTTCTTCCGCCGCCTGACGCGCGATTACGAACACTTGGCCGCTTCGCACGAGGCGTTTGTGCGCTGGGCCTTCATTGATATCATTCTGGCAAAAATTACCACCTGAATTTCAAAACATGCTCTCAAAAACCAGGAGCGGTTTCGAGAAATTCGGGTTGCGCCTGGCGATTTCTTCCTTCAAAATGCTGACCTGGGCGTTCTGGCAACCCAAACTCAGCACGGTGGCCCCGGCCACGTTGGGGTGCGTGACGTACCCGGCCAGCAGGCCGCACAGGGCCTGGGCGTCGGAGCGGGTACCGCCGCAGCCCATGTCATGGTTGAGGAATTTCACGCCGTCCACGTTGGGGAACAGGCGGTTCTGGGGCAGTTCATTGGGCCCAACGGCCAAATCCGCCTCCAGAATTTCGGCCACTGATTTCCCGGAACGGTACAAACTCACCAGCCGCTCGGCTTCTGATTTCCAGCCCCCGGCGCGGGCGTAGCCGAGGCTTTCGGTCAGGGCTTCGCGCAGCACGGTGAGGTTGTGGGTTTCGCAGAACACCATTGGCAGCACGATCCAGTAGTTGGCCGTGCCCACCGAGCCGTCGGCGCGGGGGTAGCCCAGGAAGGTGCGGCCCTCGAAGTTCGACGTGTCGGGTCGGGCCCAGTCGAGTTTGCGGGTGCCGAGGCCGAACGAATCCGAGGCGTGTTTGGTGTTGAAGGTGTGCATCAGTCCGCCCCGGGCGATGGATTGCTTGGCCCGCCCTACGAGCACGCCGTACATCGTGATGGGTTCGTCGGGGGCGCGGGCTTCGGTCAGAAACTTGTGCTTGGCGGGGATGTCGTCGGCGAGGAGGAATTCGTCGCCGTCGAGCACGACGGTTTCGCCTTTTTTGAGATCGGCGAGGGCGACGATGACGTTGTCGGCGGGGTGAATTTTCAGGATGCGCTGGTTCATGGGGCGTAAAATTGGAACACGGACCCAACGGATGCAACGCAACACGGATTCACACTGCCAAAAACTCAGTTTGTATCCGTGTTACCGCGTAGCCGTCTGACCCGTGTTCAATTTTTTCAGAATCAATTTTTCACCAAAACCACCTCCGACTCGGCCAGCACCGCCGCCGGGCCGCGTTCCTGCAAGGCCGTCAGGCACTCGCCGACGCGCTCCCCGAAGCCGGGCAATGCGTTAAGGTCCTGCCCCCAGAACGGCTCATGGGCCAGCACCTCGGCCACGTCGCCGCCCCGTTCCCACCACTGGCAAAACCAGGCGGCGGCTTCGTCCTGAATTGGGTAGGGTTGGCCGTTGCGACGACCGAAGTACTGCCCGCCGTCTTCGCCGACGGCTTTCATAAACAGCAGGTAGGCGGCGAAACCCAGGCAGAACCGTTCGGGTGCGTAGCCCTGCCGCTCGTAGTGCGTCACCAGCAGGGGCACGTTGCGCATCCGCATTTTGGCCGTGTACTGGGTGGTGATGCTGAGGAGTTTGTGTTCGAGGAAGGGGTTGCGGAACCGCTCCAGCACCTGCCGCCCGAAGGTTTCGGCGGTTTCCTCCGACACGTCGTAGGGTATGGCCGGAGCCAGTTCGTCGAGCATCAGGCGCTCCACGAAGTTGGCGGCCACGGGGTCGCCCATGCTGTCGCGGACGGTGTTTTTTTCGCAAAGAAAATTCAGCCCGCAGGTGAGCGTGTGGGTGCCGTTGAGGAGGCGGAGTTTCAATTCGCGGTAAATCTCGATGTCGGGCGCGATGATGAGGCCCGGCGGGCACACGTCCAGCGCGTCGAAGGCGGCTTTCACGCGCTCGTCGCCCTCGATGGCCCAGAGGCGGTAGGCTTCCGACACCAGCAGCAGGCCGTCGCGGTAGCCGAGGTGGCGCTCGAAATCGGCCAGGTCGGCGGCGTTGGGTTTGCCGGGCACGATGCGGTCCACGAGCGAGTTGCAGAACTGGTTGGCCGTTTCGAGCCAGTCGAGAAAGGCCACTTCCAATCCGCCCCGGTGGGCCAGTTCGAGGCAGATTTCCTGCAATTTCGTACCGTTGTCGGGAATGAGTTCGGTGGGCACGATCACCAGCCCGGCGTCGGCGCTGCCACCGAAGACTTGCCAGCGTTCGTACAAAAACCGGGTCAGTTTGCCGGGAAACGAAGCGGGGGGCGTAGCGGTCAGGTCTTCGGTTTCGTCGAGCTGAATGCCGACTTCGGTGGTGTTGGAAATGACAAGCTGGAGATTGGAATTCCGGGCGCAGGCCAGCACCTCGGCCCACTGCCCTCGGGCCGAGAGCGTCCGGCTGATGCTGGCGTTGACGCGGTATTCCTCCAGGGGTTCGCCGTTGTCAAGGCCCCGGATGATGTGCGTGAACAACCCATCCTGCCGCCCGAACGCATCCCCGTCGCCCTGGTCGGTGGATTTCACCACCACCACGCGGCCGTTGAAGCGGCCGTGCTGGTTGGCTTCGTCGAAAAAGCCGTCGCAAAGTCCCCGCAACAGCACGCCCGTGCCGAATTGCAGTACCCGTTCGGGGAGGTCGAAAACGGCGGGGTCGGGCAGGTGGAGCGGAACGGTCGCCGTATGTTTGGTCAGGGTTTCGCGGGTCAGGGTCGGCAGCGACATGGCAGCGGGGCGTTTGGAGGATTCGTTGTTGGGGTAAAGGCCCCCGCCGAAAAAAACTAACCGGTTGAAAATGGAAAATTTGAACCGCTCCATCGCCACCGCCGATGGTAGCCATACGCTGGTCAGCGACCGCTTCGGGCAGACGTACCACTCCGTTCACGGGGCGCTGGCCGAGTCGCGGCGGGTGTTTCTGCAACTCGGATTTGAGTTCGTGACGGAAGCGAAAACCGGAATCTCGGTGCTTGAAATGGGATTCGGCACCGGCCTGAACGCCCTGCTGACCTGGCTTGAAGCCGACCATCGCCGCCTGCCGGTGCGCTACGTCACGCTGGAAGCCTACCCGATTTCGCCCGAAGACGTGGCGGCGCTCAACTACGACGCCGTGCTCCGCACCGACCGCCTGCGCCGTCTTCACGAAGCGCCCTGGGGCGTGGACGTGGCGCTGGGGGAATTTTTTACGATTCGGAAAGAGCGGACAACGATGGAGGCGTTCATCGCCAGCGATGGGAGCAAGCCGTACGATTTAATTTATTTCGACGCGTTCTCCCCCGACACCCAGCCCGAACTTTGGACGGCGGAGGTGTTCTCGGCACTGGCGCGGAAAATGCCATCTGGCGGCGTGCTGACCACGTATTCGGCGAAGGGCAGTGTGCGGAGGGCCTTGCAGGCGGCGGGGTTTCGGGTCGAAAAACACCCCGGCCCGCCGGGGAAGCGGGAGGTGGTGCGGGCGGTGTTGCCCGCCTACAGCGGATTCTTGTGAAAAGCCGACGATTGTCGTAGTTTCGGAAAAACTTAGACTATGAACGAAATCACGTTTCTGGTTCAGGAAGCCGAGGAGGGCGGCTACACGGCGCGGGCACTGGGCAAATCCATTTTCACCGAAGGCGAGACGATGGAGGAATTGAAAGCGAACATCAAGGAGGCCGTGCAATGCTATTTCGGCGATGATTCGATTAATGATTGTAGGGCGGATTGCCAATCATGAAGTTCAATCTCCCTAACTTCGCAGTAGCCATTCATTCCAAAACCATGAGCAACGTTCAATTCGTCACCGACGCCAAAGGCCAGAAAACGGGGGTTCTGCTCAGCATGGAGCAGTACGAAAAAATGCTGGAAGAGTTGGAGGAGCTGGCAGACACCCGGGATTTTGATAAGGCCAAACGGAGTAAACTCAAGTCCCGACCTTTCAGGGAATTTTTAAAAGAAGTCAAAGAATCTCAGTCGTAGATGTCGCGCCGGTGGCCGATTTTGGTGACCCTGACCAACCGACGCCGGTCGAATACTTCGTAAATGATACGATAGTCGCCGACCCGGATTCGGTAACCCTCGCGCTCCTTCATTTTTTTGCAACCCGCAGGTCGGGGGTCGTTTTCAAGTTTGAGAATAGCAACTTCTAGAGTTTCCTGAACATTTTGAGGCAACTTGTAAAATTGCTTCTCTGCGTGAGGGTGGATTTCGACGGTGTACATGGCCGTAATTGATTTGAGGCAAAACTACCGGGGCCGATGCGTGCCCGCTAATTAGGGCGGGCAAAAGCATGCCATTGACGAAGCCCGCCCAGACCTGCTTTTCACTCCCACCGCACCACCACCCCCACCGCCGCCTTCCGCCCCTGGTCGTCCACGCAGGCAATGCGCACCTTCCCCGGCTGGGGCCGGAAAAACACGGTTTCCCCCGGCCCGGCTTTTCGCAGCATCTTATCGTTGACGTACCAGAACACCGCCCCCACGCCGTTGGGCACCTGCCCGCGCAGGGCCAGTTGCTGATTGCCGGTTTTCGACAGGAAAAACTCCCCCCCGTCCAGCGGACTCACGATCACCGGCCCGCCCTCAGCGAACACGCGCGTGCAGGCCGGGTTGTGCGGGGGAATTTTGGCGTAGGGAATCCGCTCGCCCTCGTACCAGGCGATGAGTTCGGGGGCCAGGTTGGGGTAGGGTCGCCGCACGGCTCCGCTGTCCGGCTGGCAGCGGGTGCAGTAGCTGAAGGTGCCCGTAGCGTTGGTGAACACCGCCCGCTGGTGCTGGCAAAGCGGTGTGGCGGTCACGCCCGGCAGGTGGTCGTCGAGCACGCTCCGCTCGCAAAGTTCCCCCGGTGGCAGGCCGCTCACCGGGCAGACCTTGCGCTTCATCAAGCCTCTCGGCGCGCCGAACCAGCGAACGGGGGCGTTGTAATCGATGGCGTTGAACACGTCGAACAGCAGGGGCGTGGCGAGGGCGGCTCCGCTGAGTTCGGGCACGCCTTCGCCCGAAAAATTGCCCACCCACACGCCCACCGTAAAGCGGGCGTTGTAGCCGATGCTCCAGGCGTCGCGCTTGCCGAAAGACGTACCCGTTTTCCAGGCGATTTTCGGCAGGCGGTACGTGTACTCGTAGCCGTTGGGCAGGTCGGGGCGGGTGATTTGGGCGAGGATTTGGGTGGTGAGAAAAGCCGCTTCCGGAGAAACCAGCGGTACTGCGCTGGTTCGTCCGACGGGTTGGGTCAACCGGGCTTTCTCAAATTTTCCTTCGTGCGCAAAGGCCGCGAACAGGTTGGTCAGTTCCTCCAGCGTCACGCCGCAGCCCCCCAGCACGAGCGAGAGGCCCAACTTCGGCCCGGCGCGCTTCACGGTTTCAAACCCCGCTTTTTTCAACTGACCGACCAGCACCGGCGTCGTCACGTCGCGGAGCAGCCGCACGGCGGGGACGTTGAGCGAGTTGGCCAGGGCAAATTCCGCCGTGACGGGGCCGTGGAAGTTCTGGTCGAAATTCACCGGCTCGTAGCCGCCGAAGTTCGTCGGCACGTCGAGCAACTGCATTTTGGGCGTCAGCAGCCCCCGGTCAAAGGCCGTGGCGTAGAGCAGGGGCTTCAGCGCGCTGCCGGGCGAGCGCACGGCCCGGATGCCGTCCACCTGCCCGCCGTCGGTGGGGTCGTTGAAATCGGCCGAACCGACGTAGGTCGCCACGGTGCGGGTTTGGTTGTCGAGCACGAGCACGGCGGCGTTGCGAATGTGCAGCGCCCGGAGGCGGGCCGCGTAGTTTTTCACCAAGCCCTCGGTTTTGGCCTGCATTTCGGGGCGAATCGTGCTCCGGATGATTGGCCCCGTCCCGGCGGCGTCCCGTGCCAGCCGCAGACTCAGGTGCGGGGCGGCTTTCGGGGCTTCGTGGCGGCGCACGGTGAGCGGTTCGGCGAGGGCATCGGCGATTTGATTTTTTTCGAAAAGTTCCGCTTCGTCAAACCGCCGCAGCCACCGGTCGCGGGCGGCCCGCACGGCGGCGCTGTTCGTCCCCAGCCGCAGGCTCGACGGGCGGTTGGGCACCACCACCAGCGCCGTGATTTCGGCCAGGCTCAGCACTTCGGGCGATTTCTGGAAGTAGAGCAACGCCGCCGACTTCAGCCCCTCGACGTTGGAGCCGTAGGGTGCGAGGTTGACGTACAGTTGCAGGATTTCGTCTTTTGAAAAATGCCACTCCAGTTGCAGGGCCCGCGCCATTTCCCGCAGTTTGCTGCCGTAGGTGCGCCCGGCGGGCTGGAGCAGCCGGGCTACCTGCATGGTGAGCGTCGAAGCGCCGGAGGTACGCCGCCCGGTGACGAGGTTGCGCCAAGCCGCCCGCGCCACGGCCAGCGGGTTGACGCCGGGGTGCCAGCGAAACCAGCGGTCTTCCTTAAAAATCAGAGCTTTGCGCAACGCGGGCGTGAGTTCGCGTTGCGTTGTGTAGAGCCGCCACTTGTCGTCGGGGGTCAGAAAGGCGTGGAGCACCGTGCCGTCGGCGGCGGTGACGACGGTGGAGTGGCGGGGGAGGGGCGGCAGGGGAAACAGCGCGTCCAGCCCCAGCAGTAGCAACGCGCCGCTGAGCACCGCCGCGAAGGTGCGGCGGAGCCAGCAGGATTTCAGCACGGTGAAAAGGCGGGCACGCATGGCCCGAAGGTACGCGCCCGGCACCAATCCCCGAAGCCCCGGCATCACCCGGTCGTCCGGAGCGATTGAAACGTGTTGATGCCGAAGCTATTTTCGCTTTTTCACCAGCACCTACCCATGCTTCTGCCCCGCCCGTTCTCTCTCTCCATCCGCATCCTGCGCTGGGTACCGCTGCTGCTTGTCCTGGCCTGCGACACGCCCTCGTACCCGCCCTGGATCAGCGGGGCGCTCTGGACGGTCGAGACCGGGGGCCGCAAACGGCTCTGCTACGTGACAGAGGAAGAACGGCAGAAAACGGTCGGCAGTCGGCGCTCGTCGGGAATCGTGAGTTACACCCGCTACGAACTCGTCGCCCGCGACTTAGGCACGGGGCAACTCCTCGACCGCGTTCGCCTGGCTGACGAGCGCAACGCCCCATCCGGGCGGGGACCGGAAATCATCGGTCCGGCTTCGGGCGGGCTGTGGCTCTGGAACGGGGGCCCCGAAGTCCGCGACCCGGCTACGCTGGAGGTGCGTTTCACCGCCGAGAAGCTCCGCGTTCTCAACCCCAATCTAGCGAACCTGCTGCCCGGCGAGCGCAATTTTTACAAGGTTTCAGCCCCGCACCAGGCTCTGCTGTTCAAAGGTGCCGACGCCAATTTTTACCAAATCGACGCCACCAGCGGCCGCATTGGCCCCGCCGATGCGGAGCGACTGCGCGGCATCACGCCCACCCGCTCGGTCGAGAAGGGCTTCACCTACGTGCAACCTCCCGGCCGGTATTTGTTTTACGGCCGCTTCGACGGGCACCAGGTCAAGTCGTTCGTTACCCCGACCAACCAGTGGTACGCCCTGCTTACGGACGAAGAACGGGCGCGGCTGTCGCGCTGGCCGGGGAGCAGCAACGGCGTGTACGGCGAGGTGGCCCGGCGGTTGTACCGCGCGCCCTTCGTGCTCGACGACCGCCGGAAGGTGGAAATTGCCCCCGCACAGGCACAGCCCCTGGGCACCGGTCGGTACGTGCAGGGTGGCTTCCTGAAGCGCACGCCCCAGGCCGTGTGGGACGTACCCGACCCGAGTTCGAGCCTGGTGCTTTGCAAAAACGCCCTCGGTCAGGATCAGCCCTGGGTGCTCGTACGCCTGGCCCGCGACGGGCGCGAACTCTGGCGGCAGTCCACGGGCATCGCCGACCTGGTGCAGATGGCCGACGGAGGCACGGCGGTTGTCCTGTACGGCTACGCCGATCGCCGCGAACCCCTCCGCCTGCGCCCCGCCCGGCTGGTGTGGGTCGATGCCGCCACGGGTCGCCGGACGGAAGTAGTGGTGCGGGCGGAAGAACCCTGACGGCGGAGTCTGCGGCTGCCACACTCATCGGAAAGCAGCAATCGGGTTGCGGGGTTTACCGGCACTGGTGGCATTCATTCATTTAAACCCCGCATTCATTCATTTGGAGTTGTGCGGCGCGAGGCTCTTTGTTTGGTTTGCTGCCGCAATTTCAAATTCCGCCCTTGTGAAGAGTCTGCTTTCGATTAAGACAGTTTCGCCCGTTGCTCTTTCTTCCCAGGGGCTTTGGTTATTCCGGTATCCTCACCTCAATCGTGAGGAAAGTACCCGACGGCCTGGGTGTCGGCGGTAAGCCCGGTGCGTCGTGCCATGTGCCTGACACCGAACAGAACAGCATCCTATCACCATCAAAAACGTCACTTTAAAGACGAGTACCGACGGCGGTTGATACGGCGGGTTATCCGCCGCTGGCCCTCGCGGTTCGGCGACACGGCGTGCACGAACGCCACCATGCATTTACTAGTGTGAGGAATCGAACGGGCCGGAGCGTTGCTCCGGCCTGCTTTGTGCAGTACCCTTCGGTGAGGATGGAATCAGGCCACCCGGTCGGCGACCCGCTCGTTCGGTGCCAGCGGAAACGTGACCGAAATGGTGGTGCCCCGGTTTACTTCACTGGCTACGTCGAGGTGACCGCCGTTGAGGTGCACCAGTTCGTGAACCAGCACCAACCCCAATCCGGCTCCGGCCTCGCAGGCGGTACCTGCCTGCGAAGGGCATCCGTTTAGCTCAAAGAGCGTGGCCAACTGCTCCGGCGGTATGCCGATGCCGTTGTCGATCACGTCGAGGCGGCCGTGTTGCCCTTCCGCCGCGTACACGACCCGGATGTTGCCGTTGGGATGGGTAAATTTCAGCGCGTTTTGCAGCAGGTTGCGCACCACGATGGTCAGGTGGTGGGGGTCGGTCAGCAGCCGGGCATCGGCCGGAATGTGGCTGTTCAGGGCGATGTTCTTGGCGTTGGCTACCGGCTGGAGTACGCTGATTTCGCCCGCCACCGCCGCCCGGAGCGGCACGGCAGTGGGCCGGGGACGCAGGCCACCCATTTGCGACCTGGCCCAGGTGAGGAGGTTATCGAGGGTGGTTTGCAGGGCGTGAAGCTGGTGCCCCACCCGCGGGAGGGCTTCCGTGAACTCGTTGGGGCTGAGTGCCCCCCACTTCATCAGGCTCAGGTAGTTGGACAGACTCGTGACGGGCGAACGCAGATCGTGGGCCAGCACGGCAAACAGCTTGTCTTTGGTGGAATTGAGGTGGGCCAGTTGGCGGTGCTGGCGCTCGATGCGCCGTTGCTTGCGCTGCAACACCACTACAAACCCAACCAACAGCCCGGCGATGACCAGCGCGCCGACCAGGTACCCCCGCTGCCGCTCCTGCCGGGTGGCGAGGTGGGCCAGTTCGACTTCTTTTTTCTCGATGGCTAGCGCCGCCTGCAGCTCGGTCATGCGGAGTTTGGCGTCGCGGGTGTGGCGGGTGCGTTGCAGCCCCAGGCGGACGTCGGCCATGAGGTTGCTCCAGCGGTAAGCCTGTTCGTAATTTCCTTGCTCGACGTACAGATCGGCCAGGTTCCGGAAGTAGTAAAACAGGTGCAGCGAATCGGGCCGGGACCGTTGGCGTTCGAGGGCCAGCCCCCGGAGCAGGTAGGTTTCGGCTTCGTCGTAGTGTTTCAGCTTGGTCGAAAGCTGGGCCATGTCGTTGGCGTACACGAAAGGCCCCTGGGTTTGGCGAAACTGGTTTTTGGCGGCGGCGAGCCGACGCGCCAGGGCGAGTGCCTGGGCGTGTTTGCCTTGTTTTTCGAGCGCAGTGCAGCAATCCAGTCCGGCCGTGAGCCACCGGTCGAGGTTGTGCGGGGCACAGGTCGTCATGCTCAGGCGGGAGTAGGCCTCGGCCTCGCGGTAGTTGCCCCGCAGGGCATGAAAATCGCTCCCAATTTCGTATCCGTTGCAAAGTATCTCCCAATCGTTGGTTTGACGGGCGTACCGCTGAGCAATGGCCAGCAACTCAAACGGATCGCCCATCCGCTGGTGCTGGGCCACCACGGCCAACAACTGGTAGCTCAGGGCCAGGTGCCGGAAGTCGTTGATGCGGCTGGCCAGGTCGCGCGCTCGGGTGAGGTATTCCAGGGCCAGGGCTTCGTCGCGCAGCAGGTACACGCAGGCGTGACCGAGCTGGCACAAGGCCCGGACTTCCCCCGCCGTGTGGCGGGCGCGCTGGGCCAGCCGGAGCGATTGGCGCAAAAGGTACAGCCCGGAATCGGGGTTTTCTTCGCCGAGTCGTTCGCCAAGTTGCCCCAGCAAGCGGCTGCGGGCCGTGTCGGTGCGGGCCTGGTTGAGTTGATGCCGCAGGGTGTGCGGCTCGGGCTGCGCCCGGAGCAAACCGGGGCCACTTAGCCACAACGCCAGGAAGACGCCGCCGCCGCAAAGCGCACGCACGGCCGCCCGAAGGATCAGCATGGAAAGCAACATTCGGCGGCAAATAACCAGCAGTAAGCGAGCATCCCCAAAGATAAACGCCCCTCGCGATTCTAGCGACCGAACAGCCGGGGGATTTTCTCCACCAACGAACTTCTTTTCTCGCTCCTACCCGACATTCCGGGGCTGGTATGCGGTGGAGTACGCCGAGGCATGTTTGTTTTGCACTGCAAAACGGAGGTAGCGGTTGTCCGTACCGCGAAAAGGCTCACCCCGGCATGACACTCCTCACAGTTGTACTCGTCGACGACGACCCCTCGTCGCTGGCGCTGCTCCGGCACTTCATCAGCCGGTTGCCTGTCCTGCACTTCCTGGCCGAATTCACCACCACCGCCGGCGCCCGTCAGTTTCTGCACCAGCAGCGGGCCGACTTGCTGCTGCTCGACATCAACCTGCCCGATGGCGATGCGTTTGGGTTGCTCGACGCGCTGCCCCACCCGCCCTCCGTCATTCTGACTACCTCGTCGGTGACCGACTCCCTCCAGGCCTACGAGTACGGTGTGGTGGACTACCTGGTCAAACCCATTCCCTTCGACCGCTTCCGCGAAGCCATCGGGCGCGTACAGCAACGACTCGCGGCCCCGCCTTCGCCCACGCTGCTCCTCAAGGATGGTCGCAGCCTGGTGCGGGTGCCCGTGACCGACATTCGCTACATCTCGGCCGAAGGGGCCTATTCCCGGATTTACCTTTCCCGGAAAAGCCTGCTCGTCAACCACCTGCTGGCCGACTTGCAGGAGCGCCTCCCGGCAGAGGAGTTCATCCGGGTGCACCGGTCGTACATTGTGGCCCTGGGGCACGTCAGCCGGATGTCGCTGCTGTTCGTGGAGGTGGGCGACCAGCGGATTCCCGTGGGCATCCGGTACCGCGAAGCGCTGAAGAATCGGCTGAACTAGTTCTGCCCGAACACCAACGTTCGCCCCCTCCGATGAAACTCCCCCCTTGCCCTGCCGTTGCGCGACGAGCACGGGTTGCAGAACGCGGGCGACTCCGCCGCCACGTACTACGGGGGCGAACGAATGCCTGCGGCGTGCCTGTGAGGGGCGCGCGCGGGTGGGTAAAAAAAGTTGCGGCGTTTATCCGACTCCGTTTTGATTTTTGGCGAAGGCTTGCGATACTTGACGACGTAACCTCCGAACCGCCCACATGATGCCACGCTGTACGGCTTTCCTTCGCCTTTCTTGTTTCGTTTTCGGCCTGAACCGCGCTGCTCCGACCTGATGCGGCATGGGCCGCCAGGCCGAAGACTGGCTTTTATGGCCCGTTTCAAGTCCCTTCGCACGGGGTTGGCTTCAGACCGCGCGGCGTCCGCTTGGAACAACGAGGACAACGAGGGGCCGGTACGGACATCCGCGTCATTCAGGACCTGCTCGGCCACGCCAGCATCAAAACCACCGAAATTTACACCCATGTGGCCCGACACAGTCGCCCCGCTTCGCCGATTGACGATATGGGGCTTTGAGCAGCGAGCTTCGCAAACCCGCCCAAATTGGCTGGGTTTGCGAAACTCGCTTGCGTACCATTGGCGGATTGGCGCAACTTGGCATTGCGCAAACACAACTGTTAGCTGCTACTTTACCGAGAGACCGTAAAAATGAAAAAATATACTAAATATATAACACTTATTACAATTGGGCTTATCCTGACAATCTTGTTTTGGAAATATCCTGCACCACACGACAGAATACTAAATATTCAGAATTATTTAATTACAGTTGGAGGTATAATTTCAGCTTTTGTTATAGCATATCTATCAGCAAAAATATTTAATATAAAAACTGACAGGGACAATCGACAAACTCAAATTGACAAACTTGGCGAAAGATTAACAGCATTTAGACAACTATTATATTTTGTAATGCATAGTAGAGATTTCTGGGTGAGGTATAATGACATTGCTAAGTTTAAAAAAGAATATCCAGGTTTTGACTACGAAAGATTAAGAGGTTCAGGTGAAGACCCATTAAGATATAAATTTCATTTAGAACAAACTGAAATTTCACAAGGAACTATTTCATTGTACACTGCAATGGAAGCTATTTATGACAAAGAAGATAAATATTTAATTCCTTGGGCTTATGAAAGAACTGCAACGGAAAGATATAATATTGACGACCTTTCAAAATATCACGAACCTTGCAATCAAATATGGTATTATTTAGACGGAAGATATGCAAAACACGGAGTTGGGTTATTCAACGATGAAGGTTTAAATAGAATGGACATTGAAAATTTCCAAGAAAGACTTTCAATTGCTGACATTAGACAAAAAGGAAAAGATTTTCACAGAGTTTTATTGGCAAGTTTAGGAAGTGAATTTTATGAATATGTAATTCCTAAAATGGCTGAACTTATTAATCAAAATACAGGTATTCCAAAAGGACTATTAAAAACATTTTATAGTTTGCTTTCCATAATGCTTTTTGGTGTACTTCTACCAATAATTCTTCAATCGATTTCCGTTAATAAATGTATTGACACGACATTGACACTAATTTTTGTAAACTTGACAACGCTTTCATTGGTATATTTTTTATTTGAATTTTATGACTTATTAAAAGACGAAATAGATACGAACAAAAAAAGCAGTAGCTAACAGCAGTTTGGCAAAAGCTGGGCTTCAGTGCTTAATTGAACATTTGTAATTCTAATGAACTTTGTACTAAATTTGAACATTCGTACTATTAATCCCAGCCTTCGCCAAGCTGCAAACCGTTAGCGGCTATATTATTGACGACACTGCAACCACGAAATGACACTTTACAAATACAGAAGCAACTCCGACTTCACAGACAAAATATTTACAGATAAAAAAGTCTGGCTTTCAAATGCTGCTGGACTTAATGACCCTTTTGAATGCACTATTGGCGACATTGCAAAAGACTGGATAAATGCTGAGGTTAAGAAGTTAAAGAATGGACATATGGGTGGCTTTTTACATGGAGCAATGCAGTCTATTAAGACAAACACCAACTTTTATGACCTTAACCCTAAACAGACAAAAGAGTTTCTTAAAAAATTTGGGCAAAAGGACTTTGACGCACAATACAAAACGACAAGAGAGTTTATCTTTCGTAAAACGGGAAAGGAATTAAGCGACCCTGACGAAACTTTTAAAAACTTTGACAATCAACTCAATCAAGTTGGTATTTTTAGTTTAAGTGAGGCCGATGACAATGAGCTAATGTGGGCACACTACGCAGACAGTTCAAAAGGAATTGCATTAGGTTTTGAAGTTACAGACGGAGGAAAATTAGCAGACCCCGAGCATTGTATCAAGGTAAATTATTCAGACGTAAGACCAACTTTTAGCGGTAACGGTTTCAAAGTCACTATCTCAATATATGCAGTAAGTAAGAGTATTCAGAAAATATCATTCAATGACACGACATTTCAACAAGCGGTTTCAACAAAGACAACGAACTGGGCTTACGAAAAAGAATGGCGTTATATTGAAGAGTTTTCAGGAAGTTATGACTACCCTGGAAAATTGACAGAAATAATTTTTGGACTAAAATGCCCCAACGACATACGACAGAAATACATTGAATTAGTCAGCAAACATTTTGACTACTCAATAGACTTTTATGAAATTGTCATTCTTCCAAATTCAACCAAACTGACTAAGACAAAATATGACCGCTGACGAAAGAAATACAGCCGCTAACAAGGGGTTTGCAATAGCGGGGGTTCAGTGCTTCGCAGACACTTTTGTTCAAGGTAGAAGTTCAGTTCTCCGAACAAAGTTTAGTGCTAAAACTCCCCGCCATCGCAAACCCCCGAAACGCTATCCGTAGATTAATCTACGGATTTTTTATGATCGATAGGGACTTTGTCCCGGAGGATGAGCAAGTTAGATGCCCTTACCAAAATCGTCATAAATCAATTCTTTTGCAGATTGCCGGGACAAAGTCCCTCTTCATTCATGGCTCATCCGTAGATTCCTCTACGGATGGTTTTGGGTATTATTTTGCGTTCAACCCGCAGCTTTGATCGGGCTAAAATCATGTTACTTTCCTGCTCTTTTCTGAACGTTCCGCATTCCGTTGGCTTTCGTTTCGTCCTGTTTTGTGCCTTCCAACGCACGATAGTGTTTCGTGCGCGGCGCGCGTGTGTAGCTGGGGGTAGGTTTGCTGGGGTCGCAATGGGGCTGGTGGGGGCGGCGGTGGGGGTGATGTGGCCTTGGAGGTAGCATAAGGCTGCGGAGCGAGCAGGGGATTGATGGTAACGGGCATTAACGTACTGAGGGCGAGTGTTTTCGGAAAGGGGTGAATTGGATTTTTTTGAGATGATGTGCTTATCTTGAGCGCGTAAGGAGGTAACGGTTGCATTTTACGTTGAATGTACGCGAAGGGCTTGTTTTTGTCCTGATTTCCAGGGAGTTTTCGGGTAGTTCCACCTTTTTAATCTCCTCTCGATCATGGGAAAAACAACGAGTGCCAGTCTGACGAGCATCACCGACAATTTTGAGCAGATGGTGACGTCGGTGATTTACATGGGCGCGGGCTATAAGCCCGTGCGGACGATCCTGAAAGTGCCGGGTCTGCAAGGGCTGCTGGCCAGTGGCAAAGGTGTGCTTGGCCAGGTGAGTGTGGCGGAGTCGGCGACGAACCGGGAAATTGCCGAGCGGGCGGTGCTGTTTGCGCCGTTGCAGGGGCGGGGCACCAAGCTGTCGAATACGCTGTACGCGCTGAGTCCGGAGTCGCCGATGCAGAATTCGGTGGATGCCGACCTGCGCAAGCTGCGGGGGCAACGGGCTTCGGAAGTGCCCACCAACCCCGACGGGACGCCGGGTAACACCCACTCGGTGTCGGAAGGGTCGTATGCCATGCAGGTGAAGTATTTTACGGACATGATCAACAACGCGGCCCAGGACCCGCTCTACGTGCCGGAGGAGGAGGAAATGACGCTGACGGAGCTGCGGGCCTACCGGGATGCGCTGCTGGCGGCCAATTCGGCGGTGAAAAACGCCGAAGAAGCCCTGAAGCAGGCCCGGATTAACCGGGATGAAGTGCTGTTTGGTGAGCCGAACGGGCTGGTGCCGGTGGCGTTGCAGGTGAAAGCCTACGTGAAAGGGGCTTTTGGCGCGAAGAGTCCGCAGTATAAGCTGATCAGCGGGTTGAAGTTCATTCGGAAATAGCCGAGAAGGGCCAACCGGGCGGGGCATCCGCCGGTGCGGACTGCATGCCGAAAGCGCGGGTTTCCGTGCTTTCGGCGTTTTTGGGGGTGCGTAAGGCGGGTTTTGTCGGGGGGCGAGGGTGGGTGGTGGGGGACCCGGGTGTTTTTTTGGGGGACGGGCCTGCTTCCTTGGGGAGGCACGCGGTTTCTTTGGAAGACCTTGCTGTTTCTTTGAACGAGCACCCTGCTTTTTTGGAAAGGCTCCCTGCTTCTTTGGACGAGCACCCTGCTTCTTTGGAAACACGCCCTGTTTCTTTGGACGAGCGCCCTGTTTTTTTGGAGACGCACGCTGCTTCTTTGGACGAGCATCCTGTTTTTATGGAAAGGCGTCCTTCTTCTTTGGACGAGCGTGCTGCTTCTTTGGGGAAGCGTGCTGTTTCTTTGGGCGAGCACGCTGCTTCTTTGGGGAAGCGGGCGGTTTTTTTGCCGGAGCGCGCTGCTTTTCAGGCCGGGCGGGATGGATTTGCCGACGAAGCGGGTGGGAGTGAGGGGAGCGGTGCCGGGGCGGGGTTAAGGGTTGCGGGGGGAGGAGGCGACGAGGTGGTTCACGATTTTGCGGGAGTCGAGTTTGATTCCCCGCAGGATGCCCGCCGTGGGCAGCTCGAAGCCGAGGAAATACAGGCCGGCGTAGCGGGGGTCGTTGCTCCAGAGGCTGCGGGGGTGGCCGCGTTCGTTGAGGAGGGGGGCGGCGTCGGGGAGGAAGTCGTCGATGCGGGAGCGGAAGCCGGTGGCGGTGATGATGACCTCGAAGGGCAGTTTGCGGCCATCGGTGAAGGCGACGGTGTCGCCGTGGAAGCGCTCGATGCCGGGCAGGATTTTTAGGTTGCCTTGCCGGAGCAACTCGACCGTGCCCACGTCGATGACGGGTACGCGGGCGGTGGTGCGGAGCTGGGCGTTGGGGGCCAGGGGGGGCGTGGGCAGGCCGTACTCGGTGAGGTCGCCGATGGCCTGGCGTTGCGCCCAGCGGGCGAGGCGGTCGGCGAGCCAGTGGGGGAGGTAGCTGAGCAAAATGGCCGTGGGCTGGGTGGCCCGGCCCCGGAACTCCCTGGACACGATGTTGACGGGTTGGCGGACCGAAATGAAGGGGGTGGCGCCGTGCTCGAAGAGGTCGATGGCGAGTTCGGCCCCGGTGTTGCCCATGCCGACGATGAGGACTCGCTTGTCGTAGAAGGGCTTGCCGTTGCGGTAGTCGGCGCTGTGGAGGATGGGGCCGGTGAACTCCTCTTGGCCCGGCCAGTGCGGGCGGTAGGGCACGCGGTTGTAGCCCGTGCCGACGACGACGTGCCGCGAACGAAACACCGCGCCGTTGGCCGTGGTGGTGAGCCAGGAATCGCCGTCGCGCCGGACGGCGACGACCTCGTGGTGGAAGCGGGGCTGAAGGTCGAACCGTTGGGCGTAGGCTTGCCAGTAGTCGATGATCTGGGTGCGGGAGAGGTAGCGGGGGTACGAATCGGGGATGGGGAAGTGGGGGAGGCCCGAATGCTCGCGCACGGTGTGGAGGTGCAGGCGGTCGTAGTGGCGGTGCCAGGCGGGGGTGAGTTGGGTGTCTTTTTCGAGCAGGATGAAGGGATGCCCGAGGTGCCGGAGCCGTCCGGCCACGGCCAGGCCCGCTGGTCCGGCTCCGATGATGAGGGTTGGGGTTTGGGTGAGGTTCATGGGGGCGACGTTCGTTGTTCGTGCTTCGTTGTCCGGGCTTGGTTGGTTGATGGACAAGGATTAATGGTCAATAGCCGAGGGGTTTTGCGAGTAACGAACCACAAATATCGAACAACGAAGCGCGAACAACGAAGCACGAACAACCAACAACGCCCCTTCCAAGTCGCCGCATTGTTCGGGGGGGTCGGCGCAAACGGGGGGAGGGTCGCTTTGGGGGTTTGCGGGAAATGTTGTTTTTTTATCGTTGCATTCCGAAAGCGCCCACTGCCCGTGCTGTTTCCCCGCAAACTCATCGCCTCCCGACCCATGCAGGGGTTCTTTCACCTGCTGTTCTGGGGGTTCTTTTTGTCGCTGCCGTTTCTGCTTCGGATGCCCAACAACCCCGGTGCCAAACCGTCGGGACCGCCGCCGGATGAGTTTATCGTGCTGGCCAACCTGCTCAATATTCCGCTGTTTTACCTCAACGCGTACCTGCTGATCCCGCACGTGCTGAAGCGGCGCGGGGTGGGCTGGTACGTGGTGAGCGCGGTGGCGTCGATCTGGCTGTTTCTGCTGATTGGGGCGTTGATCCGGCGGTACGTGTTTTACCCCGAGAGCGAGAGCCTGCGGATTGGGGTCTGGACGGTGTTTCCGGTGATTTTCCTGTTTGCCGTCAGCACGAGTTTCCGGATTCTGAGCGATTACCTCGACGACGAGCGGCAGCACAAGGAACTGGCCAATTCGCGGCTCCAGGCTGAATTGTCGTTTCTGCGTTCGCAGATCAGCCCGCATTTCATGTTCAACGTGCTGAACAGCCTCGTGTCGCTGGCCCGGAAAAAGTCGGACCTGGTCGAGCCGGTCATCATCAGCCTGTCGGATTTGCTGCGGTACATGCTCTACGAATCGGACGGGGCCAAAGTGACCCTCGACAAGGAGGTGAAGTACCTTCGCAGTTACATCGACCTCCAGCGGCTGCGCTTCGGCAACGACGTGCGCGTGGACCTCGACCTGCCCGGCCACCTGCCCGGCGGCACCATCGAGCCGATGTTGCTGATTCCGTTCGTTGAAAACGCCTTCAAACACGGCGTGGGGTTGATCACCGACCCGTACATTCTCGTCCGGCTCCAGACGACGGGCAGCCGGTTGACGTTCATCGTTGAAAACAAAGTACCCCCAGGCGACCACGGCCCCAAAGATCGGGCGTCGGGCATTGGCCTGGCCAACGTGCGCCGCCGCCTGAGCCTGCTTTACCCCGAAAGCCACGTGCTGAACATCCACCAGACCGAAACGACGTTCCGGGTGGATTTGACCTTGCACTTCAAACCAGTTCACCGTTCGACGGTTCACAGTTCACCGTTTGAAAAAGCCAGCAGCTCGCAAGAAGTTGCGGCTTCGTAACTGCGCTGTTGACCTTGCTGTGAACTGTAAACCGTGACCTATACACCGTGAACTGCCTAGCCATTGACGACGAATCGCTGGCCCTCGACCTGCTCGAGGACAACATCCGCAAGGTTCCGTTCCTGAACCTCGTGGCCCGCTGCCGCAATGCCTTCGAGGCCGTGGAGCACCTGCGGCGCGAAGCCATCGACCTGATTTTTCTCGATATCCAGATGCCCGGCCTGACGGGCGTGCAGTTTCTGCAAAGCCTCGGGCCTAACCCGCCGATGGTGATTTTCGTGACGGCTTACGAGCAGTATGCCCTCGAAGGCTTCAACCTCGACGTGGTGGATTATTTGCTCAAACCCGTGTCGTTTGAGCGGTTTCTGAAGGCCGTTACCAAAGCCCACGAACTGCACCACCTCCGCACCGGCAGTGTGAGTGCCACCGACACCTCGCCCGAAGCGCCGGCCTCCGCCGAGGCCCCGGCTCCCGCTGGCGACTACCTCTTCGTCAACGCCGATTATTCGCTGGTGAAAATCCGCCTGAGCGACATCACGTACGTGGAGGGCCTGAAGGATTACGTGAAAATTTACCAGGAAGGCCACAGCCGTCCGGTAATCACCCGCTTGACCATGAAGGCCCTGGAAGAAAAATTACCCGTTGGCCGGTTTCTGCGGGTGCATAAATCGTACATCGTGTCGCTCGACAAGATTGAGTCCATCCGCAACCTGCGGATTAAAATCGGTGCCGCGCAGATTCCCGTCAGCGAACACTACAGCGAAGCCTTCTTCAAGGCCCTGGGCACCGAATAGCCGATTAACTCCATCGCTTTTCTTTCGCTTCTCGTCGCAACAATCCTGCAAACCGTAGCATTTTTTCGTTTGCAAACCCATGTAGCTACACCTTTACACCGTGCGCTCGGGATGGGTTTGTGTGACGGAGGCGCACTCTGGCTGTGTCTTATTTAGTTTTTGGGGCGTTGGAAACCGTTGTCCTGGTGGGGCGGCGGTTTTTCGTTTTACTCCCACCCCCTCAACGGGGTCTTATGCGGACCCTCGGGGTACCGGGAGTGGGCAATTCGCACGAAAAGGCGGTAGAAAACAAAAACCCCGCAAGCGTTCGAAACGCTTGCGGGGCGGAATGCCTTCCGGCGCTGGCAAGGAATTACTTCTTCCCGTAGCGCTTGTTGAACTTGTCCACGCGGCCGGCGGTGTCGAGCAGCACGTTTTTGCCCGTGTAGAACGGGTGCGACTGCGAGCTGACCTCCACCTTCACGACGGGGTAGGTTTTGCCTTCAAATTCAACGGTCTCCCGGGTTTGCACCGTCGAGCGGGTCACGAACTTGTAGTCCGACGACAAGTCCCAGAACACCACTTCGCGGTACTCGGGATGAATGCCTTGTTTCATGGCTGTATATCGAATTGATGTTGAGTTGCTTACGAAACGGGTCGCAAAGATAGCGGCTTTTTTTGGCCCGGCAAGCGCTTCGGCGGACTTTCTGCGCCGACGAAAATTTGGCCACATTCGGGGCAACTTTTTTTCCACATAACTTTTTTAAAAGCGGCCCCATTTTTGAACGCCTAACTTCTTGTCCGCGAACCGGGTTAACAATTCGGTAACTTTCATTTTTTCCAGAACGACCGTTCGGAACGTGGAAAACTCCGAGCCCTACCGCATGGTACCGAGTTGACGAAGTGACCGGCTTAACAGTAACTTAACATCGCCAAAACCCACGCAGCGGAATACTTTTTACACTCCTTCCCCAAACATACCCCCCTCCCATGCCCATGTACGTCATCAAGCGCGACGGTCGGCGGGAGTCCGTGAAATTCGACAAGATCACGGCCCGCATCGAGAAGCTGTGCTACGGCCTCGACCCCAATTTCGTCCAGCCGGTAGAAGTGGCCATGAAGGTGGTCGCCGGGATTTACGACGGTGTCACCACCGCCGAACTCGACAACCTCGCCGCCGAAACGGCGGCTTCCATGACCACCCGTCACCCCGACTACGCGATTCTTGCCGCCCGCGTGGCCATCAGCAACCTCCACAAAAACACCCAAAAATCCTTCTCGGGCACCATCAAGCGGCTCTACACCTACGAAGACCCGAAAACCGGCGAAAACGCGGCCCTCATCTCGAAGGAAGTGTACAACGCCGTGAAGCGCCACGCCGCCCTGCTCGATTCGACCATCATTTACGACCGCGACTACGGCTACGACTACTTCGGCTACAAAACCCTGGAGAAATCGTACCTGCTCAAGCTCGACGGCAAAATTGCCGAGCGGCCCCAGCACATGCTCATGCGCGTGGCCGTGGGCATTCACCTCAACGACATCGAAGCGGCCATCGAGACGTACAACCTGCTGAGCGAAAAGTGGTTTACCCACGCCACGCCCACGCTCTTCAACGCCGGTACGCCCAAGCCGCAGATGTCGAGCTGCTTCCTGCTGACGATGAAAGGCGACAGCATCGACGGCATTTACGACACGCTGAAGCAAACGGCGAAAATCTCGCAGAGCGCGGGGGGCATTGGCCTGAGCATCCACAACATCCGGGCGACGGGCACGTACATCAAAGGCACCAACGGCACCTCCAACGGCATCATCCCGATGCTGAAGGTGTTCAACGACACGGCCCGCTACGTGGACCAGGGCGGCGGCAAGCGCAAAGGCTCCTTCGCCGTGTACATCGAACCGTGGCACGCCGACATTTTCGATTTTCTCCAACTCAAGAAAAACCACGGCAAGGAGGAAAACCGCGCCCGCGATTTGTTCTACGCGCTCTGGGTGCCGGACTTGTTCATGAAGCGCGTCGAGGACAACGACGTCTGGACGCTCATGTGCCCCCACGAATGCCCCGGCCTGGCCGACTGCCACGGCGAGGAATTCGAGGCCCTGTACACGAAGTACGAGCGCGAGGGCAAGGGCCGCCGCACGGTGAAAGCCCAGGATTTGTGGTTCGAGATTCTGGAATCGCAGACCGAAACCGGCACGCCATACATGCTCTTCAAGGACGCCGCCAATAAGAAATCCAACCAGCAGAACCTCGGCACCATCAAGTCGTCGAACCTCTGCACGGAAATCATCGAATACACCTCGGCCGACGAGGTGGCCGTGTGCAACCTCGCTTCGATTGCGCTGCCGAAGTTCATCGAGAAAAACGAGCGCGGGTTCTACTACTTCAACCACCAGAAGCTCGCCGAGGTGACGAAGGTGGCCACGAAGAACCTCAACAAAATCATCGACCTCAACTACTACCCGGTCGAAGAAGCCCGCCGCTCCAACCTGCGCCACCGGCCCATCGGCCTCGGCGTGCAGGGGCTGGCCGATGCGTTTATCCTGCTCCGGATGCCCTTCGAGAGCGACGAAGCCCGGCAGTTGAACACCGACATTTTCGAGACGATCTACTTCGCCGCCATGCAGGCGTCGATGGAGGAAGCCAAAAAGCACGGCCACTACGAGACCTTCCCCGGTTCGCCGCTGTCGCAGGGCAAGTTTCAGTTTGACCTGTGGGGCGTGAAGCCCCAGTCGGGCCGCTGGGATTGGGAGGCCCTCCGCCAGGACGTGATGAAGCACGGTGCCCGCAACTCGCTGCTGCTGGCCCCGATGCCGACGGCCTCGACGAGCCAGATTCTGGGCAACAACGAGTGCTTCGAGCCGTTCACGTCGAACATCTACGTGCGGCGGGTGCTGTCGGGCGAGTTTGTGGTGGTGAACAAGTACCTGCTGAAAGACCTCGTGAAGTTGAACCTGTGGAACGACGTGATGAAAAACAAACTCATCGCCCACAACGGCTCGGTGCAGGGCATCAGCGAAATCCCGGCGCACATCCGCGAACTGTACAAGACGGTCTGGGAAATCAAGCAGAAGACCATCATCGACATGGCCGCCGACCGGGGCGCGTACATCTGCCAGTCGCAGTCGCTGAACATCCACATTCAGGACCCCAACTTCGGCAAGCTCACCTCGATGCACTTCTACGCCTGGAAGAAGGGCCTCAAAACGGGCATGTACTACCTCCGCACGAAGGCCGCCGCCGACGCCATCAAGTTCACGGTGGAACCCCAAGCCGAAACCATCCTGCAACCCGTGGTGGCCGAAGCCGTGGCCGAGAAGGAAATGAACTACCTCGCCACCCCCCAGGCCCAGGCCGCCCTCGCCGCCGAAGCCCCCGCCCCCCAGTGGGCCGACGACGACCAGAAGTGGTCGGACCTGAGCTGCTCGCTCGACGACCCGGAGGGGTGTGAGGCGTGTGGGTCATGAAGTGTGTTGATGTAGCCCGTTTTAGTCGTGCCACGTTTTCAAAACGTGGCACGACTCGTTTTGACACCCACCCGGCACATGAGAATTGAACGCTACGACGTAACGATTTCGACCGACCAGACGGAGTACCGGTTTGTCAGCGAAGGACGACACGGGCGTATTTTGAAGAAAGTACGATCTACCCCCATTCGCTCTTCCGGCATTTACAACTTAGGCTTTGGTGACGTTGACCCAGAAACGGGACTTGTCAGCGATGTGCGAATTTCCGACAACGGGGACACTCAGAAAGTCTTGGCTACGGTCGCAAGCATCGCCCTGGATTTTCTGAAACGGAACCCTAAAGCCACCTTGTACGCCGAGGGCAGCACGCCAAGCCGGACACGGCTTTACCGCATGGGATTGACGCGTCACCTGGACGAAATCAGCCAAGTGCTCCACGTTGCAGGCCGCACGGATGAAGGGTGGGAGGTATTTCAGTCTGGGAAAAAGTACAATGCATTCTTGGCCAAGCCGAAATAATTCGCCAATTTTCTGACATGGAAACGAAACAGCAAAAGCGGCGTCAGCCCCTTGCATCTTCCAAAACCTGGAAGGTTACGGTTGACCCCACCATCGACACGTCGCGGCTCGACCCGGTCTTTGAAGAGAAGGCAGCCCGCGCCCGCGCATCGTTGGAAAAATACGGCCTGCCCGAAGGCTGGGAGAAGCGTTAAACCGGACCTGAGCTACTAACAAGCCAACCTCTCGGCGGTTCCGGCGCGTCAGGGGACGCGCCAAGGTGACTGGGTGGTAAAGTTTACAGACCGAGGAGTAGAACTTTTAAGAAAAAAAGAGGGGCTGTTATCCCGAAGAGGGATAACAGCCCCTCTTTTTTTCCAATCATAAACCTCATCGTTAAACTAATTCTAAAGCCCTGTTGAAGCAGGCAAACAAAAATGGAGCGCTATTTTTCCTCGTTGCTACTTTTTGCAGTCGCTTTAGCAAGCTTGGCTTGCCAAAAAGAAGAAGATGGCAAACCGGCCACTCCCAGTGGCCCATCTCTGGCGGAACAAGTAATCCAAAAATTTGCCGAGTTGGATTATGGTAGTCGGCAATTGGCACCTAAAAACTTTAGCAAAATCTCTGTTAACGACTCTAACGGGCTACTGACGGAGAGGAATGTTACAGACTTGAAGAATGTCCCAAATGGGAAGTTTATTAAAGAAACGATTTTAGGAGAAATCTCTCAAATAGCTTCTACCTATGAAACCCCATTAGTCGGGTTAAGGTGGGAAGGAGGCTTTGTGAATGGAAATTTCCTTATTCAACTCAATAAGATTGAGGACGGAACCATTCAAAGAAACAAAGTATCTCAAATCATATTATCAAATTAAATGTTGTTCACGACGGCCTCAACTGGCGCGAATTTGCAACTCCTGCCGGGTCAGGCAGGCATTTATTTTCACATCAAAACCGCTTAACGTCAGCACATTCGTTCGGGCCACGAGTCACAGACTCGCGCCATTTTTTTCTACTCCTCGATCTGTGAATCAACCCACCCTGGCCCGTCCCCTGACGGGCCGGAACCACCGACGCGGTTACCAGCTTGACTCGCCTCCCGCGCATTCCGGCCCGTCGGGGGACGGGCCAGGGTGGTAGACCGAGGAGCAGTATCCTCATCACCCACCTCTCTCATCATGATAAAAAAATTCACACTTTTTCTTTTCTGCTGTCTGTTCGCCCAAATTACAGCGAGTTACTCCCAAACAGTCACGCCACTTGATACAGTGGCAACGTCGCAACGCCCGTTAGCTGTTACCGAGTATTACCAAGAGTCCGATAAGGTCAAGCCAGCCCCACCCGTCTCAAACTACCTCACCAGCGATGAATACCGCAAGGAGGTTCGCAAAGTCCAAAAAAAGCAGCGACGTACCTCAAACGGGTTAATCCTGGGAGCCATCGTATCGTCTGCCCTTGTTAGTTTGATAGTCGCATTGCTTCGGTAAAAGCCAAGCCCTCCCCGCAGTCGCTCGTGTCTCGCGAGTGACGCTTATTTCAAGCCCCAACTGGCGCGAGTGTGTAACGACTTTGAATGGCGCGTTTGCAACTCGTGCCGGGTCAGGCGGGCATTTAGTTTCCCTTCAAAACCGCTTAACGTCAGCACATTCGTCCGGGCCACGCGTCACCGGCTCGCGCCATTTTAAGCGGCGTTGGTTGCGAGTTCCTTTGTTGTCATTCCCTTGTTGTCATGTCGACGATGGAGGCATGACAACAAGGGAATCATCCAAAATAAAAGGCGGCAGGACAGGTACGGTGGCGTGGTGGAGGAAGGGTTTGGCAACGCTGCGCACGCCTCAGGTTGTCGCATTTTTATCTGGGGTCTCCCGATCCATGTCTAAGGTCACCCGATTCGTGTCTGAGGTCTTCCCATTCTTGTCGGAGGCCTTTGGAGCCTTATCTAGGGTTGTTTCATGCTTATCGGAGGTCGTTGGGTTCTTGTCTGGGGTCACTTGATCCTTATCTGAAACAACTTGATTCGTATCTGGAGTCACTTGATCCATGCCCCCCCGCAGTCGCTCGTGTTTCACAAGGGACTTTTAGTGGTGAGAAGCACGGCAATCGGGGTGGAAGGCGTGTCAATCAAGTCAGACGGTGTGGCAACGGAGGTGAAAGGCATGGCAATCGAGGCGGAAGCCATGCGTACTGCGTAAAATTCCAGGTTGATTGAGCGGGTTCCCCCCACTCGTCGGCGTCGCGTTTGTAACCGCGCGGCAGACCACGCGGATGCCTGACCAAGGCGTTTGCCACGCCGAACGACCGGGCGTGTACCCTTCGTCCCCGGGCCCACCCCTGCTCCCCAGCCCATTAAGACCACCGCCCTTCCCCGGCCGGTGCCCGTTTCCTAAAATTTTCCCCGCCCCGCCCCCTTGCCCTTTCCCGTTGCCTGATTACCTTACGGCCTTGAACGTACCCCACTTTCTTCATCAACCCGCCAGACCCGTTGGTTTGGCAACCGCGTAATCGTTGGCCGGAGGCAGGGCTTGGGTGGCAGGACAGGCTAACTTTTGTCAGAATTTGAGTCGCGTGCGTCGGTGACTTGGCGGCCCGTCCGCGGGTGGTTAAGTTTGAAGTTTACCCGTTAATCCTAACCCATGAACGTTTCGCCCAACCAGCCCTTTCAACTGGTTTATTCCCTGTTGCAGCACGAATACCTCGGCTACCTGCTGGAGGCTTCGGTCGTGCAGCTCAACGCAAGGGGCGAGTTGACGTTTCAGTACCAGACCATTTCGAGCAAAAACGTCCGCGAATTCAGCGCCGGGCTCGACGAGGCCGATTTCAAGCTGGTTACCCTCATCGACGACATCCACCAGGACGCCATCGCCAAGAAATACAACCCCCGCCGCACCACGCCCGTCGAGTTTTTCCTGAAGATCTACGACCCGCAGAAGGGCGACAAGGCCCTCCAGGAAGCCATCGCGGGCTACATCGAAACGCGCAAGGCCCAGATTTTCCCGTTGCTCATCAACAAACCCGTGTTCGTCACCGGCAACGACGGCACCCCCACCAGCCAGGCCGTCGACGTGCTGCCCCAGGCCGCCAGGGTGCAGTTTCACTTCGTGCGCAATCCCGACAACACGCACTATTTCCCGACCATCGAGTACGCGGGCCGGAAGGTGGAATTTCACCAGCGCAACGGCTTCATCCTCTGCAACGAACCCGCCTGGCTCTTTGTCGACAACCGGCTCTACCACTTCGAGGGCGAGGTGGACGGCAAAAAGCTCCAGCCCTTTCTGGCCAAGAAATTCATCGTCATTCCGAAAAGCATCGAGGAGGATTACTACCGGAAGTTCGTCACCTCCATCATCACGCTCTTCGACGTGTACGCCAAAGGGTTCGAGATTCGCCAGGAAGCCTACGCCCCCGTGCCCCTGCTCAACCTGTCGGAAATCGCCGTGCCGGTGGCCAACGGCCGAACGGCCCGCCTCTCGGGCGAGGGCTTCGGCGAAGACGTGGCCGTGGAAGACCCCGACGACGCCCAGGTGGCCTTTCACTTGTCGTTTCAGTACGGCTCGTACGCCTTCCGGTTCGATAGTTTTTCGGCGGCCGCCAACGTGAGCCTGGAGAAACAGGGTGACGAGTACATTTTTCACAAAGTCAAACGCGACCTTGCCGCCGAACGGGATAAGGTGCTTTTCCTGAAAAGCCTGGGGCTGGAGGTGAAAAACGGCAGGGCCATCCTGAGCAAAACGGCGGCCTTCGCCTGGCTGCAAACCCACCACGCGGCCCTCGACGAGGCCGGATTCGTGCTCAGTCAGAACCCCGCCGACGCAAAGCGGTATTTCCTCGGCTACTCGTCCATCGAAGTCAACATCCGCGAGGGCAACGATTGGTTCGACGTGTACGCGCTGGTGCGGTTCGGAGAGTTCGAGATTCCATTTCTGAAACTGAGGAACCTGATTCTGGCCAAGAAACGGGAATTTACGCTGCCCAACGGCGAGGTGGCCGTTATTCCCGAAGCCTGGTTCACGCAGTACTCCGACCTGCTCGCCCTGACCGAACCCAACGGCAACAACGAGCGCCTTGGCCTGCGCAAGCACCACCTGGCGCTGGTGCAGGAGTTGGGGCAGGAAAGCCTGGCCGCAACGGTGATGAGCCGGAAGCTGGAAGCCCTGCGCAAGTTTGAGGAAATCGAAAACTACCCCCTACCCAGCAACCTGCGCGGCACCCTGCGGCCCTACCAGAAGGCGGGCTACGACTGGCTGCGCTTTCTGAACCAGTACCGCTTCGGCGGCTGCCTGGCCGACGACATGGGCCTGGGCAAAACCTTCACCACGCTCAGCCTGCTGCAATCGCAGTACGAAACCGACGCCGCCCCTGCCGATGCCCCCAGCCTGCCCAAGCTGAAGGGCATCACGTTTTTTAAACCCACCACGAAGGGTGCCTCGCTGGTGGTGATGCCCACGTCGCTGATTTACAACTGGCTGTCGGAGGCCGAAAAGTTCACGCCCGCCCTCAGCATCCTGGTCTACACCGGCACGTACCGCGACAAGGATACCACCGTGTTCGACCAGTACGACGTGGTGCTGACCTCGTACGGCATCGTGCGCATCGACGTCGATTCGTTGAAGCAGTACCCGTTTCACTACGTGATTCTCGACGAATCGCAGGCGATTAAAAACCCCTCGTCGCACGTGACGCGGGCGGTGATGCAGCTCCAGGCCCGGCACCGGCTTATCCTGAGCGGCACGCCGCTGGAAAACAGCACGCTCGACCTCTGGAGCCAGATGAGCTTCATCAACCCCGGCCTGCTGGGCAACCAGCATTTTTTCCGGAACGAATTTCAGATTCCAATCGAGAAGAAAGGCGACGCGGCCAAAACCCAGCGGCTTTACAGCCTCATCAAGCCGTTTATGCTCCGGCGGCACAAAGCCCAGGTGGCCACCGAACTGCCCCCGAAGGTGGAAAGCCTGCACTACTGCTCGATGACCGAAGAGCAGGAACGGGCCTACGAAGAAGCCAAGTCGTACTACCGCAACCTGATCCTCCGACACATCGATCAGGAAGGCATGGCCCGCTCGCAGATGGTCGTGCTCCAGGGCCTGACCCGCCTGCGCCAGCTCGCCAACCACCCCCGCCTGGCCGAGCCGGGATACGAGGATGGTTCGGGAAAAATGGACGACGTGGTGCAGAAAATCGAAACGGCCCTGGCCGAACACCACAAAATTTTGATCTTCAGTCAGTTTGTCAAACACCTCGACCTGTTCCGCCGCCACCTCGACCGGCAGGGCACCCGCTACGCCTACCTCGACGGCAACACCCAGGACCGGCAGGGGCAGGTGCAACTTTTCCAGGACGACGATTCGGTGAAACTGTTCCTGATTTCGCTCAAAGCGGGGGGGCTGGGCCTCAACCTTACGGCGGCCGATTACGTGTTCATCCTCGACCCCTGGTGGAACCCGGCCATCGAGGCTCAGGCCATCGACCGCGCCCACCGCATCGGGCAGGACAAAACGGTGTTCACCTACAAATTCATCACGAAAGGCACCGTCGAAGAGAAAATCCTGGCCCTCCAGCGCAACAAGCAGCGCCTGGCCAGCGAGCTCGTCACGACCGAAGAAGGCTTCGTCAAGTCGCTGACGCGGGAGGATGTGATGGCGTTGTTGGAGTGAGGTTTCGGGTTTAGCGTTCAGGGTTGAGAGCGACCGCCGCGCGGTTAAAACGGGCAATTCTCAACCCTGAACGCTAAACCCGAAACGCATTTTATTTCACCGTCGAAAAGAAATCGTTCGTTCCCAGCACGTAACCGGCGGCGGCGGTGTAGTGGTTGCCGGGCAAGGGTTGGAGGGTCACGTTGGTGGCCCCGCGGGCTTTCATGGCGTTGAAGGCATTCTGCGAGTTGAAGAAAAACACCAGGTCGTCGCTCGTGCCGTGGTAGAGGCGCAGGGGCGCGGTGGGTTTCCAGTCGTACACGTCGTTGTCCTTCACCGCGTTCAAGAACGCGGTGTCGGTGCCGTCGTTGATGGCTTTTTTGAACGCGTCCGTAAACGTCTGGTCGAGGCTGACGGCGATGTTGGCCCCGACGCCCTTCTCCGCCTCGGCGGCGTAGGGGGCCTTGAAGTAGTAGCTCATCGGGCGGTTGAGGCCGTAAAGCGTGTTGTACGTGCGCAGCACCCAGACGTAGAGCCGGTTAAACTCGGCCTGTCCGCTGGTGTTTTGATTGATGATGTGCTTCATGAAGGCCGTTTTGTCGTAGGCTCCCGCCCCGGCCGACACGCCCCGGAGGTTGAACTCACCGGCGTATTTTTCTTCCATCAGTTTAAACATCGCCATCGTGGCGTAGCCGCCTTCGGAGTAGCCGGTGAGGTACACGCGGTTGTCCCACTTGATGTTGTTGTCCTCGCAGAATTCGCGGGCGGCCCGGAGCATGTCGAGGCTGGCCTGGGCGAGGGTTTGGCGGTGTTCGTAGGGGTGCGGAATGTTTTTGGACGCGCCGTAGCCGATGTAATCGGGGCAGACCATGATGTACCCCACTGAGGCGAACACCGTGGCCGCTTCGTAGGCATCGGAGCCGGGGCCGTAGTTCGACGGGGCCTGGGCGTCGTCGGTGATGGTGCCGTGTTGCTGGCTCACCATCGGCAGGGCGTCGGGGGCGTCAGGCACCAGGATGGCCCCGGAGGCGGTTACGGCGGTGCCGTCGGGCATCTGGGTTTTGTACGTCAGGCTGTACACCTTCACCCCGTACCTCAAAAAGACCGCGAACAGTGGGTTGACGGCCCCCAGGCGACTGGCGAGCTGGTCTCTGGTGAACTGGCCTTTGACCGTGGATTCAACCAAAAACTGGTTGGGGGCGTCGGGCGTGGGGTCGGAGCCGGGCTGGCAGCCAAGTACGAAGGCGAACACCAGCAGCGAAAGCGGGTAGGCTTTGAATTTGCCGAGGAGCAACATGGAAGCGGACGGAATGAAGCTGAAAATCACCCTTGCCTAACGCCCCAAATTCTGGTTTGGTGCGGAAAGCGGGGGAAAGTTAGGCAAGTTTTTGGAAACGGTTTTTTGGGGAAAAACGGGCAGAGGCACGGGTTTTTCACGTTGCTTGAAAATTATTAATCACCCGGAAACAAACCCGTTTCCCCAATCATCAACAAAACCATGAAGAAACTAACCCTGTTTTGCCTGCTCGCCCTTGGGGCTTGGTCGTTCCAGAACTGCGGCGGTTCAAACTCCGCCAAAACCGAAGAAGACCACGTGGAGCGGGCCGAAGACGCCAACGAAAAAACCGACAACGCCGCCGATGACGACGCCGAATTCGTGGTCGAGGCCGCCAGCGGAGGCATGATGGAAGTCGAATTGGGCAGAATGGCCCAGGAAAAAGGCCAGAGCCAACGCGTGAAAGACTTCGGCGCGATGATGGTGAAAGACCACTCCGCTGCCAACGAAGAACTCAAAGCCCTGGCCGGGCAGAAGGGGATCGCCCTGCCCGCCGCACCCGGTGAAGACCACCAGAAGCACATCGATGATTTGGCTAAACTCTCCGGCGCGGAGTTCGACAAACGCTACATCGAGATCATGGAAAAAGACCACGATCACGACGTGGAGGAATTCAAGGAAGCCGCCGACGAGGCCAAAGACGCCGCCGTGAAGGCCTTCGCCGCTAAAACCCTCCCGACGCTTCAACAGCACCACGACATGGTGAAATCGATTCGGGAAAGCATGAAGTAACGGTGCGATTAGCCGCAAAAAAGCCCGGCCCACGTCAATGCGGGTCGGGCTTTTTTGCGGCTAATCACGTCACCACCGTACCGCCTGAAACGTCCACCCCGGCACGACTTTCCGCATTTCCACCTCGTCGTCGCGCTTGGTCAGGCCGCAGGCGAGGTAGTTCTGGTGTAGGCGGGCGAGGGCGTCGCGGTCGAGTTGAACGCCTAGGCCGGGTTCGGTGGGCACGGCGACGGAGCCTTCCTCGAACCGCAGCCGCCCGCCCACGATGACCTCGTCCGACTGCCAGGGGTAGTGCGTATCCAGCGCGTAGGGCACGTCGGGCAAGGCCGCCCCGAGGTGCACCATCGCCGCCAGCGAAATGCCGAGGTGGCTGTTGGAGTGCATCGAAAGCCCCCGCCCGAAAGTCTGGCAGATTCCGGCCAGCGTCATCGACGCCCGCAGCCCGCCCCAGAAGTGGTGGTCGCTGAGGATAATGTCTTCCGCCCCGAGGGCGATGCTCGACGGAATTTCTCCGAACGAAGTCGTGCACATGTTCGTGGCGAGCGGGGTTTTCAATTCCTGTCGCACCTTCGCCATGTTTTCCTGCCCGCGCACGGGATCTTCGAGGTATTCGAGAATCGGCTCCAGTTCGCGGCCCCACTTCAGGGCCGTTTCGACCGTCCAAATCGCGTTCGGGTCGATGCGCAGCGGCACGTCCGGGCCGAAGGCTTCGCGCAGGGCGAACATCGCAGCCACTTCCTGGGCCGGTTCAAACACGCCGCCTTTGAGTTTGATGGACTGAAACCCAAATTCGGCGCACATGGCCCGGGCCTGGGCCACGATGCCCGCCGGGTCGAGGGCGGGGGCCTGCCGGGCAGCGGCCCAGCCCGTGGCTTCCGGGTCGGTGCCGAAGCCCAACGGCCCGCCCGCGCCTTCGTACTTGTAAAACAGGTAGGCCGAAAACGGCACCCGATCACGCAGTTTTCCGCCCAACAAATCCACGACGGGGCGACCGGTAGCCTTGCCCATCGCGTCGAGGCAGGCCACTTCGATGGCGCTGAAAATGTGGACGAGCTTGCGCTGATCCCAGGGCGTGAGGCCGCGGTCGGTGGTGCTTTCGGAACCGAAATGGTCGGTGAGCACCCGGCGGATTTCATTGAGATGAAAAACGTCCCGCCCGAGGAGCAGCGGCGTGGCTTCGGCCAAGGCCTCGTCGGTGGCACGGGTGCCGGGGATTTCGCTAATGCCCGAAATGCCATCGTCCGTCACCAGTTCGACGACGGTGCGCAGGGCGTAGGGCGCGTGCAGGCCCGCCGCGTTGAGGAGCGGCGGATCCACGATGGCGATGGGCGTGAGGCGGAGTTCCTGGATGCGGGGGCCGGCTTTCAACAGCATTTTTCGCGAAAATTAACCGGCGGCCTCGTCCGACACCGCCTGAATCAGTCCCTTGATGTAGCCGTAGGCAAACGAAAACGCCTGCAACCCTGCCGCCGGATCGTGGTGGTGGGGCACGTGGTCGGGCATGACCATGCCGTCGTAGCCCACCTCGCGCAGGGCGCGGACCACCTGGAGGAAATTCATGTCGCCGTTGTCGGGGTACACTTCCTGGAAGTTGTTCCAGCCGCCCTTGATGTTGCGCAGGTGGACGTTGAAAATCTGCTTTCGTTCGCCCACCCACTTGATGATGGGCAGGATTTCGGTTTTCGGGTCTTTCAGCCCTTCAGCAATCGAGCCGATGCAGAAGTTGAACCCGTGGTAGGGGCTGTCGTAGAGTTTAGCGAAGCGCTGGATGCCCTTGAACACGTCGGGGCTGTTCCAGCGGGTGATGCCCCGGTAGCCCACGGGCGTGGGCGGGTCGGCGATGTGGTTGGCCAGTTTGACTTTGTACTCCTTCGCCACGGGCAGAATCCGGTCGAGCAGGTACGTGATGCGCTCAAACATCTGCTCGATGGACACGTCGCCCGCCACGGTTTTGGGCTTGTTTTGGCGAAGGGCTTCCTCGTAATTCCAGGTGCTGTACTCGGCGTTGCCGCGCTTGGGGTCCACCGTTTTGCCCGTCCGCAGCACGGGGAGGATGGTCGTGTTGTAGTTCAGAACTTTGAGGCCCGTTTTCCCCGCCACCTGAATCATCTGCTGGAGAATCTCGATTTCCCGGTCGCGCTCGGGGCTTTTGCCCAGCATGATGTGGGGGTACTCCACCTTGTCGATGCCCGCCGAGGTGAGCGGGAAGTGGTAGGCGTCGAGGGCGATGCCGTACTTTTCGCAGGCTTCGCGCTTGCGCATCGAGTCGTCCAAATCCCAGCCCTTGCCGGGAATCGTTTTCGGCGCGCCGCCGTCGAGGTTGAACACGCCGTGCCGGGCCTTGAACTCCAGGTTTTCGACGCTCGTGCCGCCCGACTGGCAGCCGACTTTCATGAGCACTTTCTTGGGTGCTTCGGCGGGGCGCGCGGCCCGGCCGGGAGCCGACCCCAGCGCCACGGCTCCGACGGAACCGGCGGTGAGGGTTTTGAGGAAATCGGTGCGTTTCATCACGAAAAACAGCCCCCAACCCCCGAAGGGAGCTTCTTTTGGTTTAGAGTGGAAAAGCCCCCTTTGGGGGTTGGGGGCTGTTTTTTCAAAGCAACGTCCGCAACGCGCTGTGGTCCAATTCGCCTTTGTCTTCGCTCAGCGCCTGGTCCATCTGCGCGGCCACAAGGGCGCTGGCTTTAAGCGACACGCCGAGTTCATCGGCGGTTTGGAGCACGATGCCGAGGTCTTTGCGGTGGAGTTTGAGTTTGAAACCGGGTTTGAAATTCTGGTCAATCATCCGCTGGCCGTGCAGGTCGAGGATGCGGCTCTGGGCGAAACCGCCGAGCAGCACCTCGCGCATTTTCGCCAAATCCACCCCCGCTTTCTGCGCCAGCGCGAAGGCTTCGGCCACGGCCTGGATGGTCTGGCCGACGATGAGTTGGTTGCAGGCTTTGGTGGTTTGCCCCGCGCCCGGCCCGCCGATGCGCACGATGTTTTTGCCCATGGCCTGAAAAATGGGCAGTGCCCGCTCGAAGGCCGCCTCGCTCCCGCCGACCATGATCGAGAGCGTCGCTGCCTCGGCCCCTACCTGCCCGCCCGACACCGGCGCGTCGAGGGCGTCCACGCCTTTTTTCTGCATCAGCGCGTGCATTTTTCGGGCCGTGGCCGGTGCGATGGTGGACATGTCGATGAACAGCGCCCCCGGCCGGATGCCCGCCAGCACGCCCTCCGGGCCGCTTACGACCTGCTCCACCTCGGGCGAGTCGGGGAGCATCGTGATGACGACGTCACAAGCCGCCGCGAGGGCCTGGGCAGTGGGAAACGCCTCCGCGCCCGAGGTCGTCAGGTCGGCGGCGGCTTTGCTGGTGGCGAGAATGGCGACGGGGTAGCCCGCTTTGAGAAGGTTGAGGGCCATGGGTTTGCCCATGATGCCAAGGCCGATGAAACCGATTTTTTGCATTTTTCTGGAAAGGTTTTAACCACAGAGTTCACAGAGTTTAAGCACAGAGGACACGGACGTCTCTGCGCACTCTGTGCTTAAACTCTGTGAACTCTGTGGTTAAAAAAGTTAGACGAGCGGAAACAGCTTCGCCCCAATCATAATCACCACCAACCCCGCCAGACCCATGACCACGAGCAGGGGCGAGATGGTTTTGAGCGCCTCTTTTTCCGTCAAATTGCTGAGTTTACAAATGATCCAAAACCCGGCGTCGTTCATCCAGGGCACCAGCTTGGAGCCGCAGCCGATGGCCAGGCCGAGGTACACGGGGTGAAAATCGAGGCGGGCGTTGGCGGCCATGCCCGACAAAATGCCCGAGGCCGTGATGAGCGCCACCGTGGCCGACCCCTGGGCCGTGCGCACGACGGCCGCGATGAGAAACGCCAGCGGGATGAGCGCCATCTGGTACCCACTGGTCAGGTCGGCGATGCGGGCGCTGATGCCGGTTTGCTGGAGCATCCCGCCGAAGGCCCCGCCCGCCGAGGTGATGAGGATGATGCTCCCCCCCGTGGCCAGCGCCGCCGACACAAAACTGCTCAGGCTCGCGCCGGTGCCGCGTTTCTGCCAGACCAGCAGCAACATGGCCGCCACCGCCCCGCTGATGACGGCGGTGTTTTTTTCTCCGAAAAACTTCACCAGATCCAGCAGCAACCCGGACTCGCCGGGGGCGAGCGAACCCCGAATCGTGTCGGCCATGATGAACACGATGGGCAGCAGCACCGGCAGCAGCGCCAGGCCCAGCGGGGGCAGGCTGCGGTCGTCGCGGTCGGAGATGGCCTTGAGGTCGTCGAGCTTGGCGTCGAGCGAATCGCGGAGGGGAATCGGCCAGCGGGCGTTGGCCCAGCGGGCGAAAAAGTACCCCGCCGTGATGGTAAACAGGCCGACAATCGTGCCCGCGATCATCATCAGGCCGATGGGGATTTTCATTTCCCCGATCAAAAACAGCGGTCCCGGTGCGGGCGGCACCAGCGAATTGGCCATCGCCGCCCCGGCCATGACGCACAGCACCAGGAGCAGGTAATTTTTGCCGATGCGGAGCGTCATGGCTTTGGCCAGGGGAACCATCAGGAACAGCACGGTGTCGAAAAACACGGGGATGCCGATGAAAAACGAACTGACCAGAAACGCAACGGGCGCTTTGTCGATGCCCGTCAGTCGCAGCACGGAGCGAATGATGCGCTCGGCGGCCCCGCTGTCGAGCAGGCACTTGCCGATGATGGCTGCCATCGCGATGAGGATGCCGATTTTCCCCGCCGTCGACCCGAATTCCGTTGCGATGCGCTCGCCCACGCTCTTTTTCGCCAACGCCGCTGCCGCCGCCGGAGCGGTGCCTTTGGCGATGGCAAATTGCTCAATGGCGGCGGCGGGCGTGAGCAGCGCCACCGCGAAGGCCCCCAGCAGTAAGGCCAGAAACGGGTGGAGTTTCAGCCCAATGATGCCGCCAACCACGATGACGACGCCGACGGCGAGAATGAAGAGGGGGTCTGACATTCAGAAGTGGGTTTAGGGTTCAGCGTTTAGGGTTTAGGGTTTAGAGTTTTGCGATGTCAACTTTAAACCCTGACCCCTAAACCCTAAACTGATTCAGGTTGCCCGCCAACGCCCTCGCTCCATCGGCCACGAAGGTGGCGTCGGCCCCGCAGGCGAGGAGGCGGATGCCGAGGTCGTGGTAGCGGCGGTAGTCGTCGGGGTTGAAAAACAGGATGCCGGTGGCTTTGCCCGCCTTGCGGGCGGCGTTGGTGATTTCGCGGAGGGCTTCCTTGAAACGTGGGTGTTCGAACTGGCCGAAAATGCCCAGTTCCATCGTCAGGTCGGCGGGGCCGATGAAGAGCACGTCCACGCCGTCGGTGGCGGCGATGGCGTCGAGGTGGTGGAGGGCCTCTTCGGTTTCGACCTGCACCACGCCCAGCACGCTGTCGCGGGATTGTTGGTAGTACGCGTTGAAATCTTGTCCGAAGGCCGTTGCCCGCACCATCTTGGCCACGCCCCGGTTGCCGTGGGGCGGGTAGTGCAGGCCCCGGATGACTTTCTCGGCCTCGGCGGCGTTGGACACTTTTGGCACCATCACGCCCTCCGCCCCCAGGTCGAGCACCCGCCCGATGCGCGGACCGTCGGCGCTTTCGACCCGCACGAGGGCAGCGGCGGGGGTGCGTTCGAGGGACTGGAGTTGGGCCAGCACGTCGCGTTCGGTGCCCGCGCCGTGTTCGAGGTCAATCAGTACCCAGTCGAAGCCCGCCAGCCCGACGATTTCGGCGGTGAGGGCGCTGCCGAGGTTGAGCCAACAGCCGTGGAGGGTTTCGCCGTTGCGAAGGCGTTGTTTGAGGTTTTTCATCGAAATCGTAAAGGCGGGACGGAGAATCAGTTTAACCACAGAGGACACTGAGTTTTGACACAGAGTACGCAGAGAACTTCGTATCCTCTGTGGTTAAAAACTATTTTTTATCCCACCAAACCCGCGTGTCGAGCAGGTTGGGGCCTTGCCGGGCGATGGCCTGGTCCACGTTGGTTTTGTTGACGTTCAGTTCGGCGTCGGTGTAGGTCAGGCGGCGGATGAACGGCTCGGTTTTCAGGTCGCTGCCGGGGTAGGGGTTGGGCGTCAGCACCGGGTAGCCGCTGCGCCGAAAGTTGGCCCAGGCTTCCGGCCCGACCAGAAACGAGGCCACCCAGTACTGGGTGTTGATTTGCTCCAGTTCCTTCCCGGCGGCGAGGGGGTTGGCCGTCACGTAGGCGTTGATGGTCGCGTCGGGGATGGCGGTGCTGGCCCCGTAGAGCGCCAGTTGGCGCATGTGCGAGCGGATGCCGTTGGCGTAGAGCGCGGCGGGGTCGCCGGGGGTCCATTTCCGGAAGGCGGCTTCGGCCAGGAGCAATTGCGTCTGGGCGTAGGTGACGAGGAAACTCGGGGCCAGCAGGGCCGCCATGCGGGTGCGGTCGAGTTGGCTGAAATCCCAGAGACTAGCCAGTTTTTTTGCGGTCACCGCCGGGCCGATGGTCGTGTTATCGTAGCCGAGCGGAGCACCCACCTGCGAAGCCGGGGTGCGGTTGGCGCGGGCTTCCACCTGCTGGGCACCGCTGGTAGCCCCCACATACCGCACAGCGATGGAAGCCAGGCGGGGATCATTGGTGCTTTTCAGAAATTCCACAAAATCGTCGGCCAGGTAGAAAAACGCCGATTGCCCGCCGTTCAACTGCGACCCGACGGGGTTGGTGAAGTTGGCCGTGTGGCGCAGCACCGCGTTGTCGTCGTTCGACTGCATGATGCCGCCCGCCACGGCTTTGGCCACCACTTCAGCGGCTTTGGTCGGGTTCACTTTGCTCAGGCGCATCCCGGCCCGCAGCAGCAGCGAGTAGCCGAGACGCTTCCAGCGGGCGACGTCGCCGTCGTAAAGCACGTCGCTGGTGATGCGGGGTTTGGCGGCGTCGAGACCCGCCGAGGCGCTTTCGAGTTCAGCGAGGATGTCGGTGTAAACGGCCTCCTGAGGGTCGTACACAGGCTTGATGATGCCTTCGAGGTAGCTCAGCCCGGCTTGCTTGTAGGGCACGTCGCCGTAGGTGTCGGTCAGGAGCATGAACGCGTAGGCGCGCCAGATGCGGGCCATGTGGTAGAGATTTGACCGGGCGGGCACGTCCTTCGTTTTGGCCATCACGTCCACCACTTCGCGGACGACGCTGTTGTAAAACGTGTTCCAGTTGCCCGACGACACGCCCCGGTTGTCCTGGTTGAAGTTGGCCGCCGAGCCTTGCCCGCTGAAGGGCGTAATCATCTGTTTGACGATGGTGGTTTCGTAGCTCAGGTTGCCGTATCCCGGTACGCTGTTGACGATGGCCGTGTTCAGTTGGTAGGCCGGATCAACCGAGGTCAGGGCGGTGGGGTTGACGTTGAGTTCGTCGAAGCCTTTGTCGCAGGAGACGAGCAGCAAGCAGGCAACGAGCCAGACTGCGTGAGAGGATATTTTCTTTTTCATGGTGAGGCTTAGTTCTTTGAAAACAGGGTGTATGCGCCTGAAAGCACCCCCAACCCCTGAAGGGGGCTTTTCGTAGCCGAAAGTTCCGGGCAGGAAGCCCCCTTCAGGGGGTTGGGGGTGCTTTCAGGCGTATTTCTCAAAACCGCACGTTCAGATTAAACCCAATGTTCCGCGTAATCGGCAAGCCTGTGGCTTCGAGGCCAATCAGGTTGTCGGACGGGAACCCGAACTGTTCCGGGTGGATGTTAGGCACCCATTTTTTCAGCACGGCCACGTTGTTGGCCACGGCGCTCAGGCGCACGCCCTTGATGAATTTCACGCGGGGCGAAACCAGCTTGCTGAAATCGTAACTGAGCGTGATTTGCCGCAATTGCCAGAGACCCGCGTTGTACACGAACTCCTCGGCGATGTTCTGCGACCGGACGGTTTCGTAGTACGCCTGCACGCCCGACTTGGTCTGGTTGACCTCGCCGTTGGGGTTCACGCCGTTGCCAATCACGAAGTTCTGCTCCCGACCCACCAGCGTGGCCTTGTGGAGGCCGTGCCGCCAGGCGTTGTGGTTGGTGCCCGAAATCAGCTTGTGGCCCAGTTTGAAATCGACCAGCACCGACAGGCTGATGCCCCGATACGTGAACCCGTTGGTAATGCCGCCCACCCACAGCGGCAGGGCGCTGCCGAACGCAATCTGCGTAGCCGTGCGCAGGGGCCGTCCGTTGCCCGCGTCGAACACCTGCCGCCCCTGGGCGTCGCGGAGGTAGCCGAACCCGAAAAGCTGGCCCATCGGCTGGCCCACCACCTGGCGGAGTTCGCCGGTGAAGTCGCCCGTGCCGACGGTAATCATGTTGTCGCTGACGCCCGAACCGAGGTCGAGCACCTTCGTGACGTTGTAGGCGGCGTTGAAGGTCACGTTCCAGTTGAACTGGTCGCGGCTGAACGGCACGACGTTGAGCAGCATTTCCAAACCCCGGTTCTGGCTCCGGCCCACGTTGATGAGTTGGTTCTGGTACCCGCCCGCGTTGGAGGTCTGGGCGCGCAGAATCTGGTCGGACGAGAGTTTGTCGTAGTACGTCAGGTCAAGGCCCACCCGGTTGTTGAACAGCTTCAGTTCCAACCCGAATTCTTTTTCCGCCACCCGCATGGGCCGCAGGTTGGCGTTGGGCACGGTGCTGCCGCTGATGTTAGCCAGGGGTTGCCCCACGCCGCTCGGTGAGGGGAATTGCAGGGCGTTGATGCTGTAAAACAGGTTGTTGGCGTAAGGCTGGACGTCGGTGTCGCTGCCCACTTCGGCGTACCCGGCCCGGAGTTTCCCGAAGGTCAGCCAGTTGGGAAGAGAACCGGCGAAGGCCTGCGAAAACACGAAGCTGGTCGTGACGGAGGGGTACAGGATGCTCCGGTTTTCGGGCGAGAGGGTCGAAAACCAGTCGTTGCGCACGGTGCCGTTCACGAACAAAAAGTCCCGGAACGACACCTCCGCTGAGCCGTAGAGCGAGTTGACCTTCCGCCGGATGAGGTCGTATTGCGGGTCACGCTGACTGCCGTTGCTGATGCTGTACAGGCCGCGGCTGAAGAAATTCTGCACGAACACGTTGTGGCGGCTGATGGCCCGGTACATCTGGTTGCCGCCGAGGTTGACGTTGACGCCCACCGCGCCGAAGGTGCGGTTCAGGCCCAGCAGAAAGTCGGCGTTGAGTTCGCGCACGGTGCGGGCATCCTGCACGTACTGCCCGTTGACCAACCCTGCCGGGGCCGCCGCCTGCCGCTGGGTGCCGGTGGGCAGGTTGTACTCCTGCTCGCGGGCGTAGTAGTCCTGCCCGATGCGGCCCTGGAGAAACAGCCAGTCGGTAAAATTGTACCGGGCCGTCAGGTTGCCGAACACCCGGTCGGTGTGGATGTTGTCGAACCGCTTGAGGGCGAAGTACGGGTTGGTGCGGTTGGTGAACCGCGACCACACCACTTCGTTGCCGTTGGCGTCTTCGGCGTATTTTTCGAGCAGTTCGAGCGGCATCGAGTTGGCCATGTTGAACAACACGACGGGGCTGTAGTCCTGCTCGGCGATGTTGGGCGGGTTTTTCCGAAACTCGTTCGAGTAGTTGACGTTGCCCGACACGGTCAGTTTGCGGGCCAGGGTTTGCGTGAAACCCAGGTTCACCGTCCGGCGCTGGTAGCCCGAGCCGGGCAGGATGGTTTTGTTGTCGAGGTTGGACACCGACAGGTTGAAGCCCCCCGATTCCCCGCCCGACGACAGGCTCAACGTGTTGGTCCAGGTGTTGCCGGTGCGGTAGTACTGCCGGATTTGTCCGCGCTGGGGTTCGTAGGGTACGGTCACGTTGTCGAAAAGCACCTGCGTCATGCCGGGCTGGAATTTTTCGCCGAAACTCCACTGCCCCGAGGTCGGGAAGGGCGTGGTGGGCCGCACGCCGTTTTCGCCCTGCCCGTACTCGTACTGGTAGTCGGTGTAGTCGAGGGGCGTGTCGGTGGTGAAATTCGTGTTGTACTCCAGCCCAATGCCGCTGCCCGAACCCCGCGTTTTGGTCGTGATCATGATGACCCCGTCTTTGGCCCGCGACCCGTAGAGGGCCGAGGCCGCCGCGCCCTTGAGCACGGTCATGCTTTCGATGTTGTCGGGGTTGATACTCGAAAGGCCGTCGCCGCCGTCGGAGGTGCGGTTGCTGCCCCGTTCGCTCACGTCGCCGCGGGCGCCGTTGTTGGTGTTGTCGATGGGCACGCCGTTGACGACGATCAGCGGGGAGTTGTTCCCGCCGAACGACGACTGCCCCCGAATCCGGATTTTGCTCGTGCCCGCCGGGCCGGAGCCAAGCGAGGTGATGTTCACCCCGGCCACCTTGCCTTGCAGGGCGTTCATGAAATTGGTGGTGCGGTTGACGGTCACTTCCTCCGAGGCCACGTTCGTGGCGGCGTAGCCGATGCTTTTCGCCTGTTTCTTGATGCCCAGGGCCGTCACGACCACCTCGTCGAGCGAGCGGGTGTTGGCCTTCAACTGCACGTTGAGCGTGGTGCGGTTGCCGACCACGATTTCCTGCGGGTCGTAGCCAACGTAGGAGAAAACCAGCGTGGCCGAAGCGTCGGGCACTTCGATGCGGTACGCCCCGCTCTGGTCGGTGGTGGTGCCCTTCGAGGTGCCTTTCACGACGACCGTCACGCCCGCCATGCCTTTGTCGGTTTCGTCGGCCACCCGGCCCGACACGAGTTGGGCCGGCACTGCTGCCCGCTCGGCGAGGGGCAGGGGCGCGGTGGTGGTCGCCGGGGTTTCCGCGACCGGTTCCGGCGTTGGCGCTACGGCGGCGTCGGGTTGAAATCGCGCCTCCGGCACCCCTCCTGCGCGCCGGTTTTCTTTCGTCATGATGACGTACGCCCCCGATTTGATTTTGCGGTACCGCAGGCCGAAGGGTTTCAGCGCCGCGTCGAGATTTTGTTCGATGCTGCGTCCCGGTTGGATGACGTCGGCGGGAAGCGTGTAGCCCTCCACGATTTTGTCGCCAAACACCAGATCCACCCGGTGCCGGGCTTTCAACTCGTCGAGCACATCTTTCAGGCGTTTGGGGCCTTTCGGAGCCGGAGCTTCGGGGGTGGCCTGCCGCTTGGTCATGGCCAGCAACTGGGCCTGGCCGGGCAAGGCCGGGCCGGTCAGCGCGGCGAGCAGCAGCAACAAACCGACCGGTTTTCGTAACGATGTCTGCATGGGGAGGTTGGTTTAGAGGTCGGACGTGAACAATCGGGCGCGCGTCAGTCGGAGGCTGACGGCGTGAGGTAAATCGTGGCCCCCTCGCGGCGGAAGCCGAGGCCGAGGGCGTCGGTGACGGTGCGGATGAGTTCGTCGGCGTCGCTGGCCGTGAAGGCTCCGGAAAGCGTGAGCCGGGCCATCTCGGCGTCGGGGATTTCGAGGTGGATGCCGTAGGTTTCTTCAAACACCTGGGCGATTTCCAAAAGCGGCGTTTCCTCGAACACCACACGGTGGTCTTTCCAGGCCGAGTGCGTTTCGGGGCGGCGGGTGGTTTGCAGGCGGGCGCGGCCTTCGGGGTCGAGGGTCATCACGTCGCCGGGTTTGAGCGTGAGTTGACGCTGCTCGCTGCGCACTTCGTAGTTCAGCCGGACTTTGCCCCGCTTCAACACGACTTTGCTGGCCCGGGGCCGCGAAAACACGGTGAACTCCGTCCCCAGCACAACCACGTCGAGGTCGCGGGCGGTTTTGACGACGAAGGGCTGGTCCGTTTGGGTGTGGACGACCGAAAACTCAGCTTCGCCGTCGAGGTACACCTCGCGGGTGCGGTTGCCGAAGCCGAGGCGGGGCAGGCGCAGGGTCGAGTTGGCGTTGAGCACGACGTGGCTGCCGTCGGGCAACCGGAGCGAACGCGTTTGGTTATACGCCGTGCGGTGGATTTCGTAAAACCACCCGTCGCGGAGCAGCCACGCGCCCAAGGCCAACGCAAGCAACACGGTCGCCGCGGCGGCCCAACGCATCCCGACGCGCCAACGCGTCGGGCGGAGCGTGACGGGTTCGGCAACGGCACGGATGGGTTCCTCCGTTTGGGTAAAGGCCCGGAACGCGGTCAGGTGCGGTTCCACGTCAGCCGGGTACTGCGCGCGGGTGCGTTCCCACTCGTCGAGCCAGCGGTAAAACTGCTCCTCGTGCTCCGGCTGCCCGGCCCAGGCGTCGATTTGCTGCTTTTGCAGCGCGGTCGCCTGCCCGGCCAGGTAACTGAAAATGACGTCTTTCGTGATGGTCGCGTTCATGTCGGTTGGGATTGCGCGGAGGCGGCCGCGTTTTACATCGTCGTCACCAAAGCAGGCGTTCCAGCACGTTTAGGCCCAGAGGCAGCAGCACGGGCAACCACTTGGCTTTCAGCAGCGCGAGAATTTGTCGGTTGGCCCGGTAAATCTGCACCTCCACGGTTTTCACCGAGAGGTTGAGTTCGGCGGCGATTTCCTGGTATTTTTTGTCTTCAAAGCGCCGCAGCACGAAAATCCGCCGCCGCTCCACGGGCAGGGTGTTGATGGCCCGCTCCACGTCTTGGTAGAGGTCCTCAAACTGGCTGATGGTGTCGGGCTGTTGATCTTCGGGCAGGGATGCTTCGCGGGCGCTGTCGAGCGATTCGGCCCGGCGGAGTTCGCGTTTGAGGTAGTTGAAAGCCCGGTTGCGCACCGTCCGGTAGAGGTAAAACCGGTACGACGTGGTGATAGTTTGAAATACGTTTTCGGAATAAAACTGGCAGAACACCTCTGACACCAGATCTTCGGCCACGGCCCGCGCCCCCACGTACCGCACGGCGTGGCTGCACAGGGGCTGGAAGTACCGCCGGTACAGCAGTTCGACGCCTGTGACCGGGTGCGTGGCGAAGGTTTTCCGGATGAACACCTCGTCGTCGGTCAGAACTTCGTCGTCCGGCTCGGCGGCTTCCGCGACCAGCGGTTGCCAATCCGGTGCCGACGTGTTCGGGTGTTTCGTGGGTCGAAGTGCTGCCATATCCCGATTTTAGGCTAAAAATTTTTGGAATAGGTCAATTACTGCTTCTTTTTACCAAAGACACACGGTGTTTTAGTTTTCACTTACGGGCAGGTGAAAAAATGTTTGAAAACCCTCCGCAGAAAAACAAAAACGGCCCCGATTTCCCGGAGCCGTTTTTCGTAAAAAATTCCATCGTCAGGGCCGCGCACCGCCGCCGGGGGCACCACCGCCCCCACCCTGCTGCTGCCCGCCGCCTTCGCTCTTCACGTCGTCGTTGTTGACCGACTTGGCTTTTTTGCGCGGAGCGTCCATTGTCATTTTGCCGAGTTTGTAGGTGAACGTCATCCGGATACCCCGGTTGTAGAGGTACACGTCGCTGACCTGGTTGAACTGCGGCGAGTTCAGCCGCGTGGCGATGTGGAAGCGGTTGGTCAGGAAGTTTTCGGCGGCCAGCCCAACGCTGCCTTTTTTCTTGGCGATGTCTTTTTTCACGCCCAGCGAGTAAAACCCGAAGCCGCCCTGCGTGCCCTGCAACTGCACCTGGTTGCCCTGCATGAAACCGAAGCCCTGTGCGCCCCAGCCGTTTTTAAACTGGGCCTGGACGAACATCCCCCCGCTCACGTTGAAGCCCTCGTTGCGCACGCTTTCCGACAGTCCGTTGAGGGCCGTTTGCTGTCCGGTCAGGGTGGTGTAAAACGCGTTGGTGAAAATGCCGATGTTGATTTTCGACGTGGCGGCCACGTTGGCGAACAGGTTGAGGCCGTAGGCGTGCTGCTTGCCGATGTTCTCGAACGTCGTCACGATGGCCCCCACGAGCGTGTCGGAAGGCTGGCGCACCTGGGTGATGGCGTTGTTGGTCACGCGCCCGAAGAACGTGGCGTTGATGAACGTTTTCTTGATGGTTTTGCTCAGGCCCAGCTCGAAGTTATTGGTCAGTTCGGGCAGCAGGGCCGGGTTGCCGATGGTGATGTTCTGGGGGTTGGCGGCGTTGAAGTTGGGGTTCAACTGCTGGAGGCCGGGCCGCTGAATGCGGCGGTTGTAGGCCAGTTTCACCATCGTGCCTTTGACGCTTTTCGAGGCGTTGAGGCTCGGCACCAGCACGCCGTAGTTTCCCACGCCCACGCGGCCGCTCTCGCGGGTGCTGGCGTCGATGAAGGTGTGCTCGTAGCGCAGCCCGCCCTTGAAGGTGTACTTTTTCTTCGTCGTGTAGGTGTACGAGGTGTACCCGGCGGCGATGTTCTGGTGGTAGGTCAGCGCTCCGGCGGGCCGGTTCACGTCGCTGGCAAACTCGCCCGTCGGGCCGGCCATCAGGTAACGGTAGTCGCTGTCCACCTGCCGGAAAATGCCTTTCCCGCCGAATTCGAGCATCTGGTTTTTCTTGATGGGCGTCTGGTAGTCGGTCTGGAGCGTGATTTCCTGGTTGACGTTGCCATTGAGGTTCCGCTGGCGGCCAGTCAGGTTGCCGAGGCCGTTGAGCAGGTCGGCGTCGAAGTTATTGGTCAGGTCGTTGCGGCTGTAGAGCGTCGAGATGCTCCACTCCTGCTGGGGTTTGAAGATGCGCAGGTAGTCCACGTTGACGTCCACCGTGCCCGAGAGGTTCTTCACGTCCACGTCGCGGCGGGCGAGCAGCCCGGCCACGCCGTTGGTGAACAACTGGGTCGAGAGGTTCTGCTGGTTGGTCATGTTGCGCACCCCGTAGCGCACGCCCGCCGTCAGGCTCTGGTTTTTGGCCAAATCGTAGTCCATGCCCAGGTTGTACTGCCCGAACAGGCCCTGGGTATAGCCGTCGCCGGCCTGGCGGGTGAGGGTGGTGGTGCCGTTGACGACGCTCGTCTGGTCGAGGTTGGTCTTGGTGATGACGTTGTACATGGCCCGCCCAAAGCCCCCCAGCGTGAAGCCGATTTTTTTCTTCCGGTAGCCCCCGTTGAGGGCCAGGCTGGAGCCTCGGTTGCCCACGCCCGCGTCCACGTTGAGGTTCAGGCCCTGGAGGCTGTTCTTTTTGGTGATGATGTTGATGATGCCGCCCGAGCCTTCGGCGTCGTACTTGGCCGAGGGCGACGTGATGACTTCCACGGTTTTGATTTGGTCGGCGGGAATCTGCTTCAGCGCGTCGGCGATGCTGCTGGCCACGATAGTGGAGGGCTTGTTGTTGATCAGCACGCGCACGTTCTGGTTCCCGCGCAGGCTGACGTTGCCGTCCAAGTCCACCGTGAGCAGGGGCACCTTGCGGAGCACGTCGGTGGCGTCTCCGCCCTTGGCCGCGATGTCTTTCTCGGCGTTGTACACCAGGCGGTCCACTTTTTCCTCGATGACGGCGGCCTGGCCGGTCACGGTGACTTCGTCGAGGGTTTTCACGTTGGGCGTGAGCTTGATGACGCCCAGGTCGAGGTCCTGGCCTTTGTCGAGCTTCAGGTTGTCGATGGTTTTCGTCGAAAAGCCGATGAACGTGATCAGCAGCCGGTACTCGCCGGGCAGGAGGCGGTTGAGGGTGAACTTGCCTTTTTCGTCGGCCACGGTGCCGTCCACGGCCTTGTTGGTGGCCTTGTTGTAGAGGGCCACGCTGGCGAATTCGACCGCCTTCGTCACCGCCGAATCCACCACGTACCCCGTGATTTTGGAATTGCCTTTGGGAGTTTGGTCGCCCGCCGTGCCGGGGAGGGCTTTGGGCTGGTTGCCGCCACCCATGCCGGGAAACTGGGCGAACGCGGGTGTCAGCAGGGCGGCGAAAAGCAAGGAAAGAAAGAACCGTACACGTAAGGTTTTCATAGCGATCGTTTTGGTGCGGCAAAGGTCAGCCCGCCCCGCCGCGCCCGAAACGAAAAGCGGATGAAGCGCGGGATTCGCGGGATGAACGCCGGGAAACGGGGAGTGGGTGTCGCCCGCGAGTGTAGGCGGTTTTAGCCGGATGAAATTCCGTCGTGGAATGGTTCTATTTTTGGCCCGACCCCGGTGGGTTAGGCCTTGAGCCGGGTGTCGGCGAAATGCGCCATGGCCTGGCACAAAAACGCCGCGAAGGCCGGGTTTTCTTCGCCCGTGTAGCTGGCCGTGTAGCGCAGGTCGTTGACGTAAAGTTGCCCCAGCCCTTTGTAGGCTTCGGCGATTTTCCCGTCCCGCCCCACCGAGTCGCCCCAGAACTGCCGGATGTTGGCGTAGTGCCGGGCCACCTGTTGCTGCACGGTGTCGTCGGTGGGGTCGAGGTGCGTCAGGCTGGCCAGGGTGCGGCCGATTTCCTGAGCTTCGGCTCCCAGGCGTTCAAAAGCGGCCTTGTCCATCCGCCGCAGCCTGGCTTCGGCGGCTTCGACCGTTTCCGCGCCCCATTTTTCGGCGGCTTCGCGTCGGTAGGCTTCGGCTTTTTCTTTCGGGAAACCCCGGTACAATTCGTCGTCGTTCAACATGGTTCGTTCGCCGTTTAAGGTTGAAATCGTGTGGTCAATCGTTTCCAGCAGCGTCGTGAGGCGGTCGCGGCGAGCCAGCAACGCCTGCTTGTGGCTTTGCAGGGCGGCGGCGAGGTTGAACTCGGGATTTTCGAGCAACTCCCGGATTTCGTGCAGGCTGAAATCCAGTTCCTTGTAAAACAGAATCTGCTGCAACCGCAGAAGCTCCGCCGGGCCGTAGAGCCGGTACCGCGCCTCGGTCCGGACCGAGGGTTTGAGCAGCTTCAGGCGGTCGTAGTGGTGCAGCGTGCGCACGCTGACCCCCGCCAGTTTGGCCAGTTGCCGGACGGTGTATTGCCTCATCACTTCGCGTTCAATTGGGTTGACGGCGGCGAAGGTAGGGGATGACGTAAGGGGAGAGTCAAGAGAAATTTTCGGTTTTTTTTGATGAAGCGCATTTGTCGTCGCACGAAGGCGTTGAAGCGGCTAACGACGTGCAAAAAGTCTGGAGAACGGAATTTGCTTCAAACGCAGTAGCTTTGGTGGTTGACAAAACCCGGAACATCGATGGAAGCGCTCGACATCCGAAATACCCCCGAAACCCTGCAAATCACGCTGGACAAGCGGTTTTTCGACGAAAAATTCCTGTTCGATACCGTCGAGTACCTGCGCATGGAATACTTGGCTCAAAAGGTGAACTTCGACGAGTCCATCGAAGAGTTGGGTCGGGAAGCCAAGCGAACCGGATGGCAGCGGAACAAGCGGAAGTACATTCGGAATTAACGACACATTTTTTCACTATGGCTACTCCCACCAAACTCGACCAAGCCTGGAAGGTCGTTGAGCGCCTCAGTCGCAGGCAACAAAAAACACTGGCGGCGCGGATGAACGCGCTCCTCGCGCTGCCCCTGGCTGAAAAGGCCGACGCGGGCGTGAGGCCCAATACCCTGACGATGGAAGACATCCGCGTCGAACGGCAGGCCGCCCGGCAACGTCGCCATGAGAAGACTCGGGAACGTCGTGCTTGACGTCAACGTGTTGGTCAGTTTGGTTCTGACCGGCAAGTTTGCCCAACTGCTGCGGGCCGTGGCGTATGGCCGAATCACCGTATTGGTCAGCGCCGAACTTCTGGAGGAATTTCTGGACGTACTCCAACGCCCTCACGTCGTTAAACTCCTCGCCGCCACCCCCGCCACCTACCTGCGCCTGTTGAAAGACGCCTCCATCTGGGAAGCCATCCGCCAGCCTTTCACCGGCAGCCCGGACCCCGACGATGACTACCTCGTGGCCCTGAGCATTCAGGAAAAAGCCTGGCTGGTCACGGGCGACGGCCCGTTGCTCCGCTGGGAAACGCCACCCCGAGGGCTCAAACGGATGACCTACGCGGATTTTCGGAGGCGGGTTTTGTAAACTCAGACGCTAATTCTGTTCGCGCAGCCGCTTGATTTGTTCAATGGACTCCTGCCGCGACATCGGCGGCTGCTCGGAGATCTTCTTAGTCAAGCGCTGGTTCCGCTGCTTGTGGTAGTCGTTCAGGTCGGTAGGGGCGTCCATCGGGATGCATGATTTTAGATTAGACCAAGTTCAGGTGTTGCACTTGAAAAACAAAATCTATCACAGTCACAGGCAAAGCAGTTTCTTAATCCAACTGCCCCTCCGGGTCGTTCATCATAAATTCATATTCCGGATACTCCGCCAGCGGCTGAACCGGCAGCAAGTCTTTCGGAACGAGCGGGTGTTTCACCTCGATTTCCATGCCCTTCAACCAAGCCAGTTTGGCCCAGCCCGCAGCGGGAAGTGAAAGATAATCCCGGTGCGCACTTAACTCTTTGTTAAAGTACCGGTGAAATTTAGGTTGAAGCAACGTCGTGAGGTTGGTCTCCATAAGTGCCGGATTTCGCTCCAAAAAACCTCGCATGATTTCGTGATGAGGCGTATACCATTTCTGAGTAGGTATGATGCGTAAATGCTAGTAATAAAGCCCTTCGTAGTGCTTTTCCATACCGCCTTGGTCATCGCGTATCACCGCCTGCATGAATTTAGGAATAACCGAATACTCGTACCGGGTTGGGCCATCATCCCACTCAGAACTGGCTGCGGATGACGCCTTGATAAGTTTAGGCGAATCGCTCAACAGAATAATCTCCAATGCACCGCCATTCAGGGAGGGCGTGTTGTTGAAGGTCATTACCGGAAATTTTTTCATGTGGTAAAGCACGGTCCGTCCTGCCAGATAAAAGTGGCGTTTTACCGAATCCCAATCACGTTCAACACTTGCCTTGAAGTGGGCAAACCTGCCCACGTTGTGCAAATACAAGCCGTACAGTAGTGACGTATTATCAAGCTCCATCGAAACTCCTTTGCTTGCAATTTCTTGCAAATCCTTCTTTTCGTAGAACTTCGCTCGTTCCACGTTTTCTTTAAAGAAGTCAAGGTCCATGATTGTAGTTTGAGCGAGAACGCGTGTGGGGATTCTGGAGAATTTAACAGGGGTGAAGACATGGCCTCACGGCCCCACCCTTCGCCCAATCGCCTCCTCAAACAGCTTCAAAATCCGCTTGTACTCGTCGGTCCAACTGCTGGGTTCGACGAAGGCGTGGTCTTCCACGGGGTAGGCGGCCAGTTCCCAGTTTTCTTTTTTCAACTCGATGAGCCGCTGGCTGAGGCGCACCACGTCCTGGAAATGCACGTTCACGTCGACCATGCCGTGGCAGATGAGCAGGCGGTCGCGCAGGCCGTCGGCGAAGTAAATCGGTGAACTGCGGCGGTAGGCCAGCGAGTCGGTCTGGGGTTCGTTGAGGATGTTGGCGGTGTAGGGGTGGTTGTAGGCCGCCCAGTCGGTGACGGGCCGGAGGGCCGCCCCCGCCGCGAAGGTGCCCGGCTGGGTGAACAGGGCCATCAACGTGATGAACCCGCCGTAGGAGCCGCCGTAGATGCCGATGCGCTTGGGGTCGATGCCGTGCTGGGCGGCGAGCCACTTGGCCCCGTCCACGTGGTCGCTGAGGTCTTTGCCGCCCATGTGCCGGTAGATGCCCGTGCGCCAGTCGCGGCCGTAGCCCGCCGAGCCGCGGTAGTCCATGTCGAGCACGGTGTAGCCCCGTTCGACGAGCAGGTTGTGAAACAGGTACTCCCGGAAATACTGGCTCCACCAGCGGTGGGCGTTCTGCAAATACCCCGCGCCGTGGACGAAAATCACCGCCGCGCCGTTTTTCTTCGCTGCTTCGGGGCGGTAAAGCCGGGCGTACACGTCGGCCCCGTCGGTGGCTTTGACGGTCACGAGTTCGGGGTCGCGCCAGGGGTGGTTTTTGAATTCGTTGGTGAGTGAAAACGTCAGTTGTTCGGCCTGCGCGCCGGGTTTGTTCGCTTGCAGGTACAGTTCCCAGGGCTGGGTCGGCGTGGAGCGGCGAATCAGAAGCTGCGTTTCGTCGGGCGACACGGTCACGTCGCAGCCGCCGGTGAGGCTGGTGAGTTGGGTGCGCGGGCCGCCACTGACGGCCATCCGGTAAAACCGCTGCTCGCCGGGGTGGACTTCGTTGGAGAGGAAATACACCGTTTTCCGGTCGCGGGAAAGCTGGGCCTGCTGCACCTCGAACTTCCCGCTCGTGAGCTGTTTTTTCTCGCCCGTGCGCACGTTCATGGCGTAGAGGTGCGAGTAGCCGTCGGCTTCCGAATGAAGCAACACCGTTTCCCCGTCGGCGGCGAAGCTCACCCAGCCTCCGCCGAACCACCCACTCACGCCCGGCCCGCCCACCCAGGCTTCGTCGCGCTGGCGGTCGAGGGGTTTCAACTCGCGGGTGGCGGGGTCGAAGGCCAGCAGCCAGCGGTCTTTGTTGTCGAGAGAACGGGCCACGACGACGGCGTTCTTGCCGCTTTCCGACCAGACCGGCCCGTGGAGGATGACGGCGCGGGCTTTTTTCGCCGTGTCGTTGCGGCTGGGGTAGTCCTTGACGTAGTCGGGTTTATCGAAAATTCCGGGGAGGTTTTTGGTCGAAACTTCCTGAATCGTGTCGCGGGCGATGTCGTAGGTGAAAAACTGGTAGCTGCTCTGGGCCACGCCGACTTTAGCGCGGGCGGGCAGGTCTTCGGTGAAGCCCGACTCGGTCACGTAGTTGGGCACGAGGGTGGTTTTGGTGCCGCTCGGTGCTTTGGCCAGCCGGAAGGTCACGAACTTGCCGTCGGGGCTGAGGGCGGGGTTTTCGACGGTGCGTTCTTCGAGGTAAAATTCCTTCGGGCGCTTGGGCTTGTCGAGTTTCTGGGCTTTCTCGGTGGCGTCGCGCTTGGTTTTGCGTTCGCGGAGCACGTCGAAGAGGGCGAGTTGTTCGGTTTTCAACAGTTTTTCCTGCTCACCGGGCTTTTTCTCGTCTTTTTTCCCCGGCAGAAAATTCGTGAGTTGCGTGAGGGTACCGGTCGTCAGGTGAACCAGGAACAGGTTGCTGCCCCGGCGGAACACCGCGCCGAATTCGTCGCCGGTGAAGGTGGGGTTGCTTTCCACTTCGACGGTGTTGGTCAACTGGCGTTTCTGGCCGTTGCGCACGTCGAGCAGAAAAATGTCGCCATCGGCTTCGTAGAGTTTCTGGGTCTTCGCCCGGTTGTACGCGCCCGGCGAGGGAATCTGGAGGCGTTCGGCGCGGGGCACTTTGCGGGGCGTGCGACTGGTGAGGCTCACGGCGTAGAGCGAGTCGAAGGGGGTTTTGTCGGGGTTGTAGTTAAAGTAAATCGTCCGGGAATCTTCGCTCCAGAACGCGCCCGTGGGGGCCACGCCGATCCACTTCGGGTCGCGCATGATGGCCTCGACGGTGAGGGGGGAAAGTTGGGCGAAGGCGGCGGTGCCGCCGAGGGCGAAAAGCAGGAGGGTGAGCAGTCGTTTCATGCCCTAAAGTTGGGGCAGGTTTTTGGAAAAAACCGCGTTCACCCCCTCACCGCACCGCCTCCGGTGCCCCCTCAAAGTGCTTGTACTTCCCCAGCAACCGCCCAATCTGGTACGTCACGGGCATGACGACTTTCCTGACGAAGGGCGGAATTTCCAGCATGTCGTACTCGCTGGCGTAGCGGGTGAGCAGGTAGGCCGCGTCGAAGGCTTCGGGGCGGTGGGTGCCCGTTTTGCGCTGGGCGGCGAAAATGGCCGAGAGGAAAAAGGCAATCGTGTTGGCGGGCTTGAGCCAGGCCGTGCAGTGCAGCGTGTCGGTGCCCGCGTTCCAGAAGCGGTGGGGGATGCCCCGCTCGAACAGGATGCTGTCGCCTTCGCCCGCGAACTGTGCGGGTTGCCCGGCCACCTGGTAGCCGATTTTGCCTTTCACCACCGTGAAGCCTTCGTCTTGCAGCCAGTGGACGTGCATCGGCGGGCCGCTGCCGGGGGCCACGAAGTTTTCGCCGACGAGCCGGTCGCCGCCGGGTTCGGGGCGGAGTTCGCGGAAGATGAGGGTTTCGCCGAGGCCGTTTTCGAGCGTGAGCGGGTACGCGATGTTCATGGGGTTGGTTGGAGTTGATTGGTTGCGAATGGATGCCCCGAAGTTGGTGGGTGCGGCTTCGGAGTAAAACGCCCGACCGGATGAACCGGAAAAAGCCGCCCCCGAAACGTCGGTTGGGGCCGACCAGCGGCCCTGCGTTTTTACCCGACCGTTCTTTCCCGCGTGTGCCCGAAATCGCGTACCTTTCGTCCATCCGTACCGCCCTGCGGGTGCTAACCTCTACGCCCGTGTTAAGCAACCCCACTCCCCGCTCCGCCCGGCTTAACATTCCCGTAACCCGGCGATGGACTTCTGCCGGAAACGAATGGCACATTCCCGGTTGCCACGGCCCGCCCAGGGTCCGCACTGGCCCAAACGCCCGGTTAGCCTGACCGGGACGGGGGTCGGTTTGTTACGATTTCTTTAAATCCGTTCCGGCGCGTCCCGGTCAACGGGGCGTCGCCGGAACTTTGCAACACCAATCAAACGATCCAGCTATGCGCCTTTTTTATCTTCCTTCTACTTCCTGGTCGGCGGTGCGAAACGGAGGGCTTTCGCTCGCCCTGCTCGCGCTCCTGGCCCTGCCGTTGGGCGGGTGGGCGGGCCTGCCCGTGCCCCACCGGGCCGTTGTCGAACTCACCGTCAGCGGGCGGGTCACCGACGCCGTGACCAACGAACCCCTCGTGGGCAGCACCGTGCTCCTGAAAGGCACCCAGAAAGGCACCACCACCGACGCCACCGGCGCGTACCGCCTCACCGTGCCCGATGGGAATGCCGTGCTGGTGTTTGGCTTCGTCGGGTACGTCACCCAGGAAATCCGCGTAGACACCCGCACGACCCTCGACGTGGCGTTGCGTCCATCGGCTTCCGAACTGGGGCAGGTCGTCGTGATTGGCTACGGCACGACGACCAAAAAAGACGCGACCGGGGCGCTGAAATCCATCAAAAGCACGGACTTCAACCGGGGCGTTATCAACTCGCCCGAGCAACTCATTCAAGGCAAGGTGGCCGGGGTCAACGTGACCTCCGCCAGCGGCGAGCCGGGCAGCAACCAGAGCATCACCATCCGCGGGCCGGGGGGCGTCCGCACGGGCAGCACGCCGCTGTTCGTGCTCGACGGCCTGCCCCTCGACAACTCCAGCACGGGCGGGGCCATCAACCCGCTCAACTTCCTCAACCCCCAGGACATCGAGAGCATCGACGTGCTCAAGGACGCCTCCGCCACGGCCATCTACGGCGCGCGCGGGGCCAACGGCGTGGTGCTGATCACGACCAAACGGGGCAAGGCCGGGGCGACGAACGTCAACCTATCGTCGAGCGTGGGCATTTCAACCCTCACGCGCCCGCTGGCCGTGTTTTCCGCCGACGAATACCGGCAGCAGGTGGTGGCCGTGGGCGGCGTGCTCGACGACCAGCGGGCTTCGACCGACTGGCAGCGGGAAGTCGCCCGCACGGCCATCACGCAGAACCACAACCTGGGCTTCAGCGGCGGGGCCGACCGGCTGACGTACTTCGGCTCGTTCGGGGTGCAGAACCAGGAGGGGATTTTGAAAAACAGCAAACTGAACCGCTACACGGGCCGCCTCAACGCCACGCAGAAGCTGCTCGAAGACCGCCTCAGCATCGACGCCAACCTGACGGCCTCGTACTTCGTCAACGAGCGGCCGCCCATCGAAGGCGTGCTGGGCGCGGCCCTTTCGGCCAACCCCACGTATCCGGCCTACGACGCCAACGGCCAGCCCCTGCGCTACCAGGGCGGCACCAACCCGCTCATCACGCTGGCCCTGAACCGCGACGTGACCACCACCACTCGGGTCGTGGCGAACCTTTCGCCTTCGTTCAAAATCCTGGACAACCTCACGTACAAGCTCAACCTGGGCCTCGACAACGCCAACGCCACCCGCGACCTGCAATCGCTGGCCAGCCTGTTGCCCCAGCAGGACGGCCGCCTCGACACGTACTACTCGACCAACCGCAACGTGCTCGTCGAAAACTACTTCACGTACACCCTCACCCGCGGTAGCCACGGCCTGACGGCGCTGCTGGGGCATTCGTACCAGAAGTTTTTCATCCAGGGCCGCAACTTTAGCGTCAACAAATTCCCGATTTCGCCCATCGAGCCGATTTACAATCCCGGCCTGGGGCAGGAACTGACGCTGGCCAACAACCGACCCGGCGGGTTTGCACTGGAAAACGAATTGCAGTCGTTTTTCGGACGCCTCAACTACCAGTTCAAGGACCGCTACCTGCTCACGGCCACGGTGCGGGCCGACGGGTCGAGCAAGTTCGGGGCCAACAACAAGTACGGCGTGTTCCCCTCGTTTTCGGCGGGCTGGCGGTTGTCGGAAGAGGATTTCCTGAAAGCAGGGCCGTTTTCGGACCTGAAACTCCGGGTGGGCTGGGGCCGGACGGGCAACCAGGAGATTCCCTCTAAAATCACCCAGGCCCTGTTCACCTCCAGCGTGTCGGCCTCGACGAGCTACCCCCTCGACAACACGGCCAACTTCCCGGCGGGCACCACCTTCACCCGCCTCGCCAACCCCGACATTCAATGGGAAGTCTCGACCCAGACCGACGTGGGGCTGGACTTCGGGTTTCTGAAAGGCGCGCTCACCGGCTCGATTGATTATTTCCGGAAAGTGTCGGGCAAAATCCTGCTCGAAGTCATCCCCGCCGACCCCGTGCAGCCCGCCGCGACGTACTGGACCAACGTGCCCAACATGACCATCACCAACCAGGGCGTTGAACTCGACCTGAACTATCGCTACGTGAGCCAGGGCGGATTCCGCTTCGACGTGGGTGGCAACGTGACGTTCATCAAAAATAAGGTGGAAAACTCACCCTACACGGTCATCACCTCCGGCTCGGCGACGGGGCCGGGCCTGACCTCGGCCACCGTCAATGGGTACGTCAACGGCCAGCCCATCGGGACGTTTTTCCTGAAAGAATTCACCGGCTTCGACGACAAGGGCATCAGCACCTTCCGCGACACGGACGGCGACGGCATCGTGACCGACAAGGACCGCGTCGCCGCTGGCAGCGCCCTGCCCACCAAGATGTACAACTTCAACCTGAGCGCGGCCTACAAGGGCTTCGACCTGGTGGCCAACTTCAACGGCGTGGCGGGCAACAAGGTGTACGACAACACGGCCAACGCCAATTTCTACAAACTGCGCCTCTCGAAGGGCCTGAACACCACGGCGGAGGCGGTGCAGTTTCCCAACGAATCCATCAACAACTCGGCCCCGGTTTCGACCCGCTACCTGAAGGACGGCGGCTTTTTAAGGCTCAACAACCTGGCGCTGGGCTACAACCTGGCCCCGCGGCTCATTGGCCTCGGTCGCTGGGTGCAGGGCATCCGCCTGTCGGTGACGGGACAAAACCTGTTCGTGCTGACGAAGTACGACGGCTACGACCCGGAGGTGAACATCGACCGGACCATCAACGGCATTTCGTCCTACGGCATCGACTACCTCAGCTACCCGAAGGCCCGGACGGTGGTGTTTGGGGTGAATCTGACGTTTTGAAAACCAAACCCCCAACCCCCTAAAGGGGGCTTTCCTGCCTGGAATTTCGAGCTACAAATAGCCCCCTTTAGGGGGTTGGGGGTTTAGCGGCGAACACTCGCTTTGAACAACTCAAACGCATTTCCCCAATGAAAAATAAACTCACTCCCACGCTCACGCTGCTCGGCCTGCTCCTGCTGGCCGCCTGCACCGATTTGAACGAAAACGTGCTCGACGAAGCCTCGGCTTCGGGCCTGACCGACCGACAAACCGCCGACGGCAGCATCGCCCCCGTGTACGCCCGCCTGCCGGACCTGTTCCAGCACACGACCTACTTCGCCCTCCAGGAAATCTCGACCGACGAGGCCATCCTGCCCTACCGGGGCGGCACCGACTGGGGCGACAACGGCATCTACCTCGCCATGCACCAGCACACCCACACCAGCACGGACCCCAACATCCGCAACACCTGGCTGCTGCTGGTGCAGGGCATTTCCCGCTCCATTTCGGCCCTCAACACGTTGCCCACTATCAACGACCCCGTGGCCAAAACCTACCTGGCCGAAGCGCGGGGCATGCGGGCCTACTACTCGATGGTGATGCTCGATTTGTTCGGCTTGGTGTTCGTGAAAGACGACCCCCAGGCCACGTCGGACATCCTCCGGGGCGAAGCGGCCTACGAGTACGTCAAGAACGAATTGCTCGCCGTCGAACCGGACCTCTCGACCACCGTCGGGCCGGGGCGGCTCACGAAGGGGGCCGTGTGGGGCCTGCTGGCCCGGCTGTACCTCAACGCCGCCGTGTACCGCGACCGCTACGCCGCGCAGTTTACGTTCAAGCCCGAGGACATGGACAAGGCCGTCGAGTACTGCGACAAGGTGATCAACTCCGGGCAGTACCAACTGGCGCGGGAGTATTTCTCCATTTTCAACTCCGACAACAACACCAACAAAGAACTGATTTTTGCCGTTGACCAGCGGGCCGAACTCAACGGCCACAACCGCATGGCCTACTTCTCGCTCTCGGGCGACCAGTTTCCGCTGCCCGCCTTCCCCAACGCCAACGGCACCGACGGCCCGGCCATCACCCCCGACTACTACCAGACCTGGGTCAGCGCCTACGCTCCCCGCGACCCCAGCGTGGACCCCCGATTCTACAAGCAAAACCTGAGCATTCACAGCAACCCAGCCGATTCGTGCGTGGCGGCGGCGGACTTCAACATCAACCGGGGCATCCTGCGCGGGCAGCAGTACGGCCTGCTGCGGGTGAACGGCGCGTTTGTGCGCTGCCCCAACGGCAGCTACAAGGTCGGGAGACTCTTCAACGTGACCCGTAATCGGCCCACCACGCCGGTGATTTTCACCGAAAAAGTGGACTTCACCGTGGCGGGCAGCGACTACAGCACGGGCTACCGGGTGGAGAAGTACGAGTTCAGCAAAAAGTCGGTGTCGGGCCGGAATTTCGGCGACGCCGACATCGTCATCGTGCGCCTGGCCGACGTGTACCTGATGCGGGCCGAGGCCAAACTCCGCAAAAGCAACGACGCCGCCAGCGCCCTGGCCGACGTGAACCTCGTCCGCGCCGCCCGCACGGCCACCACGCCCCCGCCGCCGCTGACGACGATGAACCTCGACCTGCTGCTGCGCGAACGGGGCTTTGAGTTTTACTGGGAAATGCTCCGCCGCACGGACCTGATTCGTTTCGGCAAGTACGAGTCGGCCTGGACCGAGAAAACCAATTCCGACCGCCAGAAACGCATTTTCCCCATTCCCCAAACCGCCATCGACGGTGCCTCGAACCTGCCGGGGTATTTGGCGCAGAATCCGGGGTATTGAGGGGTAAAAATGCTGATGGTGAAGAACAAAGCTTCCAGTTTGTTTTTCACCATCAGCATTTTAAGCAAATCAGCGCCTCCCCAGCGCGTCATTGCGAGCGGAGGGGATTTGATGAGTGAAACGATATCAAATCACCGAAGCGAAGCAATCCCTTCCCGAAGACCAAGAGAGCAGAAACCAAGCCCCTTCGCATTGCTAACGTTCTCGACCAAAGCTCCCTCGGCTACCGGCTGGGGATTGCTTCGCTTCGGCGGAAAATTCTCATTTCATTCAAATTTTCCGCCTTCGCTCGCAATGACGCGCTGGGGAGGCGTTTTTTGCGTAAAATGAGTTCTGAAACTTCAGTCATTTAAACTCATCCGACAAGGATAGCCCATGACCCGAGTACCCTTCCTTGCTCTTGCCCTGCTCGCCACGCTTGCCGCCTGCGTCCGGAACCAGGACTACCGCCACCGCTCCGACCAACGCACCCTGGCCGACTCGCTGCCGCAGGCCATGCCCTACAACCGGCTCATCGACGCGGCGGGCACGGCCCTCTGGTTCGGCGACCCGAAGCTCGAAAACCACGCCCTCGACATCACGCCCCTGCCTGGCGGCACGCACCTCGTGGTGGAAGACCGCTACGGCATCGTCCTCCTCGACCGGGCGACGCGGAACATCGCCTACCGGTGGAGTTTAAACGAGCACCCCGCCACCCGCGGCCTGATGAGCACGTTTTCGGGCATCGAAGCCTTCGCCTTCCGGGGGAAAACCTACCTGGCCTGGGGAGCCTCGCAGGCCAACCGGGGCAAATCGGGCGTGGTGCTGGCGACCGTTGCCGATGGGAAAGTCGGCGCGGTCGAATTGCTTTCGTTCGCCCCCGTCGCGCCCTCGCCGCTCTCCCTGCCCAACGACGTGGCCGTGCGCATGGAAGGCGACGAAGCGTTTCTGTACGTGGCCCTCAACGGCAACAACCAGCTCGCCAAGCTTCGCCTCTCCGACCGACAAGTTGTCTGGACGGCCCCCACCGGCGTCGCCCCCTTCGGCGTGGCGCTGGCGGGAGGCCGGGCCTTCGTCAGCAACTGGGCCGGTCCCGTGCCGGATTCGACCGACGCGTTCGAAAAAGCGGGCGTGCCCTGGGGCCAGGCCTACACCGACCCGCGCACCGGAGCCATCGCCCGCGGCACCGTCTCGGTGGTGGACCTGGCTACCGGCAAGGTCGAGGTGGAACTCCCCGTGGGCCTGCACCCCAACGCCGTGCTGAGCAGCCCCGACGGCGCGCGGGTGTACGTCGCCAACGGCAACAGCGACCACGTGTCGGTCATCGACGTGGCGGCCCGACGGGTCGTTGATTCCATCGCGGTGGGGCTTTTCGGGACGGAAAACAACTTCGTCGGCAGCACGCCCAATGCCCTGGCCCTCGACCCCACCGGCACCACGCTCTACGTGGCCAACGGCCTCGACAACGCCGTGGCGGTGGTCAACCTGGCCGAACGCCGGGTGAAAGGGTACATTCCCACGCAAGCGTACCCCGGCGGGCTGGTGGTGGTGGGCAACGAACTGGTCGTCACCAACCTCGAAGCCACCGGTGCCCGCGCCCTTCAACCCGCCGAGGGCGCGGGGCTGAAGCGCCAACCCGCCTACAACTCCCACCGGCAGCGCGCGTCGGTGAGCATCGTGCCCTTGCCCACCGACGCCGAACTGGTTGCCTACACCGAGCGGGTTCGCAAACTGAGTTTGCAGTTCCGCCTCGCGCTCGCCCAGCGGTTGCCCCGCCCCGACGCCAAGCCCCGGCCCGTGCCCGAGCGCATCGGCGAGCCGTCGGTGTTCAAGCACGTGGTGTACATCATCAAGGAAAACCGCACCTACGACCAGGTACTCGGCGATATGCCCGAGGGGCGCGGGATGCCCTCGCTCTGCGTGTTCGGCGACAGCGTCACGCCCAACCAGCACCGGCTCGCGCGGGACTTCGTGCTGCTCGACAACTACCACGTATCGGGCAAGTCGTCCGCCGAAGGCCACCACTGGGCCGACGCCGCGATGGTGACCGACTACACCGAAAAGAGCGTGCGCGGCTGGTTTCGCTCCTACCCCCACGTGCTCTACGACGCGCTCGTGTACAACAAAAACGGCCTCATCTGGAACAACGCCCTCGACCACGGCAAAACCGTGCGGATTTACGGCGAAGCCTGCACCTGCGAGTTCGACAAGAAGCAGTACGACTGGAAAACCCTCTACCAACTCCGCCAGGCGGGCCGCTCCTTTCCCTTCGTCAACACCACCACCATCGGCCGCGTGAAGCCCATCCTGGCGATGGACTTCCCCGGTTGCGACGACGAGCGCATCAGCGACCAAATGCGGGCCGACGCCTTCATCCGCGAACTGGAAGCCACCGCCGCCAAACCCGGCGACCAGTGGCCCAACCTGCTCGTCATGTCATTGCCCAACGACCACACCGTGGGCATGAGTCCGGGCTTCCCGACGCCCCGCGCGATGGTGGCCGACAACGACCTGGCCGTGGGGCGCATCGTGGAGGCGATTCAACGCAGCCGGTTTGCCCAAAATACCGTCATTTTCATCACCGAAGACGACTCGCAGGCGGGCTGGGACCACGTGTCGGCCTACCGCACGACGGGGTTTGTGGTCAGTCCGTACTCGCGGCTGCGCAAAACCATCCGGACCAACTACAACCAGACCTCGATGGTGCGCACCATCGAGCAGATTCTGGGCTTGCCGCCGATGAACGTCATCGACGCCACCGCCTTGCCCATGTTCGACTGCTTCGCCGACACGCCCGACGCCACGCCCTACGCGGCGTTGCCCAACCGGGTGGCGCTCGACGAGATGAACAAGCCCCTGTCGTCGCTGCGGGGCCGGGCGCTGAAGTACGCCAAAGCCTCGGCGGAGGAAGCCGAGGAAGGCATCGACACGGGCGAGGACGCGCTCAATAACCAAATCCTGTGGTTCTGGGCGAAGGGAAATGCGCCGTACCCGAGGGGGCGGTGATTCGGGCCGAACGGGGGCATGACCGCTTTCCCGGCCAACGCAACCACCCCCGCACGCTGACGATGCACGCCGCTGCCACGCCGACCCACTCCACCGCCACGCCGACCCACTCCACCGCCGCGCCGACCCACTCCACAGCCACGCCGACCCACCCCGCTGCCACGCCGACCCATCCCCCAGCCGCACGGTCCCACCGCACCCCCTCCGAGGAGGGGACGAACGGCCCCATCCGGCTACCAAAAAGGAACAGCGGGATTTAATCCACCTGGGGGAGAGGACTAAACGCACCCTAGGGCCACTAAAAAAGGAGCAGCGGGATTTAGTCCCCTCCTGGGAGGGGGTGCGGTGGGTGCGTGCGGCTGGGGGGTGGGTCGGCGTGGCGGTGGAGCGGGTCGGCGTGGCCGTGAGGCGGGCGTGCCTGGCCCCAAACCCGGCTTCGGCGTCGCTCATCCCGTACGGTGTTTGCCCCAACCAGCCCCACCAACGAAACATTACCCACCGCCTTTTTCCGCAAAAAGCCCCCCAACCGCCACGCGATTGGGGGGCTTTTTCATGCCTGCGCAGGCAGCAACTCAGGCCGGGGGCGATTTGGGCTTGGGCTTGCGCGTGATCTGCGTCACGGTGAAGCCCCAGTCGCCGAGGCGGGTGAGGTTGGCGGCAAAGGCCCCCATCAGCAGGTCGCGGCTGGCCCGGAGGGCGTTGACGATGGGCGGCAGCAACTGGTTGCGCGTCTGGTAGGCCTGCTCGCGGTCGGAGTCGAGTTGTTCGGCCTCCTGGTTTTTGTCGAAGCAGGGCTGGATGGTCGGCGCGAGGGTCGTCCAGGAGTAATCCTGGAGGTTGTTCAGCACCGACGTGGCCCCGTCGGCGGCGTGCTTCTGGGCAATGAGCCGGGCCAGGGCGAGGAGTTCCTTCACGTTTCTGGGGATGGTCACGCGGGGGCGGCCCCCGGCCATCACCACGTCAAAACCCCAGTCGCCCAGGCGCGTGGGCATGGCGCGAAACACCCCCAGCAGGAATTTGCTCGTGGCGCGCACGGCCTTGTCGATGGGCGTCAGCAGGCGGGTGCGCTCCGGGTACACCACTTTGATGCGGTGTTCGAGGGTTGCAGCCTGTATGTGCATGGCGAGGCAGGTCGGAATCGTGGACGCCAGCGAATTCCAGGTGTAATCCTGCAAGCTGTTGAGGATGGACGAGGCCCCGTCGAGGGCGTGCCGGGCGGCTACCTGGCTGGCCAGATCGAGCTGCTCCTCGATCTTCCTGGGAATGGAAACTTTGAACTTTACCATGGGTGGGATGAATAAGGGAACGATACTGGTAAAACGGCTCAACGTTAGGACGTTATTTTCGATTTCGCATTACCGTTCGATCAATATTCTCCCCCTTTTTCCGACTCCAAAAACCTGCTTTTTCAGCCCTCCAATAGCTCGATTCAACCCCACCGGGTCACCGACGATTCCCACCTCCGTCTCACCCAGACCAAACACGCCGGGGTTGTGCCAAAACCCGCCCAAAACTTCTCTACCCACGGCATCGACGAAGCAGACGGTGCCCACGTCGAAGCTGCCTGCCCTGACGACCGGGAAAACGCACCCAACGGCGAGGCCGACCTTGCCGGTGTTCATCCGAACGGTGCTAAAAACCAAGTAGAAATTGCCGATGTCGAAGTAAACTTCCCCGTCGTCGAAGTGGAATTCGTGGTTTACCAAGTTGACTTTGCCGTCGTCCGGGTAAACATTGCCTCTGTCGAGGTAAACATTGGCGTTGTCGAAGTAGAAATCGCCGATGTTCAGGTAAACATTGGCTCCGTCAAAGTAGAATTTGTCGATGTCGAAGTAGAATTGGCGATGTTCAGGTAAAACTGCGCCGTTTTCTTCTTTGCAAACCCCGCCGACACGTTTGCCGCCTTCGCGGGAAGGATGAATGAGCACGAAGTTTACCCCAAAAAGAGCCGCTCCGGGGTGGGAGGGAAGTAAGTTAGAAAAGTAAGGAGGGTAGGCGGGTTAGTTTTTTTGGAGTTGGGCTTCGACTTGGGCGAGGGTTTGGCGAATGGCTTGTACTTTTGGATGCTCCTTGCCCCAAACTTGTAGGACAATGGCAAGAGCTTTCTGTAAATGCTCTTTGGCAGCTAACCAATTCCTCTCTTCTATCTCAATACTTGCGAGGTTATAATAATCTTCGGCAACATTAGGGTGTTTAGAACCAAAATTTTTTAAGTCAGAGGCCAACGCCGCCTCCGACAATTTCCTGGCATCCTCATAATTGCCCAGGATTAAGTATATGTTACTCAGATTTGCCTGACGGAGAGCTACTTTTGGATGTTCAGGACCAAGTTTTTTCAGGTCTGAGATTAAGGCCGCTTCTATTAAATTACGGGCACCTTCATAATTGCCTGTATTCATATAGATAACGCCTAAGTGTGATTGTCGAACAGCAATTCTAGGATGTTCAGGACCGAAATTTCTCAGGTCGGAGGTCAAAGCTGCATTCAACATCTCTTCGGCTCGTTTGTAGTTGCCTGTGTTACTATAGATAATGCCTAAATTTGACTGATAATTGGCAACTTCAGGATGATTAGGACCAAAGTTTTTTAGGTAGAAGGCCAGAACGACTTCCAGCATTTTTTTAGCACGCTCATAATTACCTTTGTTAAAGTAGAGTGTACCCAGATTTGACAACGAGGTAATAACGTTAGGGTGATCAGGGCCAAAGTTTTTTGTATATGAGGATAGGGCTGACTCCAGCAATTTCCTGGAACCTTCATAATCGCCCAATAGGTCATAAATCTTAGCTAATAATGACTGGTTATAAGCAACTTTGTGATGGTCAGGCCCAAAATTTTTCAGGTTAAAGGCTAAAGCTGCCTCTGACAATATCTTAGCACCATTATAATTTCCCATCTCACAATATAAAACAGATAAGCTCATTTGCAATTTAGCAATATGTAATTCCTCATTTCCTTCAAGCGTTTCTAATAATGACTCTCCGTAAACTACAAATGGTAGTTTAGATATTAAATCATCGTTATACGGATCAAAATTTAACAATTTAGTTATACTACTAAGCACAGACGCGCAGTTCTCTGGAGTGGGCTTTAACTCCCGTAGGGCGACGGCTCGCACCAATCGGTGCAATTGGTATACGCCGTCATTCAATTCGTATGCATCGTCATTTTTCAATGGCACACCACGCTTGTCAATAGTATCAAGGGCGTTGAAAAATTCTGACTGTTCTTCATCAGTCACGCCAAATAAAAAAGCGAGCAGTTGGGGGTCGTGGGCGGTGGGCGGCAGAACAGCGAGTTGCCGTAGCAGGGCGCGTTCAGCGTCGGTCAAGCCGAGGGCTAGCCCTCGGAATAGAAAGAGTACGAGGTTTTCGAGGGTACTTTCGTCCATCCCACCCTCTTTACGTTCCATCAGGCTGCCGGTGGATACGGTACGCTGTAATTTATCACTGAACACGTACCCGTTTTCAACGTGCTTCACCAGGTCGGCCACGCTCAGAGTTGCCTGCTTCCCGATTTTGCCCAGCATTTCAATGAGCAGAGTATGGTGCTGTACCGCGCTGAGCAACTGCATCACCACTTTGGCTTCGTCGCCTTCAGTGGGCAGGGGAGTATTGGAGCGGTAATGGTGGTAGAACAGCCGGGCACCATCGGCGGGGTCGAGTTCGGCAACGGGTACGTCGGTTACATTGGGTATCTGGGCGCGGGAGGTCAAGAGCAGGCGACAACTGCTGTCGGTGAGAGCACGTTTCCAGCGGCGGATTTCGTCACGGTCATTGGCGTTGTCAAGGACGAGAATGTTTTGGCCGGACAAACGGTCGAGGGCATCGAGCGTAGCCCGTACCACTTCGTCAAGGTCGTTGCGGGCGAGCAATTCCTCCACACGGGGGCGAATGCCCAGCTTTTCGTGCAGTTTACTCTGCCGGGCGAAGGCTTCGGGCAGGGTGGTGGAGATTTCAAGCCAGGCGATGTGGTCGTAGCGGCCCCCGTACTCGATATGATGCAGGTAAGCGAGGGCGGCGGTGGTTTTGCCAATGCCGCCAATGCCCCGCACCAGCGCCGCCGCGCCGTCGTGTTCAAGGGTTTTGTGAATGTCGGCCAGCAACGCATCCCGGCCTGTTACAAAACCGGGTCGGGGAACCACGGTGAGAAAGCGGTTGGGTTTTTCGGGAGAATGGGAAAGCGCGTTTGGGTAGTTTTTAACCAGAAAAAGGCCAAGGTCGTGGCGGATAAGGTTTTCGAGTTGGTCGTTGTTGGCAAAAGGTTTGAAAAGTACCTTGTCGTCGGCTTCCATCTCCTTGCGCAACGCGACGACCTGGCTGTAAGCGGCTTCCTCTCGGCCATTGGTGGGTGAAAAGCCGGACTTGAAATACACAAACAGCTTCTTTCCGGCATCAAGGGTGCGGTGGTATTCTTCGAGCGTGAACACGCCAAGGCGCGAATAGCACAGCACAAAGACCACGTCGGAGACGTCGAGCAAGGGATTGATGGCGTCCTGAATGCGGGCGGCGTTGACGCTGCCGCTTTCTAGGTCGATTTCCCAACGGATGGGTTCAAGGTGCAGGTGAGAATGCACTTTGCCAATCCGGTTGAAGAGTACTTCGCAAAAATCGCGTTCGTCCTTGAGATCGCCGGAGGAAGCAAGAAAGATTTTGACGGGCTGACGGGTCGCGGTCATGCGGGAGAGGTTTACCCGTAAAAATACAGAAACATCGTTGCCGACGGTGGGGCGGGGGCGGCAATCTTCGGGGTTCGCCGGGGGTACGTTGCGCCCAATGCCCCACCCGCCGGAGCCGCTTGCGCAAAAAAAATCCCCATCCGGGTCGCGGACGGGGACGATTCGGGCAACGGCGAACTCCGCACGCCCTCAGTTGGCTTTTTTCGGCTCCGACCACTCGTTGAGTTCGACGAGGTAGCCGTCGGGGTCGGGGATGTAAATCTGCTTGACGCCGTCGAAGCGGGTCTGGAGGTGGTAGGGCAGGTTGCGGGCCTTGAGAAAGGCCTCGGCCTTGTCGATGGATTCGACGAAGACGGCGAAGTGGCTCCCGTTGCGGTCGTTGACCACCGGGGCCGTGCGGCCCGCGAGGAGGTGAATCTGCTGGTCGGCCCCGATTTTGAACCAGGCCCGGATGGCCTTGAGGTTGTCGGGCACGGGCACGGGCTGGAGGCCGAGCACGTCCGCGTAAAACTTCCGGGACGCCTCGAAGTCTTTCACCTGAAGGGCGACGTGGTTGTGCTTCAGCACGCCGAGGCCGTTCTGGGCGTGGGCGGCGGCGGAAACAAGCAGGAGAGCAAGGAGGCAGAGGAGGCGCATGGGAGGAATGAGGGGTGGTTTCACGCAGAGACGCAGAGTCGCAGAGACGAATCTGGCAAAGATATACTCCGCGTCTCGGCGGCTCTGCGTGAAAAACCGGTTTTACTTCCCGCTACTCCCCGCTTTGCCTTCGGGCATGAGCACCACCCGGATGAGGTTGGGGCCGAACACCTTCTGGGCCATGGCTTTGACCGAGGCGACGGTCACGCCGTCGATGAGGGCCTGGGCGCGGAGGATGTCCTTCGGGTTTTCGCCGTTCTCGTAGGCCGAACTCAGGCGACCGAGCCAGTAGCGGTTTTCGCGTTGCTGCACTTCGAGGGCGCGGCGGGCTTCGGCCTTGAATTTTTCCAGGTCTTTGGGGTCGGGGCCGCTGGTTTTGATGCCCTCGACGATAGCGAGGGTTTTCTGGCCCAGTTCGTCCACCCGGCTGGGGTTGGTGCCGTAGCCGATGCGGAACTGGTAGCGCTGGGCGGGGTGCTTGCTGAGGCTGCCCGAGGAGCCGATGCCGTACACGCCGCTTTCTTTCTCCCGGATTTCCTCGATGAGCTTGATGTTGAGGATTTCTTCGAGGGCGTCGAGGTTGGCGCTGTTTTCAACCGTGTAGGGGAGGTCGCCGCTGAAGATGAGTTGGGCCTGCGACTTGTCGTCCATGCCCTTGTACACGGTTTTGGTGATCTTTCCTTTGGGGGCGCGGATGCCGAGGTCCTTGAAGGTTTCCTTTTTGCCGGTGCCGGGCAGGGTGCCGAGGTACCGGGTGAGCAGGGGCGTGATGTCATCGACCTTGAAATTGCCGACGAAGAAGTACGTGAAGTCGGAGGCGTTGCCGAAGCGCTCGTTGAAAATCTTCATGGCCCCGTCGAGGTCGATCTTGTCCACGTCGGCGGGTTTCATGGGCATCCGGCGGGGGTGGTAGGCCCCGAGTACCGCGCTGAGGGTGTCGTAGAACACCTTGGCGGGCGGGGGCGTGGCCTCCTGCTGCTCGAGTTGGTCGCGCTGGTTGCTGAGGAAGCCTTTCACCACGGCGGGGTCGCGGCGGGGTTTGGTCACGTAGGCGTGGATGAGCTGGAGGGCCGTTTCCAAATCCTTCGGCGAGGCGCTGCCCTGGAAGCCGTCGCTCAGCTCGCCCACGAACGGCGTCACGTTGGCGATCTTGCCGGTCATGTACTTGCGGAGTTGGGTGGCCGAAAAGTCGGCGACGCCGCTCTCGATGGCGACGACGTTGGAGTAATCGGCGTTGTAGTAGTCCTTCATGCCGTAGAGCGACGTGCCGCCGGGGCTGTAGGCCGAAATCAGGATTTCGTCGTTCTTGAAATCGGTGGGTTTCAGCACCGCCCGCAGGCCGTTGCCGAAGGTGAGTTCGGTGACGCCCAGCTCGGGGAGGATTTTGGTGGAAACCACCTTGCCGCCCGTGGGCAGCGTGGCCAGGAGCGGGGCAGTGACGACTTCGTCCACGTACGCGGTGACGTCCTTGCCCGCGTTGTCGATCCAGGTCAGGAGTTGGGCCTCGGTGGGGAGTTTGTCGGCGTCTTTTTCGGGGGCCATCACCACCACGGCGCGGTTGTCTTTGGTGATGTACCGGGCCGCCACGGCGTTGACTTCGTCGAGTTTGATGCCGGGCAGTTGTTCCTGCACAAAGGGGAAGTACGTTTCGATGCCCATCGACGAAGCGCCGTCGACGAAGTGGCTCACGTACTGGAAGGCCAGTTGCTGCGAGGCCGTTTTGTCCTTTTCCTTGAAGCGTTTTTCGGTGCCGGTGAGGAGTTGCTGCTTGGCGCGGTCGAGTTCGGTGGCGGTGAAGCCGAATTTTTTCACCCGTTCGTTTTCGTCCAGCACCGCTTTCAGGCCCCGCTCCAGCGCGCCCGATTTGGCCACGACGAAACTCTGGAAGGCGTCGTACTTGCCGATGAATCCGCCCGCGTTGCTGCCACCGAACTGAAACGGCGGGTCGGCCTGCTTGGTGAGTTCCTGGAGGCGGTTGCTGAGCATGGTGTTGAACAGGCTGCGCACGATGAGTTGGCGGCTGTCGGCGAAGGTGCGCTCCATCAGCCGGGGGTGTTTGTGCATCAGGAGCGCAATGGTGTTGGGCTGTTCCTGGTCGGTCACGATGGCGACCTTCGTGCCGGGGTGAACGGGGATTTCGAAATCGGGCCGGGGCTTGGGGTCGGCGACTTTCGGGATGCTGCTGAACTGCTCCTTAATGAGTTTCTCGACCGCGTCCACGTCGAAATCGCCCACGGCGATGATGGCTTGCAGGTCGGGGCGGTACCAGGTTTTGTAGAAGGCGCGGATGGTTTCGGGCTTGAAATTCTTGAGCACCTCCTCGGTGCCGATCACGTTGCGCTTGCCGTACTGGCTGCCGTTCATGATGACCGGGAAGTACTTGTCGCGCATCCGCTGCTGGGCACCCTTGCCGCCCCGGAGTTCTTCCAGAATCACGCCGCGTTCCTTGTTGATTTCCTCCTCGTCCATCAACTGGTTGTGGGCCCAGTCTTCGAGCACGTCGAAGGCCCGGCGGAATACCCCCGCCGAGTCGGTGGGCACGGGGAGCATGTACACGGTCTGGTCGAAGGAGGTGAAGGCGTTGAGGTCGTCGCCGAACTTGATGCCGTTTTTCTGGAGAAAACTGACGAGTTCGTTCTTGGGGAAATTCTTCGTGCCGTTGAAAGCCATGTGCTCGGTGAAGTGGGCGAGGCCGTTTTCGGCGTCGTCTTCGAGCACGGCCCCCACCCGCGTGGCGAGCATGAGGTGGGCGCGGTTTTTGGGTTCGGTGTTTTTGCGGACGTAGTACGTCAGCCCGTTGGGCAGGGTACCTTTGCGGGTGAGCGGGTCGAAGGGCACGGGCTTCGACAAATCGGCGGTCTGGGCCAGGGCGCTCAGCGTGAGCAAAAGCGCCAGCGCGGCCAGCACGAAGGGGCGGAAGGGACGTTGGTTCATGAACGTTGGCTGGATTTGGAAAACGGACGGATGGGTTGACGAAGCGTCGTTTTGGAAAACGTCCGTGAAGGTACTAAAAAGTTAGTTGGGTTGGAGCGCTCGCTCGGCGTGATACTTGTGGCCTACTTCGGCCAGGTACGCGAAGGTTTGCTGGGCGCAGCTATCCCACGAGAACTGTCGGGCGCGGCTGAACGCTTTTTTGGCCAGCAACCGGCGGCGGTGGGGCTGCTGAAGCAGCGTGCGCAGGGCCTCCTCGATGCTCTCGACGGAGCGGGGGTTGAAGTAGATCGCCGAATCGGCCAGCACTTCGGGCAAGGCGCTCAGGCAGGACGCCGCGATGGGCATCCGGTGGCCCATGGCTTCGGGTAGGGCTAGACCAAAGGTCTCGCAGGCCGAAGGGTACACAAACCAGTCGGCCCGCTCGTACACCGGCCCCATGTCGGCGTGGGGCACTTCGGCGTGGTAAAAAACGCCCGTTTCGGTGCCGCGTTCGATCAGGGGTTGCAGCCGTTGAAAGGCCCGCTGGTTGCGCACCGGCCCGGCCAGGTGCAACTCGAGCGGGGCGCCCTGCCGCCGCAGCCGTTGCACCGCTTCGGCCAGGATCGCGTGGTTTTTGTACCGGTCGATGCTCGACACGTACAGCAGCCGCCAGGGATCCTTCGGTGTTTCAAGCACGCGCAGCAGCGACCGGGGGTTCAGAAACCGGGCGTTGACGCCGTGGGGAATGACCACGGCGTTTTTGAACGAAACCCCGAGCACCCGCTCCACGCTGCGTCTGGAATGGTGCGTGACGAAAATCAGCCCGTCGGCCCGACCGAACGCCACCCGCAGGGTTTGGCGCAGGGCTTCCAGCCGCAGGCGGGTTTTTGACCAAAACGCGTACTGCACCCGTTCCAAGCTCTCAAACGGCAACTGGTTGTGGCACATGGCCACCTGGGGGTGAAACGAACTGGGGTTGCCACCGGGCAGGAACAGCACGTCGCAGCCATGCCGGGCGCGCTGGTCGAGGCGGACCAGTTTCCAGAGCGATTTCCGGAAAAACGACCCGTCGAGCGAACGCTGGTGGATTTTTTCGAGCCAATCGCGGTCAGGCAGGTGATCAAGCACGCCCCGCCCACCCCACACCCGCACGCGGCTGAATCCGTGCGCGAGGGGATCGGCGTGGGCCAGCAATTCGGCCAGGTACGTGAGCGAGCCGCCCCCGAGGTTGGAGGCATCGATGCCTAACACCATGCGTTTTGTTGAATGGAGAGGGTGGGCAGTACGGTTTTCAGGACGGTGATCACCCGCTCGGGGTGGATGGCCCGGAGGCAAACGTTGTCGCGGCAACGCACGGACAGACAAACCCCGCAGGGTACGTTTTCGGTGCGCAGGACGTGGTGGTTGCCCACGGGCGGAAACCACAGGCCGGGGTAATCGCGGGCGCTGAACAGGGCCACGACCGGCGTGCCCACCGTGTAGGCCAGGTGTAGGGTACCCGTGTCGTTGGTCACGCAGCACCGGCAGTTTCGGAGCAACACCGCGCTCTGCACGGGCGTGAGCCGCCCCGTGCAATCGTGCAGGTGGGGGTGAGCGGTCAGTTGAGCCGCCAGCGGAACATCCTCTGGCCCGCCGACGATCAGCACGCGGAACCCCTGCTCCAACAGCCAGCAACTGACCCGATCGAAATGCCGGATGGGCCAGCGGTTTTGCGGGCGACTGGCCCCGATCACCAACGCGATGTTCCTCGTGGCATCGCCGAGGCCGTATCGCGCCAAGCGTTCCGCCACAGCGATTTCATCGGCGGTACGAATGGCCAGCGGGAAACGTTGCGTTCGGGGTACCCGCAGTCCGCGGGCGGCGAGCATGGCCAGCAGGCGCGTGCGCTCGTCGGGGAAGGGGCGGGACTGTTCCTGAAAACGACGGAACCAGCGCGTAGCCGTGACCTCCCAGCCAAACGCTGCCGGAAAACCCACCCACCGTGCCCACAGCAGGTGCAGCAGTTGGTTGCCGAAGCGGGCGTGGCTCTGGCTGAGTTCGATGAACAGGTCGTAACGCCCAAGGCGAAGTTGTTTTGCCAACCGCAACGCGGCAGTTTTTTGGAACGGGATCACCTCGTCCACCACGTTCGGCGATACCAGGTCGCCGAGCGAAACCCGGTTTTCGCCGCCCGTTCGCGTCAACAGGTCGATGCGGGCCGTCGTAAAATTCGCGCGGATTGCCGCCAGGGCGGGCAGCGCGCACACCCCGTCGCCCAGTGCCCCGACCCGCAACACGAGCACCCGCCGGACGCGCGCCGGGTCCGGCGGGCGGAACAACCTCCGCGTCAGCAGGCGGAGGAGGCCGTTTTTGAAACGGTAGTCGAAATCAACGAGTGCGGCAATCATGCGGACAAGGCGGTTTGGCGGCGTTTCAGCCAGTTGTACGCCGGAACCTTGAGGCGTTGAAACAGCGCGGTCGGCGTCAGTAGCCCCACCGCTGTGGCCAGGGTGTACCAGCCGAACAGGCCGACAGCCTGACCGAAACTGAGGGGGTAGTGCTCCCGCCAGGCGGTGGGATTCAACCCCATCGTGAGGCCGAGCGCGGCCCGCAGCCCGCCGTGGCTCCGGTACTCGAGGAGCCAGTGCGGGTAGGTTTGGCGGTAATGCTTGCGGAGCAGGCGGTACGTGCGGTGCGGACTGTCCAGCCCAGCGTCGGTGAAGGCTCGCTGCACCACCGCCACCACCTGCGGCAGACCGCCGTCGTGCCGACGAAAGCCACCGGAGCGGAGGGCATCGCGCCAGGAATTGGCCGGGCCGTCGGCCAGGCAGAGGTCCTTCGCCACCATCGGCTCGGCCACGGTGAAAAGCCGCCCACCCGTCAGCAGAATGCGCAGCGCGAGGCCCATCTGGGCGAACACGCTGCCGTCGAAGGCGTCGGTGTTGACCCGCCCGAAGGCGTCGCGACGCAACACCAGCCCGCCCACGAAAGCAAACGAGGCGTAGTGCCGCCCGGCGACTTCCGGACCGCTGCCGAGGACGGCCGTGGTGGCGGCGCGGCGGTAAACGTGGTCGGGTTGCCGGTGCGGGGCGTAGTTGGTGAAGCCCACCTCGGGGTGACCGTTTTTTTCGAGAAATTCAGCCAGCCGGGCCAGGCAGCCGGGGTCGGTCAGGGTGTCGTCGTTGCCTAACGTGAGGCAGTAGTCGCCGGTGGCCAGTTCGAGCGCCCGGCGCAGGGTGCGGTCGTAGCCCCGGTTGACCGGGCCGCGCTCATAGCGCACCGGAAACGGACAGGTCTGGATGAAACGGATGATTCGCTCGGGCGTATCGTCGGTCGAAGCGTCGTCGGCAATGCAGATTTCCACGTCCGGGTGGGTTTGCCGGACAATCCCGTTCAGCGCTTCGAGCAGAAACCCGATGCGGTTGAACTGCGGGATGCAGATGGAAATGCGCATGGCGACAGGTGGTAAGCGGGTTGTTGCGGGGCCAAAGCTAGGTGTGGTGAAGAAAGTCGCACTACCGTTTGATCAATTTTCGGATTTTACCCGAAAAAAGTTTTCGTCAGAAAACCAGCCCGTTGCGACCCGTCGGCACCCGTGCGCCAGCAATGCTCCCGCCAGTCGTTCGTACGTGAATTCGTCGGCCACTCGCCGGGCACACCGGCGGGCCAGGGCTGCGCGCTCGGCCGGGTACGCCAGCCAGTGGCGGATTTTTTCGACGCAATCCGCCGCGTCGGTGAAATACGCGCCGGTTTCGCCCTCCGGGAATAGCCGCCGGGCTTCGTCGTTGGCTTCGGAAAGCAGAAACCCACCCGCGCCGGGCACCTCGAACGTGCGCATGACGACCCCGCCCAACGCGTGCTGGTCCCGGAACAGGTTCAGCACGATGGCCGACTGCGCCACCGCTTCCGAAAGCGCCGCTCCGACGACCGGCCCACCCTGCCAGCAGGTTTTCAGGCGGCTGTTGCGCTTCGTGCAGGTGTGCCATTCGCACCCACCCCAGATTTTCAGGTCGAAGTGCCCGGCGATTTTTTCGAGAAAAGCCTCCCGCCGCCGGTCCCAGTTGCCGATGAACACCACCTCGTGGGTTTTCGGGCCTTCGGGCGGGTGGCAGGGATGAAACTCCGGGTCCCAGCCGAAGGGAAAAAACCGGGCGTTGACGCCCCGGCCCACCAGACGTTCGGCGAGGGGAGTTGACCAGATTAGGTACAAATCGGTCGCCTGGGCCGTGCGGAGGTGTTCGGGCCGGGCGCTCGGTGCGGGCGGAAACGGGTTATCGGGGTTGAAAATGACGAGGCGGCAGCCGATTTCCCGCACCCGACGGGCGGTTTCGGGCATCAGGAAATCGCCGCGAAACGCGATCAGTAGGGTTGGCCTTTCCCGCTCAACCGTCGCCAGCAGGTGGCGGTTGAATTCCTGGCTTAATCGGCACCGGGAGCCGAAATGGGTGCGGGTGAGGCGGTGAACCAGGCGATTTCGCAGCCACGGCATCCGCCCTTCGCGGGCCACGTCGAAGGGCACCACCCGGTGGCCCAGTGCCCGGAAAGCCCGGGCGTAGGCGTGTTCGAGGGCGTCGGGGGTGAAGAGGCCGTAGACGAGGATGGTCATACCCGCAGGGTGCCCGGTTCGGTGGAGGTCAGCGCGCCCCAACCCAGCCGGAAAAGCCGCGTTACCAGGAAGTAATCGAGGGTCCGCAGCACCAGAAATTTCATCGTCCAGAAAAAAGGGTAGGCATAAAACACGCCCAGCGCGACGTACAGCACGAACGTGAGCACGAACACGCCATCGGCACGGGTGGCAGGGCAAAACCGCAGCAGGGCGTACTCCGCCCCAAGCAGCACCAGCACCGCCAGCGCCCCGTAGAGCAGCACGCCCAGGGGTCCGGCCCGCGACCAACCGTCGGCCAGGATGCTGAACTCCACGCCCGACTTCAGGCCCGCGTAAAACCCGTATCCATTGGCCGCGCCTAGCCCGAACTCCTGCTCCCGCCAGGCCTCGCGCACGGCGGCGATGGCCTCTTGCCCGCGTAGCCCGGTGACGGCGAAATTATCGGCGATGTCGTCGGGCAGGTTGGCCCAGCCCCGGTAGGCGATTTCACCGGGCGACAGAATCACCACGGCGGCGTTGGGGTGGTTGAGCAAACGCTCCAGCACCATCTGGAGGGGCGTGCGGTGGCCCACGGCCACCTGATCGCGGGCGCGGAGGGCGGTTTCGAGGCGGTCGGCGGTGAGTTCGTGGAGGTTGGAAATGCGGCCGTTCTTGAGCCGGTAACTGCCGATGAAGCCGTTGAGCACCACGAACGAGGGCGTCAGGGCGAGGGCCACGAGCAGAAGCGCCATGCGTGGTTTCCAGGAATTCAGTTGCAGGAAAAACCCCCAGCCGTACAGCAGCAGGGGCAGAAAATCGGTGCGCCCGCCGCCCAGCACGGCCCGCACCACCGCGCCCGCCAGCGCCACCCACCACAGCCTTTGCAGCCCCAGGCTCGTGTGCCGGAACCGCACCCCGGCCACGAACGCCGCCACGAACGTGAGGTCGAGGGAAATGCGGATGAAGTAGAAAAACAGCCCCTCGGCGTTGGCGAAGAGGTTCAGGATGAGCAGAACGGCCAGCAGGGCGAGGTACGCGTTGGTGGGGCCTCCGGCTTGCCGGATGCGGGTCACGAGCGGGGTAGCTGCCCGCGAAACCCGGTTCAACGGTCCGCGCAGCAGCCAGCCGACGCCCAGCGCGGCCACGCCTTCCAGCAAAAAACACCCGCATAGCCGGGGCACGGCGTCGGTCAGGGCTAAGTCGTAGGTGTAATTCCAGAGCCGGGTGTCGGCATCAACGAGGATCAGCACCCCCACCAAACCGGCCTGCATGAGGTAATACAGCAGGAAAAACCGCGCCGCGTACACGCCCGGCAACATCCGACCCAACTGCCGGTACAGCGCCAGCAGGAGGAGAAACGTGCCGATGGGGTAAAGCAGAAGCATCGGGTTTTCAACAATCAACCACCTGCCAGTCGGTGGGGTAGATGTCGAGGTTGTCCCAAAAATCGGACACGGGCGGCGCGAAAATCCGGGCACCGGGCGCACCCGAGAGCCAGGCTCCCCACCAGGCGAAGGTGCTGTTCGACAGCACGAAATTCCGCCCGTGCCGCATCAGCCACAGCGCGTCGGCGGGTGCAGGGGCGTGGACGACGACGGTGTTTTCCGGCAAAGCCGTGAATGCGTCGAGCCGCTCCGGGGCATCGGCAAAGCAAAACCAGTGCGGTTGACTCAGTCGGCGGGAGAGTTGGCAAAAGGCCGCTTCGTAGTAGCTCGGGTGCAGTTTTTTCAAATTTGAAATCCCCGTTTCGGGTTGGTCGAGCCGGAAATGAACGACCACGGCGTTTTCGTCGGTGAACTGGTCGGCGAGCGCCGTCAGGGTCGGGTCGGTGGGCGATTGCCGCCAGCGCAGGGCCTGCCGGATGGCGTCGGCGTGAGCGTCGAAGTAGTAGGGCGAGGTAAAATTGCCATTCAGGTACGTGTCGTGCCGCACCTGGAAGCCGCCCAGCCAGGAGTGGTGGCGGTGCTTGAGGGTTTTGGGGTCAACCTTCTCGAACAGGTACCGCCGCCAGGGCAGGGGCAGACGGTCGTTGACTTCGCGCACGAGCCGCTCGGCGTAGGGATGGCCGAAGGGCTGGCGAGGGGAGGCGATTTCATCGGGCAGGTCGAACACCCCCAACTCAAACCGCCGCCCGAAGGCGTCGCGCTGGTAGCCGCTGTAGGCGTCGAGCACCAGCGGGCAACCGTTGCGCAGGGCCAGGGCTTTGGCGGCAGCGTAGGCGAACAACTGATTGCCCAGCCCGCCGAGGAGTTTGACGGTGACGACGGGCGGGGTCACGGCTGAGTGAGGGGGTTTGGTTTTTCCGAAATCGAAAAAAACACCCGCCGGGCGGGCGAGAGCCGGGCCGTCAGACCCGCGTACAGCCCGGCGAACAGGGCCGCCTGCCCGACGAGCGCGGCCCAGGTCGGCGTGGCGGGGAACACCAGCCCGAAGCCCGCCACCAGCAACCCGAGCAGGGTGATTTGCTGGAATAATTCGGTTCGCAGCAGGTGGCGCGTTTCGGGTGGAAGTGCGGCGCTCAGCCCAACCGTTCGCAGAAAAACCACCGCCCCGACCGCGAAAGAAACCAACGCCCCCGCGAGCAGGCCCTCCAGCCCGAAGGTCCAGCACCCGACACCCACGCTGAATGCATGCAGCGCACCCTGCCCGACTTGCCAACCGCTCACCCGGCGCACGTCGCCCAGCGCCACGCCGAGGGCGATGAGGCCGTTGGTCAGGGCTTGCAGCACCACCACGGCAGCGAGCAGGGCGTTGGTGATTTTTCCCGAAAAAAAAGCCCCGCCGACCCACAGTTGCACGAAGGCTTCGTTGAACAACAGCACCCCGCCCGCCAGCAGTCCCAGCGCCCAGACGAGCGCGATGCCTACCCGGCAGAGCGTGCGCCGAACGGGGGCGTGGTCGCCCTGCCCCACGGCCAGGGCCAACGGCGGTCCAAACGCCACCACACTCCGCTCGATGAGCAGCCGGGCGAGATCGGGGCCTTTGCGGGTCAGGACGTACACGGGCACGGTCGCCACGCCGAGTCGGCGGGTCAGCAGGGCGTTTTCGAGGTTGGCGAGCAAGGCTCCGGCCAGCCGCGCCAGCAGCGTGAAGGGCAGGGGATGGAGCAAATCGAGCAGGGTTTTCCGGGAAAAACGGAGCTGAATGCGCTCCGTGCGCAGCCGCCAGGCGAGGTACAGCCCGTTGCCCAAGGCGTAGAGCGCCCCCCGCAGCACAACCGGCCACGCCAGGGCAAGCAACCCCCAGCCCCGCGCCAGCGCGGCGGCGGTGGCAACGAGGCTGATGAGGAGTGCTCCGTTGTAAATCAGCCCGTTGCCTGGTCCGCTTTGCAATCCTTGCGTCACGGCAAACAACGTGTGCGAAAACACGACCAGGACCGTGCCCGCCAGCGCCACCCCGAAGGCGTCGCGAACCGTGCGCGACGCCAGACCGTCGAGTTGGATGATTTCGTCCATCAGTTGAGTTGCGGCCAGACCTAATCCGGCCAGCAACGCCACCACGATGGCCGTCAGCAGCAACCCCGCCACGAGGCTCCGGCCGATTTCGGCCCCGTTTTTTTCGCCGTAAAAAACGGCCACGCGTTGCGACAACACCGGTGAGAGGCCCGGATCGGCGAGTGAAAGCCAGGCCAGCACGTCGCCGGTGAGCAGCCAGGCTCCGTACAGCGTTGGGTCGAGGCTACGCACGGCCAGGGGCGTGAGCAGCAGCCCACCCGCGACGTTCAGCCCCAGGCTCAGGTACTGCGAAGCCAGGTTGAAGCGGGTGGTGCGGGCAGGCGTTCGGTTCATGGCGGTTCAGGCGGGTTGACCGTACACCCGCACGTACGGACGGCGGGGCGCGTCGTAGTAGCCGTACCCTTCGCGGCGTCCGCGCACGTCGTTGAGCACGGCGACCGGGTTGGGTAGGCCGCAGTCGTCGAGCAGTCGAAGGGCAGGACGGCGGGTGCGGGCGGCGCGCACGACCCAAAGCGTGCGGACGACGAAAGGGGCCAGGGCGCGGGCATCGGCCACCAGCCCAGCGGGAGGCGTGTCGATCACAACGCGGTCGAAGTGGGTTTCGAGAAATGCGAACAACGTTTCCAGCCGGGGGCCGACCAAGCTCTCGGTGGGGTTGGGCACGCCCAGGCCGCTGGGAACGAAGGCGAGGTTGGGGTGCAGTGTCGTGGGTTGTGGCAGGTGGTCGGGAGCGAGGCTCAGGGTCAGAAACTCGCTCAGGCCGGTGTGGTCGTATCCGGGAGTTAGCCGCCCCGAAAGTCCTGCCCGGCGCAAGTCGGCATCGATGAGCGCGGTGCGGAGGCCCGTGCGGGCGAAGGCCAGAGCAAGATTGATCGACACGAAACTTTTGCCCTCGCCGCCCGCCGCCGAGGTGACGAGCAGGACCCTGCCGGGCGACGCGTTGTCCGGCGGAGCGAAGCGGCTCAGGTTACTGCGGAGCAGCCGGAATTGCTCCGGGACTGGTCCGTAGCCGCCGTTTTCAAACACCGTTTCGGCCCGCCCGTGGTGGCGGGCGAGGCTGCCCAGCACGGGCACGTCGGTGAGGCGACGGAGGGTTTCCTCGGAATGCACGGTGTCGTCGAGGGCGTCGTGGAGGGCAATGAGCACGGTGGGCGTGAGTACCGCCAGGGCGAGGGCTACGAGGGCCACTTTCCACGTTTTGGGGCCGACCGGGAGCAGGCTGGCCGTGGGCGCGTCGATGAGTCGCCCGTCGGGCACGTTCATCGACAGCGACAGACCAACTTCCTCCCGTTTTTGCAACAGGTACACGTACAGGTCGCTCTGGATGCGCTGCTGGCGGCTGATTTCACCCAGTTCCCGCTCCGTGCCGGGCAGCGTCGCCGCCCGCGAGGTAACGCGTGCCTGACTCCGTCGCAGCCGCTCGACCGTCGCGAGCAAGCCCCGCCGCACGTGGCCCAGGCTTTCGAGCAACCGCCCGCGCAGGGTGGCAAGTTGGCGGTCCAGGCCAGTGACGAGCGGGTGCGAGGCGGGAGCGGTGTGGAGCAGGCGTTCGCGCTGAAGGTGCAGGTCGTTGTAGCGTTCGGTCAGCACGAGTAGGGTCGGGTCGGGCAGCCCGAGAGCGGTAGGCACGAGGTCGGCGGCGTGGCGGGGACCCCGGAGGTAAGCCGCGAGCGAATCAAGCAGGGCTACCTGCGCCTGGGTCTCGGCCAGCGTTTTTTCGTCGGTGCTGCCGGTGTGGAGCATCAGTTCGGTTTCGGCGGGGAGGTCAGTCAGGCGGCGGGCGCGTTTGAAGCGTTCGACCTCGCCTTCGGTGCGGGCGAGTTGGGTGCCGAGGTTGGTGAGGCGCTCGTCGATGAAGGCCAGCGTGTGGGTGGCGGCGGTGTTTTTGTCGGTCAGGCCGGCCTGGTTGTAGGCGGCAATCAGGCGGTCCACTACGTCGAGGCCTCGCTCCGTCTCGGCGTCGGTGTAGGCGATTTCGACCGTCGTGGAGGTGGAGTTTTTCACGGCGGGTTTCACGCTGAGGCGGTCGAGGCAGTCGTCGACCACGGCCCGGAGCGGCTCGAAGCGCACGAACACCTCGCTGCCGGGGGCCTTGCGTCGCCAGGGTCCGCCGGTGGTGACGACGAACTGGCCGAAGGGCGTGGTGAATGGCTTGCCGTAGGCGCTGCGAAGTTGAAAGCCGGTTTTCTTTTCCGAAAAAAGGAAATCCGCGTTGCCGCCCGCGATGCGAAAGTCCCGGTCGTAGGCATTGGACCGGAGTTGCCGTGCGGTGAGCCGGAACGGAGCCGTGCGGTACACCACGTTTTCGCGGACGCGGCCTTTCACGAAATACACGGTGGTGAGGCCGAGGCGCTGCACGACCCGCGTCATGAGTTGGCGGGATTTCAGAATCTGAATTTCGTTGTCGAGCACCCGTGAGCGGGGCGGCAGGCCGAGGTCGGTCAGGAGCAGGTCAGGTTCGGTGCCGAGGGCGCCGTTTTCTTCGTCTTTGATAAGCAGCGTGGCGCTGATGCGGTATTCGGGTGGGGTGTAGCGCAGGTAGAGCACCGCGCCCAGGGCCGCCAGCCCCAGCGAAACGAGGTACCACGGCCAGCGGCGGAAGTACTTTTCAATCACCGCCCGCACTTCAATAGGCTGGGCGGGGGCATCGGAAGCGGGCTTGAGGTTCACGGAAAAACGGGGTTTGGTGGGCGTTTTTCCGCAAAAGGTAGAGGTGTTCGGCACTGATTGCCAAACCGTTTGATCAAAAAACGGGTAGAGATAAAAAATTTTAATCTGACAGGCGTTTTCCCCTGTCAGATTAAAATTTTTGCACACTGCTTACACCGCCACCGCTTCGGGCGTGGCCGGCTCGTAAAACCCTTCACCCCGCCGAGCCATCGCCCGCAGGCCCTCGGTGGGCCGGAAGCGTTCGCCGTAAGCGTCGGCCAGGCGGTCGCACTCGGCCACGAAAGCCTGGGTGCCCACAAAGTCGACGAACGAGAGCGTACCCCCGGTGTAAGGCGGGAAGCCCCAGGCCAGGATGCTGCCTACGTCGGCGTCGCGCTTCTCGCGAATCACCCCCTCCTCGAAGCAGCGCACCGTTTCGAGGGCCTGCCGGTAGAGCAGGCGGGTTTTCACTTCGTCGAGGCTGGGCTGGGTTTGAGCCAGGGGGAACAGGTCGGCAAGGCCGGGCCAGAGGCGTTTCTGACTGCCAGCCATCGCTGCGCCTTCGGGGTATTCGTAAAAACCGGCCTTTACTTTTTTGCCCAAGCGGCCCAGTTCCACGAATTTTTTGGCGACTTGGTAGGTGGGGTCGTCTTCGCTCAGCACGCCATCGCGGATGGCCTGCCCGGAGATTTTGTACACCAAGTCGAGCGCCACTTCATCGCTGACGGCCAGCGCCCCGACGGGCATGCCGGCGTACTTGCCCGCGTTTTCGATGAGCACCGGGTTGACGCCCTCGCTGAGCAGCCGGATGCCCTCGTCGGTGTACGTGCCGAAGCAGCGGCTGGTGTAAAATCCGCGGCGGTCGTTGACGACGATGGGCGTTTTCCGGATTTTCTTCACGTAATCCATCGCCAGGGCGAGGGCTTCGTCGGAGGTTTCCTGGCCCAGGATGATTTCGACCAACTGCATTTTGTCCACGGGGGAGAAAAAGTGCAGACCGATGAAATGCTGCGGCTTCGCCGACGCCTTTGCCAGCCCGGTGATGGGCAGGGTGGACGTGTTGGAGGCGAACACGCCGCCTTCGCGGAGCATGGGTTCGGCTTCCTGCGTGACCTGAGCCTTCAGGTCGCGGTTCTCGAACACGGCTTCGATGATCAGGTCGCAGCCCCGGAGGGTGGCGGCGCTGGCCGTGGGGCGGATGAGCGCCAGCGTAGCGTCGGCTTTTTCGCGGGTGCTTTTGCCCCGCTGAATCGCTTTGTCGAGCAGCCCGGCGGAGTAGCTTTTGCCCTTCTCGGCGGCTTCGAGGCTCACGTCCTTCAGCACCACCTCCAGGCCCGCCACCGCCGACACGTAGGCGATGCCCGCGCCCATCATGCCCGCGCCGAGGATGCCGACTTTCCGCACGTCCTGCGGCGGGACGTTCTGCGGGCGGGAGGCACCTTTGTTGGCCTCGTTCATCCCGAAGAACAGCGTGCGGATCATGTTTTTGGCCACCTTGCCGTTGGCCAATTTCACGAAGTGCTGGCTTTCGATGGCCAGGCCCTGGTCGAGGTTTACCTGCAAGCCTTCGTACACGCAGGACAGAATCGCCAACGGGGCGGGGTAGTTGCCCTTCGTTTTGTCCATGAGCATGGCCGTGCCCGTCGTGAAGAGTTGCATGCCCTTCGGACTCTGTACCGCGCCGCCGGGCACCTTGAAACCTTCCTTCGCCTGGATTTGGCCCGTCTTGCGGTTGATTTCGTCCCAGGGCTGGAGGGGCTTGGGGTTCGCGTCAATCCACCGGAAGGCGGCGGCCAGCAGGTCGTCGGGCGTTTCGACCAGTTCCTGCACAATGCCAAGGCTGTGGGCTTCCTTCGGCGAAAGCCGCTTGCCTTCGAGCAGCAGGGGCGCGGCGGCTTCCATGCCAATCATCCGGGGCAGGCGCTGGGTGCCCCCCGCGCCGGGCAAGAGTCCGATGGTCACTTCGGGGAAGCCGATTTGGGCCTTCGGGTTGTTGAGGGCCACGCGGTGGTGGCAGGCCAGGGTGATTTCCAGCCCGCCGCCGAGGGTGGTGCCGTTGATGGCCGCTACGGCCGGTTTGCCGGAGGTTTCGATGCCGCGAAAAATGCGCTGGAGGCCCAGCGAAAACTGGAGCATTTCGCTCGCGGGCCGGGCGTTGTTGCGCAGGATCATTTTCAAATCGGCCCCGGCCACGAACTCGGGCCGCTCGGAGGTGACGATAAGGCCCCGCACGTCCGGATCGGCGTAGGCGTTCTGGAGGGCTTCGTCGAAGGCGGCGATGCTTTCGTCGTTGAGGACGTTCATGGGCTGGTTCACGACGTTCCAGCTCAGAATGGCGACCCCGTTTTCAACGCGGTAGTTGATCATACACGTAGCGCCGGCATTGTTGCCGACGATGGTTAGGTTAAAGTTGGAAGTTGGCGCGCACGACGCCGACAAGAATGTCGGCGCTACAGGCGTTCGATGATGGTCGTAATGCCCATCCCGCCGCCGATGCAGAGGCTAGCCAGGCCGGTGCCTTTGCCGGTGCGTTCGAGTTCATCGAGGAGGGTGGTCAGGATGATGGCCCCCGTCGCGCCCAGGGGGTGGCCCATCGCGATGGCTCCGCCGTTGACGTTCACCCGGTCAGGGTCAGCACCGAGCTCTTCCATGAAAATCATCGGCACGGCGGCGAAGGCTTCATTGATTTCAACGAGGTCGATGTCGGCCATACTCATGCCGTTTTTCTTCAAAACCTTCTGGGTTGAAGGAATCGGGCCAGTGAGCATGATGGTCGGCTCGGAACCACAGATGCCGAAGCCCCGAATGCGGGCGCGGGGGGTGAGGCCCAGTTTTTCGCCCACTTCCCGGTTGCCAATCAGCACGGCGGCGGCCCCGTCGGTGATTTGCGAGGAATTGCCCGCGTGGTGCACGTGCCGGATTTCGGTCAGTTCGGGGTACTTCATCAGGGCCAGCGCGTCGAGGCCCATCAGCCCCATCTGGTCGAAGGCCGGTTTGAGTTTGGAAAGCGATTCCACGCTCGTGTCGGGGCGGATGCCTTCATCCACGGCAAGGAGGGGTTGCCCGATTTCATCGGGAACGGTGACGACCGATTTCTGGAATTTTCCGGCTTTCCAGGCCGCCGCCGCCCGGCGGTGTGACTCCGCGGCGTAGGCGTCGAGCTGCTCGCGGGTGTAGCCCCACTTGGTGGCGATCAGGTCGGCGGAAATGCCCTGGGGCACGATGGCGTGGTTGGCCACGATTTGCGGGTTCATGAACAGCGCGCCGCCGTCGCTGCCCATCGGCACTCGTGACATGCTTTCCACGCCCCCGGCCACGATCAGATCTTCCTGCCCCGACATCACACGGGCGGCGGCCATGTTGATGGCCTCCAGGCCCGAGGAGCAGAAGCGGTTGAGCTGCACGCCCGCTGCGCTTTCGGCGTAGCCCGCCGTGAGCACGGCCGTGCGGGCGATGTCGGCACCCTGCTCGGCCACGGGCGTGACGCAGCCCATAATGACGTCGTCCACCAGTGTCGTGTCTAGGTCGGTGCGCGATTTCAGCGCCTTCAGCACCGTCGTCAGCAGGTGAATCGGCTGGGCGGTGTGCAGGCTGCCGTCGGCTTTGCCGCGTCCCCGGGGGGTGCGAACGCCGTCGTAAATGAAGGCTTCGGCCATGCTGTATGTTTGAAGTTTGAGGTTCGAAGTTTGAAGCTGGATGAATTCAAATAGTATGCTTGCATACCATTTGAATCCAAAAGTAGCTAACCTTTGGAATTCAGTAAGCAATTTTCCGGGAAAAAGTTTGACTTCAGGGCGAAGAGACGCGCCGTCGTCCGGGCCGGGAGCAACTCAGCGACGCAGTTCGGCAGTCGGGTTGAAGATGCCCCGCCGGGCTTGCCACTCGCGCAGGGCCTGGCCAGTGCCCTGGGGCCAGGGGTGGATGTCTTCGGGGCGGTAATACCGGAAATCGACGAGTTCTTCGCTCAGGCGAATCTCGCCCGTAGCCCGGACGTGGTAGGCGATGATGAGCTGGTTCATGCGCCGGAATTCGTACACGCCCACAAATTCGGCAATTTCTCCGTCCAGGTTCAGTTCCTCCTTCACTTCACGCAGGATGCCCGCTTCGGGGGATTCACCCGCTTCGAGAAATCCCGTGATGAGCGCGTACCACTCCGGAGGCCAGGCGGCGTTGCGGGCCAGCACGATTTGCCCCTCGTGTTCGACAATCGCCGCCACCACGGGCGTGGGGTTGTTCCAGAACACGTACCCGCAGCCCTCGCGGTCGGGGCAGCGGCGGCGTTCGCGCCCGTCTACCGCCACCGTTTCAAGGGGCGTGGCGCAGTTCGGGCAGAAGTTCATTGAAAGGGGCATAAGTTGAACCTTGATTTGGAGGATTTAAAAGGAGCAAAGGATTGATATTCTCAGCATCAAATCCTTTCAAATCTTCTTAATCAAGGTTCTCTTTCATCCCCAGTTCCCGCAACCGCCGCGCGTTCACCCGCGCCGAGACGACGATGCTCACTTCGTAGAGCAGCGACAGCGGCGCGGCCACAAGCAACTGGCTCATGATGTCGGGCGAGGGTGTGATGATGGCCGAAACGATGAGAATGACCACGAAGGCGTGGCGGCGATACTCGCGCATGAAGCGGGGCGTCAGCACGCCCACCTGCGAGAGCACGTAGGCGATCATCGGCAACTGGAATGTCAGCCCGCAGGCCAGGGTGAGCGTGGCCAGTACCCCGATGTACGAACCGATGTCGAACTGGTTGACGATGCTTTCGTCAATCTTAAAATTCGCCAAAAAGTTGATGGCCAGGGGCGAGACGATGTAGTAGCCGAACAGCACCCCCATGAAAAACAGCAGCGTCACGTAAAACACGGCCCCCCGCGCTGCCCGCCGCTCGGTGGATTTCAGACCCGGTGCGATGAAGCGCCAGACCTCCCAGAAGGCGTACGGAAAGGCGAACAGCAGCCCGATGATGAACGAGGAAAGCAGGGCCATCGTAAACTGCCCGGCCATCTCGCGGCTCATCAGCGTGAAGTCGAGTTTTTCGATGCAGAGGCCCTCAGCACCGAAGCGTTTGCCCAGAACGCACATCTGCCGGTAGGTCCAGAAACTGGGTTTCGACGGGCCGAGGATAACGGCGTTGTAGATTTCTTCGATGAAAATAAAGGCCACAATCGTAAACACGATGATGGCCCCGCCCGCCCGGATGATGTGCCAGCGCAGCACCTCCAGATGGTCAAGAAACGACATCTCGGTGCCGTCGTATTCTTCTTCTTCGGCGTCGCCGTAGCCGAGTTGGGGTTGGTCGAGGGGCATTTTTCTTCGGTTGGCAGTTGGCAGTGGACAGGTGGCAATTGCTACATCTACGAAAAAACTGTGCTGCCGGTCAAAACAAAAGCCCTCACCGTTTCGGAAATGAGGGCTTTCGCAAAGTTAAGTTCAAAACTTATCGGTACAACGGAAAATCCTGCATGAGCCGGTTGACTTCCGTCCGGGCCGAAGCCAGGAAGCGCTCGTCGTCGTGGTGCATGAGCACGTCGTCGATGAGGTCGGCGATTTTCTCCATCTCGGCTTCTCTCATGCCCCGCGTGGTGACGGCAGCCGTGCCCAGGCGCATCCCCGAGGTGACGAACGGCGACTTGTCGTCGAAGGGCACCAGGTTTTTGTTGATCGTGATGTCGGCTTTGATGAGCGTGTTTTCGGCCAGTTTGCCGGTCAACCCTTTCGGGCGCAGGTCAATCAGCATGAGGTGATTGTCGGTGCCACCGGAAATCACTTTGTAGCCTTTGTCCACGAAGGCTTGGGCCAGCACCTTCGCGTTGGCCTGCACCTGGGCGGCGTAGTCGCCGAATTCGTCGGTCAGGGCTTCGCCGAAGGCCACGGCTTTCGCCGCGATGACGTGCTCCAGCGGGCCGCCCTGGGTGCCGGGAAACACCCCTCCATCGAGCAACGCCGACATCATTTTGAGGTCACCTTTCGGAGTTTTCAGGCCGAAGGGGTTTTCAAAATCCTGCCCCATCAGAATCATCCCGCCCCGGGGACCGCGCAGGGTTTTGTGGGTGGTGGTGCTCACGATGTGGCAGTGCTGCATCGGGTCGTTGAGTAAACCCTTCGCAATCAACCCCGCCGGGTGCGAAATGTCGGCCAGCAGAATGGCCCCGATTTCGTCGGCGATTTGCCGGAGGCGCACGTAATCCCAGTCGCGGCTGTAGGCCGATGCTCCGCAAATGAGCAGGCGCGGGCGCTCACGGAGGGCGGTTTCTTCGACTTTGTCCCAATCAATCAGGCCGGTTTCTTCTTCGACGCCGTAGAAAAAGGGCTGAAAGTATTTCCCCGAAAAATTCACGGGCGAGCCGTGGCTCAGGTGCCCGCCGTGGCTGAGGTTGAAGCCCAGAATCTTGTCGCCGGGGTTCAGAAACGACAGGAAGACCGCCGCATTGGCCTGCGCGCCGGAGTGGGGCTGCACGTTGGCCCACACCGCGCCGAACAGTTCTTTCGCCCGCTCGATGGCCAGTGTTTCCACTTCGTCCACCACCTCGCAGCCGCCGTAGTAGCGCTTGCCGGGCAGGCCCTCGGCGTACTTATTGGTCAGGCTCGTGCCCATCGCTTCCATGACCTGCTTCGTGACGAAGTTTTCGGAGGCGATGAGTTCGATGCCGTGTTCCTGACGGTCGGTTTCTTTCTGAATCAGGTCAAAAACCCGGGCATCGCGTTCGATGCGGGTCGCGGTGGACGTGGACATGGGAAGGACGTTGGAGTTGAACAGGTTCCGTCGCAAAGGTACGGCGAAAGATTTTGCCCCGGTGGGGCGTTACTTTTGTGGGTTGGAAATTTTTTGACGCTGAAACTGTTGTCGGGTTGTCAGAATCAGGATGGTCAGGAAAATCAGGATGGTCAGGATGCTGTCTTTTGGTTGTTGCATTTCATCCTGCTTATCCTCACATCCTGGCCATCCTGATTCAGACACTGCACTTCCCATCATGACACGACTCCTCCCGCTGCTTTTTTTCACCCTGCTCGCCTTCACCTCGCAGGCACAGGTTCTCAAAACCGCGACCTGGACGGCCAGGCCCGCCAAAACCACGGTGAAGGTGGGCGAAACGGTGGACCTCCTCTTCACGGCCACCCTCAGCCCCAACTGGCACGTTTTCTCCTCCGACCAGGACCCCGAAGTGGGGCCGATCCCGACGAGCGTGAAGTTCACGAAAAACCCCACGTTCGAGCTGGTCGGCAAGCTGGAGCCGGTGGGCAAACCCGTGCAGAAGCAGGACGAAATCTTCGGCGGGCCGGTGCGGTACTTCGAGGGCAAAGCCACCTTTCGCCAGAAGGTGAAGATTCTAAAGGAAAACCCAAAGCTGGCGGGCGAAATCGAAGCCCAGACCTGCTCCGACGTGGACGGCCAATGCGTGCTGGCCGGCAGTGATTTCAAGATTGCAAATCTCACCGCCGTCGCTGCCACCGCCGAACCCCCCGCGCCGACGCCCACCCCCGCCGTCACGCTACCCGCCCCCAAGCCCGACTCCGCCGTAGCAACCGCCGAACCACCCGTCCCCGCCGCCGAACTTTCGGCGAACGCCGACACCGCCCAACTCGCCGCCGCGCCAGTGCCCGTTTCCCCCGAAAACGGCACCGACCAATCGCTCTGGGGCTTTTTCCTCGTCGCGATGGCGGCGGGGTTCGCGGCCATGCTCACGCCCTGCGTGTACCCCATCATCCCGATGACGGTCAGCTACTTCACCCACCAGCCGGAAGGCCGCGGCCACACCCAGGCCATCGTGTACGGCCTGAGCATCATCGGCATTTACGTGCTGTTCGGCACGCTGGTGTCGTGGCTGTTCGGAGCGAGCTTCGCCAATTTCCTCGCCACGCACTGGTTCCCCAACCTGCTGTTCTTCGCCGTGTTCGTGCTGTTCGGCCTGTCGTTCCTGGGGCTGTTTGAAATCGTGTTGCCCAGTTCGTTCGTCAACAAAATGGACCAGCAGGCCGAAAAAGGCGGCTTCACGGGCGTGTTTTTCATGGCCTTCACGCTGGTGCTGGTGGGCTTTTCCTGCACCGGCCCGATTGCGGGCAGCATCCTGATTGCCTCGGCCCAGGGTGAGGTGGTGAAACCCGTCGTCGGGATGCTCGGCTTCGCGCTGCCCTTCGCGGTGGTGTTCACGGGGCTGGCGTTTTTCCCCGAATGGCTCAAATCCCTGCCCAAGTCGGGCGGGTGGTTGAATTCGGTGAAAGTCGTCTTCGGCTTCCTCGAACTGGCCTTCGCGCTCAAATTCCTCAGCACCGCCGACCAGGTGTACCACTGGAACCTCCTCGACCGCGAGGTGTACCTGGCCTTCTGGATTGTGCTCTTCGCCCTGATTGGATTTTATTTGTTGGGAAAAATCCAGTTGCCCCACGACTCGAAGCTGGAGAAAATCCCGGTGCCCCGGATGCTCCTGGCCATTTTCACCTTCGCCTTCGTGGTGTACCTCATTCCGGGCATGTTCGGCGCGCCGCTGCGGGCACTGGCGGGCTACCTGCCGCCCGAAACCACCTTCGACCCCTTCGTCAACAACGGCCTCATGGCCTCCACCCCCGCCTCCGCGCCCGCCCTGACCACCACCGGAGCCGCTCCGCGCTTTTCCGACAAATTCAAACTGCCCCACGGCCTGCCGGGCTACTTCGACTACCGCGAGGCGCTGGCCGCAGCGAAGCGCGCGAACAAACCCGTCTTCATCGACTTCACCGGCCACGGCTGCGTCAACTGCCGCGAGATGGAAGCCCGCGTGTGGGCGGAACCCGAGGTGCTCAACCGCCTGCGCACCGACTTCGTCATCGCCGCGCTCTACGTCGACGACAAAACCGACCTCCCCGAAGCCGAGCACTACACCTCCACCGCCGACGGCAAGGTGAAAGACACCATCGGCGAGCAGAACCTCGATTTGCAAATCACCAAATTCGGCTCCAACGCCCAGCCCCACTACTGCCTCGTGGACCCGGCGGGCAACCTCCTCGTGCCCCCCCGCGCCTACGACCTCGACGCCCCGGCCTTCGCCCAGTTCCTCGACGCGGGCAAGGCCGCGTTTGAGGCCCGGCAGTTGGCCGCCCGCTGATCCATCCTCCCCCAACGGCGGGGCCGGGCCGCGCTCCGTCGGCCCGGCCCCGCCGTGTTTAGTTCCGACCCGCCTTCCCGAACGTTCGCGATGCGTTCTGCAACTTCTCACCTCCCTTTTCGAACGGTTCACCCCGCTTCTCGAACAGTCAACATCCCTTTTTGAACATCTCACCCGCCTTTTCGAACATCCCACCCGCTCATTTTAATTGTTCACTTGCCTTTTCGAATTGTTCACCTCCTCATTTTAATGTTCAACACGCCTTGTTGAACTTCTCACCCCCTCGTTTGAACTTTTCACACCCTCTTTCGAATCATTCACCCGCCTTTTCGAACTTCTCACTTCCCTTTTTCAACTTCTCACCACCCGTATCGAATCCCCCACCCGCCGGGTCGTCACCCCGTCCCGGTCGGCCGGCCACCGCTCGGGCCCGTCCGACCGGGAATCGTCTTCGCCCGTCCGCCCCAACCCAAAAGAAAAGCGCCCCGAATCGTCGGGGCGCCTTTACCACACTAGGCCAGAACAAAGAATCTACCAACCAAAAAGGGCACGAATGGTTACTTAGCGCAAGTTGAGCGGTAGCCGCGATGGGCTTTCTGTGCCACGCCAACCCACCCCCCAGCCGCACCTTCCCACCGCCCAGTTCCACTGCGGCCCCCTCCCAGGAGGGGACTAAATTCAGCTATCCCTTTTTAAGTGTCCGGATGGGGCCGTTAATCCCCTCCTGGGAGGGGGCCGCAGTGGAACTGGGCGGTGGGTGCGTGCGGCTGGGGGGTGAGTCAGTCGGCGTACCACACAACTTGGGTCATTTATTGGGCCGCGTAAACTTCAGCGCGTTCACCTGCTTCGCCTGCGGGCTCGTGGCCCCGTACACGCTCCGCACGTACTTCTTCACCAGCGCCGCCCGGGCCACCAGGCCCGTTTCGGGGTGATACAGCAGCTCGTTGCGCAGGGCGCGGGCCAGCTTCACGGGCTGATAGGCCTCGTCCACGGCCGCGTTGTGGGCCTTCAGCGCCGCCGAGAGCGCCACCAGCACGTCAATCTGCAAGTCGGCCTCGGCAGGCACGAAGCCCGTCTCAAACTGAAACTTCTTCACCAGCGCGTCGAAGTTGTTCCAGCGGCTGTCGTAGTCCATCTGCGAGGCCGACACGCTCTTGTCCGTCGGCTCGGTGCCGCTCGGCTTGGGCTTGTCGGTGCTGCGCTGCCCCTTGATTTTCTTGGCCAGGGCCTTCAACGCATCGAGCAGGGCCGCGTCACCCCCCGTCGCTTCGTAGGCGTTGAGGAGCCGCGTCACCAGCGCATTGACGGCTTTGTAGGCCGCCGCGCGCAGGTTGACGGCCTTCTCCCAGGCAGGCAACGCATTCTTCAAATCATTCATCGCCGCCTCGGCCTGGGCCGCCAGGTCGTTGAGGGCCGGCAGCTTGATGGCCGCGTTGACGGGGTTGTACTTCCCTCCGAAGTACGTGCAGGTGGTGATGAGCGTGCGGAAATTCGCGACATTCACGGGGTGACCGGTGACAGAGGGCATAACGGTAGGGGTTTTGGGGGTGAGAAAAAAAAGGTGGAAACTGCCCCCAACGTTCGGGAAAGGGTTCGGAAGAAAATAGAGTAGAAATACGTGTTTTTAAAAACACGTATTTCTACGCAATACCGGCTTGGAAGTGTGCGGGAACGTGCGTAGACTTGAAGCGCCGGGTCGGTTGCCGCAACACCCTTGCTCGGCAGAGGGCCAAATAGCATCCGTAGCGGCAACCGGCCCGGCAGTGGTTCGGTTGTCGCTACTCACCCGAAGACAAACGGCCGATTGTCGCTACTCGGCGGCATGAAGAGTCGCGACAACCGACTTGTTGGCAGTAATTTCAAGAATCACTATTCCAAACTCATGAGAAAATCAATTTACGTTTTAATTACCTGTTTAGTTGTTAATAATATTTCCTTTTCGCAAGACTCTACCCTAACAAAACCGTTATTTGACATTAGAACGAGATACGACAGTGCAAAAGTTGAATTTACAAATTTTGAAAAAAAGCATGGTGGGTATATTAAAACGAAAAATATACAGATGCACTATCTTGAATGGGGTAGCTCGAAGAACACACCCTTGATTTGGGTACATGGAAGTTTTACAAATAGTTACGAATTACTAAACATTGCAGAAGATTTAGTCAAAGAAGGCTATTATTTAATTGCGATTGATTACTATGGACATGGGCTTACTAAAATACCCAAAAATGAGGTTTCTTTATACCATGTAGCAGATGATATAAAAGAGTTAATAGACGTTAAGAAAATTAAAAAAGCAATAATTGGCGGCTGGTCAAGAGGGGGAATAATCGCAACAGCTTTCTACGATGCTTATCCAGGAAAAGTTTTGGGGCTGATACTTGAAGATGGTGGATCTGTTTCGACAAATACACATTATCATAAACTATCATCTATTGAATTAGACAAACGAGTTAAAGACATTTTCAAGGACAGAGTAGCTTATAATATGTTCGACAGTGAATATGAAGCATATAAAAATTTCTATGATTACAATAGCGGGGGTACGCAATTTGAACTTTTGGCTTGGTTGGCCATGGACGACAAAAAAAAATGGAGCATCGGACCTGGTGTGGAGAAATTATTCAATATGCGCAATGAGAAGGAATTTTTAGACAACATTTTGAGACCGACCCAGGCAAATTTATTTGGTGAATCTATGGCGATAATTGAGCCCAAAATTATTTACAGAAATTTAAAAGTCCCAATATTAATTTTAGACCCAATTTCTGACCAAGATACTTTTCCCTATGAAAGTGAAAATAGACAGCTTAAAAACCAGCACCCAGATTTAATCAATCATAAAATTTATGAAAACACGGGGCATAATATTCACTATGAAAAACCTGCAATGTTTGTCAGGGACTTAGGGGCTTTTCTACAAACTGTGATAAAGCATCGATCGAAATAAATACTACTAACAAGGGTTTTGCATCAGGCGGGCTGAAGTTGAAAAATTCAACAGTAGTTTTTAATTTAACTTAAGTGATACCCCCGTTCGTACGCGTCTGTGACGCGGATGCCTGAGGTGCGCGTTTGCAACGCGCTATCGTTGATAAACCCCTCCCGGCGTAGTCACAGTCTACGCCGAACCTGAGTAATCAGACTTCTTTACAAGCCCTACTTTAAACTGAAAGACTACATGGCAACTGACCAGAAGTTTGTAGATTTTGTTTTAGATCAACTTCAAACGGTTGAGGGAGTGAGTGCTAAGAAAATGTTTGGTGAGTACGGAGTTTACTCAAACGAAAAATTAGTTGGCCTTATTTGCGACAACAAATTATTCATTAAACCAACAAACGCAGGACGAGCCTTTATTGGCGACGTAGTGGAAGCCCCGCCATACGAAGGGGCAAAGCCAAGCTTTTTGATTGAAGAGAAACTTGAAGACCGGCAGTGGCTAAGTGAGTTGGGCAGATTGACCGCGAAGGAACTGCCTGAGCCTAAACCCAAAAAAGCGAAGAAAAAATAATTGCCGCTACTCCTCGGTCTGTAGCCCAACCCCCCTGGCCCGTCCCCTGACGGGCCAGGGGGGGCAGAAACTATTTATTACCTACCTCCTCAATTCGGTAATTTTACTAACATAAAACGCAAAAAAATGAACATCAAAAAAGGTATGATCTTTTTTTTCGTAGTAATTGCTCTCATCTCCGGGAGCAAATTACTTCAAAAGTACAATTCCAAAATATTTGAATTTGACGAACCATTATCTTCGCTTATTTATAGTATCTACATCCTTGGCTTTGTGTCATCAATTATAGGCTTACTCATGACCTTCAGAGGTCGAGGTAAGGGTAATGGTCAAAATGAAAGTGAGAAGTGATAGTTGTTGAGGAACACGATAACCCGGCCACTCTACTCCTTGGCCTGTGGCACACAGACCGAAACGGTTCAACCCCCACTCGTCCACGTCACAAACGCGGATGCCCGAGGTGCGCGTTTGCAACGCGCTACCAAGGCGCAATCACCGGCAAGCCCGCTCCGAGCCATCGGGGCGGGCTTTTTTTGTGGCAACAGGCCGTCGCTGGTCTGAAATTTTACCGGTTTCGGAAAAACCTGAGCAGAAGTACTCAGGCTGTTAACCGACACCGCAATGAACCGCATTCTCCGCACCGGCCTGCTGGCCGCGAGCCTGTTGCTGCCCGCCCGTGCCTGGGCACAGCAAAGCTTTTTCAACGTCCCTTCCTCCGACATCACCCCGCAACGCAACATCCTGTTTCAGCAGCAGGTGGACCTCCACGCCGAAGAAATCCGCGGCACGACCACCTTCACCTACGGCCTGGGGCGAGGCTGGGAAGCGGGCCTGAACCTCTACAACGTCGATTACCTGCCCCCCGAACGGCAGTGGCTCCGCAACGACACCACCACGCAGGAGCCCTTCGCCCCCCTGCTGCTGGGCAACGTGCAAAAGATTTTTGAACTGAACGAAACCCTCCACCTGGGCTTCGGCGGACAGGCCGGACTCAACCTGCTGCCCACGCAGAAGAGCCGGTTTGTGGGCTTTGGCTACGCCAACCTGGGCGGCAGTTTCGCCGACGAACACTACAAAACCGTGGTGGGCGTCTACACCGGCAACCCCCGCTACCTCGGCGACGGCCCCACGGCGGGTTTCCACACGGGCTTCGATGCGGGTATTTTTTACCAGAAATTTCACCTCCTCGGCGACTGGTCGTCGGGGATGAACGAAACCGGCCAGCTCGTGATCGGCGGCGAGGTGTACCTCACCGAGCACCTGCCCCTGGCCGTGGGCTGGCGGCGCTCCAACCGCGACGGGCAGCAGGCCGTGGTGGTGCAATTGACGTACACGCCGAAATAGTCGATAGTCGTCAGTCGACTGACGACTAACATTTCTTAACACCCCCCTTAACTTCCGTTAACGTGGTCGGGGCGGGGGGCTGGCGTTAATGGGGTACGTTTCGGAAAACAAACCCCCGAACGCATTTCTGACCATGAAACAAACCCTGCTTCTGCTCGCGGGCTGCCTCGCCCTCACCGCCGCCCTGGCCCAACGGCCCAACCCCGACGACCGCTTCGACACCGACCTCTCGGAGCAGGAGATGCGCAGCCTGAGCATCCCCGACCCGTTTGACGAACGCGCCGTTCGGTACGGCGATACCTACGCGGCACGCGGCCCACAGCCCTACGGCCCATCGGTATACGGCTACAACCAACCCCCGCGCCTCAACGGCCGCGAGCGCCGGGCGTACCGTCAGGGCTTCGACGACGGCTACCGGATGGGCTACCGCGACGGCTTCCGCAACCTGCCGGGTCGCCGCTTGCGCCGCCCTGACAACCCCATCGAACTGGGTTTCGCCGAGGGCTACAACCGGGGCATCCGGGCCGGACAGGCCGAACGCTACAGCCGCTACGGCAACCGGTACGACGACCGCTACGGCCGCCGCGATGGCTACCCCAACTACCCCCGTCGGTACTGAGTGAGCGTACACCAAACGGCTTCACCCCGCGCTTTTCCGGTTGTGCAATCGGAAAGGCGCGGGTTTTTTGGTAAAGAAGGCAAACCTGAGAACCAGATGAAAAACCGAATGCGTTGCGCGTTGCTCCTCGTCGGCGGCCTGATGGCGGCCTGTTCGCCGTACAAGGTCGTCCGGAGTGAGGCGCACAAACCCGTGGAAACCGTGCAACAGTACCGCTCCTACGAATTCGTCGAAACCGACCTGAACGCCCTGGCGGCGATGGCCGTCACGCCCGAGCAGGTGGAGGCCCTCAAGGCAGCCATTGCCCGGCAACTCGACGCCAAGGGCTACGTGCGCGGGGCCGACAACCCCGATTTGCTCGTCAACATCGGCCTGACCGTGGCCGAAAAAACCCAGACCCGCGAGACAAACATCCGCGAAGCCCCCCGCTACATCGGGCAGTTCCGGTACTCCTGGCGCAGCCAGACCGTGCCCGTGGGTACCTACCGCGAAGGCACCGTCAGCGTGGACGTGGTGGACGCCCGCCGCCAGGACTTGTTCTGGGAAGGGGCCGTGTCGAGCGTGCTCACCCGAAAAACCGGCACCGACGCCGAACTCGACAAGGCCATGAGCCGACTGTTTGAGAAGTTTCCGGGAAGGCCAGAAAGCCAGTGAACATGCTCACCTCATTGCACCTTCACCACCCCCACGCCGTTCACCGCCCGCCCGTCGACGGTGATGCCCTGCACGGTGACGCGCAACGTGCGGGCCACATCGGAGAGGGGGAATTGCAGCACGGCCCCGCCCTGGGCGTCGGTCTGGAGGAGGGGCTGCCAGAGCAGCACGTCGCGGCGGTCGGTCTTCGGGGGGGCTTCGAGCCGGGTGGGGGTTCGCTTGGGCGTGTAAAACTCGCGCGCGGTGCGGAAGCCCCGGAACGTAAACTCGCTCAGGCCCGGACGGTTGCTGGCGGTTTCGTTGGTTGAACTGGTGCCCCGGCGGCTGTAAAACGCGATGATGCCGTTGGCCCCGCGCACCCCGTACAGCGACGCATCGGAGCCTTTGATGACCTCAATGCGCTCGATTTCCAGGGGGTTGATGGCGTTGAGTGTGTTGCCGTCCACTTGAGCACCGTCGAGCAGGTACAACGGGTCGGTGCCGCTCATGATCGTCTGCTGGCCCCCGATCATCACGCTGTAGCCCGACCCGTCGGCCCGGCGGAACACGCGCAGACCCGCCACCCGGCCGTTGAGCATCTCAAACACGTTGGTGAACCGGGGCGATTTTTCGTCGAAAGTAACGACGGCGTCGGCGCGGTTGTGGATGGCCCCCCGCCGTTGGGATTCGGACTGCACTGGGCGCGGGGCCGGGGTTTTCACGACCACCTCACTGAGCAGTTTTGCGCCCGGTTCGCGGTAGGCTTCGGGGTCGGCGGCCTGGCGGGCTTGGGCGGCCTCGGCCAGGGCGCGCAGGGACGAAACGTCGGTGAAGGCGGGGTGCGGAGTGGTTTCGACGAACCAGGTTTCGGTGTTCTGGGGCAACACCAACGCGGAGAACGGCTTGCCGTCGCGGTCGGTGGCTTTCACCATGAGCCGCACCGTGTCGCGCAGCATCACGTCGTTGAGGGTGAAAAATCCCCGGTCGTCGGTTTTCACCGAGCGGCCGTAGGCCTGCCGCAGGTCCGACGAGGAAATGAACAGTTCGGCTTCCGGCGCGGCGCGGCGGCGTTCGTCGAACACCTGCGCCCGCAGCACCATCGCCCGCGGCGCGGTGGCCGTGTCGGCGGGTGTGGCCTGCCAGCCCACGCGCCGCCAGCCCTGGGTGAGCAGCAGGTCATCGAGGGCCTGGCGGGTGGCGGGGCTATTTTTCCGAAAATAAAAAAGAGGATGTTCCACCCGCCCGCGCAAATCGCCGGTCAGGAGCAGGTGCGCGCGCAGGTCGGCCACGAGCGAATCGGCGGGCACCTGCCCGGCGTCGGTCACCGAGGCCGAGAGCGAGGCCAGCAGGGGTTGCTCGTCCTGCCGCAGGCGGAGGCGCAGCGTAACGGTGTCGCCGGGGGCGTAGGTGGTTTTTTCCGAAAAAATCGAAACCGTCGGCGGGGGCTCGGGGTCGTTGACGAACACCAGCCGCTCGGCCCAGGGCCGCCCGGTTTGGTCGAAGATCGTCACCTGAGCCAGGCCGGGCGGGAGCTTGGCCGTGGGCACGTCGAAGCGGGCGCGGCCATTTTGCAACCCAATTTTCACCGAGTGCCGCACCAGCCCCCGGCTTTGCACCACCACGTAAACCGCCTGCGCGGCGTACCCGCCCGTACCGAGCACCCGGAGCGTGAGGCGGGTGGAGTCGGTGGTCCAGTCGGCGGTGAGGGCCAGGCCCTCGGCGTCGGCGGGGGGCAGGGGGGCGCTGCCCGCGTCGAGGCCCGCCCGCGTCACCACCCGGTAGCGCCGCCCGGCTTCGGGCGTGAGCGGGAGGCTGGTCATGCCGAGGATGTTGGTGGTGAAGCGGGCGACTTCCACGCCTTTTTCGTCAAAAATTCGCCCCGACATCACGCGGCCCCGGCCTTCGGCGTCGAGGGCCTTGATGCCGACGCGGGTGGGTTGGCCCGCCAGCCAGCGGCCCCCTTCGGGCAGGGCCTGCACGTCGAGGCTGTCGGGGGCGGGAAGCGCGCGGCCCGCGCCTTTGGCGAGGTTGTAAATCACCAGCGGGCGCTCGAAGGCCGGGCGGCGCGCGGCGCGGTCGCCTTCGGTGTAGGCCCGCAGGCGGTAGGTGCCCGTGGCGAGGGAGTCGGGAATCCGGAAGTCGCCGGAGGCCCGGCCGTCGGTGGCCTTCAGCCAGTGGTGCTGCACCAGGCGCTGGTCGGGACCGAGCAAATCCACGTGCAGGGCTTCCTCGCCGGTGCGGAGCTGGTGGTTGGCGGCGTGGAGCAGGTACCCGCTCAGCCAGAGGCGGTCGCCGCCTGCGTAAAATCCTTTGTCGAGGTGCAGAAACACGCCGGGCGTGGGTGCCAGGTGGAGTTTTGCCCAGCGGGCGTTGAGCGAATCGAGGCGGGCGTCGGCGGCGAGCGCCTGGCCTTCGGGTGCGGGGGGTGCGCCCGGAGCCGAAGTGCCGACGGGCGTCCAGTCGGCGGGGAGGAGGGTAGCCAGGCGGTCGAAGCCGAAAAAGCCCGTCGCCCGCATTTCCATCGGCAGGGTAATCCAGCCCGTGGCGGTCATTTCGAGGCGACCCTGGGGCAGGATGATTTCGCCGTACTGGTGGGCACCGGGGCGGATGGTGGGGTTGGCCAGGGTGGGTTTGGTGAAGTACACGGCCAGCGGCACGTTGCTCACCAGCCGCCGCTCGAAAGGCAGCCGCCCTGGGTGGACGATGGCCAGCGGGTTGACGGGGCGCAGGTACCGGCCCGATTCCTGAGTGATGTTGGGCGGGGTGGCGAGGGGCGTCAGGCCGGGGGCGGTCTGGTACACCAGGAAACCCTCGGTTTCGTGGGTGCCCGCCGCGAGGCTGGCCATCAGGTGGCGCAGCGAGCCGCGGTAGGCCAGTTGCCGGGCCTGCTGCCAACGCCGGGCCTGGCGGTCGCTTTCAGGTGTTAACTCTTCAAACTGACTTTGCCCGCCGTAGAAGGCCATGCCCTGGTGGGCGTCGAAATGCTGGAGCACGTAGCGCAGGCGGTAGCCGGTGGCCGCGTTTTCGATCACGAGCGGTTCGCTGGCCTGGGCGCGCAGGTGCCCGCCCGTTTCGTCGAAGCGCAGCACGTGGGCGTTGGTGATGTCGCACTGGGAGGCAAAGGAATTCTGCCCCAGCAATTCCCGGCGAAATTCCCGAAGTTGGCGCTCCCAGGTCTTGTCGCGTTTGGCCGTGACCGTTACTTCGCTGAGGTTCTGGCCCGTGGGCGTAAGGGCCAGGACCACGGAGCGAGGCTGGGCGTTTTCGAGGCGCAGCACCTGCCGGGCCGGGGCGTAGCCCACGTAGGAGGCCACCACCTCGACGCTGCCCAGAGGCACGTTGGTGAGTTTGAAATTCCCGTTGTCGTCGCTGTTCACGCCCAGCGTGGTGTTGTTGACAAACACGCTGGCGAAGGGCAGGGGATGGCCGGTGGCAGCGTCGGTGACGCGGCCGGTGAGGGTGGTGGTTTGGGCGCGGGCGAGCAGGACAGCCAGCAGCAGGCCCGTGGTGAGGAGAAAGCGCAGCCGGTGTTTCATGAACGTGGTTCGGCGGAAACTTGAAGGTAGGCAAAAACCGAACGGAACGGGCATGAAAAGCAGGTATTCCCGCAATTTTAAAATCCGATTTTAAAATTGCGGGAATACCTGTTGCTGAGCCGGGCTTTCACGGCAATTCGTAAAACTCGTACCAAATCGTCCAGGTGGTTTCCTCGCCCGGCGCGAGGTTGAGGGCCAGGTACGGCTCGGGCGAAAGGTTGGCCGGGTTGGTCCAGAAGGCCATGCGGGCCAGGGGCCGGTCGCCCCGGATGCGCACGCCCGCCCCGGTGCGGCGGTTTTCGACCCGGAAATCGTAGTCCTGGGCGGTGGTGCCGTAGCCGCCGAGGTTGAGGTACACCGATTCGCCTTTGTTGAGGGTGCGGAGGTAGCTCAGCACCCGGTCGTCGAGCTGAAGGATGCCCTTGCCGGGGTCGGGCGTGCTGGCGTCGAAGGGAAATTTCAGGACGTAATCCGGCCCGGCGGGCTGCCCGTCGAGGATGAGGAAGTTGTGGTTGTACACCATGCTTTCGATGCGTTGCTGACCGGTATTTTTCAAGCGGTGTTCGAGCACCATCTGGGGTTTGCCCGGCGCGAGGCGCACCGTTTTTTCGTACTCGTAGGCATACCCCGCCGGGCCGGTGAGCCGGTGCGCGAACTGCACCCGGTCGGCCTGCGGCGTGACCGTCCACGCGCCGGTGTCAACCAGTTCGTAGGGCGTGGCGAAGTGGTAGGGCTTGTCGTCCTTTTTTCGCAGCACGCCCACGCCGATTTTCACGAACGTTTCGCCGGGTTTGGCCTCGTCGTAGTGGAGCGCCTTGAACTCCTCCACCGGCCCGGTGATGGCGTCGTGGAGGGTGGGGTCGTACTTCTCAAACCACACGCCGAAGTAGTTGTGGTTCTGGGCCGTGAGGCCCGCCACCACGCCCGACCAGTCGAAGCGCCCGCCCCGGTAGTAGCCGGTTTTGGGGTCGGGCAGGTAAAGCCGGGCCTGCACGGGGCCGTTGGTGATGGTGGCCTGCGGGGGCGCGGCCTCCTGGGCCGGGGCACGCAGCACGACAAGCAGGGCGAAGGTGCCGAGGACGAGGTTTTTGTTCACGGAAAAAGAGAGGTTCAGAGGTTGGGTGAAATCGGCGGCAAGCGGGCGTCAAGTTACTCCTTCCGCACGCGCCGAACAAGCACCGTTTCGCCGCTTCGCACCCGCACGAGGTACGTGCCCGAGGGCAGGGTCGTGAGATCAAAGCCGAACGTGTGCTCCGCGCTCCGACCCGCCGGAGAAACCTGCCGGCGCAGCACCCGGCCGCCGGGGTCGAGCAGGGTGGCTTCGGCGTCGGCGGGTGCGGGCAGCGTGACCCGCACCTCGCAGCGGGCGGTGGTGGGCACGGGTTGGGCCGACATCCGCAGGTCGGCCACAGGTTCGTTGCCGAGGATGATGACCTTCATCTCGGCCGCACCGGTGCCCTTGCCCACGCCGCAGCGGTTTTTGACTTCCCGCACCGTGAAGGTGGTCGTTTGTTTGAGCCGCACCGGGTAGCGCAACGTGGTGGGCGAAAGGCCCGTGAATTGCGTGCCGTCGGACAGGGTCAGGTCGATGGGGGCGTGCCCGCCGACGGCGATGGACAGCGTGGCCGTGCTGTCGTAGGGCACGATGGCCGAGCCGCCGATGTCGGCTGTAGCCGCTGCGAACACCGTCAGCCGGAGGGTGTCGGTGCGCAGGCGGCAGCCCAGGGCGTCGGAGGTTTCGAGGGCATAGCTGCCGCTTTGGTTGGCCGAAAGCACGTTGAGCGTGTCGTTGGGCAGGGGCTGGTCGTCGCGGAGCCAGCGGTAGCGCACGCCGATGACCGGGGCCGTCTGGAGGCGGGCCGGGGCGTCGGAGCAAAACACTTTTTTGTCGGCCGTGATGCGGGCCACTGGGAGGTTGCTTTTGGCGACGGTCAGGGGTTCGCTCGGGAATTTCAACGAACAACCCAGGGGCGTCACCTGCGCCACGTACCGGCCCGACTCAACCACGTCGAGTTGGGGGGCCGTGGCCCCGAGCACCTCGCCGCCGTCGCGGAGCCATTGGAGACTGGAAATCCGGTTCGTCAGCCGCGGGTCGTCCACGAACAGTTTGATGAACTGACCGGGACACACCGCCAGGCCCGCCGGGGCTTTGACGAGGGGCTTGAACAATTTGCCGAACGTGCGGACCGACACCGACTGGTTGACGGAGCAGCCGTTTTCGGTCGTCACCAGTGTGTAGGTGCCCGATTGTTCGTATTCGGCCACGATGAGTTCCGGGGCCGTCACGTTCAGCGGTGCGTTGTCTTTCAGCCACTGGTAGGTTTGGTTGGCGCGGGGCGTGTAGTTGATGCGCACCGGATTGAGGCAGGTGGTAAGCGGGTCGGTGGGGGAATAACCCACGGGCGTGAGCGGGGGAGCCGCGATGGGTGCGTTGGCCGTGACGGCCACCGGCACCGACTCGCTGCCGCACCCTTCGCGCCGGGCCACCACCGAGTAACTGCCGCTCGACGTGGGCTGAAACGCAATGCCCTCGCCGGGAGTGATAGCACGGCCGTTGCGCCGCCAGGAATAGCTGACGCCTTCGACGGGCTGGGCCACCGCCAGCGAAACCGTGCCCTGGCAGGTGGTGGACGATTTTTGGGAAATGGTGGGCGTCGAAGGGTCCACAAAGCGCAGGGTGACGGGTTCGGACGTAACCGTGCACGAGCCGCTGCGGGCCTGGATGGCGTACTGCCCAGGTTCGGTGATTTGGTAAAAACTCGGGTTTGCGTCTGGCACGGGCTGGCCGTTTTTCAAAAGCTGCACCCGGTCTGGCCGGGCGCTGTAGCTGGCGCTCAGGGTAAACGACGAACCCCGGCACAGGGTCTGGTTGCCGGTGGGGTAGTCGGGCGTTACCTTGAAATCGCCCGTGAATCGTACCCGTGCCGAGGCCGTGCCGGTGCAGCCTTTCTGCTTCGATTTCACCTGCACCGAATACAGCCCCTCGGTCGGAACGAAAAGGCCAGTGTACGAGGACGACTGCACGAATTGCCCGTCTTTTTGCCAATCGACTTCGTACTTGTCGGCGGAGTAGTACTCCGGCAGGTACAAGGACGGGGTCGAACCGGCGCAGGCGCCTACGCTGTAGTCCATGAGTTCGACGGGTAGCGTGTTTTTCCGGGCTTCCTTGTCGAAGTTCAGCGGGTCGGAGATAACCGAACAACCGCCCGAGGTAATGCCGAGGGTGTACGCGCCCGATTGGCTGACCAACGTGTAGAAGCCGGTTCCGGAATTCCCGTAAAACACGCTGATGCGCTCGCTGGACTGCGAAATGGGCTGGCCGTTGCGGTACCACTGAAATTGGTAGTATCCGCTGTAGTCGGACATGATGAAGCGGCTGCCGTCGCAGGGATCGGGCACGGCGTTGATGCTTTCGATTACCCTCAGAACGGGCTTGGGCAGGCTCCCCACCTGCACGACCAGGGGCTGGGAGGTGGTCGAAACCGTGCCCCAGCGAATGCGCAGGGTGTACGAACCGGGCTGAGTGGCCTGGTACGTTTGAAACGTCGCGCCGTCGATGTCGCTGCCGTTGAACTGCCACTGAAACGTCCGGTCGTTGATGGTCGAAGCGTAGTACAGCAGCACCGAGCCGCCGGGGCAAAGGATGGGAAGGCCGTTGGCCTTGATGGTGGCATTGATCGAGGAGTCGGCGAAGGGCCGTTTACAAGCGGCAACGGGGCCAGCCGCCGAAGCCAACGCCGAAAGCCCGCCCAGGGAGGTCAGGCAAAACATCAAAACGCGCATGGAGAGGGAGGGGTAAAACGTGCTGATAGAAGGTGGGATGGAGTTTGGGGCTGAAATACGGGAGGCCGTTCCACTTTTCCAATCTTCCACCTTGCTTCCTCAAAATTCCCCCTCCCCGCCTTCCTTCGCCTTCTTCTTCGCCTGCCGCAGGCGGTAATTGAGCGTCAGGTTGATCTGCCGGAGGCGACCCTGCGAACTGCTTTCGGTGTAAAAACCGGCCCCTTCGGTCACGGCCCGGAAGACGCGGGAGTTGAACACGTCGATGACGTTGAGCGTGAGCGTGCCGTTGTTCTTCAGGATGTCCCGGCTCAGGGCGAGGTCGAGCGTGGCGATGGCGCGGCGCAGGCCCTGGGGCGTTTGCTGGGGGGCTTCGTAGTTGGCGCGGAGCTGGAAGTCGGTGGTTTTCCGAATCGTGAACCTCGACAGGCTGCGGGCGAACCAACTGTAGGTGTCGGCCTGGAAGGTGGCGTCGAGGTTGGCCCCGTTGGTGGTGGCGCGGAAAAAATTGAGGCTGCCGTCGAGCTTCCACCAGGGCCGGGGCGTGAACGTGCCCGTGAATTCGGCCCCGTACGAGTCCTCGGTGGCCAGGTTTTCGGGGCGGGTGTTCGAGTTGCCAGCCGCGTCCACGCGGCGGATGCGGATGATCTTGCCCGTCGTGTGCCGGTAGTACAGCGAGGAGGTAAACGAGCCTTTGCCCACCGTTTTCAGGTGCCCGATCTCGAAGGCGTTCGTGAATTCGGGGTTCAGGTCGGGGTTGCCGCTGAAGAAATTGCGGGCGTCGCTGAAGGTCATGTACGGGCTGAGGTCGTTGTACTGGGGGCGGCGCACCCGGCGGCTGTAGCTCAGTTGAAGGGCGTGCTGGCGGGGCAGTTCGTAGCTGACGTGGACGCTCGGAAACAGGTTGGCGTAACTGCGCGGGTTGACCTGCCCCGTCTGGCGGAGCGTGGTGTTGAGGTCGGTGTACTCGGCCCGCACCCCCGCCTGGTAGGAGAGTTTCCCCGACTTGTTGCCCAGGATGCCGTAGGCGGCGTGGATGATTTCGTCGTAGAGAAACGTGTTGGTCAAACCGGGCAGCGGCACCCAGCCGCCCTCGGCGGTTTGCTCTTCCACCGTGAAATCGTTGGTCATGCGCCGGGTGCTGCTCCGCACGCCCGCTTCGGCCTTGCCGTCTTTGGCGAAGGGCCGCACGTAGTCGATTTGCACCAGAAACTGCTTCTCGGTTTCGTCGTTGGGCGAGCGCTGGAGGATGTCGCGCGCGCCGGTGGGCTTGCCGTCGGGGGTGCGGGTGGCCTGGGTGTAAAATTGGCTGGATTTTTCCCAGTTGTCGAGCACCCGCAGGTCGGCGGTGAAGGTGTGGCCCTCGCGGGCGAAGCTGCGCTTGTAGGTCAGGGCGTACTCGGCGTTGGGTTCGGTCTCTGTTTCGTCCTGGGTGCGCTTCGTGACGGCGCTCAGCCGCGCGCTGTTGGGCAGGTAGTCGAGGTACTCGATGTCCGAAAACCGCTTGCCCTTGCTCGTGCGCCAGGTGTAGGCAGCGGTGAGGATGTTTTTGGGGTTGAAAAAGTAATCCAGCCCGGCGCGGGCGCTGTTGTTCATGCCGTTGAGGCGGCTGGTCATGCTCTGGCGGCTGGCGAAGGTGCTGTCGCCCCGGTACACTTCCTGGTAAAGCGAGTTGCGGCCGGGGGTGTTGCGGTACGAGGCGGTGTAGTTGACGAAGAAGTTGAGGTTTTTGCGCCGGTAGTTCACGTTGGCGGCCAGGCCGTAGTTGGTCGGGTGCCCGGCAATCACGTCGAACGAGCCGTTGAGGCCCTGCTGCTGGTCTTTCTTCAACACGATGTTGATGATGCCGCTCATGCCTTCGGCTTCGTAGCGGGCCGAGGGGTTGGTGATGATTTCCACGCGTTCGATCATGCTGGCCTGCAACTGCTGCAAGCCGCTGCCGCCCTTGAAGCTCACCAGCCCCGACGGCTTGCCATCGATCAGAATCCGCACGTTGCTGCTGCCCCGCAGGCTCACGTTGCCCTCCACGTCGACGGCCACCGAGGGCACGTTGCCCAGGATGTTGAGCGCCGTGCCGCCCGCGTTGGCGAGGTCTTTGCCGACGTTGAACACCTTTTTGTCGAGGGCCAGCACCATCTGGCTGCGTTCGCCCCGCACCACCACCTCGTCGAGGCGCTGGGAGTCGGCGGTGAGGGCGAGGGGGCCAAGCTGCACGTCCTGCTTGCCAACTTCCACGCCGGGCAGGGTGCGTTCGCGGTACGACACGGCCGTGAGCTTCAGCTCGTACCGCCCCGGCGGCACCTGCACGGCGAATGTGCCCGCGTCGTCGGCCACGGCGCCGGTCACGAGGGCGTTGCCGGGGCCGTACACGGCCAGGGTGGCAAAGGGCACGGGCTTCTGCTGCTCGTCGACGAAACTACCCCGGAGCCAGACCTTCCGGCCGGGGGCGGTTTGGGCAAAAACCAAGGCGGGAAAAACAATCAGAATGAGCCAGACGAATTTTGTAAACGTTCGCTTCATGCGGGAAGGGCGGCGCGCCGGAGAATGGTACCGGCATAAAGGCGCACCAACCGGCAAGTTTACTCCATCGACTGGGTGGACTACGGGCGCAATCGGCGCGGGGCCAAAATGTGGTGACGAAGGGGGGGGATTGGGGGACGAAAAGGGGCGGGCAAAAGCCGGGTGGAATCGAAGCGCGTTCGTTTCCTGAACCGGCACGCCGTGGGGCAGGAAATGGTGCCCTTCCCAACCCCGGCGACCCACCCCCCAGCCGCACCCACCCACCGCACCCCCTCCGAGGAGGGGACCCAAGGCACCATCCGGCCACGAACAGGGAAAGGGTAGCTGAATTTAGTCCCCTCCTCGGAGGGGGTGCGGTGGGTGGGTGCGGCTGGGGGGTGGGTCAGCGGTGGCCGGTGTGGTTGTTGAGCCAAACCAGCCCATGTAATTTCAAAAAAGACGACGATCCGTTTGGAAGTTGCCCAGAACCCGTCTCATTTTTCCCCGGCCATTGTCCCACTCGCCAGCGGCCACCGCGTTCGGGCCGGGGCGTTCCTGTTTTTCCACCTTGTTTTTAACCCAAGTCGTGTGGTATCAAACAAAACGAACGGGGGCGGCGTGGAAACGGTTGAAACCGTTGAAAATCCTGTCAATCTTCGTGTTCCCACGGTTAAAACCGTGGGCTGAAAAGCAAACAACCGGACCAACTTGGCCCTTTTGATTACCTCACAACTTGGGTTTTTTACCATGAACACCTCGGAGCAACGCCTTATCCAAGCCATTCGTTTTCGGATAACGTTCGTTGGTATCGCACTCGGGCGGGGGCTTCTCGCGGGGGGCGTTTGGCTGGCGCTGGTTGCGAGCGGGAGTTGCGCAATACGCGACCGCGTGACGCACATCTACGGTGTTGTGATGGATACAAACCAAAATCCGGTAGAAGGGGTGCAAATTGAAATTGAAGCCCTACGTAGATGGACGCTAAACCAGGGAGATGTGTTGAAAATCGTTCTTACCGATAAAGATGGGAAGTATTCCGTTACCGTTGAGCCGGAAAAACGGCACAGCAGAGTTCATATTATAAACCGATATTTTGTTGATAGTAAGCTAAATGCCAAATACGAATCGTATTACCCCATGATGAACGGCCAACACATCAGCCACTGCTGCCCGGCTGCCATTGGTCAGAAGACGGAATACAATTTCACGCTGCTTTCTAGGTAAAACTGAAGTGGGCGAGGCCCTTCCTTGTTCCGAACCAGCGGCGTACAAGCCGCGGGAGGGGCTGTCGAACGCCCGGCTGCCCCCGTCCGCTCAAGCAGACGGCAAGTTGGTGAACAAGTCCCTCCGGGACTCCGGCCATTCCCCCCTTACAGCCCCAGCGGGGCTTCCGCCGACTTGCCGTCTGCTTGAGCGGACGGGCCAGGAGCCACTTAACATACCGCCGGGGGTATCTCCAGCCTTGCCACCCCCACCGTTTACCCCGACAGTGGGTTCTGAAACTTCGACCGAGGGTCGCCGAACTTCAACCGACCCTCCCGGAACATGAACCGAGGGTATCGGCACTTCAACCGAGGGGTTTCTGACTTCGACGAAGTGGTTCCAAACTTCAACCGACCCGTTCTGAACTTTGACCGACCCTCTCCGAACTTCAACCGAGGGTTGCCAGACTTCAACCGACCCTTTCCTGACTTCAACCGAGGGTCCCGGCACTTCGACAAAGGGTCTCCGCTCTCTGACAGAGGGTCCCGGCACTTCGACGGAGGGTCCTGGCACGTTGACGGAGGGTATCCTGCTGCCAACAAAGGCCCTTTGTGTCCCGCCCGAATGCCCCCGGCCACGCACCAGGGCAAACCGGAAGCCGCTCGGCGTGACGCGGCAGACAACGCCCTGATCCAGAGTGGTAATAACCGTTGAACGTTTTTTGCAGAAGGGGGGCGAAAATTGATCGAACGGTAGCGATAGAACCGATTTAACCCGCTAACGTTGGGGCGGTTAGCAACCGCTTACGTTCAAACCCCCTCTACAATGATCAAGCACAAAGTTGTCATGCCCCGCAAGGTCGAGGAAGTCCTCGAAAACTCCCGCCTCGTGGCGGGCAAGCACGCCGCCGACGGCGCCTCGTCCATCCTCAACAGCCTCCAGGATTATTCCTGGAACTTGCTGGCCCCCACCATCGCGACCTGCCTGGCCGCGCACCGCGACGCCGAACGCCTCAAACGCCAGGTGCCCAAAACCTACAAAGAACGCGACCGGCTGCTGGCACCCATCACGCTGGCCGTGCGGGCCACGCGCGACTTCCTGCTGGGGGTGTTCCGGGCCACGCCCGCCCGCTTGGGCGACTGGGGTTTCGACGTGGTGCTGGGCAGCGGACGCCCCCGCGTGGAGATTCCCGAAAACGTGGAGCAGCTCCTCGAACTGGCCCGGCTCATCGTCGAGAAGCACACCGCCGACGGGGCCAGTTCGGTGCTCAACGGCATGCAGGATTACTCCTGGACGACCCTCGCGCCCACCATCCAGACCTGCCACGACAAGCACCTCGAAGCCGAGAGCCTGAGCAGCCAGGAGCAGGAGGCCTACGAAACCCGCAACCTGCTGCTGCCGCCCATCAGCAATGCCCTGAAAGCCAGCCGCGACTTGCTGCTGGGGGCGTTTCCGCTCACGCTCACCCGCCTCGGCGACTGGGGCTTCGTGGTGGTGCAGGTAACCCGCAAGCCCCGGCCCAAACCCGGTTCCAACCCCTGAACAAACGGCCCGCGCCCGCTCTACCAAGCGGGCGCGGGTGTTTTCGGGCGGTGCGTGAAGAACTCCGGGTAGGACCCCGTCATCCCGTGGCTTTATGCTTTCAAAATCCGCCAACTCTCTCCAACTTGCGGAGCACCTCGCCGCCTGGCGGCTAACCTACGTTACATGGAACCCTTCCACCTCAAAAAAGCCCCCGTCGTGTACGACGCCGTCATCGTCGGCTCGGGCGCGGGCGGCGGCATGGCCGCGTACCTCTTGACCAAAGCCGGGGCCAAGGTCTGCCTGCTCGAAGCCGGCGGCTACTACGACCCCGCCGACCCCAAGTACATCACCCAGTTGAAATGGCCCTGGGAATCGCCCCGGCGCGGGGCCAGCACGGCTTCGCGCTCCGGGGGCGATTTCGACGCGGCCTGGGGCGGCTGGGAAATCGAGGGCGAGCCGTACTCCTCGCAGCCCGGTGCCGACTTCCACTGGTTCCGCTCGCGCATGCTCGGCGGGCGCACCAACCACTGGGGGCGCATCTCGCTCCGCTTCGGTCCCGACGACTTCCGCCGCCGCTCCCTCACCGGCGTGGGCGACGACTGGCCCATCGGCTACGAGGACATGAAGCCGTTTTACGACAAGACCGACAAACTCATCGGCGTGTTCGGCACCAACCTGCCCGGTTTTCCCAACGAACCCGACGGGTTTTTCCTACCCCCACCCAAGCCCCGCCTCCACGAGCTGATGCTCCAGAAAGCGGCGAAGGGCATTGGCATTCCGGTCGTTCCGGCGCGGAAATCCATGCTCACGAAACCCATCAACAACGAGCGCGGGTCGTGTTTTTACTGCGGGCAGTGCAACCGGGGCTGCCAGGCCTACGCCGACTTTTCCTCCTCATCGGTGCTGTGCATCCCGGCCCTGAAAACCGGCAACCTGACGCTCATCAACGGCGCCATGGCCCGAGAGGTGCTCACCGACGCCCGCACCGGCCTGGCCACGGGCGTGAGCTACGTGGATACCGTCAGCCTCAAGGAGGTGGAAGTGCGGGCCAAAACCGTGCTGCTCGGGGCCAGCACCTGCGAAACAGCCCGCCTGCTGCTGAACTCCAAGTCGAGCCGCTTCCCCAACGGGCTGGCCAATTCGAGCGGGGTCATCGGCAAGTACCTCAACGATTCCACCGGGGCCAGCCGCTCGGGCTTCATCCCCGCCCTGATGGACCGCAAGCGCTACAACGAAGACGGCGTGAGCGGCATGCACGTCTTCACCCCCTGGTGGCTCGACAACCGCAAGCTCGACTTCCCCCGGGGCTACCACATCGAGTACGGCGGCGGCATGGGCATGCCCGGCTACGGCTTCGGCATGGGCCTCGAAGGCGTGCAGGGGCTGGTGCCCGGCCGCGACGGCCAAAAGAAGCGCGTGGGCGGCTACGGCGCGGGCCTGAAGGACGACGTGCGGCGGTTCTACGGGGCCAACGTCGGCATGGCCGGGCGGGGTGAACCGGTGCCGCTGGAAAGCAACTACTGCGAAATCGACCCCAACGGGGTGGACAAGTACGGCATTCCGACGCTGCGCTTTCACTACAAGTGGAGCGACGCCGAAATCAAGCAGGCCAAGCACATGCAGGACACGTTTGAGGAAATCATTCACGCGATGGGCGGCATCCCGTTGGGCAACAAACCCGGCCCGAAAGAGAACTACGGCCTGGCCGCACCGGGCCGCATCATTCACGAGGTGGGCACCGTGCGGATGGGCAACGACCCCGGCAAATCGGCGCTGAACAAGTATCAGCAGGCCCACGACGTGAAAAACCTGTTCGTCGTCGACGCTGCGCCGTTCGTGTCGCAGGGCGACAAAAACGTAACCTGGACCATTCTGGCCTCGTCGATGCGGACGACGGAGTATTTGATTGACGAAGTGAAGCGGAAGAATTTGTAGGGGAAGCAATGGGGTGGGGGCTTAGGCCAACTCCGCGGAGGCAACGACGAGCGGCAGGGCGTGCCACGGCTCACCCTGCCTCCCGACGGTCACCGGGCACGGCGAGCCGTGGCGCGCCTCTACGAAAAAGCCCCGAACCGCGAAGGGTCCGGGGCTTTTTCGTGAAAAAACGCGCCTCATCCTTCATCCCCTCCCTTTTTCTTCCTCGGCTTGCGCGTCACCTGCGACACGTCGAAGCCCCAGTCACCTAGGCGCAGCAGCGTTCGCGGAAAGGCCCCCTGCAACAAATCGCGGGTGGCCCGCACGGCGTTGCCGATGGGTTCGAGCAGCACGTCGCGCTCGCCGTAGGCTTGTTCGCGGTCCGAGTCCAGGGCCTCGGCCTCCTGGTGTTTGTCGAGGCAGGGCTGGATGGTCGGCCCCAGCGTCGTCCAGGAAACTTCCTGCATCCGGTTCAGGATCGACGTGGCCCCATCGGCTACATGCTTCTGGTAAATCAGCTTGGCCAGGGCCAGCAGTTGCTCCACGTTTTCGGGGATGGCCACGCGGACGCGCCCGTTGGTCACCACCACGTCGAAGCCCCAGTCGCCCAGGCGTAAGGGCGTGGCCCGGTACACCCCCAGCAGAAAGTCGCGCGTGGCTTTCACGCCTTCGTCGATGATCCGCCACATCCGGTCGCGCTGGTCGTAGGCTTCTTTGGTGTCGCGCCGCAGCAGTTCGGCCTGCTGGTGCTTGGCCAGGCAGGTCGGAATGGTATCGGCGAGCGTGTTCCAGGTGTAATCCTGGAGGCCGTTGAGGATGGACGAGGCCCCGTCGGCGGCGTGTTTGGCGGCGTTGAGGCGCGCCAGGTCGAGGAGTTCCTCGACGTTGGTGGGAATTTTGATTCGTACCTTTTTCATGAGAGGTTTCGCCGGGAGCGTTAATGCTCTTAGGCACCTCAAGATTAGGGCGTTATTTTCGTAGTTGCACTACCGTTTACTCAATAAATCCCCCCGATTCGCGCTTTTTTTCGACCCCGTTTCAAGGTCCTTCCTGCTGGCTGACTCCCGGTGGGCAGGCCCCAAATCCGCAAAAGGACGATCCAAAATCGAAAGACACCGACCGGAAATCAAAACGACCCGATCGAAAATCGAAATGCCCCGAGCGGAAATCGCTACGGCCCGACCGAAAATCAAAAAACACCGATCCAAAATCGAAAGGCACCGATCCAAAATCGAAATGACCCGATCGGAAATCGAAAAACACCGATCGGAAATCCAAATTCACCGAATCTAAATCGAAAATCACCGATCCGAAATCCAAATTCACCGATCCGAAATCCGAAAGCACCCCTCCGGACCTCGAAGCCACCGGGCCGAAATCCGAAACCGGCGGTTCCCCTTTCCCGGCTTTTTTTCGCCGGTCCACGGGCCGGGAAACCCCGCCGCTTTCGTAGTTTTGGCACCCCTTGCCCCGGCACCCATGCAAAAAGTACAAGTCATCTTACGGTACGACCAATGGGTACCTCCTCGCTGTCGCTCGTCTCGAGTGTGTGACGAGCATCGGTAAGCTCTTCTTGGGCGGGGATGGTTTGCCAAGCAATTTATCCCGACAAACCACCCTGAATGGCATGTATGAACAAAGACGAAATCGTTTTTCAAGGAAAGAAAACGACTTACACCCAACACTGCCCCGGAAGGGCTTAAGATAAACGCCAATGCTAGAGATGACTGGCGGTGGGGAAATTTTACTTGGAACTTTGTTCCAAGCGCGATAAAATATCAGAAAAGGGATTTATTATTTCTGTTGGTAGGTAAAACGAGAAATTATTCACGATTTTATGGGATGAAGAAGTATTAGACTTATGCTTCTCATTTTCTATTATAGAAGAAAATAAAGGCATGTCACTTTCTTTGGGTTGTTTCATTACAAAATCTCCCATTTTCTCAGTGCCATAAACAAATCGGTTTAATATTGTTCTAATTGCAATCTCACTACAATCTATACCAATCCAGTTCCTCTCTAACTCAGAAGCAACACTAAGTGTTGTACCAGAACCTGCAAAACAGTCTAACACTAAATCACCTTTGTTACTCGCAGCTTCAATAATCCTTCTGAGGATAAGTGGGTTCTTCTCGGTTGGATAACCCGTGATCATAGTATTTTGGTTAGCAGCATCAATACAATCAAGCCAGATATCTTGAATAGGGATACCATCATTTGTATCTAAATAGACTTTACGGCGAGGATTACCGTTCCCTGACCAATAAATTTCGCCTTTGGCATCAAATTCATCTAATTTGGTTGGAGTATATTGCCAATGCTTGCCAGGAGGGGGTAGCATTCCTCTCCATTCTCCTCCAGTACTTCCATTTCTTACACCTGGAGCATGAATAGGAACCTTCTTATATCTACGACCTGTGCCTTCTTCTACATATTGATATTCTTTTAATGACTTCGCTTCGGTCCACTCTGCTAAGGGCCGATTCCAAATAGGATTACTTCCTTTTGAATAATAAAGTATATAGTCTGATATATTACCGAAGGTCTTTTTTGTATAATTTTTTGGACGGCATTTCTGACGAGTTATCATACCACGGAAGTTTGTTCTGCCAAAAATTTCATCCATCAAAACTTTAACATGGAATACCATATTTGCATCTAAATGAACAAATATAGAGCCTTCTTCTGAAAGTAGATCTCGCATTATTGTAAGTCGTTCGCTGATGAATGAAATGTAATCATCACCTTTCAAAAGGTCGGTATACGCGTCTACCTGATCACGCGTTTGAAAAATCATATTGGTGCTGTAAGGTGGATCAATGTAAATTAGTTTAATTTTGCCTCGGATTTTATCATTTACAATTAAACTACGTAGTACAGCCAAATTTTCGCCGTAAAATAACTTGTTACGATGGTCATTCTGATTCGACCATGTTAACAAAAAATCCTTTGGCAAAAAATTTTCAGGCCCACTTTCTTTGGACCAAAATGACTTTGAAACTCCAGTTGCCATTATTTTTCTGATTCAGAATACAACCATTCTTTTGTAATTCGATCTGGGACCATCCGTAGAGTCGAAACCATAATTCGACCTTTCCAACTTGCTTCTAATTTTGTGTAATCGTTCCACATTGTTCCAAGTAAAAGCCCTGGCCCATCATTAATAAAAATTACTTTAGTGTCTAAGCCATACTGACGGGCATAAGTAGCAAACTCATTAGCGCAGTTCGCATAGCCTCCAGTACGATCATCTTCCTGTGCTCCTCCTCGGTCACTATCATAGCGAGCAAGACCAATTGCCAAAATCTGATCTTGCTCTTTGATAACAAAATCAATTGGTCGGTCCTGATTAGGATAGTCAGAGAAAATTTCCTTCATCAGAATATCTCTTCCAGCCCGCTGAGGGCCAAGAATAGTGAGGTTAGGATGAATATCTTTTAAAAGATTAAACATCTTTTCGGTAAGGTCATAGCCTTTTTTGCCTCTATCTTTATACTCCCACAAAACTGCACAAATTGCTTCATCTGGAATCGGGCGTGAATTAAATGCAGCCTGAACTTCGTTTATCGGACGAAAGCCATTACCAAACTGCTCTACAATAAGATTAGCTTGGGTCTTTCTTTTTAACATTTCAACTGGAGTCTCAGGACTAACATATTTCCTAAAAACTCTGGAAAGCTGAATCCGCATCCATGCTTCCTTTGTCGATGTGATATTTATAAATAAACTTTTAGAGCTTTCGGACGCTCGGAGAAGTTGTCCAAAAAATACTAAGACAGGTTTATACAGTTCGCAGGCATCCTTCAAAATATCAGGATAATACTCTCCACTTAGAAGTGTAATCCAATTATGAGCTTCTTCTTTATACTCGCCAAATGAGTTGGGTAGCGTAGTCATATTAATGTGGACTCTCTTGAACCGGAGTCGCAAATTAAGCCAAATATGAGGTTCTGTCCAACATATTTAACTCAGTACGCTGAAGTGCTACTTGAAAAAAGGGCAGTCAGACGTGTCGTGGCTAAGATTTGGCGCGCCGAGGGGTCATCTGAGTTGATTCTATTGATTCTCAAAATTTCCCTGACTCCCGCCGCCGATTCCGCGCCCGCTCGTTACCTTTGGCAAAAATTTTCCCTAATCACCCAGTCATGAGCGTTTTAGTCAACAAGGCTTCGAAGGTTATCGTCCAGGGATTTACGGGGTCGGAAGGGTCGTTTCACGCCCAGCAAATGCTCGAATACGGCACCAACGTGGTCGGCGGCGTTACGCCCGGTAAGGGCGGCACCGAGCACCTTGGCAAGCCGGTGTTCAACACCGTGCAGGACGCCGTGGACCAGACCGGCGCCGACGTGAGCATTATTTTCGTGCCACCCGCCTTCGCCGCCGACGCCATCATGGAGGCCGCCGACGCCGGCATCGGGGTCATCATCGCCATCACCGAGGGCATCCCGACGAAGGACATGATTTACGCCAAGGAGTACGTCAGAGACCGCAACGTAACGCTCATTGGGCCGAACTGTCCGGGGGTGATGACCGCCGACGAGTGCAAGGTGGGTATCATGCCGGGGTTTATTTTCCAAAAAGGCAAAATCGGTATCGTCTCGAAGTCGGGGACGCTCACCTACGAGGCCGTTGACCAACTCACCAAAGCCGGCCTGGGTCAAACCACGGCCATCGGCATCGGCGGCGACCCCATCATCGGCACCACCACCAAAGAAGCCGTTGAACTGCTCATGAACGACCCCGAAACCGAGGGCATCGTGATGATCGGTGAAATCGGCGGGGGCATGGAAGCCGAAGCCGCGAATTGGATTAAAGCCGATGGCAACCGAAAGCCCGTCGTGGGGTTCATCGCCGGGCAGACCGCCCCCAAGGGCCGCCGGATGGGCCACGCCGGGGCCATCATCGGCGGGGCCGACGACACGGCTGCCGCCAAAATGCGCATCATGCGCGAGTGCGGCATCCACGTGGTCGAATCGCCCGCCCTCATCGGCGAAACGATGGTGAAGGCGCTGGAGGAAGCCAAGAGTGAAGTGCCAAGTGAATAAGTGACAAGTGGCAAGCACGTTGTGGGCAACTGCTCTTTCCTGTTTTAATTTCAAACCTGTGGGTCGCACGGCTCACAGGTTTTTGGTTTTTGGCCTGCTCCTCACTTTTCACTTTTCACTTTTCACTTTTCACTCAAAAGCCCAAGGCGTCGGCCCCGACAGCAGCTACTTCCTCGTTCACGATTTCGCCGACGACTGGCAGGTGTACGACGAGGGCGCGAAAGCCTACGTACCCTACCTGCCCGAACGCCACCAGAACTACAGCTCGTTCAGCCTGTTTCTGAACCTCGAAACGGCCCGCTACTACCGGTTGCTGGTTTTCTCAAAAGAAGAAAGCTACCTGTTCATGAACGCCTCGCTCCAGCGGCAAATTCCGGCGGGCACCTGGGCCGTACTGAGCGTAGACAGCCTTTACCGGCTGTACCGCACGCCCGAAATCCTGCTGACGCTCTACGGGCGGGAGGAGGCCCCCCGCGCCGGACCCGCCCGCGCCACTGTGCTGCTGGGCTACCGCCGCGCTCCTAATCAGAAGCCCGTGGCGCTTGGTGGCGGGTTGCTGCTGGCCAAACCCCGCCCCACCGACGACGCCTTCGGCAACTTTTTCATCCTCGGCTTTCTGGTGATTTTGCTGGGCTACGCCGGGCTGTTCGTGGCCTTCAACAAAGCCTTCAGCCGGTTCTACAGCATCCGCGATTTGCTCACCATCAACCCCCGTGACCCAACGCTCTCCGTGACGAAATCACTGGACATCAGCAACTTGTTTTTCGTCTTGCAACTCAGTTTGGTGGTGGCCTACCTGTACCTTCTCGTCGTCAACGAGCACGTTGATTTGTTCTCGTCCCAGGCCCTGCTGCGGGAGGGCCAGACGTTGCCCGATTTACTCATCAATTTTGGCGAGATCACCCTGTTGGCGTTTGCGTTGTTCATCGGTAAATACGTAGTGCTCAATCTGCTCGGCGGGCTTTACCGTTTTGAGCGGGTGGTTGATTATCACTACTTCAAAATCATACAGGCGTCGAGCCAGTTTTTTACGGGACTGCTGGTGGTGGTCATGGTCATGGCTTCGTCGTACCCGGTCGCTATGCAACAGGCCGAAACGTACGTGATCGTACCCGTGGTGCTTTTCTTCGTAGCCCGTTCGATGCTGTTGTACTTTTCCATAAATAAGTTGGCTTCGGTCAAAAACCTCTACCTTTTTTCCTACCTTTGCATCGTCGAATTGATCCCCATTATCGTGGGTATTCGTTTCGCCCTTTAATGGAAAGACGATTCGGTTGGTTGAATCTCTTTTTAATCAGTTACGCTGCATGAGCGAAACGCTGACCAAGAACCTCCCCGAACGGTTGACGAAAGTAGAAAGCATTCTGGTGACCCAGGCACGTCCCACCGACGAAAAATCGCCCTACTTCGAGCTGGCGAACCGGTACAACATCAAAGTCGACTTCCGCCCTTTCATCGAGGTTCGCGGCATCTCCTACAAAGATTTTCGGGCTAAACAGCGCGTCAACATCCTTGACCATACGGCGGTGATTTTCACCAGCCGCAACGCCGTTGACCACTTCTTCCGGGTCTGCAAGGAAGCCAAGATCGACATGCCGCCGGAAATGAAGTACTTCTGCATCACTGAGCAGACGGCTAATTACTTGCAGAAATACATCGTAATCCGCAAGCGGAAGATTTTTACGGGCACCAAAACGGCTGCTGAACTGCTCGACCTGATTAAAAAACACAAGACCGAGAAGTTTCTGTTTCCCTGCTCCGACAAGCGGCGCAACGACATCCCCGAGTTCATGGGTACCAACGACCTTCACCTGACTGAGGCCGTGCTCTACGAAACCGTATCGGCGGATTTATCGGATTTGGAAAACGTGTTTTACGACATTCTGGCGTTTTTCAGCCCTTCAGGGATCAAATCGCTGTTTGAAAACTTCCCCGATTTCAAGCAGAACAAAACCCGCATCGCCGCCTTCGGTCCCACCACGGCCAAGGCCGTCACCGACGCCGGGCTGATTCTCGACATCGAAGCCCCCCTGCCCAACGCCCCTTCCATGACCGGCGCGCTGGAGTTGTACATCAAGAAGGCCAACGGGCTGGTGTAGGAATGCAATACACTGGTTTTCAAGGTGCCAATTCAAAAGATAGTATCTCCATTTACACGAAGAGGACCCGCTGTTTCGGCGGGTCCTCTTCGTTTTAGGATGGGTATTCACACCTTAAACCCCTCCCATCAACACCACCGGCCCTTTCGGTCCGGCTTCAGTGGTGCTGCCGCCGACGACTTCGAGCGAGATGGCGAAGGCTTGCGCGTTGGTCAGGTCTTTTTGACGGATGAGGCCGTCCTGCACGTCGAATACCCCGGCGTCCACGGGTTTGCCGCCCACAATAGCCCAGAGCTGATACTGCTTCCCGGCAGGCGGAGCCTCGAGGGTGGCATTGGCCAAGTACACTTTCTGCTGGGTAGCATTGTAAAACACCGTGGCTTGGGCGTTGGGCGCTTCGGGCGTGCCTTTCAATTCGATTTTACGGGTAGCAGGATTTTGCAGGAAGGCCAATTCTTCGGTGAACCGGGTCTGCTGCACGTCGGCACGCTGGGCGAGGGTGGTGTTCTGGGCTTCGGCGAGCGTGAGGCGGGTCTCGGTGGAACGCCAGCGACTGTAAAGCAGCAGATTACCGAGCAGGCTCAGGATCAGCAAGCCCCACGAGGCTGCCACCCACCACGTGAACCGTGACGAGCGGTGCACAGACAGCGGCGGACTCGATGTGAGCGGAATCGCCCGCCCGCCCTCCTCGTCAGCGGCTTCCTTGGCATCCGGCTGCCTGAGTTCGTCTAGCTTGCCCAGCACCCGGTCGCGGAGGGCGGAGGGAGGCTCCTGTTCGTAGTTCAGGGCAAATTCTTCCAACGCCGACCGAAGCGAGGTCAGTTCCGACTGAATCTCCGGGTGCTGCTGGGCCAGTTGCTCGACCTCCGCCGTTTCCTGGGCGGTGGTCAGCCCCAGCACGTAGCTTTCGAGGATGCCTGACGCTATGTATGCCTGAACGTCCAAGGAGATGGATGATTGACGGTGGTCGTTTGGGATACTGGTTAATGGGGTTCTGTCAGTCGGGTAATCCAATCGTGAATGGTGCATCGCAGGGGCACCAACAACAGCAGCAGGCCCGTGATGAGGCTCCGCAATTGCATCAGCGCCGTTTTGATTCGGGTTTTTACCGTACCGAGGGGGATGTTCAATTCCTCGGAAACCTCAGCCTGGGTGTAACCCTGAAAATAAATCAATTCGATGAGCGTGCGGTGTTCGGGACGTAAACCCGCCACGACGCGCCGCAGTCCGATGGCGTCTATGTGCATATCCACCGGATTTTCCTGCTCAACGATACCTACGAAATGGTCAAGCGATTGGTTTTGACTGGCTTGTTGAAAATCTTGCGAGCGTATCTTATCGATGGCCGTATTGCGAGCCACATTGAGAATCCAGGTGAAGAGCGTGCCTTTTCCGGAATGGTAGCTGTCGATGTTCCGCCAGATTTTCACGAAAGCATCCTGCATCACGTCGGCGGCCACTTCCTCCGTGCGGACGATTTTCAGGATGATGCCGTAGAGTGCTGCTGAATAATTGTCGTAGAGCAAGGCAAACCCCCGCTGGTCGCGCTGTTGCAGAAGGGCAACCAGGTCGGCTTCGGCGATGAGGGTTCGGCGCTTGCTCAACAGGGGAGAGGATTTGGCGTGGGCAAAGCTACGGACGGCGGCCAAAAATGCAAACGAGTCGGGGGGTGTTCTCATGAGTGCGTGGCAGCCGGACGTGTTGGAGCGTGCCGCCCAGCCAAGGGTAGGCATCGGGTAAAGAAAGGATACCATCCCATACGGGCAGGTTGCCCGAACAGAAAGACAAAAGGCTCTCAGTTTGAGAGCCTTTTGTGCCGCGAAGAATTAACCCACACCTTAAACTACCGGTCGGGCACAAGGCCCACGTGGTAACTACAGGTTGTACTACCAAGACGTACGAAAATCCGAAAGGGTTGGATTTCTAGTTGGTAAAAAATAAAAAAAGCCCGCTTCCTGAGAAGCGGGCTTTCGGCGAGCAGTGAATGATCAACAGTTCACGCAGGCTTTTTTCCTGGCCTTCTTGGCCGATTTTTGGGCGGCGGGCACGGCGGGTGTGGCCGGACTGGCCGGAGTTGCTGAAGCAGCCGCCACGGCGGGCTGACCCGCCGGGGTCACTTCGCCGGTGAGCGTCAAAACCACCGTGGGGGTTTCGGCGTTGCTGTACACGGTCACGGGTTTGTTAAACTGCCCCATGGCGGCGGCGTTGTAGGTGGCCTTCACGTAGCCGGTTTTACCGGGCAGGATGGGGTCTTTGGTCCACTCGGGCGTGGTGCAGCCGCAGGAAGCCTGGGCGTTGGAAATCACCACGGGCTGGTTACCGGTGTTGACAAACTCGAAGGTGTGCGTGACGGGCTTGCCCTGGTCCACCTTGCCGAAGTCGTGTTTTTCACCTTTAAATTTCAGCACGCCCTGAGCGAACGAAGCCGTAGCAAACGCAACAAAAGCAAGGGCAAACAAAATAGTCTTTTTCATAGAATGAACAGGAGATTTGTTGGTGTTTTTCCGATTGTCCGAACAAATGTAAGGGCCTGGGTTTACAGGGCAAAACACCGCGCTGTTAACGATGTGTTAACGGCCAATGGGCCTCAACCGCACGATTTTGGAACCTTCCCCGAATTGGCTGTAATTTAGCCAGACCAATCGGGAACCGGGCCGCGAAGTTCCCCGAAAGTTGAAAAACGTTGAGGCGATTCGCCCATCTCGTTTCACCTAACACCCGCTCCCAAACGTGCAGCATAACGAACTACTCAGCGAACCGATTGCCCTCACGCGGCAGGATGTGCTCCGGGATTACCGCCTGGCCTGCGAAAGCCGCCAGTGCAGCCTCATTGTCCGGCGCGAGGTGTTCGCCGGACGGGCCAAGTTCGGCATTTACGGCGACGGCAAGGAACTGGCCCAACTGGCGATGGCCCGTGCCGCCCGTTCCGGCGACTGGCGTTCGGGCTACTACCGCGATCAGACCTTCGTCGTGGCCGTGGGCGACCTGACCTGGGAGCAGTATTTCGCCCAACTCTACGGCCATACCGACGTAACCGCCGACCCCCACGCCGGGGGCCGCATGATGAACGGCCACTACGCCACGCGGGTACTCGACGAACACGGACGCTGGCGTAACCAGCTCCAGACCGTCAATTCCGCAGGCGACATTTCGCCCACCGCCGGGCAGATTCCCCGCGCCGTGGGCTTGGGGTACGCCTCCAAACTCTACCGCCATAACCCCGACCTGGCCCGGTTTACGCAGTTTTCCGACCGAGGCAACGAGGTGTGCTTCGCCACCATCGGCGACGCTTCCACGGCCCAGGGGATGTTTTTCGAGGCCATCAACGCGGCGGGGGTGTTGCAGATTCCAGTCGTGTTTTCGGTTTGGGACGATGGCTACGGCATTTCGGTGCCCGTTGAACTTCAGATCACGAAAAGCAGTATTTCCAGCGCCCTGGCGGGTTTTCAGCGCACCGACGACGAGCCGGGGTTCGAGATTTTCACCGCAAAAGCCTGGGATTACCTTGGCCTGCTCGAAACCTACCACCGCGCCGCCGAGGTGGCCCGCACCGAGCACGTTCCCTGCCTGGTGCACGTCGAGGAGGTGACCCAGCAGCAGGGGCATTCGAGTTCCGGCTCGCACGAGCGGTACAAGTCGAAAGAGCGGCTGGAGTGGGAAAAGGAATGGGACTGCAACGCCCACTTTCGCCGGTGGATCCTGCAAAACGGCTACGCCACCGACGACGAACTGACGGCCATTGAGCAGGAAGCCGTGAAGGTAGCCCGCCGCGCCCGGCAGGCCGCCTGGGATGCCTACAACGCCTCGCTCAAAGCCGACCACGACGAGGCCCTTGGCCTGCTCGAACGGGCCGGTCGCGAAACTTCCCACGGCCCCGAACTCCAGCGCGTGACCGAAACCCTGCGCACAGCCCTGAATCCCGTTCGGCACGATGCCGTGATGGCCGTGAAACATGCCCTGCGGGTACTGCGGCTGGACGATTCCCCCGTGAAAACGGCCCTACGGGCCTGGCTAAAGCGCACGGGGGAAGAAAACTGGAGCCGCTTCCACTCCCACCTTTACAGCCAGTCGGACGAATCGCCGCTGAAGGTGCCCCCCGTGCCCGCCGTGTACGAAGCCGATGCGCCCGTGGTCGATGGCCGCGAAATCATCAACCAAGCCTTCGACGCTATCCTGGCCCGCGATCCCCGCGTGTTCGTGCTCGGCGAAGACGTGGGCCAAATCGGCGACGTGAACCAGACCCTGCACGATTTGCAGAAAAAATACGGGGACCTGCGCCTCACCGACACGGGCATCCGCGAGACGACCATCATCGGGCAGGGCATTGGCGCGGCCCTGCGCGGCCTGCGGCCCGTGGTCGAAGTGCAGTACCTCGACTACATCCTCTACCCCTTCGCCACCCTCTCCGACGACCTCGCCTGCCTGCACTACCGCACCGTCGGAGGGCAGAAGGCCCCCGTCATCGTCCGCACGCGGGGGCACCGGCTAGAGGGCGTGTGGCACTCCGGCTCGCCGATGGGCTTAATTGTGAACGGCCTGCGGGGTTTGGTCGTGTGCGTGCCCCGCAACATGACCCAGGCCGCCGGCATGTACAACACCCTGCTGAAGGGCGACGACCCGGCCCTGGTCATCGAATCGCTCAACGGTTACCGGCTGAAGGAACGCGTGCCCGCCAACCTGCCCGACCTCTGCGTGCCCCTGGGCGAACCCGAAGTGCTCCGCGAAGGTGCCGACCTGACCATCGTCACCTACGGCTCCATGTGCCGCCTCGTGCTCGAAGCCGCCGAAAGTTTGGCCGAAGTAGGCATCCACACCGAGGTGATCGACGTGCAGACCCTGCTTCCCTTCGATCTCCACCACCGGATTCTGGATTCGGTGCGGAAAACCAACCGCCTGCTCATCGCCGACGAAGACATGCCCGGTGGCGGGTCGGCGTTCATTCTCCACAAAATTCTGGATGAACAGGGGGCCTGGCGCTGGCTCGATTCGGCCCCGCAAACGCTCACCGCCAAACCCCACCGCCCCGCCTATACCACCGACGGCGATTATTTCTCCAAACCCAATGCCGAAGAAATTTTCGACGTGGCCTACGCCATGCTCTCCGAAACCAACCCGGCGAAGTTTCCGGGGCTGTACGGCAATTGACCTCGTTTCGTCATGCCGAACTTGATTCGGCATCGGTGTCATCTCGAAACCAGTTGGCGATGATCAAGCAGTTTGTAAGGGAAGCCGATGCCGAATCAAGTTCGGCATGACGGAAACCCCAAAACAAAAACGGCACGCCCCAGCGGGGTGTGCCGTTTTGCTAACCACCTAACCTTAACCTAAACCTATGAGTAAGAAAAATGCGGGAAATCAGGAAATCTCGATGCTGCGCTCCGAAGGCACGGCAATCGTGAACGTCTTGGTCACGGTTTCTTTGCCGGCCTTCACCGTCACCGAGTAGGTGCCATTGGCCAGGTTCGAGACGTCGTAGCTCAGCTTGACGGCTTTCTGGCGGGCGCTGACGACCTGCTGGTCGAGCACGCGGCCTTTTTCGTCGCGGAGTTCAACGATGGCCCGGTTCTGGTGCTGACCGATGGCGACTTGCACTTTCTGGGCTTTTGTGACGTACATCATCGTCTGGAGCGACGAAGCTTCGGGTTCCGTGGACGGATGCGTCGGGAGGGCGAACGATGCGGTGCTCAGCGCGAGACCCAGCATCAGGGTGAGGACTTTTTTCATTTTGTTTTTTGAGTTGATTGTTGTTTGAACGTCACAAAGGTGTAGCCCTTTCCCGGCGTGGTGAAAGCCGTTTTGACCGAACGGTGATTTTTTCGGGGTAAAGTGCCGGAAACGACGGGTGAAGCGCAAAAGCCCCCGGTGAAGCGGCGGGTTGGCGGTGTGGGTTTGGGGTGTAGTTTTGTGGGGAAGCAATCTTTAGCGCATGGTCCCAGTCTTTCAAGACATCATGTTGCCCATTTTACAAATCGTCAAAGATGGGCAATCAGTTAGAACCGGTGATCTGGTTGAACGGGTGTCAGATTTCTTTAAACTGACGGAAGACGAACGAAATCAAAAGGTACCGAGTGGAGTCCAACGGTTGATTCAAAACCGGGTTTACTGGTCTAACATCCACCTAACCCGCGCTGGATTTCTGGACAATTCTCAGCGGGGCTGGGTGAAGATTACTCCTGAGGGACTCAAAGTTCTGTCAAGCGGCGTTCGTCGTGTTGATTTAAAATTTCTAAATGAAGTTCCCGCTTACGCGGCTTGGAAAGATTCATACACGAAAAACAGCAGAGAGAAAGCGCTTGAGAATGTTGAACGAGAAGTTGAAGAGATTTCAAATAGTCAAACTCCACAAGAGCAATTGGAGGTGTCCTTTCGGAGATTAAAGGACGAACTGGCCTTTGAAGTGTTGGAGACTGTTAAGAAAATCCCTCCCTCATCTTTTGAAAATTTGGTCGTTGACCTTCTCCTCAAAATGGGCTACGGCGGTTCCCGCAAGGAAGCCGGACGCACCATCGGCAAAAGCGGTGACGGCGGCATCGACGGGGTGATTGACGAAGACAAACTCGGCCTCGACGTGATTTACATCCAGGCCAAGCGGTACCAAAACCCGGTTGCCATCTCTGAAATCCGCGACTTCGCCGGGGCCTTGTTGGCTAAGCGCACGAACAAGGGCATTTTCATTTCCACCTCCACCTTTCCGCAGTCGGCGTATGATTTCGTGAAAAGCACGGGTCAGCGCATCGTGCTGATTGACGGCAAGCAACTGGCCGAACTGATGATTGAAAACAACGTGGGCGTTTCGGTGCGCAGCGTGTACGAACTAAAGCGGGTGGATTCCGATTACTTCGAGGAGATTTGAGAGGATGGAAAAGACCGAAAAAAATACCTACTGGCAAACCCTCCGCACCGGCATCCGCACCAGCCTCAAGGGTCTGAGCCTGTCGTGGCGGCACCTGAAGGCCGCCCGGCAACGGCACGCCCCGACCAACGTGCAGGCTGCCGACTACTTCGGCCAAAACACGGGCATGGTCACGCTCCGCTACCCGACGGAGGTGATTCCCGTGCCCGACCACGGCCGTTACCGCCTCCACAACGAGATGGACGATTGCATCGTCTGCGACAAGTGCGCCAAAATCTGCCCGGTGGACTGCATCGAAATCGAACCCATCAAGGCCACCGGCGAGGTGGGCAAAGCCTCAGACGGCTCGCCTATCCGCCTCTACGCCGCCCGATTCGACATCGACATGGCCAAGTGCTGCTACTGCGGCCTCTGCACGACCGTCTGCCCGACGGAGTGCCTGACCATGACCAAAACCTACGACTACCCCGAGTTCGACATCCGCGACATGATTTACCACTTCACCAACCTCAGCCCCGAACAGGCCGAGGAGAAGAAGCGGCTCTACGAGCAGTTTGTGGCGGAGAAGGAAGCGGCGAAGGCGCAATTGGCCGTTGGCAGTTCGCAGGTGGCGAAGCAGGAAGACGGGCCAAAACCCGCCGCGCGGCCGGTGTTCCGGCCCGGCCTGAAAAAGCCCGCCGAAGCCACGCCCGCCGAGGCGGAAGCCATCGCCACTGCCCCGGAACCCGTGATCAGCGAAGAAAAGCCCAAGCCGCGCCCGGTTTTCAAACCCACGATGAAAAAAGCGGAGCCTGCGGCGAGTGAACCCGTTGCGGAAAGCAAGGCTGCCGAAACACCCGTCGCCGAGGCGGCTCCCGCGCCGAAACCCCGGCCGGTTTTCAAGCCGACGATGAAAAAGCCAGAGCCTACGGCAAGCCCGGTCGAACCGCCCGTTTCCCCGACGGACGAAACTCAACCTGCGGCCGAAGTTCCCGCCTCCAAACCCCGCCCGGTGTTCAAACCCAGCGGAACGCCGCCCGCCTACAAAAAGCCAGCGGAAGCCGCGCCGCCTCAACCTGAGCCGGAAGCACCAACGGAACCGGCGGCTCCGGCAACGGAAACGCCCCCGGCCCCGAAGCCGCGGCCCGTTTTCAAACCGACGTACAAAAAATCAACCCCGCCCGAAAACCCCGCCAACTCATGATCCAGGCCGCGTTTCTTTTTTTTCTGCTCCTGATGATCGGCTCGGCGGTGGTCGTGCTGGTGAGCCGCAACGTGCTCTACTCGGCCTACAGCCTGCTGCTCACGTTTCTGGGGTTGGCGGCGTTGTACGTGCTGGCAGGGGCCGATTTCGTGGCCGTCACGCAGGTGCTGGTGTACGTGGGTGGGGTGCTGGTGCTGCTCGTGTTTGGGGTGATGCTCACCCGCAAACCCGATGCCGAACGGCGCAGCGGGCCGAACGTGATTCGCACCGAACACGTCCGCACGGGCGTGGGGCTGCTCGTAGCGGGGGGCGTGTTCGCGCTGCTGTTCACGGCGTTTCAAAAGGGAAATTTCATCCGCGCCGAAGCCGAACACTTCGAGCCGGTGGAGCGCCTGACGACCGTCCCCGACCTCGGCATTCAACTGATGACCGGCTATGCCCTGCCCTTCGAGGTGGCCGGGGTGCTGCTCCTGGCCGCGCTCATCGGAGCCGCGTACCTCTCGTCGATTAGGAATTAGGAATTACAAATTGAGTTTACCTTTCCGTGGAGACTGAACTGCCTCTTTCCTACTTTATCCTCGCCTCGGCCCTGCTGTTCAGCCTCGGCCTGGGTGTGGTCGTCGTGAAGCGCAACGCTATCGTGGTGCTGATGGGCGTCGAACTGATGTTGAGCGCGGCCAACCTCAATCTGGTGGCCTTCAGCCGCCACGACCCGGCCTTGCAGGGGCAGTTATTCAGTTTGTTCGTCATCGTCGTAGCGGCGGCGGAGGCGGTAGTGGCCCTGGCCATCGTGCTGTTGGTGTACCGTCACTTCCGCACCGTTCACCTCGACGAGGTGAACGAGATGCGGCACTGACGCATGCGCGGTTTTTCTGAAATATTGTCGGCGTTTAGTGAGCCCGTAATCTGCTGGCGGGCAAGATTTTTGCAAGCACCATCGGTTGCCCACATTTTTTCGGGGTGTGCGCGAATTTTTTTGCCCAACTTTATCGCGGCGGGCAAACCGATTTTGAGTGCGCCCCCGCTTCGCCATGCAACAAGTTTACGAGTTTTTTCAACGACTGACTGACACGAGTGACTGGCCACCCCGCTGGTTTTGCGGGCGGTGGACCGACTTCCACGGGTGGCTTTACATCCTCTCCGACTTGGCCATCTGGTTTGCTTACATGGCCATTCCGTTGGTACTCATTCGGTTTATTCTGGTCAAAGAAGGCATCCCACTCGGGCGGGTTTTCTGGTTGTTTGGGGCGTTCATCCTGCTGTGCGGGTTGACTCACCTCATTGACGCGATGATGTTTTGGTGGCCCGCCTACCGGGTCAACGCCCTGATTCGTTTTCTGACGGGTGCGGTTTCCATCGCCACCGTGCTCGCCCTGATCATGAATTTTAAAGAAGCCGTTGGGTTGCGAACCTCGAACGAATACGAACAGGAGCTTACACTCCGCAAACAGGCCGTGCAGGAACTGACCCGTTCCAACGAGGAACTGCAACAATTCGCTTACGTGGCCTCGCACGATTTGCAGTCGCCGCTGAAAACCATCGAAAATTACCTGGAGGTGCTCCAGCGGCGACACGGGGATCAACTCGACGACGACGCCCGTCGGTTGATTGGCGTCTCCACGGCGGCGACCAGCCGGATGCGTACGCTCATCAACGACCTGCTCGATTTCTCGAAGGTGGGCAGCAGTACCGAATTTACCGACGTAAACCTGAACGAATTGGTCGCGGAAATTCTGGACGAACAGCAGAACGAGATGCAAGCCGTTGAAGCCACCGTGGAGGTTGAACCGTTGCCGACACTGAAGGCTCACCGGACGGATCTGAAGCAGTTGTTTCAAAACCTGATTTCCAACGGAATCAAGTACCGTAGGCCCGACGTGCCACCGCACTTGAGCATCCGGGCGGAGAACCGGGGCGACGCGTTTGAGTTTACCGTTAGCGACAATGGCATTGGCATCGAAAGGCAATATTTTGACCGCATCTTCCAGGTCTTTCAGCGCCTGCACGGGCGTGGGGAATACCCCGGAACGGGCATTGGGTTAGCCACCTGCAAAAAAGTGGTAGAAATTTACGGGGGCCACATCGGCGTGGAAAGCACACCGGGCCAGGGAAGCACGTTTTTTTTCACGCTTCCGAAAGTCATCAAAACCGTGAACCAGTATGCCCAAACCAATTCGCTGCATTTTGCTGATTGATGACGACCCGGACGACAATTTCCTCCACCGGCTCGTCATCGAAGAATCCGGCTTGTGTGAAGAAGTGCGCGAAGCGACCACCGCCGCCGAAGCCCTGCGTTACCTGATGCAGCCCGACACGGACGACCATCCGTTTCCGAGTCTGATGCTCCTCGACGTGAACATGCCCGGCATGAACGGCTTTGAATTTCTCGACGAATACCCCCGCTGGGTACACAACCCGCCCCACAATCCCCTGGTGCTGCTGTTTACGGCGGCCGAAAATCCCGCCGAACAGACCCGTGCTCAAACGTACCGCCAGATAGCCGGGTACCACGTCAAGCCCCTGACGGACGAACTGCTGCGGGAGGTGGCGGGCAGGTATTTCTGAGTGTTGGCTGAATCAGGATGGCCAGGATGCTGGGATTTGCAGGATGGAGGCAAAAAGTCGTTTCAGCCATCCTGCAAATCCCAGCATCCTGGCCATCCTGATTCAGATGCCTACTGCTTCCGAACCGGCACCACCACTTCACGGGTGTCCCAACGCAGGAGAAGGTCGGCACCGCCATCGGCAGCGCGAAAATCAATCGTGAAAAGCTGAACCGTATCGGGCAGAGTCCGCACCGACACCGGGGCGCGGAAATGGTCGCGGGTGGGGTCATACTCAGTGCCCCACTGGCCGGTCTCGTCGTTGATGACGACCTGCCACTGGTTGGGACCGGGGATGGTCCAGAGGGTATAGCGCCCCGCCGGGAGGGGTTTGCCCGCCACGGTCACGTCGGGTTCGACGGTCAGGAGCGTGGCCTCGTTGGCCCCCGTCCGCCACACTTTGCCGTAGGGCACCAGCGCGTGCTCGGCCACGGTGCCAAAAATCAAACGTCCTTTTTTGGAAGGCTGCGAATAGTCCACTTTCACGTGCAGGCCATTCTGGTCGAATTCGGCCGTGGCCTCGGGACTGAACTGCTTGGTGTACTGCAACTGGAAATACCGGTAGGCAAAATAGCCGCCCACGGCCAGCACCAGGACGAGCAGAATCAGACGGGTGGTTTTATTCATAGGCCGAAAAATACGAACGGATTGACGATGTACGACGTGCGATGAGTAGGGAATGGTGCGTGAATAGAAAAAATCGTACATCGCCCATCACAACGCCACCCGGCAGCGTTCGCCCGCCAGCCGGGGCAAGTTCTGCTCGATTTCGAGGCTCGTTTTGGCATTGTCAAGCTGTTCGCCGAAGGTTTTCTTCAGTTCCCGGCGCTGCATGGCTTCCAGAAAACGGCGCACGTCGTCGCGGGTTTCCAGAATGAGTTCGGGCACGGGCGTGGGGCGACCGGTTTCGTCTTTGGCCACCATCGTGAAGTAGCTCGTGTTGGTGTGCTTCACCTCGCCGGTGGTCACGTTTTCCGACGTCACCCGGATGCCCACCACCAGCGAGGTGCGCCCCACGTAATTGACCGACGCCCGCAGCGACACCAGTTCGCCCACCTCGACGGGCTCCAGAAACTCCACGCCGTCGACCGACACCGTCACGCAGTACGCCCCGGCGTGTTTGGCCGCGCAGGCATAGGCCACCTTGTCCATCAGCGAGAGCAGAATGCCGCCGTGGATTTTCCCGCCAAAATTGGCGTAGCTCGGAATCATCAGTTCGGTCAGCGTGGTGCGCGAGTGGCGCACGGAGCGGGCGGGAAGCATGTAGTTTGAAGTTTGAAGTTCGTAGTTTGAAGTTCATGGCTGTTCAACTACAAACTTCAAACTACGAACTTCAAACTTCAAACTTTTCTCACTTCATCCCCTGCACCGGCACGGCGTCCATGTCGGTGAAGGTGTAGTTTTCGCCCGCCATGGCCCACACGAAGGCGTAGCGGCTCGTGCCGCAGCCGGCGTGGATGGACCAGGGCGGCGAAAACACCCCCTGCTCGTTGGCCACTACCAGGTGCCGGGTCTGGTCGGGCTGGCCCATCAGATGGAATACCCGCCCATTTTCGGGCAAATCGAAGTAAAAATACGCCTCCATCCGCCGGTCGTGGGTGTGGGCGGGCATGGTGTTCCACACGCTCCCGCCGTGCAGCACGGTCAGGCCCATGACCAACTGGCAACTCGCCAGCCCCTCGGCGTGGATGTACTTGTAAATCGTGCGCTGGTTGGCCGTTTCGGGCGCGCCCATGTTCACCGGCGTGGCTTCGGCCCCGGTCAGGCGGGCGGCCGGATGCGCGGCGTGAGCCGGGGACGAGGCCAGGAAAAACCGCGCGGGGTTTTCGGGGTCGCGGCTGACGAACGCGACCGAACGCGTGCCCTTGCCGAGGTAGAGGCTGTCGAGCTTGTCGAGGTTAAACTGCTCGCCGTCGGCTAGTACCGTGCCCGGCCCGCCGCCGACGTGGATGATGCCCAGTTCGCGGCGTTCCAGGAAATAATTCGCTTTCAGCACCTCCTCGTAGGCGGGCAGTTCGAGGGGCGCGTCCACCGGCACCACGCCGCCGATGACGAACCGGTCGTAGTGGGCGTAGGCGAAATGGAAGCGGTAGGGCTCCAGGAGGGTTTCGACCAGGAAATTCTCGCGCAGGCGGTCGGTATCGTAGCGACGGACGTCGTCGGGGTGACAAGCGTGGAGGACGGTCATTCTTGGGAATGAAAAATGAATAATGAAAATGAAAAGTTGGGGCTGTCTGGATAAAGCTAGGGTTGGTCAAATTCTACCGTTTGGAAGGCGGGCGGGGGTGGTGGATATTTGGGGCAAAATTCTTCAATTTTCCGAATGAATCCGGCTTTGCTGTTCTGGCTGTTGCTGCTCTTGCCCTTCGCCGGGTTTCTGACGCTCGGTTTTTGGGGGAAAAAAGCCAATGCCTGGGCCGGGCCACTGGCCTGCCTGCTCACAGCGGCAGGGCTGGGGCTTTCGGCGGTGTTGGGGGCGCAGCACCGGGGCAATGACCCGCTGACGTTTTCGTTTGACTGGTTTTGGTTCGGCGAAAGCTCCTTCCGCTTCGGCTTTCTGCTCGACACCCTCACGGCCACGATGTTGCTGCTCGTGCATGGCGTGGCCCTGCTGGTGCAGGTTTATTCGCTCGGCTATCTCCGCGACGAACCCGCCAAAGCCCGCTACTTCGGGTTCCTGCAACTCTTCGTCGGGGCCATGATCCTGCTCGTTGTGACCGACAACCTGCTCGTGCTCTACGGTGGCTGGGAACTCGTCGGGCTGGCTTCGTACCTGCTCATCGGGTTCTGGTACCAGCGCCCCGAAGCCGCCCAGGCCGCCAAAAAAGCGTTTCTGATGAACCGCATCGGCGACGTGTGCTTCCTGATGGGGGTGTTCGGCGTGTTTCGGGAAACGGGGAATTTCCAGCTTTTAACGTTCAACGTTCAACTCTCAACCGGCACGTCCCTGCTGCTTTTCGGCGGGGTCATCGGCAAGTCTGCCCAATTCCCTCTCCACACCTGGCTGCCCGACGCCATGGAAGGCCCCACGCCCGTGTCGGCCCTGCTCCACGCGGCCACGATGGTGGCGGCGGGCGTGTTTCTGCTGGGGCGCCTCGTGCCGTTCATGCCGCTGGAGGCCCTCGTCGTGGTCGGCGCGGTGGGGGCGATGAGCACGGTGCTGGGGGCGATTTACGCGCTCGGGCAGACCGACATCAAGCGGGTGCTGGCCTACTCGACCATTTCCCAACTCGGCCTGATGGTGCTCGGCATGGGCGTTGGAGCGCGGGAGGCGGCCTTGTTTCACCTGCTCACCCACGCTTTTTTCAAAGCCGGGCTGTTTCTGGTGGCGGGCAGCGTGATTCACGCCCTGCACCACGAACAGGACATGCGCCGGATGGGCGGACTGCGGAAAAAGTTACCGCTGACCTTCGTCGCCTACGCCGTGTGCGCCGCCGCGCTGGCGGGCGTGCCGCTGACCTCCGGGTTTCTGTCGAAAGACGCCCTCATCGCCGAAAGCTTCCGGTGGGCGGGCGAGCAACCGAACGGATTGGCGTACCTCCTGCCCGGCGCAGCCCTCGCTTCGGCGGCCCTGACGGCGGCCTACCTGACCCGGCAGATGGCGCTGGTGTTTTTTGGAGAATTTCGGAGCGCACCCGATGCGTATGCCCATGCCCACGAGCCCCCGCTTTCGATGCGTCTGCCCGTGCTCGTGCTGGCGGCGCTGTCGCTGGGTTGGGTCGCGTGGCTGAATCCGTTCGCAACGAACGAAGTGCCGCTCTGGGTCGAACTCGGCGCGGGGCTGGCGTTACTCGGCGGGGCGGCGGGGGCCTGGCTGAACCGCCACCGGGCCGCGCAGTCCATGCCAACCCTCGATTTTTTCTACGATAAAATTTTCGTCAAAAACACCCTCCGCCTGGGCGACGCCTCCGCTTGGCTCGACCGCCGCGTGGTGGACCGGGTGGTGGACGGCCTCGGCGTGCTCGGCGTGGTGCTGGCTCACGTGGTGGCCTGGCTCGACCGCTACCTCGTGGATGGCCTTGTCAATGGCGCGGCCTGGGGGGCAGGTCGGTTCGGGCGGCTCACCCAGAGCGTGCAGTCGGGCCGGGCGCAGGGCTACGTCGTGGCGGCGGTGCTGGGGCTGTTGCTGCTGGTGGGGTGGGTGCTTTGGAAAGTTTAGGGTTCTGGGTTTAGCGGTTAGCGTGTGAAGACACCCTTAAACCCTAAACCCAGAACCCTAAACTCTAAACTTCACGCCCTATTTTTGCGCCACGTTTTCGCTGATGCCCTACCTCTCCCTCCTCATTTTCCTCCCCCTGCTCGCGGCCGTCGGCGTGCTGGCCCTGCCCAACGACCGGCCCGCCGCCTTCCGGTGGGTCACGCTGGGAGCGAGTCTGTTCAACTTCGCCCTGACGATTTTCCTGTGGGTGACTTTCGACAAAAGCAGTACCGGTTTCCAGTTCACCGAACGCGCCGACTGGATCACGCTCTCCTTGGGGCCACTGGGCGTGGTGTCCATCGACTACTTTTTGGGCGTGGACGGCCTCAGCCTGCCGCTGGTGGTGCTGTCGGGGCTGGTGCTGGCCGTGGGGGCGATTTCGTCGTTTGAAATTCGGGAAAAACAAAAAGCCTACTTCGCGCTCTACCTGCTGCTGAGCGCCAGCATCATGGGCTGCTTCGTGGCGCTCGACCTGTTCCTGTTTTTTCTGTTCTTCGAATTCATGCTGCTGCCGATGTACTTCCTCATCGGCCTCTGGGGCGGCCAGCGGCGGGAGTACGCCAGCATCAAGTTTTTCATTTACACGCTGCTCGGGTCGCTGTGCATCCTGCTCGTGTTCATCGCGCTGTACCTCTCGGTGGCCGACCCTATCGAAACGGCCCTGCGCATGGGCATGACCGATACCCGCACGGGCATCAACGGCCGGATGCTGGCTGATTTTGAAAACGCCCTCCAGAACGGCGGCATCCCCGGCGACCAGGTCGTCCACACGTTTAGCCTGCCGTACCTGCTCCAGCCCACCAACTACCTGCCCGACAGCCTGCTTAACCTCGCGGCGGGCAACGTGCTCTTCGGCTACCCGGCGCGGGTGCTGGCGTTCTGGCTGCTGGTCATTGGGTTTGCCATCAAACTTCCCGCCGTGCCCCTGCACACCTGGCTGCCCGACGCGCACGTCGAGGCCCCGACGCCGGTATCGGTGGTGCTGGCCGGGGTGTTGCTGAAAATCGGCGGGTACGGGCTGTTCCGCATTGCCTGGGCGATTTTCCCGGAGGAAGCCGTCGCCTCGGCCCCCTGGCTGGGCGGGCTGGGGGTGCTGAGCATCGGCTACGGTGCCCTCAATGCGCTGGCCCAGAAAGATTTGAAACGGCTCATCGCGTACTCGTCGGTGTCGCACATGGGTTTTGTACTGTTGGGCCTCGCCTCGCTAACGGCCGAGGGGCTAAACGGGGCGATTTACCAGATGGTGAGTCACGGCGTGCTGTCGGCTATGCTGTTTCTCATCGCTGGGGTGCTCTACGCCCGCACCCACGACCGGCTCATCGGCAGCTACCGGGGGCTGGCGGTGCGGATGCCCGGCTTCGTGGCGCTGACGGCGGTGGCGTTTTTCGGGTCGCTGGGGTTGCCGGGCCTGTCGGGGTTCATCGGGGAATTTTTCGCCCTGATGGGTACTTTCAACAGCCCCTACCTGCCCACCTGGATGGCCCCCGCCGGTACGCTGGGCATTCTGCTCGGTGCGGCGTATTTTCTCTGGGCCTTGCAGCGGATGTTTTTCGGAACTTTCTGGAGTGTCCACGACCCCAGCGTCCTGACCGACGTGACGACGCGGGAAAAAGTCATGCTCATTCCCCTGGCTGCGCTGGCCCTAGTGATGGGCATTTTGCCCAACCTGCTCCTGAGCGTGACGGAAGGGGCGGTGGGAGTGTTTTTGTCGAATTTTTAATATTCTCTGTCATCCTGAGCGTCAGCGAAGGACCTGATTGGCCTACCAGTTAGCTGGTTGATAACCAGGCGCTGAGCTTTGGGAAGCTGCCTGGAGCACCGGGAAGGTCCTTCGCTGACGCTCAGGATGACAAAGAGAGATAATTTTGGAATTAGCCCAACAACTCCCCCAACTCCTCCGGCACGCCGCCGTGCTGACGCCTGAAGTCTTCCTGACGGTGGCGTTTCTGCTCGTCGTGACGGTGGATTTGGTGCGGGAAAAAATCCGTGAACCAACCGGCAGCCTGTACCCGCTTACGCTGGGCCTGGTCACCGTGGCAGGTTGGCTGGTGTGGCGCGAGGAAGGCAGCGGTTTCCTGTTCGGACGAATGCTGGTGCTCGACGGGCAGGCCCATTTTTTCAAACTCCTTGTCACCCTAGCGGCGGCGGCGGCGCTCGCCCACGCCTGGGTGTTGCGGTACCGCTTTCCGGGCGAACTGCACAGTTTGTTGCTGGCGATGCTGCTCGGGTTGTACCTACTCACGATGGCCGTCAACCTGCTGACGATTTACCTCGCCGTCGAACTGATTTCCATCGTTTCCTACGTGCTGACGGCGCTCAACCGCGACCGGCGCGGGGCCGAAGGCGCGGTGAAGTACGCCCTGTTCGGGGCCGTGAGCGCGGCGGTGATGCTCTACGGGATGTCGCTGCTCTACGGCCTGACGGGCACCCTCGACGTGACCGACCCTGGTTTCACTCGCGCCCTGGCCCAGACCGACCCCTTCGCCGTGGGCGTGGCCCTCGTACTGACGCTGGGCGGACTGCTCTTCAAAATCGCCGCCGTGCCCTTTCACCTCTGGAACCCCGACGTGTACGAAGCGGCCCCCACGCCCGTGGTGTCGTTTTTCTCGGTTGCTCCCAAAGCGGCGGCGTTTCTGGCCCTGATGCGGCTGGAGACCATCCTGCCCGTGGACTGGACCGGGTGGCTGGCCGTGGTGGCGCTGGCGAGCATCGCCGTGGGCAATTTTTCGGCCCTCTGGCAGCGCGACGCCCGGCGGATGCTGGCGTATTCGTCCATCGCCCAGACGGGCTTCGTGCTCATCGGGCTGGCGGCGGCCAGTGATTTCGGGCTGCGGAGCGCGACGTTTTACCTCGGGGCGTACCTGTTTGCCACGATGGGGGCGTTTTTGCTGCTGGATTTATTGGTAGCTCCGACCTCCTGGTCGGAGACGGCTGGCCCGGCTGGCTCTCCGACCAGGAGGTCGGAGCTACTGTATCACTTCGACCTCTTCATCGGCCTCGGCCTCCGGCAACCCGCCCTCGGCGTGGCCGTGGTGCTGGTCATGATTTCGCTGGTCGGGCTACCGCTGACGGCCGGTTTTTCGGCCAAACTCCTCGTGTTTTCAGCCCTGTGGGAAACCTACCAGCAAACTGAGCGCACGTTGCTCGGCGCGCTGTTGCTGTTTGGGGTCTTCAACGCCGCCGTGTCGCTGGTTTTTTACCTGAAACTGCCGTTTCTGCTTTTTTTCCGAAACCAGCCCGACGCCCTTGCTGTGCCCCGCCCGACCCTGGGCCAGTGGGTGTTGCTGGCGGCGCTGGTGGTGCCCATCGTGGTGCTGTTTTTGCGGGCGGACTGGCTGATTGATTTTCTGGGGAGTCTTTGAAAAGTTGCGGCGGTTCGGAACCTTGAGAGGATGAGGTTGTTAAGTCGGGGTGAACGGTTGGAGAAGTGTGGCGTCTGAGAGCAGGTTGCAAACTTTCAGAAGATTTTGAAATTTCATCCCGTGACAAACCCGTAACTTCATGCCCACGGTCGCCCTATTCGACGGAATCAAAATTTCAGTGAATTCAAGGGAGCACAACCCGCCTCACATTCACGCAGAATATGGAGAAAATGAGGTGTTAATTGACATTCGGCGGATTGAAGTGGTACGCGGAGGTTTGCCGAATCGGCAGCAACGTAAAGTTTTTGAGTGGGTCGAGTCAAGGCAGGACGAGCTACTGAGTCTTTTCAAACGATTGAACCCGGAGTTGCGATGAAATCAAGCCAATTTCCAAAAGTCGTTGAAATTTTAAACGTTGAGCCTTTCAAGGTGACTTGCCTTTGGAGTACCGGTCAGGTTCGAGTCAATGATTTTACCGAGGAGATGAACGAGTGGAAAATTCAGAACTACGAACTATACCTCCCTCTTACCAACTACACTGTTTTCAGCAGTGTATCCATAAGCGAAGCAGGAACGTTGGCTTGGCCTGCAGCTCCGATTACTTTCACTTTTGACAATGTAATCCGCACGGAGCCCCTCGATTTCGACCCCATCGTCCTCTACGAAACCAGCAAACCCCTCTCGGCCTACCGCCTCGTGCCGGTGGAGCAGGCCGCGTGATTCTTTCTTCCCAACGAGCAACACCCCCAACGACCACTCCCAGCCATGTCCGACGAAATCAAACACGAGTGCGGCATTGCCCTCATCCGACTCCGCAAGCCCTACCAGTACTACATCGACAAGTACGGCACGGCGCTCTACGGGGCCAACAAGCTCTCGGTGCTGATGCAGAAACAGGTCAACCGGGGCCAGGACGGCGCGGGCGTGGCCAACATCAAACTCAGCGTGCCCCCCGGCCACCGGTACATTAGCCGGTACCGCTCGGTGGAACCCCAGCCCATCGCCGACATTTTCGACAAAGTCCACAAAAAAGTCCGCAAGGCGCTCAAGGGCAACCGCGACAAGGCCCGCGACGCCCAGTGGTTGCAGGAAAACGTGGCCTTCACCGGCGAGGTCTGGCTGGGCCACCTGCGCTACGGCACCCACGGGGTCAATGAAATCGAAAACTGCCACCCCATGCTCCGGCAGAGCAACTGGCGCAGCCGCAACCTGGTCATGGCGGGTAATTTCAACATGACCAACGTGGACGAACTCTTCGCCAAACTCATCTCGCTCGGCCAGCACCCGAAGGAAAAAGTGGACACGGTGACGGTCATGGAGAAAATCGGCCACTTTCTCGACGAAGAAACCCAGCGGCAGTTCGAGCACTTCAAGGACACCTTCGAGAACCCCGAACTCTCCGACATCATCGAGAAAAACATCGACCTCGCCCGCGTGTTGCACCGCTCCTGCCGCGATTTCGACGGGGGCTACGCCATGGTGGGCATGACCGGCTACGGGGCCGCCTTCGTGGCCCGCGACCCGGCGGGCATCCGCCCGGCCTACTACTACGCCGACGACGAAGTGGTGGTGGTGGCGTCGGAAAAACCGGCCATCAAAATGACCTTCAACTGCGAGTACGACCAGATTCAGGAGGTGCAGCCCGGCCACGCACTCATCATCGATACCTACGGCGAGTGCAACGAATTTGAGTTTATCCAGCCCATCGAAAAGAAATCCTGCTCATTCGAGCGGATTTACTTTTCCCGCGCTTCCGACCCCGACATCTACCACGAGCGCAAGCGGCTGGGCAAACTCGTGCTCCCGCAGATTCTCGAAGAAATCAAGTACGACCTCGCCAACACGGTGTTTTCGTACATCCCGAACACGGCGGAAACCGCCTTCCTGGGCCTCGTCGAAGCCCTCGACAAGTACCTCGTCAGCGAGCGGAAGCGGCTCATCCAGCAGGGCAACCTCACGCCCGACCAACTCGACAAACTGCTTAGTTTCCGCCCCCGCGTCGAGAAACTGGTGGCCAAAGACGTGAAGCTGCGCACGTTCATCACCGACGACGCCCACCGCGACGAAATGGTGTCGAGCGTGTACGAGACCACCTTCGAGGTGATTAAGAAAAAAGCGGACAACATCGTGCTCATCGACGATTCCATCGTGCGCGGCACCACGCTGGAGCGCTCCATCCTGACCATGCTCGACCGCCTGGAGCCGAAGAAAATCGTCATCGTCAGCTCGGCCCCGCAGATTCGCTACCCCGATTGCTACGGCATCGACATGTCGAAAATGAAGGACTTCGTGGCCTTCCGCGCCACGCTCGAACTGCTCAAAGAGCGGGGCATGGACGACCTGATCGAAGAAACCTACGACCGCTGCGTGGTGGCCCTCGCCACGGGCGACGCCTCCCGGCAGAACTTCGTGCGGGCGCTCTACGAGCCGTTTACGCACCAGGAAATCTCCCGGAAAGTGGCCGAAATCGTCACGCCGAAAGGCATGCAGGCCGAACTGGCCGTCATTTACCAGACCATCGAGGGCCTGCACCAGGCCTGCCGCCACCACACCGGCGACTGGTACTTCACCGGCCACTACCCCACGCCCGGCGGCAACCGGATCGTCAACAAAGCGTTTGTGAATTACATGGAGGGGAAGGGCGTGCGAGCGTATTGATTGCTGGGCCTGGGAAAAATAGGAAGGGAGGGCAGAAAAAAGTCGCAACGACTTTTTTCTGCCCTCCCTTCTGCGTTTCCGCTCGTCTCGGTCGCTCTCTCGCAACTTCACCGGGCACGTTAATAACTTCACCGGATGTTTTGACAACTTCACCGAGGGCTTCAACAACTTCACCGGGTCTTCTTGCAACTTCACGGAGTGCTCTTGCAACTGCACGGAGCGTTCTCGCAACTGCACGGAGTGTTCTCGCAACTATACCGGGCACTTCACCAACTGGCGATGGCGGGTCACCGACGACTCGTTGCAATGGCGTTTGGAATCGCAGGTTGCGAAGAAGGGGGGACGTTTCGGTGCCATTTCTCGGCCCGCTTCGCCGTGCGCTTCACGATTCTTCGGAGTCGGGCATGGAGGGTTTTCGCGGACACTTCGACGCAGCGATTCGTCATGACGAAACGGAGCCGCCTGGGGACAAACGTGTTTCGGGGTGCCTGGAGCAGGGTTTCTAGGTTGACACCGGGCGCGTGGAGGTCAATCACCAAGGAGCGGAGTTTCGTAGTCGCCAGCTTCGCTGGGAGTTGCTGACGTAAAATTCCGCCACGTCTTTGTGCCCCACCCCCCCTCCAGCGAGTCGGTGGCGGGGTTAAAGTCTTCCCGCACGGTGCAGCGCCGGGCAAACGCGGCGGCGGTTCCAAGCGTAAGCGCGAGTAAAAGGAAAAATTGGCGGTGCATGGTGGACAGGGTTTGCGGTTTGGCGGAATCCGTTTCTCGGAAAAAAGACGAGAGTCTCCTTCTCCCTCCCCCTTTTCTCCCCAGAAACGTCAATGCTGCAAATCCCACCCGTACAGGTTCAGTTCGAGCACGACGCCCATCGGTTTGGGCGTGTTGGGATTGGGCACGAGCGCCCCGGCGCAGAACTGCACCCGGCTGGTGGGCCAGAACATGAAGCCGAACACGCCCACGCCCGTGTCGTTGCGGCCCGAGAGCCAGTCGCCCATGAGGTACCATTTTTCGGTGAGTTTCCACTCGTAACCCACCAGCAGGCCGCCCCGGTTGCCCTCGCCGACAAACATCGGGTTGCTCAGGTAGCCCCCCACGATAATGCGGCGGCCCGGCCCGAAGTGCTGGTGAATCATGCCGTAGTTGAAGTAGTTCAACTGCTTGCGCTCGACGTGGCGGCTCAGGTTGACGCCCGTCTGGGTACCCAGGTTTAGAAACGTGCGGTCGGCGAGCTTCCACTGCTTTTGCAACGTGCCCATCAACACGGGAAACAAGGCCCCGTTCTGCCTAGTGTCGTTGTGGAGCAGCCGCCATTCGGGGGTGAAGTACGCCCCCTTCCCGACGAGGTTGACGCCCGCGTCCCAGCCCCGGCCCAGGCCGTACACGAAGTGCCCTTTCGACTCGAACTTCTGGCGGTACACGTTCAACTGGTGCTGGTAAAACACCTGGTTTTTGGGCGTGATGTCGCCCGAGGGAATGTTAAACAGGTTTTGCTGCGCGAAGCCGCTTAGCGTCGCGCTCGTGAGGAAGAAAGACAGGAGGATTTTTTTTGAAAACGTCATGGTCAGGGAGTGATTCAAAAGCGCACAAAAAACACCACCGCAACCGTTCCGGCGGTGGTGTTTCCACGTACACATCAGACAATCAAACGAAGCGTATCCGAAAGCCCGGCCCGGTTACCGACCCCGCGGGGTGGGGGCGGCAACCGAGGGGGCGTAAGTTCTGACGAGTGGTTGGGCCGGGGCCAGGAAATGCATCAGGGCGAACAGGGACGTGCGTTTCATTGAAAAAAGAGGAATTAACGCCGAACCATCAGATGCGCCGCAAATCGCGCCGGAACCGCCGGATGAAGTCTTCTTCCTTCCGCGAGATGTCGTCGTGCGACTGGGCAACTTCTTCAAGAATGGCGACAAATTCTTTTTTGAGCGAATCGTTCAGGTCTTTCTCGTTGGCCTGAAATCGCCGCATGGCGAAGGCGTAGGCTTCCTCGACGGGCACGTTGTAGGCTTCTTTCAAGGCGTAGGCGCTTACGGCGATGTCGCCGTGGGGGTGCCGGGTGAGGACGCGCTTCACGGTTTCGGTTTCGGCGGGCTGGAGCAGCCCATCGGACTTGGCCAGCGCGTACACCGCGCTGCCGAGGCCCATGTAAACTTCCTGGAGGGGCATGGTTTGGGAGTTTAATGTCTAGGGTTTAAGGGTTAGGGTTCAGCGTTTAAGGTGGAAAAAATAACGCTAAACCCTAAACCCTGCACCCTAAACGCATTAGTCAACATCACCCGAATTGAGCATCAGGGGTGTGTCGCCACTGGTGATGATGACCTTGCTGTTGGGCGAGGTCGAGAGTTTGTTGAAGGCTTCGATGGTTTTGAAGCGAATCAGCATCGGCGTCAGGCCCTCGTTGATGATTTTCTGGGCGTCGCGGGTGCCTTCGGCTTCAATGATGCGCCGCTGGGCTTCCTGGCGCTCTTTGTCGAGCACAAACTGCATCCGCTGGGCGTCTTGTTCGGCGGCGAGTTTTTCTTCAATCGCTTTCGTCAGGCCGGCGGGCAGGGCGATGCTCTTCAGCAGCACGGCTTCCACGGTGAAACCCCGGTCTTTCAATTGCGTCATCATCAAATCGCGGATGGCCCGTTCAATCTCGGCCCGCTGGCCGGTGTGCATGTCTTTGGCGTAGTAGCGCGAGGCGATGTCGGCCACGGCCGAGCGAAACACGGGCAGAATCACCACCTCGTCGTAGTTGCGGCCAATCTGCTCGACCACCTTCGGGGCCATGTTGCCCTCGACGCGGTAGAGAATCGATACGTCCGACTGCACGGTGAGGCCTTCTTTCGAGGGCAGGGGCGAGCGGACTTCGATGTTGACGGTGCGGGTCGGAACCTTGATGATGGTCGTGACGAGGGGGTTGAACACCTGCGCGCCTTCGGGCAGGGCCTGGGGCCGGATTTTACCCAGGGTGCGCTTGACGCCCACTTCGCCCTGACGGACGACGGTGCAACTGCTCAGGAGGGTCCCCGCTAGGCAGGCTGCGGCGAGGTATGTGAACAAGGGTTTCATGGCAGGACTGATTTTTAGTTGGATGAAAAGTGTCGTTGTGAACACGCTGCAAACCTCACCCGACTGAATTAGAGCGGCATTAAACCGGAGTTAAATCTCAATTAGAAGTTGCAGGGCGCTCCGGAGAGGGGTTGCTGACTGGGGCGGGGGCCTTCAGTTTCTCGGCCAGCAGGCGGTCGGCGTGGAGTTTGGTGGCTAGCAGCGAATCGTAGCGCAGTACCTGTGCGTCGCGCTCCCGGCGGAGCTGGCGGTTTTCGCGGGCCAGCAGGTAAATGCCGATGAGCACGATGCCGTTGACGAGCAGGCAAAACCCCAACAGCGCCACCGAGGAAACAGCACTCCGCCGCCAGCGGAACCGGTTTCGCGATGGGGGCCGGGGCGGGGAATAATCAAGCGTGAATTGAGACATGGCAGGCGCGATTGTGAATCTACGAAGCTGCCTTTTGCCGATTAAAACCAGGTTAAGCCCGGATTAAAATGCGATTAGAATTGCCGGGGGAGCGTCAGGGTGAACGTCGTGCCCCGCTCCTGGGCCGAATCGACCGCCAGCTTGCCCCGGTGCAGGCGCACGATGCGCTCGATGAGCGGCAGCCCGATGCCGTGGCCAGGCACGCGGTGGGCGTTGCTGCCCCGCTGGAAAGGAATGAAGATGTTGGGCAGTTCGTCGGGGGGGATGGGCGGGCCGAAGTTGTGCACCCGTAATTCGATGCCCCCGGCTTGGGCGCTCAGGCGCACGCCGACCGAGTGGTCGGGAGAAAATTTACACGCGTTTTCGAGCAGGTTAAAGGCCACCACGCGGAGCAGTGGCTCGTTGCCGGGAATCGCAAAATCCGCGTCGGTGGCGTCGGTTTCTTCGAGTTGTACCCGCACGGTGCAGTTGGCCTGTGCCCGGAGCAGTTCGCTGCGTACCTGCCAGAGGAGGTCGTCGAAGTGCAGGGGGGCGAAGGTCACCGACGACTCGTCGCGGCTTACGTCAGCCAAGCTCAGCAGGCCGTTGGTGAGGCGGTTGAGTTGGCGGGCGTCATCGAGAATCGAGCGGAGCATGGCGCGGAGTTCGTCGGCGTCGTCGTCCGAGAGCAGGGCCACTTCGATTTGCCCCGTGATGGCCGTCAGCGGCGTGCGCAATTCGTGCGAGGCATAGGAGACAAACGAGCGCTGGGCGCGAAAGCTCTCTTCGAGGCGGTCCAGCATTCGGTTGAAACGCCCGGAAAGTTGAGCGATTTCGTCCCGACCGTTGCCTTCATCGAGGCGCAAGTCGAGCCGCGAAGCCGTGATGGCGTCAATGCGCCCGACGATGCGGGCGATGGGTTCGAGGGATTTTCCCGCGAAAAATCGCCCTGCCGCAAACACCACACCCGTGGCCAGCAGCCAGCCCGCCGCCAGCACCAACCCGAGGTTGCGCTGCTTCAGGAAACCGTACTTGTCTACCGCCGAGGCAAACACGACGAGGTGGTTGTACCGGTCAGTAAACAGCACCCCGACGATTTCCCGCGTTTTCTCCCGCAACCGCACTTCCTTTTCGAGCCGTACCCGGTCGAGGATGTCCTTGGTGACGATGAGGTAGTCGGTGCCACTTTCGTACACCTTCCGGTTCAGGTAATTGTAAATGATGATTTCCTCCTCGTTGAGCACCGTCATGTGGTTTTTGTCGAGGAGTTTAAACAGGTCGGGGCTGATGGTTTCTTTCCCAAACAGCAATTCGGCCGAAGCGAGCGCCTCGGCCCGGAGGCGCTCGTAGAATTCTTCCCGGCGGTACACGTCGCCCGCCCCGTAAATCACCACGCAAAACACCCCCAGCAGCGTGCTAACGAGGGCGGTAAAGAGCAGCGTAAGGCGGGTGCGGATGGTCATGTGGAAAGGGTGGATTCAGGATTCAGAATTCAGGATTCAGGATTCAGTAGAAATGCAGCCGCCGCAGACCATGTTGATTCTGAATCCTGAATCCTGACTACTTCTCCTTCAACATGTACCCCATCCCCACCACCGTGTGGATGAGCTTGACGGGGGCGTCTTTGTCGATTTTTTTGCGGAGGTAGTTGATGTACACGTCGATGACGTTGGTGCCCGTGTCGAAGTTGATGTCCCACACGGCCTCGGCGATGTCGATGCGCGAAAGAACGCGGTTCTGGTTGCGCAGCAGGTATTCGAGCAGGCGGAATTCGCGGGCGGTGAGTTCGATCACCCGACCGTCGCGGCGGGCCACTTTCTGGGCGAGGTCGAGTTCGAGGTCGGCAGCGCGGAGCTTGGGGGCCACTTCGGTGGGGGCGCTGCCCCGCTTGAGCAGCACCCGCACGCGGGCGAGGAGTTCGGCAAACTCGAAGGGCTTCACCAGGTAATCGTCGGCCCCGGCGTCGAACCCGGCCAGCTTGTCGGCGGTGGTGCCCAGGGCCGTGAGCATCAGCACGGGCACCTGCGGGTCGCGGAGGCGGAGGCGGGCGGCGAGTTCAAGGCCGCTGACGTGGGGCAGGTTGAGGTCGAGAATGACCAGGTCGTAGCGCTGCGCGCCGAGCCGCCGCTCGCCCTCGCGGCCATCTTCGGCGGTTTCGACGGCGTACCTTTGGGTTTCGAGGCCCTTTTTCAAAAACGCCAGCACTTTAACGTCGTCTTCCACGACCAGGATGCGGGGGGAGGTGGGCATGGGGTGAGGGGTGGGAATCGTGCCCCTAAAAAAATGGATTTCGGAGAAGATTGTTTAAAAATCCTCCGCACTTCGCAGCGGAAATTCCCCCGCCGCGTGCCGCCGCGCCATCGCCACGTAATGCTCGGCAGACGCCCGCAGCATGGCCTCCGCCTGAGCCGGATCAAGGGACCGGACGATTTTCGCGGGCGTGCCCAGCACCATCGAATAATCGGGAATCTCCATGCCTTCGGTCACGAGCGCGTGCGCCCCGATGAGGCAAAACCGGCCCACCTTCGCCCGGTTGAGCACCGTGGCCCGCATCCCCACGAGCGTACCCTCGCCGACGGTGGCCCCGTGCACGATGGCCCCGTGGCCCACCGTCACGTCGGGGCCGATGACGGTCGGCGCGCCGGGGTCGGCGTGGAGCACGGCCCCGTCCTGGATGTTGCTGCGCGGGCCGATTTCGACGGTTTCGACGTCGGCGCGCACGACGGCCCCGTACCACACGGAGGCGTCGTGTCCGAGCGTAACCCGGCCCATGACGGAGGCCGTTGGGGCAATGAACGCGGGGAAGTGGGGCATGCTGAAGGGATGAACGCGGGGCAAAAATGGGAAAAAGCGCGCCGTTTTTCGGCCTGCTCACAGCATTTTCCGAAACAAAACGACCCGCTCGACCTCCTCGTAACCCAGCGCTTCGTGCGCCCGGTGGCTACCAAGGTTGTGCAGTTCGGCGTCGGAGGCCATTTCGGTGCAGCCCTGGCTCCGCGCCCAGGCTTCTGCCGCCCGCACCAGGGCCGCGCCCACGCCCCGCCGCCGGTAGGGCTCGGCCACAAACCAGCCTTCGAGGTAGCCCACCGGTTCGCTGTCGCAGCCTTCGGCGTAGTCGCGGAGGCTGGCTTCCAGAAAACCCACCACCTGCCCGTCGGCTTCGGCGAGGAGGATGCACCAGACGGGGTCGTTGAGGAATTCAACCATGTCGGCCTCGTCGGTCGGCGTGGTTGCGTCGGGCCAGAGCTGCACGCGCAGGGCGTACCAGGCGGGGAGGTCGGCGAAGGTGGCAGGGCGGACGTGCATGGGCTCAAAACTAACTCAGTTTCGCAACCGGTAGGCCACCACCGGCGCAAGCAAATCGGCCAGCAGCACGAGCACCCACACCCGCCCGGCGGCCAGGTTGTAATCGTCGAGAAGTCGGCTCCACGGCGTGCCAAACAGATAGTGCCCGGCCCCGAACTCGAAGGCCACCGTCAGCCCCACCCACAGCAGCCCCACGAGCCAGGCGTCGCCCGCTGTCCGTGGACGGATGTACCCGATGGAAAAATAGGCGAGGGCGAAAATAACCGCACTCAGCAGCAGCGTACTCACCACGTGGGCCGTGCCGTCGCCCAATCGGGGCAGCAGCACGCCCTGCCGGAAGGTGCCGTTGAGCACGGCCAGCACGAGCAAAAGCAACCAGATCAGAAAAGCGCGGAGAAACATGGCAAAAACGCGGATGGGTTCGCCGCAAAGGTGGGGCAGTGCCGCAAGAAGACCGATGAGATTCGGGAGGAAAAATACCAACTTAAGTCACTCCGGGGCGGCCCCCCCCGCCGGGCACCAGCCGCCCGGGGAAACCATCCGCCCTTCCGCGCACCGTCCCCGCGCCGCTGCGCGTCAGCGCCGACGCTTTTCCGAAGGGACGAACGCTTTTTTGAAGTCGCGGACGCTCATTTCAACATCGCGCACACTCATTTCAACTTCGCGCACGCATTTTTCAACAGCGCGCACACACGTTTCATCATCGCGCACACACGTTTCATCATCGCGCACGCTCATTTCGTCATCGCGCACGCGCATTTCAACGCCGCGCACGCCTGTTTCAACAACCCCGAAGCCCTTCCGGGCAAGCGCGCAGGCTCGTGGGCGTTAGCGCCGCTTCTTGGCGCGCCGAAACTCGATGCCGCTCACCTGCTTGTACTCCGGGCTGTCGGAGCCGAAGGCCCCCTTGGTGTACACCTTCGAGCGCAGCATCATCGGCACCAGCCCGCCCGGCTCGGCGTACAGCACCCGGTCGCGCTCGATGCGGTCGTTGTCCACCGCCGGTTCGGCCACGTTCACGGCCGTGTTGGTGCTTTCCATGCCCGCGTGCATCGCCAGCAGGGCGGCTTTTTTGAGGTCGGCCTCGTTGGCCTCAAAGGCCGTGTCGGTCTGGAGGGTCTTGATGAACTTGTCGAAATTCGCCAGCTTGAGGTCGAAGCTCGTCTGCGCCGTCGAAATCGTGTTCGGCCCCGTCACCGACCCGTCGGCGTTCACCACCGGCTTGGGTTTGGGCGTGGCCCGGATGCCCTTGATGTCGTTGGCGATGCTGCGGAGCTTGGTCAGCAGCAGGGGGTCGTTGCCCGAGGCCTCGTACACGTTCACCATGCGCGTCACCCGGCGGTTGAGGGGCCTGAACGCCGCCGCCCGTTCTTTCAGCCGCAGGTCGAGGAGCGGCTCCGAGATGCCGAGGGCATCGAGCACGGCTTCGGCCTGGGCGATGAGGGCGTTCATCGACGCCACGCTCAGGTCGGGGTTGGTGGGGTTGTAGCGCGTGCCCAGGTAGGTGTAGCGCAGCACGGCCTCCTTGGCGTTGGCCACGTTCTTGACGTGACCCCCTTCATAATTCTGCTTTCTCATGACAAACAAGGCGTTAGAGGGTAAAACTGCCCGCAACCTACACGACTTCCGGCCCTTTTCAAAACCGTTGGATCGAAAAACGAAACACCCGCCAGCGCGACGGCCAAACGGCCCGTCCGGGGAAGGATGGAGGGGTCAACTCCGAGGGGCATTGGTCGAAGTTGGTGGCGATAGAATAGGGGGAGACGCTTGAACGGGTTGCCGCTACGCCGGTTCGTCCGTGTTTGTAATGCGGGTGCGGAGGAATTCGCGTTTGTAACGCGCGTCGCAGACGCTTAGCCTTGGCATCCGCGTTACAAACGCGGACGAACGGGGGGATTTCGAAGCACTTCACTTTCAGTTAAGCACAAACTTTGATAGAAGCACAAAGCTTGATTTAACCACTGAACCGCCACTTTTGGGTAGGTGCTGTTATGTGCTGTTTTTCTTCTCATTCGTCAATTGGCTTTGGCATATCGTCATAAGGATACTCATAACCATAGTCATCTTCCCATTCTTTTTTTACAATGTCGCCATAAATTACTTGACGAACTTCATAATCTTTTGTGTCCATTGTCCCAACGAAAATCCTTTGATGTTCTGGAACTGCTTCATATGCTTCTTTTAGTTCGTCTCGCAATTGTTTTGTCGGATTTTGTTTGTACTCGTCAAATATTCTCGCACATTTGGCGATGCTATTTTCTCTTCCATTTAGCTCATTAAACTTATCAGTTAATTCGTTTATTTTGAATTTAATGTCTACTCCGCTTCCCGAAACAATTTTAAAAGAACCCAAATTCAGAATTGTAACTGTTTCTCCTATTTTCAAATCTGTCGTAAGGATTCCTTTTTGGATTAGCTCGTTAAGCTCTTCGAATTTGAAAGCTTTTTTTGTAGGTAAATTGGTTATTTCAACATTTCCACTCTTGTAAATGGACAATTCACCCAGATACGTTTTGGAGTCGTTATCTCGATAGAAAAAATGAAATTTCTCTCCGTTGATTTTTTTAGGAAAGAAAGAATTTTGGTCGTCAACATGGTACGGTTTAGGGTCTGGTATAAAGTGTTTTGCAACATTTGCTTTCCCTACCATCTTTGAATTGTTTCCATTGTAGTTATATAAGTTTTCAAGTGTTGGATTGAGCTTTTTTACCAATGAATAAACAAACTCATATAAAGTTTCTTTGGAGTGTTGCCATTCGCCTTGCTCGATAGTCCAATGTCCTAAATTAAAAATAGAAATAGCTTCTCCGTTTGGAATAGATGTAACGACCCAGCCTTTATTCAATTTGTCCTTAAACATTGGTAAGTCAACCATTTCCCAACAAGAGATAAGTCCGTCACTATACACTTGCAAGTCTGTAAAGTGATATTGCATATTGTGTATTATTCCTGGAATAGAAAACCCTTCAAGAACTTCTGTCCTTGTTATCGTTGTCAAGTCAACTGTTTCTGTCGTCTTGTTAGATTTAAATATTTTGTCAAACAGTTTCATTCGTTATTGGGTGTCTTTTTAAAATAGCACATAACATCCCGGTAGACGCAACCGGCTGGTGCTTCAAGTTGCGTCTATCCGCCAATAGTCCGCAAGCTGTTGTCGGTTACTGGTCTAATTTGGAACGATAAACGACACTGCGGCTTCATAACCCCATGTCGTCTATTGGCGAAGCGGGACGAGTGTGCCGGGCCACGTGAGTGTAACTTTCGGTCGTTTTGATGCTGCTATGGCTAAACAAGTTCTGAACGGCACGAATGTAAACGCCTTCCCCAATTTTTCAAAAAAAATTTTGACCTCGTGCATGGGTTGCGAAAAATAGGTTCACGCCGCCCTTTTCACGCCAAACATCTCCTCGGCCTGGTCGGCCATGCGGCGGAAGCGGTCGGCTTCGGCTTTCAGGTACTGGTTGAATTCGTCTTTGAACCGCTGGCGTTCCGGCTCGGTTAGCGTCGCCTCGTGTTCGTCCCAGCGTTGGTCAACGGCCCGGCGGGCCTCGGCGGTTTTGGCGGCGGCGAGGTCGGCGAAATACGTTTGGAAATCAAAGGCAGTCATGGCTCAGTCGGTTTGGGTTTCGTCTTGTTCGTCCGAATGTAACAGGTCGGCCAGCAATTCCTCGAAGCGGGCGCGGGATTCTTCCAGTTCTTCGACGTAGGCCAGTTCGGCACCCCGGAGCAAGGCCCGTTCGATGCGAGGGTCAAATCAAGGATTCGCTCCCGATACCACTTGATTAACGTTTCCCGGTTCTGCTTGCTCATGGGTGGGTCTAATAATCGCCCTGCCAATCTAAAAACTTTCCCCCAACCCCGCAACCCGCCCCCCTCACCACTTCCCCCGCCGCCCAAAAAGCCCTATCTTTGCCAAAATCAAGCGGTTCGCTGACCCGGAAACCAAAGGTCAGCCTTGCTTCCCACGAAAACCAACGCTGTCCCTTGACCTTCCACGAATTCAACCTCCACGACGACCTGCTGGCCGGCGTGGACGCCATGAACTACCTCCAGGCCACGCCCATCCAGGAGCAGGCCATCCCGAAAATCCTCGACGGCAAAGACCTCATCGCCTGCGCCCAGACCGGCACCGGCAAAACCGCCGCCTACCTCATCCCCCTCCTCGACCGCATCTCGCACGCCCGCCACGACCACACCAGCACGCTCATCCTGGTGCCCACCCGCGAACTGGCCAAGCAGATTGACGAGCAGGTCGAGGGCTTCAGCTACTTCGTGCAGGCCAGCAGCATCGCCATCTACGGCGGCGGCAAGGGCGAAGACTGGGACACCCAGCGCAAGGCGCTCACCACCGGGGCCGACATCATCATCGCCACGCCGGGCCGCCTCATGGCCCACATGCAACTGGGCTACGTCAACTTCGCCCAACTCGACTACCTCGTGCTCGACGAAGCCGACAAAATGCTCGACATGGGCTTTTCGGACGACATCCTGAACATCGTCCGCCAACTGCCCGCCCAGCGCCAGACGTTGCTGTTTTCGGCCACCATGCCGCCCAAAATCCGGTCGTTTGCCCAGCGGATTCTGCAAAATCCCGAAGAAATCAGCCTCGCCGTCTCGAAACCCGCCGAGGGCATCGACCAGCAGTTTTACCTCGCCTACGACCGCCAGAAACTGCCCATCCTGGAGCACCTCATCAAAAACAGCGACGTGCAGAGCATGGTGGTGTTCACCTCGCGGAAATCAGAGGTCAACCCGCTCGTGCGGGCCATCAACAAACTCGGCTACAAAGCCTACGGCATCAGTTCCGACCTGCCCCAGGACCAGCGCGAGGTGGTGTTGCGCGAATTCAAGAGCAAGCAATTCCCGATTCTGGTCGCCACCGACGTGCTTTCGCGGGGCATCGACATCGACAACCTGACGCACGTCGTCAACTACGACATTCCGCCCGACGCCGAGGACTACGTGCACCGCATCGGCCGCACGGCCCGCGCCGCCAGCACGGGCACGGCCATCACGTTCATCTCCGACGAGCGCCAGGACCGCATCCAGCGCATCGAGCGGCTGTTGGAAAAAACCGTCGAGAAGCGGGCCATCACCGAAGAACTCGGCCTCGGCACCGCCCCCGAATTCGACCCGGTGAAGTACCGGGGCATGCGCGGCGGCGGCAAAGGCCGCGACGGGCGCGGTGGGGGTGGTTCGCGGCCCGGTGACTCACGCGGTGGCGAACGCCGTGGCGGCGACCGGCGGCAGGGCGAACGCCGCTCCGGTGGTGGCGGACAACCCCGGCCAGAGGCCCGGCAGGAAGCCCGCCCGCCCCGCCCCGAAGGTCAGGCCAGCGCCGGATCGCCGGTCGCCGAAGCACCCCGCGAAGGCCAGCCCAACGGCGAGCAGCGGCGGAAGAAACGGAAGTTTCGGAAGGGAAAACCCCAGCAGCCCGGTGCCGCTCCGCAGCCGGTGGGGGAAACGCAAAGCTGAGTGGAATTTTCACAATCGGTTCACATCACAAACCAATAAAAGCACTGTCATCCTGAGCGCGGCGTCCGCTTCGCCGCGCTCAGGATGACAGGACTTTTTCATCGGTTTGGTAAAACGGTACGGAAAAACAGTTTTTCCCATTGCCCTCCGATGGACGTCCCCGTCGTCTTTTTTTTCTACAACCGTCCCGACAAAACCCGCCGGTCGTTCGCCGCCCTCCGCGCCGCCCAACCGGCGGTGCTGTACCTGGTGGCCGACGGCCCCCGCACCCCCGCCGACGCGCCCCTGGTGGCCGAAGCCCGGCGGGTGGTCGAAATCGTGGACTGGCCCTGCGCCGTGCGGCGGCTCTACGCCGACGAAAACCTTGGCTGCGGCCCCCGCATCGCCAGCGGCCTCGACGCGGTGTTCCGGGAGTGCGAACGCGCCATCGTGCTCGAAGACGACGTGGTGGCCACGCCCCCGTTTTTCGACTTTTGCCGGGACATGCTGCTTCGGTACGAACACGACCCGCGCATGATGGCCGTCATGGGCTGGAACGGGCTGGTCGAGCACCAGTCCGACCGGTGCCGGGCGTTCGTCCACCGCTACGTCAACGTCTGGGGCTGGGCCACCTGGCGGCGGGCCTGGGCGCAATTCCGGTTCCACCCCGACTGGCCGGTTGAGTGGGTGACGGAGCGGTTGCGGGCGAATTTCCCCGACCCGTTTCACCAAACCTTGCAGGGTCACATTTACGCCCACCGGCTCTGGGAACGCTACGGCACCTGGGATTTTCAGTGGGGGCTGTCGGTGTACGTCAACCACGGGCGGGTGGTGTCGCCCTCGGTGAATTTGTGCCGGAACATCGGCTTCGACGACGAAGGCACGCACCTGACTGAAGCGTCGGACCTGCGCGGGTTTTTCCCGACCCTCGAAGACCGCTTCGCCGCCTGCCCCGACGCGGTGCTCGGCGAAGACGACGAGGCCGGGGCGGAGTACGACCGCCGCTCGGTGCTGCTGACGCTGTTCAGCCAGTACGCCGACGTCCGGCGGCTGTACCTCCTGCACAAGCACCCGCACCTGCTGCCCGCCGGGCAGAGCCGCGTGGGCTGGGAATGCTCGCTGCAACCCTTCCGTGAGGCACAAGCCTGCCTCGACACGGTGCGGCACCTGGCCCGCTACGTGCCCGCCCACGAGCTGGAGGCGTACCGGAGCGTTTTTGAAAAACTCGTCCCCGAACCCGCGTGATTTCCGCCGTCGTCGTGTGCCGCAACGCCCGGCCGTTCCTCGAACCCTGCCTGGCCAGCATCCGGGGGCAAACCCGCCCGCCGGACGAAATCGTCGTTGTGGACGGGCAGTCGACGGACGGTTCGGCGGAATGGCTGGCCGAACAGCCCGGCCTGAGGGTGATGGCTCAAACCGGCCGGGGCCTCGCCAACGCCCGCAACGAAGGCATTGCGGCGGCGCATGGCGAATTCGTCGCGTTTCTCGATGCCGACGACACTTGGCCGCCCGACAAACTGGCCCGGCAGCTTTCTTTTTTGGCGGAAAATCCCCAGGTTCAGGCCGTGACGGGGATGCTCCGAAAAACCGACGACCCCGACGCCCGGCTGCTGGTGGCCATGACGCCGGGCGGGTTTCTGTTCCGGCGGGAAGTTTTCGCCGAAATCGGACTTTTTGACGAAAGCCTCACCGTGGCCGCCGACCACGAGTGGCTGCTGCGGGCCGTGCGTCGGGGGCTTCGCTACCAGGCACTGCCTGACCTGGTGCTGATCAAGCGAATGCACGGCGAAAACCTTTCGGTGCTTCGCAAACGGGAGTACCGGGCCGAACTGATGAACCTGCTGCGGCAATCCTGACGGAATTTTTTCCAGACCATGAACCTGCTCTACGTCATTCCGCGCATGATCCACGGGGGCGGGATGCCCGACGTGCTGGCCGAGGTGAAAACCCTCCGGGAACACACCACGGACCTGCGTACGACCGTCGTGACGCTCGAACCCGGCGTGAGCACGGGCCTGATGACCGAGGCTTTGGGCCACGGCCTGAAGGTGTTGGTGGCCCCTGCCTACGGCCTGCTGGCCCGGCTGGTGGAGCGGGCCGACCTGACGGTGGTGCAGTACTGGAACTGCCCGGCCATGTACCGGTTTTTTCGGCAACGGGTCGAAAGCCGGGTGCCGCACCGGCTGGTGGTCAACGTGAAAGTCAACGGCCTGACCCTGCCCCAGGCCGTGCCCGGCTGGGTGCTGGCCGCTGCGGATGCCCTGATCCACGCCCACCCCCGGCTGCGGACGGAGGCGTTACGGCCCGACGTGGACACGCTGCTCCTGCCCGCGTTCATCCGCCTGCCCGACGACCTGCCCCCGCCTAAGCCGCCCGAGTTCGGGGCGTTCCGGCTGTTTTACGCCGGGACGCTCAATGCCTTCAAGGCCCACCCCGACCTGGTGGTCCTGCACGAGGGGCTGAACATCCCAGCCTACCACTTCGACCTCTGGGGCGCGGGCACGGACGCGGCCTTCGAGCGCGACCTCGCCGGGGCGCAGGCGGTGCGGTTTCGGGGTTTTTCCAGAAACCTCTACGCCGACATGGAGCCGTACCACCTGCTCTGCAACCCGCAAGCAGCGCTGTCGTACGGCGCGTTCGACAAAATCACGATGGAAAGCCAGCTTCGGGGAAAACCGACGGTGGTGTTGAAAAACAGCGCCGTGGCCGACCACGTACGGCCGGGCGTGAACGGCCTCGTCGCCGCCGACGAGTTCGAGTACCGTGCCGCCCTCGAAGACCTCGCCGCCCACCCTGCCGCCTACCGCCGCCTTTGGGAAAGCACGCTGCACCATGCCCAGATCACCTACCGGTGGGCCGACTACGCCGGGCAAACGCTCGGGCTGTACGAGCGAACCCTTCGCCGCGAACCGCAACCCCCTGAATCGGGTTCGGTGCCGGAAAACCCCGAAACCGCCGCCCTCGACGGCCTCGGGGCCTGGAAACAACCCCTCCTCGACCGCCCCGAAACGCTGACGCCCACCGAGCGCAACTTCGCCCTCCGCTGCGAAGGCGGACTGATTCACTACCACAAAGCCTTTCCCGACGACGAGGCGCTGAAAACCCGCCTCCACGGCTTGTTGCGGCTGGAAACCATCGCCGTGGCCTGAACAAACTACGTTTTTTGAAGAAATTCCCACCTCCATGCACTGCCTGCCCAATCCCACCCAGCTCTGGCTCCTGAAAGCCGCCCTCGCCCCCGACGCCACCGAAGGCTGCGCGGCGTTTCGGCACTGGCAGCGTGGCACCGACTTCGAGGGTGCGCTGGCCGGTTCGGAAATCCGCCTGCTGCCGATGGTGTGGCAGAAATACCGGGAGCAACTGGCAGCTAATCCGCTGAACAACCGCATGGGGGGGCTGTACAAAAAAAGTTTTTACCGCAACGCCCGCCTGCTGCACCAGTTACCGCGTGTGGTGGAGGTGCTCGAACGCGGCGGCTTCCGGTACGCCTTCGCCAAGGGCGTGGCCCTGCACCATTTTCTGTACGACGGCAGCGGGGCGCGGCCCATGTCGGACGTGGACGTGCTCGTGGCAGAGGCCGATTTTTTTCCGGCCCTCGACGCCCTGCGGAGCATCGGCTACCGGGCCACGCACCTGCGGCAACCGGCGGCGGTGTTTCCCACGGGCCGCATCCACGCCTGCCACCTCCGGCACGACGACCTGATGGAGATCGACCTGCACTACTTCCCGACGGTGCTCCACAACCGGGCGCTGACCAACGAGCCGTTTCTGGCAAACGCCCGGTCGTACACGTTTCGCGGCACGCGGCTTCGCCTGCTCGATCCCGAAGCCCTGCTGCTGCACCTGCTGATCAACTACCAGTTTTCGGACGACTGGAACTGGATTGCGGATGTGGTTCGACTGCACGAGAAATTCGGTGCGGATTTTCAGAAACTCCGGCCCCTGGTGGCGCAGACGGGCCTCTACCACGCCACGCACCGGCAACTGAACTTTCTACACGAAAACTTCGGCATCGGGTCGCCGGAAGAACTAGACTTTTACGCCCGCCAGCCCCGCCGCCTGGCCGACCGCTACCTGGTCGAATCGAAGCGGTACCTCGACTGGAAAGGCCGCGTGGCGCTGATTGCCAACAGCAACGGGCTGACCGACGAACGCCGCCTCTCGCCCCGCGTGGTGGGCCGGGTGGCCCGGTGGTACTGGCAAGCCGTGACGATGAATTCGGCTTCGGCGTCGGTGACGAAATCCATCAAACTTTTCCGCGACGTACTGACTCAGTGAGTTGCCAATACTTCCTTCAGGTAGCTGAAATTCTCCCCCGCGTTGGGCGACAGCCTCACGGCCAGCACCGGCAACTCCCGCACTAATTTTTTGATCGCCTCCAGGCAAGCTCGCCCGTCGCCCCGGTTCTGAATCGAAAACACCACCGACGAGGCCAGGTACTCGAAGCCCGTCCGGGCGCTGACGGGGGCGTGCGACGGCGAACTGCCGTGCAGCGACAAGCAAAAAATGGCCCGCAGCCGGGCTTGGGGCACAAACCGCTCCGGCGCGTGGGTGAGCAGGCTGAGGAAATACTTGGAATCGCCCTGCTGCTGAAGTTGGTCAGGCGACAACTGCGGGGTCAGCAGGGGCAGGGCCGGTGCGCGCAGGCGCAGGGTGGGGTAGAAGCCGTGGGCCAGGGTCGGGTCGGCAAGGGGCACGAAGCAGAAATCGTCGGTTAGCACCGAACCGCCCCGGAGCAGCCAGGTGGCCGTGGTCGTGGACTTGCCGCTGTTCTGCTTGCCGGGAATCAGGGCGAACCGCTCGCCGTGACCCACCACGCCCGCGTGCAGAGCCGCGTAGCCCAGGGGCGTGAGCAGCTTCATTACCAAATTCAGGAAGGGGTAGCTGAACGTGAACACGTCGTCGTACCGCTCGGGCGTGACGAAAAAATGGGCCGCGTCGGTCGCGGCTGAGTAGCCCAGCGAAAACCCGTCGCCCAGAAACAGCCAGTCGGTCGGCGTTTCCTGCCAGACCACGTCTTGGGACGAAAAGTGGAGCTGCCAGTGCGCCGCACGGGCCAGGCGGTAGGCGGGTTCCTGCCAGTTCAGCGCAACGACCCGCGTCGCCGTAGACCGGGGAACGGCTTCGAGCACGATGCGGCCGGTGAGCAAGCGGAGCACCGCCTCCGGGGCCTGGATGGCAAGAGTGAGAGGGTCGGTCAGGGACCAGAAGCAGACAGCCCCGCTCACTTCGTGTGCGGCCAGCCCAGGTCCGACACGTCGTGGATGGGATCGAGTTTGATGAGGTCGCTCACGTCGTCGAACTTTTGGAGGATGGGGGCCTCGTCGAGGGCCAGGCCCGAGGCCCCGCAAGCCGGGGCCTCCGCCGGTTCGTTCCCCGTCAAAATGCCTTCGGCCAAAAGTTGTTCGGTGAACGCCCGGACTTCCGAAGCCCGCTCCGCGCCGGATTGCGCCTCGACGGCCCGGTACAACGTCTCGGGGGCCAGGCCCGCCCGGAGCGCCCGCAGCACGGCGGGGCCGGAGCCTTTGGCGGTGAAGTACACGCCGGTTTCAAGATTGACGAGCACGATTTCTTCGCCGAAATCTTCTACGTCAAAAAGGGTAGTGTTCAGCAGGGTGGGCATGCGGGGTGGGTTGGAGGGTTTATCGCCGCGGACGGAACGTGGGGCGTAAAGATAAAAAATAGTTGCGAACGGGGCACTCACCGGTGTGCGTACCGCGAGGCGGGAATGCCTACCTTCGCCCCATGCGCATCCCCGAAGAAACCGTCCGGCTCATCCAGCAAACCGCCGACATCGTCGACGTGGTGGGCGATTACGTGTCGTTGAAAAAGCGGGGCGTCAACCTGATCGCCTGCTGCCCGTTTCACAACGAAAAAACGCCCTCGTTCAACGTCAACCCCGTCCGGGGCATCTACAAGTGCTTCGGCTGCGGCAAGGCGGGCGATTCGGTGAAGTTCGTCATGGACATCGAGGGCATCGGGTTCCCCGAAGCCCTCCGGCACCTGGCCAAAAAGTACGGCATCGACATCCCCGAAACGCAGCAGACGCCCGAGGACGTGGCTGCGCAGAACGAGCGCGAAAGCCTCTACATCGCCCTCAACCACGCCAAGAATTTCTACCAGCAGCAACTCACCGGCACCGACGAAGGCCGCAGCATCGGCCTGAGCTACTTCAAGGAGCGGGGGTTCAACGACAAAACCATCCAGACGTTTGAACTCGGCTACAGCCCCGACGCCTGGGACGGCTTCACGAAGGCCGCGCTGAAGGCCGGGTACAACCTCGAAATTCTCGAAAAAGCGGGCCTCAGCATCCGCCGCGACCTCGACGGGCGGCCCGAGGCCCGCGTGTTCGACCGCTTCCGGGCGCGGGTGATTTTCCCGATTCACAACCTGTCGGGCAAGGTCATCGCCTTCGGAGCCAGGATTCTGAAGGCGGACAAAAACCAGCCGAAGTACCTCAACTCGCCCGAGACCGAGGTGTACCACAAGTCGAACGTGCTGTACGGCATTTTTCAGGCGAAGAATGCCATCCGCGCCGAGGAAGTGGCCTACCTCGTCGAAGGCTACACCGACGTGATTTCGCTCCACCAGGCGGGCATCCAGAACGTGGTGGCCTCGTCGGGCACCTCGCTCACGGTGGAGCAAATCCGACTCGTCGGGCGGTTTTCCCAGAATGTTACCGTGCTCTACGACGGCGACGCGGCGGGCGTCAAAGCCTCGCTGCGGGGGATGGATTTGATTCTGGAAGAAGGCCTGAACGTAAAACTCTGCCTCTTCCCCGACGGCGACGACCCCGACAGCTACGTGCGCAAAATCGGCGGGGAGGCGTTCAAAGCCTACGTTCGCCAGCACGCCGTGGACTTCATCACCTTCAAAGCCCAACTTTCGCTCGAAGAAGCCGGGGCCGACCCCTTCAAGCGGGCCGAGGTGATCAAAGACATGGTCAGCAGCATCGCCAAAATCCCCGACGCCATCAAGCGGCAGGTGTTTTTCCAGAAAACCGCCCAGATGATGGGCATCGACGAAGCCGTGCTGATCGCCGAAGCGAACCGGCGGTATTTAAGTGAGAAGAAGAGCGGTCCGCCGCGCGGCAGAGAGCAGAGAGCGGAGAGCAGGGTAGGAGCCGCACCGCCGCTGGACTTGCCGGAGGGCGTTGGCTTGCCGAGTGATGACACCCAAGAAAATGCTCAACCGAAAACTGAAAACCGTGCGACGGACCGCCGAAAACCGGAAACCCGAACCCCGCTCAGCCGCCACGAAGAAGAATTTTGCCGCCTGCTGGTCTGCTACGGCACCCACGAACTCGAACCGGGCGTGACCTTGGCCCAGTACCTGCTGGGTGAAATCGGCGGGATGGAATTTGAAACGCCCGTGTACCGGGCCATTGTCACCATCGCCCGCGACGCTTCCGCCCGCGACGAAGTGCCCGACGCCCAGGACTACCTCATGCACCCCGACGACGACGTTCGCTCGGAATGCATCGGCCTCGTCACCCAGCGCTACAGCCTGAGCGACAATTGGAAGAGCCTCCACGACATCCACATTCCCGACGAGCGCGAACTCCTTGACCGGATGGCCTTCAGCAACCTACTCCGCCTGAAAAAAGCCTTCAACGAGCAGCGGATGGAGGTCGTGAAAACGGCCCTCGCCCAAGCCACCGAAGCCGCCGAGCAGGATCGCCTGCTGGGGCAGTTCATGGAAATGAAGCGCATCGACAGGGCTTTGGCGGGCGAGCTGGGGATTGTCGTGAAGCGGTAGGTTTTTATTTTATCCGGGAATTTTTCAACTTTTCGGAAAAATCAAACGCCTCCAACCCATGCGCACCATCCAAACCTGGCTCGACGAATACGGCGAGAGCCACCAGAACCCCACCAACAAGCTCGTCCACTGGATCTGCGTCCCAACGATTTTCTTTTCCATCACCGGGCTGCTCTACGCCATCAAACTGCCCGTCGAACTCTGGGCGGGCTACCCGCTCAACGTGGCGCACATCGTGCTGGGTCTGGTGCTGATTTACTACCTGCGGCTCTCGGTGCCACTGGCGCTGGGGATGGCCCTGTTTGCGGGGGTCTGCTTCTGGCTGGCGAGCCTCATCGAAGCCTCCGGCCTCAACCTGCCCCTCACCTGTGTGGTGCTGTTCGTCCTGGCCTGGATCGGACAGTTCTGGGGCCACAAAGTCGAGGGCAAAAAACCGTCGTTTCTGAAAGACGTGCAATTTCTGATGATCGGCCCAGCCTGGCTGATGAGCTTCATTTACCGGAGGCTGGGAATCAGGTACTGAGTTCAGGGTTTAGCGTGTAGAGTTTAGGGTTTTGCATGAAGAACAATTCTAACCCCTAAACTCAGGACTCTAAACTTATTTTCTACCTCCTGTCCCATTCCTGCACCACAACGCCCGCCGCTGCCGTGATTGGCGGCGGTTTTTTCATTCCTTGACCAACTTCAACCGATGTTTCTCCTTTTCCTCGGCGTCGTCCTGCTCGTGGCGGGCTTCGCCATTAACACCCCTGCTTTCGCCTTCAACCGCTTCGCCCGGCCCCTGAAAGTCGTCGGCGTCGTGCTCCTGGCCTTGGGGCTGCTCAGCGCCAGCATCCGGCAGATCGACGCCGGGCGCGTGGGCGTGCAAAAACTCTTCGGTCGCGTGCGCGGCGACGTGTTGCAGGCGGGCCTCAACCTCGTCAATCCGCTGGTGACCGTGACCGAATTCGACGTCCGGACGCAGAATTACACCATGTCGGCCAACTACGACGAGGGCGAGAAAAAAGGCGACGACGCCATCCGCGTGCTCACTGCCGACGGTCTCTCGGTCGTCATCGACCTGACGGTGCTCTACCGCGTAGTGCCTTCAGAAGCGCCGAAGGTGCTCCAGCAAATCGGCACGGATTACGTGGACAAAATCGTGCGGCCCATCTCGCGCACCCGAATCCGCGACAACGCCGTGTACTACGACGCCGTGGCGCTCTACTCAAGTAAGCGGGATGAGTTTCAGAACCGCATCATGCGCGCCATCGAGGCCGATTTCCGCAAGCGGGGCCTCGTGCTGGAGCAGTTGCTGATTCGCAACATCGACCTGCCCGCCTCGGTCAAGCAGACCATCGAATCGAAAATCAACGCCGAGCAGGAATCTCAGAAAATGCAGTTCGTGCTGGCCAAAGAACGCCAAGAGGCCGACCGCAAGCGGGTTGAGGCCCAGGGCATCGCCGATTACCAGCGCATCATCTCAACCGGCCTGAGCGAGCAGCAGTTGCAGTACGAGGCCATCAAGGCCCAGCGCGAACTGGCCGCTTCGCCCAACGCCAAAGTCATCGTGATGGGCAGCCGGGGCAATACGCCGCTGATTTTGGGAAATCAGTGAGCCGTCGGGTTTAGGGTTTAGCGTGTTTTCTGAACTCTGAACGCTAAACTCTAAACTTGACATTACTCGCCCAGCGAATTGTAAAACCGCACCAGTTCGGCGATGGGTTTTTCCTCGTGTTTGTACCAGTTGACACGGTTCACGAAAAATTCCACTTCGGGGCGGTGGTCGTCGAGCAGGTAGTAAAGCTGATCGAGGCGACCTCGGTAAGGGATGATGTCGCCCTCGGGATAAGCCAGAAAGTAGTCGTTGCTCCCCTGGCCAATAAGCCGACGGAGGAGCGTCGAACGCTGCGTCCGTTCGCGGGCCAGCAGTTGGACCCGACCATCCACGACGAGTTCAAAGTAAGTAGGCAGCGCAACACCTCTCCGATAACTGAAAGGCCTCGTGACGAAAGTGCGGTGGCGACCTTCATGCGTGTCGAAAACCGAAAAGGCAGCCACCTTTTGGGCCGGCAAAGTTTGGATGCCACCGTTGTCGCTCAGTTCGAGCAACCCCAGGTCGGGGTTATACTGCAACGTGCCCGTTTGCCAGGCACCAGAGCTGAACGTAACCTGCCCCGCCGACCACTTGGAGCCGGTTGGTTGAGCATGTGTGAATGTGAAGCCTGCCAGAATGATGCTTAGGAGGAGAAGCGTTTTCACAAGAGAGATTGGGATGCGGGGTTGATTGAAATTTGCATGCAAATGTTCAAAAAAATAAGACTTAAGTGCAATTATAAATCAATAAAAATGGCCGGATTTTGCTTCCGGCCATTTAAGTAGGTGTTGGGCACTTCGGTTTTTACAGACCTTCAATATTGCCTTTGCGGGCGGCTTCCTTCAATTCTTCGTTGGCCATGATGGCAATTTCAACGCGGCGGTTTCTCTCCCGGCCTACTTCAGCCCCATTGTCGTCTACGGGTTTCAATTCACCAAAGCCACCGGTTTTCATGCGGTCACGTTTCACGTTGTGTTTGCGGAGGTATTTAGCCACAGCCTCGGCCCGGCGCTCCGAGAGGCGCTGGTTGTACTCTTCGGTACCGGTAGCGTCGGTATGGCCTTCGACCAGAATCACCGTGTCGTCGTATTTGTTGAGGGTTGTGGCCATCTCATCGAGGCTCTTGGCGGTTTGGGCCTTGATCTTGTCGGAGTCGTAATCGAACAAAATTCCCGATTTGAACGTGATTTTTATGCCTTCACCCACCCGCTCAACGGTGGCGTTGGGGAGGTCTTTCTGTAGCTCCCGGGCCTGTTTATCCATGTACCGACCAATCAAAGCCCCGGCAGCACCGCCTACAGCCGAGCCAATTAATACACCTACAGCGGTATTGCCATAGCCTTTACCAATGTACGCGCCTGCGGCGGCTCCGGCTCCAATGCCAATGAGGGCACCTTTTTTCTCGCGTGACCAGCTCTTGCAGGAAACCGCGCCGCCCAGCACACTCAGGCTCAGTAAAACAGCAGTACAGTTGCGGGCGGCGGATTTTCTGAGCACAATTGAAGTTTTCATGCGAAAAGGATGAAGTGTTGTGGCAAAATTGGATAGAAAAATGGTGCCATACTTCGGCAGAATCGCTGCTACGACGGTACAGTTTCTAGGATAAATGGTATGATTATCAATCATCTAATTGATGGCTTGGCAGCCGCTAAGTACCACCCTACTTCCATCCATGAAATCAAAGCAAAGCCTTTAAAAAATGTAGATATTATTCTACATGTTGCTCCATAAGTGCGGCGGATGAGTGGCTCTGCCTGGCTACACAGCGTAATTTTTGGGAAGAAATAGATTGCTAAACGTCTGATTCTAATAAGGTTGTTTGAAAACATTAGTTTTCGGTACCTTTGTTAGCTGCCTGCGGGACAGTATTCGCAAAAGGAGCAGTGCCATTTTTCTGAAATCCCTAAATCAAGCAACTCATGAAACTTCATCGCATTGGTCTGACGGCCGCCTGCCTGATTGGTACCATCAACCTGGCACTGGCCCAGCAGGCCAGCCAGGCTCGCAAAGATTCAATTGCCGAATCGACGATCACCCGCCTCGACAAAAACTCGGGATATGCTCCCCGCCGCGACACCATGAAGGCAGGTGAGCACACGTACCGTGAACGGACGAGAATTGTGCGCAAAAACGGACGCGATTCGGTTATCGTGAGCGAACGCGACTACGCTTACAAGCCCGATCCCAACGCCACCTCCAACAAACCCGTGGTGCCGGTCTCAACGCCCGATGGCTACGACGTGCGCTCGCAGGCCCGGCAGGAACTCGTGGACCGGATTAACGTGGTGGTGACCCAACTCGACGACGAGATTGGCATGATCAGCAACCTGCGCTCGTCGGGCACGAAGGCTCCGGTCAACAACTGGAAATCGCGTCGGGATCGACTCAGCAGCTACCGCTCGAAGCTCAATGGCATCGCCCAGCGGGTGCCCAACAGCAACGCCGGAGATTTTAAGCGCTACAATTCCCAGGCTACTTCGCTCATGCGCGAAGCCCGCGCCGCCATCACGGGGGGCAACTCGCGAAACATGTAAGCAACCGACTCCCAACGAAAAACGCCCCGGCGATCTGGCCGGGGCGTTTTTCGTTGGGAGTCGGTTCAACGGCCTCACCTTCCGCCCGGTTCGCGGCGGTGGTAGTAGGCGGTTGGCTCCAGCGAGTTGTAGAACGTAATCGCTTCAGGAACGGTCAGGGTGGGGTGCTGCCAGGCAAACTGCCTGACTTCATCGTGACGGTCGGGTAGGACTTTCAACAGCCCCGGCAGTGAGCACCGGAAGGGCACGATGCGGTTGGTGGACAAATACCCGAGGTAAAAGCCAGCGGTGGGCGGGTCGAACCAATCGCGGCGGAGCGGGGCCGACCGGGGGTCGGTTTGTCGCCATCCCACCGTACCCGCCGGTGGATGGTAGAGCAGCACCACCCGCGGGCCGGTTTCCAGCACCTCAAAAAGCAACATGGTTTGGTCGCAGGGAGCCGAAATGTAGTGAGAACGTAGTTGCAGGGCAATCTGCTCGGACAGCGGCGAGCGGCCCGGCTGGCTGAAGGCACCGAACCGCTGATGGAAGGCCTGCGGGCCTTCCAGACCAACGTACTTGACGTGCACCGCCGGCAAACTACGCACATCCTGGGGTGGCCATTTCAGCAACACCCGGTTGCCGGGCAAATCTACCTGCACTTGACCCCGCAGGGTGTCGTCGTTGTGGAGAATCACGATGCCTTCGCTCCAAAGTTGGGGCGGCTGGGCGGACACGGGCCGGGGGCCGACGAGGAGCGGAAAAAGCAGCCAGAATAGCCGATGCATGGGCGGAAAACAAAAACAGTTTCACCAAAGCTGCGAAACCGTCTTTGTTTTTCAAGGCAGGTCCACCGTTAAATTTTGCAAAATCGCGTGCCCCATTTTATCGCGCTTGGTGGTTAAGTAACGCTCGTTGTAGGGGTTGGGCAACACCTCGATGGGCACCGTATCGACCACCTCGATGCCGTAGCCGAGCAAGCCCGCGCGTTTTTTGGGGTTGTTGGAAATCAGTTTCATTTTCGTCACGCCCAAATCGCGCAAGATCTGCGCGCCGACGCCGTAGTCGCGGGCGTCCATGGGCAGGCCCAGTTCGAGGTTGGCCTCCACGGTATCGCGGCCCATTTCCTGGAGCTTGTAGGCTTTGAGTTTGTTGATCAGCCCGATGCCGCGGCCTTCCTGAAACATGTACAGCACCACGCCCTTACCGGCCTCCTCCACCATCTCCATGGCCCGGTGCAATTGTCCGCCGCAGTCGCAGCGGCAGGAGCCGAAGATGTCGCCCGTCACGCAGGAGGAGTGCACGCGCACCAGCACGGGTTCGTCGCGCTCCCAGGAGCCTTTCGTCAGAGCCAGGTGGGTGTCGCCGGTCTGGGTATTGGAGTAAGCGATGAGGTCGAAATGGCCCCACGTGGTGGGCATGTCCACGCCGATTTCGCGCTTGATCAGCGATTCGGTGCGGAGGCGGTATTCCACCAAATCCTTGATGCTGACCAGTTTCATGTCGAAGCGGTCGGCCAGACGGCGCAGTTCGGGCAGGCGGGCCATGGTGCCGTCTTCGTTCATGACCTCGATGAGCACCCCGGCGGGTTTGAAGCCCGCCAGCCGGGCAAAGTCCACCGCCGCTTCGGTGTGGCCCGTGCGGCGCAGCACACCGTCGCGCTTGGCGCGGAGCGGGAAAATGTGACCGGGGCGGCCCAGATCGGTGGGTTGCGTGGCGGGTTCGACGAGGGCTTGGATGGTTTTGGCCCGGTCGGAGGCCGAAATGCCCGTGGTGCAGCCGTGGCCGAGCAAATCGACCGATACGGTGAACGGGGTGGTGTGGAGCGACGTATTTTCGTTCTGGCCCACCATCATGTGCAGGCCGAGTTCTTCGCAGCGTTCTTCGGTGAGCGGAACGCAGAGCAGGCCGCGTCCTTCTTTGGTCATGAAGTTGACCACTTCGGGGGTGATCACCTCAGCGGCGCAAATCATGTCGCCTTCGTTTTCACGGTCTTCGTCGTCGACGACGAGAATGATTTTGCCCCGGCGGACGTCTTCGATGGCGTCTTCAATGCGGTCAAGGCGAAGGATGGAAGCGTCTTCCATAAGAAAAACGGGAGTCGGTTACAGTCCCAAACCGGGCGGCGGGCAAAAGGTTCCGGGGCGAAAAAGTTGGCAAAGTTCGCCTCTGATTTCGTATTTTGCCAAAGTTTACCGGTTATGGGCCTTTTTTCGTTTTTAGCACGAAACCTGTGAAATGCCCTCTGGCCGGTCCTCTCTCCTCACCATGAAGTGCCCACCAGTACGAATTACTCGTTCTTTCTTGAAAACACCGATTTTGTGGGCCTGCGGCTGGCTGTTGCTGAAGACTGGTCCGCTGTTGGCGCAGACGTGCCCGCCGCGGGTTCCGCTTGACGCGGAGGGACGTTTCAACTTGTCGACCAGCCGGGTGTGCGTCGGGACTAACGTGCAGATTATCAATCAGGATCCTGCGCTGGCTAGTGTCAGATATTTTTTCAATTACCAGGGAGGCAACGACTACAAACGCTACAGCAATATTCCCAGCACGGCCCGCGACACCACGTACGGTAGGCCAGGCACCTATGTAGTTATTCAGTTGGGAAGTAAAGGCGGCACCGCATCATTTTACTGCCAGACCATCGAAGTCCTGCCCAACGCTCGGCCCACCAACTTCTCCTGGGTCTCGTGCAACCCCAACGAACTCACGCTGACCATCCGAAACGACCCGGCGTTTAAGTTCGATTACTACGAAGTGATTTGGGACGCGGGCGAGGCGGGGGCCGTGGCGCAAATCCTTAGGCCTGGAGAAACGCAGACTCGTTCGTATCCCAATTCGCTATCCCGGCAGATACGCATCACCGGACGGTACAACAACCTGGCGTGTTCGGCTTCTTCGGACGTGCAGGTATCCCCATCAGGGCCACCGGCCACCACGCCCCGCATCACCCGCCTGGAGGTGATCGATGCGGCCACGGCCCGGCTTGAATTCGACGTCCAGGGTGCGACAGTAGACATTTTCAAAAAGGAAGGAGGAAGCGGAACCTACACGCGCGACGTAGCGGGAGTAAACGGGCCTTTCCGAAACCTGACCAATCTTGACAACGCGACTAAACAATTCTGCTTCCAGGTCCGGAACACGGGTTCATCCTGTGTGGGGGGGCCTCCGCCTTTGAGTTCGGAAGAACTCTGCACCATTCCCCTGACGGCCACCGCCCAGAACCAGCAGAACATGGTGAGTTGGACCGCCCACCCCGCACCCCGGACGGGCGTGACTTTCGGCGGCTACGCCCTGACCCGCAACGGCACGCCCCGGCAGCAGTACCCCGCCATCGGCAGCACGACGTACACCGACACCCAGGTCGACTGCGGGCGGCAGTATTCCTACCAGGTAACGGCTACCATAAGGGCTGGGGCCAACGTGATGACGTCCGTATCGCAGTCGGTACCGGTCGTGGCCATCAACAGCACCCCGCCGCCGCCCATCACCGACGTGGTGGCCAGCGTGACGGCCCCCAACCAGGTTGAGCTTCGGTGGGTGATACCGCCCGCCTCGGCGGTCAGCCGCCTGTTCACCATCAGCCGGGCCGTCAACGGCAGCAGCGACTTCGTCCGGGTAGGCGACAACACCGACCCGGTGTTTGTCGATCAGGTGAACGCTTCGGCCAACTCGTACTGCTACCGCATCAGCTACCAGGATTTGTGCTCCAACAACGCCACGCCCTCCGAGTCGGCCTGCACGGTGCAGCTCCAGCGGCAGGGCGAAAGCCTGGGCTGGTCGTCCGAACTGCCCTTTACCAGCGGCTTCGGTACCCTGCGCGACTACACCGTCGAACTGCTCGACAACAACAACGCGGCCACGCTCCTGAGCAATGCGGGGTCGCAGACGAGCTTTCAACTCGACCTAACCAGCGCCGCTTCCCAGCAACTCCGCTACCGGATACGGGCCACGTCCAACCGGGGCATCCAAAGTTACTCCAACGTCGTTTCGCTCACCCTGGCCATGCGGCTCTTCGTACCCGACGCGTTTTCACCCAACGGCGACAGCATCAACGACACGTTTTCGGTGCAGGGCATTTTCATCAAATCCTTCAAAATGACCGTCTTCAACCGGTGGGGCGTGCCATTGTTTCGCACGGATGCCGCCGAGCCGGGCTGGGATGGCACCTTCAACGGCCAGCCCGCCGACGCCGGGTCGTACAGCTACACCATCCAGGCGGAAGATTTCCGGGGAGAAAGCTTCGTGAAACGGGGGTCTTTTCTGCTCCTGCGCTGAACCGTTTGGCAGGTTTTTCGGGTTTTCCTGCCACGCTTCCTGCCGCAACCTCCGGTTTCCAATGGGGAAGCCCTACTTTTGTGACCCGTTTTTCGTTGAAAAACCGGGCTTGTGGGCCAGGAAGTACTCCTCCTAATCACGATTTCTTATGTTTGGAATGAGCGGAATGCCGGGTTTACTGGGGAAGATGAAAGAACTCCAGGACCGGATGAAAGAAGCCCAGGAAAGCTTGGTGCACCTGACGGCCAGCGGCGAGGCCGGTGCCGGGCTGGTTAAGGCCACGGTCAACGGGCGCAAGCAACTCGTCCGGATCGACATTGACCCTGATTTGATGAAACCCGAAGACCGCGAAATGCTCCAGGACTTGGTGGTGGCCGCCACCAACAAAGCCCTCGACGCGGTGGACGAGCAGGTGAAAACCCGCCTCAGTCAGGCCACCGAGGGGTTAATTCCCAACATTCCCGGTTTTGACCTGGGGAACATGATGAAATGAGTTGGCAATTGGCAAGTGGCAGTTGGCAAAAATGGGCTGGCTGTCGTGCCAATCCCCAACTGCCAACTGCCAACGGAATGCGTACTGCCATCGTCATCCTGAATTACAACGGTCGGGAGCACCTGCGGAGGTTTCTGCCGTCGGTGCTGCGCCATTCAGCCGGGGCGGCGGTGTACGTGGCCGACAACGGCTCGACCGACGATTCGCTGGGATGTCTGCGTACGGAATTTTCGGAGGTTCGGATCATCGAATTGGGTCGCAACCGTGGCTTTGCGGCGGGTTACAACGAGGCCCTGGCCCAGGTGGAGGCTACCTACTACGTCATTCTGAACTCCGACGTGGAAGTGACGGCCAACTGGCTGGAGGCTCCGCTGGCTCTGCTCGATGGGCATCCGGGCATCGCCGCCTGCCAGCCCAAACTGCTCGATCATCATCAGCGTACCCAGTTTGAATACGCCGGTGCCGCCGGGGGGTACCTCGATTACCTGGGGTATCCGTTCTGCCGGGGGCGCTTGTTTCAGACCCTCGAAACCGACCAGGGCCAGTACGACGACCACCGCCCGGTGTTCTGGGCCACGGGGGCTTGCCTGTTCGTCCGGTCGGCGGCGTTTCACGCCGTGGGGGGCTTCGATGGGGATTTTTTCGCCCACATGGAAGAAGTAGACCTCTGCTGGCGGCTCTGGAATCGGGGCTACGAGGTTTGGTACTGCGGCGAGTCGGCTGTGTATCACGTGGGCGGCGGTACCCTGCACAAGACCGACCCGCACAAGGCGTTTCTCAATTTTCGCAACGGGCTGGCCCTGCTTTACAAAAATCACCCCGCCGAGAACCTCTACCGCAACCTGCTCATCCGGCTGGTACTCGACGGCGTAGCCGGGTTGAAATTTCTGCTTGTCAACGATCCGCGTGAATGCTGGGCAGTGGTACGGGCACACGGTAATTTTTACCGGCATTTCCGCCACTGGCACCGCAAGCGCCGCGACATTCAGGCTAACGCTACCCACGCCGAGCGCGGGTACCTTTACCCGGAAAGCCTTGTTAAGGCGTATTTTCTGAACGGAAAGCGCACGTTTCCCGAACTTAACTGGCGGCTTCGGGAGCCACAGTCTAGTGCCGTGGAAACGCTGTAGTGGGAACGGCTGAGTGCCAATGCGTGGCGGGGGTGAGCCATTCTCACAACTCCCACACCGTCGGGTGATTGTGCCGACGCAGGTGCTTGTGCAGGTTCATCCAGAAAGCCATGAAGAGGTAGAGAATGATGGGCGACCCCATCGTCAGGAAAGACGCGTAGATAAAGTACAATCGGACGCTGCTGGCCGAAAACCGGAGCCGTTCGCCCAACCAGGAGCAAACGCCGAATGCTTGATTTTCAATTAAATACCTGAATCTGTTCATGCGTTTAGCGGATTATGGCTTTGTCTGAAGGCGTAAAAAATACAGCATATTCACCGTTGAAAAATTTTGTACCAGCAAAAATTAGGAAATTTTCTTCGGCTGGAACAGTTTTCGTGCCTACATTTACCCATGTTTCTTTTCAGTAACTTTCCTTTTTATGCAAACAGGTACAGTAAAATTCTTCAACGAAAGCAAGGGGTTTGGCTTTATCGTTGACGATGAAACGGGTCAGGACATTTTCGTGCACGTCACCGGCCTGGGTGGTACCCAGATTCGTCAGAACGACCGGGTGACGTTTGATGTCATCAACGGCAAGAAAGGACTCAACGCCGTGAACGTAAAAAAGGCTGAATAAGGCGCGGTTGTCGCCTCCCTGTGATAAATCCTGGTCTGGTAAAGGCTGGGATTTTTTGTTGCTTTTTCGCCCTGCACCCTGCTAAGAGCCTATGCTCAACGACCGCGCGGCCGCCGCCGCCCCCCAACCCCCTAAAGGGGGCTTTCCTGCCTGGAATTTTGGAGCTACGAAAAGCCCCTTTTAGGATGTTGGGGGTATTTTCGGATAGGCTCTTGGAGAATGGGCCTGTCGCTGCTGATGCCAAGGCCACTCCTAAGCAGGGTGCACAGGGAAACTTTACGACAACCAGCCTTTCACATCCTCCAGGCTTGGCATCTTTAAATCCAGTTTCAGCTTTTTCCGCGCGCCGCCGAGGTCGTTGAACAATTTGTTTGGATTGGCCGCTTTCAACTGCCCCACGGTCAGAAAACCGAGGTGTTGTACCACGGGCACCCACTCGGTGGGGAGGCCCGCCGCGCTGAAATCGGTATCGGTCAGGGCGTGCGTTTCGATCACGGCTTCAGGACGCATCTGGGGGAAAAACAGGACGTCCTGAATGCTCGGCTGGTTAGTCATGATCATCGTCAGGCGGTCGATGCCGATGCCAATGCCCGCCGTGGGCGGCATGCCATATTCCAGGGCACGCAGGAAATCCTCGTCCATCGCCATGGCCTCTTCGTCGCCGCGTTCGGCCAGGCGGAGTTGGTCTTCAAATCGTTCGCGCTGGTCGATGGGATCGTTCAACTCCGAGTAGGCGTTGCAGATTTCCTTGCCGTTGCAGATGGCCTCAAAACGCTCCACCAAGCCCGGCTTCGAGCGATGTTTTTTGGTCAGCGGCGACATTTCCACCGGGTAATCGGTGATGAAGGTGGGCTGAATCAATTGACCTTCCACTTTCTCGCCAAAAATCTCGTCGATGAGTTTCGATTTGCCCATCGTCTCGTCGGTTTCAACGCCGAGGTCGGCGGCGGTTTCGCGGAGTTGGGCTTCGTCCATGGCCGAAATGTCAACGCCTGTGTACTCACGGATGGCCTCAAACATGGTGTAGCGCTTCCAGGGCCGCTTGAAGTCGATGATGTGCTCGCCCACGGGCACCTGCGTGGTGCCGTGCAGGTCCACGGCGACTTTTTCCAGCATTTCCTCCGTGGTGTCCATCATCCAGCGGTAGTCTTTGTAGGCTACGTAAAATTCCACCTGCGTAAACTCCGGGTTGTGGGTGCGATCCATGCCCTCGTTGCGGAAGTCCTTGGCAAATTCAAACACGCCGTCGAACCCCCCGACAATGAGGCGCTTGAGGTACAATTCGTTGGCGATGCGCAGGTAAAGCGGCGTGTCGAGGGCGTTGTGGTGGGTTTTGAAGGGCCGCGCCGCCGCCCCGCCGTGGATGGGCTGGAGGATGGGCGTTTCCACTTCAAGGTACCCCTTGCTGCTCAGGTAATGCCGCATTGAATTGACCAACTGGCTCCGCTTAACGAACACGTCGCGCACCTGCGGGTTCACTATCAGGTCCACGTACCGTTGACGGTAGCGTTGTTCAGGGTCAGTGAAGGCGTCGTACACCTTCCCGTCGGCTTCCTTGACCACGGGCAGGGGACGTAGCGCTTTGGTCAGGACGTTGAACTCCTGCACATGGACGCTCAGTTCTCCCAGTTGGGTAACAAACACAAAACCCCGCACGCCGATGATGTCGCCGATGTCAAGGAGTTTTTTGAAAACTGTGTTGTAAAGCGTTTTGTCCTCGCCGGGGCACACATCATCGCGGCGGAAATACAATTGGATGCGCCCCGTGCTGTCCTGCAACTCCGCAAACGAAGCGTTGCCCATGATCCGGAAACTCATCAGCCGCCCGGCCAGTGAAACCTGTTTCTGAAGAGCACCTTCGGGGTTTTGCTCGTACAACTGACGGATGGTCTCGGCGTGGTGACTGACTTCAAACGATTCCGCCGGGTACGGGTCAATGCCCAGACGCATCAATTCCTCGCGCTTGTGGCGTCGATTAAGCTCCTGGTCGCTCAGATGGGTTTGCATGAAGCGGTTGGGTTCAGGGTTTAGAGTTTAGAATATCACAACGCTAAACCCTAAACCGACGTAAAAGCCGCAAAACTACGACAAAATGAAAAAAGGGCCGAACCGCGACCGGTCGACCCCTTTTTGCTTAAACACCTAAACAGTAAAAAATCTATTGCACCAAATGGCTGATGGCCCCAAAACTAACCGGTTTCTCCAGAAACGCCTCCGCACCCGCTGCCAGCGCTTTGTCTTTCAGGTTGTTCATAGCGCTCATCATCACAACCCGAACGCCCCGTTCCTGTTGGCGAATGGCCTCAATTTGATCGAGTCCAATGCCGTCGGGCAAGTTGTTGTCCAGTAAAATCAAGTCCGGGTGAGCTTGAGCTACTTTGGCCAATCCTTCCCTCAAGGTGAGCGCGTAATCAACCCGCGCATTTCTTTTTCGGAGAAAGGCTCCCAGCAACAGGCATAGCTCCTCCTCGTCGTCGATAATCAGCACCCGTTTTGTCGCATTCATGTTAAGGTGGTAGACATTCTCCTTTTATAAAGTATATTATCCACAAAAGAAGCGTGCCAGGTGCATTCGCTTGCCGACGATTGAACCACACCGGGTCAACCCCAGGTTATTCCCCAGGTTGGGGCTTTGTTTCTACATCACGCGCCTTCACCCCTTTCGATAATGAGTATACGGCGATGGAACACGTTTTTTCCAACCGGTTCCCGCATCGTCCACATGTCAACCTTAAAATTACACGATCATGACGAACAACGGTAAAATTTTTCTCGGCATTGTAACGGCTGCCGCTGTGGGTGCCGTAGTTGGTTTGCTCTTTGCTCCTGAAGAAGGGGGCAAAACCCGCGATAAACTTCGTAAAGGTACCAATGACCTGGCCGACGAATTGCTCAACGCCCTTAACCGCGGTAAACAGCAGTACGAAGACATCAAGGATCAGGTGAAAAGCAAAGCGGATGAACTCCGGGGCCGGGCCGAGGCGAAATACGACGACATGAAGGATAAGGCCAACGACCTGCAGGACAAAGCCGAGGGTGAGTACTACGCCGCCAAAGGCAAAGCAAAGGAACAACAGTACTGATTTCAAATCCTGGACTGCTTCTTTGCTCTAAAAACCTATAAGGCAACCCCTTATAGGTTTTTTTAAACCGTTTCACTTTTCTCGTCGATGCCATCATGGAACTTCAGGAAGTAAAAGAGAGAGCCGACAACATCTTCGACCACGTCAAGGAATACATCGAAGCCCGGTACAATCTAGTGGTTTTGGAGACCTCCAACAAGGTAACCGATATTCTGTCGTCCATCGCTGTAGCGGTGGTAGTTGGTCTAGTCGGGTTGTTTGTGTTGTTGTTCCTGAGTCTGGCGGCGGCGTGGTGGATCGGCGAAAGCACCGATAGCCCGGCGTTGGGATTCCTGCTCGTTGCCGTTTTTTACGCTGCTCTAGCGGGCATTCTCTACGCCATCCGAACGAAATTCATTAAGTTGCCCGTACTCAACGCCCTCATTCGGAAATTCTACTACGATGGAACCAAAAATTGAATCGATTGAAGACTTGCAAGCAGAACGAGCGCGTCTGAAAAACCAGGTTCAACTGGCCCAAACGCACATCCGAAGCGACCTGGGACTCAATAGTTCCACGCCAAAGTCGGGCATTGTACGCACAGCACGCTTGATGAGTACGTTCATGCCCGACCGCAAACGCAAAAAAACCATGGTCGATGTGGGGCTGGCCTTGGTTGTGGATCGGATACTGGTAAAAAGTAAACTGGTGACTGGTGCAGCTTGGCCGGTACGCATCGCCGTGCCGTTTTTAATTAAAAACCTGACCAGCAATTTGCTGCATTCGCCGAAAGCCCATGAATTAGCCGTAAAAGCACTGACATGGGTGAAGGAAAAGACGGACGACCCCGTTGACAAACCCCGTGTCGAGCTGCTGGAGGGCCGGGATTACCGGCGGGTTTAGGGCAATCGAAGGTAGAATAGGAAGCCCCCAATCGCGTTGCGCGATTGGGGGCTTTTTTCTTTGCCCGTTCAGCCCCGAGCCGGGATGCTCGCCGTTTGGAGCCAGAACTTGCCCAGCGACCCCACCACGTCAATCAGTTCTTCAAAGCGTGCTGGCTTCGTGATGAAGCAATTCGCGCCCGCGATGTACGTTTTAAAGATTTCTTCTTCTGATTTGGTGGTCGTCAGGATGATGACCGAGATGCTTTTCAGGTTGGGGTGCATCTTGATTTCGCGGAGAGCTTCCCGACCGTCCTTGCGAGGCATGTTCAAGTCGAGCAGAATGATGCCAGGCACCGTATGGGCCGAATCCTGATAATTGCCCTGACGGAGCAGGTAGTCCATCAATTCAACCCCATCCTCCACAACGTGCAGTGGGTTGGGAAAACGGCAATCCTTAAACGCTGATTGGATCAGGTACCGGTCGTCGGCATCGTCGTCGGCAAGTAAAATAGGAACGGATGCGTCGCTCATGCGTAGCGGAAGTAAAAACAGAAGGACTCGACATCATCCAACTTCTTCCGGTTGCAGAACCGGGGTCGCTGGCAAATAAATGATAAATGTGGCACCTTCGCCCGGGGTGCTTTGGGCTTCGATAAAACCTTGGTGATTGGCCACAACCCGTTTGCAAACCGCCAGGCCAATGCCCGTGCCGGTGTATTCAAAACGGCCGTGCAGACGCTGAAAGATTACAAAAATTTTTTCAGCGTACTGAGGCTCGAAGCCAATGCCGTTGTCGCTGACGGCAATCCGGTGGTAGGAGAGTTCGCGCCGACGGCCCAAAGCCTGCGGCACCTGTGTACCTTTGACCAACTGGGTCGTTACCCGGATGACCGGTGTCAGGTCCGTTCGGCTGAACTTCAACGCGTTCGAAAACAGATTCTGGAACAGTTGCCGGAGTTGGGTAGGCTGCGCTTCCAGCGTGGGCAATGGCGTTAGTTCAATGGTGGCTTGACGGGTTTGAATGGCCTCGGTTAGGTCGCTGAGTACTTCCTGGACGATCTGATTGAGGTCGGTGGAAACCGGCCTGTCGGTCGGCCGGACCAGCCGCGAAAAACTCAACAAATCGTCGATGAGTCGTTGCATCCGGGCAGCGGAATGCTCGATTTTCTCCACGAGTGTGTGACCTTCCTGGCTCAAGCCCTCGGCGTGACGCATCACGAGTTTGCTGCCGAAGGCCCGAATTTTACGCAGGGGTTCCTGCAAGTCGTGCGAGGCGACGTAGGCAAACTGTTCCAATTCGGCATTTGAGCGATTGAGGGCCTCGATTTTTTGTTCGAGTTCCTTTTGCACTTCAAGGCGTTGCCGAAGTTCCCGATTTAAAAACAAAAAAGACCCGCTGAGCAGGATCAGCGTGATGGCCGCCAGTGTCAGCAGGTAGGTAGGGGTCATTCGGGCAGTGGCAGTTTTGTAGGCGTTGCGTTCGTTCAGTAACCGCAATTCCTCGTTCCGCATGCGGTTGAAGAGCCCCCGAATGCTGTCCATCGTCACGCGACCGCGTTGGAGCATGGTATCGCGTTCGGCTCGCGTACCCAGCCGGGACGTGTCGTAGAGCACGGCACGGCCCATGATTTCGAGTCGACGCGCCATGAGACCGTTCAGTGTATCCATCCGGAGCTGCTGCCGGGGGTTATCGGCGGTCAGGCGGCGCAACGAATCGTAAGAACGCCGGATGAGCGACAGCGACTCGTAGTAAGGTTCAAGGAAATTCCGCGAATGCGTCAGCATGAACCCGCGTTGGCCAGTTTCGGCATCCTTCAGGAGAGAAAGCACCCCGTCAGTCTTGCTGAGCGCCCGATACGTGCGCTCAACTTCACCAGAATACAAGATTAAATCCCGAATACGCTGGTACGAAAGCAGAGACAGCGTCACCAGCACAAACAACGAAGTAAAAAACAGGAACCGGAGGTGGACAACTGGTTTTCTCATGTGATAATCCGCTCAGGGCGCGCAATCCTTGCTGGTGGGGTAAGTAGGTAAATGCGGTTTATCGTTCATGGAGGGCCTCATGGTGGGGTCAATCATCGCAATTTTACCCACATTGTAGACTTTATTCTACAATAATCTCGTTTAGAAGGTGCTCTCTGGATAAAGGCGGAGCATCATCAATAAAAATTTTCAGTAGCGAAGCTATACAACTCCATTCATAAAGCCATTCTTCTCCAAGGGGTTACTACTCGGTTACACGTGCCCATTCGAGCGGGTAGGTTGTAGAAAAATTGTCCCAACCTCGTGTGGCTTTAGAATTGGTATGTAGAAACTTAACCCTAAAAGTGTACCCGGCATGTTGCACCAAACCCAGACCCAAAAGCAGACCTTAAAATTTTCTCCCTTACAGATTCAAATGCTCAACCTGCTTCAGCTTTCCACGCTGGAACTGGAGCAGCGCATCAAAGACGAACTGGAAGAGAACCCGGTGTTGGAAGAGGGAAAAGAAGCCGATGAAGCGACCGCCGATGAGAATGGTGACGATGAGGGCGATTTTGACAACGAACCGGAGGAGGTAGGGCCGACCGCCAGCGAAGATTACCGGGACTGGGATGAATTCTCCGACGACGACATTCCCGATTACAAGACCCGCACCAACAACTACTCCGACGACGATGAGTTTTACAGCGCCCCCGTGGTGCAGATGCAGACCTGGCAGGAGGAACTCAAGGAACAGGTACGGATGCTGGACATAACCGACCGCGAAGAACTCATCGCCGATTTCATCATCGATTCCCTCGACGACGACGGTTTCCTGAAATACGATGCCGACAGCCTGGCCGATGATGTGTCGTTTACCAACAATATTTTCGTTGAAACCAGCGAGGTGGAGGCCGTGTTGCCCATTTTTCGCCGCCTCGACCCGCCCGGCATTGCTTCCCGCGATTTGAAAGAATGCCTCCTGATTCAGCTGGAACGCAAACGCGAGCAGGGCCATGACGTTGACTTGACTATTGCCGTGGTGAAACGTTGCATGAACGAACTGGCCTCGCGCAATTACGAGAAGATCATGCGGGTTATGGAGATTGACCAGGAGCAGTTGAAGGAAGTCATTCACCAAATCACCTCGCTCAACCCCAAACCCGTGATGGGCCAGAGCCGCAACGGAGTGGCCAACGAGAACATCTTCCCCGAATACCTGCTCCACTATACCGACGACGGCAAAATAGAGGTCACGCTCAACAACAAAAATTTCCCCGAACTGCGCCTGAGCAAGAGTTTCGCGGCCATGGCCGAAAACAGCGGGCGCGACCGGGCCACGGCCCAGTTTGTCCGGAGTAAGATCAATTCAGCCCGTTGGTTTATCGATGCCCTCAAGCAGCGTGAAAACACGATGCTCAACACCATGAAGGCCATCATCAAACTCCAGTGGGACTACTTCATCACCGGCGACGTGCGCAAGCTACGACCGATGATTCTGAAAGACGTGGCCGACCTGATCGGCATGGACATCTCGACCGTGAGCCGCGTAACGAGCAACAAGTACGCCCAGACGCCCTTCGGCATCATTCACCTGAAAGACCTATTTACCGAAGGCGTGAAAAACGAGGCTGGCGATGAAGTGTCGAACCGCGAAATCCAGCAGGCCATCGTTGAAATCGTAGACGTTGAGGATAAATCGAACCCCCTCACCGATCAGCAGATTCAGGAACTTTTGGGCGAAAAAGGCTACCATGTCGCCCGCCGCACCGTGGCCAAATACCGCGAACAACTCGACATTCCCGTCGCGAAGATGCGGCGTATTCTTTTGTGAAAAAGTTGGCAGTTGGCAGTCGGCAAAAAACCGGCTGCTTTTCTGCCAACTGCCAACTGCCAACTCAACATGCGCCTCCAGGCTGGCTGTACCCTTCAATTTGACGCCCAGGCTGCTACGCCTTTGGTACTCATGCTCCGTCCCCGTAGCGGAACCGGGCAATGGATCGAAACCGAGACCTACCAAATGACGCCCCATGTACCGGTGAGCGAATACACCGATTCATACGGAAACCTCTGCCAGCGGCTGGTGGTCCCGGAGGGACCATTTGAAATCCGTACCGAGGTGGTGGCCGACGTGCCCGATGCCATCGACGTGGACAAAACAGCCGCCTACGTGCCCGTTGAGGAGCTGCCCGACGGGGTATTGCAGTTCCTGCTGCCAAGTCGCTACTGCGAGTCGGATCGGCTGGGTGCCCTGGCCCAGGACATCGTGGTTGGGACTACCACTGGCTACGAACAAGTAGAAGCCATCCGGCGCTGGATTCACGAAAAAGTCACTTACCAGTACGGTACCAGCGACGCCTCCACGTCGGCCCTCGTGACCGCCGAGAAACGCGTGGGCGTGTGCCGCGATTTTACGCACCTGGGCATGGCACTCTGCCGGAGCCTCAACATTCCGGCCCGCATGGTGGTGGGGTACTTGCATCAGCTCGATCCGATGGATTTACACGCCTGGTTCGAGGCCTTCCTGGGCGGGCGGTGGTACACCTTCGACGCCACCCAGGAGCGCCCGCGCGGCAACCGCGTCCCCATTGCCTACGGCCGCGATGCCGCCGACGTGGCCCTGGCCACCCAGTTTGGTCCCATGAAACTCAACACGATGCGCGTGTGGGTGGAAGAATATCAGGAAGAAGTTGTTGGCTGACGCGTTGCCGGTTGTTGGTTCAAACCCAGCAACTTCAACCAACAACGAAGAACCAGCAACGAACAACCATCAACCGATAACCAAAAACGGTCATGCAACAAAAAATTCTGGTCATTGACGACGATACCGACATCTGCCTGCTGCTCAAGCGATTTCTGACAAAAAACGGATTTGCCGTCGAAATTGCTCACAACGGTCGTTCGGGTCTGGAGCGCCTCGACAACTTCAAGCCCGACCTGGTCATGACCGATTTTCGCTTGGGCGACATCGACGGGGGCGAATTGCTCGTGAAAATCAAGGAACGGTACCCGCAGGTGCCGGTGCTCATCATCACGGGGTATTCCGACATCAAAGTGGCCATCAACGTGATGAAGCAGGGGGCCTACGACTACATCACCAAGCCGCTGTTTCCCGACGAGATTCTCGTTACCATCAAGAAGGCGCTTGAAAGCGCCGGGCGGCCCTCCGCTCCGGCCTACGATCACACCGCCAGTCCCACCGGGCCGGTCGAAACCCAGGCCCAGGCGGAGGTACGCCGCGCCCGGCCCGCTTCGCAAACCGGCTACGTGTACGGGGGAAGCGCGGAGTCAAAAGCCCTTTTCCGGCAAATCGACCTCGTTGCTCCAACCAACTACAGCGTGATCATTTACGGCGAAAGCGGTTCGGGCAAGGAGGCTATTGCCCACGAAATTCACAAACGAAGCAAGCGCGCCGACCAGCCCTTCGTACCGATGGACTGCGGGGCCATATCGAAAGAGCTGGCTGGCAGCGAACTGTTTGGCCACGAAAAAGGCTCCTTCACCGGCGCGTTGAACCAGAAAATCGGGCACTTCGAACTGGCCAACGGCGGGACGCTCTTCCTCGATGAAGTGGGCAACCTGCCCTACGAAGTGCAGGTGTCGCTCCTGCGGGTGGTACAGGAACGAAAAGTGAAGCGCATCGGCGGCAACAAGGAAATCAACGTCGACGTGCGCATCATCGTGGCTTCCAACGAACGCCTGGCCGAACTGGCCAAAAAAGGCAAGTTCCGCGAAGACCTCTACCATCGCTTCAACGAGTTCAGCATCGAAGTGCCTCCGCTGCGGGAGCGCAAGGCCGATTTGATGATGTTTGCCCAGAATTTCCTCGAAAGCACCAATGCCGAACTGGAGAAAAACGTGAGGGGCTTCTCCGACGACGTGGTGGAGCATTTTCTTAATTACCCCTGGCACGGTAACCTGCGCGAACTGAAAAACGTCATCAAGCGGGCCACTCTGCTCAGCGACGGCGAGTACATTGAGGCGAAGTCGTTGCCGTTTGAAATTTCCAATTACTCGAAGTTGCTCTTTCTCGAACCCGGTTCGGCAAGCACGCCTAGCCTGATGGAAGAAGCCATGCTGCCCGTCGCGGCCAGCCATGCAGCCGGTACCGCTGCGGTGGTCAAGCAGCCTCAGGCTAGTCTGAAAACCGCTGCCCTTGATGCCGAGTACGAGATGATTCTGAAGGTACTCCGACAGGTAAATTTCAACAAAAGCAAAGCCGCCCGCCTGCTCGACATTGACCGCAAGACGCTCTACAACAAGATGAAAAATTACAACCTGTAGCCATCACTCGCCAGTCGTCGGGGGGCGCCTTTCTACCGACGACCGGCGAGTGATGATTGACGACGCCCATGACGCCACCTCTACCGCCATCGGAAGCAGACCCAACGCCGGAAGGGGCCTCGCCCGCCGGGCAGTTTGCGGGGGATTTGCCCGTTTTGCGGGAAAACACCCAGCTCATGCGGCGGTTGATGTACCTGGCTTCTGATCTGGTGCACGTTCAGGATATGCGCACGCAGCGGTTGTTGTACGTCAATCAGCGACTTACCGACACGCTGGGATACACCGAAGCCGACCTCCCTGCGTTCGATTACTCGCTGCTCAACCTGGTCGTCAGCCCCCGCCCTGCCGAGTTGGGGCAGTTTCTTTCGCAGCGCTACGCCACCATCAGCGACGGCGAAACCGTCGAATACGAATTCACGGTGCGGCACAAGAATGGCTCGCTCCGGCTCCTGCGCACCCGGGGGAGCGTTCTGCACCGGGATGCCCAGGGCCACCCCACCGAAGTCGTGGGGGTTTCAGAAGACATCACCGACGAGCACACGGCCTTAAACGACCTGCGCCGACGCGAAGCCCTGCTCCGCGAAACGGAGCACTTGTTTTCATTTGGCAGTTGGGAATGGACGGAAGGTGCCGATTGGGTGCGTTGGTCGGAAGGATTGTTCCGGCTGCTGGGGTATGAGCCGGGGGAGTGGCCCGACGGATGGGTGCCCGAAAGCCTGTACCGGGAGCATATCCCCGAGGCGGAGGCCCGCTCCTACCAACAGCGGGTCGACGCGGCCCGCGTCGACCAGAGCCCGTACGAGTTCGACCACTGGCTCATCACCCGGCAGGGCCTGCGGCGCCGGGTGCGGGTACGCGGCGCCGTGCAGGTCGGGACGGACAATCGGCAGCGCCTGGTGGGAACCGTGACCGACGTCAGCACCGAACACGAAATCAGTGAACGCCTCCGCGAGAGCGAGATCGTGCGCAGCGACATCGAGCGGTTTTTCGGCTACGGAAGTTGGGTGTGGGACCTCACCGGCGACGCCCGCAGCCTCACGTGGTCGGAGGGCAACATTCGCCTGTTCGGCTACGAGCCCGAAGAGCTTCCCGGTGGCCGCGTCACGGTCGATTTTTTTTACCGCCACGTTCACCCCGACGACCTGGAGCGCCTCCAGCGCGTCACGCACGATGCCCTCCGTCGCCGCGAGCCCAGCCTGACCCTCGAATTCAGGGGCGTTACCAAAAGGGGCCAGATCCGGCATTTCATGCGTCGGGCGCGCCTCGTGCTCGACGAGCGGGGTCAGCCCCTGCGCTACATCGGTCATAATGTCGATGTGACCGACGAACGGCAACTGGCCGACCAACTCAGCCGGAGCGAAGAACTCAACCGCCGCATCAACGAGGTTTCGCCCGATTTCATCGCCATCTTCGACGTAAAAACAGGCCGCAACCGGTACGTGGGGCGGCAATTGCGCGACCTGCTGGGCTACTCGGAAAAGGAAGTAGAGCGGCACGGCGGCAATTTGTTTTTCGCCCTCGAACCCGAGGATTGGGACAAAGTGCGCGAGTTTCAGGCCCGGATTCCCAGTCTGGCCGACGGGGAGTTTCTGACCTACCAGATGTGCATGAGGGCCAAAGACGGCCGACGGCTGTGCCTGCGCAGTCGGGCGACGGTGTTCAGCCGCGACGAGGCCGGGCTGCCCGCCGAACTGATGAGCGTCACGCAGGACGTGACCGAACTGGAGGAAAAAGCCGAAGCATTGCGCCAGAGCGAAGCTTTCAACCGGCGAATCCTCGAACTCTCTCCGGACTTCGTCAACGTGCACGACTTGCGCACGGGCCAAACCCGCTACCTGGGCCGCAGCCTCCGTGAGCGGCTCGGGTATTCGGACGAAGAAGTGGCGCAACGGGGAGGAACTGTCTTTTTTGCCGCTGAAACGGAGGCAGACCGCGAAAAAGCCCGCCGGAACATGGCCGGGGTATGGACCCTCGCCGAGGGTGAGTTTGTCAGTCACCAGGTCAACCTGCTCAACCGGGCGGGGCAGCGTGTGAGCTTGTTCATGCGGGCCACCGTGCTCCGGCGCGATGAAACCAACACCCCGACGCAAGCGCTGGTGGTGATTCACGACGTGACCGAACCGGAACGAAACGCCGAAGCGCTTCGCCAGAGTGAAGCCTTCAACCGTCGCCTGCTCGAACTTTCGCCCGACGTCATCGGCCTGTACGATTTGCAAACCCGCCGTTCCCGCTACGTCAGCGCCGTGACGTTGCCGCAGTGGTTTGGGTACACCCCCGAGGAAGTCGAGGCCCTGGGCGGCAACCTGCTGGGGCAGTTCTGGGACGAAAGCGAGAAGGCCCGATTCGAGGCCGGTTTCGCCCACGCGCTTCGCACGATGGCCGACGGCGAGGTGGTGACGTTCACGATGAAAATGCGCCGAAAGGCTGGCACACCCCTGGTGCTGTTCGTGCGGGTAACGAGCTTTCGGCGGGACGCCGACGGGAACCCCCTCGAAGTCATGTCGATTTACCAGGACGTGACCGAGCAGGAAACCGCCGCCGAAGCCCTGCGCAAAGCCCAAACGCTGCTCTCAGAATCGGAGAAAGCCCTGAGCATGGGAACCTGGGAATGGGACATGGCCAGCGGCGAACTGCTCTGGTCGGCGGGCCAATGGCGGCTTTTCGGCTATGCCGCCACCGACACGCGGCCAGCCACGCTCGAACGGTTTTATCGGCACGTTCACCCCGACGACGTGCCCGCCATGCAGGCCATGCTCGCCGAGGCCGTCGAGAATCATCAGCCGTTCCAGTTTGAGTACCGCGCTCTGACCACCGAAGGCCAGTTGCGGCATGTCCAAGGCCGGGGTGTTCCGGTACTCGACACCCAGGGGCGGCTGCTGCGCATGGTGGGCAACAACGTAAACGTGACGGACGAAAAACGGAGCGCTGCGCTGCTCGAAAAGCAGGAGTACCTGCTCCGCGAAGCCGAGAGCCTGCTCAATTTCGGCAGTTGGGAGTGGGACATCACCACGGGCGAAATCCTCTGGTCAGAAGGGCTGTACGCCGTCTTCGGCTACGACCCCGACACCCGTCCCGAACGCATCACCTTCGAGGTGTACCGCCAGCATCTCCACCCCGACGAACTCGAACGAGCCATGCAACGCAACGCCGAAGTGATGCGCGAGAAAGGCTCCTTTGAAGGCCAGTACCGCATCATCACCCACACCGGTCAGGAGCGCTGGGTTCACGAGAAAGGCATCGTGGTGACCAACGACCGGGGTGAGGTGGTCCGGCTCATGGGCAGTACCGCCGACGTCACCCAACTCCGAACGTATCAGACTGAACTCGAACAACGCATTGCCGACCTGCATCGCTCCAACGCCAACCTGGAGCAATTCGCGTACGTGGCTTCACACGATTTGCAGGAGCCCCTGCGCAAAATCACCTCGTTCGGCGAACGGCTCATCAAGCGCCACGCCGAAGGGCTGGGGGGAGAAGGGCGGCTTTTTCTCGAACGCATGATCGAGGCCACGGCCCGCATGAAAGCCCTGATCGACAACTTGTTGGACTTTTCTCGTGTGACCCGGCGACTCAATACCTTCGTGCCTACCGACCTCAACGCGGTACTTCGGAGCGTGCTGGGTGACCTGGAGATGAAAATCGCCGAGAAAGGAGCCACCATTGAGCAGGATTCCCTGCCCACGCTCGACTCCATTCCCGGCCAGATGCAGCAACTATTTCAGAACCTGCTCAGCAACGCATTAAAATTCAGTCAGGCGGGTCGGCCACCGGTCATTCAGGTGCGGGTGAGGTCCGTGGGAACTGCCGAGAGGACTCAGTACCCCATCTCGCCCCGTGGAAACTACGTACGAATCGACATTCAGGATAATGGCATAGGATTTGAACCCGAGTATTCCGAACGGATTTTTGTTCTTTTTCAACGCCTGCACGGGCGCAGCGAGTACGATGGGACGGGCATTGGTCTGGCCATCGTCAAGAAGATCGTTGAAAATCACCAAGGCATCATTTCTGCCGAAAGCGCGCCTGGCCAGGGTGCCCGCTTTACGCTGCTACTGCCCCTAAAACAAGAGCACATAAGCTAATGCGCTGAAAAACAGCAGTAAGATAGGTTCCGATAGCGGATACTCAACATCGGTCTTCTCCCCAAGCCCCAGGGAGGCCGTTTTTTAGAACAACGCCATGTCGACCACACCTGCGCGTGAGAAGAAACAGATCAACATTCTCATTGCCGACGACGACCCAGACGACCGCCAGATGACGAAAGAAGCACTGGAAGAATCGTACTTGCTGAACAGCCTGCGCTTTGTTGAAGATGGGGTCGAGTTGATGGACTACCTTCATCACCGGGGTAAGTACGCCGACAAATCCCTTCATCCACTGCCCGGCCTGATCTTGCTGGACCTGAACATGCCCAAAAAAGACGGTCGCGAGGCACTCCGGGAAATTAAATCGGATCCCCACCTGCGCCGGATCCCGGTGATCATCCTGACGACTTCAAAAACGGAAGAGGACATTTTGCGTTCCTATGATTTAGGCGTCAATTGCTTCATTACCAAACCGGTTACTTTCGCTGGACTGCTCGAAGTAACGCGCAGCATCGGTCAGTATTGGTTTGAAATTGTTGAGCTGCCCCAATCGCCTGGTGACGAAAGCCGCGCCGCCTGACGCACGGTTACGGGAATCCGGAGGGGCAGGGCATGGCTTTTTGACAACTTCCCGGTTGACTCCATCTGCACGCATGAGCCAAACTTCGACTCCACAAATCCGGGTTCTGCTTGTCGACGACGACCCGGACGATTTTTTACTGACCAGTGATTACCTCGGCGAAATTCAGACCTGGCAGTTTGACATTGAATGGGCCAAGAACTTTGAAGAAGCCCTCGAACAAATCGAGAGCCGCGGCCACGATATTTATTTCTTCGATTTCCTGCTGGGCGCCCGGACGGGCCTCGACTTGTTGCGCGAGGCGGTAGCCCTGCGCACCGAAGCACCCATCGTGCTGCTGACTGGCAAGGGGGATCAGCGCATTGACCAGGAGGCCATGCGGTTAGGGGCCGCCGACTACCTGGTGAAGGCCGAACTCGACGCCGAAAAACTCGAACGATGCATTCGGTATGCCCTCGATCGGGCCGCCAACCTGAAAGCCTTGCGCGAAAGCGAAAGCAAGTACCGAAACCTCTTCGAGAAATCGCGGGACATGATTTACATCTCCCGCCCCGATGGCACGTTTACCTACCTCAACGGGTCGGCAGCCCGGCTGACGGGCTACTCGCATGAGGAACTCTTCACCATTCGGGGCCAGCAACTTTACGAGAAAGACGAGTCTCGTGAACACTTCGAGCAGGCCATGGAAAAAGACGGAGAAATCCGTGATTTTGAGTTTACGTTGGTGACCAAAACGGGTGAAAAGCGCATCTGCCTGGTTACGGCCAGCGTGCAGGAAGACAGCAGTGGCCGCTACTACCAGGGCGTCGTGCACGACATCACCAACCGCAAACGCGCCGAACGGGACCTGCTGATGGCTGAAAAACTCGCCGCTACGGGCCGTCTGGTGCGTACTTTGGCCCACGAGGTTCGCAATCCGCTTACCAACATCAACCTCTCGACGGAGCAGCTCGAAAGCGAAGTGCACGACGAAGAGCAACGGATGTACTTAGGCATCATCCGGCGAAACAGCCAGCGCATCAACGATCTCATCAGCGAACTGCTCAATTCATCGAAGCCCACGGAAATCGAACTTAAGCCCACGGCCATTCAGCAGGTACTCGATCGGTCGCTCCAACAGGCTCAAGACCGCCTGGCCCTGAAAAACATTCGACTCCTCAAAAATTACGAATGCAATTGCCAATTGCGGCTCGATGAGGCCAAGATGGAGATTGCGTTTACCAACATCATTATGAATGCCATCGAGGCCATGCAAGAAAACCACGGTGTGCTGAAGGTGGCTACGGCCTACCAGGATGATCGCTGCCTGGTGCGCATCAGCGACAACGGCACGGGTATACCCCGCGAACACCTCGGGCGCTTGTTCGAACCGTATTTCACTTCCAAAAACAACGGCATCGGCTTGGGGCTGGCGGCGACGCTTAACATCATCCAGTCGCACAAGGCAACCATCGAAGTGGAGTCGGAAGTAGGGCAGGGAACGACGTTTACGTTGTCATTCTCCGAACTTCAGTAAGTCCCCACCGGTGGTTCATCAGCCAGTACGGGCCGTACGGGCTTCGCGCAGTAGCACAACGCCAACAACCAACATGGCCAGAACCGTACCGACGGTAATCAGGCCACGAGCATCGTGCGGCTCGGCCTGCTGTTTGAGAATAATGCCGGTAAACGCCCACAGCACCACCACGCCGTAGGCCCAGCGTCGGGTCTGGCGCAACACGAGTAAGGTCACCAGCGCCCCCGCGGCGATCATTAGCACCGCCCAATAGGCCTCGGGAATACCCAGACCAGCCCAATCCGCATCAACGAGCCAAGCCGTCACGTTGGCAATGGTGGCAATGCTGATCCAGCCCCAATACAAACCAAAAGGAACTTCGACCAGCCAACGCGTACGCCAGGTGGCGGGCAACCGGCTACGCCGAAGGCGCTCGTTGAGCAGCGTGAGCGTCATCAGGAAAAGTAGCATGATGACCACCGAAAGTCTGACCCGCTCGTAGTGCCAGGCGAATATCCAACTCATGTTCAGTACGCAGCTCAGCGCAAACAGCCCCCCCACGGCGCGCAGGCTTGGAGTTGTTTCGCTGGTCCAACGGCGATTGAAAACGTGCAGCGTCTGGTAAACGACGAAAGCAATCAGTCCGGTGTAAATCACCCCCCATACCGAGAACGTCACGCCAGCAGGTGTAAACAGATTAGGGTACTGGTCAGAAAGCTGACCCGTGTTTTTACCGTTGATTGGCAGGGCGTTGGCCAGGTAATTGACCACAAGCGTAGCCAGTAGTAGCAGGGGATTAAGCACCCGCCAGAGGCGAAGTGGTTCGGATTTGAGGGTAGCCATTGGTAAAGGTTTTCCTGAATAACCTGCAAAAAGGCAAAAGGTCACACGAGAGGAGTCTCAGCGTAACCTTTTGCCTTTCTCGCGACTCCCTTCACTGGTTTACTTTTCCCATTTTATCATGCAGCGCGCTTACTTTCTGCAGATGATTGCGCAGCACGGGCAGGGACTTATCGACAAACGCCCGCACATCAGTATCACCAAGTGATTGGCCAATGGTCTCAAACTTGGCCACCGTCTGCTGGTGCGACTTCAACTGAAGGTCGACATAGGCACGGTCGAAGGCACCGCCGGTCATCGACCGGAGCTGAACGACTTCACGTTTCTTGTCGGGCGACAACTCATTGGGCAACACCACGTTGTTGCGCTGGGCCAGGGGTTTCAATTCGTTCAGGTTTTTCTGGTGATCGGCGATCATCATGTCGGCAAACCGGCGAATTTCGGCGTTGGTCGATTGTTGCTTTGCCATTTCGCTCGAGCGAATTTCCACCAGGTTGCCCACGGCAACCTCCTGGAGAAAAGCCGCTGCATCGCCCGTCGTGCTGGTACGCTGGTCGCCACGGATGGTGCCGCTGTCACCCGAGTACTGCCCTGTGGAGGGATTCACCGTGGTTGAACCCATCTCATTGGCAGAGTCGGGGTTGGAAGGCCGGTCGAGGTTGTTGGTCAAGCCGCTCGAATCGGTAGGGGCTGAGGACGACGAAGGCCCCTTGCCTTCAAGTTCACGGCCATCCTGCTCGCTCTGCACCTGCCGGTCGCGGTTGCTCTCGCAGGAATTCATACTCAACAGCAGAGAAAGCCCAATAGCGGAAAAAAGACTGCGTTTCATGCGTTTATAACGTGTTGTTGATGAAATGACGGCGGTTGAGGCTGAAAGACCCATGCCATGCAACAACAGAGAGGAATCGCTGGAATAACTGAAGTTATCCAACAAAACACGCCCCCGAACCCATGGGCTTTTATCGAACCGATTGCGGTCGTTCAACCTCCTTTTTTTGAACAATAACAGCGTGGGGCTTAGGAATAATTTTCTCGCCAAATCGTTGGGCGTGCACCTTGGTGAACTCGGCACCGAAGTACAGAATTGCCGACGTGTAGTAGACCCACAACAAGATGAGAACTATTGACCCCGCCGCTCCGTAGGTACTCGCCACACTCGAACTGCCCAGGTATGCACCGATGGCGTATTTACCCACCATGAACAGAATGGCCGTGAAAGCCGCCCCAAAGTAGGCGTCTTTCCAACGCAAATACCCGTCGGGCAATACCTTGAAGATAATGGCAAACAGGCCTGAGATGATGGCAAAAACCAGAGCCTGATTGATGATGTAAAACAACACCACCGTTCCTTCCGAGAAAAACCGTTCGAGATACCCACTCATGGCTCCGAGAGCGGCGTTAAGAACCAGTGAAACCAGCAACAGAAAGCCGATGCTAATGATCATTGAAAACGACAATAGCCGGTTGGTGATGTACTTGAGCCAACTTTGTTTGGGCTTAGCTTTCAGCGACCAGATGTAATTGATGGAATCCTGGATTTCAGCGAATACCCCCGTAGCCCCAATGAAGAGGGTTCCGATTCCCAGTATGGCCGCGAAGCCGGATTGATTGGTAAGTTCAGCTTTCTTAATCAGTTCTTGAATCTGCACGGCGGCTTCCTGCCCGACCAGCCCACGAATCTGCTCATCAATTTGTCCGCGCACGGCTTCCTCTCCAAAAAAGAGGCCGCACAATGAAATGATAATGATGAGCATTGGCGAAAGCGAGAACACCGTGTAGTACGAAAGCGACGCACTCAGTTTAAGGGCGTTGTCGTCATTGAAGGCCGTAAACGCTTCCTTCAGCGACACCCATACGTTTTTGAAAAAAAGTTTCATGTTGATCTGGACGATTCGAACCACAACGCATTCAATCCATTTCAATGCCAGAGCAGGGACATAGAAATTCGGAAAGGTGGGGAAATCCCCGAAATGGGGAATGATGTACCCATATTTTCCCAAGGTGTCACACCACGAAGGTCAAAATCGTGGTAATTCTTGCAGGACAGCCACCAGTGCAGTTGGCAAAGTTTTTTTTAGCCACAGAGCACTGCAAATCGGACAATATCCTCTCATTCCATCCCTAAATCAGCGCCATGCGAAGCTTACTTTACATCATTGCCGTCATTTTGGTTATTGGTTGGGCAGTAGGCTTTTTCGGGGGGTACACCTCTAGTGGTATCATTCACATCCTGCTCGTCATAGCAGTTATTTCAGTTTTGCTCACATTAATCCGCCGGGGTGGCGTTTAGGTATGATTCTTTTGATAGAATTTGTCGTCGCCCTGACCGTGGGCATATTATTGGCAGTGGCTTTAGAACGCCTCACCCAGCGCCGCACGCCGAATTACGGCAAGTTGGGCAACTTGGGTGGCAATCGCAGAGACTTCGACGTTTTTCTTAAGTCCATTAAGAAAAAGGCGATATAGATTAGGTTAAAGGTCATGACTCTGGTGCTCCCAGAGCAGAAGGTGGGTTAAGGATAGCTAAACGCCGGGACATTCCCGGCGTTTACTTTTTTTATACCAGCCGATAGTTTATGCCCTTCCAGGTTTCAAAAAAAATCAACAAAAAGCGGGGTAATTTTGCCCCGCTTTTTGTTGACGTGTGGAATTACCAGGAATTTCAGGCGTTTGTGGAGGATAATTTTGCGCCGATGTACTCGCGGTTCATGCGAGCGATATTGGTCATGCTGATCCCTTTAGGGCACTCAGCCGAACACGCCCCGGTATTGGAGCAAGCTCCAAAACCTTCTTCATCCATTTGCGCAATCATTTTCTCCGCCCGTATTTTTCGCTCCGCCTGACCCTGAGGGAGCAGGGCGAGTTGAGCGATTTTAGCCGAAGTGAACAGCATAGCCGAGGAGTTTTTGCAGGCCGCCACGCAGGCTCCGCACCCGATGCAGGCGGCAGCCATGAAGGCTTCGTCGGCGTTGTCTTTCGGGACGGGCAAGCTGTTGGCGTCCTGGGCGTTGCCAGTGTTGACCGAAATGTACCCACCCGCCGAAATGATGCGGTCGAAGGCCGAGCGGTCCACACAAAGGTCTTTGATGACCGGAAACGCCGCCGCCCGCCAGGGTTCAATTGTGATCGTGTCGCCATCGTTGAAACTGCGCATGTGCAACTGGCAGGTAGTTACCTGCTTAGGGCCGTGGGGCCGCCCATTGATGTACATGGCGCAGGAGCCGCAGATGCCCTCGCGGCAGTCGTGGTCGAAGGCGATGGGTTCCTGTCCCTGCTCGATGAGTTGGGTGTTGAGCACGTCCACCATTTCCAGAAACGACATGTCGGGCGACACGCCGCCGAGTTGGTAGGTTTCAAAACGCCCTTCCGTTTTCGGATTTTTTTGCCGCCACACCTGAAGTGTCAGGTTCATGGTCGGGTGTGCATAGCCTTCAGCCATGGGTCAAAAAGTGATTGTTGGTGGGCGGCAAGGCGATGTGCCCGTCGACCACCCGTAAACTTATTTGTACGAACGCTGGGCAATCTTGATGTTTTCAAACGCCAGGTCTTCCTTGTGCAGCGTCCAAGTGTTGTTGCCGTTGTTTTCCCAGGCGGCCACATAGGCGTAGTTTTCGTCGTCGCGGAGGGCTTCGCCTTCTTCGGTCTGGTATTCCTCGCGGAAGTGCCCGCCGCAGGATTCGTTGCGGTTGAGGGCATCGAGGCACATCAGCTCACCGAGTTCGAGAAAGTCGGCCACGCGACCGGCTTTTTCGAGTTCTACGTTGAGTTCGTCGGCGTCGCCGGTCACGCGCACGTCCCGCCAGAATTCTTCGCGCAGGGCGCGGATTTCCTGGATGGCTTCCTTTAGTCCCTGCTCGTTGCGGGCCATGCCGCACTTGTCCCACATGATTTTGCCGAGGCGCTTGTGAAACGAGCCGACAGTCTGCTTTCCCTTCACCGCGAGCAGGCGGTTGATGCGGTCGCGGGAGGCTTTTTCGGTTTCGGCGAAGGCCGGGTGGTCGGTCGGGATGGACTTGGTGCGAATTTCGCCCGCCAGGTACGCCCCGATGGTGTACGGAATGACGAAGTATCCGTCGGCCAGACCCTGCATCAGCGCCGAGGCCCCGAGGCGGTTGGCCCCGTGGTCGGAGAAGTTGGCCTCGCCCAGCGCGTAGAGGCCCGGCACGGTGGTCATCAGGTTGTAGTCCACCCACAGGCCGCCCATGGTGTAGTGCACGGCGGGGTAAATCCGCATGGGCACTTCGTAGGGGTTTTCGCCGGTAATCTGCTGGTACATGTCGAACAGGTTGCCGTACTTTTCCTTCACCACGGCCATGCCCAGGTCCTGAATCTGCGCGTCGGTGGGGTGGTGGAGGCCGTTTTTGTTGGCCTCGGCCTTGCCGTAGCGCACGATGGCGGCGGCGTAGTCGAGGTACACGGCCATTTTGGAAGCCCCCACGCCGTAGCCCGCGTCGCAGCGTTCCTTGGCGGCCCGGCTGGCGATGTCGCGGGGCACGAGGTTGCCGAAGGCCGGGTAACGGCGTTCGAGGTAGTAATCGCGCTCGGCTTCGGGGATGTCGTTGGGGTTGCGGTCGTCGCCTTTTTTGGCGGGCACCCAAATGCGCCCGTCGTTGCGCAGCGACTCGCTCATCAGCGTCAGCTTCGACTGGTGGTCGCCCGACACGGGAATGCACGTGGGGTGAATCTGCGTGAAGCAGGGGTTGCCCATGAACGCGCCTTTTTTGTGGGCCTTCCAGGCGGCGGTGACGTTGGAGCCGAGGGCGTTGGTGCTGAGGTAGAACACGTTGCCGTAACCGCCGGTGCAGAGCAGCACGGCGTGGCCAAAGTGCCGCTCCAACTCGCCCGTGACGAGGTTGCGGGCAATGATGCCCCGGCACTTGCCGTCGATCACGACCACGTCGAGCATCTCGTGGCGGGTGTACATGGCCACGTTGCCCAGGCTCACCTGCCGTTGCAGGGCCGAATACGCGCCGAGCAGAAGCTGTTGGCCTGTTTGCCCAGCGGCGTAAAACGTGCGTTGCACCTGCGTGCCCCCGAAGGAGCGGTTGCTCAGCAGCCCGCCGTACTCGCGGGCGAAGGGCACACCCTGGGCCACGCACTGGTCGATGATGCTGCCCGACACTTCGGCCAGGCGATACACGTTGCCTTCGCGGGCGCGGTAGTCGCCGCCTTTGATGGTGTCGTAGAAAAGCCGGTAGATGGAATCACCGTCGTTCTGGTAGTTTTTGGCGGCGTTGATGCCTCCCTGGGCGGCAATGGAGTGCGCCCGCCGGGGCGAATCCTGGTAGCAGAAGGCCTTAACCTTGTAGCCTAGTTCGGCCAGGGTCGCGGCGGCGGAGGCTCCGGCCAGGCCCGTGCCGACGACGAGGATTTCCAGGTTTCGTTTGTTGGCCGGGTTGACGAGCGGCACCGTCGAGCGGTAGCGGGTCCATTTTTCGGCGAGCGGCCCGTCGGGTATTTTGGCGTCCAGGTTGGGTGAGGTTGCCATAGTTAGTTTGCAGTTAGCAGTTTGCAGTTAGTTACTGCGTGTGCAGGGGTGTTGTTTTAAAAAAAGACGAACCGGAGCCGCCTTTTTTATGCCCCCAATCCTTTCACGTAAAAATAAATCGGCATGGCCGCGAACAGGGCCGGAATCAGCACCGCAAACAGCCCCACGCTGATGCCCCGGATGAGCGGGTTGTACTTGGGGTGGTTGAGACCGAGCGTCTGAAACGAGCTTTGGAAGCCATGCGCCAGGTGATAGCCCAGCGCCACCTGTGCCACCACGTAAATCAGCACGAACAGCAGGGCCAGGGAGTTTTTCTCGCCCGAAAACGTGGCCTCCACTTCGCGGTACAGATCGCGGGTAATGGTCGTTTTCTCCTTCGTGGTTTCGTTGTAGTACTCGGCCAGACGGCGTTTGACGGCCTCGCTGTTTTCAACGGCTTTAGGCTCACGGGTTTGTTCGCCCGTCACCACGCTTTCGGTGTACTCGGTGTAGGGCAGGCTACCAAAGCGGTACTTGTACCAGAAATTACTCATGTGCAGCACCAGGAAGATCAGAATGATGGTGCCGAGCAGGGCCATGTTGCGCGATTCCCAACGACTGCTGTTGTCAAACTGCTTATAACCCACCTGCCCCCTGGCCTTGCGGTTGCGGTAAGCCAGTAGCAATCCTTGGAAGGTGTGCAGGAGAATAAACGTGTACAGCCCGATGGAAATGATTTCAATCAACGGGTTGCTCGTCATGAAGTTGGCGTAACGATTGAACGCCAGCCCTTCGTCACTGTAAAACAACTGTGTGTTGCCAATGGCATGAACAATGAGAAAACTACACAAAAACAGCCCGGTCAGGGCCATGATGAGTTTCTTGCCGATGGAACTGGTAAAAAAGCGGAGTAGCCAGGACATACCGTTTAAGTGGAAAGGTTTGTTGGTTATTAGTTAGTTGTTAATCGTGTGATTTTCAAACGAATAACGAATAACAACCAACCAATGCCAAAATCGGTAGTTGAAGGGTTTGAATAGCCTCACTCACCGGGTGCCAAAACTACAATCCAAACGCGGGCCAGCCAACTTGGTTTCTTTTTTTCGATGAAATACAAGCAATTTCCGTACGTTCTAGCACCGGACTTCATTCGTCCCGTTTTTTACCGTGGCGTGCTTTGTCGATTGATTTTTTTCGGTAAAGCCCACTAAAAATCCCGGAGCGGGGTTGTTCTTTGTATCCTCCCAATTTCACTGGCTCGTCCTTTTTGCCCTGTATGAAACCTCTTTACGTGTTTCGGCTTACCCTGCTCCTGTTGCTGGCCCTGGCGGTGTCGTCGGCTTGGGCCACGCACATCCGGGCCGGTGAAATCACCGCCCGGCAAATCGGCGAACGCACCTACGAGTTTACCATCACCACTTACACCGATCAGGAAGACGGTGCCCCCGCCAACCGGCAGGAAACGGAGTTCGACATCTGTTTCGGCGACGGTAGCCCGGCAACGCTGGCCCCGCGCTGGCCCACACCCCAAACCATTGTCGATATTGGCAACGGCACGGCCCGCAACATTTACAAAATCACCCACACCTTTCCCGGTCCTGGGGTGTACGTGGTTTCGGCGGCCACCCAGAACCGCAACGCCGGCACGGTCAACATTCGCCAGCCGAGTGACCAGATTTCGTGGTTCGTTGAAACCGTCCTGCTGATCAATCCCACCGTTGGGCAGAACACCACTCCCGTACTGCTCAACCCCGGCGTGGATTTTACCGCCGTGGTGGGCCAACGCTTCATCCATAATCCCGGAGCCTTCGACGCCGAGGGTGACAGCCTGTCTTACCGGTTAACGATCAGCAAGCAAAGCCCCGGAAATACCCTGGATGCCTGCCGGGGCGTTAATGCGCTGGATTACCGAATGCCGCAGGACGTATGCCCAGGGCAGACCGAGACCCTCTCCGGCCCGGCCACGTTTACCATCAACCCCCTTACCGGCGACCTGATCTGGGACGCGCCGGCCTGCCCCGGTCAGTACAATGTGGCCTTTGTGGTGGAAGAATGGCGCAACGGCGTGAAAATCGGGGAAGTGACCCGCGACATGCAGATCATCGTCGAAGACCGCGACAACAAACGTCCCGAAATCACCGTCCCCCCCGAAATCTGCGTCGAAGCCGGTACGCGCATCCAGCAGACCGTTACGGCCATCGACCGCCCCAACAGCCGGGGTACCCGCGACCGCCTCACGCTGTCGGCCATCGGGGCCGTGTTCGGCCCCGACGCCGCACTGGTGCCGCCTACTTTTGCGACTTTCACCTTCCCAAACCAGCCTCAGGTGAGTCCGGCCACGGGGCAGTTTGTGTGGCAGACCAACTGCGCGCACATCCGCGCCCAGCCGTATTCGGTGTTGTTCAAAGTGCAGGACAATCCTGGTTCGGTCTTGCCGCCCTTGGTCGATTCCAAAACGTTCAACATCCGCGTCGTGGCCCCCCGACCCCGCAACCTGCGGGCCACGGCCTCGCCCGGCGGGCGCTCGTTTGTACTGACCTGGGATGCCTACGCCTGCCCCGGCAACCTGCCCGAAGGCGTGCAGATGATCATTTACCGGCGGGAAGGCTGCTTTGACAAAGTGTATGACCTCTGCGAAACCGGGGCTCCCGGCAATGGGTACGTGGAAGTAGGCCGGGTGCCCATCGGCACGACCACGTTTACCGACACCAACAACGGCCGGGGCTTCAACGTGGGCGGGCGGTACAGCTACCGGATTCAGTCGTCGTTTCCCGCGCCCCTGCGCGGAACCAGCGCTCCTTCCAACGAATTCTGCGCCAACCTGCCCCGGCAGGTGCCCTACATCACCAACGTGACCGTGGACCGCACCGATGCCACACAGGGCGAAATCACCGTCCGTTGGACGCGTCCCTTCGCCCTCAGTGCCACTACCGGCGGGCCGTTTGAATACCGCCTGTTCCGCATCACGGGCCTGACGGGCAACCCCACGGCCCAAATCGCCCGGATACCGACCGACCTCAATCCCGGTCGCCCCGACACGGTGTACGTGGACCGCGCCCTCAACACCACGGCCAATGCCTACCGATACCGCATCGTATTCTACTACACGTTCAACAACGCGCTCGTGCCCCTCGACAGCACCGAAGCCGCCAGCAGCGTCCGCCTGGCAGCGCAGGGGGCCGTGCGGAGCATCAACCTGAGCTGGCAATTTAACGTACCCTGGCAAAACCAACGGTACCGGATTTTCCGTGAGGTGCCGGGGCAACCGGGGACGTTCAACCAAATTGGCGAAACCACCAGCCTGACTTTCACCGACAACGGCACCGCCGCTCCAGTCGTGCCCATGACCGGCGGCCTGACCTACTGCTACCGCGTGCAGACGGTGGGCAGCTACCCCAATGCCCCCGAAGTGGGCAGCCCGCTGCTCAATTTTTCGCAGGTCATCTGCGCGTCGCCCATCGATACCACCCGCCCCTGTCCGCCCGTGCTGGCCCTCGATTTGCTCGATTGCAACACCTACGTGACGGGGCCGTGCGAACAACCGCCGTTCAGCAACAAACTGTCGTGGACCAATCCGGCCACCAACGGCCGGGGCGAAGCCTGCGGGACGAACATCATCCGCTACAACATTTACTACAAGCGCTACCAGGAAGACGAAACCTTCACCAAAATCGACTCGGTCACCACGCCCCAACCCCCCGCGCTCGCCTACACCCACGGCAACCTGACTTCGTACGCGGGTTGCTATTACGTGACGGCGGTCAATAGTTTCGGGAATGAATCGCAACCCAGCAACACCGTCTGCAAGGACAACTGCCCGGCCTACCTGCTGCCCAACGTGTTTACGCCCAACAACGACGGGCAGAACGACACGTTCCAGCCCATGAACTGCCCGCGCTTCGTGCAATCGGTGCGGTTTGTGGTGTACAACCGCTGGGGCACGAAGGTGTTCGAACACGAGGGCGACCCGCTCATCACCTGGGCGGGCGTAACCACCGGCGGGCAACCGTTGCCGGCGGGCACGTACTACTACGAAGCCGAGGTGACGTTTGACCGCCTGAGCCGCAACGACCAGACGCAGACCTTCAAGGGCTGGATTCAGTTGCTCCGATAGCTAAATCGGCTGATTCGCTCCCGGCATCCGAACCGAAGCCGCCACCGGGCGCGTTTCCGGTTCGGATGCTTTTTTTATGAAACCAACCGCCGACCCTACCGCCCTGATTTTGTTCGACGGCGTGTGCAACGTGTGCAATGCCAGCGTCAACTTCATCCTCGACCATGACCCGGCGGGGCGGTTCCGGTTTGCTTCGCTGCAATCGGCGGTGGGGCAGAAAGTTTTGCGGGATCTGAAGCGCCCGGCCGCCAGTTTCGACAGCGTGATTTTGGTGGAAAACGGCCGTTTCTACGAAAAATCCGACTCCGCCCTGCGCATTGCCCGGCACCTGCGGGGCTGGCGCTGGGCCTGGGGGTTGCGGTTCGTTCCGAAATTTCTGCGAAACGCCGCCTACGACCTCATCGCCCGCAACCGTTACCGCTGGTTCGGTCGGCGCGAGGTCTGCCGGGTACCGACGCCGGAGGAACGGGAGCGGTTTGTGGCGTGAAAAGTGAAAATTGGCAAGTGAAACGTTTTTCTTTGCGACCCGGAGATGACTTTTCACTTTACACTTTTGACATGAACGCCTACATTTTCCCCGGCCAGGGCGCCCAGTTTTCGGGCATGGGCAAGGACCTCTACGAGGCCACCCCGGCCGCCCGTGCCCGGTTCGAGCAGGCCAACGACATGCTTGGTTTTCGCCTCTCGGATCTGATGTTTTCGGGTACCGACGACGAACTGAAGCAAACCCGCGTCACCCAGCCCGCTATTTTCCTGCATTCTGTCGTGCTGGCGCTGGAAACCTCCGGTTTCAAACCCGACATGGTGGCCGGGCATTCGCTGGGGGAATTTTCGGCCCTCGTCGCAGCGGGCGCGTTGTCGTTTGAAGACGGGCTAAGGCTCGTGTATCAGCGGGCGATGGCCATGCAGCGGGCCTGCGAACTGCATCCTTCGACGATGGCCGCCGTGCTGGGCCTCGCCGACGAGCAAATTGAGCAAATCTGCGCTGACGTGCGGGCCGAAAACCACGACGTGGTCGTGCCCGCCAACTACAACTGCCCCGGGCAGGTGGTGATTTCGGGCACGCTCGCCGGCGTGCAAATCGCGGGCGAGCGCCTCAAAAACGCCGGAGCCAAGCGGGTGCTGGGCCTGGCCGTGGGCGGAGCCTTCCACTCGCCCCTGATGGAACCCGCCCGCGCTGAGCTGGCCGCCGCCATCGAGGCCACCGCCATGCAGCCCCCCGTCTGCCCGATTTACCAGAACGTCAACGCCGCCCCCTCCCGCGATGTGGCCGCCATCCGGGCTAACCTCATCGCCCAACTCACCGCGCCCGTTCGCTGGACGCAGTCCATGCAGGCCATGAGCGCCGACGGAGCCAACCGGTTCATCGAATGCGGCCCCGGCAAGGTGCTCCAGGGCCTGGTCAAGAAAATCGTCCCAACGGCCGAAACGGCAAGTGTGTAAAAGGCGGGGAGAAGGGAAAAAGGACAAGGGAGGAAAGGAAAGCTGACAATCAGATGCTTTTCTTTTTCCTTTCTCCTTTTTCCCCTCTCCCGGCCACTTTTTTCAATTCCTGCCTTGACACTCCCGGCCCAAGCACCTATCTTTGCGGCACCAAAATCGGGAAACCGACGGTGATTGGCCGATGGTGTAATGGTAACACAGAAGATTTTGGTTCTTTTATTCAGGGTTCGAATCCTTGTCGGCCAACAACAAAAAAACCTCGGCGCAGTGCCGAGGTTTTTTGTTTCAGACCCGCTCCAGCGGAAACACCAGCGTCGGTACGGGGCTTTGCAGCAGCACCTGCCGGGCCTTGCTGGGGTTGATGAGCTGGTCGAGGAAGGTACGATGGTGTGAGCAGAGCACGAGCAGGTCGGCACCGAGGTCGCGGGCGGCGTCGGATAGCCCCCCGCTGACGGTTTCGGCCTTGCGCCGAAGCAATTCGTAGGTTTCGCCCGCAAACGTCCGCTCAATGTCGGCAACGTAATCCTTGTCGCGGTGGATGTTTGGCTCGAAGGGCACGTCGAGTTTGACGAGCTGCACCGAAGCGCCGAGCATTTTTGCCAGGTCGAACACCTGCCGCAGAATCTCCCGCTCGTCGAATTCCAACTGCGTGGCGTAGAGGATTTTATGAAATTCCGCCACCGGCGCATTGGGGGGAACCATGAGCACAGGCACGTCGAGGGCTTCCACGAGGTCGCTGGCCTGGTTGCCCAGCAGTTGGGCCAGCCAGCCGGTGCTGGTTTCGGTGCGGCCCACCACCACGAGGTCGGCGGCCTTTTCCTCCACCGCGTCGCGCACGAGTTCGCTCAGGCTGCCGCCTTCAAGCAGGGTTTCCACCAATACGCCCGCCCGCCGGAGGGTTTCGGCCTGTTCGTCCAGTTTGGTTTTCGATACTTCGTATTGTTCGCTGAGGCCCACGTCCACGGTCGTGAGCGGTTCGGAGGCGGGGTAGATGGGCACGCTGTGGAGCAGCACCACGCGGCCTTGCAGCCGCCCGGCCAGGGCCGCCGCCACGCGCAGGGTGGTGCGGGAATGCTCCGAAAAATCGGTCGTGACGAGGAGGGTTTTCATGTCAGGAAAAAATAAAGACCCAATCACCGGGTTTTCGGCCAAACCTGCAAGCTGGGGGCGTTAAGAAATTGTGACCCAGCGGCGGCGAAAACCCCGCGCGGGCCATCGGGGCGTTTCGCCGTTGGGCGTTTCGTCCGTAATTTCGCCGTTTCAACGGGCCACCCACTTATGATTGACGAAACCAAGGAGACGAAATCGCTGCACTTCATCGAAGAAATCGTCGAAGAAGACCTCCGCACCGGCAAGTACGGCGGGGTGGTGTACACGCGCTTCCCGCCCGAACCCAACGGCTACCTACACCTGGGCCACGCCAAGAGCATTTGCCTTAATTTCGGCTTGGCCGACGCGTACGGCGGCAAAACCAACCTGCGCTTCGACGACACCAATCCGACGACCGAAGAAACCGAGTACGTCGAGTCGATCATGGCCGACGTGCGCTGGCTGGGTTTCGAGTGGGAGCGGCTGTGCTACGCTTCTGATTATTTTCCCCAACTCTACGACTTCGCGGTGAAACTCATCCGCGACGGCCTGGCCTACGTGGACGATTCGACCTCCGAGGAAATCGCCGCTCAGAAAGGTACCCCGACCGAACCGGGCACCGAAAGTCCCTACCGCAACCGGTCGGTGGCCGAAAACCTCGACCTGTTCGCCCGGATGAAGGCCGGGGAATTTCCGGACGGCAGCCGCGTGCTGCGGGCCAAAATCGACATGGCCTCGCCCAACATGCACTTCCGCGACCCGGTGCTGTACCGCATCAAACACGCCCACCACCACCGCACGGGCGACGAATGGTGCATCTACCCGATGTACGACTTCGCCCACGGGCAGAGCGACGCCATCGAGGGCATCACGCACTCCGTCTGCACGCTGGAGTTCATTCCGCACCGGCCGCTGTACGAGTGGTTCATCGAAAAGCTCCGCATTTTCCCCTCCCAGCAAATCGAGTTTGCCCGCCTCAACCTCACCTACACGGTGATGAGCAAGCGGAAATTGCTCCAACTCGTGAACGAAGGACACGTGACCGGCTGGGACGACCCGCGGATGCCCACGCTCTCGGGCGTACGGCGGCGGGGTTACCCGCCCGAGGCGCTGCGCGAATTCTGCGAACGCATCGGCGTGGCCAAACGCGACAACCTGATCGACATCGGGCTGCTCGAATTTTTCGTCCGCGAACGCCTCAACAAAACCGCCACCCGCGTGATGGCCGTGGTGGACAACGACCCCCTCCGCCTCACGCTGACGAATTACCCCGCGGGCCAGACCGAAACGGTGTTGACCGAGAACAACCCCGAAAACCCCGACGCCGGGCAGCGGGAGGTGCCCTTCAGCGGCAACCTGCTCATCGAGCGGGAGGATTTCATGGAGAACCCGCCGAAGAAATTCTTCCGCCTCGCCCCCGGTGCGATGGTGCGCCTGAAAAGCGCCTACATCGTCCGCTGCGACGAGGTGGTGAAGGACGAAACCGGCAAGGTGGTCGAACTCCGGGCCACGTACATCCCCGAAAGCCGCTCCGGCTCCGACACGTCGGGCCTGAAGGTGCAGGGTACGCTGCACTGGGTTTCGGCCCAGCACGCCGTGGAAGTGGAGGTGCGCAACTACGACCGGCTGTTTCGCGTCGAAGACGTGGCCGCCGCCGAGGGGGACTTCAAAGACCACCTCAACCCCGATTCGCTCACCATCGGACGGGCCTACGCCGAACCGAGTTTACTCGCCGCAAAACCCGGCCAGCCCTACCAGTTCATGCGCAAAGGGTATTACTGCCTCGACACGGATTCGACGCCCGAACATCCGATTTTCAACCGGACGGTGACGTTGAAAGACGGCTGGAAGCCGCAAGCGAAATGACCGGAGTTTCCAAAAAAAGAAAAACGCCTCCGACCGCAAGGCCGGGGGCGTTTTCGTAAAAACTGAAAACTGTTTACAGCGCCACCACCGAGTTTTCCTCCAGCGAAACGGCGCTGGGCACGTACTTGTCGGCGGCCCAGTCGTTTTCCCAGCGGGTGCCGTCGAGCAGGTAGCGGAACTGGTATTCCTTGCCGGCTTCGAGTTCGACCGTGGTTTTGAAAACGCCGTCTTTGCCTTTTTTCAGGGGGGCGGCGGCCGCGTCCCAGCCGTTGAATTCGCCCACGACGGCGACCGAGTTGGCACCGTTAGCGGCTTCAGCGGGGACGGTAAACGTAACTTTGCAAACCGGTTTGCTTTTGAGAAATTGTTTCGTCAAGCTCATTGCGTTGCAGGTTTTTGGTTGGTTCCGGATGCAAAGGTGCAACGCAATGATTTTACAAACAACTGACAGTTAGGGTTTTGGTAAATATTTGGTGCGGGATAGTGCAATTTTCCTGACGCAATCCAAAAATTGCTTACTCAAGTGCAAACACGATGGGCAACGTAAACCGTGCCGGAACGGCCCTCCCCGACTGCTTGCCGGGCTTCCACTTCGGCATCATTTTTACCACCCGCAGGGCCTCCTCGTCGCAGCCAAACCCGATGCCTCTCGCCACCTGCACCCGGTCGATGGAACCGTCGGCGCGAACTACGAACTCCACGTACACCTTGCCTGCCACGCCGCTTTGGCTGGCCCCGGTGGGGTAGCGGAGGTTTGCGCGCAGAAACTCCACCAGCGCCGCCGTACCGCCCGGAAACTCGGGCTGCTGCTCGACGGGTAGGAATGCATTCTCGTCGTTCGTTCGTTTGATTTCCACTATTTCGGGCGCGGCTTTCGCCACGGGTTCGGCGGGAATTTCCACATCGTTCGGGTTGCCGATGATGGTCTCCTGTCCGGCGGGGGCCTTCTGCAACTCCTCCTGTGTGGCCACGGGCACTTCTTCCGTCACCTGTTCGTCCACCTTGATTTCGGGCACTTTGAATTGCATCGTCGAGACCTTCGGCGCTTCGGCCTTGGGCGGCGGGGGCGGCGTGACGGTTTCGGGTTTCTCGGCAGGCGGGGGCGGCAGCACGTGCACGGGCGTGAGGCGCGGGGCAAGCACCGCATCCGGCGGATTGAGCCAGGTGAGGAGCGCCGGGGTGAGCAACCCGATGGCGTACGCCGACACCCCCAGCACGGCGGCATGTTTCAACGTTGCCGCGTAGGTTTTCCGGAGTTCAAACGCCCCGTAGGCGCGGTTGCGTGGGGCGAAGACGAGGTCGTTGAGGGTTTCCATAAAACTAAAAATTTAGTTAAAGAAGAGTTGAAAAAAGCCCCGGTGGTGGGGCTGGCAAAGCGGGATGGCAAACGCCTACCGCTTTTTCGCCTTCGTGTTGATGATGATGACGCCGTTGCGGGCGCGTTCGCCGTAGTTGGCCACGGCGGCGTCATTTTTCAGCACCTCAACGCTCTGAATGTCATCCGGTTTGATGAGCGACAGGTTCAAGAGTTCGGGGGAAAATTCCTGGCCGTCGAGGACGTACAGAGCCGGTTTATCCATAAGCCCGACGCCCCGAACGCGGATGAAGGGTTCCCTCAACTGCGCCGTGTCGGTGACTGGCTGGCCGGGTGCCAGCGGGGGATACGCCGTGACGGTCGTTTCGCGCAGGCCCGTTCCCTGGGGAGGCGGTGCCGGTACGCTGGCTTTCGGCGCCGGAACGCCGTCGAGCACGAAGTGGATGGGCAGGTAAAACTGACTCCGTACCGTCCGCCCGCTCTGCTTGCCGGGTTCCCAGCGGGGCATCAGGCCCACCACCCGCAGGGCTTCCTGATCGCAGCCAAACCCAATGCCTTTCAAAACGCCCGGTGACGAAATCCTGCCGTCCTGTTCGACGATAAATTGCACGAATACTTTGCCCTGTGCGAACGCTCTCTGGGCGGCGGCAGGGTAGCGAAGGTTTTGGGCCAGGAACCGGCTCAATGCTTCGGAGCCACCCGGAAACTGCGCCAGCTCTTCAACCTGTGTAAACAGCGGTTCGGCGGGGCGGATGGTGTCCTTCTGCGCCATTTCCCGCTTCAAGGCCGGACTCAGCACCACCGCCTTCGACAAATCGACGACCGCGGCAACGGACTCCGGCTGGGAAGGAACGGGCGGGGGCGGCGGGGGCAGTACTTCAGCGGTGGACGAAAGCACGTTTTCCACTTCCCGCAACGCCTCGTGCCGGTTCACGCCCGCCGAGGAAAGCAACAGCATGAGTCCGAACAGCGGGGCCGAGAGGCCGTATTTCAGCAGGGCCGTCCGCCGGGAGCGGGGTTTTTGGAGCATCCGGATGCGGCGTTTGAGTTGCGAGGAATTGAAAAACGAGTTCGTAAGGGGGTGGGCAGCGGACGTCACGCCGAACTGCTGGCCGAACAGCAGCAGGGCGTAGTCGGCCTTGCTCGGGGCGTGGCGGCTGGCCAGTTCGTCGGCCAGAAATTCGTGCAGGTGCCGCAGCGAGCGGCGGTAGGCATACACCACGGGGTTGAACCAGCACACCACGGCCAGCAGCTCCATCAGCAGTACGTCGGCGGAGTGCAACTGCCGGACGTGCACGCGCTCGTGTTCGAGAATGGCCGACTGCCGCCGAAGGTCAGGGGCGATGAACAGGAAATTAAAAAACGAAAACGCGCCCTGGTCGGCCTGCTTGAGGGAGCGCCGCCGGAGCAACCGCCCCAGTTGGGCCGCCTGCGCACTAAACCGCCCTAACATCGCTAGGGCACCCAGGCCGTAGGTGAGCGCCACCACTTGTCCCCAGGTCAGGCCGGGCCGGGCCGCCACGGGCCGCACGATGAACAAGCCGGGGTCGTAAAACGCGTACACCACCTGGTGGACTTTCTCCGTCACGAACCACCCCCGCACCCACTCCGAGTGGCAGACGGGAATGAAGAGCGACAGCGCCGCTCCCGCCACGAGGTAAGCCCGGTTGGCCTGGTGGAAGGTTTCGCCCGCCAGCAGCACCCGGTAAAACCCGTAAAACAAGACGAGGTACAGGTTGACCTGGAGGAGGTAGTGGAGGAAGTTCATGGCTGTCCGGATTGGTCAGAGGTTGGGTTGGGCCAGTAACCGGCGGTCGTCGTCGGTGGGTTCCACCAGGGCGTAGCGGCGGCAGTCGGTGATGGCCAGTTCGTCGAGCACGTCCACGAGGTGGCCGTAGTGGCTCCCATCGGTGGCTTTCACGAGCACGGTGAATTTCTCACCGATGCGGGCTTTGTTTTCGAGCAAAATTCGCCGGAGGCCCAGGGCCGAAAAGTCGGTGCGCAGGGGCGGTTTTCCGTCCAGAAACTCCGCGCAGGGCTGGTAATACAACCTGCCGTTTTCCCCCAGAAAAACGGTCAGCGTCTGCGAACATTTCACGGGCGGGGGCGGAGCCGTGTCCTTCACCGGCATCCCAAGTTCCATCACGACGGGCTTTTGCAGCGTGGTGGTCAGGATGAAAAACGTGATGAGCAGAAAGCCCAGGTCCACCATCGGCGTCATGTCCACGCGGGTGGAGCGGCGGGTGCCGGAAATCGAAACGTCAGCCATTGCAGTAACGGATTTTTTGCCAACTGCCAATTGCAAACTGCCAACTCTGCCTACTGCCCCTGCATTCCCTGAATCATCTTCAAAATCTCATCCGCTTCCTTTAAATCCACCTTGTTTTTCTTGGCGAAAAACGAGAACAATCCGGTCACGGAGTTCTCGAAATAGCCTTCCATTAGCTTCTCGGTGGCAAAGGCCCGGTACTGCTCCTTCGTGATTTTCGGAAAATACTCGTGCGACTTGCCGTAGGCCTTGTGATCGACGAAGCCCTTCTGTTCGAGGATGCGGATGATGGTTGAAACGGTGTTGTAGGCGGGTTTGGGCGTGGGCAATTGGTCGAGCACGTCCTTCACGAAGCCCCGTTCCAACTGCCACAGTACCTGCATGATTTGCTCTTCGGCCCGGGTGAGTTCTTTTTCAATCATGGTCAGTGTGATTTCAGGACGAAGGTTAAACTAATATTTTAGTTGTGCAAGGGTTTCGGGAAAATCTTTCAAAAAAAGTTGTCATCCTGAGCGCAGCGAAGGACCTTCCTGACCCGCTAGATAATTCGGTAGGTCAGGAAGGTCCTTCGCTGCGCTCAGGATGACAACTTAGGGCGGGGTGGGTTACTGCCGCACCGTAAACGTCTTTTTTTCCGGCCCGACGCCCGTGATGGTGAGCGAGCGCCAGCGGGCGGGGAGTTTCACCTTCAACTGCTCGATGCCGTCTTCGCCGACGTCGAGGCCGCCGAAGCCGCTCAGGATGGTTTGCAGGAAGCCCCCCGCGCCCGTGGCAAAGTAAGGGTTGGTGCCCCCAGCGGTTTCGGCCAGCACACCGAAGGGCGGTACTTCGTTGGGTTTGTAGCTTTTCGTGAACAGTTGCGTGGCCTTTTCGGTGTTGCCCGCCCGCGCGTGCAGGATGCAGAAAATGGCGTGCGACATGGCCGGACTTTGGCCCTCGCGGCCGGGCACGTTGTCGGCGAGCTTTTTTTCGTAGTAGGCCAAATCCTTCGCGATGGTGGCCTTGTCGGTGACTTGCTTGAGGGGGTACGAGAGCAGGTTGACGTCGGTTTGCTTGATCACCTCGCCGTTGTAGGTGGCGTGTTCGCGGGTGGTGCCGTCGGGGAATTTGAGGATGACCAGGCCATCGGCCACTTCGGCCCAGCGGGGATCGGGCTTGATGTTCAACTCCTCGGCGGCTTCGATGGCGTAATTGAGCACCTCCTTCGCCACGCCGTTGGTGTAGGCGTTGTCGTCCACGTTTTCGGCCCACTCGTCGGCGCACACCACGTTGATGACGTGGTACTTGCCGTCAGTGCCCCGCTCGGCCCGGCTGGCCCAGAAATCGGCCACTTCCTTGAGCATGGGCCAGGCCCGTTCGCGGAGGAAGGTTTTGTCTTCGGTCACTTGGTAGTATTTCCAAAAGGCCCAGCCCACGTCGCCGGTGATGTGGTGCTGAAACGGCCCCGTGAGCGCCCACACCGGTGTGGCCTCCTGTCCCCGGTCGTCCGATTCCCAGGGAAACATGGCCCCCCGGTAGCCGTGCGACTTGGCGTTTTGCCGGGCGGCTTCGAGCCGGTCAAAGCGGTATTCGAGCAGCGAACGGGCCATCTGGGGTTTGAGCAGGAGCAGGGGCGGGTACATCCAGAGTTCGGTGTCCCAGAACACGTGGCCGTTGTAGCCGAGTCCGCTGAGGCCCATCGGCGAGAGGCTGTACGCCTGCCCTTCGCGGCAGAACGAGTAGAGGTGGTAGAGCGCGAAGTGGGCGGCCCGCTGGGCTTCGGGGTCGCCGTCAATCTGGATGTCCGAACTCCAGAGATCGGTCCAGGCTTCCTGGTGGCGTTTGAGGAGGCGCTCGCGGCCTTCGAGGGCGGCGAAAATCGTTAGGCGCTCGGCCTCGTTGTGCGGGTCGGCCACGTGCTCGGTCGAAGTCACCGAACCGACCACGCAGAAGCGGTAGGTTTCGCCCGTGCGCATTTTCCGGGTGAATTTCAGCCGGTGCAGGTTATAATCCCACTCCTCGTGGACGAGGCTGGGTTCGCTGCCGCGTTTTTCGTCGAAAATAAACGAGTTCGACGCCGCCACCGTGTGCTTGCCCGTGGGCGATTTGGCCACCGAGGTCATCAGCGGGATGAGCGAGTGCGGGCGGTCGATGAGGTGGTAGCGGTTCTGCACGTCGCGGAGCATGTCGGGGGCCGAAAGCACGCTGTGGGGCGTCACCTCGCAGTCGCGGCGGGCGGTTAGCGTCACCTCGATGAGGGCCGTGTGGGGCAGGTGCCGGAGGGCCATCATCACGGTTTTCACCGAAAGCTTGTTCTCATGGTCAAACGTCGTCGTTAAGGTAGCCCCGCGCATGTCGAGGGTCTGGGCGTAGTTCTGGATGGCCTTGCGGTCGAGCCGGCGGCCGTCCACGTCGAGGTCCATGTTGGCAAATTCAAACACCCGCATGATGTTCGACACCCGCCCGCGGCCGTACGTGTCGAAGGCCCCGTTGAGCACCACGTCCTTAACCTTCAGCGGCTCCGGCGACGACACGATGCCCACCATGCCGTTGGCGACGGTCACGCCGAAGTAGTTGTTGGGGTCAAAATTCTGGGCGGTGACTTTCCAGGGGTCCTGGGCGGAAGCCGTTAATGAAAAATGAAGAATGAAAAATGAAAAATGAAAAAGGCGTTTGAGCATGGGGGTGGAAAGCTTGGTGGTTTTGGGGAGCGGTGGGGTAAAGTAACGAAAAAAGGCGGGACGAGCCGAGGGGTGCGGGGGACGGGCGAATTGACAAAAAATCCATTGCCAAAAAAGTTGACAATCAAATTTTTGTCAACTGCCCAATCCATCGGTCCGGAAAAGCAACAGGCGGCTCGCCGTGGGGCAAACCGCCTGTCAAAATTCAACAATTCAAAAATCAACAATTTCACTTCACCGCCACCGTCCGCGGCGCTTCGCCCTTCCGCGTCAGCACGTTGGCCAGTACCCATTGCCCCACCTGCTGGCCCTGCGTGACGCCGTTGTCGATGGCCGACATGTAGTGGATGCCCCCGTAAAACCGGCTGATGGCCGCCTCCTGGGCGGCGGCTTTGAAGGAGGGGAACTTCCGCACCGGCAGGCCGTAACTCACCTCCGACGAGTCGGCGAAGGCGAAGTTTTCGCCGAACAGTTTCGTCAGGGCCAGGCTGGCGGCGGTTGAAATCACGCTGTGGCCGCTGGTGTACTCGGGGAAGGGGGGCGTCTGGAGCAGGGGCTGCCAGTCTTTGTCCACGTGGGCGTTGATGACTGACTCGGGGCGGATGCGGGCGGAGCGGTACTTTTCATCCCAGCACGAGATGAACCCATCGAAAAGGGCGACTGCGGTAAGCGCGTAGGCTTCGACGGTGGCGTAGTAATCGAGTTTATTCTGCCGTGTGACCAGCCCGACGATGCGCATCCAGTGGCCGCCGGGGCTGATTTTTTTCGTGGCAAACATGGCGTGGCCCTGCACGTTCATTTTGAACGGGTTGCAGTCCCAGAAATTGGCGATCTCCTGCTGCTCGTCGGTCAGGGCCTTGCCCGTTTCGTACACGGCCAGCATTTCCTTGAAAAACGGGCTGGTCTTGTCGGTCGTGAAGGCGGGCGGTACGTCGGGTTTGAACTGGGCCGCCGAGTCGAGCGTGAAGGGTCGGATGTTGCGCCAGAGCGGCTCCACGGCGTCCATGTAGGCCGGTGGCGTGGGCACCCACTTGCCGGTTTCGTTGGTCACGGTATACTTGAAACCCCGGGTCTGCTTGTAGTTGTCCTTGCCCGCGTAGGCCAGGAGGTGCTTACCGACGGTTTCGCCGTAAGCCATCGAGCGCTCGAACACGTCGCCGGGCACGCCGGCTTCCTGGTACTGCTTGTAAAATTTCGCCTCGAATTCGTCGAAGCGGTCGCCGCTGAAGGTCAGGGCCCGGCCCACCGTCAGAAAAGCCCGCACGCTGGCCAGCGGGAAGCAGTATTCCTGCCCCGGTTCGGGCTGGGGCGTGGCGGCGAGGCCGTTAAGCTGGGCGGCCAGGGTGCGGTATTGCGGCGCGCCGGGCAGCATGGCTTCGTAGGCGGCCAAACTGGAGTATGCGTAAATCCGGCTCGCGACAGGAGGCGAGAAAATGTCATGAACGATGACCTCGGTGAGCTTGCGCTCGGCCTGCCGGATGGCTTCCGGGTTGGCCGCCGACTGGCTGTATTCTTCGGGTTTCTTCCGGCAGCCCGCCAGCGTCAGCACGGCGAGCAGCAAAAAGAGAACGAGGTTTTTCATGCGGATGGGTGGATTTGGAAGGACCACAAAAATAGGCAAAATTCCTCAGGCTCGGAAACGGCCAACCATGCAGTCATCGTGCGGGGAGACACGCTTTTCCGAGAAGAAATTTTTTGTGTGACCAACTGACTTTGAACGGAAACGGCTACATTTCGCCACCAGTTAACCCCTCACCCCAACCCCTCCGTTCCATGAGAAAACTTTCCCTCTCCGTACTCCTGGCGGGCCTGGTCATCGCGTGCCAGCCCAGCGCCGATGAACTCCAGGCACCGGTGGCTCTGAAGAGTTACACCACCCGGCAAATCGACGATTTCATTTTTGAAAAGTTGCAACAGGAAGGCCGCTTCGAGTGGAACATGGCCCCTGACGACCTGGCCTGGAGTGCCTTCGAGCAGTCGGACCGGGTGCTGTCGGTGGGCTACCGACCGGCGGGCACCACGGGCGATTTTCGGGACCAAATCGACCAAATCGACTTGCAATCGTCCGACTGGAAAATGGCCCGCGAACGCGTCGTTGACCTGATTTTGACCGAGGAGCGCAAACTTAGGCCCGGCCTGAAAGCCACCGATCTGGAAGTGTTCCCCGAAACCCACCTGCCCGTGCTTGACGTGACGATTCAGAACCCGGAAACCTTCCGCAAACTCCGGCAGTCGCCGCTGGTGCGTTACGCCGAGCCAATCGGTTATGAACCGAAACCCACCGAACCCAATTTCCGCACAATGGCGGGCAGCGGTTGCGACAGCAACACCCCCGAACCCGGCCTGGTGGCGGGCACCGACTTCACGACCACCACGCCCAACGGCAAAGTAGGCTGGAACCTCGACGACCACAACATTCCGGCCTCCTGGCCGTACAGCAGCGGGGCGGGCATCACGGTGCAGATTATCGACACGGGGTGCAGCCCCACCCAGGCTAAACTGGGGGCGCAGTTTAACCAGGGCGATTCGCAGGGCCGGACCATCACCAAACTCGTGACCCTGCCCAAGGCCACTTCCACCAGCCCCAACGAAACGCCTGACGATCCCTGCGGGCACGGCACCTCGATGCTCGGCACGGCCGGAGGACCACGGGGCACCGACGGCACGACGGTGGGCGTGGCTTACAACGCCAACTTCGTCATCACCCGCGCGGCGCTCGACGTGGTGATCGACGCCAGCCGGGAGGTGAAGGGCGTGGCGGACGCGTTCCGGCAGGCGGGCGACAACCCCAGCGTGCGCATCATCAGCCTGAGCCTGGGACGCCTTACCTCGACCAGCCAGATGACCGATGCCATTCGCTATGCCTACAACAAGGGCAAGCTGATCTTCGCCGCCGCGGGCACCTCCACCGGGTTCACTTCCTTCGTCGGCGTTATTTTCCCGGCTACGCTGACCGAATGCGTGGCCGTGACGGGCGTGAAGGAGGCCGTGATGCAGAAGTGCAACGACTGCCACGCTGGCTCGAAGGTGGAGTACGTGACGGTGATGGAGAAGTCAGGCTCCAACCTCCACGGCCTGAGCCTGGCCATGAGCGGCGACGTGCCCTCAACGGTGGGCGGTTCGTCGGTAGCCACGAGCACGATGGCGGGCATGGCGGCGCTGGTCTGGTCCAAATTCCCGAACCTGACTCGTGCGCAACTGCTCGAAAAACTGAAAATGAGCAGTAGCTACTACCCCACCCGCAACGGCAGCTTCGGCTGGGGCAAACCCAACGTGCTCAAGGCCCTGGGGGTGGTGCAGTAGCAGTTGTAAGTTGTAACAACGATAAGCCCGCAAGTTCTGCGTTTTCGGGCGGAACCTGCGGGCTTTTTTATTACCCACTGCTAATTGCCAACTGCCAACTCCCGCGCCGCCACTTCGTCCAGGAGCACCCACCCATGGTCGAGGGTCTGGAACAGGCTGGCGGGTACGGCTTCGGTGGGCGGTTCTTCCAGCGCACGGCGGAGAATCGGGGCCTTCCGGTCGCCGCTGGCGATGAGGATGGCCTGCCCCGCCTCCCGCGCGTGTCGCAGCCCGACGGTAATGCCCTGCGTGAGGGTCGTGCTTTCCCGAAAATACTTCTGCCCGACGGTTTTCGTCGATTCGGCCAGTTCCACCACGTGGCAGCCGAGGTGCCAGGGCGTACCGGGTTCGTTGAGGGCCAGGTGGCCGTTTTCGCCCACGCCGAGTAGGATCAAATCCAGTCCGCCGAGCAGGGTGAGCGTGTCGTCCAGACGACGGCATTGGTCGGTCAGGTCGTCGGCGAGGGCGTCGAAAAAGTGGATGTTTTTTGGGGAAATACCCAGCGGTTTGAACAGCGCCTCGTTGACGGAGTAGAAGCAACTGCCGGGGTTGTCGGGGGGGATGCCCACCCATTCGTCGAGCCCGATGAACGTAACGCGGCTGAAATCTGGGTCGCCGTCGGCGGCCATGCGCACGAGGTGGCGGTAGGTGCCTTCGGGGGTGTTGCCCGAAGCGAGGCAGAGCACGGCTTCGGGTTTTGACCGCACCACGGCGGCAATGGCCGCAGCCGTGGCGGCCGAGAGGACTTCGTAGTCGGGGAAAATCTGGAGTGTCAAAGCGAGTTCAGCGTTTAGGGTTTAGCGTTTGAAGTCCAAAATTGCGTTGAACGCTGAACACTAAACCCTAAACGCGGAACTATTTTCTGCCAAACACCTGCACCGGCTGGTTATTGCGCCCCACCAGCACGAGCGGGCCTTTGGGGCCGCGGGCGGTTTTCAAATCCCGCACTTCGCCTTCGAGCAAAAAGCCCGACTGCGCGAAGGTCAGCGGCGTGAAGCCACCTTTGCCATCGCCCCGCAGCACGAGGCCGTAGCTGGCGTCGTAGCGGCCCTGGTACGGATTGACGGGGTAAAAATTCCCACCCACGAGCAAATCCAGGTTGCCGTCGCCGTCGGCGTCGGTGGGCAGCAGGGCCATCACCCGCGACCACTGGGCTTCGTTAGGCAATTCACGGACGGCGAACTGATTACTCCCCTTGTTTTCCAGAAAAACCGACGCGAACTGGTTCACCTCCAGCTTCAGGCCCTTGTCGAGTTCGCCCTTGCTGAACAACTGCTCCGTGGTTTTTCCGGCAAAAACCTTGTAGTCGGTGAATTTCTTGTTGATGATGCCCGGCAATTGCTTGCCGAGTTCGTCTTTCGAGGCCACCGTGTACCATTTGCCGCCGAGGTTGTAGCTGACGATCTGCTCCGTGCTGCCGCTGTTGTCGAAATCGCCGACGACCATCCGCAGGGCCGACTGGTCGCCGCTTTTGCGGAGTTTGGTGTTCAGGCCAAGGTTGCCGAGGGCGAAATCCACGTCGCCGTCGCGGTCGAAGTCGGCGGCGGCGACGGCGTGCCACAAACCGCTGAGTTTCGCGGTTCCGGTTTCGAGTTTTGCGTTTGTGAACCGGCCTTTCTCGTTCACGAACAGCGCCGGCGCCATCCATTCCCCGACGACCATCAGGTCCAAATCCCCGTCGCGGTCGGTGTCGGCCCAGGTGGCGTCGGTGAGCATTCCGGCCCGGCGGAGTTCGGGGGCAAGGGCTTCGGTTTGATCCGAAAAACGGCCCCGGCCGTCGTTCACGAGCAGGTACGACCGCGGCGGCTGCCCGTAGGCGTAGCCCACCACCCGCCCGCCAACGAACAGGTCGAGGTCGCCGTCGCGGTCGAAATCCGCCGGGCGGACGCGGCTTTTGTTCTCGAGCATCGGCGGTAGCGAACCGGCGGACTTTAGTCTACCGCGCCCGTCGTTGAGGTACAGGCGGTCGTTGAGTTGCGGCATGGTTCCGAAAAACTCGTTGCCTCCGCTGACGAGGTACAGGTCCAAATCCTTGTCGCCATCGGCGTCGAAGAGGGCCGCGTCCACGAATTCGCGCAGCGAATCGGCCTCCACGGCGGGCTGGGGGCTGGGTGCGAACGAGCCATCGGGCCGCTGCACAAGTACCCGTGTCGCCTGGTTTTTCCCGCCCGTTGCCACCACGTCGTCGAGGCCGTCGCCGTTGAGGTCGCCCACGGCCAGGCGGGGGCCTTCGTTGGAGGTGTAGAACGGCACCAGACTTTCGCGGTTGCTGTCGAAGTGCAGGTTTTCGCGGTGGTTGAAGGGCACCCCTACCGCCGCCGTGAGGTCAGTGAAAATCGGTTTATCCGCCGGAATCCACACGAACTCCGAGGCTTTCCGGTTGGCGTTCTGCTGCTTTAGCGTGAGCGTGGCGTTGGTCGCCACGTTCGCCAGAGCCTGCATTTCACCCGTACTCCAGAGCACGAACAGGCTATCCACCCGTGCGGTTTTCCCAACGCCGAACGTCAGCACCGGCTCCACCGCCGAGAGGAACCCCCGCGTGAGCATGAGCGTCTGCACCTGCATGGAATCCGCAGTTTTGAGCACCACTTTCGCGCCCACGCCGAAGCGGTTGCCGCTGCTGCCCTGCAACTTGATTTTCAGGAAACGTACGCCCGTCGTGTCCGTGGCGGTTTGGCGGGCGTTGTTTCGGAAAATTCCCGTCGGGCCGTTGAGGTCGTTGGTGACGAGGTCAAGGTCACCGTCGCCGTCGAGGTCGGCGTAGGCCGCGCCGTTCGAGAAGGTCGGTTTGGTGAAACCCCAGGCTTCCGACTTGTCCTCGAACCGCAGCGATTTCGTACCCCGAAAAACGTAATTGTGGACTTTTCCCTCAGGCATCATCTCCAGCGAACGCTTGTCGAATTTCTTCGTCTTCATGATCGTCAACTGGTAGTACACCGAGTCCGTGTTGAGGAATTTGATGTAATCCAGGTCGTTGGGGCGCTTGACGATGCCATTGGTGATGAATAAATCCTTCACGCCGTCGAGGTCGAAGTCGGCCAGGAGCGGCGACCAGCTCCAGTCGGTGGCCGCCACACCCGCGAAGGCTCCGATTTCGCTGAACTTGCGACCCTGGAGGTTCAGTTGCAGGCAGTTGCGGCTGAACTGGTAGTAATAGCCGTACTGGAGTTTGTAGTAGAAAATGTCGTAGGGGTCCTCGCCGCCGGAGGCTTTCTCCACCTTCTCGTCGGCGGGATACATGTCGAGGGTGATGAGGTCGGGAAAACCGTCGTTGTTGACGTCGGCGGCGTCGTTGCCCATTGAAAACCGACTGATGTGGCCCATGTGTTCGCGCATGGTCTCCTTGAAGGTGCCGTTTTTCTGGTTGAGGTACAGATAATCGTCTTCGTGAAAATCGTTGCCGACGTAAATGTCCTCCCAGCCATCGTTGTTGAAATCGGCCACGGCCAGCCCCAGCCCGTAGCCCATCGCCGGGCCGTAGATGCCCGATTGCTCGGAGACGTTGGTGAAGCGGAAAGCCCCTAAACCCCCAAAGGGGGCTTTTTGTGAAGACATTGAAGCTCCCCCTTTGGGGGCGGGGGGGGCCATCCCCTCATTCCGATACAAAATGTCTCCCGCCGACTGGTCGCGGAGGTAGCGGGTGGTGACTTGATCGTAGGCCCGGACGGTGTGGACGGCGTGGTTGAGCAGGTAGCAGTCCAAATCGCCGTCGTGGTCGTAGTCAAAAAAGGCGGCTTGGGTGCTGAAACCCTGGAAGTCGAGGCCGTAGTCGGCGGCTTTTTCCGTGAATGTTCCGTCCTGGTTGTTGATGTAGAGTTCGTTGGAACCTTCGAGGCCCTTGTAATTGCTCACGGCGCAGACGTACAGGTCGAGCCAGCCGTCGCCGTTCACGTCGGCCATCGTGACACCAGTTTGCCAGTCGGCGTAGCCCCCGACGCCCGCTTTCTCGGTCACGTCCTCGAACTTGAAACCGCCCTTGTTGAGGTAAAGCTTGTTTTTGCCCCGGTTCCCGACGAAGTACACGTCCGGCAGGCCGTCGTTGTTGACGTCGCCCGTAGCCACGCCCCCACCGTTGTAGTAGTACAAGTATTCGAGGATGTTGAGCTTGTCGTTGGCGGGCAGGTCGTTGCGGAAGGTGACGGTCGTCTGGGTCGAATCCAGTTCGGTAAACAGGGCCTTTTCGCCGGAACCGCCCTTGCAGGCGGCGAGGGCGAGGAAAATTAAGGGGAAAAATTTATGAAGTTGCATTGCTGGAATGGCGCATCAATTGGAACACGGATGACGCGGATGCTGCGCAACACGGATTAAAACGGTTGTCTCCGTGAAAACCAGTGCTGCGCAGCATCCGTGTCATCCGTGTTCCATTCACTTTGTCTTGGGATTAATCGCAAACACCTCCACCGCGTCGTTGTTTTTGGCCAGAATCAAGAACTGCCGCCCGCCGGGGCCGGTCAGTTTGTGCATCCGCCGCACCTGGCCACGGACGAAAAAGCCGGTCAGGGCGGTGGGCGCGGCGGTGAAGCCACCCTTGCCATCGCCGCGGAGCACGGTGCCAAAACTGGCGTCGTAGCGGCCCAGTTCGGGCAGAACGTCGAAGAAATTGCCCGTCAGCACCACGTCCAGCTTGCCGTCGCCGTCGTAGTCGAGGGTTTCGATGCCGAAGGTGGGCGAAAATTGGGCGTCGAGGGGGAGCGGTTTCAGCGTCAGGTTGCCTTTTCCGTCGTTGAGCAGCAGGCTCGTCGCCGGTTGCACGGCTTGGCGCTTCACCATGCCTTCGCGGGCGGTTTCGTCGAAGAGTTCGTCCACCGTTTTCTCGGCGTAGTCGGTGTGTTTCAGAAACTTCGTCTTGATGCCCGGAATCGCCTTCTGCAAGTCGGGCTTGAGCACCATTGGGTACACCTTGCCGGTTTCGGTCGCGCACGAGATGATGGGATCGGTGGTGCCGTTGCGGTCAAAATCGTTGACGGCCAGTTCGGCGGGCGTTTCGGGGCTGGCGTGGAGGCGGTTGTTGAGGCCAAGGTTCCCGGCGATCAAATCCATGTCCCCGTCGCCGTCCACGTCGGCGGGGTGCAGGCGGTTCCAGAAGCCCTCGCTCTGCGCCAGCGGGGCGGGCGTGAGCTTGCGGCCCCGCTCGTTTTTGAAGACCGTGATCGGTCCCCAGTCCTGCGCGGTGACGAGTTCGGGAAACCCGTCGGCGTCGAGGTCCACCCAGCGGGCGTCGGTCACCATGCCCAGTTCGGCCGTGGGCAGGAAGCGCTTCGTCTGGACCTTGAATGTGCCCGCGCCGTCGTTGACAAGCAGCGCGTTAACCGGGCTGAGGCCGTACTGCCCCGAAATCATCCGGCTGCCGACGAACACATCGAGGTCGCCGTCGCGGTCAAAATCCCCGGCGGTCACGCACGAACCGTTGTCCATCAGGTTGGGCAGGGTGGCTTCTTTCGCGAAATTCCCCTGCCCGTCGTTGCGGTAAAACCGGTCCTGGAGTTCGACCGAACCGGTCTGGAATTCGTTGCCGCCTGTAACGACGTACAAATCCAAATCCTTGTCGCCGTCGGCGTCGAAGAAGAGCGCGGCCACGTCTTCCTGGGCCAGTTCGAGGCCGTTGGTCGAGATGATTTTTTCGGAAAAACCACCGCTTTTCTGCTGGAGAAACAGGGCTTTCGGCTGGTTGGATGCCCCGCCGAGATACACGTCGTCGAGGCCGTCGCCGTTGACGTCGCCCACGGCCAGGGCCGGGCCTTCGCGGGAGAGCATCTGCTTCAGGAGCGGGTCGCGGTTGTAGTCCACGAAGTCCCCGTTTTCGACGTGCCGGTAGTCGAGGATTGGGGATTGGGTAAATGGGTAATTGGGTAATTCGTGTTTAGCCGGGGTGAACTTTTGGGTTGCTTTCGCCACGTCCAGCGTTAATTCGGAATCGACCTTCACGCCCCTCAGCGTCTGCATCCGGTCGTCGGGCCAGACGACGCGCACCGAGTCGATGGCCGCGCTTTCGCCCAGGCCGAACACCATCACGTGGTCGCTCGACGACTCGAACCCCCGGTTGGGCATTTGCTGGAGCAGGATCGGCTCGGCGCTTTTGCGAAACACCGTCACCTTCGCCCCGATGCCCTGCCGGTTGAGCGGCGTCCCGGCGAGTTTGACGCGCAGGAAGTGGTGTTTCAGTTTCTCGGAACTGCGGTTTTTGAAAAACGACACCGGCTCGTTGACGTTGTTGACGACCAAATCCAGATCGCCGTCCCCGTCCAAATCGCCGTAGGCCGCGCCGTTGGAGAGGCTGGGTGCGCCCAGGCCCCAGGCTTTGGCCACGTTCGTGAATTTCAGGTTGCCCTCGTTGCGGAAGGCGTAGTTCGGAATGGGTTGGGTGGGGATTTCTTTCAGGAATTCCTCGTAGTTGAAGTTGTTGGCCACAACTTTCTGCACCGTCCGCTGGTCGCCGAAAAAGGCGATGAAATCCTGGTCGGTGAGGTTTTTCTGAATGCCGTTGGCGACGAAAATGTCCTTGCGCCCGTCGTTGTCCATGTCGAACAGCAGGGCGCCCCAACTCCAGTCGGTGGACGAGGTACCGGTCAACTGACCGACTTCGGAAAACACGGGGATGGAAGGGGAAGAAGGGGAGGTGTCATTTCCCGTTCTTCCCCCTTGTCCCGTTCTTCCCCCTCCGCCCAGGTTCAAATGCAGCATGTTCCGCATGAACTGGTGGTGGTATCCCTGCTTGAGCTTGAAGTCGGTCAGGTCGTATCCTTCGTAGATCGAGGTGGTTTTCAGGCGGCGATCGTCGCCGGGGAGCATGTCGGTCACGAAAAGGTCGAGGCGGCCGTCGTTGTTGAGGTCGGCGATGTCGGCGCCCATCGAGGAGAGGCTGATGTGGTTCATGGCCTGCTCCAGGCTTTCCCGAAAACTGCCGTCGCGGTTGTTGAGGTAGAGGTAATCGCGCTCGTAAAAGTCGTTGCTGATGTAGATGTCGGGCCAGTTGTCGTCGTTGACGTCGCCGACGGTGATGCCCAGCCCAAAGCCGATGACCGAGCCGTAAATGCCCGCCTGGTCGGAAACATCCGTGAAGTTGCCGCCGTCGTTCCGAAACAGCTTGTCGCCCCCTTCGTAATCGCGTTCGGTCCGCAGGTTGCGGTAGCCCAGCCGCCCGATGGGGATGAAACTATTGTTCAGCAGGTACATGTCGAGGTCGCCGTCGCGGTCGTAATCGAAAAAGGCCGCGTGGGTACTGTAGCCTCGGTCGTCGAGGCCGAGGTTTTTGGCTTTCTCCGAAAAAGTGGGGATGCCACCTTTGGTTTTAGCCCCGTTGCTGATGAACAGTTCGTTGGCCCGGTCGTCCTGTTCGCGATTGCCGGCGTTGCAGACATAGATGTCGAGCCAGCCGTCGCCGTTGACGTCGGCAAAGGTGACGCCCGTGCTCCAGGCGTGCTTGCCCTGGATGCCTGCCTGCCCGCTCACGTCCTCGAATTTCCAATTGCCCCGATTCAGGTAGAGCTTGTTTTCACCCATGTTCGAGGTCAGGAACACGTCAGGCAGGCCGTCGTTGTTGATGTCGCCGATGGCCACACCCCCACCGTTGTAGAAATTGCGGTAATTGAAAATGTTCAACTGCTTGTCATCACGGACTTCGTTGACGAAATCCACGCCGGTCTGGGAGGCGGGCATGGCCTCAAACAGCGGGTCGCTCGGCGCGTCGGACTTGCCACAACCGGTCAGACAAATCGCCAGCAGACCGAGCGTATTGCGAAGGAAGGGGGTCAAGTGCAAGAAGTTTATTCAACAAAAATAAACGGTTCACCCATCAAAAAAGAAGCGGATGCCGCGCTGGCATCCGCTTGCTTGCCGACTAAAATCCGGTACGCAGTAGTCTCAAAGGTGGGTTAGGATGGTGAGGGGTTTGGACGACTTGTCCACATTCAGGCAGGTCGTCCAAACTTCAGGAATCAATACCCCGGATTTTGCTTCAGGTTGGGGTTCCCGTCGAGCTGACGCTGGGGAATCGGGAAGAGGGCGCGGGTGGGTGCCGAAACTTCCTTGAACTGCCAGGCATCATCGAAGGTACCGAAGCGTATCTGGTCCTGACGGCGCCAGCCTTCCCAGGCCAGTTCGCGGCCACGCTCGTCGAGGATGACTTTTTCGGTCAGGGCCGTGAAGGGGGCCACGCCCGCGCGGGTGCGAATCTTGTTGATGTCTTCCAGGGCTTTGGCCGTATTGCCGAGGCGGAAATACGCCTCGCCGCGCATCAGCACGAAATCAGACAGGCGGAAGAGCGCCCAGTCGTTGCTCATGTCGGCGCGGGGATTGTTCATTTCGTATTGCCACTTGCCCATGCGCACACCAGCGCGGCGACCGACCGGGCCGGCAGGCATCTCAAAAGCCGGAATTTCGGGCGTGAACGCCAACGGCTGACCGTCGTCGAGGATGGGCGCACCGGCCGATGTAAATTGCTGACCGGCGATCCAGGTGGCTTTTTTACGGACATCCTTGTCGTCGAAGGTGTTGTAAAAATCGGCCAGGGTGCAGAAGCCGTTCCAGGGCGAGTTGCCGAGGTTGTAGGTCAACTGGCTCAGGTAGTGAAGGGTTTTCATCTGCATCACGAAGCCCGTACCCTGCGACTTGTCGAACGGCACGGCAAAGACCATTTCCTTCGAGGTTTGGTTGTTGACCGTGAAGTTATCGGCGAAGTTGGCTTCCAGCGCGAAGGCCGAGTTGCCGATGATTTTATCGCAGGCCTCCACGCATTTCTGCCACTGGGGCGTGCCCGTGTACACACCTGCGTTCAGGTACAACTTGGCCAGAATGGCGTTGGCGGCGGCTTGGTTGAAGCGGCCGTACATGGCCCCGCCGACGGTGGGACTCAACTGGGGCAGCACTTCGGTTAGTTCCTTCTCCACAAACGCGTAAAGTTGCGCGCGAGTGGACTGAGTGGGGGCGGCGTCTACGTATTTGTCCACGATAGGAGCGTTGCCGAAGTAATCAAGGGCGAGGTAGTGGTAAAACGCCCGGAAGGCCCGCAATTCCGACACAAGGGCGGCGTTGGTCTGGCCTTCCAACTGACGGTTGATCCCCACGATGCCCCCGTAAATGAAGTTCCACAGGCCGTTGAAGAAATCGTTGTCGGTCGTGGGATTCCAGGTGTGCTGGTGGCGGCGGCGCCAGTTATCGCCGTCTTTCCAGTCGCCGCCGCGGGTAGGCACTACCTGTTCGTCGGTCACGGTATTGATGTCTTCCACCTGACCTTTGTACCCGCGGAGGTTCCCGTAGAGCGGGCCGAGGATGGCCGCCTGCTGGGCGGGCGTGCTGCCGAACTGGCTGGCCGGAATTTGGTCGTAAACCTGCTCGGACAAATCCGTGCAGGCTTGCAGCGCGACGGATCCCATCAGGACCCCCGCCGAAATCCAGTATTTAAATCCTTTGTTCATGGTGAACGTGTTGGTAGATTTTTTTCCCTGTCGTATTTACGAGAAGGAGGGTGAATCAGTTGCCTGTTTCGACACCTTGTTCGGGTGAATTGTTTGCCGAAACGGGTAATTTTTAATCCTGCCCGTGCCGTGTGAACACGGCACGGGCAGGATAGAATAGCATCAGAACGTGAACTGGAAGCCCAGGATGAACGTCCGCTGCTTGGGGTAAATGCCCCGGTTGTCGATGCCAATGCTCGAGGGCGTCTGGTCGTCGTTGTTTTCGAGCGTGCCTCGGGTGTCCAACTCGGGGTCGGTGCCGGTGTACTTCGTGATCAGGAACAGGTTCTGACCGGCAAGGTACACGCGGGCGCGGTTCAGGATTTTGCTGTTGACGGGGAAGTTATAGCCCAGTTGCAGGTTGTCCATCCGCACGAACGAGCCGCTTTCCAACCAGTAATCCGACAATTGGTTGACGGAGTAGTTGATGGGCTGGTCGGCCACACCCCGGAAGGCGTTCGATTCGAGGATCGAACCGGGGATGGAGAAGTTTGAGCGGATGTTGTTCAGAATCTTGTTGCCAAACACCCCGCGCAGCAAAAAGCTCAGGTCAAAGTTTTTGTAGGTGAACGCGTTGGTCAGCGAGGCCGTAAACGTGGGCTGGGGGTTGCCCGACTGGAAAAGCTCGGCCTGGTCGTAGGTCGAAGTGGTCCCACCGCCTTTTTTCACGAGCAGCATGCTGCCGTCGGTGGCAAAACCGGCAAAGCGGGGAATCAGGAATTCGCCCAGCGGTCGGCCTTCGATGAGTTGCGAAGCGAACACGTCGGACAGACCACGCCCGCCGAAGGGCGAGAACCGGATGGAGCCGTTAGTGAAGCTGACGCCGCTGCCCGAAAGACTTTTCACCTGCGTATTGATCTTCGAAGCCACCACGCCCACGTTCCAGGTGAAATCCGACTGCTGGATGGCGGCGTAGTTCAACGACAGTTCCACGCCCCGGTTCTGCATCTGGCCCACGTTCGACTGCAGGCGGTCAAACTTGTTGGGCGGCACAGGCACGTTGTACACGAAAAGCATGTCTTTCGTCTGCTTGTCGAAGAAGTCCAGCGAACCGCGCAATTTGTTGTTCAGGAACGCGAAGTCCAGGCCGATGTTGGTCTGTTGCACCACCTCCCACTTCAGGTTGGGGTTTTCGTTTTGACCGATGAAATACCCTGGCTGCCACTGGCCCGTCGCGCCGTCGAAGTAGTTGCTGCCCCGACGGTAACGCTCGATAGAACCGTAGGGCTGGAGACCTTCGGAGTTCCCCGTCTGGCCCCAACCGGCGCGCAGTTTGAGGAAGTTGATGGCCGTCACGCCCTTCAGGAAGGCTTCGTCCGAAATGGTCCAGCCCGCCGCGAACGAGGGGAACAACCCCCACTTGTTGTTGGCCCCGAACTTCGAGGAACCGTCACGGCGAAGGGTGGCCGTTACGTTGAAGCGCTCAAAAAGGTCGAACGTGGCCCGGCCGAAGAACGAAATCAGGCGGGTGCGGTTGCGGTACGAACCCACGTAATCGCTGCCCGGCAACTGCGTGGTCGCGGTGCCCTGGCCCAACTGGTTGTAGCCAAGTTCGTCGGTCACGAAACCCTGGTTGCGGGCGTTGAAACCCTCGTTGGTCTCCTGCTGGAACGAGTACCCCGCCAACAGATTCATGTTGATGTTGTCGAACGACCGGACGTAGTTGGCAAACCCTTCGGCCAGCACGTTGTTGGTTTCGTCGGTGCGGCGTTGGGCTTCGCCGTTGGCGTTTAGGTAGGCTCGGATGCCGGTCTGGTACTTGCGCCCTTCGATGCCGTTGTTGAGGCGGTAGGCCAGGTTGGCACGCAGGGTCAGGCCGTCTATGATTTCGTAGCCAATGTTCGTTGCCGCGATGACCGTGCGGTCACGGCGATCCCAGGTCTGGCCTTCGCGCATGGCCACGGGGTTGAAGAGGTCGAAGCTACCGGGTTGTTCGTAGTAGGTTCCGTCGGCGTTGCGAACCGGGAAAACAGGCAGGAAGAGTGCCGCACGGCCGGTGATGTTGTCGTCGAGGAGCTTCTTGTCGTCGTTAGTGAAGGCCAGGTTGTACTGGATGTTGAGGCGGTTGTTGAGCGCCTTCTGGTCGACGTTGATGCGGCCCTGGAGACGGTTCAACCCCGTGTTTTTAATCAGACCCGGCTGGCTGAGGTAGTTGATCGAGGCCCGGTAGCTAAACCCGTTGCCACCGCCGGTAAAACCCAGGTCGTGGTTTTGGGAGAACGTGGGCCGGATGAGTTCGCCGTAGAGCCAGTCGGTGTTGCCGCCTTTGTCGATGCCCGCCAGGGCTGCGTCGCCTTTGATGCGGCGCACCTGGGTGCGGTATTCATCCCCGGTAAGGAAAGGCAATTTACGGGCCGTGGAGCCGTAAGCGAAGTAGTTGCTGTACGAAACCGACGAGCGGCCTTCCTTGCCGCGCTTGGTCGTCACCACGATCACGCCGTTGGCCGCGCGCGAACCGTAAATGGCCGCCGCCGAGGCGTCTTTCAACACGTCGATGGTTTCGATGTCGTTGGGCGACACGGAGTTGAGAGGTACACCGATTACGCCGTCCACCACGGTGAGTGGGTCAGCGTTGCCGGTCAGCGAAGTGATTCCGCGGAGTCGTACCTGGGGGTTGGAGGTGGGGTCACCCGACGTGTTCGAAATCACCAGACCCGCCACCCGGCCCTGAATGGCCTGGAGGGGGTTGTTGTTGATACCGGGGTTGAAATCTTTGGCCGACACCTGGGAAACCGAACCGGTCAGGTCCTTCTTCTTGGCGGTGCCGTAGCCCACCACCACGACCTCCTCCAGCGACGTCACGTCGGCGGCGAGTTTCACGTCCAGCGCCGTTTGGCTACCCAGGGGTACTTCCTGAGTGGTATAGCCCACGTAGCTAAACACCAGCGTGGCCCCATCGGCTGCGCTAATGCGGTAGGCACCGTCGGCACCGGTGGTTACGCCGCGGGTGGTTCCTTTCACCGACACGTTGACGCCCGGAATGGCGCTCCCGTCGGCGGCATCGGTCACCGTTCCGCTCACCTGACGGTCCTGGGCGGAAGCTCCCAGGCTCATCAGCAGGGCCGTGGCCAGCAAACACAGGCTTGCCACCACGCTGCGAAGCAATCTGTACGACTGTTGCATCATAGGTTAAGTTAGATGATTGATAAAAACGTTTGGGTGTTGGTTAAGCAGGCGTCGCCGGGGGCAGGATACTTTGGGGATAATCGCGGTGCAACATTTTGCAAACTAATTAGAAATCAAAAGGTTTCGCAAAATTTTCGTAGCACTTCAGAAAGACAGAGTAGTAACCTGGCAACAAACCATTCGGCGAATTACAAGAAATAATTTTTTTAATGCAATTAGCTGCAAGCAGAGCCTGGCTTTATTAAAGGTGTTTCCTGGAGCCATAAAAAGTTGGTCAACTAGTATAATAAATTACAAATCAGACTGTTAACTGAAAAAATATTTGGGAATGCGTAGAAAAAATTCTTGTTTAAGTGCAATAGTTCGGCTAAAAAATGCAGGCTGTTTGCAAACTCTTGCAAATTTGGTGGACAACACGGCTCAATTTTTTGCATTTATTTGCAGCGCAAACACACCCGCACCATGCTAAAAGAAGAACGGCAACAGTGGATTCTTGACAAACTGGACGCTGACCGCAAGGTCACCCTGGTGTCGTTGAGCAAGGAATTGGACGTGTCGTACGACAGCATCCGGCGGGATTTGATCGAACTCGAAGAGCGGGGCCTACTCCGTAAAGTGCACGGTGGGGCCATCATGAACTCCTACCTGCCGATGAATGTGCGCCAGCGCATGGGTATTCCCAACCCGGAATTCGTGACGCTCGCTCGCAAAGTGGGCCAACTGCTTCAGCCCGGTCAGACCGTCCTGATGGACGGGGGAACCACGCCCGTGTACATTGCCGAACAGCTTCCGAAGGATCTGGAATTGACCATCGTCACCAACAATTTGCCCTTGGCCCTGGCATTGGCCGAGCATCCGCGCATCGAAGTGATGGTGCTCGGAGGAAGTTTCTACAAACGCTACCAGATTACCATGGGGCAGGCCGTAACCGACCAACTTTCGCATTTGAAAGTAGACTGGTACCTGATGGGCGTCGTTGGCTCCGACCCGCACGAGGGGTTTTCCTTGCGCAACCACGAAGAATCGCTGCTGAAACGCCGCATGATGCAAACTGCCCGGCAAGTAGCGGTTTGTTTGACGACGGAAAAGCTCAACGCACCGGCTTCCCACCGCATCTGTGGCCTCAACGACATCAACCTGCTCATCACGAGCCTCGACCCGTCCAATCCACAAGTGGCTGACTACCGGCGGAGCGGGCTGGAGGTCTGGTAGGTTGTTTGGTTGTTGAATCAAAAAACGGGGAACTTACCACCAACCACCGTATTTTTGCGGATCGACCACTGCATCTTCCCAGCCTTGAATACGCCCACTGCCGCGCCCGTTCGCCCCGTTCCGACCGAAGCCGATTTTCAGCGCCTCGCCGCCACGCTCGACGGGGAGTTTTTCACCGACGCCACCCAGCGCACGCTCTACGCCACCGACGCCTCGGCCTACCGCGAAATGCCCCAGGCCGTGGCCATGCCGCGCTCGGTGGACGATTTGAAACACCTCATCGCGTTCGCCAACCAGTTTCAGACTTCGCTTATCCCCCGCACGGCGGGCACGTCGCTGGCCGGGCAGGTGGTCGGCGCGGGCATCGTGGTCGACGTGTCGAAGTACTTCACGGGCATTCTCGAATTCAATGTGGCCGAACGCTGGGTGCGGGTGCAGCCCGGCGTGGTGCGCGACGAACTCAACTTGTTTCTGAAACCCCACGGCCTGCTTTTCGGCCCCGAAACCAGCACCGCCAACCGGGCGATGATCGGCGGCATGGTCGGCAACAACTCCTGTGGCGCCAATTCGGTGGTGTACGGCTCGGTGCGCGAGCACCTGCTCGAAGTGAAGGCGTTGTTGGCCGACGGGAGTGAGGTGAGTTTCACCCCCCACCCCCTCAAGGGGAATTTTCACAGTGGAAGTTTTTCAGGCAGTAAAAGCCCCCTTGGGGGGGTGGGGGGTAAAGCGCCGGGAAACCTCGAACATCAGATTTACGACAAAACGGTTGACCTTCTGGCCGACCCCGGAACCCAAGCCGAAATCCGCCGGAATTTCCCCAAAGCCAGCATCGAGCGCCGCAACACGGGCTACGCCCTCGACAAGCTCATCGACTGCGAGCCGTTCACGCCCGGCGGGCCGCCGTTCAATTTCTGCCGCCTCATCGCCGGGTCGGAGGGGACGCTATGTTTTCTGACTGAAATCAAACTCCACCTCGACCCGCTGCCGCCGAGGGAAGCCGGACTGCTCTGCGTGCATTTCCGGAGCATCGACGAGGCGCTCCGGGCCAACGTCCTCGCCATGCAGCACCGGCCCAGCGCCAGCGAATTGATCGACCATTACATCCTCGAATGCACGAAGGAAAACATCGAGCAGCGGAAAAACCGGTTTTTCGTGGAAGGCGATCCCGGTGCGATCCTGGTCGTGGAGTTCCGCCGCGACACCCTCGATGAAGTCCGGGCCGCCGCCGCCGCCGTGGAGGCCGACCTCCGCGCCGCCGACCTGGGTTACCACTTCCCGCTGCTTACGGGCGAAGACACGGGCAAAATCTGGACGCTTCGCAAGGCAGGCCTGGGGCTGCTTTCCAACTTGCCCGGCGACGAAAAAGCCGTAGCCGTCATCGAAGACACGGCCGTGGACATCCACGACCTGCCCGCCTACATCCGTGAGTTCAACGAAATTCTCGAAAAAAATGGAATGAACGCCGTGCACTACGCCCACGCGGGCAGCGGCGAACTGCACCTGCGGCCCATCCTCAACCTCAAGACCGAGGAGGGCAACCGCCAGTTCCGGCTCATTGCCGAGGAAATCGCCCGGCTGGTGAAAAAGTACGACGGCTCGCTCAGCGGCGAACACGGCGACGGGCGGCTCCGGGGCGAGTTCATTCCGTGGATGGTCGGGGAGAAAAACTACGCGCTGATGCGCGAAATTAAGCGGCTCTGGGACCCAAAGGGCATCTTCAACCCCGGCAAAATCGTGGACACGCCGCCGATGAACGAGTTCCTGCGCTACGAGCCGGGGCAACGGACGCCGGAGTTTCAAACCTACTTCCGCTACCCCGATCAAGACGTACTCCAGCACGCCGAGCAGTGCAATGGCTCCGGCGACTGCCGCAAAACCCACCTTAGCGGCGGCACCATGTGCCCCAGCTACATGGCCACCCGCAACGAAAAGGAGACCACGCGCGCCCGTGCGAACATCCTGCGTGAAGTGCTGACGCATTCTGAAAAGCCCAACCGCTTCGACAGCAACGAGGCAAAGGCCGTACTCGATCTCTGCCTGCTCTGCAAGGGTTGCAAAAACGAATGCCCCAGTAACGTCGACATGGCCAAGCTGAAAATGGAATTCCTCCAGCAGTACCACGACGTACACGGCGTACCGTTTCGCAGTTGGCTCACGGCCAATTTTGGCCGCATGGCCCGGCTGGCGCACCTGGTGCCAGGGTCGTACAATTTGATTTTCGGCACGAAGTCGCTCCGCCGCATGGCCAACCGCCTCATCGGCTACCACCCGGAGCGGAGCGTGCCCCCGCTCGCGCCCAGAACGTTTACCAACTGGTGGAAAAAAAAGGCCCTCGGCCTTGAACATCAGGTGATGAATGACCTGACCGTTCGCCGTCCGGCGGTGTACCTGTTTGCCGATGAGTTTACGAATTTCCTGGACGTGGAAATTGGTAAAAAAGCGGTAGCCCTGCTCGAAAAACTGGGCTACGATGTGATGATTCCCGGCGATCACCTCGATTCGGGCCGCGCGCCCCTGTCGAAGGGCTTGCTGAAGGAAGCCCGGAATATCGCCGATAAAAACGTTCGTAAGTTCCGCGAGCTTATCAGCGACCAGGTGCCCCTGGTGGGCATCGAACCGTCGGCCATCCTGACCTTCCGCGACGAATACCCTGATTTGGTGAGCGAAGAGCTCGCCGCTGATGCGAAAGCACTGGCCAGAAACGCGCTGACGTTCGAGGAATTCATCGCCCGCGAAATCGACGCGAAGCGCATCACGAAGGCATCGTTCACGACCCAAAAACGGCTCGTCAAGCTCCACGGGCACTGCCAGCAGAAAGCCGTGTCGAGCCTGGTGCCGTCGAAAAAAGCCTTGAGTTTGCCCGAAAACTACGAGGTACACCTCATCCCGAGCGGGTGCTGCGGCATGGCGGGCAGCTTCGGCTACGAAGCCGAACACTACGACGTGTCGATGAAAATCGGCGAGTTGGTGCTGTTCCCGGCCGTCCGACAGCAGCCCGCCGAGGTCATCATCGCCGCGCCGGGCACTTCCTGCCGCCACCAGATTCACGACGGTACGGGGCGCACGGCCCTGCACCCGGTGGAGATTTTGTACGAAGCATTGCGGTAGCTCCGACCAGCGAATTGCGCGTCAGCGGCGCGGGCCAGCGGTTTCGCGGCCCGTTCGGGGACGGGTGGGCACCGCCGGACGGCTGGGCCGCTGCACGTCGGCGGGTGGGCGGTGTTGCTCGAAACTTTTCTGCCGTTGCACCGCCCGGTCGCGGGCCTGCACGGCCCGGTTGAGGTCGCGGTCGCCGCTGCCCGCCGGTTGCCAGTTGCCCTGTTCCCGCCGCTGCAACGTGCCCCCCGTTTCGCGCCGGAACACGTTACCGCTGCGGTCGGTGAACACGTCGTTCTCAACGCCCGCCGCCCGGCCCGGCACGCGCTCGCGCACGCCGCCGGGTAGTCGACCGGGGATGTCGCGGCTGCCCGCTTCGGGCCGACTCACCGGTGGCCGACTGACCGAGGGCTTGCCGATGCCGGGCCGAGTGGCCGTGCCGGGGCTGGTGGTTCCGGGCCGGTTCGGAAGCCGGTCGCCGGGAAGCCGGTTGCCGGGCACGCGGTTGGCCGTGCCCAGGCTGCCGCCGGGCCGCCGGTTTACGTCGCGCGTGACCACGCCCCGCTGGCGGGTGTAGATGTTGTTGGTCTGGTTGATGTTGATGTTGATTTGGCCGACGTTCACCGGACGGCCCCGGTACACGGGCCGGGAGCCGTAGTAGCCGCCGTAGTAGGGCCGGTAGGGCGGGCGGTACACGGGTGGGCCAAACCAGCCCCCGCCGTAGTAGCCCCGCGAACGGTAAAAAAAGAACCCGCCGCCAAACCCGATGGTCATCGAAAAACCGCTCCAGGGGTTGTAGCACATGCCGTAGCCCCAGGTGACCGGGCGCGGGTAGTACACTGCCCCGTACCAGGGCCGGTAGTAGTACCCCGTGCCGTACACGATGGTCGGGCCGACCGCGTAGCAGCCCATGTAACCCGGCGTGTAGCCCATGTACACGTACTGGGGCGTGGTGTCGTAAATGTACACGTACCGGACGTTGTAGGTCGGGTCGCTGGGCGGGATGCGGTCCACCTGGGCGGGGCGTTCGGTGCAGACCGTCCAGGGGCCGTTGGCGCTGGCCGACTCAAACCACACCCCGTTTTCGACGCAGTAGTATTTTTTGCCTGAACCCGACCGCATCACCGTGCTGGCCGTGTTGACGGCCCGCTCCAGGTCGGTCTGGGGAATGGCCTCAAACTGCGGCTGGCCGTCGTAGCTCACGGTGGCGGTGGCGGTTTTTCGGTCCACTTTGGCCGTCTGCGGAATCTGCGCGTCCAGCACGGCTTCCTCGGCGGCGGGCGTACCGGCCACGTTGGCCAGCACCACGTCTTTTTCCGACCCTTCGGGAATTTTGGCGAAATCGGCGGGCAGTTTGTCCGGGGCCACGTAGCGCCAGGGGCCGTTGAGCGAGGCGGCCTCGTACCAGCGGCCCGACAGCAGCACGTAGGTTTTCTGCGTGTTGATGTCTTTAAAAATTTCGTTGGCCGAATTGGTCACGTACAGCAGCCCCGTGCTCTCGACGGAGGCGAACTGCGCTTCCCCGTCGGACTGGAGCAGTTCGGTGGGCTTGGTACGCACCAGGATGGCCGTCGGGCCTTTCGGGGCGTCGGGCGCGGCAGCACCCTTCGCCTGCTCGGCCTCCTGTTTTTTCAACTGAGCGTCAAGCTGTTTGATTTTCGACGGCAGCTTGACAAGTGGTTGCCAGCCGTTCAGCACCGCCGGGGAACTGTACCAGCGACTGCCCCCGTAGAGGTAAAACAGCGACCCGTCCTTGACAATCAGGTACGGCGTGTTCATAACCCGGTCCATCGTCAACTCCTTGTCCGGCTTGACGACCGGCTCGCCGTCGAGCAGCACCAGCGTGGTGGGCTGGTCGGTGTACACGATGTCGGGCGGGTCGTTGCGGAACTCGTCGGTCGTCGGGTTGTGCGTTTGCTCCAGTGAGGTCAGCAATTGGTCGAGCGAAAGCTCCAGTTCCCACTTGGGCACCTCGGTTTCGAGCAGGGTTTTCAGTTTTTCGATGTCGTCGTCCTTGGCGTCGGCAAATTTGGCGTTGCGCACGGTCAGGCTTTCGAGCGTGGCCGTGCGGTTGTTTTTGTCGGTGGCGAGGAGGGCATCCACGAAAACGGCCCCGAACACGGGTTCGTCGCCCGCTTTCCGGCGCACCGACACGGCGGCGCGGGCGCTGAGTTTGTTGCCGTTGAGGGTTTCCGGCTGGGGCTGGTAAATGACGATTTTTCCGCCCGACGGGAGCGGGATTTCCCTCGGCCAGTTGGACTGCGCCGTGGCCGCTGTGCCAGCCAGCCAGCCCAGCACGAGGAGGAACGAAAAACGGGGGATTCGCATGGCCTGGTGGGTCGGGGTCAGTTGATGCCAAACAGCGTGATTTTCGCCCGCCGACCCGTGAAGCCCGGCAGAAAGCGGTAGGTGAAAAACACCTTCCGGATGCGCCGCTGCCCGCCGCGCAGGCTGAGCGCCGGACTTTCCTGCCCGCGCCGGACGACGTGGTTGATCGGGACGCGGTCGCGGCTGCCGTTGCCGTACACCACTTCGGCTTCGAGCATTTCCAGCGAGGCATCCCAGACTTTGAATTTCAGCGCCTTGAAAAACGTGTCGTCAAACACGTTGATGGCGTCGCGGCTGACGCCGTAATTGACCACCGTCGTGCCGAGGTCCCGCCAGACGGGCGCGGGAGGGCGGGCACCCGGCCGGACGACGATGACCTGCGCCTGAGCGCCGAAGACTGCCAGCAGGCAAACCGCCGCGCAGCATTGAAAAAGGAGCCGTTTCATGGAAATGACGGATTGAGGATGGACGGGTCAGTTGCCGGAGGGAGAAACCGTGGCGGGCACGCGGGGGCGGCGCGGGGTTTTCCGGTTGAAAATGTAGCGGGCGCTGAAGGCGCCGTTGAGCGGGCTGAAGCCGGTGCGGTTGACGAAGAAAAACGTCGGTGCCCAGTCCACCGACAGCGAAACGGGCGCGTGCGTCAGCCGCCAGTCAAAGCCGAGAATGCCGCTGACGCCGATGCGGGTGTCGCGGAATACCCAGGTCGGGCCACCCCCGATTTGGGCGTTGAGCTTGTTGCCCGCCAGGGGCACCAGTTTTTCGTACAGGCCCGTGATGCCCAGGTTGTTGACCTTCGGGTCGAAGTTGTACCCGACGATGAATTCCAGCGCCGAGCCGCCGTTTTTCGCGTATTTCTTGAGCGTCGCGCCGGAGGAGCCGCCCAGGCGCAGGCCGGAGGCCAGTTCGCTTTTGGCCGGAGAGCCGCTTTGGGCCAGGAGCGGCCCATCGAGAAGCAACACGAAAGCGGTTGCCAGTACCCAACGAAGTTTCATAGACAAATCGGTTGTGTGGACGGAACGTAAAAGTTGGTCGGCACTCAGCCCGTGGTGAAGAGTTCTCCGGCGTGGCCCGACAAGCCTTTGCCGCTGCGCCGGATGATTTCCCACATCTCGCGGGTGGGGATGTTTAACGGCGTTACCTGGAACGATTCGACCACGTAAACGGCCCCCGAACGGGCGTCGGGAGCGTGCGGCACGTACACGACGTAGGCCCCGGCAGCGGTGCGCTCCACGAACAGTGCCGGTTGCCAGCCGCCGTTGATGTACACCAGCACGCCCTGCGAACCCGTCGGCGGCGTGATATCCGGGGTTGTCGGACCAGCGGTGCCCCGGTCATTTTCGGCGAAATGGCTTTTTGGCTCGTTTCGGAACCACCGTCCGGTAGCGAATCCGAGCAGAACCAGCGCGGTTGGCACCACTCCTGCCCCGAGCAGGTACGCCACCCAGCGTGCCTCTCCCGGCGATTCAGCGCCCAGGTACCCCAACCCGGAGAGCGCCCAGAACGCCCCACCAACGCACGCCCCCGCCGCCAGGAACACCCCCCCGGCCAGCGCGAACGGCCCCAATCGGCGAAAACGGTTCATGTTGGCGTGGGCTTGGGCGTGGAGTGTGGTAGGCGACCGCGGTACGGTTGGATTTTCAAAAAACAGCAACGGCGTCAACCGCTGCTTCGCCATCAGAAACTGACCGTCAGGCCCGCGTTGGCGTTCATCTGGAGGATGGCTGAGCCACCCGCCAGGCCGATGCTGCACCCGCCCGGTCCGCAGAACAGGCCACCTTCGGTCCAGAGAATGGGCATGAGGAGCATGGTCTGAACTTTCCAACCCAGCGGCCCGGTGAGGTTTCCGCGAAAGCCGCCCGTCAGGCTGGCGGCCATGCGGGTTTCGGAGCCAAACCGGGCGCTTCTCGGGTCAAACACGACCAGCCCCAACTGCCCGCCGACGAAGGGCTGCACCGGGCCGTCGGTCGGGAATTCCTGGATGCTGCCCGCGAGGATGTAGTGGACGGTAAGGTCGGTCAGTCGGCGGTCGCCCACCAGGCCCTCGAAGGGGCCGTAGGAATTCAGCCGCAGTTCGCTCGGCTGGTTGACGTACGTGACGGTGAAGCGGTTGTCGCTCCGCCAGCCGTAGGACAGGGAGGCGCTCCAGTTGAAGCTGCCGGGGATGCGCAGCCGCCCCTGGATGAGGTCGAGTCGGCCGAAAAACTGGCGGCCGCCCACGAGGTCGAACCGCCAGGGGGCGGGTGGTTTGGTGAGCGTCAGGCCGCCTTTGTAGGTAGGCGGCGCGACCTGCGCCCGGGCGGCGGGTGCCGCCTGCCAGAGGGCGACGGCGAGCAAAGCCCAACGGGCGGAAGCGGTGGCAAGGCGGAAGAGCATGGGGCGGTTCGGGTTTAGTAAACACGTTTGGTCACAGCATCCCATCCCGGTTGAGCCGACCCAGCGTCAGTTTAGCGAAACTTTTGGAAAAGTTGCCGAGCGACGAGGGGTTGTAGGTTTCCGACTGGGCCGACCAAAGCAGCTTTTCGCTGGCAACGTCGTACAGGTTGGTTTCCAGGAAATACGTGCGGTTGGAGCGGTAGTAGCCGGGGGAGTACACCATCGCGTAGTGGTGGCTGTAGTACCCGTAGAAACTGTTGTAGTACGGGTGAACGCCCATCGGGCCGTACGCCATCGCGCCGGGCACGTAGCGGGTTTCAGTCTGGCTGTCGAGGAGCGAGGCCGTCAGCACGGCGTCGTGGCCGGTCTGGCGGATTTTTTCGATGATTTCGGCGCGGGGGGGCAACTGGCCCTGCGTGAAGTTGGACGGAAACACGTCGAGGCTGCGCGTGGCCCGGATGCCCTTCGCTTGCAGGCGGCTCACCAGTTCGGTTTCGACGGTCTGCCGGGCCACGGTGTTGCTGGTGAGCGCCGCGACGAGCACATTTTGGTACTGCCTGCGGGGCGCGTCGGGGCTTTTCCAGGAACCGGTGATCTGCGAAGAAGAACCGCAGCCGGGCAGCAGGCCACCGCTGGCGAGCAGGGCAGCCGCCAGCACAAAAAGGCGGGGAATCTTTTTCATGCCAGGGCGTTTTACCGGCCAAAAGTAGCGGTCGGTGCCCCGAAGCGGGGGAAGTTGCCGGGCGAACTTGTCCGAAGTTATAAATCTTGACAACCGACCCACCGGCCCCAGCGGCGGGCGTTGGCCCGCGTTCAGGCCGGGTCTTTCATGCTGCGGATGTAGTCGGAGGGGGTCGTGCCGCAGTGTTTTTTGAAAGCCGTGATGAACGACGTGCGGTTGGTGAAGCCACTCTCGCGGGCCAGGGCTTCAAGGGTTTTGTGCTTCCACTCCCGCTTGTCGAGCCGCTGTTTCAGGTACTCCACCCGCCAGTGGTTGATGTATTCGTTGAAGTGGTACCCGTAGTGCCGGTTGATGACCGCCGAGAGGTGGTGCAGGGGAATGCCCGTGTTCTCAGCCATTTCCCGGAGGGTGTAACCCGGTCTCAGGAACGCCTCCCGCGTCCGCATGAACTCCCGAATCTGGCGGTCGTACACGGCGATGAGCGAGGGCGGAATGTAGTTTTCCAACCGTTCCGCCGGGCTTTCCCGGTCGTCGGGCTGGGGTTGCTCCGCGGGTGCCGGGGAGTCGGGCGCGACGGCGTTTTGCAGCCCGTACAGGATTTCCGGGCGCAGCAGCAGCGCTACGCACGACAAGAGCGCCATCAGCTTGAGGCTCAGGTCGTACCAGAATTTGAGAACGGTTGTGTTCCAGCCAAACAGCGTGACGCCCGCCGCCGGAACGAACGGAAAAAGTTGGAGCACGAGCAGGGTCAGCATCCAGGTAAACCAGGCACGGTTTCTCGCCCGGAAATCAGTCTGCCGCAACAGCCCGAGCACAATCCGGGCTTCCAGCACCCAGTACACGACCACCTGAACGCTGCGGATGTAGTGGTGCCAGTACGGAGGCAGCAGCCAGCCTTCGTCGAACCGCAAAAGCTGTTTCCAGTACCCGCTGCCCAGCACAAGCTGCCGTTTGGCATCGGCGGGCAGGGCGTAGAACGGCAGGAAATCAACGACGAACAGCAGTGCCGGCAGCAGGTGCAGCGCGTCGAGCCACCGCAACGGGCGCCGGGTGGCGAGCGTCCGCACGTACAGGTACATCGTCGGCATGTACAGCAACCCAACCGGCGCGCTCGTCCGCAACAGGTGCGGGTGGGCGCGGATGGAGCCGGTGTCGTAGAGGTAAACAATCAGCAGAGGGTAGAACAACACCAGAAAGGAAACGAGCAGCAAACCTCCACCCCTGGCACGGTAACCCTGCCGGAACAGCAGGATCAGGATGACCAGCAGGCAGGCCACAATGCCCACGGCATTCAGCGGCGGCAGCAAATCCAGATTCGGAGCGGACGGCGGGTTCATGCGCGGGCTTTCGGATAAAAGACGTTTCCAAAGTAACGGGCATGGTTTGAAAGGTGGGGGGCGGCACACCGTCGACTGGCAACGAACGGCATTTCTAAACCCTCAACCGATTGAGCGGCGGGTTTGTTGGAACCGGCCGGGTTCTTTCGCCGCCTGTCAAGGTTTATAAATCTTGACAACCGCCGCGCCGTGCCCCAAATGGTTTACCTGCCCCCGGCCTACCTTGCTCTGCATTCGGCCCGGAAAACGTCCGGGACGTTGCCGCACCGCTCCCTGCCCCAAGGCTTCTCCGCGCCCGTTCGGGCGGTTTTTTCGCCAACGAATGCCTCTTTTTTTCTGAAACCCATGAAAAAGCAACCGCCCCACGCGCGCATCCTGGTGGCCCTGACCATTGGGTTGCTCATCCACCACCCCAACCTGAACGCCTGCACCCGGGTGGTGTACCACGGCCCCAACGGGCTGGTCATCACGGCCCGTTCCATGGACTGGAAGGACGACATTCCCGCCAACCTCTGGGTTTTCCCCAGGGGCATCGAGCGAACCGGAGAAGTGGGGCCGACCTCCGTGAAGTGGAAATCCAAGTACGGCAGCGTGGCCACCAGTTCGTTCGACATCGCCACGTCCGACGGCATGAACGAAAAGGGCCTCGTGGCCAACATGCTCTGGCTGACCGAGTCGAAGTACCCGGATTTGAAAAAAGCGGGGGGTAAAAAAGGGCTGGCCATCTCGCTCTGGCTCCAGTACATCCTCGACAATTTTGCCACCGTCGCCGAGGCGGTGGGCGAATTGCGGCGGGAAGAATTCGTCGTTGTGTCCGACGTGATTCCGGGCAGCGACCGGCTGACTACTGTCCACCTTTCTCTTTCCGACGCTTCGGGCGACAGCGCGATTCTGGAGTACGTGGACGGGAAACTGGTAATTCACCACGACAAATCGTACCACGTCATGACCAACTCGCCCGTGTTTGACCAGCAACTGGCCATTAACGCGTACTGGAAAAATATCCCCGGCACCACCTTCCTGCCCGGCACCAACCGCGCCGCCGACCGTTTCGTGCGGGCGTCGTACTACATCAAGGCCATCGCCCAAACCGACAACACCCGCGTGGCCGTGGCCGGGGTGTTCAGCGTGATTCGCAACTGCTCCGTGCCCTTCGGCATCTCGTCCGAAACCGAACCCAACATTTCGTCCACGCGCTGGCGGACCGTGGCCGACCACAAAAACTTGGTGTATTATTTTGAAAATGTGCTGACCCCCAACGTGGTTTGGGTGGAATTCAAAAACCTGAATTTCGCCGAAGGCGGGCAAGTCCGGAAACTGAACCTGGCCGACAACGAAACCTACGCCGGGGAATCGTCGAAGCAGTTTCTGGCCTCGAAGCCAATGAAGTTTTTGGGCTTGTAAAAAAATTGCAACTTGAGGCCATTCCCCTCCCGGCCATGTTCAAAAACCTACCACGTTTCCTGGCGCTGCTCGGGGCCGGTTGGCTGGCAACGGGCGTTTCCACCGGGTGCGCGGCCCAGCAGCCCGGCGAACCCACCCGGATTTTATTTGAAAACGTCCGCATTTTCGACGGGAAATCCGACCGGCTGAGCGGCCCGGCGCACGTGCTCATCGAGGGCAACCGCATTGCCCGCGTCAGCACCACCCCGATTCAGGTGCCCGGCAATGCCCCCGTCACCCGCATCGCGGGTCGCGGTGCCACGCTGATGCCCGGCCTGATCGACGTGCACGTCCACCTGACGTTCGGGGCCATGACGATGGGGCAACTCATGAACCCGGGCCTGACCGGCCAGGCCATTGACAGCATCGCCGGTGAGGAGGCCCGCAAGATGCTGCTGCGCGGGTTTACGTCGGTGCGCGACGTGGGCGGCCCCGTGTTCGGGCTGAAAGCGGGCATCGACGGCGGTAAATTCACCGGGCCGCGCATCTGGCCGTCGGGGGCCACCGTCAGCCAGACCTCCGGGCACGGCGACCTGCGCCTGCCCCACGAACGCTCCCGGCGGTTCTTTGGCCGCTGGTCGCGGGCCGAGGAAATGGAGGCCACGTTCATCGCCGACGGCCGCGACGAGGTGCTCACCGCCGTGCGCGAAAACCTGCGCAAGGGGGCCAGCCAGATCAAGATCATGGCGGGCGGAGGCACGTCGTCGGCCTACGACCCGGTGGACGTGACCCAGTACACCCTCGACGAAATGCGCGCCGCCGTCGAAGCCGCCGAGGACTGGGGCACCTACGTGACGGTTCACGCCTACACGCCGAGGGCGGTCCGCCGGGCCATCGAAGCGGGCGTGACGTGCATCGAACACGGGCAGTTGCTCGACGAGGAGACCCTGCGGCTGATGGCCGAAAAAGGCATCTGGCTGAGCGGGCAAAACCTGGTGGCCAGCACTCCCGATATGGACCCGCTTCGGGCCGAAAAACGCAAGCCCGTCATCGAGGGGCAGGCTCGCCTGTGGCCCCTGGCCAAAAAACTAGGCGTGAAACTGGCCTGGGGCACCGATTTCCTGTTTGAACCCTGGCTTAACCTCCAGCAAAACGAGTACATCCTGCGCCTGAAACCGTGGTTCACCCCGGCGGAGATTCTTAAAATGATCACGCACGACAACGCGCAGGTCCTGGCGCTGTCAGGCCCGCGCACCCCCTACAAGGGCAAGCTGGGCGTGGTCGAAGAGGGCGCTCTGGCCGACCTGCTGTTGGTGAACGGCGACCCGCTCGTCCGCCTGGAGTTGATTGCCGACCCGGAAAAAAACGTCCGGGTGATTGTGAAGGATGGGAAAATTTACAAACAGTAACGACCGCGTTTTGTAAACGCCAGGGCCTGGCACCAACCGGACGTTTCTCGAAGCCCAACGCATTCGATGTTAGTCAACCCCCATCTACGGCTCAGCCGAGTCGTTCTGATTTCCTGGAAAGTCGCCCTGGCGATGCTGGCCTACTGCGCGGCTGCGTACTGGCTTGAAGCAAACGTAATCAGGGGAACCTTCCGCATTCCCAACAACATCCCAGCCCTGCTGGCCACCGCGCTGGCATTTTTCATTGGCTTCAACAACACGCAGGCGTACCAGCGGTGGTGGGAGGCGCGCACCGTGTGGGGCGGGCTGGGCAACGATTCCCGCTCCTGGACCCGGGCGGTTCTGGCTTACGCGGCGAAAAATCAGGGTGTCGGCGAAGCGACCGAAACGGATTCCGAATCCCTGCCGCTTCGGTTGATTCACCGCAACCTAGGTTTTTTGTACGCCCTGAAAAAAAGCCTACGCGACGCGGACGACGAGGAGTTCAGGAAATACCTCGGAGCGGCCGAGCAAGCGGCGCTCGGCCGCTCCGCTAACCTCCCCGCCGCGCTGCTCGACGCACAGGCACGGGACGTGCAAACCCTGCGGGAAAGGAGCCAAATCGACGGCTTCGCCTTTCTGACCCTCAACGATCTGCTGGTGCGGTTCAGCGACGGCATGGGCCGGTGCGAGCGCCTCCGAAACACGCCGTTTCCGGCTACGTACCTGTACTTCACCCGCGTGTTCATCTGGCTGATGGTGTTCGTACTGACGGTGGACATCGCCGAAGAAGCCGGTGCCCTGGCCATCGGGCTGGGCTGGCTCATCGGCTTCGTGTTTCACGTCACGCACCTTAACGGGCAGAGTCTCGTCAACCCCTTCGACGGCAACCCCGCTAGTGTGCCGCTCGACGCCATCGTCCGCACCGCCGAAATCACCACCCTCCAGGCGCTCCACTCGCCCGACGTGCCCCCGCCCGTTGAAGCCGTCAACGGGGAGTACGTTTTGTGAAAAACACAGCCCGCAGCGCTCCGAACGCTTGCAGGCTGTGTTTTTTAAACCAAACTCGAAAATCCGCAATCGAAAATGGGCAATTCCTACACTTCCACCAGCATCGCCCCGTAGGAGTACCCGCCGCCGAAGGTTGTGACCACAATGCGGTCGCCGGATTGGTAGCGGAACTTGTTTTCATCGAGGGCGATGGCGCAGCCCGCGCAACCGGTGTTGCCGAGGTACTGGATGTTGGAAAGGAGCTTTTCCATCGGCATTCCCAGTTCTTCCATTACTTTTTTTGAAATCCGGAAGTTGGCCTGGTGGGGCAGTACCCAGTCCACGTCGTCGGGGGTCAGGCCGTTGCGGCGGAGGAGTTGGCGGGTGGCTTTGGGCATATACATCACCGCGTTCTGGAACACGTCGCGGCCGTTGGGCATGCTCATTCCTCCGCTAAGAGGACGCATCATCACGCCCTCGGTGGCCTTGCCGACGGTGGCTGCGCCGCCGGTCAGGATGTCACGGATTTTCAAATCCGAATCCGAAATGCGCTCGTTTGAAATGAACAGCGCCGCCGCGCCGTCGCCCCACAAGTGCCCAGCCATCTTGTCGCTTTCGTCGGCATAGGCCGTGTTGTGATCCGATACGATGACCAGTGCCCGGCTGGCTTTCCGCATGCAGAAATACCCTTCCACTAATTCAATCGCGTTGAGCAGCGACGAGCAGGCCGTCGAAACGGATACGACGGGAATTTCCGGGATGTTCAGATCGTGTTGCACAGCGTGCGCCAACGAAACAATCGTGTCGTAAGGCGTGTAGGTAGCTCCTACGATAAGGTCGATCGACTGCACATCGTAAGGCAGCGTAGCCAGCGCCTGGCGCACGGCTTCCACCGCCATTGTATTCGTATTTTCCTGCACCGACGCTTTGCGCCGCTGCTGAATGCCCGTTCGCTCCACAATCCAGTCGTTCGACAAGCCGTTTAGCCCTTCAAAGTGGGCGTTGGGTACAACGGTTTCGGGCAGGTAATGACTTAACGCGTTGATAAACATAGTTGTGTAAACAGCGTCATAAATTGTACTTTGCCGCCATTTGTTGCATTATGCGAAGAACGCCGTTCTTTAGTTCCCCTGCAACTTATTCTTCTTTTTTTTCAAGAAGGCAGTGAATAAATCCCACGAAACTTCAAAAAATTATGCCGTTTCGGCGGCACTCGGCGGCAGGTAAGCAACTCGTTGGTAAAAATCAAGCAGCACGGCTTCCTGAAGGGCCCAAGTGAAGTGAGTCTCGGCGGCGGTCCGGCCTTGTTGTCCCAGTCGCCGTGATTCATCGGGGTTGTTCAGAAAGAAGCGCAGAGCGTCACCCAATGCTTCGGCGGATTCAGGGTCGATGCACCGACCACAGTCATGAGTTTCGACCACGGCTCGATACAACGGAAAATTTGACGCAATCGCAGGCAGGCCAAGGGCGAGGTACTCGAACAGTTTAGTTGGGTAAGAACCGGGGAAATCACCCACAGGTTTGGGCAACGCCAGCCCGGCCAGGCAACGCGCCGCTACCGGAAAGGCCCGCCGCGCATCGGCGAAACCGTGGAAAATCAGGTGGTGTTTTGCCACTCCAAACCCGGGAATCCGCTCCAGCGCCGCCCGGTCGAACACGTCGAACCCCAGCGCGCCGAACAAGTGGACGCGGAAATCAGGAAACTCGTCGTGGAGCCGGGCGCAGGCTTCGATAAGTACGTCGAGGCCGCGGGCAAAACTGAGTTGTCCGATGTAAAAAAACTCCGGTACCAACGCCGTATCGGGTTTTCGGCGAAACGGCTCCAGCAGGGGCAGGGGCGCGTAATTCAGCACAATGGCGTGTGGCTTGCGCAACTTCGGGTAATCGGCGAGGTACGAGCTTTCGGCGAAAATCAGGTGCAGGTGCTGTCGGGCCAGGCGGTCGAAGCCGTTGAAAACCAGTCGCAGAAAAGCCGAATTGTGAATTTTTTTTGCGGAAAATTGCCGGAGGGTGTTTTCGTGAACGTCCCAAACCACCCTCCGGCCCAGCGCCGTCAGCAGCAGGCTGAGCGGAATCAGTTCCGGGTCATGTACATGCACCAACCGGGCGGACGACCGCAGTGCCAGCCACAGCAGCCGCGGATGAACCAGCAGAACCCGTTGCCAGATTCTTGGGAAAAACGGCACCCCCACGAACCGGATGCCCGGATGCACCGACGGTTCCGGCCGGGTCAGCACCATGGTTAGGCGGTACCGCTTGGCCAGGCTGAACCCCTCGCGGTACACCACCCGCGAGTCGGTGCCGCCATGAACGGCGCTAAGGTGGAGGACGTCGGTTTGCAGCCTGAAGTTCGTGGGTTGTTTTTTGAAATTCACCACAAGCTACACCAAATGGGCGTGAAGCGTTTCTCGAAAGGAGAACCGACCTGCCGTTGGCGGTGGAAGGCCCTCGCCAACGCGGCCCGAATCGCTCAAATCGGTGCTGCGAAAAAGACGCCCGCCGGGCGATTTTACGCCTACGCTGCTGGCCGGGAGGCCGTCGCGTCGGTAGTCGGCAATCTGGGCGGCAGTCAGGCAAGCGTTCTTGTGCACTCAGGTGTAGAGGAAGTGTAAATTTTTGGTGAATTTTGGTCTTTGTGGGCGCATCGTCCAGGCTAAACGGTGTGGAAAATCCACCAAACTCAACGCTGCATTCGCGTGAACCATCTTCCGAAGCATGTTGTGGCCGCCCTCGTTCTGGCCTTTGCGTTCGTGGGCAATGGGGCGCAGGCACCAGTGCAGCCCGGCCTTACGCTGCGGGTCGAAGCCAGCGCGCCAACGCAGCACCTCGTCGCGTTTTACGACGGCTACGACCGGGGGGGCAACACGTCCATCGCCTTCGATGCCGACAACAGCTACAAATGGTCCGGGCCGTCGCCGTACCGGGCTGATTCGTGGGGGTATTTCACGGCGGAAGGGCGTGAAGTACCGTACGTCAAGCGTGACCGCGACCTGGGCCAGACCTTCACGTATACCGACACTGTACCCAAAACCCTGACGGCCATCACGGTTTCGACCGGCCACGGCACCAACGTCGTGCGGCCTGGCACTTACGGGCAGCCCGTTTCGCTGCAACTGTTTGAGGTGAGGGGAAACGCCACACTGCACGACAACGGCTCCGGTCCCGGCAGCGAAGCGTTTCACGGCTTTCCGCACAACCGAGCCACTGATTCCATCCCACCCCAGCGCGACGATTACCTGGCGGGCGAGACGTACGTGTCGCTCGGTGTGCTTTCGGGGGCGGTTTTTCCCGAAAAAACCGCCTTCGGCTTCGCGGACGCAACGGCCCCCGTGCCACCCGATCACCCGGCCTTGAAAGGCCGGTTTCTCACCTTTACGGTGCCCCGGCGGAGTCGGCTTGTCCTGCAACCGGGCCGAACCTACGCGTTTCTGGTAATGCTCGACCGCATGAGCGCCAACTGCGGCTTTACGCTGGCCAACCACTACGCGGGCCACTACGCCGGAGGGCACGCGCCGGAGGGCACGCCATCCGGAGGGATGGCAACGGCGTGTTTCCGCCCCCACCCGCTCATCCCCACCGCGACTTCACCGACCCGGCCAATGCCCAGGCTTTAGCAGCGGCCCACTTTCCGGCGGATTTTACCCAACGCTGCCGCATCCCGCCCGGCACCAACGGCTACCCCGACGTGGACACCTGGCGGGACGTGCAGTTTTACGTCCAGGCCAACTGACCCCTGCCGTCACCTGTTTGCCGCCTTCGAGGTGCTTTTTCACGCAGAACAATAGTTTGGCGGGGCGCGCCACCTTGCGCGTCAGGTGGCCCGGAAAACTTACCGTTTTTTCAGGTCGCCGATGCGATCGGAATGTGGGGGTGTAGCGGAATGCAGCCGCGTAACGCCGGTCAGCACCAGGTTTCGGCGATTGAAAGCCGGGCTCAGCCTCACCCCTGAAACCCCACCCGCGCGTGCGAGCCGTCGCAGTAGGGCTTGTGACCCGAATTGCCGCAGCGGCAGAAGGCCGTGGTTTTGGTTTTCTCGGTTTCGTTGCCGTCGGGGTCGCGGAGCCGGATGTTGCCGTACACCAGCAGGGGGCCATTGGGCAACACCTCCACGACGGTCTGGGTCACGGCTTCGGCTTGCTGGTTGCCCTCGGCGTTCATGAAGTAACTCAGCGCCCCCGACGGGCAGGCTTTCACCTGTTCGACGATGCGCTCGGTAGCGGCCCCTTCGGGCTTCACCCAGGGCCGTTCGCGGGGGTTGAACACGTTGGGCAGCCCCCGGAAGCAAATTGTGGAGTGAATGCACCGGGCCGGTTCCCACACGACCGTGACTTCTCCGTTGGTGTAGTGCTTGATGACATTCATGACGTAGCGTCGGTTGAGGGTGAAGACGTCTCGACGGGGGCGGGTCCAGCGACCAATTCCGTCCGGATTTCAATCGGATTGGTGAGCATTTTGTGAATTGGGCAGGCTTTGGCGATGTGCAACAAGCGCGCCCGCTGCTCGTCGGTGAGGTTGCCCGTGGCCGAAACCCGGCATTGGAACGTCGTTCGGCCCGCCTCCGCGTCGCGCTCGGAGGTGACCTCGACGGTGATTTCGTTCACCTCCCAGCCCTTGCGGCTGACGTACATCCGCAGCGTGATGGCCGTGCAGGAAGCCAGGCTGGCGGCGAGCAATTCGCCGGGCCGCGGGCCGGTGTTGCCCCCGCCCACGTCGGCGGGTTCGTCCACGGTCCAGGTGTGACCGGGGGTTTCGATTCGGGTCGCGTACGGCGTTTGGCCGACGGTGGCTTTGACGGTGGGCATGTTGAGTTTGGAGGTTAGTGTTTAGGGTTTAGCGTTCAGGATTTGGCGCTGCTATGCCTGAAACAACCCTAAACTCATTCAACGCTTCTCCCTTCCCCCTCCTTCAGCACCCAAAACCGTTCTTCGGGAATTTGGTTGCCACGGAGGGCGGACTTCAGGTCGGTGAGGGGGTCTTCGTAGCCGTCGTCGGCCAGGGGAAAGGTGCCGAAGTGGCAGGCCACGCTTTGCTGGGAGCGCACGTCGCGGTGAATCTGGACGGCTTCTTTCGGCGAACAGTGAATCGGCGACATGAACCATTCGGGCTTGTACGCCCCGATGGGAATCATCGCCAACCGGAAAGGGCCGTGCTTCGCGCCGGTTTCCCGGAAAAACGGCCCGTAGCCGCTGTCGCCCGCGAAGTACACCGCGCCGTGTGGACTTTTGAGCACGTAGCCGCACCAGAGGGTGGCGTCGCGGTCGCCGATGCCCCGGCCCGAAAAGTGCTGCGCCCGGACGGACACGACGGTGAGCGATCCGGTAAAGTTGAAAGCCTGTTCCCAATCCAAATCCACGGCGCGGGGTACGCCGGAGCGTTCGAGAAACAGACCGACGCCGAGGGGCGTGACGATGCGCGGGTGGTCGCGCTCGAAAATCCGGCGGACGGTGCCGATTTCGAGGTGATCCCAGTGGTTGTGGCTGAGCAGCAGCAGGTCGATTTTCGGCAACTCCTCGAAGCGAATGCCCGGCGGGCGGGTGCGTTTCGGACCGATGAACTGAAACGGGCTAACGCGCTGCTCGTAAATCGGGTCGGTGAGGATATTCACCCCGTCGAATTGAATCAGAAACGTGGAATGGTTGACGAACGTGACGCGCAGTTCGCCCGGCCCGACGCGCTCGGGTGGCCTGGGGCCGGGGCGGGCGTCGCTGGCTTCTTCCCACTTGCCGGGGTGGCGGTTGGTCAGCCATTTGAGTAGGCCGGGAAAGCCGTTGGCTTTCGCCCCGCCGGGATTGATGAATTGCTTTCCATCGAAATGGTCGCTGACCGGGCCACGGTATTTCGGGGCCGACAGGAAAAAATAGCCCACCGCGACGGCCACGAGCACCCCGACCACCACGAATGCCAGCACGAAGCCAAGGATTTTCAGAACCATGAACGACTGGGGAAAAGTCTTTTTCCGAAAAGCAAAAAGGCGCCTCGGATGTTTTCAGAGCGCTGCGCGGCCTTTGTCCAGGGTGGCGCGCACGTCGCGGTCAATTTTTTCGATGTTGGCCTTTAGTTCTTTCTGAATGTCGAGCATCTCGCTGGCGGTTACCTGTGGGGCGGGTTTGTGGTCGTGGTGATGGTGGTGTTCGCCTTCGCCGTGCTGGTGGGGGTGTTCCTGGCCGGGCACTTCCACGGCGGTGTCTTCCCATTCCTCGAAGCGCTTCGTCACGCTGTCGATTTCGGCCACGGTGGCTTGGGCTTCGGGGGTTTGTTTGGCCGTGAGCTGGGTTTTCAGCAGGGCCAGGCTGTCGATGAGCGGTTCGATGCGCTCCTGCACTTCCGAGGCCTGGAGGTGGAGTTGCCCGGCTGCTTGCAGGGTAGCCTCGTCAGCGGAGCCACCGCCGCCGCAGGCGGCGGTGAGCAAGACCAAACTCAGGAGGGTAGGTGAGAGGTTTTTCACGGGGATGGTGCGGTTTTTCCCAAAAGTAGGCAATGCCGGGAAGAAAAAACGGCTGGCTCCCGATGGGACCAGCCGTTTCCGTATGGTGGGGCGGGCGGGTTAGCAAGCGGAACACCGCCCGCCCCACCCTAAAAATCAGAACGCCACTTGCGGGAACCGCCGCCGGGCCAGTTCGTAGCTACCGAACAGCAGGCCGCAGTAAAACAAATCGCCGAGCAGCGTATTCCAGAAAAACGGCTCGCCCGCGAGGTAGCACAGCAGCAGACCCGTGGCGTTCTGCGGGTACTCCGGGCTGCCCAGCCACACACCGAAGTTGGTGACGAGGAAGAAAATCACCGAGGCCATCAGGCTCGTCACCACCACCGAACCGACCGTCACCTTCTTCAGCGCCACGGCGCCCAGCCCCACCAGCACGGCGAAGGTACCGTAGGTCCAGGGGTTTACAGCCAGGGTAAAGGTGGGGTAGTATTCCCGGTAAATCAGGTTGTTGAGCAGGATGTCGCTCAACCAGAGGGCCAGCAGGGGCACCAGCAACGCCCAACTTTTCCGGGAAAAATACGCCCCGCCGAAGAGCGCCATCGCCCCGACGGCCGTGAAGTTGGGCGCGTGGGGAATCAGGCGGGTGAAGGCGGCCAGCAGAATCAGCGTCAGGAGCGCACCGGTGCGCAAGGGGTTTTGAACTTTCATGGCAATCCACAACGTGTGGGGCAAAGGTAAGCAACGGGTTTTAAAATCGGTCAACTTCGCGAAGGCACTGCCAGGCGCGCCGCAGTGGGCAGCGTGACGACAAACTCGGTGAATTCGCCCTCCGCCGTTTCAACCGCAAGCGTGCCGCCGTGGCCTTTGGTGACGATGTCATAGCTCAGGCTTAGGCCCAGCCCGGTGCCTTCGCCGGTAGGCTTGGTGGTGAAAAACGGCTGAAAAATTTTCGCCCTCACCGCCTCAGGAATGCCCCCGCCGTTGTCGCGAATGCGAATTTCTACGGCGTTACCCAACCGTTTCGTGCTGAGTTTCACCTCCGGCCTGAAGGCCCCTCCCGCCGTTTTTTGCTTTTCCTGAACGGCGTAAAACGCGTTGTTGAACAGGTTGAGCAACACCCGGCTGAGGTCCTGGGGAAGCACGTCAACCTGGCCCAGCCGCTCGTCAAGGTCGGTGCTGAGCGCGGCATTGAAGCCGCTGGCTTTGGCTCGTAGGCCGTGGTAGCTCAGGCGCAAGGCCTCGTCGGCCAGGGCGTTGAGGTCGGTGGGCTGGCGCTCGCCGGTGCTGGCGCGGGCGTGGTCGAGCATCCCGCGCACGATGCTGCTGGCCCGCTGGCCGTGCTGGGTGATTTTCGCCAGATTTTGTTTCAAATCGTGCAGCAGTTCGCCTTTCAGGTCGGCATCCCGGCTGGGTTTACGATGCTCTTCTTCCAATTCCTCGACCAGTTCCGCGCTGACTTCCGAGAAGTTGTTGACGAAATTGAGCGGGTTCTGAATTTCGTGGGCGATGCCCGCCGTCAGCTCGCCCAGCGAGGCCATTTTTTCCGACTGGATCAACTGGGCCTGGGTAGTTTTGAGTTCGGCGAGAGCGGCCTCGGCGGTGGCTCGTTGCTGCTCGATTTCCTGCTTTTGCCGGTGAAGCAGCGCGTTAGCCCGTTGCTGGCGGCGGTTGGTGCGCCAGAGAAAAATAGCCCCCGCCAGCAGCACGAGCACGCCCGCCAGCAGGGCGTAGATTTTCACCTGACTTTCGAACCGTTCGCGTTCGGCTTCGGCCCGGCGCGTGCGGCGCTGTTCGTCGAAGTTGATTTCCTGGAGTTCCTGGATGCGCCGCTGGCTGAAGAGGCTGTCGCGGGCGGCCACGGCGATTTCGAGGTACTTGAGGGCGCTGTCAGGCTGGCGCTGCGACTTAAACGAATTGCTTAGCAACGTGCTGGACTGTAAAATACTCAGCATGGACAGCGCCTGGGAGGTGGCGAGGGCTTCTCGGGCGAAAAATGCGCTCGAATCAGGCTGGTTGCGCGTTCGGTACACCTCGGCCAGGGACAAAAACGTGCGGGACAAACTCCGCTGGTCGTTTTCGGCTTCGCATACCCGGATTGCCTTCCGGTACCAGGCCAGGGCTTGGTCATGGTGCCCAAGCCGAGCCTGCAAATTCCCCAAATCGCGCAGGATGTAGGTGAGGGGATTTCCGCGCGTACTGCGTTGGATGGTTGGGGAGTGATTGGCGAGTTGATACGACTTCTGAAGAAAGTACGAAGCGGAATCTAGTTGGTTTTGGGTCAGATACGTGGTACCGATGTTGTACAGGATTGCGGTCAGTTCCGCATCTGCGTCCAGTTTTTCCTGTTCATAAATGGCCATTCCCTGAAAAAAATAACTCCGCGCCTGGGGGTAACTCCCCAGAATGTTGTGAATCAGTCCCAGCACATTGAGGGTCTGGGCCAACCCTGTCCAGTCCCGTTTTTGTTCGTTGAGGTGTTGAGCTTTCAGGCAGTGCCGCAGGGCCAGTGGCAGGTTGCCCCGCTCCATGATGTTGTGTCCCAGGCGCGCCAGGCAGCGGCCTTCGCCTTTGGCGAAACGAATTTTCTCCGCTAATTCCAGCCCCCGCTGGGCGTAGGCCAACGACGAGTCGGGTTTGGAGTAGCGGTACGAACTGCTGATGTCGGCCAACAGCAGCACCCGGCTGGTGTCGGTTTTCGCCGCCGCCAGTTCCTGCTTCAGTCGGGCGGTCTGAGGGTTTTGGGCCAGCGCCCCCGAAAGCGCGAGGAGGGAAACGAACCAGCAGACGGGCAGGAACCGGTTCATGATTCAGGAAAGTCAGGGAGTGGGCGTCAGGAATTTACGGTTGGAAAAGTAGCTAAAATTGGCGGAATCGCCTTGAGGCTCCCGGCGAGACCAACGAAAAACGCCCCGACTTTTCAGCCGGGGCGTTTTCAGGGCAGCCTTCGGGCGTAGTCGTGCCACGAAAAATCGTGGCACGACACGCGAAGCGGTTACGCAATCACCACGCAAAGCCCGTTCTGCACGTCCTGCTCCACCTTTTTGTACTTCACGTCGCGCTCGATGCGGCCATCGCGGTACTGCACGCTCACACGCTGGTTGCGGTCGGCGATTTTGATGGTGTGGCGGGGCTGCACGCGCACGGGTTCCGGCTCGGCTACCGAGGTGTCGAGGGCGTTGCCAAGCGCACCCACGAGGTCGCCGATTTCGTCGCGGCTGGCGCGGAGTTTGGGCTGGGGTTCGGGGCGACGCTGGGGTTGGGGCTGCGGTGGGGGCGGGGCGGGGGCGGCTTCTTCTTGCGGGATGTCAGCCCGCATCAGGAACGAAATCGTGTCGAAGTTGACCTTGTTGACGAACTGCTTGAACAGTTCGACCGACTCGAATTTGTAAATCAAAAGCGGGTCTTTCTGCTCGAACACGGCGTTTTGCACCGATTGCTTGAGGTCGTCCATCTCGCGGAGGTGTTCTTTCCACTCCTGGTCGATGATGCTCAGGGTGATGAACTGCTCCATTTCCCGCACCAGTTCCCGGCCCCCGTTTTCGACGGTTTTCCGCACATTGACGGCCACGTAGGCGTGGCGCAGGCCGTCCGAAATCGGCACGATGATTTCTTCCACCGTTGCGCCGCGCTCCTTCATCACGTCCTTGAACACGGGCAGGGCTTTCTCGGCGATGGCCTTGTTTTTGGCGGCGTAGTGCGCTTCGGCGGCTTCGTAGAGGCGCTGGGTGCGCTGTTGGGGTTTCAGGCTGACGAACTCGTCCTTGCCAAACGGCGGCTCGATGCCCAGTGCACCGAGGGTGCGGATCTCGAGTTCGTCGTAGCTGGCTTCGGCGTTTCTGACCAGTTCCTCGCACACGTCGTAGAGCGTGTTGTCAATATCGAGGGCGAGGCGGTCGCCGTAGAGCGCGTTGCGGCGGCGTCGGTAGATCGCGTCGCGCTGGTAGTTCATCACGTCGTCGTATTCGAGCAGGCGCTTGCGGATGCCGAAGTTGTTTTCCTCCACTTTTTTCTGCGCCCGTTCGATGCTTGACGTGATCATCGAATGCTGAATCACTTCGCCTTCTTCCATGCCCATGCGGTCCATAACTTTGGCGATGCGCTCGGAGCCGAATAGCCGCATGAGGTTGTCTTCGAGCGAGACGAAAAACTGGCTCGTACCGGGGTCGCCCTGGCGGCCCGCCCGCCCGCGCAACTGCCGGTCCACTCGCCGCGACTCGTGGCGTTCGGTGCCGACGATGGCCAGCCCACCCGCCGCCCGGCTTTCGGGCGTGAGTTTGATGTCAGTCCCGCGCCCGGCCATGTTGGTGGCAATGGTCACGGTGCCCGATTTGCCGGCTTCGGCCACGATTTCAGCCTCGCGCTGGTGGTATTTCGCGTTCAGAACCTGGTGCTGAATCTTGCGCAGGGTCAGCATCCGACTCAGGATTTCGGAGTTTTCGACCGACGTCGTACCGACCAGCACGGGGCGGCCTTTTTCGACCAGGCTCTGAATTTCGTCCGTTAGCGCGCTGTACTTCTCGCGCACGGTTTTGTAGACCTTGTCCTGCTCGTCCTGGCGGATGATGGGCCGGTTGGTCGGAATCACCACCACGTCGAGCTTGTAAATTTGCCAGAATTCGCCCGCTTCGGTTTCGGCGGTACCGGTCATGCCGCAGAGCTTGTGGTACATCCGGAAGTAGTTCTGGAGCGTGATCGTGGCGTAGGTCTGGGTGGCGTCTTCCACCTTCACGGCCTCTTTCGCCTCAATGGCCTGGTGCAGGCCGTCGGAATAGCGGCGGCCTTCCATGATGCGGCCCGTTTGCTCGTCCACGATTTTCACCTTGCCGTCCATGATGACGTACTCGACGTCTTTCTCAAACAGGGCGTAGGCTTTCAGCAACTGGTTGACGGTGTGAATCCGCTGGGTTTTGACCGAGTAGTCGCGGATGAGTTCTTCCTTCTGAATCAGTTTGTCGTGGTCGTTGAGTTCCGTGCTCGTTTCGATGGCGTTAAGTTGAATCGCCATGTCGGGCAGCACGAAAAACTGCGGGTCTTCGTCTTCGCCGGTCAGGAAGTCGATGCCTTTTTCGGTGAGTTCAACCTGGTTGTTTTTTTCCTCAATCGTAAACAGCAGTGGTGCGTCGGCCTCGGGCATTCGCTTGCTGTTTTCGGCCAGAAATTCGTTTTCCGTCGAACGCAAAATGGCCTGAATGCCCGTCTCGCTCAGGTATTTAATGAGCGGCTTGCTCTTGGGCAGGCCCCGGTAGGCCCGGAAGAGCGCCAGACCGCCCTCTTTGGTGTCGCCGGCGGCGATCTTCTTTTTCGCCTCGATGAGTAGCCCCTGCACAATCTGCTTCTGGGCATCGACGAGCCGGGTCACGCGGGGTTTGAGGGCCACGAATTCCTGCTCGTCGCCCCGGGGCACGGGGCCGCTGATGATGAGCGGCGTGCGGGCGTCGTCGATGAGCACGGAGTCCACTTCGTCAACCATCGCGTAGTGGTGCTTGCGCTGCACCATTTCCTCGGGGGTCCGGGCCATGTTGTCGCGCAGGTAGTCGAAGCCGAATTCATTGTTGGTGCCGTAGGTGATGTCGGCCAGATAGGCTTGCCGCCGGGCGTCGGTGTTGGGTTCGTGCTTGTCGATGCAATCGACGGTCAGGCCGTGAAACTCAAACAGGGGCGCGTTCCACTCCGAGTCGCGCTTGGCGAGGTAGTCGTTGACCGTCACGATGTGGACGCCCTTGCCGCCGAGGGCGTTGAGAAACGCGGGCAGGGTCGAAACGAGCGTTTTGCCTTCACCCGTGGCCATTTCGGCGATTTTGCCCTGGTGGAGCACCGCGCCGCCGATGAGCTGCACGTCGTAGTGCACCATATCCCAGGTGATGACGTTGCCCGCCGCCGTCCACTGGTTGAGCCAGATGGCCCGGTCGCCCTCGATGCGGACGTTTTCTTTTTTCGACGCGATGAACTGGTCGTGGACCGTCGCGGCGACTTCCAACTTGCCGTTCTCCTTGAACCGCCGGGCGGTTTCTTTCACGATGGCGAAGGCCCGGGGCAGCACGTCGAGCAGCACGGCTTCGAGCACCTTGTTGTGCTCGACGTCGAGTTTGTCGAGGGTGTTGAACACGGTTTCCTTCTCGTGGATGTCCATGTCCGGCTCGTCCTGGATGCGCTGGCGCAGGGTGGCCCTCTGGTCGTCGAGGTCGCGGAGGCGCTCGGCGATGAGGGCCTTCAATTCCGCCGTCTGGGCGCGAAGCTGGTCGTCGGTGAGGGCGGCCAGTTTGCTGAATTCGGCGTTGGTTTGTTGAACGTAAGGCAGAATTTCCTTGATGTCCCGCTCCGATTTGGTGCCGAACATTTTGGAAATGCCTTTGGTGAGAAAATTGAGCATGGGTGTGTCGTTGTCGTCTGAATCGCCGGTTGGGGCGTGGTCCGCCAGAGCGGATTCCGTGGCGTGGGCAGACCGAATTTAACGAAAAAAGAACCGGCTCCTGGTGCCAATTCCTAAAATTGGGGACGGCAAAATTAGTTCATTCCCCGCACTCGTCGGTTACGGCCCCGGCGATAATGTTGCCGACGGAACGAACCAGAGGCCAGAAGGTGTTTTTCAGGTAGTTTTGGAAAACCTATTTTACGGAAAACCAACCACTCCATGGAAGACAATCAGAATCAACCGAATCCGCATTACCGCCCCGTGCACCGACCGCACCAGAAAATGAAGTTCCCGCTCTTTGGCGGGGGCGGTTCGAGCGGGGGCCGCAAGCGCCGCCCGGCCGACGACGAGCGCACCAGCGACTGGGGCAACGATTTGTACTCCAAGCTCATCCCCCTCGTGGTGCTGGCCTTCATCGCCTACGCCGTGTACGACGCCTTCAGCGGCATCGGTGGCCCCCGCCGCGACATCATCGAGCGGCCCGAGGCGATTCAGGAGCAGGCTTGGAGCAACGCGAAAGTGACGAAAAAATGGGCCGAAGTCCGGCCCACCCGCACGCGGATGCTGCTCGAACTCCGGGGGGCCGACGGCCAAAAGCAACTGCTGGACCTGAATGGCGAAAAATCGAAATTCTGGGATCGCGTGGAGGTACGAAACTTCCTGACCAAACCCGCCGGGAGCCTCGACGTGAAGGTGGACACCTACGCCCGCGACACCACGCTGACGATGCGGTTTTAGCGGGAAATCGGGGGTTAAGGCACGTCTGAAATAAAAAACAAGCGGACGCCACGCGGTGTCCGCTTGTTTTTTATTCTTAGGGTCCAACCGCATCGCCCCGGCCTCTTGCCCGTTCCGCCAAAAACCGCTACTTTGGAGCCTCCATCAACCTGCTTCGCTGTATGGCAACGTCTACGCTCGACCGCCCGCTGAAATCCCTGGACGAACTGAAGAAAAACATCCCCTGGATTGAGTCGCCGTTTTTTGAAAGCGAACTAAAAAAAGCCGCCCTCAGCCCCCAGATGGAGGCCCTCGTGCGCCACTACGCCGAGGAAGGCTACGTGGTGTTCGACCCCGAGGTCGACCTCGCCACCCTCGACCGGGTCATCGAGGCCCTCCGCCCCGAGTACGCCGCCAAAAACGTGACCCGCCTCCAGGACGCCTGGACGTACAACGCCGACGTGAAGGAAGTCGCCACCGCGCCGAAGGTGCTGGAGGTGCTGCGGGTGCTGTACCGCCGCGAGCCGATTCCGTTTCAGACGCTCAACTTCAACGTCGGTACCCAGCAGCGTACCCACTCCGACATGATTCACTTCAGCAGCGTGCCCCAGCGCTTCATGTGCGGGGTGTGGATTGCGTTTGAGGACATTCACGCCGGCAACGGTCCGCTGCATTACTATCCGAAAAGCCACAAGCTGCCGTTTTTCGACATGGTCGACATGAACCTGCGCGGCTCCGACAGCCGCTCACAGGAGGAAACCTACGGCTACTACGCCAAGCAGTACGAGAATTTCATCCAGGCGTCCATTGAGGACATGGGCCTCAAAAAGGCCATTCTCAACATGAAAAAAGGCCAGGCGCTCATCTGGGCGGCCAACCTCCTGCACGGCGGCGAGAAAATCACCCAGGAAGGCGCCACCCGCTGGAGCCAGGTGACGCACTACTACTTCGAGGACTGCGTGTACTACACCCCGCTGCTGTCGGACATGGCCCTCAACCGCACCTTCGTCCGGCAAATTACCGACATCCGCACGGGCCAGAAAGTCACCAACAAGTACATGGGCGAGGCCCTGGCCCAGGAACACGAGGGCTACGACGTGGCCGTACCGCCCGCCCTGCGCACCGCCATGATCAAAGCCGGGCGAGTGCTGCCGCGTGGGTTGGTGAATGTGGTGAAAAAGATGCTGGGCAGGTCGTAAGCCGCTAATTTTTTGCAAACTTTTTAAAACCGGAGGCCCCTGACGCGGAAGCCTCCGGTTTCTTTTTGAACTTGCTGCTTTCCCCCGAACCCCATGAAAAAATTCTTCGGCAACCTCACCGTTCAGGTGCTCACGGCCATCGCGCTGGGGGTACTGGTCGGGCATTTTTTCCCGGAGATGGCCACGCAGTTGAAACCCTTCGGCGATGCCTTCATCAACCTGATTAAGATGGTCATTGCCCCGATTATTTTCCTGACCATCGTGTTGGGCATCAGCAACATGGGCGATTTGAAGCGGGTTGGACGCGTGGGCGGCAAGGCGATCATCTACTTTGAAATCGTTACCACCCTGGCCCTGCTCATTGGCGTGGTGGTGTCGCACTTCATCCGGCCCGGCGCGGGCCTCGACACCTCGGCACTCGAACGCGGCGACATCAGCCAGTACCAAAAAGCCGCCGGAGATTTCCAGTGGCTGGAGTTTTTCCTGCACATCGTGCCGTCGAATTTCGTCAAAGCCTTTGCCGAAGGCGATATCCTCCAGGTGCTCGTGTTCAGCGTGCTGTTCGGCGTGGCGCTCACGCGGGCCGGGTCGGCGCGGGAATCGCTGATTGCCACGTTCGAGAAACTGTCGAAGGTGTTTTTCGGCATCCTGAAACTCGTCATGGTGCTGGCCCCACTGGGGGCTTTTGCGGGGATGGCCTTCACGGTGGGTAAGTTTGGGCTGGGCACCCTGCTGCCCCTAGGCAAGCTCATGTTGACGGTGTACTGCACGATGGCCCTGTTCATTTTTGGCGTGCTCAACGCGATTCTGGCCTACTACCGGGTGAGTTTGTGGAAATTTCTGGGCTTGATTCGGGAAGAATTGCTCATCGTGCTCGGCACGTCGTCGTCGGAGTCGGGCCTGCCGGGGTTGATGGACAAGCTCGAACGGATGGGCTGCGGGCGCTCGGTGGTGGGGCTGGTGGTGCCCGCCGGGTACAGCTTCAACCTCGACGGCACCACGATTTACCTGTCGATGGCCACGCTGTTTCTGGCCCAGGTGTTCAGCGTTGAACTGTCCTTGGGGCAAATGGCCACCATCGTCGGCATCCTGATGCTCACTTCGAAGGGCGCGGCGGGCGTGACGGGCAGCGGCTTCATCGTGCTGGCGAGCACGCTCTCCGCCGTGCGGGTGATTCCGGTGGAGGGCCTGGCCCTGCTGCTCGGCGTGGACCGCTTCATGAGCGAAGCCCGGAGCATCACCAACTTCATCGGCAACGGCGTGGCGACGATTTTCCTGGCCAACCACGAGAAGGACTTCGACCGCCGGAAAATGGAGCGGGCCTTCGGCAAGCGCGAGAAAGACGAACTGGCGAATTTTGAGTACTGAAATTCAAACTTCACCACTTCTCCCACTCCTCCGCCTTCCGGTACGGGTGTTTCGGCTCGAAATGTTCCCACAGCGTCCGCGATACGGCCCGGAGGAGTTCGTAACCTTCGTTGGTGCGCTCCCAACTTTCGTCCCGCTGGTTTTTCGTGATGACGCAGAACACGTAATCCCCCGACGGCGCGTTCACGAGCACCACTTCCGACCGAGAGCGATTCACGGCCCCCTGCTTGGAAGCCGCCTGCACCGTGGGCGGAAGCTGGCTCAGGGCCTCGCCGTCCCAGTAAATGTGGCACAGGTTGCGGTACATCCGCTCGCTGGCCGCCGGGCTGACGACCCGGCCCTCGCGGATGCGAACGAGCAGTTCGGCCATTTCGCGGGGCGTGGTCTGGCCCCAGCCGTATCGCTGCCAGTTGGAGCGGCGACCGGGGGTACGTGAGTTGACCCGCGTGTGCCGGTGGCCGTTCGCTTCCAGCCACTGGTTGATGGCCGCGCCCCCGCCCGCCAGGGCCTGGCACCAGAGGCTGGCGGCGTTGTCGGAGGTGGTGATCATCAGCATGGCGACCTTGCTGAGGCTGAGTTGAGCGCCGTCTCGGAGGTCGCCGACGAGGTCTTCGCCTTCGCTGTAGCGCAGCGAATCGCGGAAGGTGAGCGGGGCGTGGTAGTCGAGTTCGCCGCGCTGAATTTTTTCGAAAAGCCCAATCAGGATCGGAATTTTCACCAGGCTGGCCGTGGGAAACAGCGTGTCGGCGTTAATGGCCACGACGCGGTTGGTTTTCAAATGCCGCACGTAAATGCCCACTTCACCGCGGAAGTTTTGCACGAGCGGGTGGAGTTTGGCTTCGAGCTTCGCGTCGGGTTTCTGGGCGAAAAGGGCAGGAGAAATCGCCAGCAGGAAGAGCAGGTATTTCATCGACACCATGGTTATTTCCCCCATCGGGCAACGTTGGCTGCCACCAACGTTACCCGATGGGGAGAAGGCGATGTTAAGTCGTAATTCCTGATTTCCCTACTCCATCTCATTCTTCACCAAAAATTCCTCCGCCTGCGCCTCACCCTTGCGGACGAACGGCCGGATGATGAGCCGGGTACCGCGTTCGTAGGTGAAGAGGCGATACATCCAGTTGCTCATCACGACGAGTTTGTTGCGGAAGCCGACGAGGTAGTAAATGTGGACGAACAGCCACGCAAACCACGCCAGCAGGCCCTTCAGGTGCAGGTTTTTGGGTAAATCGGCCACGGCTCGGCTGCGGCCGATGATGGCCAGCGACCCTTTGTCGAAGTACTCGAAGGGTTCGGGCGTCTGGCCCCGGTGGAGGCGTTCGAGGTTTTTGACCAACAGCTTCCCCTGCTGCATGGCCGGTTGCGCCACGCCGGGGTGGCCATTGGGGTACTTTTCGGTTTTCATCAGGGCCAGGTCGCCGATGGCGAACACGTCGCGCAAGCCCTGGATTTGGTTGGTGCGGTCCACGAGCACGCGGCCCCGCTCGATGCTTTCTTTCGGGATGCCGTCGATGACCGCCCCCGACACGCCCGCCGCCCAGACGAGCGTCTGCGTTTTGATCTGCTCGCCGCCCTTGAACGTCACCGTGTCGCCGTCGTAGGCTTCCACGAGGGTTTTCAGGCGGATGTCCACCCCCATGTCGGTCAGGTAACGGTGGGTGGTCCGGCTCGCTTCGGGCGACATGGGTGGCAGCACCCGGTCCATGCCCTCGACGAGGTAAATGTTCATCTGGCTGAAATCAATGCCGGGGTAATCGCCGGGCAGCACGTGCTTGCGCATTTCGGCCAGCGACCCGGCCAGTTCGACGCCCGTCGGCCCGCCACCCACGATGACAAAATTGAGCAGCGCCTGCCGCAACTCGGGGTCGGTCGTGAGGCTGGCTTGCTCGAAGCATTGCAGAAACTGGCTGCGCAAATTCAACGCTTCGGGGATGGTTTTCAACGGAAACGACAGGGCCTGAATCTGCTGGTTGCCAAAAAAATTGGCCTTCGAGCCGGTGGCGATGACGAGGTAATCGTAAGGCAATTCGCCGATGAGCGTCTGGACGACCTTGCGGGTGGGATCCACGCCGGTCACGCGCACGAGGCGGAAGTGGAAATCGGGGTAGTCTTCGTCGAACAGCTTGCGGAGCGGCTCGGCGATGGCGTCGGGTTCCAGCCCGGCGGTGGCGACCTGATAAAGCAGCGGCCAGAAGCCGTGGTAATTCTGCTTGTCGAACATCACGACCTGGAACTGCCGGTTGTCGAGTTTCCGGGCCAGGTTGATGCCCCCGAAGCCCCCGCCGATAATGACGACGCGGGGCTTGGTGGTAGCGGGAATATTCAGGGAAAGTTTATCGAATTCAATCATGGCGAAACAACGGGATGGTCGAAAGGAGAACCCTGGAGGAGGGTAAAAAAGTCAGTCCAACTGTGCCGCGCTGTGCTGAAATAGAATCACCCGGCTTGGCGACCCTGCGCCGCAGTCCGGAAGCATGATGTCTCAAACCGGAAGCAAACTATCTTAAACCGGAGGCAATATATCCCGGCCCGGAACCAAAATACCTCAGACCGGAAGCAAACTATCCCGGCCCGGAAGCAAAATATCACAACCTGGAGACGATATATCCCGGCCCGGAGGCGTGATATCACAAACCGGAAGCAAAATGCCTCGGCCCGGAAGCAAACTATCCCGACCCGGAAGCGATATACCTCAGTCCGGAAACGTCATCACAACGTTCGGACGAGAAACGCCTTCGCCCGATGGGCTGCTCATGCCACTTGCCGCTACAATCCGGGCGTACCATTCACGGAGTAGGGCAAAATTTTTACCTTTGTCCAAAGCCCCGTTCGTCATGACAACTGTCCTCAGAACCACCGGCAAAGCCCTCGCGCTTGTGCTCATCTTCGGCGTTGTGGCGTACGCGCTGGCGCATTTCGTGCCCGCCTTTCCATCGGGTTTTCTGAACTCCAAACCAACGGACAACGTCTTCTGGCGGTTGGTGTTTTTCACGCATGTTGGGCTGGGGGCCACGGCCCTGGCGTTGGGGCCGTTTCAGTTCTGGCGGAAATTCCGCAACCGCCGGATGCGGCTGCACCGGCGATTGGGCAAGGTGTACGTGGGGGCGATTCTGGTGGGGAGCGTGTGCGCGTTCTGCGCGGCGTGGTTCGCCAGCACGGGCTGGGTAGCCGCCGTGGGGTTTATGGGCCTGGCGACGGCCTGGTTTTTCACCACGCTGCGGGCGTACCAGGCCATTCGCGCCAAGCAGTTGAAGGCCCACGAGCAGTGGATGTACCGCAGCTACGCCGTGACGCTCTCGGCAGTGACGCTGCGGATTATTTTGCCGGTTGAAATGGCCATGCTGCGGCTGCCTTTCGAGACCGCCTACCCGATTGTGGCCTGGCTGTGCTGGGTGCCGAATTTGATTTTTGTGGAATGGTGGATTCGGAGTCGCCGGAAGGAGCGGCATGTGGGGCGGAGGGAACTTGCTTAGCTATTTTTAACCACAGAGTAAACAGAGTTTTCCACGGAGTTCACAGAATCAGGCGTTTGATTCCGTTTTTGAGGCTGGCGACGTTAAAGTTGATGAGCAGACCAAGTTTAAAACCACCCAGCCTGAGGTATGTTAAGGTTTGGGCGATGTGAACTTCGTTCAATGCCTCGACGGATTTCAGTTCGAGAACAATACTTCGCTCCACCAGCAGGTCAATCCGGTAGCCGCATTCCAGTTTTACTTCCTTGAATACCAACGGCATCGGCTTCTCCTTTTCAACCCAAAGCCCAGCCTCACCTAAGCTGTACGCCAAACATTCCTTGTAGGCATTTTCGAGCAGCCCCGGCCCCAAGGCCGTGTGCACCCCGTAAGCGCACTGCAAAATCCGGTGGGTCAACTGATTTAACTCCGTAATACTCTGTGCCATAACTCTGTGAACTCTGTGGTTAATCAGAGTCGGCACATAGTTAACAAAAATGCCCCCAACTGATTAAGCTGGAGGCATTTACTTAGCAAACGGTCATCTCTCACACCTGCGGCACCTGGTTCATCACCTCCGTTTGCTTGCGGATGGATTCCATGTGGATGAGTTTGAAAAGTTCCTCCACCGTTTCGGGGTAGAGGTTGAGTTTCTTGCCCAACTCCGCGCGGGTGTTGTGGACTTCCTTCCAGCGGTCGAGTTGGAGCACAGCCACGTTGTTGTCGCGCTTGTATTCGCCGAGTTTTTCGACCACGGCCATCCGGGCGGCGAGCACTTCGAGCAGTTCGCGGTCGAGGTGGTCGATTTTGGCGCGGAGGCGTTCGAGTTCGGTCTGGTAGTCGGCCCCGTACGAAGCCCGACGGATGTGCAGTTCGTGGAGCATCTCGCCGAGGGCCGCGGGCGTGAGTTGCTGGGCGGCGTCGCTCCAGGCTTTATCGGGGTCGCGGTGGCTTTCGATGATGAGGCCGTCGTAGTTGAGGTCGAGGGCACGCTGGGCCAATTCAAACAGGTACGCCCGCTTGCCGGCCATGTGGCTGGGGTCGCCGATGAGCGGCAGTTGGGGGAACTGCGTTTTCAGTTCAATCGCAATCTGCCAGAACGGCGAGTTCCGGTACTTCGTCTCCTGCATGTTGGAGAAGCCCCGGTGGATGGCGGCAAGCTTTTTTAGCCCGGAGTTTTGCAGACGCTCGAAGGCCCCGATCCACAGCGCGAGGTCGGGGTTGACGGGGTTTTTCACCAACACCGGCACGTCGACGCCCTTGAGTGCGTCGGCGATTTCCTGGACGTTGAAGGGATTGACCGTCGTGCGGGCACCAATCCAGAGGATGTCGATGCCGTACTTGAGGGCCAATTCGATGTGGTCGGGCGTGGCGACTTCGACGGCGATGGGTAGGCCGGTTTCTTTTTTGACGGAAGCCAGCCAGGGCAGGGCCGCTTCGCCCATGCCCTCGAACGAACCGGGGCGGGTGCGGGGCTTCCAGACGCCCGCCCGGATGACGTGGGCGTAGCCTTCGCGGGCGATTTGGGTGACGGTTTCGTGGACCTGCTCTTCGGTTTCGGCACTACACGGCCCGGCGATGACGAGGGGTTTGCCGCCGGTGTCAATCCAGTCGTGCATCGGGGTGATGTCCAGGGATGCGCTCATGTTTTTTGGTCAATGGAAAGTGGTAAAAGTCAGGGCGGGTCAGCGGGGCTTCAGGCCCCGGCGCGACCCGGTTTAATTCGTTCGCTCTGAATTTGTTTTGGCAACAAAGCCGTATATTTGCGCCTCTTTTTCCTGATTTCGGTCAGGTGGTCTCTGAACCTGTGCGGTCCCTCTTTTTGAAAAAACCAGTTGACTTTGTGAGTCCGTTTTTCAAAACTTTCCACCAACTCCACTAAAGAACCCGGCACCAGGGCACATTCAACCATGACCAAAATGCCAACCGCCGTCCCGTCTCCCGGTCGGAAACTCAGCCACAAAATCTCGTTTGAGGATACGTCCACGGCGTTCGCCGACCAGTCGGACTGGGAACTAAAGAAGACCTACCTGATTTTCGCGGCCATGAATCAAAATTGGCTGGTAAAGATAGGCACTTTTTTCATCAAGCTTTTCCTGTACCTCAAATTCCCTATCAAGGGCCTGATAAAAAAGACGGTTTTTGAGCACTTCTGCGGGGGTGAAAGCATCGAAGACTGCCGAAGGACCATCCAGAAACTCGACCACGCGCACATCGGCACCATACTCGATTACTCGGTCGAGGGCGAAGCTTCCGAGAAAAGCTTCGACGCCACCGTCAACGAGGTTCTTCACACCATCGAGAAAGCCAGCAAGACGCCCGCCGTTCCCTTCGCCGTCTTTAAAGTCACGGGCCTGGCCGACACCGAACTCCTCGAAAAAGTCCAGAACAACCAACCCCTCGATGCCGACGAACAGGCGGCCTACGAGCGCGTACGCCACCGCGTGAACGTGCTCTGCCAGGCCGCCCACGACTGGCACGTGAAGATTTTCATCGATGCCGAGGAAAGCTGGATTCAGGACACCATCGACGCCCTGGCCTACGAGATGATGACCCGCTACAACCAAAAGCAGGCCGTGGTGTACAACACCTACCAGATGTACCTGCGCGACAGCTTCAATAACCTGTCGAAGGCCGTGAAAACCGCCCGCCAGCAGGGCTACTGCCTGGGCGTGAAGCTCGTGCGCGGGGCGTACATGGAAAAAGAACGGCAGCGCGCCCACGAGATGGAATACTGCGAACCCGTGCACGGCACGAAGGAAGAAACCGACCGCGATTTCAACCGGGCCATCGATTTCTGCCTCGAAAACAAGGACGTGGTGAGCCTCTGCCTCGGCACGCACAACGAGTACAGCAGCCTGTACCTGGCCGAAGAAATGCGCCGCCGGGGCATCGCGCCCAACGACACGCGCTTCTGGTTTGCCCAACTGCTCGGCATGAGCGACAACATCAGCTACAACCTTGCCAAGGCTGGCTACAACGTGGCCAAGTACGTGCCCTACGGGCCGGTGGAGGCCGTGATGCCCTACCTGTTCCGCCGGGCCGAGGAAAATACCTCGGTGGCCGGGCAGGCCAGCCGCGAGTACTCGCTCATCAAGCGCGAACTGGAGCGCCGCCGACGGGCCGTGGCGCGGGCCGCGAAGAAAAAGGTGGCGAAGAAGTAACTTTGCCGAAAAGACACGGAATGTTCAATGTTTAATCTTCAATGCTCAATGTTCAATGAAGTTGGTTTTCATTGGACGTTGAACCGCGCGGCGGACCGCATTGAAGATTGACCATTGAACATTTTCATTCCTTCCCAATGCAAAACCGTTCCCCCTACCGCTATTTCCTGCTCACGCTGCTGGTGATTCTGATCGACCAGGGCGTGAAGATGCTGGTGCATTTCAACATGGTCGAAGGCTTCGCCGGGCAACTCCGCGTGCTCGGCGACTGGTTCAAGATTCATTACGTGACCAACCCCGGCATGGCCTTCGGGATGCAACTCGGCTCGGAATACGGCAAACTGCTCCTGACGGGCTTCCGGCTCGTGGCGATGGTGGGCATCGGCTACTACCTCGTGCGGCTGGCCCGGCGGGGGGCGCACCCCGGCCTGCTGTGGTGCATCGCGGCCATTCTGGGCGGGGCCATCGGCAACGTGATTGATTCGATTTTTTACGGAAAACTCTTCGACCTGACCACCGAAAACGCCCCGACGCCCTGGTTTCACGGGAAGGTCATCGACATGTTCTTCTTCGATTTCTGGGAAGGCATCATCCCCGAATGGGTGCCGGTGTGGGGTGGGTCGTACTACTCGACGCCGATTTTCAACGTAGCCGATGCCTCGATTTTCCTCGGCGTGTGCGTGATTCTGATTTTCCAGAGCCGGTTTTTTCACGAAAAACACGAGGAGCAGCCTGCGCTGGAAGCGGAGGAAACGCCAGTCGAAGCCCTGGCCGAAGCTGAACGGACCGACTCATCGGCAGAAAACGAAGAACCTACTTCCGAAGAGCCGGAAACGACTACGCCGGAAAATTCGGGCGACGGAAAACGGTCTGAACCGTCTGTCTGAACCGCGTGGTTCAGACAATTTTATACACCCTCCCTTCCCCCGCCGCCAGTTCATCGGTTTCAACCGTTTCCGAATGCGTTGAAAAAACGGGTTCAAGCCTGCCCAGCCCACCCGAATCGGGCACGTGGTGGGGCGTTTCGCGGTCAAGGTTAGCGACAAACACGTAGTCGCTGACCGCCCAAGCGACGACTTGGTGCGTGGCACCAGCGCTGGGCGGCATCAGCCACTGGATTTTTTCACCCTTAATTTTTGGCAACAGTTCATCCGCAAACCGCCGCAGGCGCGTCAGGCGGTGGAAGAGCGCGCCGTTGCGGCCCCACTGGTACGGCCCGTGCGTGGCGTTGGGGCCTTTGTGGAGCTGGAACACGTACAGCTTGGTGTAGTGCTCGTTGGGCGCGGGCACGGGGTGCGGGTCGCGGGTTTCAAACCCAAGCGCCACGTAGCTGGGCATGTCGGTCAGCAGCAGGGCCAGGAACAACCGCACTTCGTTGCCCGTAAGGTAAAATTCGTCGAAACGCGGGTCGTCCTTGTCGGCGGTCATGACCGTGAAGCTGGGGGCGAATTTCCGGGTTTCCAGAAGTTGCCGGTAGCGGGCGAAATAGGCCCCAAATTCCGCCGTCCCGACGGTCAGGCTCTGCAAATCGCCGAGCGTGACGTCGGCGTGGGAGGCTTCGAGGTGGTCGGGTTCGTCGCCGTAGGCCATCACGTTGGGCGGAGCCAGGAAACTTTCGGCGAAGTACCCGAACCAAGGTTTTTCGCGCCGCACGTGGGCCTTGATGTAGCGGTGGATGTCGTAAAAATCGTCCGTCTCCGCTGGAACGCCCTCGGGATGCATCTGCACGTGCGACATGTCGCCGCGCATGAAATCAAAGCCGTACGTCCGGGCCACCGCCGCGTAGTGCCCGGCGGCATACTCCCACACGGGTAGGCGGGGTTTCTCAAAATCCAGTTCCCAGTTCCGGTTGTCGTCTTTCGATTCAAACAGCCGGTACCGCGTCAACGGCCCGAACACCCGCGACATGGATTCGGGCTTCGTCACCACGTAATCCCGCCACACGCGGCCGTCGTCGTCCACGGTTTTGGCGCTCTCGTCGGGGTCTACGGCCAGGCCCCGGTAGGGCGGGGCCATCGTGGCGGGCACGGGTTCGAGGCCCTCGTCGTAGAGCGCCTGAATGAGCCGGTTGCGGCGGGCGTTGCGGCCCCAGAGGTTGATGGGTTCGCCGAAGAGCAGCCGTGCCCGGACGCCTTCGGGCGTTTTTTCACCGAAAAATTCGTCGGGATCAAGCGTCAGCCCCAGCCAGGGCACGGCGGGGCCTTCTTTCCGGAGCCAGTTCAAAATGCATTGCTGCACGACGCGGTACAGCCCGGACGAATGGTCCACAACCATCAACTCCCGCCGCCGCAGCCACTCGAAGTGGCCGGGGTTGGTGAGCACGATTTCGGCGTAGCGGTCGGTGTGCGGAATGACGTCCATGCCCACGGAGCGGCCCGTGAGGTGCAGCAGGTTGACGACCACTTTCAACTGTTTTTCCACCGTGTCGAGGTGGGGCAGGGCGTCGGCGAGGTCGGGGCTGAAAAACTCGCGGTTCAGATGCCAGCTCGCCATGCCGTACAGGCTGGCCACCACGCCTGGCTCCCAGATCGGGAGCAGGTGGATGGAATCCTGAGCAGCGGGCAGGGTGAGGGCGTAGGGGACAACGTTCCAGAAGGCGCCAATCGTGCGGACGTTGATGCCCACCATGTTGGTGCGCCGCAGCCACGTGCCGTCGGGGTGATGGGCCACGGGGCTGGGAACCGTTTCGCCCGGCAGCAAAGCCCGGCGGACGGCTTCCGCCCCAAATTTTCGTTCGAGCAGGTACACGATGCCCCGCGCCGGGAAGCGGAGCAAATCTTCGGGCAGCACATCGGCCACAAAACTGGTTTTGCCCAGGGCGTAGTCGTCGAGGCGGGCGGCAGCGTGGCGTTGCCAGTCGGTTTTAAACGAAGCGTAATTGGGGGGCATTCGGGGCAGGCAGTGTGTGCCTCAGGTGCGGACTGATGCAGCCGGTTGAGTTTTCACAAACCTACTAAAAAAGGTTGTCAGAATCAGGATGGGCTGGATGCGAGGATGGACAGGATGAAAGCAGAAAAGCCATTTCCGAATCCTGCACATCCTCAAATCCTGACCATCCTGACTCCGACTGGTACTCACAAACTCAGCAATTCCTTAAACCGAATCGCCTGCCGCCGGGAGATTTCGATGCGGTCGCCGCCGCGGAGGGTCACGAGCAGGCCCCCCGAAAACCAGGGTTCGATTTTGTCGATCCAGCTCAGGTTGATGATGTGCTTGCGGTTGGCCCGGAAGTAGGTTTTGGGGTCGAGGCGATCTTCGAGGGCATTCAGCGATTTGAGGACCAAGGGCTTCTGATCGTCGAAATGCAGGCGCACGTAGTTGCCCATGCTCTCGAAAAGCCGCACCTTGCCCAGCCGCACAAACCAGCATTTTTCGCCGTCTTTCACGAACACCTGGTCGTTTTCGGTCAGGGTTTTGCCGTGGCCTTCCTCCTTTGCTTTTTTGTCCTGCTCGTGGTGGCTGAGTTCTTCCTCCACCCGCTGGATGGCCTCGGCCAGGCGGTGCTGCTCCACGGGTTTCAGCAGGTAATCGAGGGCGTTGAACTCGAAGGCCTTGATGGCGTACTCGTCGTAGGCCGTTGTGAAAATCACCTCCGGTACGTGGCCTTCGAGGCTCTGGAGGAGTTCGAAGCCGTTTTTGCCCGGCATCTGAATGTCGAGGAATAGCAGATCGGGCTTCAGTTCGTCGATGAGCTGAATGGCCTCTTCGGCGTTGGCGGCTTCGCCGACGATGTTGATTTTCGGAAAATTGTCGAGCAAGCGGCGCAGTTCGTTGCGGGCCAGCCGTTCGTCGTCCACGAGGAGGGCTTTCATGGAGGAAAAGGGTTAACGTTTGGGTTTAAGGGAGGCGTGCAGGCCCAGCACCGGGACCGGGCTGGGTTTGGGTTTCGGTTCGGAATCGTGGGTGGAGGCGGAGGCGCGGGCGGCAAATTCGCCCTCGGTCGGGATGACGACCTCGGCGCAGACCACGTTCTCCGACCCCTGGTAAATCCGGAAACTGGCTTCGGGGCCGAACAACAACTCCAGCCGGTGGGCCGTGTTTTCCAGCCCGAAGCCCCCCGATTCGGTGGTTTCAAGCACGCCCGTATTCGAGATGCACAGGTGTAGGGCGCGGTTGCGGACGTGCGCGTCGATGCTCACGAAACCGCCCTTGACGGGCTTCGACACGCCGTGTTTGATGGCGTTTTCGACCAGCGTCTGGAGCATCATCGGCGGCACCTGCACGCCGAGGGCGTCGGGGTAAATGTTTTTGCGAATTTCGAGACGGTCTTCGTAGCGGATTTTTTCGAGAGCCAGGTAATCGTCCACCGTGCGCATTTCTTCGCCGAGCGAAACCGTCCGGCGGCGGTCGGCGAGGAGCGAACTCCGCAGGATGTTCGAGAGCTGGGTGATGCCTTTCTGCGCCCGGTCGGGGTCTTCCAGAATCAAGGCCCGGATGCTGTTGAGGGCGTTGAACATGAAGTGCGGGTTCAACTGCGCCCGCAGCACCTTCGCCTCGGTTTCCTTCGCCGACGACTCGATGCGGATTTTCTCGACCTCAATCTCCTTCCGCCGCTCGAAGTAGTGGAACATGTGGTAAATCAGCGTCCAGACGAGCAGGTACTTGCACCAGTTGGCGAGGGCGTTGAGGATGGCCAGTTGGGGGTCGTCGAAGACGATGATCTGCGCGTCGAGCGGCACGTTGATGGCCGTCATCACCCCGCCCATGACCAGGATGGCCGGCAGCAACCGGGGCGCCAGTTGCATGAAGGGCAGTTCGGTCCAGTTCCAGCGGCGGGCGAGGTGGCGGTACGTGTGGGTGAGCAGAATGCCGAGGCTGATGTTGACGGCCAGTTCGAGCAGCAAAAAATACGTGAACCCAATGATGGGTACATAATTCAACAACTCGTTGAGGGCCAGTGCGGTCCAGCCCGTAATTTGAAAAAACCAGTACGTTCGTCGTCTTGACATGCTCGGTTGTTCCCCATCGGCAGGCGAGTTTTCCCGAGACCCGGCCTTCCGAATTAGTTACAAATTACCCAGCCCCATCCGCCCCGGACGGCGAAAATTGGATTAGCGGGAAAATGGGTGGCTAAGCGGGATGATGGGTTGTTGGTTGTTCGTTGTTGGTTGTTCGCGCTTTGTTTTTTACGAACAACGAAGCACGAACAACCAACAACGAACAACCGCTACACCGCCAATGGCTGAAGATGCCGGGTGTCGTTGGCCCGTTCGAGGAGGAAGCGGCGGGAGCCGTACTCGTAGCGGAGCACGTAGAGGCAGAGGTTGCGGTGCTCGAACTCGTCCATGCGCGAAAGGGGCTGGTCGAGCAGCAGCGTGAGCAGGATGCGGATGGCCCGCCCGTGCATGGCCACGAGGATGGTTTGCTCTTCGGGCCGAGAGAGAATGAGGTCAATGACCGGCCGCTGACGGTCCTGCACCTGTCGGGGGCTTTCGCCGCCTTCGGTGGTCCGGTCGGTCTCGCCCGTCCGCCAGGCCTGGATGAGGTCGAGGTAATACTCGTCGTCGGCGTAATTGGGCACTTTGCCCTCTCGGATGCCCCAACTGATTTCGTTCAGGCCCTCGTGGGCTTCAGTGGGAATGCCCGCGTCGAGGAAGGGCCGCACGGACTGCACCGTGCGGCGCAGCCGGGAGGTGTAGATTTTATCGAACGGAACGTCGTGGTAGGCCTCGTAAAACGCGGCGGCCTGGGCGTGGCCGAGTTCGTTGAGGTCGGCGTCGATGCCGCTGCCCTGCACGACCCCACGGCGGTTGTAGTCCGTCTCGCCGTGGCGGATGAGGTAAATGGTTTTCGATGATCCCGGTTCGTTCAAGGTCGCGGTGGAATTTGACTATTTTTGGGACGCCTTCCCAAAAATTTCCGCGAAGCTACGCCTTTTTTCCCACTTTTCCCCGCCCTGATTATGATAAAACCGGGATACACCCTGGAGCAAATCAACGCCTTCAACCGGAACACGCTCGTGAGCCACCTGGGCATTGAGTACGTGGAAGTTGGCCCCAATTTCCTCGTCGCCCGCATGCCCGTCGATGCCCGCACGCAGCAACCGTTTGGCCTGCTCCACGGCGGGGCGTCGGTGGCCCTGGCCGAGTCGCTGGGCAGCATGGCCTCGTTTCTCTGCTTCGACGACCCGCAGACCCAGCAGCCCGTGGGCGTGGAAATCAACGCCAACCACCTGCGCTCGGTGCGGAGCGGCTACGTGTACGGCCGATGCGTGCCCCTGCACGTGGGCCGCCGCTCGCACGTGTGGGAAATCAGGCTTAGCGACGAAGCGGGAAAACTGGTGTGCGTGAGCCGGATTACGATTATGGTGGTGGAGCGGAAAAAGGAGGAAGGGGAGAAAGGAGAAGGGGGATGATGCATCCATTCTCCTTTCTCCCCTTCAATTGGTTTCAACTGGCCATCTTCACTTCGAGTGAAAACTTCTGGTCGTGCAGGTATTGATTAAGCTCCCGCACCAGTTCCGTCTTCTGGTGAAGAAACTGGCTTTTCATCCACTGTCGTCCCTCGTCGCCGGGCACGTCGTACCGCTCGATTTGCTCGTCCACCCGCCGTATTTTTTCGAACAACCAGGCAATGGTGCCGCTGCTTTCGGATGCTTTCGGAGAAAGTCATGCGTAAACGGGAGCTTCGTCGCCCTCGGAATGACAAAATTAATTTGGGCAAGCCGGGTTACGATTAGGGTGATGGAAGGAAAAAAGAGAAAGAAAATGACAATGCACCCTTTCTCCTTTTCCCTTTCCTCCTTTCTCCATGCTTTCACTTCAACCCCAAATCCTCCTGAATCTGCCGCACTTTTGCCTTGAGCGAATCGTACACGGTGTCGAAGTCTTCGGGTTTGGCGAGCGGGGCGTTCACCGAGACGTAGAACTTGATTTTCGGCTCGGTGCCGCTGGGGCGGGCTGACACTTTCGAGCCGTCGGCGAGCAGGAGTTGAATCACGTTCGATTTTTCGATGCCCATTTCCGCAGGAATCGGCATTTCCTGACCCGTGGCCACGTCCTTGCGGACGAGGTTCTGGTAGTCGAGAATCGTCACGGGCTTGGAACCGGCCACGACGGCGGGCGGGTTGCCGCGCAGGTCGCTCATCATCCGCTGGATTTCTTCGGCTCCCTCGCGGCCTTTTTTCGTCAGCGAAATCAGACCCTCGTAGTAGAAGCCGTTTTCCTGGTACATCTCGGTGAGCAGGTCGAACAGGCTCAGGCCGTTGTCTTTCGCGTAGGCCGTCAGTTCGGCGATCATGGCGCAGGAGGCGATGGCGTCCTTGTCGCGCACGGCGTCGCCGATGAGGTAGCCGTAGCTTTCCTCGCCCCCGCCGATGAATTGTTCCTTGCCTTCCAAATCCCGAATCACGCCCGCGATGTACTTGAAACCCGTCAGCGTGTCGTAGCAGGTCACGCCGTAGCGCTCGCACATGTTGTTGATGAGGTCGGTCGTAACGATGGTTTTGGCCACAAACTCTTTGCCCGTGAGTTTTCCGGCCTCTTTCCAGGCCCGTAGCAGGTAGAAAATGATGAGGCTGGCCATCTGGTTGCCGTTGAGCAACTGCCACTCGCCTCGGGCGTTGCGCACGGCGCTGCCCACGCGGTCGGCGTCGGGGTCGGTGGCCATCACGAGGTCGGCGTCGAGGGCTTTGGCCTGGTTCATGGCCAGGGTCATGGCCTCGGTTTCTTCGGGATTGGGGTACACCACGGTCGGGAAATTGCCGTCGGGCGTGGCTTGTTCCTGCACGACGTGGACGTTGGTGAACCCGATTTTGGCCAAAGCCCTCGGCACCAGCGTGATGCCCGTGCCGTGAATGGGCGTGTAGACGATTTTCAGATCGTGTTGGCGGTGAATCACGTCCTTGTTGACCACGTTTTTGGCAATCACCTGCTCCAGGTACTGCTCGTCCACCTCTTCGCCGATGAGCGTCACGAGTTCGGCGTTGCCGTCGAAGCGAATGTCGTCCACCGACTGGATGGCGTCCACCTCGGCGATGATGGCCTTGTCGTGGGGGGCCACCACCTGGGCGCCGTCGGTCCAGTAGGCTTTGTAGCCGTTGTATTCCTTAGGATTGTGCGAGGCCGTGACCACCACGCCGCTCTGGCAGCCCAGCAGGCGGATGGCAAACGACAGTTCGGGGGTGGGCCGGAGTTCTTTGAACAGAAAAACCTTGATGCCGTTGGCCGAAAACACGTCGGCGGTCACACGGGCAAATTCGGGCGATTTGTTCCGGCTGTCGTGGGCAATGGCGACGCTGATTTCACCTTCCGGGAAATTCTTTTTCAGGTAATTGGCCAGGCCCTGCGTGGCCGCGCCTACCGTGTAGCGGTTCATGCGGTTGGAACCGATGCCGATGAGGCCCCGCAGACCGCCGGTGCCAAATTCGAGATCCTTGTAGAACGCGTCGGCGAGTTCGGTTTCGTTCTGCTCGTCGAGGAGTTGCCGGAGGGTGGTTTTGGTTTCGGTATCGTAGGGGCCTGCGATCCAGGCCTGTACTTTCTGGCGGGTGATGGCGTCGAGTCCGGTTGACATGGGGTAGGGTGACTGAAAATGACGTGAATAAATCGGCGGCGAAGGTGGCGTTTTCTGGCTGCAATCTTACGGCTTTTTGGGCGTGTTCGCCAACTGCCCGTGGCGGGCTATTTCCGGAACGCCACCAAATTTTCTAAATTTTTTTTGCCTTCAATCGGTTAAATTTCAGGACATTGCAAAATTTCTTCTTTTAAAGACAAACTTTTTCCAAATTTAAATACGTTCGGCAAGGGTCGCTGCGTTATGCAGTGGTGTTCGGCGAAAGCGCCTATTTTCTTTCACTTTCCAACCCCCGTTTTCCGACGCTTCAACTCAACCGGATGGCCAAAAACTCTACGCAACCAACCCGATTGTTTCACTTTAACCCTACAAACGAAGCGTTATGGAAAATACCCAAAACACCCAGCCCAAGCGGGCGAATGGTTTGCTCACGGCCGGTCTGGTCGTGATGACCGCCCTGGCCGGCTTTCTCGGCTACCTCCTCACGCAGGAAAAAGAAGTAAGCGGTCGGCAAGAGTCCGACATCCAGCTCAAGGTGCAGGAGCTGGCCACCACGCACGCCAAACTAGATTCGATTTCGCTGCAACTCGACCAGAAGATCGCCGAAGTGCAGCGCCTCGGCGGCAACGTCGACGAACTGATGAAGGTGAAAGCCGAGCTGGAGCGCGACAAAGCGGCCCTGCGCAAAAACAGCCGCGTGTCGATTGCCAAGTACGAGCGTAAAATCAAGGAGTACGAGTCGTTCCTGGTCCAGAAGGACGAAGAAATCGCCCAACTGCAAGAGCAAAACCAGCAGTTGACGGCTACCAACGAAACGCTCAACACCGAGAACACGGGCCTGAAAACCACGCTCGAAACCACCACGAAGGCTTACGCCGACACGGTGGGCACGCTGACGGCCAAAACCCAGGATTTGACGGAGAAAGTCACCATCGCTTCGGCTTTGAAAGCCGAAAACGTGCGGGTGTACGCCATCACGCCGAAAGGCAAAGAAAAAGACGGCGAAAAATACCGTGGCAAGCGCGTAGACAAAATCAAAGTGGCCTTCCAACTGGCTAAAAACCCCCTGACGAAGGAGGAGCCGAAGGACATTCTGGTGCGTCTGGTTGATCCCGAAGGAGCCGTCGTGAGCGACATGGCCACCGGTTCGGGCACCTTCAACACCCGCAACGGCCAGGAAATGGTGTACACCACCAAGCAGCAGGTGAACTATACCGGCAACGGCCCCGCCGTGGAAGTCGTGTACGCCCGTGGTAACCAGCCGATCAAGAAAGGCCGCTACAACGTGGAACTGTACTCGGAAGGCTTTAAAATTGGCGAAGGCGGTTTTGAAGTGAGGTAATGCACCTGAATCGCCAGAGTTTGGTTGCTGGCATTTCCAAACAAAGGTCGCCCCGACAGCTCGGGGCGGCTTTTTTTATGCCCACGATTTATCTGGTTTGTAAGTTGCCTGACGGACTTTGGCGTAACCCTAAAAATTTTACTTCCACTAAGTTCAGGTGGTCAACAACTTTGGCCGAGATTTGACCTCCGCCCCGAGCCAATTTTGCCGCATGAAAAAAATTCTCATTGTTGAAGACGACCCGCGCATCGCTCAAAACATACGCCGGGGCCTGAGTGACGAAGGCTACGACACCCGTGTTGCCTACGAGGGCCTGGAGGGTCGGCAACTTGCCCTTCAGCATCCGTTCGATTTGGTGATTCTGGACATTAACCTTCCCGGTCTGAACGGGTACGAAATCTGCCGCAGCCTTCGTAAGGCGAAACCCCACCTGCCCATTATTTTGCTGACGGCCTTGGGGGAAATTGAGGACAAGGTCGAAGGGTTGAAGCACGGAGCCGACGACTACCTGGTGAAACCCTTTGACTTCCGTGAACTGAATGCCCGGGTTGCCGCCTGTTTTCGTCGCCTCGGACTTATTCAGGTGCCCACTCAGGACGAAATCCTGCGGGTGGCCGATCTGGAAATCAACGTGACCACCAAACTGGTCCTGCGGGCCGATACGCCCATTGAACTGACGGCCCGTGAGTTTGCCCTGCTCGAATACCTGGCCCGCAACCAGGGCCGGGTGGTTTCTAAACTCGATCTTGCCGAACGAGTCTGGAGTCACAACTTCGACACGGGCACCAACGTGGTGGAAGTGTACATCAATTACCTCCGCAAAAAAATCGACCGGGACTTTGAAGCGAAACTGATTCATACCCGGCCCGGCCTGGGCTACGTGTTAAAAGCCGATGCGTAATGAGCATTCGTAACCGCATCGCGCTCCAGTTTTCGCTCATCGTGACGTCCATTCTGGTGGGGTTTTCGGTGGTTGTGTACCTGACTTCGGCCACGTACTGGCAGGAAGAATTCTACGAACGCCTGCACCAAAAAGCGCTCACCACCACCCGGCTGCTGATGGCGGTGGATGAATTAAACAAACGGCTCCTGGAAATCATCGACAGCAACACCTCCACGGCGCTGATCAACGAAAAGGTCCTTGTGTTCGATGCCAACGACGACCTCGTTTATTCGAGCACCAGCACCGATGATCAGGTTCTGAACTTCGATGCCAACTTTCTGCAACGGGTGCGGACGGAGCGGATGGTCAAGACCGTCAGCGGGAAGAATGAGGTGTTGGGACTGCTGCACGGAGAGGGCCGAACCGCCATCGTCGTGCTGGTTTCGGCCTACGATGAATTCGGCAAGTCCAAGCTCCGTCACCTGCGGCGTACCCTGGTATGGAGCTTGTTGGCGGGCGTTGGCCTGACCATCGGGCTAAGTATTTTCTTCGCCGGGCAGTCGCTAAGGCCCATCGGGGCGTTGAACCGGCAAATACAGACCATCACCGAACGCAACCTGCGTCAGCGCCTCGCCGAAGGTCACCGCCGCGACGAGGTAGAGCAATTGGCGGTGAATTTCAACACGGTTTTACACCGGCTTGAGCAGGCCTTCGAACAGCAGCGAAGCTTTGTTTCGCACGCTTCGCACGAACTCCGCACACCCCTGGCGGCCCTGAAGTCGGAAATTCAATTGGGTTTGCGCCATCCGCTTTCACCGGAAGCTTCGCGACACGTCCTCCAAACGCTGCTCTCGGATACTGACCGGCTGATCAACTTGACCAATGCCCTGCTGTTTCTGGCCCGGACGCTCGAAAACGTGGGGCAGGTGCCGCTGCGCGAAGTGCGCATGGAAGAAGCCATCGCTCTGGCGCAGGAAGAACTCCTGAGTGCTCGTCCCGGCTACCAAATCCACATTGCCTACGAACACCTGCCCGAATCAGAAACCCAGACGTTGGTGGCGGGCAACGAAGAATTGCTCAAACGGGTACTTCTCAATCTCTTCGACAACGCTTGCAAGTATTCGCCCGATCACACGGCCCGGGTGTTCATCGGTGGCGACGCGTTCGTGTGCCGGGTTCGTGTGCGTGACTCGGGCATCGGCATTGCCCCCGACGACCTGCCCCGTATCTTCGAGCCCTTCTACCGGGCCACCAACGCGGCGGGAATCTCTGGCTTTGGCGTCGGACTGTCCATTTGCCAGCGAATCATGGAGATGCACCGGGGGCAGCTTTTCGTGGAAAGTACCCTGGGGGAGGGAAGTTGTTTTACCCTTGAAGTACCGCACCTCTGATTGCACCAGCGTTTTCGGGCACCTGGGGTTGTGCATTTGTTCTGCGGGTTTTTTGCCGCTGGAGAGCGCCTCCGCATTTCTAAGAAATTTCTAAGGTTGTTCTAAGTCTGTTCTAAAGTCTGTTGTTCAGCTTTGTACACGCTAAGCCGTTGCGCACCGCGATATAGCGTTGTTTCCGCATAACGGCAAGCGCCGTAGTTGGAAGTCAGCGTTGTCACAGCCGCTTCGTCAACAGCGTTTTTTCATAAAATGAGAGGGAATAGGAAAAGCCAACTTACATAGTAAGTTGGCTTTTTTGTTGAACGGCGGTTCGCCGTTCACCCGCTAATCATCGGATACGCTCGGCGCTTTTCGGGCCTGACGGCTTTGCCCGAAACGTCCCTGACCCGGTACATTCACTCAATAGGCCTGCACTCTACGGCTGGATTTCGCGGCGCGTTCAAGGAAAAAGCAAAGAGAGAAGGGAGAACGCCAAGCCAGTGGAGTCGTATTTTTGGGGGAAACCCACCGCGAACCGTGTACCTTCGCTCACTACTGGCTGCGTTGCTCAGCGGGATGAGGACCACTATCGGCATTTTACACCATGGCATCTTCCGAAAAAACCGCCCTCCTCGTCGGGGCCACCGGTCTGGTGGGCAACTACCTGCTGTTCAAACTCCTCCAGGACGGCCGTTATGGCACCGTGCGCTCGCTGGTGCGACGACCGATGCACATCAAACACGCCCGCCTCGACGAGCGCGTGGTGGATTTTGACAACCTCAACCCGGAGGATTGCACTGGCGTCGACGACGTGTTCTGCTGCCTCGGCACGACCATCCGGCAGGCTGGTTCGCAGGAAGCCTTCCGGAAAGTGGATTTTCAGTACCCCCTCAACGTGGCCCAACTGGCCCTCAAAGGCGGGGCGAAGCAGTACCTGCTCGTCACCTCGCTCGGGGCCGATCCCAAATCCCGGATTTTTTACAGCCGCGTGAAGGGCGAATTGGAAGACGCCGTGGCCGGACTGGGCTACGAAAGTTTCCACGCCTTCCGGCCTTCGATGTTGCTTGGCAAACGCAAGGAATTACGCCTCGGCGAAGGCGTCGGCAAGGCGCTGATGGTGGTACTGTCGCCTCTGCTCCTGCTGCCCGGCCTGCGGCGGTACGCGGGCATTCAGGCCAGCAAAGTCGCTAACGCCATGCTGGCCGTGGCCCGCCGCGAGCAGGCCGGGCGGCACATCTGGCTGTCGGATCAGTTGCAGGAGTTTTAGATTTGGAGGAAAGGGAACTATCGAATCGCAGCGGCAAATTGCAAGAAATAAAAAAGCAGAAAGCTGAATAGGAAACTTCTGCATTCAGCTTTCCTTATTTTTTTCGGTTCGCCGCTGAACAGTCGGCTAACTTGCATTCAACGCCGCGCCAGAGGCGCTTGCGATACATGTCACTCGCAGGTTGCGTTGCGAGCGACGGCGGGGGTTGAAACCGTTTTACTCATCAACGTCAAGCGGCGGAGACGTCTTGTAGCCTAATTTCTCAGCCCACAACCTCCATCCGTCAATCTCTTCCTCCTTTGCCTTTTCGTATTTTTCGCTGGATTGTTGGAAACCACATTTTTTTCGGACCGCTTGCAAGGCGTCAAGCCATTGGCGCATTTCTTTCAATTTTGCTTTATCGCATTCTTTGAAGCTACCGAATCGTTCCATTTCCTGCTTCAAGGTTGCTATCCGATTCGAGACAATGATATTTTTTTCAAAAGCTTCTTTTCCAGCCAATTCATTTTCTATTTCCGCCATAATTTCATCTTTCTGCAAGATGCGCTCTTCTTTCGCTTTCATGGTTTCCATCAACAGGCGCTCTTTCCTTGATACGCCAACAAATTGTTTGGCGCTCGTCACGTGCCAGCCGTTGCAAAACAAACAAAAATACGCCCGTTGCGGACTGTACCCCGATTCTGCTTGAATCTCTTCGCTGTTGAACCGGATGAAATTTTTCGCTTTCTGTTCGGTTTCAAACAGCATTTTCGGACGTTCGCAGTCCGGGCAGAACACTTTGTTTCGGGTGGGTTTCATGGCAGAGGTGGGATTGGGTTGCAGAAATCATAGAGGGTATAACTGGTAATTAAAATGGACAAAGGATAGGGGCTTGGCTCGGCGTCGTCTGTGCGTACGTCGGTGTACTGGCCGACCCGAGTTCGATACTATGTCAATGGGTTTCGACGTGGTGTTTGAAATGGTCGAGGATGGCTTGCCAGCCTTGTTGTTGCAATTCCGCCGAATGTACCGATTCCGCGTCAAAAACCGTCACCACGTGCGTCGAATCGCCCCGGTCTTCAAAGGTCGTGGTGGCCTGCCTGCCGTCGGCCATCGTGTACGTGATTTTTTGGTGCTCCGCCACTTCGTCGTACACGCCCTCGAAGTCAAAGCCGAAACTGCCGTCTTTCGCTTCCATCCGCGAACGGAACGCCCCGCCTGCTCTCAGGTCGTTCTCCGCGTTCGGGCAATGCCAATCGTCCGAAGCAAAATTCCAGTGGGTGATGTGTTCGGGTTTGGTCCAGGAATTCCAAACTTTCCTGACGTCGGCGGCAACGGTGGCCGCGATGGTGATTTTTTGGTTGGCCATTGGTGGGTTTAGGAGAATGAAATGCGCGGAGGGACAAGGAAATTTACGGTCGTTCAGGAGTAGAAATACGGAGTAGCCCGAAATAATCACGAGTGAAGGTGGCAGGGCCAGAATCAGGCACCTGTCGAGGCGGTCAATTCTTCAACCGCTCACCCCCGCCAGCCGATTTCATCAGGTCTTTGAAATCCGGCTGTGTGTTGAACACCTCCACCTCGATGTTTTCAAAAACACCGTTTTCAAAGCGATTCGACCGGGTGCTTTTGCCGAGGAGTTTGACTTCTTTCAACTCGCCGCTGACAATACCCGAAAGAATGGCTTTCGCGTTGGACACCGTCTGCCACTTCGTGATTTGCAGCGTGAAATCGGTATCGCCTCTCCCGTTGACAAATCCGTAGAGGGTGGTGGTGTTGGCATTGCCATCGGCAGCGACCGAAAAATTGACCTCCAGGTCTTTCGCGCGGTAGGTGGCGGGCGCTTCCTTCGGATTGAACACCTGAATCGTTAGCGTGCGGGTGTCGGGTTCGTCCACGCAGGCAAACTGGAGTTGCAGGTAGGGTTTTTCGACTAAATTTTTAACGCCTTTTCGCCAAAGCGTCGCGCCTTTGTAGGTGACTTTCCCCCGGAACGCCTTGCCGTCGAGCCGGGCGTTGAAGTTCACGCTTGCTGCCCGTTTCGCCTCCGCGTCCGCTTTGAGGGCGCCCGCGTTCACCTTGAACCCCATCGGGTACATCTTGTAGCCTTCCCGCACGTAATCCTTTCCCGTCGATGGGTCTTCGGTAAACCGGAGCGTGCAAAACGCAAACTGGTTGGGTCTGGCTTCGTTCACCTCTTGGTTGCCTTGCCCCGATAGCTGCGTGACGGTGGCCGTAAACTTTCGGCCGGTTTCGGCGTAAATCTCAACCTTGTCGTTTTTTTTCAGGACTCCCGACAACACCTTGACATTCCCGGACCGCACGGTTGGCTCGTCGCCCAGGAACAACGTGCCCGTTTCGGCGGTGAACGACTGGGCGAAGAGGGGGGGAGCAACCAGGAAGAGAAGCAGGATCTTTTTCATGACGGTGGGTGCTTGGGGTTGAGGCACGTACCTAGCCTGCGTACCGTAATCAGTGGATGAGGAGGGAGGAACGGGAAAAATTCCCCCGAAAAAAACGGAAATTAAGCCGGTTCGCCAAGCGGGTCCGGGACTTTTCGCGGCTGGGGAAGAACCGGACCCTACCCTGCAACGGCTCTAGATGAAGTGGCAACCGTTCTATATGAAGTTGCAACGGCTCTCACAAAGAATGACGACGCCCTATATAAACATGACGACGCCCTTTATAAAAGTGACGACGCTCATTCTAAAAGTGAAGATGCCCATTCTAAAAGTGACGACGCTCATTCTAAACATGACCACGCTCTTTCAAAGAGTGACGGCACAATATATAGAAATGACAAAGCAATATCTAAAGATGACCACGTCCTCTCAAAGAGTGACAAAGCCCTTCCAAAGAAGGACAACAGCCCCACAATGAATGCCACGGGCTTCACACCCCGTTGTTCGCGATATGTTATCGCGAACGTGAATGAAAGCGGGTCTGTGACCCGCCACCGCGCCGTGCCCGAACCGAACGCGTAAAACCAAGCACCTTACCAAGCCAACGCTTCACCGTGCTAACCCATTGGCCGCTTGCGCGGCCCGCCGTTTACAAAACGGCGTTCATTCAGGTTCCGGATAAACATCCGGAACAACGGGCAACTTTTTTTTAACTTTAACATTTTTTCAAGTAACCAAATAACTCGCATTCGACGCCGCGCCAGAGGCGCTTGAAATACCCATCACTCGCAGGATGCGAGCGATTGCGGGGGTAGATTATTTTTTTCTGAAAGCATTAATAGCAAATCCAATTATTGAGCCAAAAATTGTTATAATTAAACCTGATGTCCATATAATCACCTGGTCAAGTCTTTCTTTAAGGTTTGATATTTTAAGCTCAGCTATTTCTCTCTCTTTTACAATGGAATTTTGTAATTCCTTAAATTCAAAATTTATTTCTTGTAGTTTTAATAATCTGTCAGGGGAAGAAGTTACAGACGATTCAAAATTTGAAATTCTATTTTCCAAATCTTTGATTTTACTATTTTGTCGTTTAGCATCACTAGAAGAACCATTGTATTGCTCTTTCCTTAGCTGATTTTCCAGAGATGATATTCTCCAGACAATTTTTTTATAATTTATATACGTGGAATCAAACATAATTGCCTGTTTATTAAGACCCTCATTTCTTAAAGCATCATTATAAAAAAATATGACAGTAGAGATTCCAGCAATCAAGCTTAAAATTGCGGACCACGCAGTACTCGTTATAAGTTGTTTGCGACTTTTTTCTTCTTTATATTTATCTTCTGTTACTTGCTCTAAATATGATTTTGAGTCAGCTTCAACTTTCGATTGAAAAGTTTGATAGTGTGGGAAATCACTTCTTTCTATTTTGGTCCACCCATCTTTTGCTAATAAATATATATCAAAGTCCTGCTCGTTAGCAACTACTAAATAAGCAAATAGTTCCGGTTTATTTAATACTTTTAAGTAAGTAGTAACTTGCTCAAAAGCAAGAACAAAGCTCTTTTTATCTATAGTCGTTTTAAACTCAATTAAAGCTAAATAATTATTGTACTCAACATCAATAATGAGCAAATCTGCAAGATATCTTTTGAAATTTTCGTTATTGCGAGGATGTAAAGAAACTTCGTATATAAAGGATGTATCTGGATATCCTTTCTCGTTCTTAAGAAACTCTGAAAAATTTTTTTCTAAATCTCTGTGTCTCATTATGATTTGCCTTAATTACGGCTAACTACTTTTTGTTTACAAAAAGCGTGCGTCAACCCAGCTAATTAACTGGGTTGACGTACACTAAATCTACACACTCTTAAACACCTCCTGCTCCACAAACGGCTGGTTGCGCAACCGCTTGCCGGTGGCTTTGAAAATCGCGTTGGCCACGGCGGCACCGGTGGGGGGCAGGGCGGGTTCGCCGAGGCCGGTGGGGTCTTTGCCGTTGTCCACGAAATGCACCTCCACCTCGGGCACCTCGTTGAAGCGGATGAGGCGGTAGCTGTTGTAGTTTTTCTGCTCCGGCGCGCCGTCCTTGAAGGTCAGGTTGCCGTACATGGCGTGGCCGAGGCCGTCCACGATGCCGCCCGTCACCTGCTGGCGGGCACCGCTCTGGTTGATGACCACCCCGCAGTCGGCGGCGGCGTAGATTTTCGTGAGCGTCGGGACGCCCTTTTTCACCGCCACCTCGCCCACCTGGGCCACGTAGGAGTTGTGCGAAAAATACACGCTGAAGCCCTGCGACACGCCTTTTTTCTTGCCCCAACCCGCCTTGTCGGCCGCCAGTTGGGTGACGGCCTTCATCCGGTCGATGTCGTACTTGATGGCCCCGACGGGCGAGGTTTTGGCCTTGTCAAGCAAGTCGAGCCGGAACTGCACGGGGTCTTTACCCGACGCCTGGGCCACTTCGTCGAGGAACGACTGCTCGGCGAAGGCCAGGAAGTTGGTGATGGGCGCGCGCCAGGCCCCCGTCGTGATGGGTGATTTGTGCTCCACCGAGTCGATGAGCAGGTGGGGCACGGCCCCGGAGGGGAAGTTGTCCTGCCGGGTGGGGTTGCCCGCGTTGATGCCCACGCCCCGGAGCTTGTAGCCGATGAGGTTGTTCTGGGCGTCGAGGGCGGCCTCGAAGCGGTAGCGCACGGCCGGGCGGTAGCTGCCGCCGGTGGTGTCGTCCTCGCGGGTCCAGATGACCTTCACAGGGGCTTTGACGAGGCTCGACAGCTCGGCGGCTTCGAGCACGAAGTCGGCCTTGAGCCGCCGCCCGAAGCCCCCGCCCATGCGGGTGAGTTCGACGGTTACTTTGTCCGGCGCGATGCCGAGCAGTTTGGCCGTTTCGTTGCGGGCCAGTTCGGGGGTCTGCGTCGGGCCGACGAGTTCCACGCCGTCCTCCCGGACGTGGGCGAAGAAGTTCATCGGCTCCAGGGGGCTGTGGGGCAGGAAGGGGCACTGGTACTCGGCCCGGACGGTTTTCGCGGCGGAGGCGAAGGCCGCGTCCACGTCGCCGTCCTTGCGCCGGACGGTGATTTCGCCGCCCTTGCCGTCCATGAGTTCGGTGAAAATCCGGTCGTGGTCGGCGGAGCTTTCGAGGGCGGCGTCTTTTTCGTACTCGACTTTCAGGGCCTCGCGGGCTTTTTTCACCTGCCAGGTGGATTTGCCCACCACGGCCACGTTGTTTTTAAACGTCACCACGTCCACCACGCCGGGCAGGGCCTTCGCGTCGGTGGCGTTCACCGATTTCACCTTCAGGCCAAACGCCGGGGGCCGCTGAATCATGGCGAACAGCATCCCTTCGCGGTAAAAATCAAGGCCGAACAAGGGCTTGCCGGTCAGGATTTTGGGGTTGTCCACGTTTTTGACCGTGCTGCCGATGAGCTTGAAATCGCTCAAATTCTTCAGCTTCACGTCGGTGGGCACGGGCATCTGGGCGGCTTCGGCGGCGAGTTCGCCGTAGCTAAGTTTCTTGCCCGTTTTAGCGTGGAGCACCGTGCCGTTGGCCGCGCTGCATTCCTCCACGGGCACCTGCCAGCGTTTGGCGGCGGCGTCGAGGAGCATCCGGCGGGCGGTGGCCCCGGCCTTGCGCAGCCGCTGCCAGGAGTGGGGGATGGACCCGCTGCCGCCGGCGACCTGCCGCTCAAATTTCTTCGTGTCGAGCGGGGCCTGCATCACCCGAACCTTCTGCCAGGGGATGTCGAGTTCTTCGGCCACGATGATGGGGAAGGCCGTTTTGATGCCCTGGCCCACTTCGGGGTTGGGCGAGAAAATCGTCACGAGGCCGTCGGGGGCGATGCTGAGGTAGGCGTTGAAGTCGGCACCGGCCGCGGTGGCTTCCACCACGGCGGCTTCGGCTTCGCCCGCCAGGCCGTGGAAACCGAGCAGCAAACCGCCCCCGGAGGCGGCGATCAGTTTCAGAAAATCGCGTCGGGAGTTTGTCATGGCTACTTGGTTTTAGCGGCGGCGAGTTGAACGGCCTTCTGAATGCGGTGGTACGTGCCGCAACGGCAAATGTTGCCCGTCATGGCGGCCTCAATGTCGGCCTCCGACGGTTTGGGGTTGCGCTTGAGCAGGGCGGCGGCGCTCATGATTTGCCCGGCCTGGCAGTAGCCGCACTGGGGCACGTCGGCCTCGTCCCAGGCTTGCTGTACGGGGTGGTCGCCCTTGGCCGAAAGTCCTTCGATGGTCGTGATTTTGGCGGTGCCGAGGGCCGAGACGGGCAGGACGCAGGAACGGGTGGCTTCGCCGTTGAGGTGAACCGTGCAGGCCCCGCACTGGGCGATGCCGCAGCCGAACTTGGTGCCGACCAGCCCGAGGTGGTCGCGGAGTACCCAGAGCAGCGGGGTGTCGGGGTCCACGTCCACCTGGCGTTTCTGGCTGTTGATGGTTAGCGTGAATTTGGCCATGCGATGTCGTGATTGGATGGAGCGGGGAAATTACAAAAATCTTCCGCGTTTTGCGCAAAGGGCCTTGCCAAACCAAGTCGATGTTTGGCCAGTAAATGCAAGGAAATTCCTGCGCCGGGCTATTTTCAGCCCTTGGGACGAACAACCACCGTAAGTTGCTTCGTATCAGCTTATATTTGACTGTAGAATCGTTTCAGAATTTCTGAATGGTACCCACCTCTGACCGGGTCGTCATCGAAAAACTAAACCGCCTGATTGATGAACACCTCGACCAACCGGCTTTTTCAATCGACGCCATCTGCCAGGCGCTGGGCATTAGCCGGTCGCACCTGCACCGAATCGTTAAAGAGCAAACGCACCTCTCGACCTCGCTGTACATCCGCCAGCGCCGGTTGCTGAAAGCCAGCGACCTGCTGTGCAGTACTGATTGGCGGATTTCAGAGATCGGCGACGCCACGGGCTTTCCCAATCCCCAGAATTTCAGCACCTACTTCACGGAAGAATTTCGGACCAGCCCCACCGAATACCGAAGGCAGCACCAGAGCCGGGCCTCGGCAACCGGGGGCTTTTCACCCGAAATTACCCCATCGCCGACCGTCGCGCCACGCATCCCGGCGGCACGGCGGATGCCTGGTCCGGACCCACTCACCGAACGTCCCCGCCCCCAGTCCTGGCCCCGGTATCGGGGGATGGTGGCGGGACTGGCGGCGGGTCTGCTGCTCCTGGTGGGCGCGGGCTGGTACGGGTGGCTCCGCCCCCAACCACAGGACGGAGCCTCCAGGCCCACTGGCAATTCCATCGCCGTATTGCCCTTTACCAACCTCGGACCTGCCGACACCAACCCAGTCTGCGACGGGATCGTGGGCGAATTGCACTCCTCTGTTTCGCTTCTCAACAACCTGAAAGTCATCGCCCGGTCGTCGTCGGACCAGTACCGGAATACTCAAAAGACAATCTGGCAAATTGGCAATGAACTCAACGTGGCCAATATACTGAAAGGCAGTGTGCTGAAAACGGGCGAACAGATTCAGATTAAGGTCGAGCTCATTAGCGCCCAGGACGACATTCGGCTGTGGGCCAAAACCTACCGCGCTCCGTACCAGGATTTTTTTTCACTGACTGACCAAATCGTTCGGGACGTGGCCGCTCAACTGAAGGTGGCCGACCGCGCTTCGGCCTCCGAAAAATTAGCCCTGGCCCGCACGCGCAACCTCGACGCGTACAACGCCCTGTTGCAGGGTCGGCAATTGCTGGTCAGTCGCCTCGACGACGACCTGATGACGGCCCTCGTGCGCTTCGACCGGGCTTTGGCCCTCGACTCGACCTTTGCCGAAGCCTACGCCCTAAAAGCGGCGGCCTATCACCTTCTGCGGGGTTCAGGGGGAATGGACAGTCAAAAATTAGATCGCCTGACGGAAGAAAACGCCCTGACGGCGATTCGGCTCGACCCCACCAACTGCACCGCCTACGGAGTGCTGGGCAGCCTGTATTATTCCACCTACCAATGGCAGGCATCCGAGAATGCGTTTCGGATTGCCCTGCAACACAACCCCAACGACGCCCAGGCGCACTACTGGTTTAGTTTGCTCATGCGTACGACCGGGCGCCTCAACGAGGCCGTTCGCTACAGCGCCCAGGCCATTGCCCTCGACCCGCTCCATCCCATCATGACGGCCGGGTACATCAACAATTGCGCCGTGGCCGGGCGGCTGGATATGGCCCGGGAAGGGATGGAAACAGCCCACGGACTCTTCGAGAAATCATTCGCCTACCAGGCGGCGGTGGCGTACTACTGGATGGCGCAGGCCGATTACAACCGGGCGGCGATGGCCTACGAGCAGGCACTGGTACTCAATCCCGACGACCGGGGACAAATCCCGATTCTGATGTACTGCGAAGCCAAGCGGGGCAACCGCCCCCGAGCCGTCCGGTTTCTCCGCGAATTGACCGCCACCACACCCCGCTCCGACTACGAGCGGGCCGTGGTGTACGCCGGTCTTGATTTGGCCGACAGCAGCCTGTACCACCTCAAGAAAGCTGCCGACGGGGGGTACCTCTACCGCGATACAAAAGCGATGACCGTCTTCCGGCCCTACCACGCGCACCCGGTTTTTCGTTCGGTGCTGCGCCAGTTTAAGTTGCCGGAGGAATAGCCTGTGATTCCCTCTTCCCCATCCAGACAACGCCCTTGACCACACGCCACCCAAATCCCGTCAGCCTCACCTTCCACGCGCTCGCTTACACCGTGGTGATGGTGGGCATCTTCTTTGCCCTGAACGCGAGGCTGGACGGCAGCATCTGGCACGGCATGACCGTCAGCCAATCGGCCCTGACGGTGGAGTACTGCGAATTCAACGACGTGCGCCGGTTTTTCCACCAGTCGATGAACACGTACTCCAACCTGGTGTACTTTTTCTTCGGCGTGCTGGTGTGGCAGCTAGGTTGGGAAGACCACAAGCGCCGGGGTGAGGCCGGGCTAAACCGCCTTCAGCACTACCCGGCCCTGTCGCTGCTGACGGGAGCGTGTTTCGTGTACCTGAGCCTCGGAAGCGCCTTTTTTCACGCTTCCATGACCTGGGTCGGGCAGCGGGTGGACATGAACGGCACCTACGGCCTGAGCTTGTCGCTGCTGGGCATCGCAGCGTACCACGTTTTTCACAAAATTCACCTTTCAGCGCGGGGAAAGCGGGTGGGGGTGGGCGTACTGGTGGGAGTCATCCTGCTGTTCTACGAAGTGCACCTGCGGATACCGAGCCGCGTGCTGCTGCCGGTGCTGATTCTGCTGACGTGGGCGTTGGTACTGACCAACTACGTGCAATTCCGGCGGGAGCGCTCCGCGTGGCTGGGACTGCTCAGCCTGGTGCTCATCATCGTGGCCCTGTACATCCGGGCGCTCGACGTGCGGAAAATCGGCTGCGACCCGCATTCGCCCTTCCAGGGGCATTCCCTCTGGCACTTGCTGGCGGGGCTAAGCAGTTTTTGCACCTACGCGTTCTTTCGGTTTACACCCCGGAGCGGCCCAGACCGCGCGTTTCTGAACAAAGGGGCCACCTCACTTCCGCCCCAAGCGCGGCATAAACACCCGCATCGCCGGGTGCATGACGTGCAGGCGGTAACGTGGGCCGTCGGGTACGATGATTCCACTCGAATGGTCGGGGTCGACGACCGGATTGCCCGGCCACTCCGGAGGGGTTTGAGTTGTCGAACGCGTTGCGGGACAGGAAGAAAGAAATTCACCGCCACGGCGATTGTCGAAGCCATTGCTGAAAACCCGCGCGAAGGCCGCCGGGCGCGGCTGTTGTGGTTGCTGCGCCCGCGCAGTACGCAGGGATAGCCGCTCGTGCGGTTATGACAGGAAGGGAGCCATCCCGAAGAAATCCGAACGGCGAAGTTTTTCTGAGATAGATTCCTTCGGCGCTGAGGTATTTTGCTTCCGGCCCGGGATATTTTGCGACGCCGTTGTGATAGACTCCAAGATCACCGATATATTTCGTCGTGTAGCTGTGAGAGTAGGCTATGCCATCGAGGTATTTTGTCGCGTCATCGGGATAGCTGGTTGTGTCGCAGGAGTATTCTGCCCTGATTGGCCGGAGACAGGCGAAGTCGTTGACGTGAATGCAGAAGGGAGAATGGAAAAAGGACTTGGCAGCCCCTTTTCCGTTCTCCCTTCTCCTTTTTTTTCGTGTTTACCAAATCTTCGCCCGCAGCGAATCGGGGCGGTACATTTTGTCGCCGGGTTTCACGCCGAAGGCTTCGTAGAACGGCTCGAAGTTGCTCAGCGGCCCGTTGGTGCGGAACTCGCCGGGGGAGTGCGGGTCGGTGTTGACGCGGGTGCGCAGGGCCTCGTCGCGGATTTTGGTGCGCCACATCTGGGCAAAGGCCAGGAAAAACCGTTGGTCGGGCGTGAAGCCGTCGATCTTCTCGCTGCCCTTGCCCTGGGTTGTGCCCGTTTTGAAGGCTTCGTAGGCGATGCTCATGCCGCCGAGGTCGGCGAGGTTTTCGCCGAGCGTGAGCTGGCCCTTCACGTGCAGGTTGTCGAGCACGGTGTAGCCGTCGTACTGGTCGATGACGAGCTGGGCCTTGCGCTTGAACAAATCGCCGTCTTCTTTTTTCCACCAGTTTTTGAGCATCCCCATGTAGTTGAATTGCCGCCCGGAGTCGTCGAACCCGTGGGTCATTTCGTGGCCGATCACCGTGCCGATGGCCCCGTAATTGAAGGCGTCGTCGGCGGTGGGGTCGAAAAACGGCCACTGGAGGATGCCCGCCGGGAAGGCGATTTCGTTGCGGAGCGGGCTGTAGTACGCGTTGACGGTGGGCGGCGTCATGCCCCACTCGGTTTTGTCGACGGGCTTGCCGAGGCGGCTTTTCTGCTCGTTGTAGCGCCACTGGGCCAGGGCCTTCACGTTGCCGAAAAAGTCGTTGCGGCTGATGGTCACACCTTCGTACTCTTTCCACTTGCTGGGGTAACCGATTTTAGGCGTGAAGGCGGCCAGTTTTTTCTGGGCTTCGGCCTTGGTTTCGGCACTCATCCAATCGAGGCGGTCGATGCGCCGGGCGAACACCGTGCGCAGGTTGGCCACCAGTTCGTCCATGCGTTTTTTGGACGCGGGCGTGAAGTACTCCTTCACGTAGAGCTGCCCGAGCAAATCGCCCATCAGGCCGTCGGTGGCCGACGAAATGCGTTTCCAGCGTTCCTGCTGCACTTTTTGGCCACTCAGGGTTTTGCCGTTGTACTCAAAACTGGCCTGCACGAAGGGGCTGCTCAGGTACGAGGCCGCGCCGTTGAGCACGCTGAAGCGGAGTTTGTTCTTCCAGGTTTCGAGCGATTCGCTGCCAATGAGGCTGGCCAGCTTTTCGTAGTACTTCGGGTGCGCCACGATCAGCGTGTCGGTGTTCAGGCCGAGGCCGGCCAAGCGGGCTGGCAGGTCGAGGGCGGGCACTTTGGCGGCAAACTCCTTCACCGCAAACTTGTTGTACTGCGTCAGCGGATTGCGCATTTCGATGCGGCTCAGGTGCGACTCGGCCAGTTTGCCCTCCAGGGCCAGGATGTCCTGGGCCTGCTGGCGGGCTTTGGCTTCGGGCGTTCCGGTGAGCGCGAAGAGCTTCGTCATGTAATCCACGTACGCCTGGCGGACTTTCACCGTCGCCTCGTCGGTCTTCGTGTAGTAATCTTTTTCGGGCAGGCCCGTGCCCGTCTGCCGCATCCCGACGGTGTGCGTGTCGGGGTTTTTGGCGTCCTGGGTCACGCCGATGGCGAGCAGCGACGAGCCGCCTTCCATCGGGCGGCGGGAGGTGTAAGCCAGCAGGTCGGCCACCGATTTGATGGCGTCGATTTCGGCCAGATAGGGTTTCACCGGGTCGTAGCCGCGCTTTTCGATGGCCACCGAGTCGAGGCCCGAGGCGTAGAAATCGCCCACGCGCTGGGTGATGCTGCCCTTGGGGGCCTTGCGGTCGGCCATGGCGGCGTCGAGGAGTTTCCGGAGGGCCTTCTGGTTGTCGTCGCGCAGGGTGTTGAACGACCCCCAGCCCACTTCCGAGGCCGGGATTTCGGTGGTTTTGAGCCAGGTGCCGTTGGCGTAGCGGTAGAAATCTTCGCGGGGGCTGACGGAGCGGTCCATGCCCGACAGGTCAAGCCCGCGCTTGGGGCGCTCGTCGGCGGCCATCAGGCCCAACGTGAGGGCACCGCCCGCCAGGAGCAGAGAGAAGCGTTTCATTTGGTTTTGCGTTTGAGATGATTCAGAACGGGCCTCGAAATTACGAATTTTTGGGTAGTTTGCGGCCAAACCTCTACTCCACAGTTCATCCCCATGAATCGCCGTTCGCTCCTGCAAAAACTCGGGGCCGGAGCCGCCCTGGCTTCCGCCCCCGCCGCCCTCACCGAAACCCTCGCCCAGACCACCGCCCTCCCCCAAGCCCTCAATGGCCTCCCGCCGGTGAAAATCACCGACGTGAAAACCATCCTGACCTCGCCCAACGGCATCCGGCTCGTGGTGGTCAAAATCACGACCTCCGAGCCGGGGCTGTACGGCATCGGCTGCGCCACCTTTACTCAGCGGGCTTACGTGGTGGCCACGGCCCTCGAAAAGTACCTGAAGCCTTTCCTGATCGGCCGCAACGCCGACGAAATTGAGGACATCTGGCAGGCTAGCTACGTGAGCAGCTACTGGCGCAACGGCCCCGTACTGTTCAACGCCATGAGCGGCGTGGACATGGCCCTGTGGGACATCAAGGGCAAACGCGCCAACATGCCCGTGTACCAACTGCTCGGCGGCAAAGTGCGCAAGGGGGCCGATTTGTACTACCACGCCCAGGGCAGCGACGAAGTGGAACTGCACGAAAACGTGTCGAAGGCCCTCGAACGGGGCTACCGCCACGTGCGGGTGCAGATGGGCCAGAAAGGCAACGCCAACTACGGCGCGCGGGGCGCAACGGGCACGCCCGCTTCCTCGCTCGGCCTGCCCCCCAACCAGACCGGCCCCACCGAGCCGCAGATCGTGTTCGACCCCGGCTTGTACGCCCGATCGGTGCCGAAGATGTTCGAGAAACTGCGGGTGAAATTCGGGGAAGAAGTGGAATTTCTGCACGACATCCACGAGCGCATTTCGCTCAGTCAGGCCGTCAATTTGTGCAAATCGCTCGAGCCGTACCGGCCGTTTTTCGTCGAAGACCCCTTCCCGCCCGAAGACAACGACCACTTCCGCCTGCTGCGCAACGCCACCACCGTGCCCCTGGCGATGGGCGAATTGTTCAACACCCAGCACGAGTATTTACCCCTGATCAAAGACCGGCTGATTGATTTCATCCGCATTCACATTTCGCAGATCGGCGGGCTGAGTCCGGCGCGGAAGGTGCAGGCCCTGAGCGAATTTTTCGGGGTCAAAACCGCCTGGCACGGCCCCGGCGACGCCTCGCCCGTGGCCCACGCCGCCCAACTCGCCCTCGAACTGGCCTCCTACAACTTCGGCGTCCACGAGGGCTACGTGTTTCCGCAGAACACTCAGGAGGTGTTCCCCGGCTGCCCCACCGTGGACAAAGGCTACATGTACGCCCAGGAAAAACCGGGCTTCGGGATGGAGCTGGACGAAAAAGTGGCCGCCAAGTTCCCCTTCCCCGACGGCCCCAATTTCGACTACTCCTGGGGCACCACCCGCCGCCCCGACGGGACGGTGATTCGGCCGTAGGATAAAAAAGCAACTTCTCGACCGCATCGTCGCGAGCGAAGAGAAAAGCTACATCCAAAAAGCCCTTCGTTTCCACCGGAACGGAGGGCCTTTTTTTTACTTTCGTGAAATTCTTTGCACTTCCCTCTCCTCCTGCCATGCGGTACGTTTCCTGCTTGTTTTTCCTGGTTTTTCCCGCCCTCCTGTTCGCTCAGAATGGTTCTGAAAAAATCACGGTCTCCGATTTGGCCAAAATCAAAACCGTGCAAAACATCGCCGTATCGCCCGATGGGCAGCGGGCGGTGTACGCCGTACAGGGCCTCGAACCCCACGAAACCGACAAACTCGATTACGAATACCGCACCCACCTCTGGCTGACCGACTTCGAGGGGCAGCCCCGCCAACTGACCCGGGGCAAGGAGAGCGTCAGCCGGGCCGTGTGGGTGAGCAACCGGGCGCTGCTGTTCACGAGGACGGTGAAGGAGAAACCGCAGTTGTTCCTGATGTCCCTCGACGGGGGCGAGCCCGTGCCCCTCACCGACTGGAAGTACGGGGCCGCCACTCCGCAGGTGACCGACGACGGGAGCCGGGTGGTTTTTTCGGTAAACCTCACGCTGAGCGAACTGGTGAAGGATTCGCTGTTCAACGCAAAAAAGACCCTGCCGCTCTGGTCGGTGGAAAAACCGGGCTTTGCCAGCAACGAATTTCTCCGACCCGGCAAAGACGTGAAGCCCAACCCCGACGGTTCGCTGGCCGAAGTACGGGCCTACCTGGCGAAGGACGAGGAGGACAAAAAAGCAAAGGTGATCGACCGGCTGAACTTCCAGGGCGAAGCCACGACCCAGCCCGAACTGAGCTTCACGCACCTCTGCGTGATGGAAGTCCGCGAGGGGGCCAAACCCCGCGTGCTGACGACGGGCTTTCAGAGCTACACCGGGGCCGTGTGGGCACCCGACGGCAAGCACCTGTTCGTGACAACGGCCCTCGACGAAGAAAAACACCCCGACCGCGAGCAGGACGCGGGCATTTTGCTCATCCGCGTGAACGACCTCGGCGGCATGGAATCGAGCTACGCCTTGACGGGCTTGCAGAAAAAAGGCTTCCGTACCTTCAATCCCGTGCCCTCGCCCGACGGCAAACTGCTGGCCTGGATGGTGACGCCCTCGGAAGGCGTGAACGTGCCCAAACTCCAACTGGCCGAAATCAAGGTCGCGGGCGCGGTGCCCACCGTGCGCAACATCCGGGAAATCGCCGTGGACCGCACGGCCACCAACCTCACCTGGACGAGGGATTCGCGGAGCGTGTACTTCACCGCCCCGTCCAACGGCGGTTTCCCGCTTTACCGCCTCGACGCCCGCAACCAGCGCGTGGAGCGCCTGACGGAGTTCGATTTCGGCGTGGGCGATTTCGATGTGTCGAAAAACAGCGTCGTGTTCGCCAAAACCGAAGTAGCCAACCCCTCGGAACTCTACACGGCCGATTTGAGCGCCAAAAAACAAACCCGCCTCAGCAGCCACAACCGCGAGTGGCTGGCCGAAAAATCGGTGAGTTTTCCCGAAAAGTACGTACTGGCCAACGAGAAAGGCCAGACCGTGGAGTACTGGATCATGAAACCGACGGGCTTTGAGGCCGCGAAAAGATACCCGCTGCTGCTACAAATGCACGGCGGCCCGACGGCCATGTGGGGGCCGGGCGAAGCGTCGATGTGGCACGAGTTTCAGTTTTTCGCGGCCAAGGGGTACGGCATCGTGTACGCCAACCCGCGCGGCTCCGGCGGCTACGGCGAAGAATTTCAGCGCGCCAACATCAAAGACTGGGGTACCGGCCCGGCCCGCGACGTGCTGGCCGCCGCCACCGCCGCCGCCCGCGAAGCCTGGGTAGACACGAGTCGGCAGGTGATCACGGGCGGTTCCTACGCGGGCTACCTCACGGCCTGGATCGTGGGCCACGACCACCGATTCAAGGCCGCCTTCGCCCAGCGGGGTGTGTACGACTTGAAAACGTTTCTGGGCGAAGGCAACGCCTGGCGGCTCATTCCGGCGTATTTCCAGTACCCCTGGCTCGATACGCAGGAGCGGGTGCTGGAGCGGGAATCGCCGTACAGCTACCTGCAAAACATCCGCACGCCGCTGCTCATCAAGCACGGCGAAAACGACCTCCGTACCGGCCCGATTCAGAGCGAGATGCTGTACAAAAGTTTGAAGATTCTGGGGAAACCCGTCGAGTACGTGCGGATGCCGGGGGCCACGCACGAGCTATCCCGCAGCGGCAACCCCCGGCAGCGCATCGACCGGATTCTGCGGATTTACGAGTTTTTTGAGCGGTACGTGGGGACCGGGGCACGGACGAACCCCTGAACACCGTCACGCCGAACTTGTTTCGGCATCTGCTTCCCGCGCAAGCTGCCTGGATGAATCCAAAGCGGTTTGGGTTGAGAGCAGATGCCGAAACAAGTTCGGCATGACGGGAACGGGTAACGTTATTTTTTCCCAAACAACCGCGCCCAGAAACCTTTCGCTTTGGTTTTCACGACCTCGGTCTGTTCGGCGACTTCCTGCTTGATTTCCTCGGCTTTTTCGGCCACGGCTTCCGTCACCTGCTCCAGTTTGACCTGGGCCGTGGCGATGGCATCGATGGCTTTTTCCTTGAATTCGCTCACCTCTTCGGCCGTTTCCGCTTTCAGTTCCTGAATCTCCTCGGCGGCTTCGGCTTTTACTTCCTCGTATTTTTCCACCGCAGCCTCTTTCAAGTCGGCCAGTTTTTCGCTGGCGGCTTCGGTGATTTCCTCCACCTTTTGGCCTGCTTCGGTCGCCACTTCACTGGCTTTGGCGGCTACATCCACGCCGGTGAGATCTTTCACCTTCTCGTTGGCGGTATCGGCAAGGGCCTCGACCTTTTCGACGGCGGCATCTTTCAGTTCTTCCAGTTTGCTTTCGGCGGGCGCTTTGGTCGGGGCTTTTTCCTTCGGTGCGTTGGTTTTCGCCTTTGGTGCGGTCGTCTTCGGCTTCGCCGCCGGTTTGGCGGCCTCGGCGGGCTTGCTGGGGGATTTGGCCATGGATTGGGTTGGTTAGGGGATGATTTCACAAAGAAGAAAGATTCTCCGCTACTAACCAACGCAAGGGGTTACTTTTCAGGAAATTGAAGTGTTGCCAACAGTTATTCCCTGCCTCACCCCCCTGCCCCCTGAAGGGGACGGTCCGCCGCTGCGGTTCTTCTCGGAAAATAAAGTTCAGCAACGAAACGAAGAACCCCCTTCAGGGGGCAGGGGGTGACTGGCCTTAATTCAGCCGCCGCGTGATGAGTCGGCTCACCAGTTCGTAAAACAGCGCCGGTTTCATCGTGCGCCAGTTGGCGATGCCGTTGAGCGTGCCCCCCGAATTGATGTACGAATCGATGTGGTAGCGGTGCCACTCGGTTTCGACGAAATCCCGGAAGTTGACGCCCGCAATCCACCCGTCTTCCACCTCCTCAAACCACTCGGCGTAGTACTCGTCGTCGGAACCGTGGAAATTGAGGACATTTTCCCCCACCAGAATGTACTGGTTGATGCCCTCGGCGGTCAGGTGGTCGATGACGTTCCGCTTCAGGTGCATCACGTCGTTGTGAAGGGTGTCGTTCCACTCGCCGAAGAGTTCGATGACCACGAAGCGCCGGTCGTAGTCGGCGTAGAGAATTTTGCAGTACAGCGTTTCGGAGCCGATTTCGTCCCACGACGGGTGGATGTAGTACCCGTAGATGTCGTTTTCGTACTGCTGAAAGTTGTATTCCCGCCCAAAAAACGGCGACCGCTCGTCTTCGGCGGCGTTGTAGCGGTCTTCCCAGCCCCAGAAGGGTTCGATGTCTTGCATGAATCAGTGGTAAGTTGGCAAGTGATAAGTGGCAAGTGAAAGTCAGACTTGGCACTTATCACTTACCACTTGCCACTTCATTAATACGTTTTCGTCATGTCCGCCGGAATGCACACCACAAACGTGGCCGTTCCGGGCTTTTCGGTGGGTTTGGCGATGTCGGCTTCTTCCACCGAGTGGATCGTCACCACGCGCAAATCGGGCTTTTGCTGCTTCAGGTACCAGACAATGCCCTCGAAATTTTTGGAGTGGTAACTGCCGTTGAAGTGAAAAAAGGCGTTCCCCGGCTTGTGATTTTTCAGAATGAAATGCGCCATCGTGGCGTCTTTGGTGGCTTGGGCGCGGGCCATGTTTTCGGCGCTCATGTTCGGCATGCCGTTGCCCCCGTGCATGCCGCCCATGTCGAGCATTTGTTTGTAGCCGGGTAGCGTTAAATCCACCTGAATGGGCAGCGGGGCGAAGAAGGCCTTGTCAGCAACGGGCAGGGAATCGAGGGCCGCCAAACCCTGCCGGGCCACAAGGCTGGCGTAGCGGCGGGGCACGTTGGTGGCGATGACGGGCAACTGGTGCTGCCGGGCGAAATCAAGCACGGGCTTGTAGCCGGTCATGAAATTGGGCCAGAGGCGGGCTTTTTCCGAAAGCTGCTTGTCGGTGATGCGCCGGGCGAGGTAGTCGTCGTAGGCGGCCTGGTTGTCGGTTTCAAACATTTCCGCGCCGAGCACCAGGGCCTGCTTTCGTTCGGCGAACAGGTCTTTCGTCAGTTGCAGTTCGAGCCAGTGGCAGATGGGGTTGTTGTGCAGTTCACCGAACAGCACCACGTCGGCTTCGGCGGCGGTTTTGAGGAGTTTCTCGTAGTCCGTTCGCTTTCCTTTCTGGTCGTAGAGCAGGTAGGCGGGTTTGTCCGGGGTCATGGCGAGGAGCAGCAGGCAGGAGAGGACGAGCAAAAGGCGCATGCGGTCGGGGGCGTTGGATGTACCCAAAGGTACGAATGCATTCATCGTGGGGGCAACCGCAAGCGGTACGCCGCCCGGGGTTGCCCCTACGTTGATCGGTTCACTTCTCAAACCGCACGATAAACTCCGACAGGTACTGGCTCTTCGGCCCTTCCATGTCCTTGAAAAACAGCCGCGCTTCCCGCCCCAGCCGCAGGCAGGTGCGTTTTTCGGCCACGTCTTCGGGTGTGTTCATGGGCTGGAGCGAGGGGTACCACAGGATGTGGCCGGGTCGCTGCACCAGCAGTTGGGGTTTGCTCCAGGCCTGGGAGTTGGCCCCAGTGCCGAGGTCGCGGTTCGGGTTGAAGGAAATGTACAGTTCGTCGCCTTTCCACGAGGTGCCCTCCACCTTGCCCATCAGCATCACCCAGGCGTTGAGGTAGGTGTTGTAGCTCACCGACGGCCCCCAGTGAAAGCCCCCCGTGGGCGACGAGGCCGGTCCGCCTCCCTGCGCCCGTGGAATTTGCAGGCTGGCAACGGGTGCCCCCACGCCGTTGTACGGCGCGTTGAAGCCGGTGCCGTCCCAGCGGCGGGCCTTCCCGACGGGGTTGTCGAGGTCGGACAGGCGGATGCGGGCCACGCTGATGCACTGCCCGCTCCATTCCTTCGTGCGGTCGTAGGTGGCGGGGTTGTAGGTGCCGGGATAGCCGTATTCGCCGTAAAACAGGTACAGGTACTCGCCGCTGGCCACCGCCGAGGGATCGCCCACGCCCCCGGCGAAGGTCTCGGAAGTGTTGTGGGGTTTCAGAATGAGCCGGGGCTGGAGGTCTTCCAGGAACAGCCCCTTGTTTTCCCAGCTCCGCCCGCCGTCCACCGACTTCATGATGCCAATCCGGCACACCGCCGCGGGCGAGGTTGGCCCCTTCAGGCCTTGGGGCCATTTTTCGTCCTTGTACCCCTGGCCGGTTTTCGCGTCGTAGGGGAGGGTGGAAGGGTAATTTTCATTGTGGTACACGGCGTAGAGCGTTTTGCCGCTCCGGTCGCGGGCATCCTGGTACACGGTTTCAAACCACGCCGCGCCGTGCAGGCCAGGCTTCCCGATGGGCGCGTTCGGGGGCATTTTCGGCTCGATAAATTCTTCCGATTTGCGCAAAAACGCCTCGTCGGCGTTGCGGCCGTCGGCGAATTTCAGGTCGCGGGCGTCGCCCCAGAGCGGGTCTTCGCCGTACTTGCCGGGAAAAATCCGGAAGGTATCGCCAACCCAGGCCTCGGCCATGTTGCAGTCGACGAAGGAATTGAACAGGAATTTCCGGGAGGGAATCAGCTTGAACTTGAAGGGCTGAACGGGAACACCCACCGGGCGGCGGAAGCCGAACCCCAGCAGCAGAAGGCCGCAAACGACGAGCAGAAGGCGCATGGAAATGTGGTTTAGAAGCGGGGTAAAAATACGGCCTTCGGCAGTACCTCGCTACTGGGCATCGCAAGGAAACCGGGCAATCCCGCAAACCAGCAGCCCACCGAAAAGCCCCACCGGGGGTAAGGCTGCCACGGGATAGCGCCAAAAACACACCGGGTGGAGCCGAAATCTAAAATCAGGGTGCTTGTTCGACGAAACGGGAGCCTCGTTTACTCATTAACATGCCTTATTCACAACTTCACAAGACTTATTCACGACCTAACAAGAGGCGTTTACAACTTCACATCCCTTATTCACGACTTCACGAAAGCCATTCATTGCCTCACCAAAGGCATTCACTCGTCAACACGACCTGTTTACGACCCAACACGGCCCATTTACTGCCTCACACAGCCTGTTTACGACTTCACCAAGCCCGTACACTCGATCACACGTCCTGTTCACTCGCCAACAAAGGGATTTTCGTCTCTGCGCGTCCGCGTTTGTAAAGCGAATGGGTGAGGAGCGCGTGTTCAACGCACGGGCGTTACAAACGCCAACCACCAGCATCCGCGTTACAAACGCGGACGAGCGGGGACATGAGCGAATAGGTTTAGGAGGTTGGGCCAAAAATACGCCCCGTCGATGGGAATCGCGTGGTCACAACAGCGCTTTCAACCGCTTGATGGCCTCTTTCGACTTGTCCTTCACCTTGTCGCCAATCTTGAGCTTGGCGAGTAATTTTTTGTGACTGCCACCGAAATACCAGTCGGCAGCGGCGTCAGCGCCGATTTCATCGATTACTTTTTGGGCTTTCTCACGCTGAAACGGGTACCCGTCGCGGTAATCATTCACGCCTTCGTCCTTCAGAATCTGCCGACTGTACAGCGACGTGAAACCCTCGTTCAACTCGAAGGCCAGGTCGGGGTCGTCGCTGAGAAACGCCACCACGTTGCCCGACGACATTTTGTGGACCGCTTCGTGAAAGGCTTCGCCAAACGTGGCGTCGGGCGGCAGGTGGATTTCGTCCTTCGTGTTGACCACCTTGCCCTTCGTTTCGGTTTCCCAGTAAAAACCCCGTGGCAGCGCGCCTTTTGACTTGGGCGCGTAGGCTTTGAAGGCGTCCTCAAACAAGGTTTTGGTGGCGTGCTTGATGAACTTGCCCTTCTCGGCGATGGGCCGTTGCTCACCGAGGCGGAAGGAAAGGTAAGAAGCGAAGGTCTTGTTGCGCGCGAACACCTCGTCGATGAGGGCGGGCGTTTTGCTCGCCGCCGGGTCGTTGGCGCTGATGCCGTGCTGGCCGAGGGTTTTGGGCGGCGGGGTTTTGTCGGGTTCTTTGGGTTGCCGCTGCACAACGTCCTTCGGCGGGGCCGGGCGAAACAACCCCTGCCCCGGTGCCGGAAAGAACGACCCCAGTCGTCCCGGAATGGCATTGAGAGGTAGCCGGGATTTGCCCATGAGCTTGGATTTCGTCAGGCTGAACCGCGGCGGCGGACCGCTGATGCAGCATTTGCATTCGTTTCAAACTACATTGCTTGGAACCAAACGAGTTCACCTCTGCTCTGTTCGTCCGCGTTACAAACGCGGATGCGTGAGGTGCGCGTCTTCGACGCACGGGCGTTACAAACGCCGTGCTCTGGCATCCGCGTTACAAACGCGGACGAGCGGGGCGGGGGTGCCTAATTAAGTTGTAGTAATCGTTACGCCATTGCGCTCTAAAATTTCTTTCAACCAATCAGGAATGTATTCGGCTTTTCGTGGGAACTCCTTAAAATCATTAATAAAACTTTCATCTGTAATTTCAAAAACAAAATCCGGTTTTAAGTCGTAATCGAAACTGATTGAAAATTTTCCTGATTTTTCAAGACGTATTGCACTTTTATAAAAAGCACCTTTCTCTTGATTTGATTTGTAAATTTCTTTTCTCAGTTTAACCATGTTTGAATTTGTGTTATCGAAAAAATCTAGGTCATTGCTCGGGAAAAAGTTATACAAGTTATCTGCGACAATATAGTGAGCCTCTTCTGTTGACCAGTTCGAGACTACGCGAAAAATGTAATTAATATACGACCAATTATCATCTGGTACAGTCTGAATCAGTTGCTGACAAATCTTTTCGATAAGCTGATCCATTTTTAAAAATTTAGCTTTTGTCGTTTCCTAGTTCCCCGTAGATTAAATATGTTGTCCGACGTTTGCAACGTTTGACGCCCAACGCAAGGTAGTCTGTGACTACATTTTCACTCCTCCCGCTCCACCACAAAACAAGCCCCGTGTCGCGTCATCCCAATCTTCGGGTAATAATCCACGGCTTTCGGCGCGGCCAATAAGATCAACGTCGTTTGGGGGCCGCTTACTTCGTGGGTGAGTTCGACCAGCCGCCGCCCGATGCCCCGGTGCTGGTAGGCTTCGTCCACGGCCAGGTCGGAGAGGTAGCAGCAGAAGGCGAAATCGGTCAGGGCGCGGCTCACGCCCACGAGCCGGGGGCCGTCCCAGGCCGTGACGAGCACGTTGGCCTCGTCGAGCATCCGCTGAATGCGCTCCTCGTCGTCCACGGGGCGGCGTTCGGCCAGGGTGGAGCGGTGCAGCACGTCGATGAACTGCCGGGCGGACAAGGGGCGGTCGGTGGAGAAAAGTAACAAGTTCGAGGTTCGAAGTTTGCGGTTCGAAGTTGAGACGTAAGGTAGGCAAATCCGGAGTTGGCGGTGGATTTTTCGCTGAAAAATCTAACTTCGCTCTGGAAAACTTCAAACCCGAAACTTCAGACTTCAAACTTCAACCTTGGAAACGCCCCCCAACCTCATTTACTACGCCATCCCCGGCTTTATCCTACTCCTCACGGCCGAGGTGTTGTGGGCCAGGCACAAGCAACAAGACTGGTACGAGTTCCGCGACGCGGCCACGAGCCTGACGATGGGTATTGGCAACGTCATCACCGGGTTGGTGGGCAAACTGCTCGTGCTGGGGGCGTATTTTCTGGTCTGGGAAATCCGCCTGTTCGACCTCGGCTTTGCCTGGTGGGTGTGGGTGCTGGCCTTTTTCGCCGACGACTTCAGCTACTACTGGTTCCACCGGCTGAGCCACGGTGTGCGGTACTTCTGGGCCTCGCACGTCATCCACCATTCGTCGCAGCGGTACAACCTCGCCACGGCCCTCCGCCAGACCTGGACCGGTGCCCTCAGCGGTTCGTTCGTGTTCTGGATTTGGATGCCGCTGGTGGGTTTTCACCCGTTCATCGTGATTACGATGCAGGCGGCGAGTTTGATTTACCAATTCTGGATTCACACCGAGGCCGTGGGCAAGCTGGGCTGGCTGGAGTACGTGCTCAACACCCCCTCGCACCACCGGGTCCACCATTCGAGCGAGCTGAAGTACCTCGACAAAAACCACGCGGGCGTGCTCATCGTCTGGGACCGGCTCTTCGGCACGTTTCAGGAAGAAGAAAACCGCCCCACCTACGGGCTGACGAAAAACCTTTCGACGTACAACCCCTTCCGGGTGGCCTTCCACGAGTGGGCCGACATCGCCCGCGACGTGCGCCGGGCCGGGTCGCTGCGCAACGCGCTGGGCTACCTGTTCGGCCCGCCGGGCTGGAGCCACGACGGCACGCGGAAAACGACGAAGCAGTTGCGGGAAGAAGCGGCGCGGCGGGAGCCCGTCAGCTAAAGCAGACGGGAGTTGACGTCATTTCAACGCCCCCTTCACCTCCTCCACGTACGCCCGGAAGTACGCCAGGCCGCGGGCAGTTTCGTCGTCGTAGTCTTCCTGGGCTTGTTGCTTCACGGCTTTTTTCCGCTTCTGAAACTGCTGCGCGCCGGTTTCGATGGCCCGCCTGAGCAGATCGTGGGCGGTGCGGGCGTTGGTTTCGTCGAAAAACGTAGCGTTGAAGTCGGCGTGGTCGTCGAAATACCGGAGTCCCACGCCACTGACCGAAAACAGGATGGGGGAGTTGAGGTTCGACAAATCCATCTCGCCGCCTTCGCGTTCGATGGCCACCGTCAGCCAGGCCGTGAGGTAGTCAAGGTGGTTGAGCAGCCGCGTTTTCAACTCCGCTTCGGTCTGGCGGCGGGTGGGTTTGATGCGCCACTGGTTGAGCGGCAGGCTGTAGAAATCGTCATGTTCCGAAAAATCGTAGGGGTCGGCGGTGCCTTTGAACACGACCGCCGGGGCCTCGGGAGCCACCACTTCGCCGGGTTGGGCGGATTTTGCCGAATTCAGGACCAGAACGACCTCGTCGGCGCTGAGTGCCGCGACCAGAAAATGCACCGGACGGTTTTGGGTATCCGCGGCCGATTCCGGGTTCAGCGTCAAGGCCCGTTCCTCAACCGCCCAGGTACCGTGCATGAAATGCGTTTTTGACCCCATCGTGTAGGTATGGTCGGGGTAAAATCGCAGAAAAAAATCGTAATGCGACAGCATCGACGCGTACGCCTCCCGGCCCTGCATGGCTTCGAGCAAATCCGCCACCCCTTCGGTGGTCGAGGAGCCGTCGAGGGTCCACTTCCGGGTGAGTCGGCGTTCTTCGGAGCAGGAAAAAAGCAGCAGGGCCAGGAGGCCGAACAGGAGCACGCGCATGGTCACGAAAGGCTTTTCCGGCGGAAACTACACGAAAAAAGTCCCTCCCGCAAGGAAGGGACTTGCGACGAAAGCGAGGGGCGTTTACTCGATCACGTGTCCGCAAAACTGCGCCGTGTTGTCGAGGATGGTACCCCCGCGCCGGTAGCCCAGGCCGCAACCTTCGCCCGCAAAAAACACCCCCGCCTGGTAGTGATTCCCGGCGGCGTCTTTCGGGAACTCCACGAATTCCTGGTACACGCGGGGCTGGTCGCCGTACTCTCCGTCGGCCTCGGCGGTGGGGCGTCCGCCCGCGTCGAGCACGCGCACGTTGGCCCCCTCGCGCCCGAACAGCACCTTTTCGACCCAACTCCGCGCGGGCTGGGGTTGCTCGCCGGTGGCCAGCAGGAGCGGGTGGTTAGGGAATAACTCCCAGAGCACCTTCAGGATCGCCTTCGACTGAAAAAGCAGCGTGTACGCCGGGTTGAGAATCACCACCTTGCGTTCCCGCACGAGTTGGGTCAGAATTTCGGCCAGTTCCTCCTCCTCAGCGATGTACTCCCAGGGGACGAGTTTAAACCAGAAATCAAAGCGCTCAAACTGCCCGTTGCGGGGATTTTGCTTGAAAATGCCCTCGACGGGCGAAAATTCCACGGCGTCCATGTACTCGTATTCCACCTCGAACCCGGCCTCGCGGGCGGCTTCGCCGAGCACGCTCACGTTGGCGTCGTCTTCCGGGAAATCGCGCATCGTCGTCAGCAGCAACGTGGGCGTGAGGTCGGCGTTTTGCTGGCGCAGCACCTGAAATGCTTCCACCAGCGACTCAAACACGGTGTTGAACTGTCGCTGGTCGTCCAGCCCGTTGGCCTTCAGGTGCGCCCACTGCACGAGGGCCGTTTCGGGCAGGCAGGTGGCCGTGTCGGCGTTGAATTCGATGAGTTTGATGGGCTGCCCGCCCACGCCGCCCGCGAGGTCGAAGCGCCCGTAGAGGTGCCGCTGGCGGTCGTCGTCCCAACTCAGGCGGATGAGTTCGTGCAAATTGGCCGGAATGCCCAGTTCGACGAGGCGATTGGCGTCGAGCACGTGCTGGCCCGCCTCCACGAAGCGGTCGTAAAGTTCGTTGGCCGCGTCGTAGTAGGCCTGGGCTTCTTTTTCGCTGACCACCACCATCTCCTTCGTCAGGTAGGGCAGCGTGTCGGTACCCAGCATCCACTCCCAGCCGATGAGGCGGAGCTGGGCTTCGGGCGGGTGGGGAAGGGGTTTGAGTTTGATCATGGGTGGTTTTTAGGTTGTGAGTTCGTGGTTTGTAATTACTGCTTCTCAAGCAACTACAAACCACGAACCAATCATCCGCCGAAGCTCCGGCTCCCGCCACTGCGGCTGCCCATGAAACCGCTGCGACCCCGGGCCGGACGGGTTCCGGACACCGTCCGGGTGCTGCGCGAGGAACTGATTTGCTGCCCGATGGTCTGCGCCCGCTGGTAAGTGGAGGGGTTGGCGTAAAACCGGCTGCCTCCGTACTGCTGCCGGTAGGACGCGTAGCGGTTATTGTTGAGCGTGGTGGCCAGCAGGTAGCCCATGCCCCCGTAGAGCAACGCGTTGCCCAGCGAAAAACCCTGCCCCACGCTGGCTTGCCGGGTGTTGATTTCGTTGTCGATCAGGGCTTTGGCCGAGGCCGTGTTGAGCGTGTCGCGGTGGCCGTCGTAGTACCGCACGATGGCCACCGAACTGTCGGCGGCAGCGGGCACTTCGTCCGTGACTTTGAAAACCCCCGGCTCGACTTCGGTGATGTAGGTTTTCACGCCCCGCGAAAACGTCGTTTCCTCGCGGGTGTAGGTTTCTTCGCGGTTGCCGCCGCCGCAGCTTTGCAGCAGGGGTGCGCCGGTCAACACGGCCAGGGCCAACGTGCTGCTGACGGCGATGTCGCGCACGCGGCGAATGGAACTGCCTTTTCGTTGGAGTGTCATGGTTTGGTTTTCTGTTTGCAGGGGTCTGAATCAGGATGGCCAGAAAAAGGGGATGCTCAGGATTGAAATTCAAAAAGCAGGCGACAATATCCTGAGCATCCCCTTTTTCTGGCCATCCTGATTCAGACAAAAGTAACGTTCAACTCCCGCCCCCCGGTAGCCGGTTTAAGCCGAACGGTCGCAGGCTTTGGCGAAATGTTCGGGGAACGGACGGCAGAAAATTGCGCTATTTTTGCCTGGAGTGAAGATAAAAATTTCCGTTCCGCCGCCCCTCACCGCCGACGAGGCCGTGCGCCGCATCGCCGCGCTGCAATCCGACGGCGCCGGTTCATTTCCGGCTGGACTGTTCCCTTCGTGGCGATACCACGCCACGTTGCCCTACCGCCGCCCCGACGCCAACGTGTTCTGCACGGCCATCACGGTGTTCACGCTCCAGGGCATTCGGGAAAAACTGGGACCGGAAGCGCAGCGGCTGGTGGACGCCATCGCCGAACATGCCCGGCGGGCTTACCCTGCCTACCGCCACCCCACGCGCCCGACCTACAACAACTACCCCGCCCGTCCCGACGGACACTTCACGCCCGGTTTCGTGTTTCACCGTTTCCGCCAGTTTCGCTTGCCCGACGACATCGACGACACGGCCCTGGTGTTTCTGACAAAAAAACACCCTCGTGATGAGGTCCTAGCACTCAAGGAACTCCTGCCCCGCCACGCCAACGGCACCCAACGCTGGGTGCAAAACACCCTGCCACCCTACCGCCGCCTGCGGGCCTACTCGACCTGGTTTGGCGAGCGGATGAGCATCGACCTCGACGCCTGCGCGCTGAGCAACCTTTTTTTGTTGATTTTGGGGGAAAACCTGCCCCTCAACGAACACGACGAGGCCAGCCTGACCTTCCTGCGCGAAGTGATTTTGCTCAATGATTACCGGAAGCACCCCTTCGACGTGTCGCACCACTACCCCCGCCCGGCGTTGATTTTTTACCACGTCGCGCGGTTGCTGGCTGCGTTCGACCCGCCGCACCTCGAAGGCTGCCGCGAAAAATTGCTGACCGACGGCCCGGAATTGTTGCGGGAAAAGAATCTGAATTTTTTCGACCAAGTGCTCCTCGGCACGTCGCTGCGGCGGCTCGGCGGGGAAGCGCCACCGCTGTTGATACCCGGAAATTTTTGGGAAGAACTCGACCGCTACGCCTTTTTCATCGGCTGCATCCTGACGCCGCTGGAGCGGCCCCGCTTTTGGTACCGCTGGGCGCACCGACCGTTCACGCACTTTCGCTGGAGTTGCCCGGCGCACGCGCTGGCGCTGTGGGCGGAGTACCTGGTTTAATGGAAAATGGATAATTGAGAATGTAGAATAAAATGCAGTTGAGTGGTGCCTTTTCATTCTCCATTATCCATTCTCCATTAAAACGCTTTCCCGCTCCACGATGCTCCGCACGATTTTCTCGGCGTGGATTCGGGAATTTTCGATGAACCACACGTGCGTGTCCATGCCCCCGCACACCACACCGGCCAGAAACAGGCCGGGGCGGTTGGTTTCCATGTTATGCTGGTCGTATTGGGGGTAGAGCTTGGCGTCGGGCGAAAGCTCAATGCCCAGCGAAAGCAGGAAATCGAAGTTAGGCCGGTAGCCCGTAGCGCTGATGACGAAGTCGTTGGCGAGCGTCACGACGCCTTCGGGGGTTTGTACGTCCACCTCGGTTTCGCGGATTTCCACCACCGACGATTCGAAACAGGCCCGGATGGTGCCTTCCTTGATGCGGTTTTCGATGTCGGGCTTGACCCAATACTTCACGCGGTTGCCGATTTCCTTGCCCCGGACGACCATCGTCACGTCGGCTCCCTTGCGGAAGGTTTCGAGGGCGGCGTCTACGGCGGAGTTGTTGGCCCCGATGACGAGCACTTTTTGACCCGTGTAAAAATGCGGTTCGCGGTAGTAGTGGGTGACTTTGGGCAGGTCTTCGCCCGGAATGTTCAGCAGGCAGGGAATGTCGTAAAAACCCGTCGCCACGATGACGTAACGCGCGCCGTAGCGGCCTTTCGAGGTCACGACTTCGAAGCCTTCGCCGTCCTCGGCGTCGTCCACCCGCTCGACCCGCTCGAAGAGTTTGATGTTGAGCTTGTGGTTGAGCGTCACGCGGCGGTAGTATTCGAGGGCCTCGGGGCGGGTGGGCTTGGCGTTGAGCGACATGAACGGCACCCCGCCGATTTCGAGGCGGTCAGAGGTGCTGAAAAAAGTCATGTTGGTCGGGTAGTTGTAGAGCGAATTGACTAGGCAACCTTTTTCCACGATGACGTACGAAAGCCCGGCTTTCTGGGCTGCCAAGCCGCAAGCCAGGCCAATTGGCCCGCCGCCAATGATGAGGATGTCGAAGTTTTCCATGTTCGGAAAGACCGTTGAACGGAAACCAGAAGACCTGTTTTCCAGAATTTTTAAGTCGGTAAATGTAAAAACCGTTCCAGCATTTTGTGGAAAACATCATTTCGTTCATTTTTGCGTAACAAGTTACGTAAATTTCAACGAGATGGGTTTCATGGAAGAGTTGGGCGAACTGGCCTTCGGCAGTCGCCTGCGCCGCCTGAGCGACACGGTCGCCAATCAGGCGGCGCTCGTGTACCGGCGCTACGGGCTGGATTTCGACCCGCGCTGTTTCCCGCTGTTCCGCCTGCTGAGCGAGCAAGGTCCGCTGGGCGTGACCGAGGTGGCCGAGCGGCTGGGCATTTCGCACCCGGCGGTCATTCAGATCGCCCGCGAATTGGAACGCCGCGACCTCATCGTTTCCGAAAAAGCCCCGCACGACGCCCGCAAACGCCTGCTGCGCCTGAGCGAACACGGTCGGACGCTGCTGCCCGAATTCCAGACCGTCTGGACGCTGATTCGGGAGGTGAACGAAAACCTCATTCGTTCGCAGCGGCACAACGTGCTCTGGGCCGTGGAAGAACTCGAAACCGCGCTGAGCGAGCAGGATTACCTCGCGCGCTTCACCGAGCACCTGAAAACCCGGCAGCAGGAAGCCGTTGAGATTCTGGAATACCGGCCTGAGTTCAAGGCCGATTTCAAACGGCTGAACGTAGAATGGATCGAGAAATACTTTGCCCTCGAACCCACCGATTTCCAGCAGCTCGACCACCCCGAACACCTGCTCGAAGCGGGCGGGTGCATCCTGCTGGCCCGGTTGAACGGCGAAATCGTCGGCACGGTGGGATTGGAAAAAGACCCCGGTGGGCCGTCGTTCGCCCTCATCAAGATGGCCGTGACGGAGCGGGTGCAGGGCAAGCAGGTGGGCAAAAAACTCGGCCTGGCGGCCATCGAATGGGCGCGGCGGGCGGGGGCCAAACGCCTCTGGCTCGAATCAAACACCCGCCTCACGCCCGCGCTGACGCTGTACCGAAAACTGGGCTTTCACAAGGTGGAAAGCACCCCCACGCCCTTCGCCCGGTCGAACATAAAACTGGAAATGGAACTATGACCATCCGACTTGCCACCGAAGCCGACCTGCCCGCCGCGCTCGCCCTGATCCGGGCGGTGGTGCCGGGTATGCACGCGGCTGGGAATTTTCAGTGGGAGAGCACCTACCCCAACGAAGCCGTGCTGCAACGCGACGTCGCCAACGGCTGGCTCTGGTTGGCCGAACTCGACGGGCACCTGGCGGGCGTGGCCGCCCTCACCACCGAGCAGGACGCGGAGTACGCCCAGGCCGACTGGGATTTCGCCGAACCGGCGCTGGTGACGCACCGGCTGGCTGTCCACCCCGATTTCCAGGGCCGGGGCGTGGCGTCGTCGTTGCTGAATTGGGCGGAAGATCTGGCGGCGGAGCGGGGTTTGCGGGTGCTGCGGGTGGACACGAATACCGAAAACGCGGCGACCCAACGGCTGTTTCCGAAACTGGGCTACCGGTTTGCCGGTGAAATCACGCTAGGCTTCCGGCCGGGGCTGCGGTTTTTTTGTTACGAGAAACCACTCAAGCCCGCCGGGCGGCTTAGGGGGCGCTCGGCACGGCGGCGTTGATTTCCGTTAAAAAGCGCTTTTCGTCGAAACTCCGCTCGTCGGGCGTGCAGCCCAGGCGGACGATGACCAACTGTTTCGACGGCACGATGACGACCAACTGCCCCTCGAAGCCGTTGGCCATGAACGTATCGGCGGGCAGGCCCCACTGGCGGGGGTAAATCCAGAACTGCGCGGCGTAGCGACCCGACGAGTGGGGCGTTTGGCGGGCCGAGTACGCCGCCCAGCCTTCGGGCAGCAGGCGCTCGCCCCGCCAAACGCCGTCCTGAGCAAATAACTGCCCGAATTTGGCCCAATCGCGGGCGGTGGCGAACAGGAACGAGGAGCCGACGTAGGTGCCCGAGGGGTCGGGTTCGAGCACGGCGCTGTCCATCCCGAGTTTGCGGAACAGCCGTTCGTGGGGGAAGGCCAGGTAGGCGGCGTGGGTGGGAAATTGGCGGCGGAGGAGTTCCTGCAAAATGTTCGTCGTGCCGCTGGAGTAGTACCAGGTTTTGCCCGGCTCGCCGCCCAACGAACTTCGGAGCGAGTACCCCCCGGCGCTTTTTTCCAGACACAACATCCGCGTGACGTCGCTGACGAGGCCGTAGTATTCCCCAAACGTCAGGCCGCTGCTCATCCGCAGCAGGTTGTCGAGGGTGATGCGGCGGCGGTCGTCGGCCTGCCATTCGGCCAAGCCCGTGGGTTTTTCGACCGAAAGTTTGCCGTCTTTCACCAGCATCCCGACGAGGGCGTTGGTCACGCTTTTGGTCATTGACCAACCTGTGAGCGGCGTCTGGGCCTTGATGCCCGGCCCGTAGCGCTCGGCCACGACGCGACCCTGATGCAACACCACCACGGCGCGGGTGCGGACGGGCTTTTCGGGGTTGGGTTCGGCAAAGGCCCAGTCCAGCGTTTTTTCCAAAGCCGGATTTTTTTCACCCAAACTCATCGAATCGGGCGCGGCGGGGGCTTTCGGCACCGAAGGCTGGGCGCGGAGTTCTTCCACCGTCACGCCGTTGAGCAGCGTGCAGCCGAGGCCTTCGCGGTACGCGGCGGTTTTCGAGGCGATGCCGAGCACGCGGGTGGTGGCAGTGCGGTTCGCCCGGTCCACTTCCGAGGTGGCGATGCCTTTCACCGCGTACAAATCCTCCGCCACGACCGATTCGAGCGACCGGCCCGACACGAACACGCAGGAGCACACGGCTTTGGCCGCATACCCCGCGCCGATGGAAGCGTAGGTGTAGCCGTAGTATCCGCCGTACCCGAGGGCCGCCACGGCGAGGACGAGGGAGGTTTTTTTGAGGAACGTCATGCTTGGGTTTCTACTTTTCTTCCCACCGTTAAGACCACCCCTGCCGCTCCAGCAGCCCCGTGACGTGCGCCAGGTGGTGCTTGCCGTGCCAGACGTACTCGCCCAACTGCCGGTCGAGCGGGACGGTGGCCTGGTTGGCAGGGTGGTAGTACGTTTTCTGAAAATCGGCGTCGGTTAGCGAGCGGAACACGGCCACCCAACGGGCGTGGAGGGCGTCGAGCAGGTTCAACGACGTCAGCACGGGCACGGCGGCGGTGTCGCGCAGGTCGGCCCAGAGGGCCTCTTCGTAGGGTTTGATGATGGGGTTTTCCTCGGTCAGGGCCAGTTTGGTGCGGAGGTAACCGTTGGCGTGGCTGTCGGCCACGTGGTGTACCACTTGCCGGAGGGTCCAGCCGTGTTCGCGGTAGGGCGTGTCGAGTTGCTCGTCGGTCAGGGGCGTGACCACCCGGCGGAGGTGGCCGGGGTAGGCTTCGAGTTCGTCGATGAGGGCTTGGCGCTGCTCGGGGGTGTGGGGAGTTTCGTAGGAAAAACGACCGATGGGGTAGCGGAGGGAGTCGAGGGAGGTCATGAAGGAATAAATCAGGGATTGATTTTCAGGCGAACGCCTTCGTACACCTCGGCGAGTTTCAGTGTGATGCCGAGCGCGGGTAGGCGGATTTCGTCGGCCGGGTTCGTTAATAATTCATAGCGCCAGAAATCATTGGCCCGCTGATACACTTGGGCAGAATAGCGGTCTTGAGCCAGAATCACATAGGCTTGCAAACTGGGCAAGCGAAAGTAGGCTTCCCGTTTTTTTTCACGGTCCACACCCGCCGTTGAATCGGAAAGCACTTCGATTAACAAACAGGGATTTGTCACCCATAGCTCGTCGTCGGCTTCAACATCGTCGGAATCACAAGAATAGATGATATCGGGGTAGACGTACCGACTTCGTGCCCTCAACTCCTGTTTAATGCTTTCGGCGTAAGTCTGGCAACCATTGGTCCGGGCGAGAGGACGCAGCAGAAAGGTCAGGTTCTGCACCAGCACGTTGTGCCGCCGGGTCGTCCCCGCCATCGCGAACACCTCCCCGTCCCAATACTCATAGCGGGTTTCGCTGGCTTCCTCCAGGGCGAGGTATTCCTCGAAGGTGTAGATTTTTTTTTCGGGAATGGCTGTCATCGCTGCGCGGATTTCCCGGCAAGTTAACCGAAAAAGAAAAACCGCCCCACTTGGTCAAGCAGGACGGTTTTCCAAAAAAATCCGCAATCGAAAATCGCCAATCCGCGATCTACTGAATCAGCCCCGCCCGGCGCAGCATGGCTTCGGGGCGCGGGTCGCGGCCCCGGAAGCGGCGGTAGAGCACGTCGGCTTTTTCGCTGCCGCCCTTCGAGAGGATGTTCTCGCGGAACGACTTCGCCACGGCGGGGTTGAAAATGCCTTTTTCCTTGAAGGCGTCGAAGGCGTCGGCGTCGAGCACCTCGCTCCACATGTACGAGTAGTAGCCCGCCGAGTAGCCGCCCGCGAAGATGTGCGCGAAGGCCGGACTCACCGCCGTGCCGGGCACCAGCGGGTATACTTCGGTTTGCTCGGCCACTTCGGCTTCCACCTCGGCCACCGACTTGCCCGTGGGGGCCTGTCCGTGCCAGGCAAGGTCGGTCAGGCCGAGGTTGAGCTGCCGGGCGGTGGCAATGCCCGCCAGGAAGTTGGACGAGGCCCGGATTTTCTCGATGTATTCCTGCGGAATCACTTGGCCGGTCTGGTAGTGCTTGGCGAACATTTTCAGCACTTCGGGTTCCTGGCAGAAGTTTTCCATGAACTGGCTGGGCAGTTCGACAAAATCCCAGGCCACGCTCGTGCCGCTGACGGTTTCGTACTTGGCGTGCGAGAGCATGGAGTGCAGGGCGTGGCCGAACTCGTGGAAGAGCGTTTCGACCTCCCGGAACGTCAGCAGCGAGGGCATCGTCTCGGTGGGGCGGGTGAAGTTGCAGACGTTGAGCACGTGCGGGCGGACGTCCTGGCCGTTTTCAAAATGCTGCGAGCGGGTGGTGGTGTTCCAGGCACCGGCCCGCTTGCCAGGGCGGGGGAAGTAGTCGCCGTACCAGATGGACAGCAGTTTGCCGTTTTCGTCCAGAATCTCGTAGGTCTTCACTTCGGGGTTCCAGGTCGGGATGTCCTTGCGCTCTTTGAAGGTCAGGCCATAGAGTTTGTTGGTGAGCGTGAAGAGGCCGTCGAGCACGTTTTCAAGTTTGAAATACGGCTTGAGCAGGTCGTCGTTGATGGCGAATTTTTCCTTTTTCAGCTTCTCGGCGTAGTACGAGGCGTCCCAGCGTTGCAGCACCGGCTCGTTGAAACCCTGCGACTTGGCGTAATCGGTCAATTCCTTCAGTTCGCGCTGGGCGGCGGGTTTGGCGTAGCCCAGCACGCTGAGTTCAAACTCCTTCACCTTCGCCGGGTTTTCGGCCATGCGGTCTTCGAGCACGTAGTCTGCCCAGGTTTTGTAGCCGAGGAGGGTGGCTTTTTCGTGGCGGAGTTTCACCAGTTTGGCGATGATTTCCTGGTTGTCGTTTTTGTCGCCGTTGAAGCCCCGTTTGTTGTAAGCCAGCCAGAGTTTCTTGCGCAGTTCGCGGTTGTCGGCGTACTGCATGAAGGGCACATAACTTGGGGCTTGCAGGGTGAAGACCCACCCTTCCTTGTTCCGTTTTTTAGCTTCGGCTTTGGCGGCTTCGCGGACGTAGTCGGGCAGGCCAGCAAGGTCTTTTTCGTCGGTCACTTCGAGGGCGTATTCGTTGGTTTCGGCCAGGTTGTGCTCGTTGAACTGGATGGAAAGCTGCGAAAGCTCCTTGTTCAGGCCGCGCAGTTTCTCTTTGTCGGCGGCGCTGAGGTTGGCCCCGTTGCGGGCAAAACCTTTGTAGGTTTTTTCGAGAAGCATCTTGCCCTCGGCGTCGAGTTTCAGTTTGTCGCGGCCGTCCCAGACGGATTTGACGCGGGCGAAAAGCTTCTCGTTCAACTGAATGTCGTTGCCGTATTCGGTCAGCAGGGGGCTGGCTTCGCGGACGACTTTTTGGAGTTCGGGCGTGGTTTCGGCCCCGTTGAGGTGAAACAAAATCGGCGTGATGCGCGAGAGCTTGTCGCCCGCCCGTTCGAGGGCCACGATGGTGTTCTCGAAACTCGGTTTAGCGGCGTTGTTGACGATGACGTCCACTTCCTGGTGGCCTTCGGCCATCGCTTCTTTCATCGCGGGCAGGAAGTGTTCGGCTTTGATTTTGTCGTACGACGGCGTTTGAAACGGGGCCGTGAACGGCTGGAGCAGCGGGTTGTCACTCATGGGTGTCTTGGGTGCGGCGGCGTTTTGGGCGTGCAAGGCGACCGAAGTCAGCAGCGCCCCCGCCAGCAATACATTCTTTGTCATGCGAAAATGGGGTTTCGGTGAAAAAGTTCGGTTTTGGAAAATGGCGAAAGATACCGCCGGGCGGGGTGAGGAGGCGTGGGGTTTTTGATGGGCGGTTGTCTGAACCATGATTCGTCGGATTAGCGGATTACCCTGATGTCTGCACGGAATCACTTGAACGATTTCCAATCATCAGGGCAATCCGCTAATCCGACGAATCATGGTTCAGACAAAAAAGTCCCGCACCAGCTCCTCGTCCTTCATCCCCGGCGTGACTTTGTATTTTTCCAAATCGGTGATGCCTGCGGCGGCCAGCACTTCGTCGTCAATCAGAAAATTCCCGGTGAAGGTTTTGGCGTCTTTTTCGAAAATGACCGCCGCCGCGTCGGCCATGATTTCGGGGGTGCGGCTGTGGCGCATCATCTGGTCGCCGCCGAGGGCGAACTCCACCGCCGCCGTGGCGATGGCCGTGCGGGGCCAGAGGGCGTTGAAGGCCACTTTGCCCTTAAATTCCCCTGCCATGCCGAGCACGCACATGCTCATCCCAAATTTGGCCATCGTGTAGGCCACGTGGTTCTGAAACCAGCGCGTTTCCATGTTGAGCGGCGGCGAGAGGTTGAGCACGTGCGGGTTTTCGGCCTTCAGCAGGTGCGGCAAACACGCCTGCGAGGTGACGAACGTGCCCCGCGTGTTGATTTGGTGCATCAAATCGTACCGCTTCATGTCGGTCTGGAGCGTGCCGGTGAGTTGGATGGCCGAGGCGTTGTTGACCAGGATGTCGATGCCGCCGAATGCGTCCACGGCCTGCTGCACGGCGGCGCGGACGGCGGTTTCGTCGCGCACGTCGAGCACGATGGGGAGGGCCTTGCCGCCCGCCCGCTCCATGTCTTCGGCGGCGGTGTAGATGGTGCCGGGGAGTTTGGGGTGGGGCTCGGCGGTTTTGGCCGCTACGACGATGTTGGCCCCTTCGCGGGCGAGCCGCAGGCCGATGGCGTGTCCGATGCCCCGGCTCGCGCCGGTGATGAAGACGGTTTTTCCCTGAAACGTCATGGGGTTGGTGTGGGTAAGAAGTGAGGGATGCGAAGTAAACAGTTTTCTGGAATTCGGCAGCGATAGAAATGGACTTCAGCCGAGCAAGGCCGGGGCTGGTTCAGGCCCGCCAACGGATGAAAATGCCTTGACGGAGGATGATGTGACGATGACGGCAAATGAAAACGCGATGACGAACGATGAAAACCGTATGACGGCAATTGAAAATCGCATGACGGAAGAAGAAAACGCGATGACGGGAAAAGGAAATGCCATGACGGCAATTGAAAATGCCATGACGGGAAAAGGAAATGACGTGACGGAAGATGGAAACGGCATGACGGAAGATGAAAATGCCATGACGGAACATGCGTCAGGGTCAGGGGTGGCCCGCCACGAACGCCACCGCCCGGCGGTCCATCCAGTAGAGTTCGTCGGTGGATTTCTCGTAAAACCCACAATGGCCCCCGTAGGTTGGGGTTTCGAGAAAAACAAAATCCGATTGCCGGGCCAGTTCGGCGGGCGAGCAGCTTTCCGACAGCACGGGGTCGTTTTTCGCGTTCAAAATCAGGCTCGGCACCCGGATGCGGCTCAGGTGGGGCAGGGCGCTGCACTGGTCGCAGTAGTCGCGGTAATCCTTCCAGCCGAAGAGCGGGGCGATGTACTCGGTGGTGTAATCGTCGAGGGTGCGGAAGCGGGCGAATTCGCGGAAGCGTTCGGGGGGAATCACGGCCCGGCGGGCGGTCATGAAATCGCGGAGTTTTTTCGTGAAATACCACTCGTAAAACGTGCCCCGGCAGGCCGCCCAACTGCCGTCGAGGTCGGTGGGCACCGAAACCGCCACCGCCGACCGGATGGCTTGTGGGACGTTTTCGCCCAGTTCGCCCAGGTATTTCAACGTCAGGTTGCCACCTTTGCTGAAGCCCACGAGGGCGATGTCGGCGTAACCCCGTGCCAGGGCGTGGTTCACCACGGCCCCCAGGTCGTCGGTACTGCCGTGGGTGGTGACGCGCTCGGTGCGGTTGGCCTCGCCGCCGAGGCCCCGGTGGTTCCAGGCCAGCACGTCGTAGCCTGCCGCGTTGAAGGCCTTCGCCGCCCCGCGCATGTACTGGCGGGTGGTGGAGCCGAGGTAGCCGTGGGTGAGAATAACCAGTTGGCAGTTGGCGGCTGGCAGTTGGCAAGTTTCTGAACTGTCGTTTCTGCCAAGCGGAACGCCGCCCGCTGCCAATTGCGAATTGCCAACTCCACGCACCACCCAATCCAGGTCGAGAAAATCCCCGTCGGGCAGTTCGAGGCGCTCGCGGGTGTAGCTGACGCCCGTGACGCGCCGGTAGGCGGAGGCGAAAACGGTGGAAAGGTGGGCGTTGCGCAGGAAGCGCGGGGCGACGTAGGCGGAATGTTCGAGAATCGGCATGCCGGGGGCAACGGACGGTTCAGTAGGCAAGTTCGCCAACGCGATGGTGGGAAACAAAGTTTGGGGGTTGGCGCACCAGCAAGCGGGCGGATGGTTTGTTTTGCAAACCTGAAAAGCATCTCACGTCTCACTACTCACTTCTCACAAGCATGAACCTCCAGCAAGCAAACGTCCTCGTCACCGGCGGTAGCGCCGGCATTGGCTTTGAAACGGCCAAACTGTTGATCGAAAAAGGGGCCCGCGTGGCCATCTGTGGGCGGAATGCCGAAAATCTCCAGCGGGCCGCCGCCGAACTCGGTGCCCTACCCATCCACGCCGACGTGAGCCGCGAGGCCGAGGTGGTGGGCATGGTGCAGACGGTGGTCGAAACCTTCGGCGACTACAACGTGCTCGTCAACAACGCCGCCTTCGGGTACTTCGCCCCCCTGCTCGACCTCGACGGCGAGAAAATGAGCGACCTGCTCGCCACCAACGTGCTCGGGGCCATGCTCGTCGCCCGCGAATCGGCGAAGCATTTCGTGACCAAACAGTCCGGCAACATCGTCAACATCGCCTCGACGGCGGCCCTCAATGGCTCGGTGGGCGGCACGGCCTACGTGGCGAGCAAGTTCGCCCTGCGCGGCATGACCGACTGCTGGCGGCAGGAACTCCGCCGCCACAACATCCGGGTGATGCTCGTCAACCCGAGCGAGGTGCAGACGGATTTCGTGGTCAATTCGGGCCGGGAAGCGCAGCCCGCCAACGACACCAAACTGCGGGGAGCCGAAATCGCCCACGTGATCGTGAGCCTGCTCGAACTGTCCGACGTGGGTTTCGTGCCGGAAACGTCGGTGTGGGCGACGAATCCGCAGGGGTGAGTTGCAGGTTGACAGTTGATGGTTGTTGGTTGAACTGCAACGTTTCAATCCTTCTGAATTTTAAAGCAGCCTCTGGTTCAGAAACCTGTCAACCAACAACCGTCAACCAACAACTCCTGCGTGACCCTCGACGAAGAAAAAGCCCTGCTCGACCGCGCCCGCACCGACCCGCAGGCCTTCGGCGTGCTGTTCGATCATTACTACCCGCAGTTGTTCGGGTACGTTCACCGGCGGGTGCTCGACTGGGACGTGTCGCGGGACGTGGTTTCCGAAACCTTCCTGAAAGCCTACACCCACTTGGGGCGATACCGCTGGATGGGCATTTCGCTGGCGGCCTGGCTGTACCGCATCGCCACCAACGAAGTGAACCTGTACTTCCGGCGGGGCAAGTACGCACCCACCTCGCTCACGCACCTCCACGAAGAGTACGGCTTTGACCTGCGCGACTCGTCGCCCGCTGAGCGGGTGGAGGCCGAGCGCCAACTGGCCGAATACCAGGATTTCGTCGCCATCCAGGCTGCCCTCAAAACCCTCGACGTGAAGTACCAGGAAGTGATCGCGCTGCGGTTTTTCGAGGAAAAAAGCATCCTGGAAATCGCCGAAATTCTGGGCAAACCCGAAGGCACCATCAAATCGCTGCTCTCGCGGGGGCTGGAGAAAATCCGGCAGAAAGTCGAGCGCACTGCAACCGAATCGGAAGATTGGCATTGAAAACGGGTTCAGGGTTTAAGGTGAGCACTTTCAACGCTAAAACCTGAACGCTAAACCCTGGACGCTAAACTCCAAGCCCCATGCCCGACGACTTTCTCAAACGCATCGAAAGCCTCGCCAAGCCGAATTTTACCAACGAAGAGCACCGCTGGCACCTGCGCATGGCGCTCGTGAGTGCCCGGCGTTCGTCGCGGGCTGGTTACCTGCTGGTGGCGCTGCCCTGCCTGTTTCTGTTTGGCGTGCTGCTCAAGTACTGGCTGGGTCTGAACGTCGGCCTGTTCGACTGGCTGGAAAATTCCCTTTCGCAACTCGACCAGCACCCGGTGCTGAAGTGGATTGCCCCCGTGGTGCTACTGGCCGGGCCACTGGCGGGGCTGGCGCTCAACCTGCTGGCCATTTTGCACGTTACCTACGACCGCCGTGAGGCGGAAGTGCTGATTCGGGTGAAGTTGCGGTGGGCCAACCTGCTCGTGGCGGGCCTCTGCCTGCTGGTGGTGCTGGTGTTTCTGGGGTATCTGTTTTCCGAAAACTACGCCCAGGTCGAGTCGTTTTTCTTTCGCTTCCGCATTGTGTAGAGACGAAAGCCGTGATTTTTTGGCAAAATTTTCAACCCCGGTGCAACGCTGCCGGTCCGGATTGCATCTATGGAATGAGTTCGGAAAAATAGCCGCACCCTTTTTTTGCCATTCACGTACTTATTTCACCGCTGACCCCGATTTTAAAGAAAATAAGGTACTATGTATTGCAAAGTACAAAGTGACGCCCATATCTTTGTAACGTCAATCAGTAAAAAGTTCACCCCAACCGGGTGACGGTTGGTCCGGGAAAAATGACGGTTCATCGAAAATAAAGTGGACTTGACCGCCGCAACCGCTTGATTGGCACCCGAATTCATCGACACGATTCCTAAACGCCTGCATTCATGAAAACGTTGTCCCTGCTGGTTGCTCTGCTGCTGACCATTGGCCTGAGTACTCAAGCGTATGCCATTGGCTATCCGCACCGTTTGTTTGCTGCGAAAAAAGTGGCAAAGGCCACGCCTTCGGGCCTGCGTAAGGTTGGGCAAACGTCGCAGGCACCCATCACGCACCGGGCCTGGAGCCTGCCTTCGGTGGATCGCATCGTGCGCGTCGTGGCCCGGTTCTGAGGGCGTTATTTACACTGGGTTGGGGCACTTGGACCATCGAGGCCACTTACCAACCCCCATTTCCTCCTTGTTATTTCGTTTTGGTTAAGGGTATAGTCGGGTCAGGAACGTGCCGAACGCGCGTTCCTGCTTTGTTTTGTAGAAGTCAGCAGGTATCAGTCGATGGCAAAATGCCTTTTCATTAACGGCTGCTGACTATTGACTATCGACTCATGTCCGACTGCCGCTTTCTTTTCGTTTACGGCTCCCTACGCCGGGTGTTTGACCACCCGCTGCACGACTGGCTGAAGCAGCACGCCCGTTGGGTCGGCGAGGGCACGTTTGGGGGCAAGCTAGTTTCGCTGGGTGCGTATCCCGGCGCGGTGCCATCGACCCGGCCCGCCGACCAGGTGAAGGGCGAAGTGTACGAAGTGCTGGAAGCGGAGCCACTCTTTGCCCGGCTGGACGAGTACGAAGACGTTTTACCCGAAAACCCTGCCGCCTCGCTCTACCTGCGGCAGATTCACGAGGTCGAACTGGTCAGCGGTGGGTGTGTTCAGGCTTGGGTGTATGTGTTCAACCGCCCCGTCGTCGGTCTGCCCTGGGTTGCTTCGGGCGATTGGGTGGCGTGGTGGGAAGCAATGCAAGCGGGGGATTAACGGGACGCTCGTCTTCGGCTTCCAGCCTGGGTCGACTTATCGGTCAATAAATATTATTCTTCACGGCGTACACCACCATCCCGGCGGTGTTTTTGGCTCCGATTCTTTCCATGATGCGGGTGCGGTGGCCTTCGACGGTGCGGTCGCTGATGAAGAGTTGGTCGGCAATCTGAGTGGTGGTGTGACCTTCGCAGATGAGCCGGAGGATTTCGAGTTCGCGGGCGCTCAGGTTGACTTTGGCATTTAGGGGAAGCGGTTCGCGTTTGCGCGGTTTGTCAAGCATCCGGCGGTGCATCACTTTCGTCAGGAAGGTGCCGTAATAGTAATCTTCCGTGGCGACGAGATGGATGGCTTTTTCAACTTCGTCCGGGTCAGAGTCTTTGAGGAGGTAGCCGTTTGCCCCGAGTTCCATCAGGCGCGTCACGAAGTTGTCTTCATCGTGCATAGACAAGATAATGACCTTCACTGCGGAGAAATGCCGACGAATGTGCTGAATGGTTTTGATGCCGTCGAGCCGGGGCATCTGCAAGTCGAGCAACACCACGTCGGGCCGCTGGTTGGCCATTTTTTCGATCAGTTCCTGCCCGTCGCTCGCTTCGCAAATCAGTTCGATGCCGGGAGCCTGAGTGAAAATGGCCACCAGTCCCCGGCGAAACAGGGCGTGGTCGTCGGCAATGGCCAGGCGGATGGTAGAAGTGGAGGTCGTTTCCATGACTAAATGAGAGCGTTAGGCAAAGGTACGTCCACGATCACATTGGCCCCTTTGCCGGGGGCAACGTCAAAAATAGCGCGACCGCCAATGACATTCAACCGACTCTCGATGTTTTTCAGGCCCAGCCCTTTATGGCCCGGTTGCCGGGCAACCTCCAGGCAAAAGCCCACGCCGTTGTCGCTCACGGTGAGCAGCACCCGGTTGGTCTGACGCAGGAGCAGCACTTCGATGCGCGTGGCGTTGGCGTGGCGCAGGCTGTTGTGTACCAGTTCCTGGGCAACGCGGTACAACGCCAGTTCGATTGGGGGCGCAAGGCGTTCGTCGTAATCGTCGGTGTGCAGGACGATGGTCACGGCCGGAAAGGTCAGGCGCAGGCGCGAATGAAACTCGTCGAGCGCCGCCAGCAGGCCCAGATCGTCGAGGGTCGAGGGCAGCAGTTCTTTGGTGATGCGCCGGACGTTGTTGACCGTTTCCTCGAGCAAATCGCGGGTTTGGCGCACCATGGCCTCCACCGCCGGGTTGTCGCCCGCGTGGCGGTTGGCCTGAGCCAGGCTCATGCGCGTGGCCGACAGCATGGTGCCGACGTCGTCGTGCAAATCGGCGGCGAGGCGGCGGCGCTCGGCTTCCTGGGCTTGCAGGCTGGCCTTGAGCAGTTCGCGCTGGTGCTGCTCCTCAAGTTTTCGCATCCGTTCGCGGTGGCGGAGTTGCTGCTGCTGGTGGTACAGCAACACCAACGCGATCAACCCCGCTATGCCGAGCGTGGCGGCGACCACGACGGTCAGCAGCAACCTGAACTGGGCTTCATCGTTCATACCCGAGTCGATACCGGCAACCGGCCGCGAAGCAGGGCGCGGGAGGTTCCGGCAAAAAATACGGTTTCAAACGTTCACGAGCGTTCGGTCTGGCGCCCCTGTTTTTCGACCAGTTGCCGGGGGCGAGCCATCCGTTGAAAAAAAACGGTTCGGGGCGGACAGCGGCAGGATTCATCCCCCGCGAAAAACACGAACAAAGTTTTGAAAATCAAACCACTTTTCCGGTATCCGTTCGTTAAATCAGGTAAAAATACGCGGCTAGTACGTAGAAATACGCCCCCGTATTTTTACCTAATCCCCGCGCCCGAAGCTGGTACCATTTTTGCCGTTTCACCGGAAATCTAAACCGGTTTTTCTGAACATCCCATGAGAACGGTATCGCTCGTCGCCCTGGCCCTGCTCGCTTCGGGCATGGTTTGGTCCCTCCGCCGAAAGCCCCGCCGCGAAGCCATTCTGGGCGTTTGACTTTTGATTTGTGATTTTGACGGCCCCGTGGCATTACTTTCGGAATAAATCCGAAATTCAAAAATCACAACTCGAAATTCTCCATGCAGCCCCTTGCCGAACGCATGCGTCCCGCCTCGCTCGATGAGTACATCGGGCAGGCTCACCTCGTCGGGCCGAAGGCCGTGCTGCGGCAGGCCGTCGAAGCGGGCCGGATTCCGTCGTTCATCCTCTGGGGACCGCCGGGCACGGGCAAAACCACCCTGGCCAACCTGATTGCCCGCACGCTGAACGTGCCGTTTTATACACTCTCGGCCATCAGTGCGGGCGTGAAAGACATCCGCGAAACCATCGAACAGGCCAAACGCGGGCGGTTTTTCAACTCGCCCAGCCCGATTCTGTTCATTGACGAAATCCACCGTTTTTCCAAATCCCAGCAGGATTCGCTCCTCGGGGCGGTCGAGCAGGGCGTGGTGACGCTCATCGGGGCGACGACGGAAAACCCCTCGTTCGAGGTCATTCCGGCCTTGCTTTCCCGCTGCCAGGTGTACGTACTGAAATCGCTCGAAAAGGACGAACTGATTGAAATGGTAAACCGGGCGCTGGCGCAGGACGAGTTCCTGAACGGCCAGTCCCTCGCGGTCAAGGAGTACGACGCCCTGCTCCAGCTTTCGGGCGGCGACGGGCGTAAACTCTACAACGCCCTCGAACTCGTAGCCAACTCCCGTCGCCCCGGCGAAACCCTCGCCATCACCAACGACCTCGTGCTGGAGAAAGTCCAGCAGAACATCGCCCTCTACGACAAGGGCGGCGAAGCGCACTACGACATCATTTCGGCCTTCATCAAATCCATCCGAGGCTCCGACCCCAACGCCGCCGTGTACTGGCTCGCCCGGATGCTCGAAGGCGGCGAAGACATCGAGTTCATCGCCCGCCGGATGCTCATCGCCGCCTCGGAAGACATCGGCCTGGCCAACCCCAACGCGTTGCTCATGGCCAACACCTGTTTTCAGGCCATCCGGGCCGTGGGGATGCCCGAAGGGCGCATCATCCTCTCGCAAACGGCCGTGTACCTGGCCACCTCGCCCAAAAGCAACTCCACGTACGTGGCCATCAACGAGGCCCAGGCCCTGGTGCAGCGCACCGGCAGCCCGCCCGTGCCCCTCCACCTGCGCAACGCCCCGACGAAGTTGATGAGGCAGTTGGATTATGGCAAAAACTACGGCTACGCCCACGACCACCCCGGCAACTTCGTCGAGCAGGAGTTTTTGCCCGAGAAACTTTCCGGCACCCGCCTGTTCGACCCCCAGCCCAATGGACCGGAGGAGAAGCTACGCGAGCGGTTGCGGGCGCTGTGGGGCGAGCGGTATGGGTACTGAACCGGGGATACCGAACGGCCTGACCTTGTCTGGGAGTAGCCCCCTTGAATCTTCCTCCGTAAAAACCGTTCTTGCCGTTCAAAACCTCTGAACCACCGTGAACACGTTCTCTCCTTCTTCCCGCCGCCATTTTCTGAAGCAACTCGGCTTCGGCGTGGCGGGGCTAAGCTTCGCCCCGAGCCTCGCTGCCTTCGCCAAACCCGGTGGCCTGCCCCGCAGCACGCCCGAAGCCCAGGGCGTTTTTTCGGGGGGGCTGCTCGATTTTCTGAACGCCGTCGAAACCCAGAAACTCAACCTCCACAGCGTGATGGTGCTCAAGCACGGGCGCGTGGTGGCTGAAGGCTGGTGGTACCCCTACGCCCCCGGCCTGAAGCACACGCTCTACTCGCTGTCGAAAAGTTTTACGTCCTCGGCCATCGGGCTGGCCGTGGCCGAAGGCAAACTGAGCGTCGAGGACAAGGTCGTGCAGTTTTTCCCCGATGACTTGCCCGCGACCGTCGGCCCAAATCTGGCCGCCATGCGGGTGAAGGATTTGCTGACGATGAACACCGGCCACGCCCAGGACAGCACCCCGGCCCTGGCCCAGCACCCCGAAGCGTCGTGGGTGCGTAGTTTCCTTGCGCTGCCCGTCGAACACCCGCCGGGGACGCATTTCGTGTACAACTCCGGGGCCACGTTCATGCTTTCGGCCCTCGTGCAGAAACTCACCGGCCAGACCGTGCTCGCGTACCTCCGCCCGCGCCTGCTCGACCCGCTGGGCATCGAAGGGGCCGACTGGGAACTCAACCCCCAGGGCATCGCCGTGGGCGGCTGGGGCCTGCGCGTGCGCACCGAAGACATCGCCAAGTTTGGCCAGATGTACCTTCAGAAAGGCGTCTGGCAGGGCAAACAACTGCTGCCCGCAAGCTGGGTGGCCGAAGCAACCTCCGCCCAGGTGCCCTCGAAGGGCGGCAGTCGCCCGGCCCCCGAGAACGACTGGTTGCAGGGCTACGGCTACCAGTTCTGGCAGTGCCGCCACGACGCCTACCGGGGCGATGGGGCCTATGGGCAATACTGCATCGTGCTGCCCAAGGAAGACGCCGTGCTGGCCATCACCTCCGAGACGGGCAACATGCAGGCCGTGCTCGACGCGGTGTGGCAGCACGTGCTGCCCGCCCTGCGGGGGGTGGGACTGGGCGGCACCTCCCGCTTCCGCGATTTCAAGGAAAAACTCACCCACCTCACCCTGCCCCGACCCGCAGGGCAGCCCACCTCGGCCCTGACGGACGCGCTCAACGGCAAAACGTTCGCCCTGGAAAGCAATCCGATGAAGTGGAGTACCCTGGCCTTTCGGTTTGGGCCGAAGGAATGCCAGTTGACCTATCAGTGCGCCGAGGGTAGCTGCTCCATCCCGATTGGCCTGATGGGATGGATTGAGAGTCAGACCCACCTGCCCACTGCTCCACTCAAACTGACCGGCACCTACGGCCCCGAATCCATGCCCACCCGCCTCGCCGCCGCCGGGGCCTGGACTGACTCTAGCAACTTCGCCGTGACCCTGCGTTTCACCGAAACGGCCCATTACGACACGCTCACCTGCCGCTTCGAGGGCGAGGGCGTGCAGCTTCGGTTTCGGAGCAGTTTGTCTATTTTGAACAACGCCAACGACAAGCGGCCCATGCTGACGGGGAAGCGGGTGGCGTGACTGCTTGGAACCAAGCCGAAACCGCGTATTCTTGTTCATGCTGACCCCTTCACTGCCTGACTTACGCCGCTGATTCACCGGGCCATGGCCCAGGCACTTCACGTTGCCGATGCCGACTGGCCGACCCGACGAGGTGCGGATGAACAAAGCCCGGCAACCCCCGTGCCCAACCCGCAGTACGGCTTTTTGCGGCGGAGAAGTGAGCGACCCGAATCATGTGGAGCGAACCGGGTGGTCGTACACACGGGAGAGTCGTTGCCGTTTACCCAGGCCCTCACCCCTGACAAGCCTGGTTGGTTTGGGGCACGGACCAAGGGGCAGCGTGCATTGTGCTGTCCACGATTGGACAGCGGTTTGTCCGCTTCTGGACAGTGCCACCCGCGCCGGTAGGGCTGTGGGTGCCTTCAAGGTGGTTTTTCGCGCTGGCACCCGCTTTGAGTTTTCGGCTTCCTGCCAACCAATTTATCAACCACATCATGCTCGGAAGCTACGTCAAAACATCCGTGCGCAATTTGCTGCGCAACAAACTGTTCTCGGTCATCAACGTGGTTGGCCTGGCCATCAGCATGTCCGTTGGGTTGCTGCTGATCGCGTTTGTGCTCGATCTGCGGTCGTACGACCGGTTTCATACGAACGGGGAGCGCATCTATCGCATCACCAACGTGGTGTCTTCCAAAGGCGACCGGGGCAAGTTTGCCACCACGTCCGTTCGGGCCGGAAAGCTGATCCGCGAGAAGGTGACCGGCGTTGAAGACGTGGCCATTCTGCGCAGTGAGTTTTCGCAGGACGCGAAGGTGGGCGACCACGTGCTGCCGATCAAGGGCTTCTGGGCGGATCGCTCCCTGTTCAGGGTCTTTACCTTTCCGCTGCTGGAGGGCAATCCCGAAACGGCCCTGAACGATCCGTACTCGATTGTACTGACGGAAACGGCGGCGAGAAAGCTGTTCGGCCACCAACCGGCGCTGGGCAAGGCCATCCGGTTCGATGCCCTCGATTATCAGGTGACGGGCGTGATGCAGGACGTTCCGTTCTTTTCGCACCTCAATTTTGAAGCCCTGGTGTCGCTCTCGACGGCGGAGCAGCTCAACAAAAGCAACCTGGAAGCATGGTCCCGCCTGCCGTCGAGCTACGTGTACCTGTTGCTGTCGCCCACGGCCAACCGGGCCGCCGTTGGGTCGCAGCTTGAGGCCCTTGCCAGGGAGGGGAATCTCGCCGAAGAGGGCACGACGATTCAATGGGATCTTCTTCCCCTGCACCGGATCGTGGTCGGAGAAACGCTCCGTCAGTCGGAGGGGGGAGCCGGTGCCGTGGGGCCGCACCTGCCCTCGGTTGTGCTGTGGATACTCGGCGGGCTTGCCCTCGTGGTGATCGTGTCGGCGTGTTTCAACTACACCAACCTGTCGATGGCGCGGGCCATGCGCCGGTTTAAGGAAGTGGGCCTCCGCAAGGCCATCGGTGCCGGCAAGAGCCAGGTGTGGCAGCAGTTCCTGGTCGAAGCGGTCATCATCTCGCTGGCGGCCCTCGGGTTGTCGTTCCTGCTTTTTCTCGTGCTCCGCCCGCAACTGATCAACCTGGCTCCGGAGATGCAGCGCACGGTGAAGCTTGCGCTCACGCCGGCGATGGTCGTCGCCTTCGTCGGTTTTTCGGTCACGGTGGGGGTGATGGCCGGCCTCCTGCCCGCCCTGTTCTTTTCCAACGTCAGCGCGCTCAGCGCGCTCCGGAACGGGTCGGCGGTGAAGGTGTTCAGGTACGCAACGCTCCGGCGCGCGCTGGTGGTGGTGCAGTACACGCTCACGCTGATCTTCATCACCACCACCGCCATCGGCTACGTGCAGTACAAAAACATCCTGGCCTTCGACCTGGGGTTCAAGACCGACAACATCCTCAACATCGACATGCAGGGCAACCCGCCCGAGGCCTTTCTGAAAGAACTGCGCGAGATGCCCGAAGTAACCGGCGTGTCGCGGTCGTTGATCATCACCAGCGTGGGGAATGCCTGGGGCGGGTTTATGAAGTACGCCGGGCCGCGTTCGGTCGGGCCGCGTTCGGTCGACTCGCGGGACTCGGCGCTGGTGCTGACTAACCACGTCGACGAAAACTACCTGGCCCTGCACCAGTACCAACTCCTGGCCGGGGGGAATTTCAGGGCACGGCCCACGACGGCTGACGCCGCCACCGAGGTAATTGTGAACCAGCAGGTGTTGAAACGGTTCAACATCGCCCCCCGCAACGACCCCGAGAAAGCCATCGGGCAGACGGTCACGTTCAGCAATTTCAAGGGCACCCGCACGCTGACCATCGTGGGCGTGATGAAAGACTTCCACTACGGCAAGGTCGACAACCTCATCGAGCCGGTGGCCTTTCTGCCCTGGACACCCGGCGACCGGGCCATCCTGAACGCCAAAATCCAAAGCAAAGACCTGCTGGCCACCCGAAGCAAGATGGAGGCCGCCTGGAAGAGGCTCGACCGGGTGCACCCCTTCGAGGCCAACTTTTACGACCAGGAAATCGAAGAAGCCTACAGCGAGTATTCGACCCTCATCAAGATCATCGGCTTTCTGTCCTTCCTGGCCATTTCGATTGCCTCGATGGGGCTGTTTGGCATGGTGGTGTTCACGACCGAAACCCGGCTGAAGGAAATCGGCATCCGCAAGGTGATGGGGGCCAGTTCGGGTACCCTGGTTTACCTGCTGAGCCGGGGCTTTCTGGTGCAGTTGGCGGTAGCGGCGCTCGTCGCGCTGCCCGTCACGTACCTGTTCTTCGAGAAAGTGGTGCTCACCCGGTTTCCGTACCACACCCCCGTGCAGGGGGCCGAGTTGTTCGCCGGATTGCTGGCGGTGCTGGGGATTGCCTTCCTGCTGATTGGCTCGCAGACGCTGAAGGCGGCGAAGACGAATCCGGTGCAGGTGCTGAAGGGCGAGTGAGAAGGCGTTTGGGTTGCTCAAAGACCAATTGGTTGAACGGATTTCCCACCGATTCACGCAGTCAGCCCCGGCCCGTCCGAGTTTGTAACGCGAACGGGCCGGGGCTGACTGCGTGAATCGGTGGGGGCGGCGAGCAGAACGGTTGTCTTTTGCCAATCCATCGAAACGACTATTTTGGGGAAACGACGCGCCCATGCTGACCAAAGAACAGGTAACCGACGCCCTCATCGACCTGCCGGGGCAGTTCACCCTCGATGAACTGGTGGACCGGCTGATTTTCATCCAGAAGGTGGAGGAAGGCTTGAAGCAATCCGAACGGGGTGAGGTGTATTATTCGACGGAGGAAGCCCGCACGATGGGTAGAATGGTACAGACGCGGATAAGCGGGGGTGGCTGGCTCCCAAGCAGGTCTCGGGTTTGAAACGGCAGGGGTGCAGGGTTTGGCGGGCATTCTGCTTTTTTGGGGAAGGTCCCCACTTCTTTGGACAAGCTCCGTCCTTCTTTGGGCGAGCAGGGTGTTTCTTTGGACGAACATCCTGTTTCTTTGGAAACGCACCCTACTTCTTTGGAGAAGCACTCTGTTTCTTTGGACGAGCATGCTGATTCTTTGGAAAGCCACCCGCATTCTTTGGGGAAGCACGCGGATTCTTTGGAAAGCCACCCGCATTCTTTGGACGAGCGCCGTACTTCTTTGAACGAGCGCGGTTGATTTGTCATGACTCGTCCTTTTTTGTTGATCGGGCGGTGCGTCGCCACGGGAAAGGGTGGACAAACGGCAAGAGGTGACGCCGGAAAGACGGGGCGGGGGGCGATTGAGCTGTGTTTCAAGGCAGAACCACGAAACTCGTTCAGGCAGGGTGGGTCCGACGGGCCGCTGCCTTGCGGGGACGGAACGGGGGGCATTTGTTGAGGGACGGGCTTCGGTCGGGCGGGTGTTGCGTGTACCTTTGCCCGCATGATTTCGATTGGCCGAACCAATACCCTCACGGCCCTGCGCCACACCAGCGTGGGGATGTACCTGGGCGACGACGACGGCAACGACGTGTTGCTGCCCAACAAGTACGTGCCCGAAACCCTCCGCGAGGGCGACGTGCTCGACGTGTTCGTGTACACCGACTCGGAAGACCGCCCCGTGGCCACCACGCTGCGGCCCGCCCTGGAGCGCAACGAGTTTGGGTACCTGCGGGTCGTGGCCGTGACGCCCGTGGGGGCGTTTCTGGACTGGGGGCTGGAAAAAGACCTTTTGCTGCCCTTCCGCGAGCAGCCCGGTCCCCTCCGCGTGGGGCAGTCGGTGACGGTGTTTCTGCGCCTCGACGAGGCCACGCACCGCCTCGTGGCCACGGCCAAAATCGCGCGCTTTTTCCAGACCGACCGCATCGCCCTCGCCGTGGGGCAGGAGGTGGACGTGCTCGTGTACGAGCGCAGCGATTTAGGCTTCAACGCCATTCTGGACAACCGCTACCGGGGGCTGATTTACGCCAACGAAATTTTCCAGCCCCTGACGCTGGGGGCGAGGGTGCGGGGGTTCGTGAAGGCCGTCCGCACCGACGGGGGCATCGACGTGGCGCTCCAGAAGCCCGGCCAGCCCCACCAGCGCCTGGTGGAAGACGCGGGCGAAAAAATCCTGCGGCTGCTCGGAGAGAACGGCGGTTATCTGCCCCTGACCGATGGGAGCGAACCGGCCCTGATTTACGAACGGCTCGGCATGAGCAAGAAAACCTTCAAGAAAGCCCTCGGGGCGCTGTACCGCGAACGCCGCGTGAGGCTCGAAGCCGATGGGGTGTACCGGGTTTGAAGGCAACGGGGCGGCGACGGCGGCGGGGTGGGGGAGTGCGGGGGGGCGGCGTTGTCGGCCCGCGTGGTTTTTCAGCGCGGCACCTGGTGATTTTTGCGGGAAACCACGCTTTGTTCAACCATGACCAGCCGTTTGCTTTTCGTACTCCCGCTTTTCTCGCTGGGGGCGTTTGCCCAGCAACCCGCCCCGGCGTTCGTGCCCAATTACGACGAAAGCAAGGTGGGCACGTACACGTTGCCCGATCCCCTCCGGTTGCCCGGCGGGGGGCGCGTGAAAACCGCCCGGCAGTGGGAAAGCGGCCCGCGCGGGGCCGTGCTCGACCTGTTTAAAACCCACGTGTACGGGCAGATGCCGGGAAGAGTGCCGGGCACCCGCTACGAAGTGCGGCGGGTGGACGACCCGGTACTGGGGGGCCGGGGCGTGCGGAAGTTGGTGCGGGTGTGGTTCGGAGCCGGGGCCGACGCGCCGTTCATGGACGTGATGCTGTACCTGCCAAAGGCCGTCGCGAAAGCCCCCGTGTTCGTGACGCTCAACTACGGCAACCACACGACAAGCACGGACCCGACAATCCCGGTGTCGGCACACGCTGCGCCGAGGCCCAACGGCGAAGCGCCGGTTCGGGGGGCCTGGGCGCACCGCTGGCCCGTGGAGCAACTCCTCGACGCGGGCTTCGGCCTCGCTACTGCCGACTACGCCGACCTCGAGCCCGACCGCCCCACGGGCTGGCAGACGGGCATCCGCACCACCCTGCAAGCCCAGACCGGCCTGCGCCCGGAGCAGTGGAGCGCCATCGGGGCCTGGGCTTGGGGCATGAGCCGGATGCTCGATTACCTCGAAACCGACCCCGGCGTGGATGCCCGGCGGGTGATCGTGCAGGGGCATTCAAGGCTGGGCAAAACGGCGCTCTGGGCCGGGGCCAACGACCCGCGTTTCGTGATGGTCATCAGCAACGACTCAGGCGAAGGCGGGGCGGCGCTTTCGCGGCGCAACTACGGCGAGACGTTGGGCAAAATCACCGGGGCGTTTCCGCACTGGTTCGTGCCCGGCTACACATCCTACGCCGACCGGGTTAGTGAGTTGCCCATCGATCAGCACGAACTGCTGGCCCTCGTGGCCCCGCGTCCGCTCTACGTGGCCTCCGCCTCCGACGACCACTGGGCCGACCAACGGGGGGAATTCCTGGGCCTGAAGGCCGCCGCGCCGGTGTGGGCGCTCTACGGTTTCCCGGCCACCCTGGGCGAAATGCCGGGCGTGGACCAGCCTCTGCGGTCGGGGCGGCTGGGCTACCACCTCCGCACGGGCAAGCACGACGTGCTGCCCTACGACTGGGCGCAGTACGTGGTCTTCGCACGGGCAGTGGGGGTGGTGAAGTGAAAATAAGGTGGGGCGGTTCGCCGGAACCGCCCCGCAACAAAGTCACGTCGGCTCCGAATGCACCGTGGCGTTGGGCGCGCTCAGGATGCGGGCGAGGCGTTCTTCGGCGTCTTTCGAGAGGGAGGTTTTGATGATTTGGCCGTGGATGCCCTGCTTTTGCAGTTCGTCGAATACCTTGTCTTCGACCACTTTGCGGATCAAAATGAACAGAGCCGACGTGCCGGGCCGGAGTTCGTTGCCCACGCGCTCGATGAATTTGTCGTCGATGCCGTAGTCGTTGAGCGACCCGGCGATGGCCCCGAAGGCCGCCGTGGTGCCTCCGGCGAGGAGCATGCCGAGCGGTCCGCCCAGAATCAGCCCGATGAGCGACCCCCACAGGCCCCCGTGCAGGGCCCCGGCGGCGGTGAGGTCCACCGACTGCTTGATTTTCACCTTGCCGTCGTCGTCGCGGATGGCAACGACGGCGTCTTCGAGGTCGAGCAGGTACTCCTGCTGCAAGCTTACCAGTTTGTTGAGCACTTCGGCGGCCTGGTGTTTCTGGTCGAAACTAACGGCGATGAGTGTGTTCATGCGGAAAACGGGTTTGGTTCGTGGCGGGGCGGTTTTCAAAACAAATGCCACCACGTGCAGGCCGAAACACCGTTCGCCGGGGTTGGAATGGTATTTTCGGAAACGAGGCTGTTTCATCAGCCAACCAAACTCCGCATGGACAGCATCAACCAGCAACAGCCCGAAGACAACCGCGAAGACCTGCGCGGCCCCGCAGCCGACAAAAAAATCAAGGAACTCGCCGAGAAAGCCGAGACCTGTTTTTTCTGCACCCAGCTCACCACCAACGAACCGCTGAAAACCCGCCCCATGTCGGTGCAAAAGGTGGACGACGACGGCACGCTCTGGTTCCTGAGCGCCAGCGACAGCCACAAAAACGCCGAAATCAGCGCGGACCCCCGCGTGCAGTTGTTGTTTCAGGGCTCGAAGCACTCGGATTTTCTGAGCGTGTACGGCCAGGCCACGATTTCCAGAGACCGGGCCAAAATCGACGAACTCTGGGAGCCGATTCTGAAAACCTGGTTTACCGAAGGCAAGGACGATCCGCGCATCACGGTGATCCGCGTGGACCCACTGGAGGGGTATTACTGGGACACCAAACACGGCAACGCCGTGGCCTTCGCGAAAATGGCCGTCGGGGCCGTGCTGGGCAAAACCCTGGACGATTCGGTGGAGGGCACGCTGCGGGCGTAGGAGCGGTGTGGTGCCTTGCGCAGGCTTGGGGAGGTTCGGGCGGATGCCCGAACCTTCTTTTTTTCCATCCTTCGTGTTCGTGCTCTACGGCGTGTTTGAAGTGGCCAACCGGTCGCTGCACCAGAGCGATGGTCTGGCGCTCGAATTCACCGACGACGGCAAGGTGGAGTTTGAAGCGCTGTCGAACGACGCTTTGCTACTCCTGGCGTGCGGGGGTTAGGGAACGCGTGACTGGAAAATCACGGCCTTGTTTTTATCGCCCGACTGGATCACGGTCGTGCGTTGGTTTTCGCCTTCCTGCCGGAGGAGCAGCACGTTTCCGTCCCCCTCCTGTTCGAGGCGGGTCAGGTTGGCAAGGCCCGACTGGTCGGCCGTTCCTTCCGGGCCGGTCAGCAGGTTCTCGCTTCCCGTTTGCGTTCCGGTGAAGGCGTTTCCGCTGCCCGTCTGCGCGAGAAAAGCGCCGTTCGTGCGGCCTTGTCCCTCTGGGCCGGGTGCCTGCTCCAGGTGGAGGATCTGCCCGATTCCGAGTTGCCGAACGACGGCGAGGCTGCCGATCGTGGACTGCGTGGTGGTCACCGTATTGTTGGCGCCAAGCTGCGTCACTTCGACCGAACTGTCGCCGGTGGTCTGCGTCAGGTAAGTGGCGTTGGCATCGCCTTGCTGGCTGATGCGGACCACACCGCCGCTTTCGCGCTGAATCACCTGGGCAAACTGGTCGTCGCCCTGCTGTTCGATGGTTGCGCCGGGCAACCGGAGCAGGCCGTATTCATCGGCGAAGGTTCGCCAGCCCTGGGCCACCACGGCGTTGTTGCCAAAGTCGTTGCCGGATTCTTCCGGTCCGTCCTCTTCGCGGAAGTACCACTCCCACCCGGCCAGGTAATCCTGGCGTTCGGTGAACTGCTCTGGCACGTCCGACGTTTTCCCGATTACCAGAAACGCCGATTCTTCCAGCCCGACCGTCGTCCAGTCTTCCGCCTCCGAAGCAGAAGCGGGGGGCTCGGAATCGGGCGTTCCGGTGCCATTGAGTTGGGCAAGCCAGTCGATGTACGTGAAGCGGATGTGCAGAAATTGCCGCTCCCGCCAGCCCACGTACTGCCACGGCTCGCCGAGGTGGGCGTTCTCGTCGATCCGGAGGGCCGCGTCGTCGGAAGTGCCGCTTTCTTCGGCTCCGGGCATCTGCCAGGCGGTTGACCAAAGCCGGTCGTCACGCGCTGTGCTTTCGTCGGACTGGTCGGTGAGCAGGCGGGCGTCAGCGTCGAGGCTGGTTGAATCCGGCGTGACGGCAACGTCGTCTTCCCAGAACAGCGCATCGGGTTCGGCATCGCCGGAAGGGTCGGCCCCGTGGGGGATGGAAAGAAGTTCGTCGCGGAGGACACCGGGAGGCAGGCGCAACCGGCTGGTGTCGGCGGGGGAATCGTAATCGGCGGAGTTCAGGCTGGCGGTTTTTCCCGAAACCTGGGCGTGGCTTACAAAAGAAACCGCACCCAAGCCGAGCAGCAGGGCGTATTTTTTCATGGGGCGGGGCGTGTAGCGTCAATCGCTGGCGGCGTTAACGTCTCGAATCTAAGTAAGTTAAACTCCTGATAAACCAGAGCGGGTATTTTTTTTCACAGTTCTCCCAATTTACTGACTTCCATCAATCGGCCTGGGGTGGGTGGAGGAAAAGCCTACCTTGCGGAAAAATCCGTTTCCGATGAATCCTTGTTCCCGCCGCCGGTTTCTGGAGGTTTCCACCCTGACGTTTGGTTCGCTTCTCGCCGGGCGGCCCGCCGCCGCCCGTCCGGTCCCGGCGATGCTCCGGCTCGGCGGTCCCGTTTTCCTGAAAACCGAGGACCCCGTGCTGCTCGCCCGCGAACACCGCCGCCTGGAGTACGGCGCCGCGTATGCGCCCCATGTGTCGATCAACGACCGGCCCCGCATCGAGGCCATCCGCAAGGCGTTTGCCACCGAAAACGTGGTGCTGGCCGAAGTGGGGGCCTGGGTGAACATGCTCGACGCCGACCCGGTGAAGCGCAATCAGAACCTCCAGTACGTGACCGAACGCCTGGCCCTGGCCGACGAACTCGGTGCCCTGGCCTGCGTCAACATCGCCGGGTCGTTCAACCCCAGGCAGTGGGACGGCCCCGACCCGCGCAACGTAACGAACCTGCTGTTTGAAGCGACCGTCGAAAATTGCCAGAAAATCATCGACGCCGTGAAACCCTCAAAGGCCAGATTCTGCCTCGAAATGATGGGCTGGAGCTACCCCGACGGCCCCGACGTGTACCTGCGCCTCATCCGGGCCATCGACCGCCCTGGCGGCTTCGGCGTGCACGTCGACATGGCCAACCTCATCAACTCCCCCGACCGATACTACAACAACGCCGCCCTGACGAAGGAAACCTTCCGCAAACTGGGCCGCTGGGTGGTGTCGGCCCACGCCAAAGACATTGCCGGGAAAGACGGGCACCTGGCCGAAACCATCCCCGGCCGGGGCGGCCTCGACTACGCCACGTACCTGCGCGAAGTCACCTCGCTGGGCCGCGAGGTACCCCTGATGCTCGAACACCTCCGTACCCCCGAAGAGTACGACGAAGCCCGGCAGTACGTCATGCAGAAAGCCATCGAGGTGGGTATTCCGCTGGCATGACGGAAACCAGCCGGCGGATTTACCGAACGAAGGGAAACATTCGGCGGCACAGGTGGTTTAGGCGACATCCTCCAACTGTCCTCTGCCATGAACTTCCGCCTCCTTTTCCCGGGCCTGCTGGCCTTGGGCCTGTTGGCTTGCAAAACTTCATCGAAAACCAGCGTGACGGCCGACAACAGCCAAACCTCTCTCGACTGGACAGGTACCTACCGGGGCACCCTGCCCTGCGCCGATTGCCAGGGCATCGAGACGGTGCTCACCCTCCACGACAACCGCGCCTACACGCTCAATCGCCGCTACGTGGGCCGGGAGGAATCGTTCCGGGAGACCACCGGCACGTTCGCCTGGAACACGGCGGGGAGTCAAATCACGTTGTCCGACGACAACGCCACGCCGTTTTTGGTGGGCGAAAACCGGCTCTTCCAGTTGGACAAAGCCGGGCAGCGCATCATCGGCAACCTGGCCGACCGCTACGTGCTGACCAAACTGCCCCTGCCTGCCGGGCTCGTCGACCGGTACTGGCGCCTGACGGAAGTGATGGGACAAGCCGTACCGCCCGGTTATGGTCCGAAGGAAGCGCACCTGCGGCTACACCCGGAAACCAACCGGTTTTCGGGCAGCGGGGGCTGCAACAGCATCATGGGTGGTTTTCAGCTTTCAGCACCCAACCGCATCCGCTTCACCCAGGCGGCTTCCACCCAGATGGCCTGCCCCGGCATGGAGGGCGAGCAGCGGTTTCTGGATGTGCTCCCCCGGGCCGACAGCTACGCCCTCAACGGCGACACGCTCGTGCTCAACCGGGCACGCATGGCTCCGCTGGCGCGGTTCGTGGCGGTAGCGCGCTGAGGTAGGTTTACAAATTCCCCCGTTTCAATTCGCGCACCGCGTACTCGGCGGCGCGGGCCGAGAGGGCCATGTAGGTGAGTGAAGGATTCTGGCAGGGCGAAGAGGTCATGCAGGCCCCGTCGGTGCAGAACAGGTTGCGCACCGCGTGGTGCTGGTTGAAGCCGTTGAATACCGAGGTCTTCGGGTCGCGGCCCATGCGGGCGGTGCCCATTTCGTGGATGCTCAGGCCCGGTGCCGACGATTGGTTGAAGCCCTCCACGTTGGTGAACCCCACTTTTTCCAACATCTCCACGGCCTGCTCTTCGGCGTCCTTCCGCATCCGGGCCTCGTTTTCGCGGTAGTGCACGTCGAACTTCAGCACGGGCTGCCCCCACTTGTCGCGCACGGCGTCGGTGAGCGTCACGCGGTTGTCTTCGTAGGGCAGGCATTCGCCGAAGGCGTCAAGGTCGATTTTCCAGACCCCAAACTGCGTGGCTTTCTCTTTCAGTTCTTTCCCGAACCCCTCTTCCTCCACCACGTGCCCCCAGCTCTCGCGGTGGGTGTACACCTCGAAGCCGTAGCCCCGCAGGAAGTCGCTCCGCTGCCCGTTCACGTTGCGGAAGCGCGGCACGTACAGCCCTGCCGGGTGCCGGCCGAAGTAGATGTTGTCGAGGGCGCCCTCGTAATCGCCGCTGGCCCCGACGTGGAAGTGGTGGTCCATCAGATTCCGCCCCAGTTGCCCGCTGTCGTCCATGCCGTCGGGGAATCGGCGGGATTTGGAGTTCATCAAAATGTACGTCGAACCCAGCGCCGAGGCGTTCAGGAAAACGACTTTCGCCGAAAACTCCAGCGTCTCGCCCGTCTGCTCGTCGAGCACGCGCACCCCGCTGGCCCGCTGCTTCTGTTCGTCGTACAGCACCGCCTGCACGATGCTATGGGGCCGCAGCGTGAGGTTGCCGGTGCGCCGGGCCGCCGGCAGCGTGGCCGACTGGGTGCTGAAGTACGCCCCGTACGGACACCCCCGCATGCACAGGCTCCGAAATTGGCACTTCCCCCGCCCCAGGGCCAGTTGTTCGGGCGTGGGGGCCGTCAGGTGCGCGGCGCGGGCCGCAATCACCCGGCGGTCGGCGTAGGCGGCGTTGATGGTGTTCCGGAAATGCCGCTCCACGCAATTGTCGGGTAGGGCGGGCTGAAACTGCCCGTCGGGCAGGTGCGCAATCCCGTCGCGGTCGCCCGCGATGCCCGCGAATTTCTCCACCTTGTCGTACCACGGGGCCAGGTCTTTGTACCGAATCGGCCAGTCCACGGCGATGCCCTCCTTCGCGTTGGCCTCGAAGTCGAGGTCCGAGAAGCGAAACGAGTACCGCCCCCACATCAGCGAGCGCCCCCCCACGTGGTAGCCCCGAATCCAGTCGAAGGGCTTCTCCTCCACGTAGGGGTTTTCCAAATCATTCACGAAATGGTGGTGCGTGGCCTCGGTGATGGCGAAGCCCGTGCGGTTCTGCACCGGGTACTGCCTGAGCAGCGCCTCCGGCATCCGCACGTCGTGGTGCGCAAACTCCCAGGGGTGCATCATCGCCGTGTGGTAGTCCTTCACGTGCTCGATCATCCGCCCCCGTTCGAGCAGCAGCACCTTCAGGCCCTTCTCGCACAACTCCTTCGCCGACCAGCCCCCGCTGATGCCCGAGCCGACCACGATGGCGTCGTAGCGGGTGGGGAGGGGTGGGAGCGCGGTGGGGTTCATGGCGTTTCGGGGGGTGAGTTTCAGCGGTTGCGAAGGTAGGGAAAAACCGGAGTCGCGGGGAAGACAAACCCTGCAACAGCCCTGTCTGACGTTGCAACGACCTTAACGCAAGTTGCAACGGCTTCCACAAAGAAAAACATCGACTCCACAAAGGTTGCACCTGCTCTAACGCAACTTGCAACGACCCCCACAAAGGTTGTACCTGTTCTAACGCAAGTTACAACGGCTCCAACGCAACGTGCAACGGTCCTAACGCAACGTGCACCGACCTCCACAAAGAATGCAACGACCCCAACGCAAGTTGCACCGGCTCCAACGCAACGTTCCGGGGGCAATACGCCGCAACCGCAGCGTGTGAACCCCCACACCCCTCCAAAAGCAGCCCAGCCCGTCCCACCGGAAGCGGAAAACGGCGCGGGCGATTCGTTGGGAAGGCGCAGCGCAGGCGGTTCCCGACAATACCCAACCGGAAAGTTGCGCGGGATGGGTTGGGGACGTATACTTGTGGAGTGGTTGGGCCGGAGTACAGGCGTTACAAACGCCCGCTCCGGCATCCGCGTTACAAACGCGGACGAGCAAGGGGCGGTGGTACATGGACCACGGTAGTAGCGAGTAGAACGGAGTTGAAAACTCCGGGCATTTACCGTCCGAAGTCTGCGACTTCGGACAACTGGGGGACGACTGAGGGCAGAGAATACAGGAACTGACGAAGAAAGCAGATATTATTTACTCACGAGATTTAAACATTAACACTTAACCTGCTCACTTTTAGCTATGTCAAAAACAAGATTTGATTATCCTGTCACTTTACTAAACGCCATCAATTCTGTAATTAAGCATATAGAAGAGAGAGGATTCATAATCATGGAAAAAGGTGATGATGGTTATTTGTTTGTTGATTCTAAGATACATGGAGCAAATTTTTATTTTGTATTCCAAAAAATTTACTTAAGTCCTAAGGATGGGAAAACAATTTTATATAATGTTGAATTTCGTCCAAGTAATACGAACGATACAAGTAATAGTTCAATAACAGGGCTAGATTTAAATGCAATGTATTCAATATTTGATAGGTGGAATACAACAGTTTCCATTTATCTACAAACACCATTTTATCTAGAAGACGATGTTAAAGCATTCGTAATCTTAAATCAGTATCAAGAAGAATTTTACAAAGAATTTGAATTATCGGATGAAGACGCAGAAGCGCATTCTTACCCACTACAAACCCAGTTTCAGATTGATAGATTTATTACTGAAGCCGTAAAAAGGCTTGAATTTCATAGAGAAACGTTGCCCGAAAATTCTCAAAAAAGAGCTGAAATTGATGAGATAATTGACGACTTCAAGAATCTTCAGGACACCCAGACTGATTTAACAAAAAAAGAAGTCATCAGTAAATTCTCTAAAATCTTTGCTAAAATCAGGAAATCAGGCTTGAAGTTACTGGAAATGATTTCCACCGAAGCCTTAAAGGAAGTGGTAAAAAGCGGTGTACGGGCAGTTTTAGAGAACCCTGAGGGTATTGCAAAAACGATTAATGACATACTGAGCTAAATAGCTAAATAAAGCCCCCGCAATCGCTCGCATCTTGCGAGTGATTTTTATTATGAGCGCCTCTGGCGCGGCGTCGGGCACGAGGTACTTCTTTCTGCCAAACCAAGTTAACTTCCAATACTTTAGCCTTGTGACTTAATCGCTTTCATCAATAAAAAATCACTCGCAGGTGACCCCGCGCCAGAGGCGCTTGCAATAAAAAATCACTTCAATTCCATTGCGGGCAAGATGCGAACGATTGTGGATATGCTGAAGATTCGCGATTGCAACGCGCACCACACACGAGAGCGAACAAGAAAATGGGAAAACAAAATGAATCCCTACGAAATCCATTTCACCAAAGCCATTCAAAAACGCTACCCCGATCACGTTTCGGACATCGTGTCCCAACTAAACTTCCATTACAACGACATTGCTCAGGACACCCGCTTTGCACTGACGTCCAATAACCCGATTGACAAGCGACTGGAGTTTAGTTCGTGCTTTTTGGCGCTCATCAAAACCCTGGATCAGCGGGGCGAAAGCTTCGAAACCATCCGAGCGACCAGCCTTGAAGTGGTTACTGACTACGTGCAACCTAAAACCAACATGCAGGCCTTTTTCAAGCGGCTAACCCCAACCTTGATCAACACGTGGTTGGGAAGGGCTTTGGTAAAATCGCTGAGCAAAAAAGTACGCATGAATCAACACCCCGATGGATTCGTCGCCCGCATCATCACCGACAAACAGGCGACCTACGGATTTGGCTACGGCGTTGACATTTTAGAATGCGGAATCTGCAAGCTGTTCAACAAACACAACTACCAAAAGTACGCTTCGATCCTGTGTGAAGTGGATGAAATCACCTCCGGGCTGGCCGGTTTGCAACTCATCCGCACAGGAACCATCGCAAACGGTGCAAAAAAATGCGACTTTCGATTTAAGAAAATAGCGTGATTGCCCCGCTCGTCTGCGTCTGTGACCGCGCGGCGGACCGTGCGGCTGCTGGAGATTCGTGTTTGTAACGCGCGTCACAGGCCAGAACGAACAAGAGAACAAATCAGCTTCCCAACCCATGTTCACCACCGATTCCCTCTGGTTTGAAATTGCCATCGTCAGCATCATTTTCGCCGTGGGTAACATGGTGATGGGGCATTTCGAGGAACGCACACCCAAGCTGCGGCGGGTGGGTAAATTCGTGTTGATCGTGGCCCTGATTTGCGGCATCTCCGTGCTCTTCGGCCGGACGGTGGCGATGGCGGTTTTGAGCTTATTCGCCCTGCCGCTTTTGTACGTTCACGGCTATTTTTTGCCCCGAAAAAAAGGCATCAACGGCTGGACCGGCGAGCCAAAAAGCAAGTACTACGACTTCCGGGGATGGGACAAGGACGTGTTTTCAACGTAAAAAACCGCCACCCCCTTGCTCTTCCGCATCCGTGACGTCGATGCCGAAGATTCGCCCCTGAAGCTAAGGCTCCCTCGTCAGCGCCACCGCGTACGGCCATAAAAACCCCGGCTTCGCTCCGGTGGAAGCCGCCTGAAAAACGCCGTAGAGCCGGTTGCCTTCGCGCACCAGTTGGAGGTGCAGTTCGTGGGGTTGACGGGCCAGTTCGGGCAGGGGCAGGGTGCCGGTCCACCGGCCGTTGAGCAGGTCGTGCTCCCAGGCAAGTTCCCGCACGGCCTGCGCGGGTTGCCCGTTCACCGAAACCCACGCCGTGCTATCGGCCTTGACCACCAGCCGAACGGACAAGGCACGTTTTCCAACCCGCAAATGCCCCGACCACGGGCCCAGCCAATCGGCAGTGGGCACGAACGGCCGGGGGGCCAGTTGCGCGCCCACCTCGGCGACCAGCGCCTCGAAGGCCGGTTTCAGGTTGGGCGCAAGGGCGAACGCGATCTCGAATCCGAGGGCGTCGGTGAAGTCGTTGCCCAGGGTCGAGTTGGTCAGGCACACGACGACGAGGTTTTCCTTCGGCAACACCAGCAGCGTGGATGCCGCCCCGGCAATGGCCCCGTTGGCCAGCAGCAGCAGCGAGCCGGTGCGCAGCGGCAGCCGACCCCAGCCGTTGGCGTAGTAGGGGTAAGACAGGCCCTCGGGTTGGGCGTGCATCCGAGTGAGCGCGGCGGGCGAAAGCAGGCGGGCGCTTGCCAGCCCCAGGTGCATTTGCCCAAACCGCAGCAGGTCGCGGGTACTGGCGTACAGTCCGGCCCCGCCCCGGGGCAGGAAATGGTTGACCTCCACGGGTTTGCCGTCGGCAAAATAGCCCCTGGCCACGTTGGCTGGGCGGTGAGCCGAGGCGGTGTTCATGCCCAGAGGTTTAAAAAGCCGGTCGCGGAGAACCTCGGGGTAGGGCACGCCCGCCACGTCGGTGATGAGTTGGTCGGCCACGGCGAAGGAGAAGTTGGAGTACACGTGGTGTTTTCCCGGCGGAAAAACCACCAGGCCGTGGTGCCCGATTTGCCAAGCTACGGTGGGCATGCGCTGCCGGTCGGCGTCGTAGTGGTAGGTGAGCTGGTGGGGGATGCCCCCGGCCATGTTGAGCAGGTGGCCCACGCGCAGGTCGTCGGGGTGGCCCCGGTGGTGGGCGAGTCGGGCCGAACGCAGGTAACGATGCACGGGTGCGTCGAGCCGCAGGCGGCCCTGCTCGGCCAGCAACCAGACCCCCGTGGCCGTGATGGCTTTCGACAACGACGCCACGGGGTACACCGTCTGCGGCGTGGCGGGCACCCGGCGCTCCCGGTCGGCCCAACCGAAGGCTTCTTCCCAGAGCACCTGCCCGCCCCGTGCTACGACGAGGGCCACCGAGGCTGCTTCACCCCGCGCCACCCGGCCCTGCACCACGGCGCGGAGGCTGTCGAGTTTCGGATGCCCAGGGTGGACTTGCGCCTGGGCGGCAGCGGCAGAAAGCAGGAGAAAGAGGCAAAGGGGTAGGCATGGGTTCATGGGAGCGAGGGTTTTCCGGGGAGGATGACGCGCGCCCGAACAACGTTGCGTGGCCCCCGTAAAATCACCCCGACTGAGGGAGGTAGTTCCCGGCGGCAGCAGGGCGAAAAACGGCGGTGGGAAAAATGGATTTGCGTACCTTTCGCCAACGGTCCCGCCCGGACACCATCTTCCAACCCACCGCATGAAACCTACCGCTCCCGCTCTTCTCGCGTTGGCACTGCTCACGGCGGCGTCGGCCCACGCCCAGTCGGTGCTGCCCTTTTCGGCTTCCGACAAAACGGGTTACGGCAACAACCCCGCCGCGGGCAAATACGCCAACATCCGGGGCATCCGGCTGTACTACGAAGTGTACGGCACGGGCAAGCCCCTGTTGCTGCTGCACGGCAACGGCGGGTCGATCAAGGACTTCAAACACCAGATTCCCCACTTTGCCAAAACCCACCGGGTCATCGCCGTCGACAGCCGGGCGCAGGGCAAGTCGGTGGACACGGGCGATTCGCTCTCGTACGAAATGATGGCCGACGACTTCGCCGCCCTGCTCACCTCCCTCCGGGTGGATTCGTGCCGCGTGATCGGCTGGAGCGACGGGGGCATCGACGGGCTGCTGCTCGCCATGCGTCACCCCGAAAAAGTGGCGAAACTCGCCATTACCGGGGCCAACCTCTGGCCCGACACGACGGCCCTCGAACCGTTTCTCTACCGCTGGATCGTGCGGTCGAACGACAGCTTGGGGCGACTCACGCCAACTCCGACGGTGAAAGCCCAAAAGAAATTATTCGAGCTGATGGAGCACAATCCGCACCTGTCGGCGGCAGAATTGAAGGCCGTTCGCTGCCCGACGCTGGTCATCGGCGGCGACAACGACGTGATTCCGCCCCGCCACACCCTGGCGATTGCCGAAGCGTTGCCCAACGCGTACCTCTGGATTCTGCCCAACTCGGGCCATTCCACGCTCATTTCCCACCAGGAGGACTTCAACCGGGTCGTGGGCGATTTTTTCCGGAAACCGTTTAAAAAAACCAAAGGATTTTCGCAGTTGGATTGAGGGGAGTTTTCGGGCCAATTCGTCCCAGCCGTCGTAGCTTTGCCCAAGAACATCATGAACTTCTCCCTCCCCAACTCCCTCGAAATCCTGGAACGCACCCCCGAGGTGCTTTCTCACCTGCTTCGGGGTCTTTCTGACGAATGGACCACGGCCAACGAAGGCGAAAACACCTGGAGTGCTTACGACGTGGTCGGGCACCTGATCCACGGCGAGCAAACGGACTGGCTGGTGCGGGCCGAACTCATCCTGTCCGACCGGGCCGACAAACGCTTTGAGCCGTTCGACCGCTTTGCGCAGTTCGAGGCCAGTCGGGGCAAGTCATTGAACCAACTTCTGGATGAGTTCAAAACGGTCAGGGCGGCCAACGTGGCGAAGCTGAGGGGACTGGTCCTCTCCGACCAGGACCTGACCAAGACGGGCCTCCACCCGACCTTCGGCGAAGTCACGCTGAAGCAGTTGCTGGCCACTTGGGTTGTCCACGACCTCGATCATCTTGCGCAAATCGCACGGGTGATGGCCCGGCAGTACAAAGACCAGGTTGGCCCCTGGGTTGAATTTTTGAAAATCGTCCGCCCGTAGCACCACAACCTGACCATGCTTTTCCGAATCGCCTTTTTCCTCGCCGTCTTTCTCCCCATTGTTTCCCACGCTCAGTCGCCCCAAAAGCCGGGCCTGAAGGTTACGCCCCTCAACGACCGCGTCCTCATCCACACCACCTACGGCGTGTACCAAAACGCGGCGGTGCCGTCGAACGGACTCATCATCAAAACTGCCGACGGCGTCGTGCTGGTGGACACGGGGTGGGACGACGACGGCAACCTCGACAACTCCCGCCAACTCATCGCCTGGGTGCGAGACAGCCTCCGCCAACCCATCCGGCTGTGCATCGCCACCCACGCCCACGCCGACCGGGTGGGGGGCGTCCGGGCCTTCCGCGAGGAGGGCATCCGGGTGGTCAGCACGCCGCTGACGGCGCGCAAATCGGAGCAGGCGGGGTACGGTGCCCCCGAAGCCGTGTTGCCCAACGACACGACGTTCACCGTCGGCGGGGAGCCAATCCGCTGCTACTTCCCCGGCGAAGGGCACACGAGCGACAACATCGTGGTGTGGCTGCCCAACCAGCGCATCCTGCACGGGGGCTGCTTCGTGAAAAGCGTGGCGGCTTTCGGCATGGGCTACCTCGGCGATGCCAACCTGAAGGAGTGGGGCACTTCCGTGCGGCGGGTGATGCAACGCTTCGGCACGGCCCGCGTCGTGGTGCCCGGCCACGATGCCTGGGGCGATGCGCAGGCCCTCCGGCACACCCTGAATTTACTCGAAAAACACGCGGCAGGTCGGCGCTGAGCGAACGAGAAAGTCGGTCTTTTTCAATGCGGAATCAGTAAATCCGGTGGGTGAATCGTCTTAGGCAGGGTAAACCATTTTTTCCGGAAACCTCCAACTCCACCCCGAATTCCCTACTTTTAAGGTCTCAACTTGTTTCTCCTAAACCGCATGAAAGACGTGCAGATTCAGAAAGCCCCCGTCGTGTACGACGTGGCCATCGTGGGTTCGGGCGCGGGCGGCGGCATGGCCGCGTACCAGCTCACCAAAGCCGGGGCCAAAGTCGTACTCCTCGAAGCAGGGGGCTACTACGACCCCGCCGACCCCAAGTACATCACCCAATTAAAATGGCCTTGGGAATCGCCCCGGCGCGGGGCGGGCACCACCCGGGCCTTCGGCGATTTTGACGCCGCCTGGGGGGGCTGGGAAATCGACGGCGAACCCTACTCGGCCAAGCCGGGCACCGAGTTTCGCTGGTTTCGCTCCCGGATGCTCGGCGGGCGCACCAACCACTGGGGGCGCATCTCGCTCCGCTTCGGCCCCGACGATTTCAAACGCCGCAGCCTCACCGGCGTGGGCGAAGACTGGCCCATTGGCTACGACGACCTCGCCCCGTACTACGACAACGTGGACCGGCTCGTGGGCATTTTCGGCTCGAAAGAAGGCATCCGCAACGAACCCGACGGCATTTTCCTGCCCCCGCCCAAGCCCCGCCTCCACGAGCTGATGATCAAAAAGGCGGGCAAAAACCTCCAGATTCCCGTCATCCCCTCCCGGCTTTCGATCCTGACGAAGCCCATCAACAAAGACCGGGGCTCTTGCTTCTACTGCGCCCAGTGCGGGCGGGCCTGCCAGGTGTACGCCGACTTTTCGTCCTCGTCGGTGCTCTGCATTCCGGCCATGAAAACCGGCAACCTGACGCTCATCAACGGCGCAATGGCCCGCGAAGTGACCACCGACCCGGCCTCGGGCCTCGCCACCGGCGTGAGCTACGTGGACACGGCGACGTTGCAGGAAAAAACCGTCCGGGCCAAAGTGGTCGTGCTGGCGGCCAGCACCTGCGAAACGGCGCGGATCATGCTCAATTCCAAGTCCAGCCGTTTTCCCAACGGCCTGGCTAATTCAAGTGGCGTCATCGGCAAGTACCTCAACGACTCCACCGGGGCCAGCCGCTCGGGCTTCATCCCCGCCCTGATGGACCGCAAGCGCTACAACGAAGACGGGGTGGGAGGGATGCACGTCTTCACGCCCTGGTGGCTGGATAATTCCAAACTCGACTTCCCCCGGGGCTACCACATCGAGTACGGCGGCGGCATGGGCATGCCCGGTTACGGCTTCGGCATGGGGATGGAGGGCCTTCAGGGCCTGGTGCCGGGCCGCGACGGGCAGAAAAAACGCGTGGGCGGCTACGGCGCGGGGCTGAAAGACGACGTGCGGCGGTTCTACGGGGCCAACGTCGGCATGGCCGGGCGGGGTGAACCGGTGCCCCTGGAAAGCAATTACTGCGAAATCGACCCCAATGGGGTGGACAAGTACGGCATCCCGACGCTGCGCTTTCACTACAAATGGAGCGACGCCGAAATCAAGCAGGCCAAGCACATGCAGGACACGTTTGAGCAGCTCATCACCGAAATGGGCGGCATTCCGCTGGGTAAAAAACCCGGTCCGGAGGACAACTACGGCTTGGCCGCGCCGGGGGCCATCATTCACGAGGTGGGCACCGTCCGCATGGGCAACGATCCGAAAACCTCGGCCCTCAACGGCTTCCAGCAGGCCCACGACGTGAAAAACCTGTTCGCCGTCGACGCCGCGCCCTTCCCCAGCCAAGGCGACAAAAACGTAACCTGGACGATCCTCGCGTCCTCCTGGCGGACCTCGGATTACATCACGGATCAGGTGAAGAAGAAGAATATTTAAGTTCGAAGTTTAAAGTTTGAAGTTCGAAGTTGTTATGGCGACGATTCAACGTTCCGAAGAAATGGTTGCCTGGCAAAAAGCACGGGAACTTTCCCGGGATATTTACCGGGTTAGTGCTCAGAACGAATTTGCCAGGGACTACGACTTGAAAAGCCAGATTCGGCGTTCGAGTGGGTCAGTCATGGACAACATTGCCGAAGGTTTCGAACGGGGCGGTAAAAATGAGTTCATTCAATTCTTGGGCATTGCCAAGGGTTCGGCTGGAGAGGTTCGTTCGTAACTCTATCGAGCCTTGGACCAAGAATTCATTTCGAAGAATACGTTTGAGGCGCTTTACCATAAAGCTGACGAAATTGGCCGGATGATTACAAGCCTAATCGCTTACCTCAATCGTTCCACGTTCAAAGGCAACAAGTACCATGTCAGTGAGGTACTTCCAGAATACAACTTCGAACTTCAAACTTCAAACTCTAAACTCAACCAACCATGAAACGAAGAGACTCCCTCAAAGCCCTCACCCTCACCTCCCTCGGGGCTGCCGTGCTGCCGGTGGAAGCCGCTGTGCCCGCGCCCCCCGAAACGCCCGTCAAAGTGCCCGGCGGGCGGCAAAAATTCGAAGCCATCCGCGACGCCAAGCTAATGGCCGAGAAATTTTTCACCCCCCGCGAACTCCAGGCGATCACCGTGCTGAGCGACATCATCGTGCCCGCCGACGCTAAATCGGGCAGTGCTTCGCAGGCGGGCGTACCGGCCTTCATCGAGTTCATCGTCAAAGATCAACCCCGCTGGCAGACCCCCCTCCGAGGCGGCCTCCGGTGGCTCGACAACACTTGCACGAAGCGCTTTGGCAAGCCGTTCGTCGAATGCACCAAAGCCCAGCAACTCCAGATGGTGGACGACATCGCCTACCCGCAGGAAGTGAAACCCGAATACAGCCAGGGGGCGTCGTTTTTCAGCGCCATGCGCAACCTGACGCTCACCGGTTTTTACACCAGCCAAATCGGCATCAAAGACCTCGGCTACATGGGCAACACGCCCAACAACTGGGAAGGCGTCCCCGCCGACGTGCTGGCCCAGTACGGCTTGAGTTACGATAGCTGATTGGCTTTTTCCATGAAAAAACACCCTGTTCGTCCAAGCGATGCCTGGATGAACAGGGTGTTTTTTGCTAAAAGGCAAGTCAGTTTTTTCGGGAAACTCCTGGACGAACAACGAGCAACCAACAACCGCCACTCACGCCACCTCCGGCAGCAGCGCGCTCCGCAGCATCACGTCCACCTTCTGGGCCACGGTGCCCTGCTCGTGGCTGGCCATCCAGTGCAACAAGGGATTGAGCAGCGGATGCGGGCTGACGATTTTCCGGCCCATCGCGGCGGAGTCTTTTTCCAGTTGCAAAACCATCGCCGCCCGCTCGGTGTCGGTGCGGGCCATCGCCAAACGGACGCTGGTTTCCCAGGCTTTTTCCCGGCCCTGGCGCATGATGTTCCGCTCGGCGGCGAGGATTTGCCGGTCGAAATACTTCAGCATCGTGCCGAAGGGCCGGAAAATCCGCCCGATGTTGTCGTTCATCTGGTCGTACATCGCGTCGAACAACTCGTTCATCTTCAGGAAATCCGGCTCGAAGTCGTGGACGGTTTCGCCGGGAAAAATTTCCGACACGACCAAGGCCAAATCGTAGCCGATGTGCGCGTTGCAGGCGGCGAAGATGTGCTGGTCGGCGATAAGGGGCTTCCGGGCCGCGTCGAAGGCCACCTGCCAGGGGCCGACCGCCGGTTTGTGGTCAAAATACGCGTTCAGCGCCGTGAAGTACAGCGTGCAGAAGCGCACGTCCACGGCCTCCATTTTTTCGGCATTTTTAAACAGCCCCAGTTTGATGCCCTCGGCCACGCGCTCGGTCACGCGCTGGTAAACGGCGGCGAAGAGGCCCATCGGGTTGTTCTGGGCCTTGAAATGACGGGCGACTTTGTCGAAGTAAAAAATGGCCTCGTCGATGGTCGCGATGGGCGGAATCCGAAATTCTGGCAAGTCGCTCCGCCAGGTGTCGGTCAGGGCCGAGGGCAGCGAAAACTGCTCGGCGTGGCTCCGGTTGCTGACGGCCAGGAACTGCTCGATGAGTTCGGCGCTCATCGCCCGGCCCGCCGCGGCCAACAGCAAATTCCGCTCGCCTGCCGCCCGGAAACCCCGGTCGAGGTTCTGGATGGTCGTGAGCATCTGGGACTCGCTGGCCTCGTCGGTGGCCGGGATTTCGAGCATGTCCGCGTAGCGGTCGCCGATGAAAAACCGCATCAGCACGGGCGCGAGGCGTTGTAGCGGACCGAACACCATCCGCGCTTCCATCAATTCCAGGCAGGCCCGCGTCAGCCCGACACCCTCGGGCGACGGCCCGGATTGCTGGTCGAGGATGGCCTGCATCAAGGCCCGGCACTCATCCTCGTCTTCCGAAAGCAGGTCCTCGTCAATCCCCATCCCCACGCCGACGAGGTGCCAGAGGTGGTACCAGGCCGATTTTTCCTCCGGCTCCAGTTCGATGCCGAGTTGCCCCAATCCATCCGCGATGACGACGCTGAACGAAAGCAGCGTGCCGACCAAATCCTGCTGGTTGATGGGCACGCCGTAGGTCTCGCGGTCCCAGTGGTATTCCTGGGCGAAATACCGGATGGCCGCGTGCATGAGCCGCACTTTCTGGATGGACAAAATCGCCCGGCCGTCGTGGGCGAAGGCGTTGGGCGTGAGCAGGTTCACGACGAACTGGGCCGTTTCCATCAAGCGCCGGGTGAAGGGTTCGAGCGTGCCGTCGGCGAGTAGCCGCCCCGTGCCCGCCAGCACCTTCGCGCCCCGCCAGCAGGTGTAGCAGGTCGGCAGCGACTTGCCCAGCAGCACCATCAGGATTTTGGGGCCGTGCTTTCGGAACACGTCCGCCGCGATTTCGAGCTTGAAGGGCCGCACCCAGTCGGGCAACCGGCGGACTTCGGCGAAGTATTCCTCGACCAAATCGCGCACGTCGGCGGGCAGGGCGTTGAAGGCCGGATTCGGGAAATCGCGGGTGCGGGCCAGGGCCTTGAAAATCTCGCCCACCTCGCCTTTCTGGTTGCGGGCCAGCAGGGTCTGGATGACTTCGTCGGCGCGGGCGTCGCCGACCTGGCGTTTTTGCCAGAGGGCCTCGTCGGTGTAGCGGGTGGTGGGCATGGAAGGATTGATTGGGTTTCCCGTAAGCCTCGCCCGCCTGCGTTCCGTCATCTCAAGCAGACGGCAATGCGGGAAAAGTCCCTCCGGGACTCGAATTCAAAATTGTATTTTAGCCCCAACGGGGCTTTTTTTTTAACTTGCCGCCGAAAGGTCGGACCCTGCTTTAGCTGACGGGCGCGGGAGGCGAAGGTTTCAGCAACGCCGCAATCCGGTCGTCGAACCGCGTGGCGATTTTCAGGAAACCTTTGTCGTTGGGCACCAGCGCGTCGAACCAGAACTCGTCGGGCCGTTCGCGGCCCCGCATCGCCCCGCGCAGGTCGAGGTACGAGGCGTTGGGGTACTGGCCCACGAGCGCTTCGAGCCGCCAGTTGAATTCATCCACGACATACCGAGCAAGGGCATCGCGGTCGGCCGGGTCGGTGATGCCGGCGGCCGTCATGACCTCCGCCAGCCGGTTTGGTTTTCCCGAAACCTCCCCCATCACCGGGTAGTCGTAGCCGTGGACGAGGACCCGCACGTGCGGGTAGCCGACCTTGATTTGCCGCAGTACGTTGCCGCAGGCCGTCAGCACCGCGTCGAGGGCGGGCGCGAAGGCGGGGCCGAGGTAGCGCTGGGGCGAGGGCTGGGCCGGGTCGGGGTTTTGGGCCAGAAAGTTCGGGAAATCGTCCCCGAACAAATCGTTCGCCCCCCCGCTGAGCAGCACGAAATCCGGGTCCACGTCGGCGATGGTCGTGAAGAGGGCCGGGTTCTGGGCGAGTTCGACCAGCGTCTCGTCCGGTGCGGCGAAGGCCCGGACGTTATACACCCGGCCCAGCAAATCCACCACGTCCTTGAGCAGCATCGGGTACTGAAACCAGCCGTCGCCCCCGGCCACCATGCGCGTGCGGCGGGGGTAGCGCAGCAGGTTTTGCTGGTACTCGCGCAGGCGCATCCGGGTGGTGAGGCCGTTGGTCACGGCGGTTTTAAAATCTGACCACAGCCCACGTTCTACCTCAATTTCGGGTTTCAAAACCGGCACTGGCAACCCGTTCGCGTCGGGTTTGAGGTCGTAAAAAAGCCCCAGCGTGCAGTCGGCCAGCAGGTCGGTGGCGAAGGTCGTCGGCGCGTCTTCGGTCACGGGCGCGAGGCGCTCGCGGAGTTCGGCGGCGGGAATTTGGTTGAACTTCGGGTTCCGCATCCGGACGCTGACCCGCTGCGTCCACCAGGTCGGAAACGCGGCGGCGGGTTCTTCCTCGTCCCAGAGCGCGCTGCGGGTGGCGAGTTCGGTTTGCCGGTCCTGGAGCGTCGGCGGCGAGGGCAGCGCGTCGAGGGTCAGGAAGGCCAGCGTGCTTTCGGAGAGCGGGTCGGCGGTGAGGATGAACTGGAAATGCTCCGTCACGGCGGGCCAGTTGTACTGCCGCACGACCTCCTCCAGTCGGAATTTCACGGTGCTCAGCCGCCCGGCGAGGTTTTTCCGGTCGGGCAGGCCGAGGTGGATGGTTTGGCCCGGTTCCAGGCGCGTGTTCGTCGGCAGCAGGGCCGTGGCGGCCATGAAATCCCGCGACAGGTACAGCGCCGTGCAGTACGCGGGTCGGTCGGTGGGGTTGGTCAGGGCCACGTCGAGCGTGACAATGTGCGGAGGCGTGTCGCCGAAAGCCACGTCCACGGGTTCGTTGCCAACCGGCACCGGCGCGGCCCCGTCCACGCCCAGCGCGAGCGCGAAGGGCGGGGTCGTTACGTCGGGGTTGGCCAGGTCGCGGAGGTAATGCCAGCGGGCCAGGTGCCGCAGGGCGTCGGCCACGTCGGCCAGGGCGTCGGGCGCGTCCGCCGGAACGGGCCGGACGAGCGGACGGAACGGGTCGGCCGGTCGGGTGAGCAGGTAAGCCCCGTGGCGGAGGCGCAGCGTGTAGTCGGCGGCGGCTTCGGTTTCTTCGAGGTCAAAAAATCCCCCCGCCCGCTCGGCGAGGGCCGTCAGCAGGCCGATGGTCTGGTCGGCCCCCGCCCCGTCGTTGGTCAGGTACAGCCGGATTTTCCGCGTCAGCAAGCCCTCGACCACGGCCGGGTAGCTTTTTTCGGGTTGCAACGCGGCCTTCGTGTCGGCGGGTACGTCGAGCACCGTGAAATCCGCCCCCATCGAGGCGACGCCCACGTGGTGGCGGGTTTCGCCGTCGAGGAGTTCGATGGTTTTGGTCGTCTGGCCCACGCCGTGCAGCGCGCCCACGTCGAGGAGCCAGCCCTGGGTGGGGTTGAAGGTCGCCTCGGCAGCGGGGGCCGTCGCGGTGCCGGGGCGGTTGAGGAACGTCGCGTTCATCCACGTTTCGGCCCCCTCGCCCAGGGCCGCCACGCGGGGCCGCTGCTCGTAGCCGAAGCGCATGTACTGCCGGACGCGGTTGTGAAGCGCCCCGTAGCTCAGGTTGCCCCCGCTGGCGCGGAGGACGGCGAGGAGGTTTTTCGTGAAAATCCCCTCGCCCGCCACCTCCACCGCCGATTCGTCGGATTCGCAGGCGGCCAACTGCACGTGCGCGGCGGAGGGCATCAGGTCGTCGAGGCCCGCCGTTTTGAGGTCGGTTTCGGAAAGTTTTTCGGAAAACACAAACCCACTCCAAGGCCGCTGCGGGGCCGCCTGCGTGAGGCGGCGTTCGCGCACGTCCTGTGGAGTTTCCTGTCCGTCGAGGGAGGCTTGCAACCAGGCGAAGTTGCGGGTGTTGTCGCCCGCGTGGCAGCAGTCGAACAGCGTCACCACGTGCGCGCCCGTGGCGGCTACGGGGCCGAGCAGGTAGCGCAGTTCCTTGTCGGCCAGCAAAAATTCGTAGGGAAAAACCGCGCCCCCGTCGTGGCAGACGAGGCATTCGAGTTGGCCGTCGGTTTCGGTGGCCCAGACGGTCGCGTCGGCGGCTTCCTGAGCACCGTGGCCGGAGAAGTACACGAACACGGTGTCACCCGGTCCGGCTTTGGTCAGGTGGTTTCGGAAGGCGTCGGCGATGGCCGTTTTGGTGGCGGCTTCGTCGGCCAGCACGAGCAGATTCGGTTCGACGTCGGGCAGGCCGCGGAGGTACTCTTCCACCACGCGCAGGTCGTGGGCGGGGCCGCGCAGGGGGCGAACGCGCTGGTAGGTGCCGATGCCGATGAGGAGGCCGAAGAGCCGGAGCCGCGCCGGGGAAGAATCGGGGGCGGTAAATTCGGGCATGATGCGAAGGGGGTTGATAACCAGCGGGCAAGGGCTGAGCTGACCGCTTCGCAATGGTACGAATTGGTTTTCACATTCCCGCGCTCAGCCGTTGGCGATGACTTGGATCATCGGGTAGCGGGGAAATTTGCCGTCGTCCGACACGACGGGCAGGCCCGTGCTGGCACCCTGGGCGATGATCATCCGGTCGAAGAGGTCGTGGTGGTCGGGCACGGGCTGAATTTCGTAGTGCCGCTGGGCGTGGGCGGGGGTGATGTCGAGAATTTGGACTCGAAGTTGCCTCAGTACGTCCTCGATGAAGGCCACCAAGGGCTTGTTGATTTTCAAATCCTTGGGCTTGGTTTCCATCAGGAACGACATTTCCCACAGCGAAACGGCGCTGAGGAACAACTCGTTTTTCGGGTCGCCCATCAGGGTCTTCACTTTTTTGCCCAGCCTCAGCGAATCGGTCGACGCCCAAATGAAAATGTGGGTGTCGAGGAGGTAGTTCATGGCCTGAGATCTTCCTCGAACAATTCATCGGTGATGAACACGTAATCTTTGGCGAAACCGAAGTTCCGCTTGGGCAAGCCCACGGGCTTGGCGTTGGGGTTGAGGTCTTTGGCCAGGGGCAGTTGCGGGGGAGCCTTTTGTTTTTTGGCTTTGGCAGGGGGCTTGGTGGACATGGCTGCTGGCGTTTTTGCGATGTTCAAAGGTACCAAAATTTCACACCCCCGCTTCGGGCGCGAAACCGGCATTTTCACCCGGCTTTCAGTTCCAGCAAATCCCACGCGTTACCGTATAAATCCTCGAAAACGGCTACCGTACCGTAGGATTCTTCGCGGGGTTTTTCCCGAAAATGCACGCCCCGTTCCCGGTAGGCCGCGTAATCCCGCCAAAAATCGTCGGTGTGCAGGAACAAAAATACCCGTCCGCCCGACTGGTGGCCCACGGCGGCTTGCTGCTCCGGCCCCACGGCCCTGGCCAGCAGCAGGCTCGTTTCCGTGGCTCCTGGCGGTGCAACCCGAACCCAGCGTTTTTCGGCCGTCAGGGGCGTGTCTTCCAGGAGGTGAAAACCCAGTTTTTGCGTGAACCAGGCAATGGCTTCGTCGTAATCCCGCACGAGCAGGGCGAGGGAGCCGAGGTGTTGGGGCATGGTTTGGGGGTGATTGGAGGAGCGGTTAATTGGGTAATTTGTTTCAGCACAAACTACTCAGTTACCTCCACCACTTTCTACTTCACATCGATACTCCGGTACGCCGCCAGCGCCGCCTGCCCGCCCTCGGGACCGGGGGTGCGCAGGCCGTGTTCCAGCCCGACGAACCCCCGGTAGCCCTTGTCGTAGAGGTGCCGGAGGAAATTCGGGAAGTTGATTTCGCCCGTGGTGGGTTCCTTGCGGCCAGGGGTGTCACCGATTTGCACGTAGGCGATTTCGTCCCAGGCGTAGTCGAGGGTGGGCAGCAGGTTGCCTTCCTGAATCTGCACGTGGTACACGTCGAAGAGCACCTTCACGCTGGGCCGCCCGACGGCCTTCGCCAGGGCGTACGCCTGCGGGATGGTGTGCAGAAACATGCCGGGGTGATCGTGGCGGTGGTTCATCGATTCCATCACCATCACCAAGCCGTGGGGTTCGTAGAGGTCGGCGATGCGCTTGAGCAACTCGATGGCGTTGGCCATCTGGAAATCGTAGGGCAGTTTCGGGTCGGCCACGCCGAGTACGTTGTGGATGAACTTCGTGTTCATCCGCTTCGCGATGTTGATCGAGGCCCGCACGTCGGCGAGCACTTTTTCGCGGGCGCTGGCGTCGCGCCCGGCGAAGGTCACGTCCTTGAACGTGAGCGTGCCCACGAACTGTCCGAACTCCATGCCCAACTGCTGCATCGTCCGGCTGATGCGCTCCTGCTCGGCCACGGGCCGGTCTTTGAGCATCGTGCTTTCCCAAGCCCGGAAGCCCTGGTCGTAGCCCCACTTGAGTTGGTCCACCGGGTCGGTGCCCGCCAGGACGGGGAAGACGTTGAAGTCGGGGGAAAACTTGGTTTTGAACGGCGGCGCGGGTGCCGACCGGAACGCCGAACTCGACGCCAGCGCGGCGGTGCCCAGTAGGCTTTGTTTGAGGAAATCGCGGCGAGGAAGCATGGGGGTTTGGAAAATGGAAATTACTTTCCTTGAGACACCTTCCCGAAAGTTCAAAACTTTCGGGAAGGTGATTGACTCACCGCAAAATCGCCTGATCCGTCTTCGGGTCCTGGTCCTGGGCGAGGAGGAAGGCCATCAGGTCGGCCAGTTCCTGCTTCGTCAGAAGCTGGTCGAGGCCCTGGGGCATCATCGAGGTGGTGTGCAGTTCCATCGAGACGACCTCCGACCGCGGAATCCGCACCGAACTTTGCGGCCCGGTGCCCAGCACGATGACTGCCGGCGACTGCTCCTGAATCACGCCCGTGTGCTCGCCGGTTCTGGTTTTCACCCGGTAGGTTTCGTACTCCCGCACGAAACTCACGCTGGGGTACACGATGGCTTCGAGCAGGTCATGGGCGGAGCGGTCGCGTTGGATGGACGTCAGGTCGGGGCCGAAGCCGCCCCCGTCGGGGCCGAGCCGGTGGCAGGTCGAGCAGATGGCTTTTCCGAAAAATAAAGTCCGCCCCCGGTCAAGGTTGCCCTGGGCAATTGTCGCTTCCATCGCTTTCAGCCGCGCCAGCCGTTCGCCCTGTACCCGGTGCAGTTTGGCCAGCAGTTCCTCCACGGCGGATTTCACGCCCGGCCCGTACCCGGCGAACACGGCTTTCAAATTTTCCTCCGAAAATCCATCCAGGCTGGGCGAATTGGCCAGCGCACGGGCCAGGGCGTTGCCCACCAAGTCATCGCGGACGGCCCCATCGCGGGCGAACACGGGCACCAGCCGGGGCAGGGTGAAGGCGTCGGCCTTCGGCAACACGTCCTCCGCGAGGTTGAGCAACTGGGCCTCCGAAAGTTTCGCCCCGGCCAGCACCGTGGCTGCCTGCTGCCGGAGCGGAGCCTCGGCGGTGGGTTGCAGTTGGCTGGCGAGGTAGGCAAACTGGGCTTCCGTCGGCGTTGGCTCGGTTTTCAGCAACGCGCCGATGGCCCCCAGGCGGAGGCTGGGGGCGTTCCAGGCTTCGCTGGCCACGCGGCGGAGGGGTTCGGCGAGGCCCGTCAGGTTGCGGAGCGTGACCAATTCGAGGGCGCGGGCCTGCACCTGCGGATTCGGGGCCGACACGAGTTCCCGCCCGACGGGCGGCACCCAGCTTTCGGGGAATTTTTCGCCCCCAAATTTGCCCATCACCCCGAGCAGAAACCGCTTCCGCTCTCCGTCGCCGCTCTGCAACTGCTCCACGATGAACCGCTGCACGACCGGATTTTTGCTGAAGGCCACGAGCACGTCGCCGTACAGCGTTTCCTCGTCGGTGGTCAGGGGGCCTTCCGAAAAACGGCCCTTCAGAAATGCCGCCATTGCGTCGGCCCATTCGGGGTGGCGGGCGGCGATCCAGAGGGCCGTGCGCTGGAGGCTCGGGGGCGAATTTTTCAGGAACGGCGTTACCTGCCCGGCCCGGAGCGTCGAGGCGTCCATCTGGTCGAGGGCCAGAAGGGCGGCTTCGCGCACGGCGGGCGAACGGTGGCTCAGGGCCTGGGCGACGGGCTGGGGCTGGTTGAGGGTGATGAGCGAAAAAATGATCGCGTGGCGCACGAAGCGGTCTTCGGCTTTTTCCGCCGCCGCCAGCAGCACCGGAATCCCGGCCACATCGCGGAGTTGCCCGAGGGCCGTGGCGGCCTGCCGCCGGGCGGCGGGGTGTTCGGCGGCGACCATCGCCCGAAGTTTCGGCAAGGCCCCGGCGTCGCGGGCCAGGCCCACGGCGCGGGCGGCGGCCACGCGCACCGAAACGTCGCGGTCATTCAGCCCTAGGCGCGCCGCGGCCAGCGCGGGGGGCGTGCCGATGCGGTAGAGCGCGAACACGGCCCGCGTGCGGGCCTCGGCGTTCGGCGAGCGTTTCAGTGCTTCCGCCAACGGCCCCACCGCCGTTGCGCCCACCTCCACCAGCCGTTCCACCGCCCGGTCGCGGACGGTTGGGCGGGGGTCGGTCAGGTGGCCCACGGCCTGCGCCGGGGCCAGCGTGGCCCAAGCGATGCGGTTGCCGGCGGGGTCGGCGACTTTCGGCGCGCCCCGTTTCCGCACCCGGTAAATCGCGCCTTTCAACTCCGGTTTGGACACCTGCGACAGCGGGCAGCCTTCGATGAACCAGCCGCCCGTTTCGACCACGAGCAAACTTCCGTCGGCGTCTTCAAGCACGTCGGTGGGGTGGAAGTCTTCGTTTTCGGTCGAAAAAAACACCTCGTCCACGGTGCGGAACGAGGCCCCGTCGCGCACGAGTTTGTGCCGCAGCACCCGGTGCGTGTTGAACTGGGCGCTGAAGAGGTTGTCCTTGAAATCCGCGCCGAGGGCCGTGTGCCGGTACCGCCCGATGCCCGACGGGGCCACGCGGGAAAACTTCGTGACGACCGGCATCAGCTCGCCGGTGCGGGGCAGGCTGTCGCGGTCGATGTTGCGGTTGGGCTTGGGGTACACGCCGCCTTCGGTCCAGTACACGAGGGCGTCGCGCTGCCCGGCCACGGGGTCGGTGAAGTACGTTTCGGTGCCGATGGGTTCGGCAGCTTCGGTGAAGGTCAGTTCGACGGGGTTGTTCATGCCCCCGGCCGAAATCCACTCCAGGCCGGAGCCATCGGGGCGCACCCGCCAGATGCGGGCCGTGCCGCCCTTGAGCCGCTGGCCTTCCTTCGTTTTTACGTCAAAACCCATGATGGCGCTGGTCAGGTAGAGCCAGCCGTCCGGCCCCCAAAACGGCCCGACGAGGGAGTTGGCGTTGACGTTGAGCGTCCAGCCCGAGAGCAGCACCTCGCGCTGGTCGGCTACGCCGTCGTCATTGGTGTCGGTGAATTTCAAGAGATCGGGGGCGGAGGAGGCGTAGAGGCTGCCCCGGTAAAACACGCCGCCCTGGGGAAAACCGACCTGGTCGGCGAAAATCGTGCTGCGGTCGTATCGCCCGTCGCCGTTCGTGTCGGTGAGGAGTTTGATGCGAAACTGGGGCTTTTCCAGCGCGTCCTTCGTTTTTTTGTACACGTGGCCGGTGGACTCGAAAACGAACAGCCGCCCCGTTTCGTCGGCCGTGGCAAACATGGGGAAATCCACGAGGTCCGGCCCGGCGGCGACTTCGACCGTGTAGCCGTCGGGCACGTGGAGGTCGGCGGGCGGACGACGGGCCGTTGGGTTGTCGGGAAAAAGCGCGGCAATCAGCCCGGTGAGCCAGAGCAGCAGCGGGGTGAGGGTGAGCGAGGTCATGGAGGGAGCGGTTGGCGGAGTAAGTTAGCATTCCGGCGGCAAACCGGGTAGCCTATGCTGTCGCCACGCTTCCGAAGCGTCTTGAAAAGCGTCGAAAAACCGCCTGCTCGGTTCCTGAGTTGGCGGAGTCGGCAAAGCGCACCGGGTTCGGTCAGATTTCCACTTTGCCAAACCTTCGCTCGGGTGCGTTGCTTTCGAGGCGGCTGAATTCGCCGGGCAGCATCCGCGTGAATTCCCGGTAGTCGCGCACCAAGTGCTGGTAGTCGTAGTAGCCCGCTTCCAGGGCCAGCGTCAGCCCGTCGGTGGCGGGCCGGGCGTTTTTGATTTTCACCGACTGGTCGAAGCGCGCAATGCGGGCAAACAGCTTAGGGCTGACGCCCATCCGCTGCACAAACTGGTTGTAAAACTGCCGGGGGCTGAGGCAAGCCTGGTCGGCGAGCCAGTCGAGCGAAAACTTCGTCGGGTGCGCCAGCAGAAATTCCCCTACCCGGTCGATGGGTCGGCGCGGGGTGCTGCGGCGGATCAGCCCGTGGAGAAAGTCTTCCACGATGGCGATCATTTCCAGGTGGTCGTCGGTGCCGCTGAGCCGTTCGTTCACGCGGCTGATTTCGGTCGAAAACACGGCCTCGGCGTCCAGGAACGCGTTGGTCAGTTCCCCCGACGGAACGCCCGTCAGCCGGAACAGCGCGCCTGGCTGGAAAACCACCTGAAACAACACGAAATCGTGCAAGGGATGCCGGTGGGTGAGGTACACGTGCTGGCCTACCAGAGCCGAGCGGGTCATCCACCGTTCGGCCACGCCCGTCGGTTGCCCGATCCAGTCGCCGCCCCGGGGGTAGAAGGCCAGGCAGTTTTCGGGTCGCGGCCAGTAGGGCTTGATCGGCATCACGTCCGAGGCGGGAAACGAAAACCCGACAATCTGGTACTGCCTAACGTACTCCCGGAAGGCCGGGTTGGGCGGCCGGTAGTCGAACACGTTCATGGCGCGGTCAGTTTAGTCTCACTCTGGTTGCAGGGGCGGCCCCAGCGTTTCAACGCCGTTGGCCCGCGACACGGCCTGCTCTTCGGCAAAGGTGGGCGGGCGCTGGAAAGCGCTCATCGTTTTGAAGAAAGTTTCCATGCCTCCCGCAGGCTGCAAGAAATACAGTAATTTTCCTTTCTCCGAACGTTGCAGCCAGGTGTGGGGCACGTTGCGGGGTAGGAAGATGGTGTCGCCCGCCCGGAGGATTTGTTTTTCATCCCCCGCCTTAAACAGAAATTCGCCTTCCACGACGTAAAAAATTTCGTCCTGGTGCAGGTGAACGTGCAGGGGCGGGCCGATTTTGGCGAAGCCTTCGTACTCAAAAACGGCCAGTTGGCCGTCGGTGTCGCGGGTGGAGATTTTTACCAGGTTGGGGTTGATTCCCTGGTACTTGATGGGTTCGTTGAAGCGATCCTGCCCCGCTTTGACGACAAAGCTTTTTCCCGCCGGGCGGTTGGTCGTTGCTTCGGCCTTCGCGCCGGGTCCAGCCGGGGCGGATGCCCCCAACGCGGCGGAGGCGAGGGTGGTGGTGAGGAATTTTCGGCGTCGCATGATCGTAGTTGGTTGGGTTGGAAACGAACGGATGCGAAGCAAAGTAGCGGCAAGACGGCGGCGATTCGGTGGTAAAAAATGGCAATTCTTGCGGAGACGTGCCAGGAAGAAGCCGGTTGATTTGAAGGAACGAGCCTCCGGCGCGTCGAAACCCCTGCCCAACGCTCAAAAGATTTGCTCTCTCCAAATCAACCGCCCACTCTCGAACGTCAGCAACCAACCGGGCGGATCAAAACCGAGCACGCAGGGGATCACCTCAACGTCGCCCACTTTCTGGCGTTCGGAAACGTCGTCGCAAAGCCGGGTGCTGGCGAGTTCTTTCAACTTCGAAAACCATTGGTCTTCCGGCATCGGCAGCGCCGTTTCGTCGTACACCAGAATCAGGCGCTCATCGAGGTAAGCGTACCCGGTCGGGAGGTTTTTCCGGATTTGCGACAGGAAGGCAAACGCGTAAAGCAGCACCTCCCTGGGCCGCCTCAACGAGTCGTACCGGATTTCGAGGTAGGGAACGCCGAGGGGAGAACGCTACTTCTCCCGGCTATATTCAACGACTTCACGCCTGAATTTTTCATCCAGCAGCAACGCATCGACCGCGCTTTTTTGGCCCTGCGAAAAGCAGGGTTTCACCAGAAAAACGCACAGAGCAAAAGCGGTTGAAAGGAAAAAGCGTACGGTTGAGGCAGCGATTGAGTGGCATTGCATGATTTAAAATTCGCCGTTCTCTGATTCAGAACCTACCCATTCGTCCATTTTCCCCGAACTTGCCGCCCTAAACCTTCTTCAACCCATGAACCGCCGCACCTTCCTCGCCGCTTCGCTCGTCGGCACCACCGCCTTGGCCGCAAGTTGCGCCCGGCCCGCGAGCCGCGCCCTGCCCGAACCCTCCGCCGCCCGCCTGCCCCGCTGGCGGGGCTTCAACCTGCTGGCCAAATTCAACCCGAACAAGCCCACGGCGTTCCGCGAAAAAGACTTCGCCCTGATGCAGGAGTGGGGCTTCGACTTCGCCCGCCTGCCCATGTCGTACCACTGCTGGTCCAAGCCCGACCCCGCCGTGTGGACGCGGATGGACGAGGCCCAACTCCGCGACATCGACCAGGCCGTGGCCTGGGGCAAGGCCCACGGCATCCACGTCAACCTCAACCTGCACCGCCTGCCGGGCTACTGCGTCAACCCGCCCGCCGAACCCCTCGATCTCTGGCACGACGACCGTGCCCTCCAGGCGGCCTCGGCCCACTGGCGGGCCTTCGCCGAGCGCTACCGGGGCATCCCCAGCCGCGAACTGAGCTTCGACCTCATCAACGAGCCGCCCGCCATCGCCGAGGCCGACTACGCCCGCGTCGTCCGGCACCTGGTGGGCGTCATCCGGGCCGTGGACCCCACCCGCCTCATCGTGGCCGACGGGCTGCGCTGGGGCACCACGCCCGTGATGAGCCTCGCCGACCTGGGTGTGGCCCAGAGCACGCGGGGCTACAACCCGATGCAGGTCAGCCACTTCCGGGCCAGTTGGGTGAAAGGCTCCGACGCTTGGGCACCGCCCACTTGGCCGCTGGCGGGCGAGAAGGCCACGGTGGACCAGGAGTTTCTCCGCAAAACCTACATCCAGCCCTGGCAGGAGTTGCAGGCGAAGGGCGTGGGCGTCCACGTGGGCGAGTGGGGGGCGTACAACCGCACCCCGCACGAGGTGGCCCTCCGCTGGATGGAGGACAACCTGCAACTCTGGCAACAGGCCGGTTGGGGCTGGTCGCTCTGGAACCTCGACGGGGCCTTCGGCATCCTCGACAGTGGCCGCACCGACGTGGCCTACGAAGATTTTCGCGGCGAAAAACTGGACCGGAAGATGCTGGAGCTATTGAGGAGATATTGAAGAACCATGATTTAGAGGATCGCGAAAGATTGAAAGATGGATTTTACCAAGTATCCTTCAATCCTTCGGAATCCTCTAAATCATGGTTCAGAATCCCAGCATTCCATCAGCAGCAAATCGCCGTCGGCGTACCGGATGTTCACCAGGCCGTCGGTGTCGGCTTCGTTGCTGCTGCCGGTGCGGTAGCCGAGCACGAGGGCTTCGTCGTGGAGGTTGTACCTGAGGTTTTCGGTGACGATGCCCGCGACCGTGCCGACCGGAATCAGGCTCAGCGGCGTGCCCGCCGGGTACCATTTCTGGAAAGTCCGGGGCAGGAGGAAAACGCGGGAATAATCGTCGAGGAGGGTGATGGCCAGGCGGTCGCGGTAGGCCACGAGGCCCGTCAGGTTGGTGATGGTGTGATCGGCGCGACGGCCGGTGGCCCACACCACGTTGGCGGCCCGGTGGCCGCGCTGAAGGAGAAAGTCGTAGGCCTTTTCGAGGTCGGTTTTGTCCTGGTCGGGGGTGTACACGAGTTCGACGTGTGGCTGGTGGCGGAGGATTTCTTCCGGTTGAAACTCCCGGTCAAAATCGCCTAGCAGCGCGTCCACCTTGATGCCCAAATCGAGCACCCGGTGCAAGGCCCCGTCGAGCACGACCACGAAAGGTGCCCATTCGAGCAATTGGCCAAGCAGTTCGGCGCTGCACGCCTCGCCGTTGGCGATGACGAGGGCCGGTTCCTGGTTTTCGCGGACGATGTGGTGGGAAGACAAAACAGTTTACAGTTTGCAGTTACAAAGACACAAAACTACGGCGTCGTTGAACTGAAAACGGAAAAGGCTGCGCGCCCCGCTGCAAACTGTAAACTGGTCAACGCGCCCGGCTGCGGAGGCCGGAGAGCGGAGCGAAGTGGCCGCCGACCTCGATGAGGCGGGGGCGGGAAGGGCGAAGGGTGCGGTACGATTTCATGACGTTGTGTTGTTTGAGAGTTGATTTTTTTTGTGCTTTCCTGCTGGATTGCGGGACAAAATTGGCCCCGATTTTCCGCCCCGACAACCGGATTTCAACGAACCGTCGGTTTGGGCGGTTGAACGGGTCAAAAAGGCCGGTTAACCGGAAAGATCGGGTTTGAGCCGGGCGAGATTTTGCATTTTTACCGCTGAAGTAGCTTCAAATGCCCGAAAAAGTCAGTTTTGATTGCATTCGGACAAGAAATTGGTTTTTACCGGGCCTTTGCCAAATTTTCTGCGTTGGAAGTTCTTATCGAAAAAAGAAACAATGCCTCTCCCTTCGGATTCCGACCAACATTCCCCGCCGGACCTCTGCGTGGACTTGGGCAATACCTTTGCCAAAACCGGACTTTTCCGGGAAAACGTCCTCGGCGAAATTCATTGGCGGCTCACGTTCGACGAACTCCTGGCCTACGCCGAACGGGTGCGGCCCCGGCGGATGATGGTCTCGTCGGTGGCCCGGACGGAGGACGAACTGCGGGCATTTTTTTCGCCCGTCACCCCGCAGATTGTCCTGCTCACGCCCCAACTGCCCGTGCCGCTGACCAAGGCCTACGACACCCCGCACACCCTCGGGGCCGACCGCGTGGCCGCCGCCGTGGGGGCGCGGGCGCTGCGGCCCAACGACGCCTGCCTGGTCATCGACATGGGCACCTGCATCACCTACGATTTTGTGGACGAGCGCGACGTGTTTCAGGGTGGAATCATTTCCCCCGGCCTTAGGATGCGATTTCGGGCCATGCATTCGTTTACCCAACGGCTGCCTGAGTTGGAAGCCGACGGCGTCATCCCTCCGCTCGTCGGCAAAAACACCCGCCACGCCATGCGGAGCGGGGTGATGAACGGGCTGGTGGCTGAACTCAACGGAATCGTGGCGCAGTACCGCGGAATCTATTCTGATTTTCAAACGGTTGTATGCGGCGGCGATGCCCGTTCCTTTGAATCCAGCTTCCAAACGCCGATATTTGCCGTCCCGGAACTGGTTCTGGTCGGTTTACACCGCATCCTTCAACATAATGTCAAGCTTTTACAGCAGCCGTAAGTCAGCAGTCGTCAGTCCTCAGTTCCTCCGTTTCGGGTTCCTGCTTTTCATTCTCCATTCTCCATTTTCCATTCTCCACTCCAGAGGTCAGGGCCTGGGCAATTCGCCCTACTCGACGCTGGGGGTGGGCGAGACCTTCAGCGGCGGCTTTGCCGTCAACCAGATGATGGGCGGCGCGGGCGTGGCGGCCTCCAACGGCATTTACATCAACAACCTCAACCCCGCCCTGCTGGCCCGCAACCGCAACGTGGTGTTCGATGTGGGCGTGCTGGGGCAACTGAAACGGCTGAACGACGGACGCCAGCAGCAGCAAACCGCCGGGGGAAACCTGAATTACCTCGCCCTGGCCTTGCCCATCAACCGGCGCTGGACGGCCTCCATCGGCTTGCGACCCTACAGCTACGTGGATTACGAGGTGCGCGAAACGAAGGCCGTGCCCGGCTCAATTTACTTCGCTGAGTACACGTACTCCGGGCGCGGCGGGCTGAATCAGGTGGCGTTCAGCAACGGGTTCCAGATTACGAAAAGCCTCTACGCGGGCGTGGTAGCGAGTTACCTCTTCGGGGGGATTGACCGCGATGCGGTGTCGCGACTGCGGCTGTACCAAGACCCGCCGCAAGATTACTCACTCACCCTGCGCAACCGCATCAATTACCACGATTTTCAATTCAAAGGCGGGCTGGCCTGGCGGCAGAAATTGCAGGAAAAACTCTTCCTGACCGCCGCAGGCACCTACGACTTCGGCACCAACCTGCGATCCGACCAGCTTCGCTCGTTCGAGTACCTCAACACGACGGGCACGACAATTCCCGGTACGGTGGCCGACACGGTGAATTTAAACACGGGCGGCACCACCCGCCTGGCCCCGGCCTACCGCGTGGGCCTGGCCCTCGAAAATCCGTACAAACTCACCCTTTCGGCCGACCTCTCGGTGCAGCAGTGGTCGAAGTTCCGGGGCTTCAACAACACCTCGAACCTGGACGAAAAACTCGCCGACAGCTACACGATTTCGGTGGGGGCCGAGTACACGCCCAACATCCTGGCCGCTTCGGGCTATTGGAACCGCGTGCCCTACCGGCTGGGCTTCAGCTACGGCAAAACGCCTTACGCCATCAACGGGCAGCAGCCTACCGAGTGGAGCATCACGACCGGTCTGTCGATGCCCATCAGCCGGGGCGGGCTGTCGGACCTCAACCTGGGCTTCAGCTACGGGCAGCGCGGCGTGGCGGGCAATGGCCTCATCCGCGAGCAGTACGGCCGCGTAGTGCTCGGCGTGACGCTCAACGACCGCTGGTTCCTGCGGCAGGTGATTGACTAAAATTTAGGGAGAGGAGAGGAGCGGGAAAAAGGAAACGTTTTTTTCCGTTTTCTCTTTTTTCGAGCAACTGGTTTTTTGAAAAAATGAGTTCGTGTGCTTTCGGCAAGCCGGTGCGGCTTCTCTTTCTCCTTTTTCCTTTTTGCCTTCTCCTTTTTTCCTGCCAGGAGGAAGTTGTAGCCGACGTGACGTACAGCGGTCCCGTGCGTGAAACCAACAACGTGACGCTGCTCTACAGCGACTCGGCGCGGTTATCGGTCAAACTGATGACGCCCAAAGAAGTCGTGTTGGCCAACGGCGACCAGATTTACCCCCAGCAGGTGAATTTGTTTTTCTACGACAAAACCGGCCGGGAAACCTCCACGCTCAAGGCCGATTCGGGGCGCTTCCTGCCCCAGCAGACGATTTACAAAGTGAAGGGCAACGTGGTGGTGCACAACAAGGTGAAAAACGAAACCCTGCTTACCGACGAACTGACCTGGAACCCCCAGACCAAGCGCATCTACACCGACAAGCCCATCAAAATCAACCGCGCCACCGAGCAACTCCAGGGCGTGGGTCTTAACTCCACTCAGGACTTCAGCGACTACACCATCCGGCAGGTCACGGGCACGGTGACGGTGCGGGACTTGCCGGAGTAGTCATCAGTCGATAGTCGTCAGTCGACAGCAAATGCATTTTCACTGACGACTATCGACTGACGACTGTCGACTACACTCTTCCAGCACCCTCCGCACCGAATCGGTCGGGGTGAAGGTTTTCTCGTTGCCCCACTGGTTGTACACGTAGGTCACGATCTCGGCGATATCGAGGGGCTGGAGTTGCGCGTTGCCGGGCATGGGCTGCGTGTAGCGGCGACTGTTGACGACGAGCGAATCGTGCTGGCCGTAGCGGATGGCGCAAATCACGGCGGCCTTGTTTTCGGGGGTCAAATAATCCGCCCCAGCTAGGGGCGGGTAGAGATTCACCAGCCCGCGCCCATCGGTTTGGTGGCAGTTGGCGCAATGGATTTTGTACAGTTCGAGGCCTTCGGCGAAGTACTGGTCGCGCTTGATTTCCTCCTGGCTCTGGCAGGCCGTCAGTGCCAGCGCCGGAAGCAGGAATTGCCAAACTTTTTTCATACCTGAAAATTGCTCGGCGGCGCTAGCCGCCTGAACATGTCTACGTTGTCTTTTTCGTTGTGCCAGAAATGCCCGACCGGTTCAAACCCGTTGCGGACGTAGTACCGGCGCGCTCGTTCGTTGCTGGCCTGCACGCCGCCCCAAAGCACCATGTTCTGGAATCCGTACGGCCGGAGAGCATCCAGAATGTGCCCGAACATCGCGTTGCCTAACCCGCTTCCCTGCCAGGTGTCGGCCACCGAAGGTGCGAAGGTGCAGGTGGTTTCTTCGTCAAAAAACAGATTCCGTGCCGCGTACCGCTGCCGGTCTTCGGGGAGCGTTCCACGCTTCACGAGCAGGTAAGCCACGAGGGTGTTTTCGGGCGAAAACGCCACGAAACGAAACACGTCGTCGGGCAGGTTCTGGCACAGGTGCCAAATGGTTTCGCGGTCGAACGGGTGCGGGCCGAAGCGCGAACGGCTTTCGGCGGAGAGGCCGTTCAGGTACGCGTGCAAGTCGGCTTCGTCGCCTTTTTCGAGGGGGCGGACCCGGCACGTCGCTCCATTTTTCAAAACGAGGGGAATCATTTTCCAATCCGTTTTCACCGCAAATCCCGCAGCAGTTTGTTAGAGAACAAAAACTCGTTCAGTTCGGGCACGTCGGAGTGGGTGATGGTGGCGCTGTCGCCCTCCCAGAGCTTGCGGCCCTGGTAGAGAAACATCACGTACTCGCCGATGCCCATGACCGAGTTCATGTCGTGGGTGATGACTACCGTCGTGATGGTGTACTCGTCGGTGATTTCCTTGATGAGGTCGTCGATTTTAACGCTCGTGAGCGGGTCGAGGCCGGAGTTGGGTTCGTCGCAGAACAGGTACTTCGGGTTCATCACGATGGCCCGGGCAATGCCCACGCGCTTTTTCATTCCCCCCGAAATCTCCGACGGCATCCGGCCTCCGGCGTTTTCAAGGCCCACCCGCTGGAGGCAAAACTGCGCCCGCTCCACCTTCTCGGCCTCGCCCATGTCGCTGAGCGTGTCGAGGGGAAATTTCACGTTTTCGAGCACGGTTTTTGAGTCAAACAGCGCCCCGCCCTGGAACAGCACGCCCATTTCGCGGCGGATGTCGCGCTGCACGTCTTCGCTGGAGTTCCAGAAATCGCGGCCGTCGTAGAGCACCTGCCCGGTTTCGGGTTTGATCAGGCCGATCATGCACTTCAGGAGCACGCTCTTGCCCGTGCCGCTGCCCCCGATGATGAGGCTGGTGTTGCCGTCGAGGAATTTCCCCCCGATGCCTTCAAGCACCTGCCTCCCGTCGAAGGCCTTGGCGATGTTTTGGATTTCGATCATAGGATCAGTCGATAGTCATCAGTCGTCAGTCGATAGTCGTCAGTGAAATTGCATCTGCTATCGACTGACGACTCACAACAGCAACTGCGCCAGCAAATAATCCGCCACCAGCACCGAGATGCAACTGTTGGTAACGGCCGCCGTACTGGCCCGGCCCACTTCGAGGGCGCCGCCGCTGGTGTAGTAGCCCTGAAAGGCCGATATCGACGAAATCAGGAAGGCAAACACCACCGATTTGATGAGCGCAAAGGGAATGTTGAATTGGTTGAAATCGGCCCGGATGCCGTAAATGTACTCCTCCGGCGTGATGACGCCCGTGAGCGTGCCCGCCAGGTAGCCGCCGTAAATCGACAGAAATCCCGCCAGCGTGACCAGCATCGGGAACACGAGCATGGCGGCGATGATTTTGGGCAGAACAAGGTACGACGTGGAGTTGATGCCCATCACTTCGAGGGCGTCGATTTGCTCCGTGACGCGCATGGTGCCGAGCGTGCCCGCGATGTTGGAGCCGACTTTGCCCGAGAGCACCACGCAGGTGATGGTGGGAGCAAGTTCAAGCAGGGTCATGTCGCGGACGATGAGGCTGATGACGTAGTTGGGAATCAGCGGGCTGACGAGGTTGTAGGCCGTCTGCACGCAGGTCACCGCCCCGATGAACGTGCTCACGATGGCCACGATGAAAATGGAATCGATGCCAATGAGCACGCCTTCCTCAAAGGTCTGGCGGAGGTACACGCCGAGCTTTTCGGGACTGCGAAACAGGTTTCCCAGGAAGATAAAATAACGTCCGAGTCGTGACATGGTGGCGTTGGGAATGGGTGATGGGGTGAGGGGTGAGGGAGAGAGAGAAAAACAGGTTCTATTTCCTTCTCATTCCATCATTCCTTCACGCCGTCGCCCATTAAAAAAATAGCCCCACCCCAAACGTCGCCGCGAGGGTGCCGACGGTTTGGGAAAAAGCTTCGCGGGGTTGGTCGATGAGCAGGGGAATGGCGACGTTCTGGCCGTTGAGGGGGATTGTCCAGGAGCCGCCCGCTTTGACGGTGCTGGCCGGGAATTGGGGCCGCGCCCGCAGGGCATCGAGGTTGGCCACGAGGTGGAACCCGTCCTGTACGCGAAATCGCACCCCCAAGCCACCGCCGTAGAGGAAGCCGTTGCCCCGCAGTCGGTTGGTCAGCACTGATGCCTGAAAATTGGTTCCCACGCCGGAGGCCGTAATGGCCGGGTACGCGGCGTTGACAAAGCCCGCGTTGAGTCGGCCCTCGACGGCGAACCGTTCGCCCAGACGCCCCACCAAAAACGGCGAAACGTAGGCTCCCAGAAACCGCCACGCTTCGGCATCGGCGCTCCAGGTGACGGCGGGCAAAGGCGGCAGGTTGGCCGGGCGGCCGGGGAAATTGGCCAGCACCCGAGCGAAGGCGTCGGCGTAGTTGTCCTGGGTGAGTTCGGTCAGTTTCTGGTTGTCGACGGGGTTGGTCCAGCCGAACACCGAGGCCGACACGCCAAACCAGCGGGTGAACTCGCGGCCCACGGTGAGGCCGAGGTAGGTGCCGGTTTTGGCGTAGGCGGCGTTGCGGATGTCCTCGGCGTTACCGGTGAGTTCGGCGGCGGGAATGGCCGGACCGAGGGCGACTTTGACGAAAAACTTGGAAGGCGGCGTCTGAGCCTGGGCCACCAGCGAACCGAGCAGCAAGGACAGCGCAAAGCGAATTCTCATGGGATGAAAGCGTAATTTCTGCGCGAACTTACCGTAAAAATCGGTTTGTGGTTTGTAGTTTGTGGTTTGTAGTTCATGGTTGAACCGAATCGCGCGGTTCAGTTCAACCATGAACTACAAACCACAAACTACAAACTCATGACTCCCCTCCTCGTCGTCAGTGGCGGCACCCGTGGCATTGGCCGGGCCGTACTCGAACGCTTCGCCCGCGAAGGCTTCGACGCCGTCGCCTGCGCCCGCAACGCCAGTGACCTTGCTGGTCTTGAAGCCGATTTTTCCGAAAAATATCCAGCCCAATCCTTGAAAACGTTCCCCGCCGATTTCGCCCGGCGCGAGGAGGTGGACGCCTTCGTCAACTTCCTGAACGAGCAAAACCGCCCCGTGGACGTGCTCGTCAACAACGCGGGCCTGTTCCGGCCCGGCCAGATTCACAATGAGGAGGAGGGTGTGCTGGAAGAACTTTTCGCCGTCAACGTGCAGAGTGCCTACCGGCTTACGCGGGGGGTGCTGAGTGGAATGATGGCTCGGGAAAGCGGTTTTATCGTCAACGTGTGCTCGACGGCCTCCATCCTGGGGTACACCAACGGCGGGTCGTACTGCATCACCAAACACGCCCTGTTGGGAATGAGCCGGGTGCTGCGCGAGGAACTCAAACCCCACGGCGTGAAAGTGACGGCCATCCTGCCCGGCGCGACGCTCACCGACAGTTGGGCGGGCACCGACCTGCCCGCTGCCCGCTTCATGACCGCTGCCGACGTGGCCGATCTGCTCTGGGCCTGCCACGGCCTTTCGCCCGGTGCGGTGGTGGAGGAGATCCTGATGCGGCCGCAGTTGGGGGACATTTGAAAAAGTGTAAAGTTGAAAATTGCGCCAACTCAACGCACGCCACTTTCAACTTTACACTTTCAACTTTCAACTTTCAACTACTTTTGCCCCCGCAACCCAACCTGCATCCTTCTTCTTCGCATGGATAACACCCTGTACCTGGGCATCGACGTCGGCGGCACGAACGTGAAAATGGGCGTCGTGGACCCGAAATCCGGTAAGATTTCCAATTTCTACAGCCACGACACGGCTTCCTGGCGCGAATCGGGGCGGTTTGTCGAGCAACTGGCCGACGCCATTGCGCTCGAACTGACGGCCTACCCGACCATTCAGCGCGTGGGCATCGGCCTGCCGGGCACCATCAGCCGCGACCGCACGACGCTGGAAGAAATTACGGCCATTCCCGAAATCAACGGCACGCCCCTCGTGCCCTACCTGAAAAAACGGTTTCCGAACCACGAATTTTACCTTGAAAACGACGCCGCCGCCGCTGCCCTCGGCGAGTTTTACTTCGGCGAAGGCGACCTCGACGAGGACTACATCTTCATCACCCTGGGCACGGGCGTGGGTGGGGCGGCCATCCTCGACAAGCGGGTGTTCATCGGCGGCGGCAACGCCATGGAACCTGGCCACATGCCCTCGCGCCACGGCAAGGTGCTCGAACGCAACATCGGTAAAAAAGAACTCCTCGACCTGGCCAACCTGCGCCGCTCGGAGTACAAAGGCCCCACCCAACTCCCCGCCGACGGGGCCATCAGCACCACGGGACTCGTGGCGGCGGCGGCGGCGGGCGACGATTTGGCCCTGAAAATCCTCGACGAAGTGGGCGAAATGCTCGGTGAGGCGCTGGTGTCGCTCGTGCGGATTCTCGACATCAAAACCATCCTCATCGGCGGGGGCCTGTCGGCTTCGTTCGACTACATCCTGCCCGGCGTACAGCGGCAACTGGAGTACTGGCTGACACCGTATTACCTCAACGTGCTCAAAATCCGGAAGGCCACCCTTGGCAACGACGCCGGCCTGCTCGGTGCCGCCTCGCTGTGCTTCGACGTGAAGGACGGTGTGGGTGCGGGGGAAAGTTGAGAACCGAAAAATGATACATGAAAAATCGCAAAACCGAAAAAGGAGAAAGACAGATTGCCTTTTACTTTTTCATTTTGCGGTTTTTCATTTTACATTTTTCGGCTTCAAACATTGATTCCCCCCGACACTTCAATCCGCTGCCCGTTGATCCAGCCACCCTCGTCGGTGCAGAGGAAGGCCACCACCCCGCCGATGTCTTCAGCGCGGCCCACCCGGCCCAGGGGCGAGAGGCTGGCCAGGCGCTCTTTCATCGCCGGGTTGCTGCGGATGGCGGCGTTGTTGAAGTCCGTTTCTACCGGGCCGGGGGCCACCACATTGCAGCGGATGCCCTTCGGGCCGAGTTCCTTGGCCCAGTATTTCGTCAGCACTTCGACCGCGCCTTTCATCGACGCGTACACCGAGTAGCCGGGGTTGGCAAACCGCGTGGTGCCGCTGCTGACGTTGACGATGCCACCGCCCTCGCTGAGGAGCGGCAGGAGCTTCTGCGTCAGGAAGTACACGCCCTTGAAGTGCACGTTCAGAAACTCGTCGAACAGGGCCTCCGTGACTTTTTCAAACGGCACCGTGGCTCCCATGCCGGCGTTGTTGACGAGGAAATCAAAGCCCGTGGCGTTCCAGGTGGTGTGCAGGGCCTCGGCGACGGCCTGGGCGAAGGCGTCGAGGCCGCCGGGGTCGGCCAGGTCGAGGCGCAGGGCAACGGCCCTGCGCCCGGCGGTTTGCAATTCGTTCACGACGGCCTCGGCTTCCTCTTTTTTACTTCGATAGGTCAGGATGACGTCCAGGCCCTTGCGACCCAGGCTCAGGGCCATGTCGCGGCCCAGGCCCCGGCTGCCGCCGGTGATCAGGGCGATTTTTGCTATGCTCATTCGATTTAGGTTTGGTTCAACGGCACAAACGTAGCCGGATGCGGCGACCGGGCCGTTGCGTCCATCAATCCGATGGTTGCAAAATTCAAATCATCCCCGGAAAGCCACCGGTGCTAGAGAAGTTTGCTTTTTGAAGAAATTGGAAAAATGCGCGACCTCGTCGAAGCCCAGGCTGTAGGCGATTTCCGATACGCTCCAGTCGGTTTGCTTTAGCAGGATTTTGGCCTCTTGTGCGATGCGGCTACCGATGAGGCCCGTGGTGGTCTGGCCCGTGTTTTCCTTGAGTACCTTGTTGAGGTGGTTGACGTGTGCCGCCAGCCGTTCGGCGTATTGATTGGCTGTGCGCAGGACCAGCTTCTGACGGGGTGACTCAATGGGGAACTGCCGTTCGAGCAATTCAATGAACAGCGACGACACCCGCGCCGAGGCCGTGAGCGTAGGGTACAGGGCCGAGGCGGGCTGGAGTTTCTGCCCGTAGTGGAGCAGTTCGAGCACGTAGGCACGCAGCAAATCGTACTTGTAGGCGTAGTCGGAGGCCAGTTCGCGCTGCATTTTTCGAAACAACCCCCGCAGTTCGTCGGCCTGCCCGTCGCTGAGTTGGAACACGGGGAACCCGCCCGGTTTGAACAGCGGCAACTCGTCGAGCACCACGCCGCTTTTGGTAGGCACCATGAATTCCGCCGTGAAAATGCAGAAGCAACCGGTCTGGTCGTCGTCCAGCGGCACGTAGTGGTACGGAATCCGGGGCGTGGCAAACAGCAGGCCGTGACGGTCGATGTCGATCACTTTGTCGGCGTATTCGGCCCGGTTGCGGCCCCGGATGAGGCTGATTTTGTAGTACGCCCGCCGGTTGTAGGGCATGAACGACGCCGACTTCCGCCGCAGTTTTTGCAACTCGCTCACCTCAAACACGTTGAAATGACCGATTTCTCGGTGCAGTCCCTCCGGGATGAGGGCGGTCGTGCTCTGGTAAAATTCGTCGAGTGTGATGGGTTTCATGCGGGGAGGGCAGTTGTAAAATTCAAAGCTAAGATTTTTTACCCACGGCAGGGGCGGGTTTCCTGAGGTCGGGCCCTTGCCGACGAGGGAACGGCTTTTTGGGAAATCTCCGCTTTTCACGACAAACCTCCTCAACGATGAAAGCACTTCAGATTCACGGGGCCAAAGACGTCCGGGTGGACACCGTCGACGATCCCAAAATCGAAGACCCTCGCGACGCCATCATCCGCGTGACGAGCACGGCCATCTGCGGCTCCGACCTGCACATCTACAACGGCAGCATTCCCCAGCCCCGGCCCATGACCCTGGGCCACGAGTTCATGGGCATCGTCGAGGAGGTCGGGCCGGGAGCACGCGGCAAACTGGCCGTCGGCGACCGCGTGGTGGTGCCCTTCCCGGTGGCCTGCGGGCATTGCCTGTTCTGCACCCACGACTTGCCCGGCCACTGCGAAAACTCCAACCCCGAACACTACGGCCCCGAAGGTGGGCTGATGACCGAAAAAGGCGGGGCGCTCTTCGGCTACACCGACCTCTACGGCGGCTACAACGGCGGACAGGCCGAGTACGTGCGGGTGCCCTACGCCGACTACGGCCCCCGGAAGGTGCCCGACAACCTCACCGACGAGCAGGTGCTGTTTCTGACCGACATTTTCCCGACGGGCTACTCGGGCATCGACTGGGCCGAGGTGAAGGGCGGCGAGGTGATCGCCATTTTCGGGGCCGGGCCGGTGGGCATCATGGCCGCCAAAAGCGCCTGGCTGCGCGGGGCCTCGCGGGTGCTCATCGTCGATACCCAGCCCTACCGCCTCGACAAAGCCCGCCAAACGGCCCACTGCGAGACGATTCTGTGGGACGAAGGCAGCAAGCAGGTGATCGAGCAAATCCGGGCCTTGACCGGGGGCTACGGGGCCGACGTGTGCGTGGAGGCCGTCGGCTTTGAACCCGACCGCAACCTGCTCGACCGGGCCAAAGCCGTCGTCAATTTCGAGAAAGGCTCCGACAAGGTGCTCGAAGCCTGCATGAGCGCCGTCAAGCGCGGGGGCTACGTCACGGTGCTCGGCGTGTACGCCACGCCTTTCGATAATTTTCCCATCGGGCAGTTTTTCGACAAGGGCATTACCCTGCGCGGCGGGCAGGCCCCGGCCCACAAGCACATCGACCTGCTGATGAGCCACGTGGCCGAAGGCCGGGTACGCCTCGACGACATCATCACCCACCGCCTGCCGCTCAGCGAGGCTCCCCACGGCTATGACATCTTCCGCAACAAGAAAGACGGTTGCGTGAAGGTGGTGCTGACGCCGTGAAGGAGGAAGGGGAAAAATGCTCCAGGTTCAATTTTCAACGAAATGAGGATTGAACCTGGAGCATTGAACAGTTCCCTCCTCACCACAGCAACGCCACCCGCACCCCCCCGTACCCGTTGCGCCGGGGGGCGGCATTGAAGTACCGCCCGCCCACGGCGTTGAGGTCGGGGGCGGGGGTGTAGGTTTGGTCGAGGGCGTTGTCGATTCCTCCGAAAACATCCGTTTCCAGGCGTTTCCCGAAGGTCTTCCGGAACCCTAATCGTCCGCTGAGCAGCGAGTAGCCAGCGGCGAAATCGCTGTTGGCGTCGTTGAGCGGCACGCGGTCGGTGTGGTTGAAGGTCAGGTTCGTGTAAAAACCGACCTGCGTGACCAAATCCGCGCCGAGCGTGAGGACCTGCCGGGGCGTGCCGGTCAACAATTTCCCCGAAAAATCACCGCCCGACGTGACGAAATCGGCGAAGCGGTAGTCCTGGAAGGCGTAAGTGGAAAACAGTTTCCAGTTCACCGTTTCCAGTTTCCAGTTGTAGGCTACGCTTGCTTCCAGGCCATTCTGGCGGGTGCGGCCCGCGTTGGCGAAAAACTCCGCTCCGTCGGCGGCGCGGCGGATGACGATGGCCTGCCTGAGTTGAAACCAGTAACCCGTCAGGTCAAAACTCAGGCGGTTCTGGGCCAGGTTGCCCCGCAGCCCTACTTCCGTGCTCGTGCCCCGCTCCGGCTGGAGGCTGGTGTTGAAGGTGCCTTCCGAGGGGCGCACCTCCTGCACCGTGGGCGGCGAGTAGCCATTGCTCAGGCTGGCGTAGGCGCTCAGGCGGGGCGTCAGTTTTTTCAGCACGGCGATGCGCGGCGCGAGCACCGGTTCCAGCCGCCGCTCCTGCCGGGCCTGGGCGGGGCGGTACAGCCGGGTGTACGACAGGCTGACGGCGTTGTAACTCAGCCCCCCGGTGAGGTTCCAGCCGCCGGGCAGCGTGATTTCGGCCTGGGCGAAAAGGCTGGCGGGGCGGTAGGTCAGTTCCTCGTCGGTCTGGAGGGTGTCGAGCACGCCCCGGCGGTTGCCGTAGTTTTTTACGTTGAAAAACCCGCTCTGGGCCTCGGCCCCCGCCGTGAGCCGTCCGCCCCGGCTTTCGCTGCCGAAGCGGTAGCTGGCGGTGAATCGCCCGCCGAAACTCTGCTCGGCGCGGCGTTCCCAGTTGCGGATGGCCGAGTTCTGCACCTGCGTGAACGTGCCGTACACCGCCGAACGCAAGGCCAATCGCGGTGCCGGGTTCCACTCGTGGCTGGCCCCGGCGTAGGCCGTTTTCACCCGAAACGCCGCCTGCTGCTCCACCGCGCCGGGGTTGGGCCCACCGCGGGGCCGGGCCTGCCGGGGATCGGCCTCAAACTGAGCGCGGGTCAGGCCGCCGGGGGTCTGGTAGCTCAGGTCGGAGTACAGCATCGTGGCGGTGAGCGTTTGGTTTTCGAGAAAAAACCGGCTGCTCAGGTTCAGCACCTCGCGGGCCAGCGCCGACTGCTGCCGGTATCCTTGGGAAGAAGTCTTCGAGTAGCTGAGTGCCGTTTGCTGACCGGTCGTGGCGGTTTGCAGGCCCAGTTCGTACTGCCGCAGGCCGTAGCTGCCAGTGGTGAAGCCCGTGCGGAGGCGGGTCGGCTCGTGGCCGGTTGGCCGCGGACTTTCGAGCAGCACCACGCCCCCCGTGCCCGCGCCGTAGAGGCTCCCGGCGGGGCCTTTGAGTACTTCGATACTGCCAACGCTTTGAACGTCAATATTTTGTAAATACGTATTGCCGCCAGGGTCGGTGAACGGAATGCCGTTGAGGTACACCTTCACGTTGCGCACCCCAAACGGCGACCGCAGCGTGCTGCCCCGGATGCTGAGCCGGTAGCTGCCCGGTGAGCGCTCTTCCATCCGCACGCCCGGCAGGGTGTTCAGGGCCGGGACGAGCGACACGGGCGCGAACCGCTCCAAATCGCGGGCCGAGAGTGTGGCCACGGCGGCGGGCACGTCGAGGGCGGGGCGGTTGGCCTCGTAGGCCCGGACGACGACTTCGTCGAGCTGGTACGCAGTGGGCTGGAGCCGTACCCGCGCCGGTTCGCCCGGTTGGAGCCGGAGCGTGAGCGGCTCGTACCCGACGGCCGTGAACGTGACCGCAGCAACGGCGCTGTCGGCGGCAAACGAAAACGCCCCGGCGGCGTCGGTGGCGGTGCGGGTTTGGCCGCCCGCCGCCACGCCCACGCCCGCCAGCGGAGCCAGCGTACGGGCGTCGGCGACCGTACCCGACAGGGGGGCCTGGGCCAGGACGGAACCAGTATTCAAAAGAAAAACAACACAGAAGAAGGCACGCATCGGCATCGGGGAAAACGGACGGCAAGTTACAAGTCCCGTGCCGCATCTTACCCAAACCATTCCTGCGCAATGCGCCCAACGTACGGTTCGGCGGGCGGGTCTTTGACGAAAGCCCCGACGTTGGGGTACAAATTGAGCCGGTCGAGGGCGGCCAGAGGCAGCCAGACGGCCTCCAGGGCGGAGGTTTCGGCGGGATTGGGCACTGGCTCGCCGTCCGCGATTTCGCCCTCGAACACGGCGTGGAGTACCCCTTTTTTGCCAAAAATCAGCACCTCGCCCAGCAGCACGAGGCTACCAACGCGCACCGAAATGCCCACTTCTTCCCGCAGTTCACGGACGAGGGCCTCGGGCAGGGTTTCGCCTTCGTCGGGATTGCCGCCGGGCAGGCCGTACACGTCGGCCTCGCCGTAGCGGTAGCGAAGGGTCAGCACCGCGTCAGCGCGGCGGAGCAGGAGGGAGGGGCGGACGTTCATGGCGAATGGAGTGAGAAAAGATGCAAAAATGCCTTTCACCACGCCATCGTCGTAGCATGCCACCGGGTTATTTGCCAAAAAATAGGCACGGTGTTTGTCTGAACGTTCGGCGTAAAACTTCGTACTTCTCACCGTTGCACTTATGTTGACATGTTTACGCTGGCCCCTGCTATGCCTGGGGCTGTACGCGACGCTGACGCCCGCCATTGCGCAGCTCGCCGGACGCGGGAAACTGCTCCGTACCCCCGAAACCCCCTTCGTGCCGATGGACCCCGCCCGGAGAAATTACATCGGCTGGGAAAAATTTAACCCCTTCACGCTGGCTCCCCACGAGAAACTCTGGTGGGAGTCGTTTTCGTGGGGCAACGACCTGCCGACGATGCTCAACCGGGGCGTGACCCACCAGAGCGTCACCAAAACGCCCCAGGCCTACTCCCGGTCGCTGCCACCCGAAAAACGCGCCGTGATGATGTACGCCAACGCCATGGTCGGCACCCGATTTCTGGATAGCTGGCACCACGTGTACGATGGACTGGCCGATGCGTTCACCGAAGAAACCGACAACCTGCTCGGGAAAGTAAGCGGATTCATGGGGGGGCAATCGGAGTACCTCGGCCAGCCCGGCACCCGGACGCCCATCCAACTCATCTACCTGGATTTTGAAAACCGGGCCTTGTACGACGGAAACCTGTACGCCCGCAATGTGATCAACAACGGCAATTACGCCATTCGCGGGGCCAAGGGGCATTATTCCAACGAGCAGTACCTCAGCGAATACCGCAGCCGGTTTCCCTACGACACCCGAGGCAACGACGCGCTGCTGTCGCTGCCCGTGCGCAACGTGGTCGACAACGGCGTCTACTCGCCCGGCGGCCAGTATGGTCACCTCAGCGAAGGGGAGTTTTTGGGGCGCTACGCCAACGCCTGGGGCGAAAAAGTGTGTCTGATGGTACGGCAGCTCAAAAACCACGTGCTGATGCCCGGTGCCCAGATTGGCTACAACGACGTATCGGCCGGCGAACCCGACCTGTACGTCAACGTACCCGAACGGGCCAACGCCACCACGGCCTACCGCTGGCCCTGGGGCTACAACTGCGGGGACGCGAAAGAGGTGGGCGACATGCTCGATTTTGCCGACCTGAGTTTTTACCCCCGCGTCAACACCTGGCGCAACGGGCGTTTTTACTACTACGGCGAACCCGACTTTGAGCAAGCCGTGCAGGCCAACATTGCGGAGGATCGCGGTTTCCTGACCTCCTTCGTGACGCAGTTCGAAAACAACGACCGCATCCGGCGCAACGCCGGGTTTATCTCGCTCTGGTATCCGTTTTACGACGTGTACCCCGGCCCCGATCATTTCAAATACCCCCTTCGCAACGACATCGCCGAGGCCATGGCCATTTTCGGGATGTACTTCAGCACCACCTTCATCGTGTGGTCGCCGCATGGCTACAGCACGCCCGAAAACATTCCGGCCGGCGGGGGGGTGTTCCGGGCCTGCGAATACTTCATTTCCGGCCTCAAGCGCATGGCCTGGCACAACGACATGCGCACGGGCAATTTCCAGCGGGTGATTCCCGAAATCTCGCTCGACGGCGGACAAACCTGGGGCCGGTACAACACCTATCAGAGTCGGCAGGCGAACCGCCCCACCGTGCGGGCCCTCGTCAAAGGCAACGAAATCCTGGTGCTGGGGTACAACGACACCAGCAACGACGCCACCGACCTCAGCGTGATGGTGCGCTACAACTCCTGGCAGGATACGATTGTGCTCCGGGGCCGGAACGACCCCAACCGCCGGGTGTACGTGGGCCGGGCCGTGATGAACTAAGCCAACTCCACTAGGCGGTGGCCGTCAACGCACCCGCGTTGACGGCCACCGCTTTTGGGGTCAATCCGGTGCGTACAAAAAAGCCCGTTCGCGGGTGACCGGCAGCCGCCGGTAAACGCGGTTCTGGTACCAGAGGGTGTCTTTGGGGGGCTGGGTCGAAATGATGTAATCCACCGGCGGATGGGTATCGAGCACCCGGCTGGCCGAAGTGACCCGGATGTGATGCAGCCGGATGCCCGGCTTCACCTGCCGGAACCACGGGTAGTCCCACTCGTAGTCGGCGTACATCAGACCCACCCGCAGCGAGTCGGCGGGCTGCTGATTCAAAAAGCGCCCGATGGCTCCGTGAATCGGCTCCAGGCCGCGCTCGTTGACGTAGTAATTGGTGAAACGCCCGCGCAGAAAGGAATCGTCGCGGGTCAGGGGCGGAATCGTCAGGAGCGGGCGGCTGAAGTTGGTCAGGGCAAACGCCAACGCCGAAGCCAGCAACAACCCCACCACCACCCGTTGCCCCCCCCGACCGAGGCGGCTCAGGCCGTACCCACCCACGGGCGCGGCCAGCAGAAACATGGCCGTGTGCAGGCGGCTGTTCCAGGGCTGCCACTTCAGCAACCCGCAAAACAGCACGAATTCGGCCGTCACCACCGCGGCCAGCAGCAAAAACGGGCGGGCTTCCGGTCGCCGCCGGACCCGAAGCAGGTACACCCCGCACCCGGTGAGCCAGAGCAGGTGCAGAAAGTTGGAGGCGTTGTCTTCGTTGTTGCTCAGAATGGGCAGGTCAAACGGGTATCGCCCGTAGGTGGTGCGCTCGTCGCGGATGTCGAGGCCCATCCGTTCGTGCAGTCCTTCCAGCGCGTACTGACTGAGCACGTGCAACCCCGGTACGCCGAAATGCACCCCCAGATTTCGCCCCAGGTTCGAGGCCAGCGCCGCCGGCGTGTGAATCTGGTTGGTGTACACGTCGCGCCCGGCTTTGTCGATCAGGATGTCGTCGTACACCCGCTGGTTGCGGGCGTAATGACCCGCGTTGAAGAGCGCTCCCACACCCAGCAGCAGCAGGCTGTTGCCCGCCAAACGCAGAAGTTGCCCCATCCAGCGGGCCTTGCGCACCCGGCTCAATTCGGCCAGGCCCCAGGTGAGCAGCAGCGGTGCGGAGTAGAGGTACCCCGTGCCCTTGGTCAGCCAGGCGGCGGCCAGGGCCAGGGCACCCAGCCACAGGCTCGGCCGGTGCCGGGTTTGGTAAAAGTGGAGCAGGAAAACGTTCAGGGTAATCAGAAAAAACGCCTCGACCACGTCGTTTTGGGTCGACGACGATTGCAGAATGACCATCGGCACGGTAGCCGCCACAAACACCGTAGCCGCCTGCACCAGCCGGTTTCCACCCAGGAGCCGGGCCAGCAGCGACAACCCCACCAAACTGCCCGCGTAGGCCACCCACTGCACCATGTTGGCAAATAAATCCGACCCCGCCAGCCAGTACAGGTGCAGAATGCCCCATTCGGCCAGGGGCGGGTGGTGCAACTGCGGTTCGATGTAGGTCGGGTACGGCTGGATGCTGCGGTTCTGCACCCAGTGCGCCACCCTGGCCATGTGGTAGGCCATCGAGTCGTTGTTGTTGGGCGGGTACACCAACGCCGTAAACAGCGTCAGGCTGGCAACCACCGCGGCGGCACTCAGCAAGAACCGTTCAAAGGGCGAAAAACTCATCCAGTACCCGCGAGCGGAGCGACCTGCCGTCGAACGGCGCCTGTGTTCAAAAAAGGCCCACCCCAGCCCCGCCACGGCCACCCCGCCCCAGGCTCCCTTCACCCCCGTGGCGTCGAGCCAGCTTAAGGCGTCGAGGAGTTCGGTCAGGACAATCAGCAGCCCGGTGGTCAGCAGCAACGCACTCAACAGGGCCAGGCGCGGGGCCGCCGCCGTGCCCTGACGGCGGTACCTCAGGGTGAGGCCGTACCACCCGCTGATCAGGACAATCACTAAAAAAACAACGCTCATAACATGGACGCTTGCGGGGCAGCAACCGGCTCAACAGCCAGCGGTCCGGCTCACGATTGGGGAAGAAAACAACTACAATATTGATTAAAACGGCGCGGAAGGCCAACAGCAGCCGCTAAATCGTCCCACTCCGAAGCGGTGGAAGAACCGCCCGTTGCGTTTCTGCAACGGGTGAATCGCAGTTTTTTTACGCCCCGCACTTGTCCGCTGAGGTGGTCGTTTTGCAGTCGTTTCGCAACCGGGCCGTTCTTTGCGTAGTTTCACACGCAGAGCGGGCCCGATCCTGCGTTGCTAAACTTGTTGCGTGATGTTGAAAAACCTGCTCCGAATCGGATGGATGGCGCTGGGGTTGCTGCCGGGCTTGTTGCGCGGCCAGAGCCTCGTGCCCAATCCCGATTTTGAGCAACTCAAGCAGGAGCCGTGTCAGTTTTTGCAGTTTCCCAGGTTCGGCACTTCGCCCGAAAACATCAGTGCGTTTTTTGAAGCTTGGTACACGCCCACCGGTGGCACGGCTGACCCGTGGACTTACAACACCAACCTCGACTCCCGTTGCACGCAGAACCTGCTGCGGTACCGCATCGCTCCCCGCTCGGGGCGGGCCTGCCTCGGCCTTTTCACCAGTTCGTACAACGAGACCGTCCCGTCGGGGGCGTTTGCCTACCGCGAATACGCCCAGGTACGCCTCCGGCAGCCCATGAAAAAGGGGTACGTTTACAAGGTAGCGTTTTACGCCCGCCTTCATCCTTCGTGCCAGGCGGCCACCAACAACCTCGGCGCGTATTTCTCGATGGATTCGGTCCTGATTCGCGAAACGAGCCGACGCTACGGAACGCCGCTCAACGTCATGCCCCAGGTGAACGAAGGGCAAATTGTGGCCGACGACGGCACCTGGAGAAAAATTGAAGGCTGTTTTGTCGCCGACGACGCCTACCGCTACCTCACCTTAGGAAACTTCTTCAGCGATGCCCGCACCGCCCGCCTGAAATCCACGCCGACCAGCAGCGATACAACCTTTGCGCGCCCGTACTACCTTATCGACGACGTCAGCGTGGAAGAAACCACCCTGGCGGAACTGCCCCGCATCTCCCTCGGCCCCGACACCACCCTCTGCCCCAATCAGCGCCTGACCCTGCGTCTGCCCACGGCACCCACCCTGAGCTACCGCTGGCAGGACGGCTCTACCGCCCCCACCTACACCATCGGTGCGAGCGGCGAGTACCGTCTCGAAACCGTCGTCGGGGCCTGCGTGCTGCGCGACACCCTGCGCGTGACCGTCGAAAAAGCCCCCGTGCTGCCCCCGGACACGGTGTTGTGCCGGGGCGAAACGCTCGTACTGCGCCCCGCCACCGGCACCGACCTCGTATGGAGCAGCGGCTCCCGGAGCGACGGCTCCCGGAGCAGCGACTCCCGTGGCCCCACGTTCACCGTGAGCGAGGCGGGCACGTACACCGTGCAAATCCCCTCGCGCACCTGCCTGCTGGCCGACACCCTCCGCGTGGAAATAGCCGACTGCCCCGGCCCCGTGCCCAACGTATTCACCCCCAACGGCGATGGGCGCAACGACACGTTTTTCGTCGAAAACATCGACCTCGCCCCCTGGCACCTGCGCGTGTTCAACCGCTGGGGCACGCCCGTGTACGACGCCGACCCCTACCGCAACGAGTGGACCGGCGACCACCAGCCCGCCGGAACGTACTACTACGAGCTCACCAGCCGGGTGCTGAAGCGGGCGCTCAAGGGGTGGGTGCAGGTGCTGCGGTGAGGGGTGTTTTTATCCTTCCGAAAATTGATCAAACGGTACGTTGGCGCTCGAAACCGCTCCTTATCTTTGGCGCAGGCGGTTCGGCCCGATCCCACCTATCCATCAGCTTGACCCGCCCCTTTCTCAACCAATAATCTCCTATCTCAATGAAAACACGTGTACATCTTGGGCTGCTTTGGTGCAGCATGATTCTGCTTGGTGCCCTGGGGGCGCGGGGGCAGTTTGTGCAGGAGCAAAAGATGCTTCCGGCGGTTCGGAAGGCCAAAAGCGGGTTTGGGCGATCGGTAGCCATCAATGGCAACGTGATGGCAGTTGGTTGCCCTGAAGAAAACAACAATTTTGGGGCCGTTTATCTTTTTGAAAATCAGAATGGCACCTGGGTTCAAACCCACCGACTGGTTTCACCGGATGCCCCTAGCTGGGGTGATTGGTTCGGCTATGCGATTGCATGGGCAGGCGATGATTTAATCATTGCCGCGCCGATCCACGATGCGTTCTCGCCCACGTACGTCGATAACGCCGGATTGGTTTTTGTGTTCAGAAAGCAATCAGCCCACTGGGGTGTGGTTCAACGTATTGCCGCATCTGACCCGCAGGAGTCCGACGGCTTTGGGTATTCACTGGCAATTTCTGGCAATCGGCTCGTCGTTGGCGCAGCCAATAAGCCCACGGACGTCAATGGAAACAATCCTATCCTGAATGCGGGAGCGGCCTATGTCTTCGAAAACAACGGAACGAGTTGGGGTCAGGTTCAGAAGCTAACCGCCCCTGAGCGAAAAGAATACGATGCTTTTGGCCAACAGGTCGCTATTGAAGGCAACACGCTGTTGGTTTACGCCATACGGCGAAATGACGATCAGTCGAAATCGCAAGCTGGTGTCGTTTATGTTTTTGAGAAAGACGCAACGGAATGGAAGCAATCGCAACAGTTGCTGGCACCGGATCGCTCCGCTGGTGATTTTTTTGGCGGAGCGTTAGCAATGTCTGGCTCGACGTTATTTGTAGGGGCTAAATCACAGGATTTTGACGCCACTGGTGCTAATCCGATAGGAGACGGGGGAGGCGTGTATGTGTTCGAGAAGGGCAACGCAGGTTGGCTGTTGAGCCAAAAACTGGTTGCCTCCGATCGGGGTATTGCCACGGGTCTTGGTTGGTCGCTAGCCGTCTCGGGGAATCTGCTCTTTACCGGAAGTTCATCGAGTACCGACGCGGACGGGGCTAATTTTTCACCCGGTGCTGGAGCGGTGTATCTTTTTGAGAAAGGGAATACGGGTTGGATTCAGACGCAAAAAATAGTTGCTCCCGATCGGTTGTCGGTGGGCAATTACCCGGCGTTTGGAAGCGCGCTGGCCGTTCAAGACCAACGAGTTGTGATTGCTGCCGGCTCCGAAGGCCTTGACGACAGCGATGCGGAAAACACCCGTGGAGCCGGGTCCGTGTACACGTTCACGCGTTCCTCCACCAATCCCAACCCCGGCGGCTGCGGCTTAACGAAGGTGCGGGTGTTCCCGCGGCCGGATTGCTGCTCTGGGCGTACCCTTGGCGGGCAGGTCCAGGTTTCGACCGAAGGGAAGAGCGGCCCCTGGCAAACCATCCTCACCATCAACCAGGAAAACGCCGGGCAATGGTCGGAATTTACCGTGAACGCAGGCAATGGTGCTTACAAGGCCATCCGGTATCTGGCTCCTAACTGGGGATACGGAAACGTGGCCGAATTGGAGTTTTACAACGGCAACCAGAAATTGGGTGGCAACGTGTTCGCCGACGACGGCGGACCTTGGAATGGGCAAGCAGCCCGTGCCGCCGACAAGGCGTTTGACGGCAACACGCAAAGCTTTTACGACGCCAACAACGCCAACGGTGCCTTTGTCGGGCTGGAACTAACGAGTTGCGGCGAACCGCCCGTAAATGCCAACGATTGTGCGTTGACTAAACTTCGGCTGTTCCCGCGGCCGGATTGCTGCTCTGGGCGTACCCTTGGCGGGCAGGTTCAGGTTTCGACCGAAGGGAAGAACGGTCCCTACCAAACCATCCTCACCATCAACCAGGAAAACGCCGGGCAGTGGCTGGAGGTGAACCTGATCAACCTGAACGGCCCCTACAAAGCCATCCGCTACGTTTCTCCGAACGGCGGTTATACCAATCTGGCGGAATTGGAAATTTACCGGGGAAACCAAAAGTTAACCGGTACCGTGTTTAGCGACCCCGGTGGGCCGTGGAACGGTTTGCAGGATAGAGCTGCCGACAAAGTTTTCGACGGAAACGTGAACACGTACTACGATTCCAACAACGGCAGTGGGGGATTCGTCGGGTTGGAATTGGCAACGTGCGGCGAAGTAAAGCCCGGCTGCGCGCTGACGGAGGTTCGGGTCCTGCCGCGGCTCGATTGTTGCGCTGGTCGGACCATTGGGGGGCAAATTCAGGTTTCATTTGAAGGCAAAAATGGCCCCTGGTCAACCGTCCTCGGGTTTGACACGGAGGTGTCCGGCCAATCAAGGAGGTTTTTTGTGCCAACAGCCCTCAATTCGGTGAAAGCCGTTCGTTACGCGGCACCCGATTGGAGCTACGGCAACGTTGCCGAATTGGAATTTTACAATGGTACTCAGAAACTGACCGGCACGGTCTTCGCCGATCCTGGTGGACCCTGGAACGGCCTTCAAGACCGCACCGCCGACAAAGCCTTCGACGGCGACCCGTCCACCTTCTACGACGCCAACAACGCCAACGGCGCTTACGTCGGCCTCGAACTCACGGGCTGTTCCAGCGGCACCAACCGCCTGGCCGCTTCCGAAGCCGAAACTGCTGAACTGAAATGGTCGCTGCAAGTAGCCCCCAACCCCTCGTCGGGGCGGGTCAAGGCGAGGGTCAAGCTGCCCCAGGCCGGAACCTTCACCCTAACGCTGACCAACGCGCTGGGCCAGGAACTGCACCGCCGCCGGGTGACGGGCGAAGCGGGCGAGAATACCATAGAGGTGGATGTCAGCGCCCAGCCCACGGGCCTGTACCTGCTGCGGGTGCAGACCGAGGGGCAGAAGCCGCTCGTGCAGAAACTCCTCAAACACACCGAATGACGCGTTCTGAAACGAGAAAAGCCGCTGATGAAGCGGCTTTTCTCGTTTCAGAACGCCTCCCCCAGCGAAATGTACACGCCCCGCCCCTCGCGGGTGAAGCCGATGTCGCCCCGGATGAAGACGTCTTTTTTCGGGAAAATCGCGAAGCGAAGGCCCCCGCCCGCCGCCCAGCGAAAGCCGTTGAGCCGAAAGTCACCGACGGTGGGGGCCACGCTGCCCGCCCCGGCAAACAGCGCCCCACCCCAACGTTTGCTGAAACTGAATGGCAGCCAGCGCGCCTCGACCTGCGCCGAAATCAGGTTTTTGTCGCGGTAGCGCCCCAGGTAATACCCCCGCAGCAGCGACTCGCCGCCGAGCAGGGCCAAGTTGTTGAAGGGCACCTGGCCGGTCAGGAAGTTACCGTACACCTGCGCGGCCAGCACCCGGTTGGGGCGGCCCAGCGGGCGGTACACGCGCCCGTCGAGCACGAGGCTGCGGTAGGGGTAGCGGTTGCCGAGGCGGGCGTCGTACCAGAGCAGGCCCAGTTCCAGAAATTCGCCCCGGCGCACGTTGAGGATGTTGGGGCGGTTGTCGAACACCAGCGCCGGGCCGAGGCCGGTGTTGGTCGAGCCTTCCGCGCCGAGGGGCAGCGGGTCGGGCGGGCCGGGTTGGTCGGTGTGGGGTTCGAACGTCACCCGGCGCATGTCCTGAAAATCGAACTCCAGCCCGGCGTACCAGTTGCCGACGGTCTGGCGCAGCGCCCGCTGCCGGATTTGGAAAAAATTGGAATTGACCAGGGCCGGGTGTTGCTTCGACGTATTCGGGCCGATGCCGTAGTAGAGCAGCGGAAACTGCTGGTAGCGCACCCGTCCGAGAAAGAAAAACAGGTTCTGGTTGGTGAACACGGCATTTTCGACCCAACTCCCGAACTGACCCTTGAAGGTGCCGAACACGTACACGTTGACCTCGCTGAGCCGGTTGCGGGCCGTGTCGTTGTAAATGTGGAAAAGCGAAAACGTGCGCACTCCCAGTTCGACGCTCGTTTCGGGGGCGTAGGCCAGGGTGGGGTAGGCCACCACGCGGGCATGGGCACCCGAAGTGGTGTCGTTGAGTTGGCGCTTCACCCAGCCTGCCAGACCCGATTGCCCGCGTGCGGGGCCGGTGAGTGCCAGCCCCAGCGCCCCGGCCAGCACGAGCCGGGCGACGCCAACACCACGACTCCCCCCTTGATTGAATCCCATTTTACGGCGAACCATGTTTCGGAAACTACAAAACCCGTGCGCGGGCGGGGGTGTTTAGGCAAATGGCCGCCGGGTTCCGGGCAAACCGGTCGGAGCGCACCGCCGGGCTGTGGCTGAATCCGCCGCTTGTTTCGTTGATCAATCCTCCCATCAAGGCACGCCATGCCGCCGTTTATGACCTTCCGTCGTCCGTGTTCAACGCGGGCTCCGGCGGCGCGCCCTGGAGAAACTTCGGGGGCAGACATGCGGCGCGGGCGATTTTCCCGAACTCTGCCTTGTTTTGCCCAATGCTCTCCAACGGGCCGGAGCGTGCTGATTGCTGCGAAAACCGACCCTGAGTCTTCGGGGCATGAGTTCGTGCTCACGCCCCCGGCAGGTCCTCACGCCGGGCCTCTACGCCGTGACCGCCGAGGAAGGCCCCACCCAAATCACCCGCCGCGTGCTGGTGGTGGAGTAAACCAAAATTGGTTTTGCCCCCTTTCGCCCCGGTTTTCACGAAACCAAAAGTTTGTTTCGTGAAAACTGGGGCGAAGGCATTTTCGCAGTCCGCTTCGGTGTTCGGGGGCCCGGCGTTCGTTTTCGGTCGGGCGTTTTTCCGAACGGGCGTTTGTGTGTACTTTGGCTGACCTGCCTACCTGCCTGTCAATCAAAGCCATGAAGTACGGCCTTCGCGGACTGTTTCCGGTTGGTTTTTTCCTGCTCCTCGCCGCGACGGGCACGGCCACGCCGCCCGATTCCCTGCTCCGCCTGACGCCCCTGGGCCGGTACGCGGCAATGGCCTCGGCCTACGACCGCCTCTGGCACCGCGACACCGCCGTCGCCCAGCGCCTGGGCCGGGAGTGGGCGGCGTTTTTCGCCCAACACGGCACCGAAGCCGACCGGCGGCTGCTCGACCTGGCCCTGTTTGAAACCGACCGCGCCAACCAGTTTCACAACGAACGCCTCGTGGCCCGCGCCCATGCCCTGCTGCGCCGGGCGGGGGCCTCGGGCGACACGCTGGTGCTGGGCCGGGTGCAGGTGTGCCTGGGGCTGTACTACTTCCACGTTGCGCGGAAGTACGATCTATCCTTCCGGCACTACGAGCGGGCTTTCGAACTGATTAAACCCCAGACCGACGCCACCTTTCCCCGCCGCGATTACACGGTGTACGTCATCGCTGACGCCTGGTTTCAGTTTTTCGACGACGAAAACGCCCTCCGTTGCGGCCGCGAACTCCGGCGCGTGGGCCAGGCCGACGTCCGCGACGCGCACGTGTACAACGCCTGCCTGCTGGGCCTGGCCTACCTGCGGCTTCGCCGTCCGGCCGAAGCCCGCGACTGGTTTGCCTGGGGCCTGGCCCAGCTCCCCCTGCGGGTGCCGTTTCAGAACGAGGTCTGGGTGGGCATTTTCAAAGGCAACCTCGGCTTAGTGGCCCTAGCCCAGCACCGCCCCGAGGCGGCCCAACCCCTGCTCGACGAGGGCTTCCGGCTGACCCTCCGCTACGGCGACTGGGATAACGTGGCCACCTTCGGCTCCCGACTGGCCGAACTGCACCTGCGCCGGGGCGAGGTGGCCCGGGCCGGGTACTTTGCCCGCTTGGCCCACGCGGCCGCCCTGCGTACCACCTACGGCACTAAGTTTACCCACCAGACCTACGCCAGTATGGCCGACTGGCTCGGCGCGGCGGGGCGGCCCGCCGAGGCACTGCGCTACGCCGACTCGGCGCGGCGGGCCAAAGACCGGTGGCTCGGCGAGATGGACGTACGCCTCAAGCACCGGGCCGAACTCGCCCTGGCCACCGAGCGCCACCGGGCCAGCGAGCAGCGCCTGGCCCGCGAGCGCGACCGGCAGTTGCTGCTGCGCAACTGCCTGCTGGGCTTCCTGCTGCTGGGGCTGGGGGTGGCCTGGCTGGCGTACCGGCACCGCGTGGCGGCCTTCCGCCACCAACGGGAGCGCGCCGAAGCCGACCTGCAACGGGCCACCGACGAACTCGAGCGCTTTCGCGAATCGGTGCAGGAAAAAAGCGCCCTGCTCCAGCAACTCGCCGCCGGGCAGGCCACCGGAGCCGACGACGTGCTCCTGCGGCTCCGGGAGTCGGTGCTGGTGACCGACGAAGGCTGGCGCACCTTCAGCGAACGCTTCAGCCGGGCCTACCCCGGGTTCTTCCAGCGCCTGCGCGAAGCCCACCCCCAGCTCAGCCCCGGCGAGGTGCGCCTGCTCACCCTTAGCCGCCTGGGCTACTCGGCCCGCGAGATGGCCGACATGCTCGGCGTCGGGCCCGACGCCGTCTGGAAAAGCCGCCAGCGCCTGCGCCGCAAACTGGCCCTGCCCGACGAGGTCAGCCTCGAAGACCTCGCCCGGGGAATTTGAGTTGGGGGATTGGTCGAGCAGGTAATTCGGTAATTGGGTTTTCGGAGAAACAAAGCTCTGTAATTCAGAAAATTGCCTGCTTTGCAAATTTCTCAATTACCCCCTCGACCACCCCCCCCAACCCAAATGTCCAGTTTTTGTCCAGTCCGTTTTGATGCGGCGTTTGGGGCGGTGCGCTACGTTTGGCGGCGTAATCGACCCCCCGAACCGATGGGCGCTTCGACTTCCGACACCGGCTCCACCCCGCCCAAGTACCGGCTGGCCTTCCTGATCGCCGTGCTGGTGTTCACCCTGCTCGCCTGGGCGGTGTGGTGGTATTTCGAGTACAAAATCCAGAGCTTGGGCGGGGCCGACCTGCCCTGAAAAGCCGGACGCATGCGCCCGCCGGTTCGTTTCAACTCCACTTTCCACCCTTTTTTTCGATGAAAACGCTACCTCTCTCCCTGCTCCTGCTGACCTCCTCGCTGGCCTTCGCCCAAACCGACCGCGTGGGCATCGGCACCACCACCCCCCGCGCCGGGCTCGACGTGACCCACAACGACGGCATCGTCGCCACGGGCACCCTCGATGAGGGCAATACCGCCAACCTGCCCACGGGCGAAGGCACCCGCCTGATGTGGATTCCGAAAAAAGCGGCTTTCCGGGCGGGCAATGTTTTTGGGTCCGAGTGGGACGACGACAACATCGGCATCCAATCCGTAGCGCTGGGGGTTGGTACTCAAGCCAGCGGTCGCATTTCGACTGCGATGGGCCTTGATTCACGTGCCAGCGGCAACTATTCTGTGGCGATAGGCAATGCAAGCGCCGCCAGTGGTGACAACTCGATGGCCCTTGGCCACGTAACTACTGCCAGTGGTGACTACTCGACGGCCCTGGGTAACCGGGTTTCGACCAACGGTAAATTCGGCAGTTTTATCATCGGGGATGGAAATGCCCCTGGCCAACCTCAAGCCCGGAACTCCGACGCGGACCACCAGTTCAAGGCCCGCTTCTTGGGGGGCTACGTGCTGGTGACGGACAATTTCGGGGGCATCGGGGCCAAGCTCGACGGCGGGCAGTCGGCCTGGAGCGTCATCTCCGATTCCACGAAAAAAGAAGGCTTCCGCCCCGCCGACGGGCAGGCGTTCCTGCGAAAAATCGCTCAGATGCGCCTATGTAGCTGGAACTACAAGGGCCAGGACGCGGCCACCATGCGCCACTACGGCCCCATGGCCCAGGACTTCTTCGCCGCCTTCGGCCGCGACGGCGTGGGCACCGTCGGCAACGAGACCACCATCAACCAGGCCGACTTCGACGGGGTGAACCTGATTGCCATCAAAGCCCTCATCACCGAAGTCGAGGCCCTCAAGGACGAAAACGTCCGCCTCACCACCCGGAACGCCGCCCTGGGCGGGGAACTGTCCTCGCTCCGCGCCGACGTCGATTCCCTCAAACGGCTGCTGGTGGCCAACACCGGCAAGTGATTTCCATGAAAAAATTCGTCTACCTCCTCCTGCTGGCACCGGGGCTGCTTTCGGGCGAAGCCCTGGCCCAACTTTCGGTCGGCAGCAGCGCCACGCTCTACGTCGGCAGCGGGGCCACCCTGTCGGTCAACGGCACCCTTCAGAACGCGGGCACGCTGACCAACGCCGGCCACGTGTTCCTGCGCGGCCACTTGCAAAACACCGCCGCGCTGGCCTCCGCCGAGGGCGACCTGACCCTCGACGGCAGTGCCGCCCAGACGCTCGCCTCGCCGTCGGCGCTTTCGGTGCGGAACCTGACGCTCAACAACCCGGCTTCCGGCGAGGCCGTCACCCTGGCCACGCCCCTGACGGTGGGTGGGGTGGGCACCTTCACTGACGGGGTGCTGAAAACCGACGCCACCAACCTGCTGACCTTCGCTGACGGGTCCACTGTGGCCGGGGCTTCCAACGACTCCCACGTCAAGGGTCCGGTCTGGAAGGTGGGCAGCGCGGCCTTCGTCTTTCCGCTGGGCAACGGGGGTACGTACCGCCCGGCCTCTCTCGCCCCCCAGGCGGGCACGGCCACCGACGTCTACCGGGCCGCGTACGTGGAGGCCGACCCCGGCAACACCACCCAGAAAGCCGCCTGCGTGAAAAGCGTTTCGTCGGCGGAGTACTGGCAGGTGGACCGCCTGGCGGGCAGTGCCTCGGCGGTGGTGGGACTGGCCTACCAGAACGTGGCCACGTCCATCGCCAGCGAGGGCGACCTGCGGGTGGGCCGCCTGGCGGGCAGCGGGTGGGAGGTACTCACCTGCAACGCCAACGGTGGGCTGGCGGGCGGCCGGGTGCTCAGTAGCGGGGTCACGGGCCAGTACGGGCGCTTCGCGCTGGCCTTCCAGCAGCCGGTGCTGTCGGCCAGTTATCCGGGGCTGGGTACCGTCTGTGCCGGGCAGGCGGTGAGCGTGACGGTGGTGACCGAGGGCGTTTTCGGCAGCGACAACGCGTTTACAGCCCAGCTTTCCGACGCTGGCGGCAGCTTTGCCAATCCGGTGAGTTTGGGCACCGTCGTGCCGGGCCAAAACCAGGCGGTCATTCCCCCAAACACGCCCTTTGGCACGGGCTACCGCCTGCGCGTCGTCAGCAGCCTGCCCCCGCTGACCAGCGAGGCCAGCACCGCCTTTACCGTCACCGCCTTAAGCAACGTTTCGGTGGCGCTGTTTCCGGCCACGCCGTCGAGAATCTGCTTGGGCGAGGAACTGCCGGTGACGTTCAGCACGACGGGAGCGTGTCCCTTCCCGGTGGAAAATGTCTTCACCGTGCATCTCAGCAACGCCACGGGCAGCTTTGCCAACCCGACGGTGCTGGGCACGGCTCAGCCCGGCACGACGCCTTTCGTCCTGCCCCAAAATTTACCCGTCGGCACGGGCTACCGCGTGCGCGTGGTGACGAGCGGCCCGGCCCAGAGCTCGCAGCCCAGCGCCCCGTTTGAATTGCGTTACCCGAGCCTCGCCAGCCTGACGCCCGGCGTGGGCGGGGTGCCACAGGGGGGGCTCTGCCGGGGCAATGCCGTCACCGTCAGCTTTAGTTTGCCCAGTGGGTCGTGTCCGTTCCCGAACGGCAACGCGTTCACGGCTCAGCTTTCCAACGGGTCAGGGGCCTTCAGTTCGCCGGTCAGCCTGGGTACGGTCGTGCCGGGGGTGGCCAACTCGGTGATCATCCCGGCCAACGTGGTACCGGGCACGGGCTACCGCATCCGCATCGTCAGCAGCCAGCCGCAGTTGACCTCACTGGCGAGCCTTCCCTTCCGGGTGAATGCCTGCGTCAGTCGCCTGAGCGCCGAAGCGCCTGGTGTGGTGGTGGCCCCCAACCCGGCGGTGGGCGGTGAAATTCGCCTGCGGGTCAGAGGGCTGGACAACCCGGCTTTCAGCCTGATCAGCAGCACGGGCCGTAGTGTGGGAATTGGGGTGAACACCGACGGGTCGGGTGAATTTGTGCTGACGCCGAAGCAGGCACTCACGCCAGGCGTGTACGCCGTGACGGCCGAGGCAGGACCGACCCGGAGCACCCGCCGCGTGCTGGTGGTGGAATGAGCCACCGGATGTAAAACCGTCAGGCGGGGTCCGTGCCCCGCCTGACGGTTTTTGCTTTTCCGAAACGGGTCGGACAGCGGAAAAGTTGGGCAGTCGGGGAACCACATTCGGGTTGCGCGCCAAGCGGCCTTGCGCGATATTTGGGCGCGGAACAGCCCAATCACACGCCCACCCGTCGGTTATGCCACAGGTCCCCGACCGCACCCTCGCCCAACTCGACGCCCTGCTCGACCGGCACCTGGCCAACCCCGACTACTCGCTCGACGCCCTCTGCGCCGACCTGGGCCTGAGCCGTTCGCAGTTGTTCCGGGTCGTCAAACAGCACACGGGCCAGCCCGTGTCGCGGTACTGGCGGCAGCGGCGGTTGCTCAAGGCCCGCGAACTTCTGGCCACGACCGACCTGCGTGTGGCCGAAATCGCCGACCAGACCGGCCACGACTCGCCCCAGGCCTTCAGCCGGGCGTTTTCGGACGAATTTGGCCTCAGTCCCAGCGAGTTTCGGAAAAACCGGCCGCCGGAAGCCCTCCCCGAACTCCTCGCCCCGCCCGAACCCGACCCGGCTCCGGCCGAGGAACCACCGGCGGTGGTTACGCCTCCTGCGCCTCTCGTGCCGCGTGGGTCGGCGTTCAATCCGTGGCTGCTCGGGGCGGCGGTCCTGGGGCTGCTCCTGCTGGCGGGCTTCTACGTCTGGCGGGCCAGGGCCGGTGGGGGCGATGCCTCGGTGGCGATTCTGCCCTTCCGCCACGCGGGCCCGGCCGCCAACGCCCCGCTGGCCGAAGGCCTGATGAGCCAGATTCACGCCGCGCTCGCCGCGAACGAGCGCCTGAACGTCACCTCGAAAACCTCCTCATTGTCGTTTCGCAATTCCCCCAAAAATATCCCCGACATTGCCCGCGAACTGGGCGTGGGCTACGTGGTGGAGGGCACGGTGACGGAAGTGAACCGGCGCACGAGCGTGGAGGTGCAACTCATCCGGGCCGACCACGACCGGGTGGTCTGGACGAAAACCTTCGACCTGACCGCCGACGGCGGCATGACGGCCCTCAACCGGGTGGCCAACGAAGTCAGCGGGGCCGTGTACCGGCGGCTCGGGCCGGGGGGTACGCTGGGCAAACCCAGCGCCCTGCCCACCGCCAGCGTAGAGGCCTACAACGCCTGCGTACAGGGGCAGGTCCTGGCCGCCACCCGCACCCGCGAAAAACTCGAAGCCAGCCTGGGGCTGTTCGACCGGGCGCTGGCCCTCGACCCCCGGTTTGCCGAAGCCCACGCCTACAAAGCCTCGACCTGGTTCAGCCTGGGCAACCTGGGGCACATTCCCCTCGATTCGAGTTTTCGCATGGCCGAAAGAAGCGCCCTGACGGCCCTGCGCCTCGACGGCGAAACCGGCCTGGCTTACGGCATCCTGGCCTGCGTGTACCGCGACCGCTACCAGTGGGAACAGGCCCACACCACCTACCGCATCGCCCTCGAAAAAGCCCCCAACGACGCCTGGGTCAACTACTGGTTCAGCCTCATGCTGCGCTCGGTGGGGCAGTTTGGCGAAGCCCTGCGCTACAGCACCCGCGCCTACGAACTCGACCCCCTTTCGCCGGTGATTTTCGGGGGACACCTCCGCAACTGCGCCTACGCCGACCGCGACGACCGCTTCGGGGAAGTGGCCGAACGGGGGCGCGCGTTGTTCGGCGATTCGTACCTGTACTACCTGGCCCGCTCCACCCGGCCCGCCTTGCGCGGCGACTACGCCGAGGCCCTGCGCGACGTGGAAAAAGCCTGCCAGTTGAACCCCTCGTCCAGGGGCCTGTTGGCCGAGCGGGCGTTTCTCCAGGGCCGCCTCGGCCAGGTGGGAGCCGTGCGAACCTACTTCGACACCCTGCCCGACACGCCCGACAACCAGCGGCAGCGAGCCTTAGCCTACGCTGGGCTGCGCGACCGCGAAGGGTGCCTGCGGGCGCTGGAAGCCTACGCCGCCACCGGCCAGTTGCCCACCGACGTGAAGGTATCGGCCCCGTACGCCTTTCTCCGCAACGACCCCCGCTTCCGGGCGTTGCTGCGCCGCTTCGACCTGCTCGACGTGCGGTTTGAGGTGGAAGAACTGCCGGAGTGAAAACGGCGCTCCTCACCCCCGTTTCACTCCCTGCGTGTTCACCCCTGCCTCCTGAAGGGGGGCTCGTTGCTGACACGGTTGGTTTTCAAGAAAAACCCCCTTGAGGGGGCAGGGGGTGAGGGCAGGAGGTACCCCCATGCAACGCTACGTTAAGTTTTTCCGCCTCCGTGCAACGTGGCGTTAAGTTTTTGGTCAATTCGGCAACGTCGGTTTCGGGGTGGGGGCGGAGCTTTGTCCCGTCGTCAATGCGGTTTTTTTAACCCCCCGAATCCCCATGCTGACCTTGCTGCGTTGGAGCACGCTGCTGGCCTGCGGCGGGCTGCGCCTGGGCTGCACCCCCGACCCGCCCGCCCCCCTCACCCCCGCCGGGTACGAGCGGGCTTCGAGCGAGTACGCCGTGCTGGCCCAGAAGGCCCTGGCTTACCAGGCCGACTTCGACACCCTCGCCTGGGCCGAGCTGCTCGCCGAGCGCGTCACCTGGCAAACCCCCGACGCCGCCCCCGCCCGCCTCGCCCGCCACCGGCTCGTCGGGGCCTGGAACGGCTGGAGGCAGGCCCACGGCGTGCGCCGCCTGCACCTGCACGGTTTCACCAACCTCGCCCTGCTCGCCTACCAGCCCCTGGCCCTCTCGGGGCGGCGGGGCGTGCACGTGCTGACCTACTGCACCGCCACCGCCGAACTCACCGACGGCCGCCGCGCCGCCCGCCGCCTGAGCCTGTGCTGCCACTTCGACGCCGCCAAGCGCATCGACGGCCTGTGGCTGTACTCGGCCCCGCCCACCCCCGAGGCCCGCGGTTTCCCGGACCAACCGGGGGTGCCCTGACCGCCCGCCCGGCGCAGCCCCCGCTTTTTTTTCAACCCCTCTTGTCCCTGCCTTCATCAGCCCCTTCGATACCCCTCCCTCTCGTCATGCATCCCGGTCGTTGCCCCTGCCCCCGATGGGGGCGGGGGGCAGACCCCACCCACCAGCCCCCATTTCTTTTTTCCCGAAAACCCAAAACCAACCCGACCGCATGAACGCCACCCGTTTACTCCGATTGCTTGGCTCCGCCTGCCTGCTCCTGCTGGGCACCCTGCCCGCCCTGGCCCAGACCACCTGGACGGGCGCCACCTCCACCGACTGGAACACGGCCTCCAACTGGAATCCCGCTGCCGTACCCACCGCCTCCGACGACGTGGTGATTCCCGCCGTTACCTCCCCGGCCAACCCGCCCACCCTGAGCAGTACCGGGGCCGTGGCCAGCACGGTGGATGTGCAAAGCGGGGCCAAACTGACCATCGCCAGTACCGGAACGCTGACCATCAACGGTTCGAGGAATATTGCTGATGAAAATACTGGATTCTCCAACGCCGGGACTGTGGACAATGCGGGCCAGATCACGCTGGGCAACACCGCCAGCGTGGGTCAGCTCGGACTTGTCAACTACGGCACGTTCAACAACCAGTCGGGCGGGCAAATCGCCATTGACAATTCCACTGCTATCGGCTTGATTCATCTTTCTGGCACGTTCACCAACTGGGGTCGCATTACCCTCGGGGCCAACGCCAGCGTGGGTAGCGAAGGCCTAAGGAATTGGGCTACCTTCGACAACAAGCCCGGTGGGCAGATTGCCATCGACCGCTCCTCCACTATTGGTTTGTTCCAAACCTCCGGCACGTTCACCAACGAAGGCCGCCTCACCATCGGGGCTAACGAAAGCGTGGGTAACGCCGGTCTGAGCATTAACAATGGCGAAACGTTCGTGAACAAACTGGGCGGACAGATTGCCATCGACCGCTCCTCCAATGCTGGCATAAGCAGCGGTTTTGACGCTTTGTTCACCAACGAGGGGAGCATTACCATCGGGGCCATCGCCAGCGTGGGCAGCAGCGGTCTGAGTACTTTTGGCACCTTCGAGAATAAGGGCTGCGCGGCGCTTTTGAACATCGTGGCCGATGCCGTCATAACCAACCTTGGGGGCACCATTACCAACAGCGGCACCATCCGTGAAAACGCCTCCGGTACCAGCAGCATCAGCAGCAACACCGGCCTGGTTCAGAACCTGAACGGGGGCGACTTCACCATCGGCACCGACACGGGCACGCTGACGACCACCGCCGGGGCCATCTGGAAAGGCTGCACCTCCACCGACTGGGCCACGGCCACCAACTGGTCCACCGGGGCCGTGCCCACCGCCTCCGACGACGTAGTAATCCCCTCCGGCCCAGCCAACCAGCCCACCCTCGCCACCGCCGGGGCAGTAGCCAAAAGCGTGGAGGTGCTGGGCGGGGCCAAACTCACCATCGCCAGCGGGGGCACACTAACGGTCAATGGCGGGAAGTCCTACGTTTTCGGCGCGGTCGGATTCAAAAACGACGGCACGGTAGAAAACAGCGGTGAGGTGGCTCTGGGCACCACCGTCGGCGTGGGAGATGCTGTACTTCTTAATCAGGGAGAATTCACCAACCGGGAGGGCGGCAAGTTCGGGGTGGACCGTGCTGGTACCTTCGGCGTGTTGAACGCCGGTACGATCACCAACTTGGGCACCATGACCATCGGGGCCATCGCCCCCGTGGGCTACTTCGGGATTTTCAACTCCGGGAGCTTCAATAACAGCGGCTGCGCGGCCCTGGTCAACATATTGGCCAACGCCGTCATTCAAAACAACGACACCTTCACCAACTCGGGCCAGCTTGTCGAAAACGCCAGCGGCACCAGCAGCATCAGCAGCAACAGTGGCATCGTGGTCAACAACGGGGGCGGCACGTTCGACGTAGGCTCCGGACCCAACCAGCCCCTGGCCCTCGTTTCGACCAACGCCACCCAGTGTAGCCCGCCCAACGGCAGCATCCAACTCACGGGCCTGAAAGCCAACCAGCCCTACACCCTGCGCTACGGCCTCTCCGGCGGCACCAGCAGCCTGCTCAGCCCCGACTCCACCTCCACCGAAACCGGCACGCTGACCATCCCGGCCCTGGGGGGCGGCACCTACGCCCTCACCCTGAGCGGCAGTTGCGTGCCCCTGCCCATCGCCCTGGAGGCCACCCTGACCGGCCCCGCGCCCGGCTTTCAGGGCCCGCCCACGGTCGCCGGGGCTCCGGTCTGCGCCGGGCAGGCCCTGACGGTGACGGTGGCCGGCACCTGCCTGGGCACGCTGACGGCCCAGCTTTCCGACGCCAGCGGCAGCTTCGCCAACCCCGTCAGCTTAGGCACCGTCGCGCCGGGCCAAAACCAGGTCATCATTACCCCGGCCACGCCCTTCGGCACGGGCTACCGCATCCGGGTGGTCAGCAACGGTCCGGCCCTGACGAGCAGCCCCAGCGCTTCGTTCACCGTCAACGCCCTGGGCAATGTTTCGGTGGCGCTGTTTCCGGCCACGCCCTCGTCGGTGTGCCTGGGCCAGGAACTGCCGGTCACCTTCAGCACCACCGGGCCGTGCCCCTTCCCGCTGGAAAACGTCTTCACCGTGCAACTTTCGAGCAGCACCGGCTCGTTTGCCAACCCCCTGACGCTGGGCACGGCCAATCCCGGCACGACGAGTTTTCCGCTACCCCTGAGTTTGCCAGCCGGCACGGGCTACCGGGTGCGGGTGCTGACGAGCAGCCCGGCGACGACCTCCTTCGCCAGTGCCCCGTTTGAACTGCGCTACCCCAGCATGGCCAACGTCACGCCCGGCGTGGGTGGGGTGCCGCAGGGCGGCATCTGCCGGGGCAACGACGTCACGGTGAGTTTCACCCTGCCCGCCGGAAGTTGTGCATTCCTGAACGGCAACGGGTTCATCGCCCAGCTTTCCAGCGCCAGTGGCTCCTTCAATAATCCGGTGAGCCTGGGGGCGGTGCAGGCGGGCGTGGCCAACTCCGTGACGATTCCGGCGGGTTCGGCGGCGGGCACAGGCTACCGCATTCGGGTACTGAGCAGCAATCCGGCCAGCACCTCCCTGGCGAGCCTGCCCTTCCGGGTGAATGCCTGCAACGCCCGCCTGAGCGCCGAGGAGCCGGAGTTGGTGGTGGCGCCCAATCCCGTATCCACGGGAGGGGAAATCCGCGTGCGGGTGAGCGGCCTGGACAACCCGGCCTTCAGCCTGACGACTTCGACGGGCCGCAATGTGCTGATTTCTACGAAAACTGACGGCACGGCTGAGTTCGTGCTCACGCCCCGGCAGGCCCTCACGCCCGGCCTCTACGCCGTGACCGCCGAGGAAGGCCCCACCCGTATCACCCGCCGCGTGCTGGTGGTGGAGTAAACCAGGTTTGTGCCCAACCCGCGACGGCCACCCCGAGCTTCAGGGGCATCCGTCGCGGTTTTTTTTGTTTGAAAAAGCCGACGAATGTCATGAAAATCCGGAGCAGGGCACTTGGATTCAGTGACTTGGCTAACTTGGCCGGTCACCGCGAGAACCCCGTTGCCCATGCCCCGCGCCCTGCGCTTCTGCCTGCCGCTCGTTGCGGGCCTGCTGCTGGCCCTCCGGGTCACCTCGGCACCGCCCGACTCGCTGCTGACTTTGCCCCGCGCCAAGCGGCTGCTGGCCCTGGCCGAGGGCTACGACCGGGTTTGGAAACGCGACACCCTCGCCGCCCTCCGGCTGGGGGCCGAGTGGCGGCGGTTTTTTGAAAAAAATGGTACCGAAGCCGACCTCCGCCTGCTCGACGTGGCCACCCTGGAGGTGTTCCGCGACACGCCCGCGCTGGCGCCCCGGTTTCTGGGCCGGGCGTACCCGCTGCTGGGTCGGGCCGAAGCCCGCGACGACACCCTGGTGATGGCCCGCCTCCACGCCAGCCTGGGAATGTGCTACTTCAACATCCTGAAAAAATACGACCGGGCCTTCCGCCACTACGACCGGCTTTTCGAACTGCTCAAACACCAAACCGAGGCCAACTACGCCGACCGCGACTACACGATTTACCTCATCGGCCTGGCCAGTTACGAATTTTTTGACTACGAAAACGCCATCCGCTACGGGCAGGCCCTGGCCAACCCCCCGCCCGGTGGGGTTACGCACACGCACGTGTTCAATGCTTGCCTGCTGGGGCTTTCGTACCTGAAGTTGAACCAGTACGACCAGGCCCGGCGCTGGTTCAACTGGGGCCTGCGTCGCCTGCCCATCCGGAAGGATTTCCACAACGACGCCTGGGAGGGCATTTTCAAAGGCCACCTCGGGCTGGTGCTGCTGGCCGAGCACCGCCCCGAGCAGGCCCTGCCCCTCCTGCGCGAGGGCCTCGAACGCACCGCCCCGGCGGGGGTCTGGAACAGCGTGGCCACCTTCGGCACCCGGCTCTCGGGGCTCTACCTGGCCCGGGGCGACGAGGCCCAGGCCGGGGCCTACGCCCGGCAGGCCCACGCGGCGGCCCGGCGGCTGGGCGAGGCCAAGTACACCCACGAAACCCACGCCACCCTGGCCGCCTGGCTCGGCGCGGTGGGCCGGGCCGACCTGGCCCTCCGCCACGCCGACTCGGCGGCGGCCGACAAAGACCGCTACCGGGCCGACATCGACCTGACGCTCAAGCACCGGACCGAACTGGCCGCCGCCAACGAGCGCTACCGGGCCAGCGAACTGCTCCGGCAACGCGACCGGGAGCGGCAGGTGCTGCTGCGCAACGCCCTGCTGGTGGGGGTGCTGCTGGCCGCCGCCATCGCGCTGCTGCTCTACCGCCGCCGGGTGACGGCCTACCGCCACCGGCAGGAGCGCACCGAAGCCGACCTGCGGCAGGCCGTGGACCAGCTCGACCAGTTCCGGCAGTCGGTGCAGGAAAAAAGCGCCCTGCTCGACCGGCTTTCGACCCCCGAGCGCCCCGAAACCGTGCCCGCCGACGTGCTCCTCCAGCTTCAGCGCTCGGTGCTCGTCACCGACGAGGGCTGGCGGACGTTCAGCGCGCTGTTTGCCAAAGTCCATCCCGGTTTTTTGTACCGGCTCCGCGAAAAACACCCCGGGCTCAGTCCCGCCGAGGTGCGCCTGCTGACGCTCAGCAAACTGGGCTACTCCACCCGCGAAATGGCCGCCATGCTGGGCGTGGGCCTCAACGCCGTCCGGCAGAATCGCTCCCGCCTGCGGCGCAAACTGGGTCTGCCCGAAGAAGCCAGCATCGAAGAACTCGCGGCGCAGGTCTGAGCTTCCCGCCCGCATCCGGGGGAAGGAACTCCCGTTTTTTCAAGGGCAAAACGCCGCCTCACGGCACCGGAAACGCCTTTTCGGTGAATGTCACGCTTTTGTCACGCCCCCTTTCGACCGCCTCGGGGTGGGGAGGTGGTAGGTTTGGCCCCGACCACTGACCCTTCCGCGTGATGGATTCGTCTCCCGCTTCCGACCCGACGCCCCCGAAGTACCGGCTGCTGCTGGTGCTGCTGCTGCTGGCTTTCGGGCTACTGGCCTGGGGCATCTGGTGGTATTTCGAGTACAAAATCCAAAGCCTGTCCGCACCGCATTGATTCAGTTCTTTTTCCCCAAAAAATTCCCATGCGTACTTCTACCCGTTCCCGTTCTCCGTTTTGTTTTCGCCTGCCGCTGCTGTTGGCGGGCCTGCTCGCCGGGTCGTTCGCGGCCCCGGCGCAGTGGACCACCTCCCAGCTTTCGCAGGCCCGCTGGCAGATTGGTGCCGGCAGTTGGGGCAACAACGTCTATTTCGCCGGGGGCAGTACCTCCGGGCTGTTCACGCCCACGGACGTGATTGACGTGTACAACACGACGACCAACGCGTGGAGCACGCTCCAACTCTCGGAGCCCCGCTCGCAGGTGGGGGTCGCCAGCGTGGCCGGCAAGGTGCTGTTTGCCGGGGGCTTCCGCGTTTCCGAGCAGTCCGACCGGGTGGACATTTACAACACGGCCACCCAGACCTGGACGACCGCCCAGCTTTCGGTGGCCCGCAGCGGCGTCGCCGCGGGCAGCGCAGGGGGAAAGGCCGTCTTCGCGGGTGGTTTGCCGATCGGAGCGGCTGAGGAAACCGACGCGGTGGACATCTACGACGCCGCCACCAACACCTGGAGCACGGCCCAGCTTTCGCAGGCCCGCGCCGGCCTCGTGGCCGCCAGCGCGGGAGGCAGGGTGTTTTTCGGAGGAGGCGGAATCATTAGTACCGCCGGTATTTCCAACGTGGTGGACATTTACGACGCCGCCACCAACACCTGGAGCACGTCGCAATTATCAGAAGCCCGCACCGGCCTGGTGGCCACCAGCGCGGGGGGGAAGGTGTTTTTCGCCGGCGGCGTGAACGGGCCGTTTAGCTACTCCACCCGGGTGGACATCTACGACACCGCCACCAACACCTGGAGCACGGCCAACCTGTCGGTGGGCCGCACGGTCCTGGCCGCCACTAGCGTGGGAGGCAAGGTGCTCTTCGCGGGGGGCTTCAACATCAGCAGCGGAGCGGTGGACGTGGTGGACGTCTACGACCTCCTCACCAACACCTGGAGCACCGCCCAGCTTTCGCAGGCCCGCGACCGCCTGGCCGCCGCCAGCGCGGGCGACAAGGCCCTGTTTGCGGGGGGCAGCCCCAATGGTCCGGGATTTTCAAACGTGGTGGATATTTTCACCCCGGTCAACGACTTCTCGAGCGTTCCGACCCTGACGGGCGTACCCCTCTGCGCCGGGCAAAGCGCCCTGCTCGATTTCACGGTCAACGGGATGATCAACGCCAGTTTCACGGCGCAACTCTCCGACGCCAGCGGCTCGTTTGCCAGCCCGGTGAGCCTGGGCGTGGTGGCTCCTGGCCTCCAGTCGGTGACGATTCCGGGCAACACCCCGCCCGGCACGGGCTACCGGGTACGCATCGTCAGCCAGAATCCAGCCCTGACCAGCGTGCCCAGCGAACCCTTTGCCGTCCGGAGCGCGGTCGTGACCCAGGACCTGACCGCCCCCGACCCGGTATGCGCCGGGAGCGAGGTCAGCCTGGTGGTGAACGCCACCGGCACGGGCCTCGCCTACCAGTGGTACAAAGACGCCGTGTGCCCGCAGAACGCCCTCGTCGGGGAGCAGAACGACACGCTGAAACTCGCCAACGCCCAGTCCTTCGATTCGGGCACGTACTACGTGGTGGTCACCGACGCCTGCGGCTTCACCAGCCAGGAGAGCGCCGTCGTGACCGTAAACCCCAACCCCAGCCTGAGCAGCGCGACGGCCAGCCCCAATCCCGTCTGCGCGGGTTCGCCCCTGATGCTGAGCGCCTCGGCTTCGGGCGGCACGGGCACGCTGGCCTACGCCTGGACCGGCCCCGGCAACTACCAGGCCAGCGGGGCTTCGGTGCAGCGCACGGCCGCCGCCGGGGTGGAGGGCGTTTACGCCGTGACGGTCACCGACGAAAACACCTGCCAGGCCACGGGCCAGACGGCGGCGGTGGCGTTGAAAATTCCCGTGTCGGTGCAGGGCATCACCCCGCCGCAGACCGTCTGCTGGGGCGAAAACGTCAGTTTCACCGTGGAGGCCACGGGCACGGGCGTGAGTGTGCAGTGGTACAAAACCAGCGTTTCGCCCCAGAACAAACTCACCAACCAGACCAACCCCACCCTCTCGCTGACGGCCGTGCAGGCGACCGACGGGGGCACGTACGTGGCGGAGGTGAAGGACGAATGCGGCAACACGCTCACGCCCTCGACAAGCCTGGTGGTCAACCATCCCGTGCTGGGGGTGCCTACGGTGGCGGGTGCGCCGGTGTGCGCCGGGCAGGCCGTTACGCTGAGTTTTGCCGTCACGGTGTGTAATGCCGGGGGCTACGTAGCCCAGCTATCGGACGGCAGCGGCAGCTTCGCCAATCCGGTCAGCCTGGGCAGCATTGCGCCGGGGGCCAACCAGGTGGTGATTCCCCAGAACACGCCGTTTGGCCTGGGCTACCGCTTCCGCATCGTCAGCAGCGGCCCCAGCCTGACGAGCGCGCCCAGCGAGCCGTTCCGCGTCAACGCCCTGGGCAACCCCACCGTGGCATTGTACCCGGCCACGCCGGGGGCGATTTGCCTGGGCGACGTCCTGCCCGTTACGTTCTCCACCACGGGCACGTGCCCCTTCCCGGTGGGCAACGTCTTCACCGTCGAATTGTCCAGCGCCACGGGCTCCTTCGCCGCGCCGCTGGTGCTGGGAGTGGCCCAGCCCGGTACGACGAGTTTCCCGGCCAGCCTGCTTTCGGGCCTGTCGGCGGGCACGGGCTACCGGGTGCGGATTCTGAGCAGCAACCCAGTCCAGACCTCCTTTGCCAGCGCCCCGTTTGAGTTGCGTTACCCGAGCATCGCCAACGTGACGCCGGGCGTGGGCGGGGTGCCGCAGGGTGGCCTTTGTCGGGGCAACAGCGTCACGGTGAGCTTCACCCTGCCCGCCAACGCGTGCGCGTTTCCGGATGGCAACGCCTTCACGGCCCAGCTTAGTAGTGCCAGTGGCAGTTTTGCCAACCCGGTGAATCTGGGGGTGGTGCAGGCGGGGGTGCCCAACAGCCTGACCATCCCGGCCAACTCAGCGGCGGGGACGGGCTACCGGATTCGGGTGGTCAGCAGCCAGCCGACCTCAACGTCGCTGGCGAGCACTCCCTTCCGGGTGAATGCCTGTGTGAGCCGGTTGAGCGCCGAGGAGCCGGACCTGGTGGTAATGCCCAATCCCGTGCAGGGTAGCAAAATCCGCCTGCGCGTCAGCGGCATGGACAGCCCCCAATTCAGCCTAACGACTTCGGCGGGCCGCAGCGTGAACATTTCGGTGAAAACCGACGGTAGCGGGGAGTTTGTGCTCGTACCGGTGCAATCCCTGGCTGCGGGTGTGTATGCGGTGACGGCCGGGGATGGCTCGACCCGCCTTACCCGCCGCGTGCTGGTGACGGAGTAGGGCTTTCGGTAAATCCACTTTTCATCTTTCCCCTTTGCATCGTGAAACTCCGATCCTTTTCCCTCATCCTGTGCGGGTGGCTGCTGGGGCTGCCCGTCCTCCGGGCGCAGTACGTGCAGCTTCAGAAACTCCCCGCCGCTCCCGCCACTACGATTACCTTCGGCAAAGCCGTGGCGATGGAAGGCTCCACCCTCGTCGTGGGTTCCAACGGCGACGACAGCCAGACCGGGGCCGCCTATGTTTACGAAAAAGGCAATGACGGCACCTGGACCAAAATCGCCCGCCTGACGGCTTCCGACCGGGCGGGCTTCGACCGGTTCGGAGCGTCGGTGGCCCTCTCGGGCAACACCATCGTGGTGGGGGCCAACCTGGGCGAACCAGACGGAGGGCAGTTTAACCAGGGGCAGGCGTACGTGTTTGTCAAACCCGCCGGGGGCTGGACCGATGCCACCGAAACGGCCATCCTCCGCCTGACGAACGGAGTTGACCGCGACGAATTCGGTTCCGCCGTGGCCGTGTCGGGCGACGTGGTGGCCGTGGGCGTTGGCCAGCGCGGTAGTCAAAGCAACGTCTACGACGGCCGGGGCGCCGTATTCATTTTTGAAAAACCCGGCGGGGGCTGGGCCACCACCGGCACGCCCACCGCCACGATCACGGTTTCCGATGCCGCCGACGGCGACCACTTCGGTTCGTCGGTGGCCCTCGACGGCAACACCCTGCTCGCCGGAGCACCCGAGAAAAACGTGGCGTACGTGTTTATCAAACCGGGTGGAGGCTGGGCCACGACGAGCACGTTCACGGCCCGGCTCACCGGTTCCGGAGTGGGCAGCGGGGACTTTTTCGGGCGCTCGGTGGCCCTGGCGGGCGGCACGGCTGTGGTGGGTGCTCCCTACGAATTCATCGCGAATGCCCCCAATGAAAACGGGGCTGCGTACGTGTTCGTCAGGCCCGGCGGGGGCTGGGCCACCGGTACCGAAACGGCCCGGCTGACGGCCTCCGACGGGGCGCTCGGCGACCAGTTCGGCCACGCCGTGGCCCTGGCGGGCGACCTCGTGCTGGTGGGGGCACCCTTCGACGACGACAAGGGCAATGGGGCCGGTTCGGCCTACGTGTTCACCAAGCCCGGCGGGGGCTGGGCCACGACGAACGCCTTCACGGCCAAGCTCCTGGCCGCCGACGGCACCGGCGATCCGAAAGCGGGGGGCGATGCCTTCGGGAGTTCGGTGGCCGCCTCGGCGGCGGGTTTGGCCGTGGGCGCCCCCGTCCACGGGGCCAGCTTCACCGGAGCCGTGTACCTGTTTGGCCCCTGCCCGGCGCTGGCGTTCGGGTTTTCGGCGCAGGCTGGGGGTAACCCAGTGGCCCTCGACAACGCCAGCGCGGGGGCCAGCGCCACGTTCTCGCTCTGCCCGAGCGGCTCGCTGATGCTCTCCGGATTTTCGTCCACGTCTTCGTCGGGCGTAAAATTCCGGCGGGCGCTCACCGTGACGGGTGCCGTTAACGACAACGGCTCACCCCTGAGCAGCGCCACCACGGTGGTCAGTGATTCATTTTTTGGGGGCACGCTCGGCCCCTACGCCCTGGCGTCGGGCAGCAGTGGCAGCGTCGTGCTGGTGTTCACGCCGTTCACGGACCTCAACGACGATGACCAACTCGACGAGGGAGAATGCACCGGCAACGCCATCACGCTCACCGTCAACCTGGGCCAGATTCCCGGCGTGAGCATCACCAACCTCGGTTCGTCGTACTGCGCCAATGGTAACCCGGTGGTACTCGCGGGCAGCCCAGTGGGGGGCACCTTTTCGGGGCCGGGGGTGAGCAGCGGGGTGTTCACACCGGCCAACGCGGGTTCGGGAGGCAGCATTCAGTACGCGTACACGGACCCCGCCTCGGGGTGCGTGGGCACTGCCAGCCAGAACGTCACCCTTGTTTCGACGGCTTCCTTCACGGGTCAGCCCACGCTCGGGGGCAGTCTCCTCTGTGCCGGGCAGACCGTCACGCTTGCGTTTGGGGTTGAGTGCGCCAGCAGCGCCACCTACACGGCCCAGCTTTCCGACAAGGACGGTAGCTTCGCTGTTCCGCTGGCCACCTGGCCGGTCACGCCGGGGGCCAATCCGCTGACGCTTCCTCTCGGCCTGCCCACGGGCAACGGATACCGGGTGCGGGTGGTGCAGTCGTCGCCTGCCCTGACCTCCGACCCCACGGTGTCCTTCACCATCAGCGCGCTGATGGTGGCGTTGTACCCGGCCACGCCGGGGGCGCTTTGCCAGGGCGACGCCCTGCCCGTGACCTTCTCGACGCTGGGCGGCTGTTCGTTTCCGCAGGGCAATGTCTTCACGGTGCAGCTTTTCAACGCCAGCGGCTCGTTTGCCAATCCCCGAACCCTCGGCTTGGCCCAGCCCGGCACGACCACCTTCCCGGCCTCGCTGCTGTCGGGGCTGCCCGCAGGCACGGGCTACCGGGTACGGGTGCTGAGCAGCAACCCGGCCCTGACTTCGTTTGCCAGCTATCCTTTCGAACTGCGCTTTCCCGGCCTTTCGAGCCTGACACCGGGGGTAGGCGGGGTGCCGCAGGGGGGCCTCTGCCGGGGGAACAACGTGACGCTCAGCTTGCCGACCGGAAGCTGCGCCTTTCCCAACGGAAACCAGTTCACCGCCCAGCTTTCCAGCGCGACGGGCAGTTTTGCCAGCCCGGTGAGCCTGGGAGTGGTACAGGCGGGGGTGCCTAATTCCCTGACCATCCCGGCCAACTCGGCGGCGGGCACAGGCTACCGGATTCGGGTACTGAGCAGCCAGCCCGCTTCGACCTCCCTGGCCAGCATTCCCTTCCGGGTGAATGCCTGCAACGCCCGCCTGAGCGCCGAAGAGGCCGAACTGGTGGTGGCGCCCAATCCGGTGAAGGGCGGAAATGCGTTTCCCGGTGAAATCCGGGTGCGGGTGAGCGGGATGGACAGTCCGGCTTTCACCCTGACCGGCAGCACAGGCCGCAGCGTGGGCCTTTCGGTTCAACCCGACGGCAGCGGGGAATTTGTGCTCACGCCCCGGCAGGCGCTGGCACCGGGTGTGTACGCCGTTCAGGCCAGCGAGGGCACCACCCGCCTCACCCGCCGCGTGCTGGTGGTGGAGTGACCGGCAACGACGCGGTTTCCTCACTCCAGCAAGCTCTTCGGCAACTGCCCAAAGTGCTCGCGGAACTGCTTCGTGAAGTACGATTGCGAACCGTAGCCCACGGCATAAGCCACCTCGGCCACGTTCATCCGACCCTCGCGGAGCAGTTCGGCGGCTTGTTCGAGGCGCACCCGGTGCATGAAGGCCGTCGTGCTGAGGTTGGTCAGGGCGGTGAGCTTGCGGTGGAGTTGGGCGCGGCTCATGTGGGCCTGCTGGGCCAGCCAGTCGGCGTCCACCTGCTCGTCCTGGAGGTGGCGGAGCAGGGTTTGCCGGAGGCGTTCGAGAAAAAGCTTTTCTTTTTCGGGAACAGCCACCCCGGCGGGTTTTTCGCCCGTCGCCCCGTCGAGATGGTCCTGCCAGGCCCGGCGGGTCTGGAGCAGGTTGCGCAGGCCGAGCAGCAGTTCGTCGGTGCCGAAGGGCTTGCCCAGGTACGCGTCGGCCCCCAGGCCCAGGCCATGCAGGCGGCTGTCGTAGGAGGCTTTGGCCGTCAGCAGCACCACGGGCACGTGGCTGGTGCGCAGGTCGGCCTTGAGCGCCCCGAGCAGGGAGTAGCCGTCGAGGCGGGGCATCATCACGTCGCTCAGCACGAGGTCGGGTACGGTGTCGAGGGCCCTTTCGAGGCCCACCTGCCCATCGGGAGCTTCGAGCACGCGGTAGGTGGGCGCGAGGATTTCGACGAGGTACCGGCGCAGTTCGTCGTGGTCTTCCACCACCAGCACGAGGGGAGCATCCGCCGGGGCAGCCCCCAACACCCCAGGGGGGGTATGTTCTGCCGTCGGCAAGAAAGCCCCCGTTGAGGGTTTGGGGACTTCCGCCTCGCCGATTTCTCCGGCTATTTCCACCGGAATCGTGACGGTGAACGTGCTGCCCCGTCCGATGGTGCTTTCCACCCGCACGCTGCCGCCCAGGAGTCCGGCGAGTTCTTTCACGAACGACAGCCCGATGCCCGTGCCCCCGTGGGCGCGGGTGCTGCTGGCATCGACCTGGTAAAACCGCTCGAAAATCCGGGGCAGTTTGTCCGCCGGAATGCCCGGCCCGGTGTCGGTGATTTGCAGGACGAGGGTCGTTGGTTGTTGTTCGTTGGTTGTTGTTCGTTGTTCGTTGGTCGAGGGTCGTGCTTCGGCACCGATTATCAAACAACGAACAACGATCTCACCCCCTTCCTTCGTGAATTTGAGTGCGTTGGACAGCAGGTTGTAGGCGATGGTTTCGAGTTTTTCTTCGTCAAAAAAAACGGCCCGGCCCACCTCGCCCCGGTAGGTGAGGCGAATGCTTTTTTTCTCGGCCATCGCCGCGAACGATTGCACCGCCTGCCCCAGAAAGGCATCCGGCTCACCCAGGCTGTGCTTCACGCCGAGGCGGCCCGCGTCGAGTTTGGCCGTGTCGAGCAGTTGGGTAATGAGCCGGAGCAAGTGCCCGGCGTTGCGCCGGATGCTGCCGAGGCGCTCGCTGGGGCGGTCGCCGGGGGCTTTTTCCAATTGCTCGGCGGCGCTGAGGATCAGCGTGAGTGGAGTGCGGAATTCGTGGGTGATGTTGGAAAGCAACTGGCTCAGTTGGCGCAGGTTGGTGGCTTCGAGTTCGCGCTGGGCCAGGTCGCGGCGGAGTTTTCGCCGCCGGTCGATCAGCCGCCAGAGCGCCGTCAGCCCGCCCACCAGCAACGCCCCGGCCAGGCCGACAAACCAGCCGGTTTTGTAAAACGGAGGTCGCACGATGACCGTCATCGTGGCGAGTCGGGCATCCCAGCCCCGACCACCCGGCAGGGCCACCCCCGACGTGAGGGTGTACCGCCCCGCCGGGAGTTGGTACGAAACCGTGGCGTCGAGGCCCTCGGCCACGATCCAGGTGGAGTCGTGAGGCTCGAGGCGGTACCGGAACGTGTTGTTGCGGTACCTCACGGCGGGCGAGAAGCGCAGCGTGAGCACGTCGCCCTCGCGGGCTGTGAGGGTGGGGTGCCCGGTGGTGTCGCGCCCGAAGCGGTAGCGTGTCGCCTCCGCGCCGGGGTGCGTGTCGAGTTGCCCTTCGAGGTACGTGCCGTTGACCACCACGTCGAGCAGGTTGAGCGGGGGCAGGGTGGTGAGCCGGTTGAGGTCGTACTCGTACAGGCGGCGCCCGGCCGAAATCCAGAGCCGGTTGGCGCGGGTCACAAACCCGACCGTGGGCGGTTCGGGCAGGCCGGGCAGTTCGACCCGTTGCAGGTCGCCGCCGGGCGTGAGCCGGTACAGGGCCGTCTCGGAGCGAAAATACGCGTGCCCCCCGGAGTCGTCGGAGAAGCGGTACACCCGCCGGTAGCCGTTGAATGCCTTCGGGCTGCCGCTGGGCGAAGCCATGGGGATCAACCGAACGCGGCGTACCTGACCCGTGTTGGGGTCGAACTGGTCCACCTCGTCGGTCAGTCCCACCAGCACCGTGCCGTCGGCGCGGGCCCGGATGCCGAAGGCTTCCTCAGCGGGCAGCGAGGCGTCGGGTTGGGCTGGGTCGTGAGTGTACCGCCGGAGGCGGCGCGTGCGGGGGTCGAGGGCCACTACGCCCCACCGGGTGGCGCCCCACCGGGTGGTAAACCAGATCGTGCCCTGCCGGTCCTGGTCGATCCAGTTGACCTGGGTGTTTTCCGAAAAAACGTGTTCGATGGCCCCCGTGCGGGGGTCAAACCGCAGCAGACCGTTCGAGCGGGTGCCGATCCAGAGAACGGCTTCGCGGTCGGCAAACACGTAATGGCACCCGCCCGGCCCCAGAAACTCGCGGATGAGGCGGGTGGTGTCGGGCAGCCGGACGATCCGTTCGGCTGCTTCGTCGAAGTACGACAGCGCGTGGCCCCGGCCCTGCTTGAGCCACAGGCGACCGTCGGGCGAGGGCACGACGTGGTAGTAGTCGTCGCCGCCGCGCAGCACGGGGTCATGGAAGACCCGGAAGCTGCCGTTCTCCAGCCGCGCCACGCCGTCCTGGGTAGCCAGCCAGAGGCGCCCGCGGCGGTCTTCGGCAAAGCCGAGGACTTTCAGGTTGACGCCGGGAGATTCTTCCACTTGCCGCAGCAGGTGGGGCATCACCTGCTGGGCAGGCAGGAGCAGCGGTCCCAGCACTCCGACCAAAAGGGCGGCGAAGTGACGGCGGAAAAAACGCATGGTGGGAAAGCGAAAGACCCGCGCGTCGGGGCGGCGAGAGCGGCGGGTGGGGCGTTGGGCCAAGTTACGCAAAAGTCGGGGAAGGCGTTGTGGATGCGGCCACTGCGCCGGTTTTTCTGCTAAAAACCGCCCCGGTGGAACCCCGATGAGACATCTTTGCTAAAAATGAAACATAGTTGACAGACTTCGGGGGTAAGGAGCGGGCACCTTTGCCGCCTCAACCAAATCCGGTTCGCCCCCATGAAAAAGTTTTCGCTTTCAACCCTCTGCCTGACCGCCCTGCTGGGGATGGTGCTGTCCGCCCCCGGCTGGGGGCAACTCCCCACGCGGGTTAAAGACATCGTCGCCGGTGCCGGCGGGTCCAACCCGGAGCTCCTGACGGCGGTCGGCAACACGCTCTACTTTACCGCCACCGACGAGGCCAACGGCCGCGAACTCTGGAAAAGTGACGGCACGGCGGCGGGCACCGTACTCGTCAGAGACATCCGGCCCGGTTCGGAGGACTCCGAAATCCGGCAGTTGACGGCGGTCGGCAACACGCTCTTTTTCAGCGCCAACGATGGCACCAACGGCCAAGAACTTTGGAAGAGTGACGGCACGGCGGCGGGTACCGTGCGGGTTAAGGACATCTGGCCCGGTGCCGACGGGTCGAGTCCCAGTTACCTGACGGTCGCCGACGGTACGCTCTTTTTCACGGCCGACGACGGCACCAACGGCCGTGAACTCTGGAAATCGGACGGCACGGAAGCGGGCACCGTGCTCGTCAAAAACATTAACCTGACCGGCGGGTCGGGTATCTTTGAGAACATGGCGGTGGTGGGCAATACGGTTTTCTTTCGGGCCGACGACGGCGTCACCGGCCCGGAACTCTGGAAAAGTGACGGCACCGAAGCGGGCACTGTGTTCGTCAAGGACATCAACCCCGGCATCAACACCGATGACCCCAATTTCCCGTACCCCAACGGCTCCTTTCCGTCTAACCTGACGGCGGTCGGCAACACGCTCTACTTCAGCGCCAACGACGGCACCGCCGGGAACGAACTCTGGAAAAGCGATGGCACGGAAGCAGGCACCGTGCTCGTCAAGGACATCAACCCCGGTGTCGGCGGGTCTGGCATCGATAACACGGCGGTGGTGGGCAACACGCTCTTTTTCAGCGCCAACGACGGCACCACCGGCCGGGAACTCTGGAAAACCGACGGAACGGGGGCGGGCACCGTGCTCGTCAAAGACATCGCCCCCGGTTCCAGCGGTTCTTTTCCCGTCGAAATGGAGGCCCTGGGCAACATGCTTTTCTTCCGGGTCGAAGGCCTGATGCTCTACAAATCGGACGGCACGGCGGCGGGCACCGTGCTCGTCAAAGACCTCGACCCCACCTCCAACCTCGGCGGCGACCCCCGCGATCTGGCCGCTTTCAACGGCTTGATTTATTTCAACGGCGACGACGGCGCCCTCGGTGACGAACTCTGGAAGTCGGATGGCACCGAAGCAGGCACCGTGCTCGTCGCCGACATCAACCCCGGTCCCGACGGGTCGGCTCCCGAACGGAAGGCGGTAGTCGGCAACACGCTCTACTTTCGGGCTAACGACGGCACCACCGGCTATGAACTCTGGAAACTGGACGCCCCCGCCCCGCCCTGCGACACGCGGGTGGCCCTCTACCCGGCCACGCCCTCGAAAATCTGCCAGGGCCAAGCCCTGCCCGTGACGTTCTCGACGGTGGGCAGTTGCCCCAACCCCACGCCCAACACCTTCCTGGTTCAACTCTCCTCGGCCACGGGCAGTTTTGCCAATCCCACCGACCTGGGGTCGGCCACACCGGGCACAACGCCCCTGCTCCTGCCGACCAACCTGCCCGTGGGCACGGGCTACCGCATCCGCATCGTGAGTGGCAACCCGGCCACCCCTTCGTCGGCCAGCGCGCCCTTCCGGGTCGATGGCCCCAGCCTGAGCCTGACGCCGGGCGTGGCGAGCACACCCGTCTGTCGGGGGCAGGCCGTCACCGTCAGCTTCAGCTTGCCGGTGGGGTCGTGCGCTTTCCCCGAAGGCAACGTCTTCACGGCCCAGCTTTCCTCGGCCAGCGGCAGTTTTGCCTCGCCCGTCAACTTGGGCGCGGTCGTGCCGGGGGTGAGCAATTCGGTGGTGATTCCGGCGGGCGTGGCGGCGGGCACAGGCTACCGCATCCGGGTGATGAGCAGCAGCCCCGTGCTGACCTCGTCGGCGAGTATTCCCTTCCGGGTCAATGCCTGCGTGAGCCGGATGAGTGCGGAAGAACCCGAACTGGTCGTGATGCCCAATCCCGTATCCACGGGGCGGGAAATTCGGGTGCGGGTCAGCGGCATCGGCAACCCCGCCTTCGGCCTGACCAGCAGCACCGGGCGCGGGGTAGGCATCTTGGTGAAAACCGACCCCGAGGCCTCCGAGGGCGAGTTTGTGCTGGTGCCGGAGCAGCCCCTGCCCCCCGGCGTGTACGCCCTGAGTGCCCGCGGGGGCAACACCCGCCTCACCCGCCGCGTGCTCGTTGGGCCGTAGCGGCGGGCGGTCGCGCCGGAGTTCTATCCTTTCTTCTCATCAACTTTTTTTCACATGATCGGAAAAATCGCTTTGGTCGTTTGGGGAACGCTGCTGGTGCAGCTTCCGGCCTGGGGCCAGTGTTTTCAGGGGCCAGCCAATTACGCGACGGGCCGCGGACCCGGTTCGGTCACCGTGGGGGACTTCAACGGGGATGGCAAGCCGGACCTCGTCACGGCCAACGAATTCCCCGACAACGTGTCGGTGCTGCCGGGCAACGGCGACGGCACCTTTCAGGCCGCTCTGAACACCGGCACCTTCGTTGACCCGGTTGCGCTGGCCGTCGGCGATTTCAACAAGGACGGTAAGCCGGACTTGGCCGTGGCCAACCGACTCAGTGGCAGCGTGTTGGCGCTCATCGGCAACGGCGACGGCACCTTCGTTTTCAGCAGCCAGAACAACTACGGCACCGGCGACTCCCCGAACTCGGTGGCCGTGGCCGACCTGAACGCCGACGCCAACGCCGACCTGATCGTGGTCAACAGCAGCGCCTTCGGCAGCAGCGTGTCGGTGCTGCTGGGCAACGGCAACGGCACCTTCCAGGCCCCCACAAACACCGCCGTCGGCGGGCTTCCGGGCATGGTCGTGGTGGGCGACTTCAACGGGGATAACAAGCCGGACCTGGCCGTCAGCGGGTTCGACTTCAGCGACAACAGCTACGTGCTGCTCTTTCTGGGCCAGGGCAACGGCACCTTCCAGTCGCCCAGCACCCTGGCGGTGGGCAAACTCCCGGAGGGGCTGGCCGCTGCCGACCTCAACGCCGACGGCAAATTGGATTTGGCCGTGGCCAACAGCAGCGGCCTCAGCAACAGCGTGTCGGTGCTGCTGGGCAACGGCAACGGCACCTTCCAGCCGAAGGTGGACTACGCCGCGGGTGCCCAGCCGCGTTCGGTGGCCGTGGGCGATCTGAACGGCGACGGGAAGCTGGATTTGGCGGTGCCCAACAACAACGACAACACCGTGTCGGTGCTGCTGGGCAACGGCGACGGCACTTTCCAGGCGAAGACGAACTACGCTGTTGGTACCGAACCGCAATCGGCGGCCGTGGGCGATTTTGACGGCAACGGCAAGCTGGATTTGGCCGTGGCCAACTACGACGACGCCACCGTGTCGGTGCTGCTGAACGTCGTCCCCGCGTACACCGTCGTGGTTAGCGGCGCACCCGTCTGCGCCGGCCAGGCGCTCACGCTGGCGGTGTCGGCGACCTGTCCTGGCGGCACCCTGACGGCCGAACTCAGCAACGCCAGCGGTTCGTTCGCCAGCCCCGTGGGCCTGGGTCCGGTTACGCCGGGCAGCCAGTCGGTCACGATTCCGGCGGGCACGGCGGCGGGAGCGGGCTACCGCGTCCGGGTGGTGAGCGCCGAGCCCGCCGTCGTCGGCGAGGCGAGCGAGGCCTTCACCGTCAACGTGCCCGGTGTGGCCAGGCCCACCGTGGAAGGCGTACCGGTGTGCAACGGGCAGGCGGTCACGCTGGCGGTTTCGGCCACCTGCTCCGGTGCCCTCACGGCCCAGCTTTCCGGCCCTACGGGCGATTTTGCCAGCCCCGTGAGCCTGGGTCCGGTTACGCCGGGCAGCCAGTCGGTCACGATTCCGGCGGGTACGGCGGCGGGAGCGGGCTACCGCGTCCGGGTGGTGAGCGCCAACCCCGCCGTCGTCGGTGAGGCGAGCGACGCGTTCACCGTCAACACCCTCTCGTTTGCCGGTGCACCCACCGTGGCGGGCGCACCGCTTTGCGCCGGGCAGGCCGTCGCGCTGACCTTCGGGGTGGGGTGTGTCGGCAACGCGCAGTTTGAAGCCCAGCTTTCCGACAAAAACGGCAGCTTCGCGGTGCCGGTGGGCCTGGGCCCGGTCGCGCCGGGCAGTTCGTCCGTGACGATTCCGGCGGGTACGGCGGAGGGCACGGGCTACCGCATCCGGGTGGTGAGCACCGGCCCGGTCCTGGCCAGCGAGGCCAGCGCGCCGTTCACCGTCAACGCCCTGGGGGCCGTTTCGGTGGCGCTGTACCCGGCCACGCCCGCCCGCATTTGCCTGGGCGAGAACCTGCCCGTCACGTTCGCCACCACGGGGGCGTGCCCGTTTCCGGTCCAAAACGTCTTCACCGTGCAACTCTCCGGCAGCACCGGCTCGTTTGCCAACCCCCTGACGCTGGGGGTGGCCCAGCCCGGTACGACCAGCTTTGCCCTGCCCCAAAACCTGCCCGCCGGGACGGGCTACCGGGTGCGAGTCCTCAGCAGCAACCCCGCCCAAGTATCGGCCTCCAGCCTGCCGTTTGAGTTGCGTTACCCCAGCCTGAGCGGTGTCACACCGGGGGTAGGCGGGGTGCCTAGCGGCGGCCTCTGCCGGGGCGACCACGTGACGCTTTCCTTTGGACTGCCCGCCGGAAGCTGCGCTTTTCCCGATGGCAACGGCTTCACGGCCCAGCTTTCCTCGGCTACGGGCAGCTTCAACAATCCGGTGAGTTTGGGGTCAGTGCAGGCGGGGGTGCCCAACTCCGTAACGATTCCGGCGGGCGTGGCGGCGGGCACGGGCTACCGCATCCGGGTGGTGAGCAGCAACCCGGCCCTGACGTCGAACGCCTCGATTCCCTTCCGGGTCAATGCCTGCGCCAGCCGGTTGAGCGCCGAGGAGGCCCAGTTGATGGTGGCCCCCAACCCGGTGAGCGGGCGTGAAATCCGGGTGCGGGTCAGTGGCATGGATCACCCCGCCTTCAGCCTGACGAGCGGCGCGGGCCGGGCGGTGGGGGTGACGGTGAACGCCGAAACGGCTGAATTCGTGCTGGTGCCCCGGCAGGCGCTGGCACCGGGCCTGTACGTGGTATGGGCCAGTGAAGGTGCTCTCCGCCTGAGCCAGCGGGTGCTGGTGGTTGAGTAGGGGCGGGGGCTGTGTGTGAGTGCCAAACGGCTTCCGGCTTTTGCCGGAAGTCGTTTTTGTTCAAAAACGTCCTGGTGGAACTCCGATGAAACATCCTTGCTAAAAATGAAACATAGTTGACAGACTTTGGGCGGAGAAACGGGGAGGTTTGGGGGCGTACACACCCCCCAACTATTTTATCATGAATCTCCACTTCCGCTATCCGCCCCTGCGCTCCCGGCTGGGGGCGTTGCTCCTGACCCTGCTCACACTGAGCGGAACCTTCGCCCAAACCTACGTTCAGAAAACCGGCACCGACAACCCCTTCAACGGCCTCGGCGTGTCGAACGGATTTCCCGACTTGGCCTCGGCCGACCTTGACGGCGACGGCGACATTGATGTCATCGCTGGGGGTTACAACGGTACCCTTCAGTATTTCAAGAACACCGGCACGCCGACGGCCCCCGCGTTCGCCGAACAAACCGGCACCGATAATCCCTTCAACGGCATCGACGTCGGGTTTTACTCCGCGCTGGCCCTGGGCGACCTCGACGCCGACGGCGATTTGGACCTGCTCGTGGGCGGAACCAACAAGGTCTTGTTATTTTTCCGGAACACCGGCACGGCGACCGCACCGGCGTTTACCCAGGAGACCGGCTTGGCTGGCCCGTTCGACACCGTGCAATTTCTCCCGACTGACCCTCATCCGGGCTTAGGCGATTTTGACGGCGACGGCGACCTGGACCTGCTGGTGGGCACCTCCAACGGGTCCACGTATTACTACGAAAACAAGGGCACGCCGCAGGTGCCGAATTTTCAGCTTGCCGACGCCATCCTTATGGGCGTAGGCACCCCGAACGTCAACGACGTGAACGGCGATGGCCTGCTCGATGTCACCAACACGACGTTCAATTTTGGAGTGCGGTATTTTCAGAACAAGGGCACGGCTCAGGGGCCGGATTTTTGGGACGAAGGCAACGGCCCCTTCGCGGGCCTCGCCGTGGGGCTGAACCCTTCGGTGACCATCGCCGACCTGGACGGCGACGGCGACGGCGACGCCATCATCGGCGAGCGCAACGGGGGCATCAATTACTTCGAGAACGCCGTCCCGCTGCAATTCACCCAGCAACCCACGCCCGACAGCCTGACCGTTTGCCAGGGCGGTTCGGCCAGCAGCACCGTAGCCGCCACGGGCGAAGGCACCCTCAGCTACCAGTGGTACCGCAACCAGCCCGACGAGGACGAACCCGTTGGCGGTCAGAACACCGCCACCCTCAGCCTGAGCAACGTGCAGCCCGCCGACGGCGGCAGCTACTACTGCCGCGTCAGCGGCGGCGAGGTGGTCGTGTGGAGCGACGCGTTCGTGCTGGCGGTGACGCCCGCGGCGTTCGACCAGCAGCCCCAGGTGAGCGGTGCGCCCCTCTGCGCCGGGCAGGCCGTGAGGGTTGAGTTTTCGGGCACCTGCCTGGGGGTGCTCATGGCCCAACTCAGCGACGCCAGTGGTTCGTTTGCCAACCCGGTGAGTTTGGGCAGCGTGGTTCTGGGTAGCAACCAAGTCGTTATTCCACCTTCGACGCCCTTCGGCACGGGCTACCGCATCCGGGTGGTGAGCCAAAGTCCCGCCCTGACCAGCCCGGCCAGCGAGCCGTTCCGGGTCAACACCCTGGGGCAGGTGGCGGTGGCGTTGTACCCGGCCACGCCGGGCAAACTCTGCCTGGGCCAGGAACTGCCCGTGACGTTCAGCACGACGGGAGCCTGCCCCTTCCCGGTGGAAAACGTCTTCACCGTGCAGCTTTCCAGCAGCGCGGGCAGTTTCGCCAACCCGCTGACGCTGGGCACGGCCCAACCGGGCACGACGAGTTTCGCCCTGCCCGCTAACCTGCCCGCCGGAACGGGCTACCGGGTGCGGATTGTGAGCAGCCTGCCGGCCACGACCTCCCAGCCCAGTGCCCCATTTGAGTTGCGCTACCCCAACTTGAGCAGCCTCACGCCCGGCGTGGGCGGGGTACCGCCGGGGGGCATTTGTCGGGGCAATCAGGTGACGCTCAATTTCATCCTGCCCGCCGGAAGTTGTGCGTTTCCAAGCGACAATCAATTCACGGCCCAGCTCAGCAGCGCCAGCGGCTCCTTCGCCAACCCGGTGAGCCTGGGGGTAGTGCAGGCGGGGGTGCCCAACGCGCTGACGATTCCGGTGGGCAGTGCGGCGGGCACGGGCTACCGCATCCGGGTGGTGAGCAGCGCGCCGGCTTCGACCTCGCTGGCGAGTGTGCCCTTCCGGGTCAATGCCTGCGTAAGCCGGATGAGCGTGGAGGCGGCGGAGTTGGTGATTGCCCCCAACCCCGTGCGGGGCGGAAATGCGTTTCCCGGTGAAATCCGGGTGCGGGTGAGCGGGATGGACAGCCCGGCTTTCAGCCTGACGACTTCGGTGGGCCGTAGCGTCGTGATAGCGATGGAACCGAATGGCAGCGGGGAGTTCATCCTGACACCGAAGCAGGCGCTCACGCCGGGCGTGTATGCCGTGCAGGCCAGCGAAGGCCCCACCCGAATCACCCGCCGCGTGTTGGTCGTAGAATGAGGGAATTTGCTGAACGGCACGGAATGACCGGCGACCCTTCGCATCCGATTTCAAAATGACGCGTAACTTGCCTGCCCACCCGGCTCGTCCGGGTGGGCGTTTCGTTTCGGCCCAATCCCACCCTCATGAACGCACCCGTGTTGACCCGTCCTTGCCCGTGCCCGCTCCGGTGGGCGGCGGGGCTGCTGCTCCTGGCCCCGTTCCAACCCACCCTGGCCCAGAGCCTCGTTTTCGACGGCCAGAACGACCGCCTGCTGCTGCTCGGCAGCGAACGCCGCCTCCCCAGCGAACGCTTCACCCTCGAAGCCTGGGTGCGTTCGCCGCACTGGAAAAACGCCTGGTTTGAAAACACCATCCTCAATACCGACGACCTGACCACGAAGGAGGGCTTCGCCTTTGCCGCCGGGGGGAGGCCCGGCGGTGCCGCGCAGCTCAGCCTTGTGTTGAGCATCCACGGAGCACGGCAGCGCGTGGTGTCGCCCCCGCTGTTGGCCGCCAACCGCTGGTACCACGTGGCGGCGGTGATCGAAAAAACCGTTGTCCGGCTTTACGTGGACGGGCGCGAGGTGGCCGTTTCGGAGGTACTGCCGGGCTTCCGGCACGGCGACCAGCCCCTCCAGGTGGGCAACGGGCCCTGGGGGGGCCGGGGCATGAACGGGCAACTCGACGAGGTACGGGTGTGGAATCGCGCGCGGTCGGCCGACGAAATCTTCCGGGACCGCACCCGCGCCCTGCGGGGCGACGAGCCGGGTCTGGTGGTGTACCTGCCTCTAGCACGCGAAGCCGACGGCAAACCCCGCAACCGGGTCAGCAATGGCATTCAACCCGACCTCCGCCACCACGCCGCCGATCCCTGGGGGCCGGAGTTTGCGCCTACCAGTACCGACGTGGGCGTGGCTCAAGTAGACGGCCCCGACGTGTTCAGTGCCCAGGACGGTCCGCGACGTATCCAGGTCACCGTAACCAACGGAGGTGACAAACCTGTGGCCAACGTGCCGCTCGTGTACCGCCTCGACGGTCGGGTGGTGCTGCGCGATACCCTGCGCGGGCCGCTGGAGGCGGGGGCGCGGGTGGTTCACAAAACCCGCGTGCCTGTGGTGTGCCTGCCGGGCGACTCCAGTCGCCTGGAGGTGCTCACGGCTTTGCCCGCCGACGAGTGGCCCCGCAACGACACGGCCCGCGCCGCCTACCACCGCCTCGGCAAAAGCCGCCGGGTGGTGGTCTTCGACAGCGTGCTGCATAACTTCGGGCGGGGTGGGGTGGAGTGGTTCCAGTTCCGGCGGGTGGTACTGCCCACCGACAACCGCCGCTTCAGCCGGATTCTGATGCACGTCAGCGTGGCCTGTCCGAAGGGGGGCTGCGACGCCTGGGACCGGGTGGGGCAGGTGTTTCTGCTCCGCGACGGGCGCCGCTACGAACTGGGCCGGTTCGTCACGCCTTACGGCATCCCCTGCGGGCCGTGGACCCTCGACGTGACCGACTTCCGGAGCGTACTGCGGGGCCACTGCGCGTTGCAGTCGTTCATCCACACCTTCACCCTCGACGGCTGGCGGCTGAGCGTGTCGTTCGAGTTCCTCGAAGGCGGGGCCAATCCGCGTCCGTTTCACAAAATCACGCCGCTCTGGCAAACCGACGAACTCATCTACGGCGACGACCGCTACCCGTACCAATTGCCCCCCGTGGCGTTTGAACCCAGCCCCCGCGCCCGCGAATTGACGTTCCGGCACACGGTCACCGGCCTGGGGCAGGGCAACACCGACGACGCCGGGGAATTTGCCCGAAAGACCCACCGCCTCGTCGTGCGCCGGGAAGGCCGGGCCGACAGCACGGTGATTCCGCACCTGCTCTGGCGCACCGACTGTGGCCAAAACCCCACCTGTCCCGAGCAGAAAGGCTCGGCCTTCCTGAGCCGGGCCGGGTGGTGCCCCGGCCGGGAGGTGCAGCCCTTCACGGTGGGCCTGCCCCCGCGGGGGCAGGGTAAATTCACCCTCCGCTACGAGTTTCAGCCCTACCGCAACCGGCTGAACACCGGATACAACTCCGCCGACCACACCGAGCCGCACTTCTGGGTGTACAGTTACCTCATCGAAAAAAGCGATTCGCTGCGGGGGTTCCTGACCTACACCAACGTCCGGGTAACGGGGCTGCAACGCACCGACGGGCGGCTGGGGGTGCGGCTGGCCAACACGGGCAGCACGCCTGTGGGGCGGGTGCTGCTCCGGTGGTTCGCGGGCCAAACCCTGCTGGCCGAAGAAGTAGTGAACGCCGACCTGGCTCCCGACGCGGAAAAGGTGGTTTTCCTCCCAAAACCCGTCCCGCCGCTTTCTGGCGCGACGCCCGAACTGACCGTACTGGCCGACGTCGACGGCGACGAGGACGGGAACGACGACGTGCTGACGGCCCTCCTGCCCTGAGCCACCGAACGGGCGCCCTGAATTTTTCGGACAACCGTTCGGAAATGTGAAACCAATTGCTATGTTTGTCAGCGGTTTACACTTCCACGATTCCCTCTGCCCGCTATGAAATTTACTCTACCATTGCTCTTGTTGGGTCTGTTCGGATTGGCCGTTGCCGAACGGGAAAACGCCCGCCCCGCCGCGTCGGCCGACGTCACGAACCTCGCCACCCCCCTGACGGCCCGGAAAACGGCCCGGATGGCGATGGACGATTCCCAGGTTTGCCCCGGCGACGTGTCGTACAATTTCTCCCAAAACCTGTTTCTCGACATCACGTTGCCGATTGACCGGGGGCCAAGCTGCGCCAAACTGGTTCGGCTCTCGTTGGTTTTCTTTTCGGAGGGTGGCCCGTACAAAATCACCTTTGCCAATGGCAGCCCCGCTCCGACCCTCCTGCCCGCAACCATCGAATCCAGCAACGTCACGAACCCCGTGGTGAAGCTCGGCCGTGGCAGTACGATCGTCACGATTTCGCCCGTCAGCAACCCCGAACGGTCGTGTACGTACACGATCACGGTGGTGGACGACATCGCCCCGATCGTAGACGCGCCAAGTGCGGTGTACGCGAAAACGACGGCGGTGATGCCCGACCTGCGCAACCTGCTGAGCGTGGAGGAAAGCTGCGATTACACCGTCGCGCAGGTGCCCGCGCCGGGTTCGGCGATCGTCGGCAGTCTGGCGAGCATTCCGGTCAATTTCACCGTCACCGATGCCAGCGACAACCAGACACCGGCCTCGCTGACGCTGTATTTTCAGGCCATCACCCCCTACGACAACCTCGGCCTGACCATGCCCTCGGTGTGCACGGCGTTTGACCTCGAAGCCACCCTCACCAACCTGCCGACCACACCCTCTGAGTGCTTCACCATCGCGTACCAACTCAACGACAACCCGAACGGAGGCAAGTCCGACTGCGCCAACAACGGAACGCTTAACCTCAGTTTAGGTTTGAAATTGCCTGGTCCCGTTTCGGGCCTCAACACGCTCACCATCCTCTCGATCACCCAGGACGGTCAGTCCACGTTTTTCGTCAACAAAACCGTAACGGCCACGGTGGGCGTGCCGCTGCCGGGTACGCCCACCGTGGCGGGGGCACCCGTCTGCGCCGGGCAGAACGTGCAGGTGAATTTCAGCGTTGCCTGCCCCGACGCGGGCACCTACTCGGCCCAGCTCTCCAACGCCAGCGGCTCGTTCGCCAGCCCGGTCAATCTGGGGGCGGTCACGCCTGACAGCCCCACGTCGGTGTTGATTCCCCAGAACACGCCCTTCGGCATCGGTTACCGCATCCGCGTCGTCAGCAGCACGCCCGACGTGGTCAGTCCGCCCAGCGCCTCGTTCACCGTCAACGCCCTAGGTAACCCCACCGTGGCCCTCTACCCGGCCACGCCCTCGCGCATTTGCCTGGGGGATGAACTGCCCGTCACCTTCAGCACGACGGGGGCCTGTCCCTTCCCGGTCAGCAACGTGTTCACCGTGCAGCTTTCGAGCAGCACCGGTTCTTTCGCCAGTCCGACCACCCTGGGCCCGGCCACGCCGGGCACAACAAGTTTCGTGTTGCCCCCAAACCTGCCCGCCGGGACGGGCTACCGGGTGCGAGTCCTGAGCAGCCTTCCGGCCACGACCTCCCAGCCCAGCGCCCCGTTTGAGCTGCGCTACCCCAGCCTGTCGGGCCTGACGCCGGGGGTGGGCGGGGTACCGCAGGGGGGCCTCTGCCGGGGCAGCCAGGTGACGCTCAGCTTCAATCTGCCCGCTGGCTCGTGCGCCTTCCCCGGCGGCAACGTCTTCACCGCTCAACTTTCCTCAGCCAGTGGCAGTTTTGCCAGCCCGGTGAGTCTGGGGGTAGTGCAGGCGGGGGTGCCCAACGCGCTGACGATTCCGGTGGGCAGTGCGGCGGGTACAGGCTACCGCATCCGGGTGGTGAGCAGCGCGCCGGCTTCGACTTCGCTGGCGAGTGTGCCCTTCCGGGTCAATGCCACGGGCTGCAACAGCCGCCTGAGTGCGGAGGAGCCGGAACTGGTCATCTCGCCCAACCCAGTGACTGGGGGGGAAATCCGCCTGCGGGTGCTGGGCATGGACGACCCCGCCTTCAGCCTGACCACTTCGGTGGGTCGCAGCGTGGGGATTTCGGTCAAAACCGACGGGTCGGGTGAATTCGTCCTGACACCCCGGCAGGCACTCACGCCCGGTATCTACGTCGTGGGGGCCAGCGAGGGCACGACTCGAATCACCCGCCGCGTGCTGGTGACGGAGTGAGCCGCATCGGTGTAGGTAAACCCGGAATCGCGCCGAACAGCGTGATTCCGGGTTTTTTGTTCGAAGAGGGTTCACCACGTCGCGTCATCGACGGACGCGGGACGGCGGGCTTTCTCATTCTACCTGTGTAATCTTGTCCGGTTAACCCATCCATTTCTCATGCCCTGGCCCGGGCGCAATGCCGTCCCTGCGCCGTCACCGGATGGCTTAGGCTAGCCACGCCTCCGAAGGGGCAGTGGTGTAGGCTGCTTTGCCCGGAAGTTATAGCCCTTCGTTCTCTTGCCGCACGGCGTCTGCCCCTTTTTCCAGCTTGATCGGCAGATACTCCCCGCTTGCAACAATGCGCGAAAAAATGGCACAATACACGAAGCTTTTGGCACAATAGCAGAAGCCGTTTCTTCCCAGACCTCCCACCTTTGACCCATTCGGAAGCGCCGATGACAAGGGTCGTGTGCCCTGCGTCGGCCTACCGCGAAACCTCAACCCAAGACCATCATGAAACTTCTTCCGGTTTCCTTCGCAACAACCACGGTTGCGGTCCTGCTGCTCGCGTCGGGCTGCAACAACGCTCCGCAAGCGACCGACACCGCCACGGCGGCTGCCGTGACGAGCGATTTGTTCAAAATCGCTCCCGCCGAGTACGCCACGCTGGCCGAGCAGTCGCTCAACCACCTGGCAGGCAAAGACTTCGATGCCTGGAGCGCCCTGCTCGCCGACGACGTGCAGTACGATTTCCCCGACGGCGACCAGAGCACCCGCACCAAGCTCAAGGGAAAGCAGGCCGTCATCGACTGGTGGAAAAACTTCCGGAACCTGCCCGCCGTGACGTCGATGACCGTGGGCGAGTTCAACCACATGCCCATCGAGGTGACGGGCGAGCCGAAGGGGGGGGCTACGAAAGGCCTCTACGTGATCTCGTACTTCACCACCACGCTGGTCATCAACGGCCAGACGGTGGGGCTGCGGATGAACTTCTCGACGCATTTCAACGCCGATAAAAAAATCGACCGCTACGCCACCTACTACGACCGCACGCCCGTGGTGAAGGCCCTGGGCCGGAACCTGCTCGACGAAGGCAAGGCCGGGAAGTAAGGTCGGTTCGGCTCGATTTTTCCACGCATTTCTTATCCATCCCGCTCATGCCAGTCTCACAAGGTGCCCTGCTGCACCACACCAGCCTCCTCGTGCGCGACCTCGATGCCACTGCCGGGCGCCTCGCCGCCGCGCTCGGCGTCCGGTGGAATTGCTGGACCATCGCCCCCGAGCACTGCTTCGTGCACGGGCAGCCGTCGCCGTTCACATTCCGGGCCGCCTTTGCCGATCTCGGCGGCAGCAGCCTCGAACTCATCGCCCCCCACGGCGGCCACAGCGTGTACGAAGAACACCTGGCCCGGCACGGCGAAGGGCTGCACCACGCCTGCCTGGCCTACGCCGACCTCGACGTGTTGCGGGCCGCGAAGGCCGACCTGCTCAACCAGGGCTTCCGGGTGGTTCAGGAAGGCTACACCGAAGGTTTTTTCGAGTTCTGCTACGTGCAACTCACCGAGCCGAGCGTGCTGCTGGAACTGCTGTTCATCCGGGAATTGCCCCCGCCGGAAAAAACCATTGGGTAACGGACACCGCACGTGCTGCGGGCTGCGTACCTTGACCCTTCAACGCCCAGTCCACCTTGTCCCGCATGGCGACCCTGACTCCCTCCGCGTCGGCTAAAACCGACGCCCAACTGCTGTTCAGCCTGCCCGTCGTGGTGGCGGCGCTGGGCTATTTCGTCGACATCTACGACCTGCTGCTCTTCGGCATCGTGCGCGTACCCAGCCTGCGCGACCTCGGCCTGAGCGAGGCCCGGATTTCGACCGTCGGGGCCAGCATCCTCAACTGGCAGATGGGCGGATTGCTTCTCGGCGGCATCCTCTGGGGCGTGCTGGGCGACAAGCGCGGGCGGCTGTCGGTGCTGTTTGGCAGCATCATCACCTACTCGCTGGCCAACATCGCCAGCGGGTTGGTGAAGCACGTGACCTTCATGCCGCCCACCGACTACTACGCCGCCATGCGCTTCGTGGCGGGCGTCGGGCTGGCGGGCGAACTGGGCGCAGGCATCACGCTCGTGAGCGAAATTCTGCCCACCCGCCTGCGGGCCATCGGCACCTCGCTCGTGGCGGGGGTGGGCATCTCGGGGGCGGTGGCGGCCTACTTCACGGTGCGGTTGTTCGACTGGGAAATGGCCTATTTCGTGGGCGGGGGCATGGGCCTGGGGCTCCTCCTCCTGCGGGTGGGCGTGGTGGAATCGGGGATGTTCCGGAGCGTGGCGGGCCGGAAACAGGTCCAGCGGGGCAATTTCTTCGCCTTTTTCACCAACCGCCACCGCCTGAGCCGCTACCTCAAGTGCATCGGCATGGGGCTGCCGGCCTGGTTTTGTTCGGGCATTCTGGGCGTGTTCAGCAACGAGTTCGGTCAGGCCCTGGGCATCGCCGAACCCATCCAGCCCGGCCTGGCCATCATGTGGGGCTACCTCGGTGCCGCCGTGGGCGATTTTCTGAGCGGGTGGCTGAGCCACGCGCTGCGGTCGCGCATCCGGGCGGTGGCGCTGCTGATGGTTTACACGCTGGTGGGCCTTGCCGCGTACCTGCTCCTCGGCGTGAAAAGCGCCGCGTTTTACTACGCGTTCCTGGGGGTGGTCTGCGTCGGCAACGGCTACTGGGCCATGCTGGTCACGATCGGGGCCGAGCAGTTCGGCACCAACCTCCGGGCCACCGCCGCCACGACGATTCCCAACATGGTGCGGGGCACGGTCATCGGCATGACCAGCGGCTACCTGGCCCTGAAGCCCTCGTTGGGCGTCCTGGGGGCTGGCGGGGTGGTGGGGGCGGTGTGCTTCGGCCTGGGGCTGTACTCGATTCTGACCCTGCCCGAAACCCACGGGAAGGAGCTGGATTTTCTGGAAGAATGACCAGTACGAGATGATCAACGACGACGCAAAACCGAAGTGATTGGCCAAACAGCGAAACCGAAACGGACCTGAATAGGCAGCACTTAGAGGCGGTGGCTTGGAAATCGCTTTTTTGCTCACTCAACCAGCTTCTTAACCAAACTCCATGAAAACCTCCTTCCGCAGCATCATGCTTCTGGCCGTAACCCTGCTCGTTGCGGGTTGCCGTTCAGATACCCCTAAAAATGACCTGGAAGCCAACCGTGCCGTTGTCAGAAAATACCATCAAGTCTGGAGCGACGGGCGGGTGGTCGTGCTGGATACCCTCGTCGCACCGGATTTCGTCTGTCACTTTCTCAACGGGATTGAGTACAAAGGCATCGAAGGTGCGAAGGAGTTTGTCACCGGCCATCGAAAGTCGTTTCCGGACTGGCGGGAAGAAATCGTGGACATGGTGAGTGAAGACGACAAGGTGGTAACCCGCTACAAATCCACCGGAACGCAGCTTGGCGAATTCAACGGGCTGGCCCCCACCGGCAAGCAGGTGACCATCTACGAAACGTCCATCTACCGCATTGCCAACGGCAAACTGGCCGAACAGTGGGGCTTTCCCGACGCCGTAAGTTTAAGCGCCCAGTTGGAAGCGAAAAAATAAGGACGAAACCCGCATGAAAAACCCCGACATTGCCATCGTTTTCGCCCGGCAGAAAGCCGATTTTCAAGCCGCCGAAGCCCTCATCCGTGAGTACGTCGCCTGGCTGGGCATCGATTTGTCGTTTCAGAACTTCGACGCCGAAATGGCCGACTTGCCCGCCGTGTACGCCGGGCCGTACGGTGGGTTGCTGCTCGCCACTGTGGACGGCAATTTTGCGGGCGTGGCGGGCATCCGGAAATTCGCCGAAGGCGACTGCGAACTCAAGCGCATGTTCGTGCGGGCCGAATACCGGGGCCTCGGCCTCGGGCAACGGCTGCTCACGGCCTCCGTCGAACTCGCCCAACGCCTCGGCTACGCCACCATCAAACTACACCGCCGACTTCATGGGGGCGGCCATCCGGCTCTACCGGGCCAACGGGTTCGTGGAAATTCCGGCGTACCGCCACAACCCCCACCCCGAAGCCCGGTATTTTGAACTGAACCTGCACCGGCCGAATGACTCCGGGCCGTCTGACCGGGCGCGACCAACCGACGCTTTTCCATCCAACCCATGAACACCTTCCGCACGGCTTGCAGCCTCCTCCTGCTCGCGCTGACCAGCCAGGCCCAGACGGCCACCAGTCTCGCCGACGCCACCAACCGCTTCCTCGCCACGCTCACCGCCGAAGAGCGGCAAAAAACGACCTACGCCTTCGACGACACGCTCCGCCGGAAGTGGACCAACCTCCCCGTGGGCCTGGTGCCCCGCGCGGGCATCCGCTACGGCTCGCTCTCCGACACCAGCCGCCTGGCGTTTCACCGGGTGCTCACCACCCTGCTTAGTTCGCGGGGCTACCTGAAAACGACCCACATCATGCAGTTGGACGATGTTCTGAATGCGCTTTACCAGGATGCTTACGCGCAGGGCAAAATCGACGAAAAAACGTTGAAAATGACCCAAAACCTGCGCTGGGCGCACGGCAATTACTTCATCTCGGTCTGGGGGCAGCCCGGAGCCAGCCAACCCTGGGGACTCAATTTCGGCGGGCATCACGTGGCCCTGAACGTCACCGCGGTGGGCCACGCCATCACCGCCTCGCCGTTTTTTTACGGCACCGACCCCGCCGAGGTCAAGTCGGGGAAGTACGCCGGGCTGCGGGTGCTGAGCAAGGAGGAAGACTACGGCTTCAGGCTCGTCAACATGCTCGCCCCCGCCCAGCGCGCGAAGGCCGTGCTGACGCGGGCCGTGCCGAAAGACATCATCACCAGCCCCCAGGGCAGCCAGCGCATCACGGAATACGCGGGCCTCGCCGCCAGCGCCATGACCCCCGAACAGCGGGAAATGCTCAAACTGCTCGTGGGGGAATACCTGCACAATTTCGAGCACGAAAAAGCCCACCAGTTGTTCGACCGTTTTTTGAAAACAGGCCTCGCCAGGGCGTACTTCGCCTGGATTGGCGCGCTGGAAAACAACCGGCCGCACTACTACGTCGTCCACACGCCCGATTTCCTGATTGAGTACGACAACGTGGGTTTTCAGGACGATGGCAACCACATCCACGCCATTTTGCGCGAAAAGGGGCAGGATTTCGGCGACGATTTGCTGAAGCAACATTACCTGCACAGCCATAAATAACGCCGATACATGGTCCGTCGCCTCACGACCCAGCCAACAGGAGCAGGCAATGCCCCTGCGATTTTGAATGGGTCAGAACACGGAGCCCCGCCGATTGGTGACTCGCCTTGGAAGGCCCGTGCGCTGAGCCGGGCGACTCCGGTAAGAGCACGTTTTGGCAAAAACACCCCGCCTGCAACAATGCACGAAGGAATGGCACAATACACGAAGCTTTTGGCACAATAACAGAAGCCGTTTCGTGCACAGCCCCGGAGTTTTACAGCCGCGAAGTCCATCCCCTTCGCGGCTGCCATGCCTGTTGCTTTACCCTCTGCCTTTCTACCCGCCCCTCGCCGGGTTCGGCTGCGGTTGGCCTGGCTGCTGCCCGCCGCGCTGGCCGGGGTGCTGTGGACCTGCCAGTTCACCGCCCCCACCGACCTGGAGCAGCGGCAGGCTGCCAACCTGCGCCTGACCAAAGCCCTCCACGCCCACCTCAACCAGGGCGACTGGGCCGCCGTCGGGAAGCTGTGTGCCCCCATCGTCCGCTACCGGGGGCAGTTGACGCACTTTGCCGACATCGATGAACCCAGGGCGCATTTTCTGACCCGGTACCGCTCGACGCTGTCGGCGGACGGGCCTGACGCGCTCGAAATCCGTCAGGTGTATCCCGCCGGAGGGTACCACGTCATTGTGGAAGGGCGCGTGGGCCAGCCGCCGGAAGAATCCCGGCTGGTGTGCCTGATTTATACCATCGAAGAGGGGCACGTGACCCGGCTGTATGCGTATTGACAACGACGTATTTCCACAGAAACCCAACTGCAATTTTTTCGTCAAGCTCCTGTTTTTCCCCATGAAAAAACGACTACTTCCCCTCCTCGGCCTGCTGCTCGTCGCGAGCCAGACCTTCGCCACACCGACTCCATCCACGGCGGTGACCCGGCCCCCGGCCTCCCGGCTGGCGAACTACGGCACCCGCACGAGCGTCGTATCCAGCCCAAACCCTTCCACCGTGGGCACGTCGGTGACCTTCACGGCGACCGTACGAAGCGCTGATTTTTTTGGGCCCAACATCATCAACGAAGGCACGGTGACGTTTTCGGAAGGGGCCACGGTACTGGCCGCCGACGTTCCCGTAACCAGCAACGTGGCCTCGTTCAGCACCGCCGCCCTGACGGCAGGCACCCATCTGATCACGGTCACGTACAACGGCACGGCCAATTTGGGGACCAGCTCGAGATTGATTTACCAGACCGTCGATGACCCCGGCTCCTGCCCGACCTTCACCGACAACACGGCTTACGTCAACGCCTCGGCCAGCGTGGGCACCAACGACGGCACCACCTGGGCCAGGGCCTTCCTGACCCTGCAAGCGGCCCTCGACGCCGCCCGCACCTGCGGCGTGACCCAAATCTGGGTGGCCCAGGGCACCTACGTGCCGTCGGCCTCCCCACCTGGGGCATCCACCGCGCAGCCCCTCACCAGCGCGGACTTCAGCTTTCACCTCGTCGACGGCGTAGCGATTTACGGGGGCTTCAGCGGCACCGAAACCCAGTTGAGCCAGCGCAACTGGCGGCAGTACCCCACCATCCTGAGCGGCAGCAACGCCCGCAACCACGTGGTGACTTCGGCCAACGACGGCCTTGCCACCCGGCTCGACGGCTTCACGATCACGGGGGGACGCGCTGGTGGGTTTACCGAGTTTACCGTGGAAGGTCAGTCTTTTGGTGGGACTCAAGGGGCAGGTATGTATTTGCAAAGCAGTTCGGTAACCCTGAGTAACCTGCTCATTACGGGAAACAGTTGCCCCTCTACCGATAATTCGGGTGGTCAGGGGGGCGGAATGGCGATGGTGGGAGGGGCCTCCGTCCTGACGAACGTGGCCTTTGTGGGCAACTCAGCGTACGCTGGGGGTGGATTTTCTGGCGGAAGTGCGTACACGATGACCAACTGCGTTTTTTTTGGGAACACCGCCAATGCGGGCGGGGGCGGGATGATCACCGGCGGTTCGCCCACGCTCACCAACGTCGTATTTGCCAACAACGCCGCCACGCGCACGGGTGATTTCCCGGCAAGAGGGGGAGCCATGACTAACGGAGGTGGCACATTCACGCTGATCAACTGCACGTTTTTCGGGAATACCGCTCCGGGTCTCGGCGGTACGATGTACAACGTGAACGGAGCGACGGTGAACGACAAGAATGGGATTTACTTCAACAACACCAACAACGGCAACACGGCCTACAACGGCGTTCACAATTTCACGCCCTCGTTCGATTCGTTCAACGCGACGACGACCCGTTCGGGCGACCCCACGTTCGTCAATTCCGCTGACCCTGACGGCCCCGACAACCAGTGGATGACCGAAGACGACGGCCTGTCCATTGCCAGCAATTCCCCGGCCATCAACGCCGGCACCGCCGCCGGGGCACCCACCACCGACATCCGGGGTTTCGCCCGCACCGGCAACCCCGACCAGGGGGCCTACGAGTACACCCCCTGCGTGCCGCCGACGGCCTTCACCGTCACCGGCGGGGGCAGCCTCTGCGCCGGGGGCAACGGCGTGTCCGTGGGCTTGAATGGCTCCGAATCCGGCATCAGCTACCAGTTGAAACGCGACGGCAACGACGTGGGTACGGCCGTTTCCGGCACGGGCAGTCCCATCGACTTCGGCACCTTCACCACGGCGGGCACCTACACGGTACTGGCCAGCCGCTCGTCGTCCTGCACGGCCACCATGACCGGCAGCGCCACGGTGACGGTCAACCCCCTGCCCACGCCCACCATCACGCCGGGCGGACCGACGACCTTCTGCGAAGGAGGCAGTGTGAATCTTTCGACAGCTCCCTTCAGCAGCTACGTCTGGAAAAAGGACAACGTCCAGGTCGGCACCGAGGCCACCTACACGGCCACCGCCAGCGGCAGCTACACCGTCACCGTGACCGACGGCAACGGCTGCCAGGGCACCTCCGGCTCCGTGACGGTAACGGTCAACCCCAATCCCAGCGTCAGCAACGCCACGGCCAGCCCCAACCCGGTGTGCCAGGGCCAGACGCTCACCCTCTCGGCCACGGCCAGCGGCGGCACGGGCAACCTTTCTTACGCCTGGAGCGGCCCCAACTCGTACTCGGCCAGTACCAATCCCGCCACCCGCACCGTGGGCACGGGCGATGGCGGCGTTTACAACGTGACCGTCACCGACCAGAACCAGTGCCAGGCCAGCGGCCAGACGGCTTCGGTCTCGGTGCAGGCTCTGGCCACGTCCCTGCCCAAACCCACCGTGCAGGCCGGGGCGGGCGTGTGCGCCGGGCAGAACCTGACGCTGAGCTTTCAACTCGAGGGCTGCATCACGGGCAGCCTGACGGCGCAACTCTCTGACAAGGACGGCAGCTTCGCCACGCCGACAGCCACCTGGCCCGTCGCTCCGGGCAGCCCGGTGGTCGCCCTGCCGCTGAACCTGCCTTCGGGCGAAGGCTACCGGGTGCGGCTGGTCAGCACGGCCCCCAGCCTGACCTCGCCCGTCAGCGAACCCTTCAAAATCACGGCCCTGAGCGTGGCGCTGTACCCGGCCACGCCGGGCACGCTCTGCCAGGGCCAGGACCTGCCCGTTACCTTCTCGACGTTGGGGGGCTGTTCGTTCCCGCAGGGCAACACCTTCACCGTGCAGCTCTCCAACGCCACGGGCAGCTTCGCCAACCCCCGCACCCTGGGCACGGCCCAGCCCGGCACGACCACCTTCCCGGCCTCGGCCCTTTCGGGCCTGCCAGTGGGCAACGGCTACCGCGTGCGCATCGTCAGCAGCAATCCAGCGTTGACCTCGTTTGCCAGCGCCCCCTTCGACCTGCGGGGGCCGACTGTGAGCACGGTAACGCCGGGGGTGGGGGGTGTACCCAGCGGGGGCATCTGCCGGGGCAGTCAGGTGACGGTCAGTTTCAATTTCTCTGCTGGTTCGTGCGCGTTTCCGGGTGGCAACGCCTTCACGGCCCAGCTCTCCAGCGCCAGTGGTTCGTTCACCAGTCCGGTTAGTCTGGGCACCGTGCAGGCGGGGGTAGCCAACTCCGTGACGATACCGGCGGGCACGGTGGCGGGCACGGGCTACCGCATCCGGGTGGTGAGCAGCAACCCGGCCACGGCGTCGCTGGTGAGTTCGCCCTTCCGGGTGAATGCCGTGGGGTGCAACGGGCGGATGGTGGCCGAGGAGGCGGGGCTGGAGGTGGTGCCCAACCCGGTGGTGGGGGGCGAAATCCGGGTGCGGGTGAGTGGGCTGGACAACCCCCACTTCAGCCTGACGAACCCGGCGGGCCGCAGTGTGGGGATTTCAGTCAAAACCGACGGTAGCGGGGAATTTGTGCTGACGCCGAAGCAGGCGTTGCCATCGGGCGTGTACGTGCTGGGGGCCAGCGAGGGCACGGTTCGCCTGACGCGGCGCGTGCTGGTGAGTGAGTAACCACCGGCTGGCTACCTGGCATGCCGCCGGGTAGCCAGCCAACGACGCGTTTTCCGATAATCCCTTCAAGCATTCGTTTCACCATGAAAAAATCATCTACCCGTTTCCGATTATCCGACCCGTTCCGCCACTTGCTCTGGCTGACGGCCCTGCTGCTCGGTGGGCTGACGACCCAGGCCCAAACCACCTGGACGGGCACCACCGACAGCGAGTGGACCACGCCCGCCAACTGGTCGGCGGGCGTGCCCGACGCGAATGACGATGTCACCATCCCCGACGTCACCAACGACCCGATTCTCAGCACCACCGCCGAGGTCCGCTCGGTGGAAGTGCAGGTCGGGGCTGCGCTATCGATTACGGCGACGGGGAGCCTGACCATCAACAGCGCGAAAAGCCTGGATGGCTTCACGAGCGCGTTCAGCAACCGGGGAAGTGTTCAGAACACGGGCCAGCTCATTCTGGGCAATACCGCCGCGGTTGGTCAGTTTGGTCTCTGGAACCGGGGTATGTTCGACAACGCGGGTGGTACGATTGCGATTGATCGCTCCACCGCTCAGGCGCTGAGGAATCCGTCGGGAACCTTCACCAATTCGGGCACCATCACGATTGGCGCCCTGGCCGCGGTGGGCGACTACGGAATCCTGAACCAGAACACGGCGACCTTCCAAAACAACGCGGGGGGCACGGTTCGGATCGACCGCTCAACGAACGCCGCGTTGGAAAGCAGCAGTACCTTCACCAATTCCGCCACGATCACCATCGGAGCCTCGACGGCGGTGGGGCAGTTGGGCATTCGGGTGAGTGGGGGGACCTTCCAAAACAACTCGGGAGGCTTCATCCAGATTGACACCACCGGTAGCCATGCCGTTTTCCTGTCGGGTGGCACCTTTGCGAATGCGGCAACCCTGCGAATCGGCAGCAACAAGCGGATTGGTGGGCGGGGCATTCGCCTGGAAGGAGGCACGTTTACAAACAATCCTGGGGGCGATGTCCGCATCAATCGGGCCTCCGCTACCGGGATTACTAACTTCGCTACCTTCACCAATTCCGCTGCGCTGGCCATTGGGAATATCGCCTTGACGGCCGCCCAGGATTGCATCCAGAATTTTGGGACGTTTACCAACACCGCCACCGGCGAGATGGCGGTTGACCGGGCCGCGTCTTTTGGCAATGGCATCTGGAATGTCGCCGGTACCTTTCAGAATGACGGAAAAATCGCGGTCGGTTCGATTGCCAACACGGGTGCTACGGGGATTCTCAACACCGGAACTTCCTTCACCAACCACGCCGGGGCCAGCATCCAACTGGATCGGGTAGGTCGGGGTATAACCAATGCCACCACGTTTACCAATGCCGGTCAGATCCGGATGGGCAACAACGTGCCCCTCGGCAACAGCGGTCTTTTAAACGGCAATGGCTCGGGCAGCGTAGCGGCGGTTTTTAACAACCTGGCCGGGGGCTTGCTCCAGATTGACCAAACGGCGGTGGATCAGAACGGCATCACCAACGATGCAAACACGACCCTGACCAATTCGGGGACCATCCGCATCGGTACGTTGGGCAGCATCGGCGGCGATGGCATCGAGAATGCGGGGACGTTTTCGAACCAGGCCTGCGACACGCTCACCGTGTTCGACAACATCAGGAACACGGGTGCCTTCACCAATGCCGGGTGGTTTACCGTCAATACCGCCCAGGCCCATACCAACACCGGCACGCTCACCAACGACGGCATCATCGCCTACCCGCAGGGCAACCCCATCCCCAACGTCACCAACAACGACCTCATCGTGGCCCCGATCAGCGGCTGCGAACCCACCGTGCTGCCCGCCCTGCAACTCGGCGGCAGCAACAGCTTCACCGCGGGCGGCACCTGGTACCAGGACGAGGCCCTGACCCAGGTGGCGGGCACCTACAACCCGGGTACGAACGCCTTCACGGGCACCAACCTGGCGGCGGGCACCCACACGCTCTACTTCGCGGCCACCGACAACGCCAACGGCTGCACCCGAACGGTGTCCATCCGGGTCGAACTCCGCCCGACTGCGTTTACGCAGGGGGCCAGCGTAAGCGGCGGGCCGGTGTGCGCCGGGCAGACCGTCACGCTGAGTTTCGACGCCAGCGAGTGCCTCAAAACGGGTAACACCTTCACGGCCCAACTCTCCGACGCCTCGGGAGCCTTCGGCAGCGCCACCCACCTCGGGCCGGTCAGCCCCGGCATCAACCCGGTGATGATACCGGCGGGCACGCCCTTCGGCACGGGCTATCGCATCCGGGTGGTTGCGGCCAACCCGGCCGCGACCAGCCCGGCCAGCGAGCCGTTCCGGGTGAACGCGCTGGGCAACGTGGTGGTGGCCCTCTACCCGGCCACGCCGGGCACGCTCTGCCAGGGTCAGGACCTGCCCGTCACGTTCTCGCTCTCCACGCCGGGGGCCTGCCCCTTCCCGGCCGACAACGTCTTCACGGTCGAACTCTCCAACGCCACGGGCTCCTTCGCCAACCCCCGCACCCTGGGCGTGGCTAGTCCCGGCACGACCATTTTCCCGGCTTCGCTGCTCGACGGCCTGCCCGTGGGCACGGGCTACCGGGTGCGCATCCTGAGCAGCAACCCCGCCCAGGCATCGTTCCCGAGTTACCCCTTCGACCTGCGCGGGCCGAGCCTGAGCAACGTGACGCCGGGGGTGGGCGGGGTGCCCGTGTGTCGGGGCAACCCGGCCACGGTCAGCTTCCAGTTGCCCGCCGGGTCGTGCGCCTTCCCCGAAGGCAACGCCTTCACGGCGCAGTTGTCCAACGCGTCGGGCAGTTTCACCAACCCCGTCAGCCTCGGGGCAGTGCAGGCAGGCGTGAGCAATTCGGTGACCATTCCGGCCAACAGCACGGCGGGCACGGGCTACCGCATCCGCATCGTGAGCAGCAATCCGGCCCTGACGTCGCTGGTGAGTTCGCCGTTTCGGGTGAATGCCGTGGGGTGCAACGGGCGGATGGTGGCCGAGGAGGCGGGGCTGGAGGTGGTGCCCAACCCGGTGGTGGGGGGCGAAATCCGGGTGCGGGTCAGTGGCATGGACCACCCACAATTCAGCCTGGCGACGGCGTCGGGCCGGAATGTGGGGGTGTCGGTGAAAACCGACGGCTCCGGCGAGTTCGTGCTGACGCCGAAGCAGGCGCTGCCGTCGGGCGTGTACGTGGTGGGGGCCAGCGAGGGCACGGTTCGCCTGACGCGGCGCGTGCTGGTGAGTGAGTAGCCCGGCGAGGCTGCCCGGGTTCGTTGCCAAATCGAGTTTTCTCGGTTTGGCAACGTTGCTTTTTGGGAGTTTGTTTTCTAAGTTAGCCGCGTTGATTTTCAACGTCTTGAAAGCAAAAAACGCACCGGTACCCGGCACGCACCTTTTGGCCCTCTTCTGCCATGAAAAAAAAACTACTTCTGCCTTCGCGGATGCCGCTTGCCTGCCTGCTGCTGTTGCTGGCAGGTGGGCGGGTTCTGGCCCAGTGGGCTCAACTCCAGAAACTGCAACCCGCCTCCGGGCGCGCGTTCGGTGCGGCCCTCGCCCTTGAGGGGTCCACGATGGTGGTCGGCTCCAACCGCGAGGACGGCAACGCCGGGGCTGCCTACGTGTACGAACGGCAGGGCAACGGCACCTGGCTCCGGGTGGCCCGACTGACGGCCTCCGACCGGAGCAATGGCGACGACTTCGGCGTGGCCGTGGCCCTGTCGGGCAACACCATCGTGGTGGGTGCCCCCGACCGCCGGGGAGCCGGGGGCGTGTACGTGTTCGAAAAACCGGCCAGCGGCTGGGCCGACGGCACCCAAAACGCCAAACTCACCGCCCCCCGCCCCGATTTCCAGGACCAGTTTGGCCACGCCGTGGCCGTGTCGGGGCACACCGTCGCGGCGGGCGATCCCTTTCACGGCGACCAGCACGGCGGCGTGTTTGTGCTCGAAAAACCCGCCGGAGGCTGGGCCAACGCGACCATGACCCGCATCAGCGCCCCGCCGACCGATGAACGGCTAAAACTCGGCTCCTCGGTTGCGCTGACGGGGAACAGGGTGGTGGCTGGAGCCATTGGCGCGGGGGGCAACCGGGGCCGGGTGCTCGTGTACGAAAAACCCGCCGGAGGCTGGGTTGGGCCGCCCTTTGGCACGCCCTCGACGGCCTTGGTTTTGCCCAACGGAGCTGCCAATGATTTTTTCGGCTGGGCCGTTGCCGCATCGGGCAGCACCCTGGTGGCCTCGGCCGTCGGGTTCGCCCGTAACCAGGGCGCGGGATTCGTGTTTGAAAAAACCGCCGAAGGCTGGGTTGGCCCCGTCGCCCGGCTGATGGACCAAGGCTCCGCCGCCGACCGCTTCGGCGTATCGCTGGCCCTGAACGGCGACCGCGTGGTGGCGGGGGCGTTTTTGCACAACGCCAACCGGGGGGCGGCTTACGTGTTTGAGAAACCGGGCAGCGGGTGGACCAACGCCACCGAATCGGCCAAACTATCGGCCAGCGACGGTGTTGCCAACGACCTGTTCGGCGGGGCCGTGGGCGTTTGGGGCACGAGCCTGGTCGTAGGTGCCCCGAGGGTCGGCACGGACCAGGGGGCGGCGTACGTGTTCGGCCCCGACAATTCGCCCACCATGAACTACGCTTCAACCGGCTCCGGGCTAAACCGGCGGGAGGAGCACCCGCCGGAGTTCCTCGTTCTGGCCAACCCGGTCAGCGGGGGGATAATTCGCTGCCGGGTGGCGGGAATGGACAATCCGGAATTCAGCCTTGTCACATCGGCGGGCCGCACGGTGGGGCTTTTGGCAAACACCGACGGGTCGGGCGAGTGGGTGCTGACACCCCGGCAACCCCGAGTGCTCGGAGCGGGGGTGTACGTCTTGCAGGCCAGCGAGGGCCAAACCAGCCTGACCACCCGCGTGCTGCTGGCGGAGTAGGGCGTGAATCGTCACGGTACGGGGCGGGCTTTACGAGACCCGCCTTTTTTTTAAAACTCCGGGGAGGTTTTAATGTGCTTGATTTTCACCTGAAAATCAGGCTATTTGCCGCCTGGCCGTTAGTTCAATTGGGTTCCGGTATTTTACTTTTTTTCCATGAAAACTCCGTTGCAGTTTCGAATCCTAGCGCTTACGGGTTTCCTGTGGCTCATGGGTGTTGCCGCTTGGGGACAAAGGGAAATAGTCAGTTGGCGATTCATCAGTCTGCCCAACGGCATCTGCTTGCCGAGTACGCTGACGCTCACGTTCGACTACAAGGGCGGGAAACCAAATGCCGAAGTTGGGCTCTTGGTCTTGTTTGGCAAATACAGCGTTTTCAATCAGGAGCCGTACACGGATCGGTTCGTGCGTTTCAGGACGGACGGTAGTGGCAACAAAGCGGGGGTGACGGTCACATTTGACCTCAACCCGGAAACGCACCCGGAACTTAACGGGAGGGGTCGACAAGCATGGGTGATTAACGACTTTGGGGAGGTGTTGGGTGATCCGTCTCAGGAGGTTGACATCGGAACCACGCCCACGCTTTCGGGCGTCTCTCAACCCGAGCCGGCGTGCGTTGCCATTCTGACGGATATTGTGCTTTCAGGAATGCGGCCGAATTTGCGTACCACCGTTGAGTACCAGATAGCCGACAGACCGCCGATGGTGGTGAACCTGACCGCCGACGGAGACGGCAAGGCCGTTCTGGGAGTATTTCTGACGTCCGACGATGATGGTAAAGCATTGATAATAAAAGAAATAAAAGTTGGTTTTAATACGCCCTGCCCCTCCCTGATTCCGCACGATGCCAACACCGTTACCCTGCGGGTGAATCATCGGCCCACCGCCACGCTGTCGGTTGTGAGTGGCAATGGCACGGTGTGCGCGAACGACCCGCTGCCGTGGATTAAATACACCCTGACGGGCACCGGTCCCTGGGTGATTGGTCGCAACAACGCCCCGCCTGCGGTCAGCTTTTCCAACGAAGGAACGTTTCAGGCAACGGGTGCTGGCACGTACCAAATCACCAGCCTGTCAGACGCCAATTGCGAAGGCATCGCCTCCGACATCCTGACCGTGGCGGTCAACCCACTGCCCGCCGTGAGTCTCGCAGCCCTTGCCCCAAAGTATTGCCCGAACGCCAGCGCCCTGACACCCGGTACGCCCACCGGGGGCACCTACCGCCTCGACGGCGGTCCGCCGGTGAGCAGCTTTGATCCGGCGACGTTGTCGGTTGGTCACCACACCGTGGTGTATACCTACACCGACGGGAATGGCTGCACGGCTTCGGTCAGCCAGGGGGTTGAAATCACCCAGCCTGTTATTACGGACCGGGCGATGGTGAGCGGCGGGCCGGTGTGCGCCGGGCAAGCCATGACGCTTTCCTTTGGTGCCGAAACCTGCGGGCAGGCCGTCGCCTTCACCGCCCAGTTGTCCGACGCGGTGGGTAACTTCGAGGAGCCGGTCAGCCTGGGACCCGTCACGGTGGGCAACAACCAAGTGGTTATTCCGCCCTCCATTCTCTTCGGCACGGGCTACCGCATCCGGGTGGTGGGCGGGGGCGCGGCCCTCGACACGACGGCGGCCTTCCGCGTCAACGCCCTGGGGAAGGTAGCGGTGGCGCAGTATCCGTCCACGCCGGGTCGGGTGTGCCAGGGCGAGGCATTGCCCGTCTCGTTTGCCACCTCCGGCATCTGCCCCTTCCCCCTGGGCAACGCCTTCGCCGTGCAGCTTTCCAACGCCACGGGCAGCTTTGCCAACCCCACCGTGCTGAGCACCAACGCCCAGCCCGGCACGACGAGTTTCGCCCTGCCCGGTAACCTTCCCCCTGGCACGGGCTACCGCATCCGCATCGTCAGCAGCAGTCCGGCGCAGACGTCCTACCCCAGCCTGCCCTTCCGCCTGGAAGCCCCCAGCCTGGCCCTCACGCCCGGGGTGGCGGGTGCTCCGGTGTGCCGGGGCAGCGCCGTGTCGGTGAGCTTTCAGCTTCCGGCGGGGTGTCCCTTCCCGCAGGGCAACGGCTTCACGGCCCAGCTTTCCTCGGCCAGCGGCTCGTTTGCCAGTCCGGTGAACCTGGGGGCGGTGCTGCCGGGGGTGCCCAACTCCGTGACCATCCCGGCCAATTCGGCGGCGGGCACGGGCTACCGCATCCGCACCGTCAGCAGCAACCCGGCCCTGACGTCGAATGCCTCGATTTCCTTCCGGGTCAATGCCTGCGCCAGCCGGTTGAGCGCCGAAGCACCCGAACTCGTCGTTTCGCCCAACCCGGTGGTGCGGGGAAATACGTTTCCCGGTGAAATCCGCGTGCGGGTGAGCGGGATGGACAATCCACAATTCAGCCTGGCGACGGCGGCGGGCCGCAGCCTGGGGATTTCGGTGAAAACCGACGGCAGCGGCGAGTGGGTGCTGACGCCCCGGCAAGCGTTGCCGGTGGGGATGTACGTGCTGCAAGCTACCGAGGACCAGACCCGCCTCACCCAGCGCGTGCTGGTGGTGGAGTAGAATTTTCCGAATTCCAGGTTGAACGAAAGCCCGGGGTCGCAACCCCGGGCTTTTTGCGTGGAAAAGAACCGGCGGGCCGGTTTGGGAACCCGTTGGAACGGATTCGGCGTCTGCCCGGAAAATGCGGGAAAACGATTCCTAACGCATTTCACGAAGGATGCCTTGAAAATAATCCGCTCTTGCCTTGACAATGTGCCGAACGTTCGCCCTACTTTGCAATCACGACGCTGAAGTTTTCACCACACCACCTTCACCACCCGCTGGCTCATGCTGCCGCCACCGTAGGGCGCTGCCGGGATACTTTTGAATTTCCGGAATTAGTCTCCGTGAATTTCGTACGCCGAAGTTCGCGGGGAGGCGCACTCGACCCTCTCGCAGCATGGTAAAACCAGTACCCGCCCGCCCGTCGGTTTACCAGTCTCGGCATTGGCCTGATCAAGGCAAAACCGCCGCCTGTTCACCGCCTGCGCGTCCCGCGTTCGGACGTCGCCATTCGCTTTCTACCTGGCGCTTCTCCTCCGCCTGAGCCTTTCCGCTTCCCGGCCGCTTCGCTGATGCCTTTCTTCCGGAACAGGCCCGGAATCGCCATGCCCATTTCTAACCACTAAAGCCGTAAAACTCTCCATCACGTTTAGTTAAACCGTTCAAACCTCATGAAGCAAGTTTTCCTGCTCAGGGCCACGCTGGCCCTGCTCTGGTTGGGCACCACCGTGGCGCGTGCCCTGCCGCCGTTCGTGCCTTCCAACACCTGGCACGTCAACGACAACAGCACCATCGGCGACAGTTTCACCTCTGCCGTGGGCAACGACGCCAACGACGGCTCGGCGGGTGCCCCGTTCCGCACGATTCAGTACGCCGTCAGTCAGGCTGCGGCGGGTGACGTCATCAAGGTGGACGCCGGGCTGTACGACGAACTCGTCGTCATCAACAAAGCCCTGACCGTTGAAGGCACGGGCACGGCCTCGGAGGTGACCTTCACCGGCACCGTGCCCGGCGGCGCAACGCCCACGCTGTTCAAGGTGGAGGCCGCCGACGTGACGGTGAAAAACCTGAAGTTCACGGTTAATTTTCAGTTCGTGCATTCGGGCCTGCACACGAGTGGCGACAACCGCAACAACCTCGCGGTGATCGGCAATACCTTCGTCGCCATCGGGACGGCCCCCTTTCCGGGGGCCATTCCCTACGGCCGCCGCAACGCCATCGCCATCAACCCCAACATCTCGGGAATTGTGGGCTACGCCCAGGACCCCGACGGCTTCACGGGCGTGGTTGTGCAGGGCAACACCGTGCAGGGCACGGGCGACATCGCCACCGGCACCAACTTCCGGGCCGCCATCCAGATGGACCTCTGCGGCGGTACCATCGGCGGCGATTCGCCCTCGGAAGGCAACACGTTCACGTCTATCAACCACGACGTGAACGTGCGCTTCTGCAACCAGGGCAACGTGACCGTCAAAAATAACACCTGCCTCGGCGGGGGCATCCAGGCGGCTGAATTCAACGCCGGGCTGGGCACGCTTACCATCGCCAACAACTCCCTGACCGGTGCCAACGTACAGGCCGCCAGCGGTGCCCTGCCCACGGGGGCCTTGCTGCGCTTGCAGAACAACCAGGTTGACAAAGTCGTGACGGTGAGCAACAACACCTTCACCAATTTCCGTTGGGCGGCCTCGGTCGAAAATTTCCGGAACGTGACCTTCGACAACAACACGTTCACGCCCAAGAGCGGCGCGACCGACTACCGGCACATCTCGTTCAACACCAAGCTCATCGCCTCCACCAGCGCCACCATCACCATGACCACCGTGGGGGCCACGCTCACCAACAACACCTTCAACGGCTCGGGAGCGAACGGCGGCACGGGGCTGACGTTTTTCAACCACCGCAACGATTCGAGCATCGGCACCTACACCCTGGGCACGGCGGGCAACGAAAACACCTTCGGCGCGGGCATGAGCCAGTTCATCCGCCTCGACAACAGCACCGGGGCCAGTTCAGGTTTTTCGTCGCCGTTCAACGACTACGCCAGCGCCCCCAGCACCACGATGGGCCCGTGGGCGGCCAACCTCGACGCCTACCACAACAAATTTGACGTGGGCACGGGGGCGAAAATTCCCTCGTCGATGAGCCTCACCGAACGAACTTCGCTCGAAAACGCGCTCTTTCACAAACCCGACGACGCGGCGGTGGGCCTGATTTCGTATTTCTATCCCGTGCGGAACGTCACGCAGAACACGCTGTTTTCGACCATCGGCGCGGCCATCGCCGCCGCTGCCTCGGGCGACGTGATCGAACTGAAGGAATGGACCTTCAACGAGCGGGTCGTCATCGACAAATCGCTGACGCTCCAGGGCGTGGACCGCTACCGGACCATCCTCGACGGCACCGGGCTGATGGGCGAGGGGAGTGGCATCACCGTCAACAACGGGGTCACCAACGTGACCATCAAAAAAATGGTGGTGAAAAACTTCATCGGCGTCAGCCCCAACCAGTCGGCGGGCATTTTCGCTGCCCTGGGCAATAACAACCTGACCGTCGATGAAGTGAGCCTGCTCGACAACCTCGGCGGCAGCGGATTTTACGCCAACGGGCCGGTCAGCAACGTCTCGGTCACGAAATCGCGCGCGTCGGGGCACGTCAACTACCTCTCGAAGGGCGTGGCGCGGGGCATGGTCATCTGGAACGGCCTGAAGTCGAACATTACCTTCAGCCAGGACTCGGTGCTCAACAACGGCTGCTGCGGCATCGAACTCCAGGACGGCTCGGCCTCGGGCGTGACCATCACCAACAACGTCATCAAAGACAACGCCGACAACGGCATCGGGCTGGTGGGCCTGACCGGCGGCAACGGGGCCAACCTGATTTCGGGCAACACCGTCGAAAACAACGGGCGGTTTGGCATTGAAATCAAAAACCCCAACGGCAACGGAGCCACCTCCGGCGACGGTAGCATCGTGGTGCAGAACAACACCGTGACGCGCAACGGCAGCCTGGCCGATGTGCGCGACTGGGCGGGCATCGCCGTGTTCCGCCGCTCCGTCTTGTCGGGCAATGCCGATTTCCCGAAGGGCGTGGTCGTGCAGAACAACACCGTGACCGGGGCCACCCAGCCCAGCAGCGCCGAGTCGTTCGGCATCGTGATCGAGGGCGTGGGCAACAAAGTGCTCAACAACACCGTGTCGGGTTGGGAAGTGGGCATTCAGGAGCAAGGCAGTACCGGCCGCAACCACCCCAACGACGCCGACCAGACCGGTCCCGAAAATGACCAGTACTTCAGCCGGGGCAATGCCCAGATCGCGTGCAGCAACACCGTGACGGGCAACAGCTACGGCAGCAACGGCACCGACTTCCGCCAGCAGGGCGTGGTCGAACTCACCGCCACGGCCAGCAACGGCGGGCCGTACGCTACGGGCACGACCATCGAACTCAGCGCCGCCACGCCCACGCCGGGTCGCACGTTGGCCAGCTACGAATGGACCGGCCCGGATGGCTACAGCCAGACCGTGACGAGCAACCCGGCCACCCGCGCCAACGCGCAGCCCAGTCACCTCGGCGCGTACAACGTGACCGTGACCGACCAGTTTGGCTGCAAGGCCACCGCTTCGACCAACGTGGTGGTGTGTTTTGCGGAAGTATCGGTGACGGGCGGCGGACTGGCCTGCACGGGTCCGACAGCCCCGGTGACGTTTAACTTGGCCGGCACGGCCCCGCTGACGCTGGTGTACAGCAGCCCCAGCGGCAACGTGACCGTCAGCAACCTGACCGGCCCCACGTACACGATTCAGGCCGGGCCGGGCACCTACGGCGTGGTGTCGCTCACCGACGCCAACGGTTGCACGGCCAGCAGCACCAGCACGGTATCCGTGATCGCGGCGGGCATCACCAGCGGCCCAACGGTGAGCGGGCCACCCGTGTGCGCCGGCCAGAACATCACACTCGACTTTACGAGCGGCTGCACCGAACTGCAATTTACGGCGCAGTTGTCCAATTCGGGCGGGTCGTTTGCCAACCCGACCGTGCTGGGCACGGTGGTGTCGGGCAGCAATACCCTGCAACTGCCCAGCAACCTGCCCACGGGCAATCAGTACCGCATCCGGCTGGTGAGCGCCTCGCCCGCGCTGACGTCCGCCTCCTCGGCTCCGTTCACGATCAACGGCCTCAACGTGGCCATCGCCAACTTCCCCTCTACGCCCAACCGCGTTTGCCAGGGAGATCAACTGCCGGTGACGTTCTCCACCACGGGGAGTTGTCCGTACCCGGTGGGCAATACGTTTACGGTGCAACTCTCCAACGGTTCGGGTAGTTTCGCCAACCCCACCGTGCTGAGTACCAACGCTACCCCCGGTACGACCTCGTACGCCCTGCCCCAAAACCTGCCCCTGGGCACGGGCTACCGGGTGCGGGTGATCAGCAGCGACCCCGTCCAGACGGTCAACAGCGCCCCGTTTGAAGTCCGCGGCCCGAGCTTGACGGGCCTGACGCCGGGTGTGGGCGGGGTGCCCGTGTGCCGGGGCAGTGCCGTCACGGTCAGCTTCACCTTAGCAGCCGGGTCGTGCCCCTTCCCCGGCGACAACGTCTTCACGGCCCAACTTTCCAACGCCACGGGGCAGTTTACGGCTCCCGTCAGTTTGGGCACGGTGGTACCGGGCCAGTCCAACTCCTTGACCATTCCGGTCAACACCACTCCCGGCACGGGTTACCGCATCCGCGTCGTCAGCAGCAACCCGGCCCTGACCTCCGGCGCATCGATTCCCTTCCGGGTCAATGCCTGCCCGACGCGGATGAGCGCCGAGGCGGCGGAACTGGTCGTGTCGCCCAACCCCGTCAGCGGACGCGACATCCGGGTGCGGGTGAGTGGGCTGGACAACCCCGAATTCGGCCTGACGAGCGTCACGGGCCGTAGCCTGGGCGTGTCGGTGAAAACCGACGGCAGCGGAGAGTTCGTGCTGACACCCCGGCAAACCCTGCCCGTGGGCGTGTACGTGCTGCAAGCCAGCCAGGGCACCACTCGCCTGACTACCCGCGTGCTGGTGACGGACTAAAATTTAGCTTTACACGCAACAGCCCCCGTGCCAATCGGCACGGGGGCTGTTGCGTGTAAAGCCTATCGTTAGCATCCCATTTGGACAGCTTGGATGCCCAGCACGGCGCTGCGGGCTATTTTTTACGGATACCTGACGAGAAAGAGTTGCATAATTGAATGCTTGTTCGTAGCGTTGCGCACTTTAATTTCACACTAGCCTATCAGACCCACCCTTTAATTCCCTTCTGCCTATCGAGATGAAGTAACTCCTCCCTCTTTTCAATCCCCGCAGCCGCCTACGGTGGGGTAAGTTACCTTGTACCCTTCCGTTTTGCGGTAGTGCGCTACCCGTTTTGGGCTTACTGGCCCGGCGGGTAACCCGTGCCCGGACCCCGAATGGTCTGAGTGCTACCCGGTTATTTCATGCCCGGCTGCAATAGCTCCTGTGGACTCATCTCTATCTGACCGGAAACCCCGGTCGTTGATCACTCTTTTTAGTCTTACTCGTTACATGAAAACCAGAATTTACCTACGAATCCTACTGTTGTTTGCCCTGTTAGGTCAAATTTGGCCCGCAGCCTTTGGCCAGGTGGATGTTCGCCGAGTCAAAGACATCAACCCTGGTTCAAGTTCTTCGCCTCAACTCTTTGCCGCCGTCGGTAACACCCTTTTCTTCGTGGCCGACGACGGTACCGGTCAAGCACTCTGGAAATCGGACGGTACCGAAAACGGCACCATGCTCGTCAAAAACACCAATCCTGACGGATGGGACAACCTAAGTGACTTGGTCAATTTCAACGGTACACTCTATTTTGCTGCCAGCAACGGCATCGACGGCAAGGAACTCTGGAAATCGGACGGTACCGAAAACGGTACCGTGATGGTCAAGGACATCAATCCTTCGGGGGATTCCTACCCTGATCACTTGGTCGTGGTGGGCAATGCATTGTTCTTTGTGGCCAACGACGGCACCAACGGCGAAGAACTCTGGAAATCGGATGGTACCGAAAACGGTACCGTGCTCGTTAAGGACATCCGTCCGGGCGCGGCAGGCTCCAACCCGGGTAACTTGACCGCAGCAGGTAGCCTAGTGTTTTTCAACGCAAACGACGGTACTCACGGCCGTGAATTGTGGCGCAGTGACGGCACCGAAGGCGGCACCATCCTGCTCAAAGACATTTTCATGGGCAGCGACGATTCGTTTCCGGCATACTTCGCCGCCGTGGGCAGTACCCTGTTTTTCTCAGCTTCCGATAACGCCTACGATCGGGAACTTTATAAATCGGACGGCACGCCGGGGGGAACGCTGCGGGTTAAAAACATCAACTTAAGTGGTAATGGGCAAGTCGTAGACCTGGGAGCCGTGGGCGGCACGGTGTTTTTCGAGGCCAACGACGGCATCCACGGTGCCGAACTCTGGAAATCGGATGGCACCGAAAGCGGCACCGTGCTCGTCAAGGATATGGTGCCTGGCCCAGGCTCTTCCACGGTGAATTCCCCGATTAACGTGAATGGCACACTGTTCTTCATTGGCAACGACGGCGTGCACTACGACGAGCTTTGGAAAAGCGACGGCACTGCGGCGGGGACCGTCATGGTCAAGGATATTCGGGCAGGGAGTTCTTCCAGCATTAGTTACATGACCGCTCTGAATGGTCGGGTGTTTTTCCAGGCCAACGATGGCATTCATAACAACGAACCCTGGATGTCGGATGGCACCGAAGGCGGCACAGTAATGGTCAAAGACATCAACGAAAATCCGGGTTCTGGGTCGTCGCCGAGCAACTTCGCCGTGGTTGGTAACCGGCTCTTCCTTTCGGCTACCGACGGAATCACCGGCACAGAACTCTACAGCATCCGTGTGCTGCCGCCCTGCGACAACCGAGTGGCCTTGTACCCGGCCACGCCGGGCCGGGTGTGCCAGGGCCAGGATTTGGTCGTGAGTTTCTCAACGATGGGTTCCTGCCCCGAGCCACCGGCTGACTTCTTCCTGGTGCAACTCTCCAGCGCCACGGGCTCCTTTGCTAACCCCACCGTCCTGGGCTACGCCAACGTGACCACCCCGACTTACCCCAATCCGGCCCAGTTTGTGTTTCCAGCTAACCTGTTTGCCAACCTGCCTTCGGGCACGGGCTACCGCATCCGCATCGTCACGCCTACCCAGACCTCGCAGCCCAGCCTGCCCTTCCGCCTGGAAAGTCCCACCCTGAGCGTCACGCCGGGCGTGACCGGGGCACCCGTGTGCCGGGGCGGTCAGGTCTCGGTCAGCTTCCAGCTTCCGGCCGGGTCGTGCCCCTTCCCCCAGGGCAACGTCTTTACGGCCCAGCTTTCGAGCAGTACGGGCAGCTTTGCCAATCCGGTGAGTTTAGGGCCGGTGCAGGCAGGCGTGGCCAACTCGGTGACCATTCCGGTGGGCAGCGCGGCGGGCACGGGCTACCGCATCCGCATCGTCAGCAGCAGTCCAGCCCTGACCTCGTCGGCCAGCGCGCCCCTGCGGGTTAATGCGGTGGGCTGCACCAACCGGATGAGTGCCGAGGAGCCGAACTTGGTGGTGGTCCCTAACCCGGTGGTGGGGGGTGAAATCCGCCTGCGGGTGAGTGGGCTGGACAACCCGGCCTTCGGCTTGACCACCGGCACAGGGCGCAGTATGGGCGTGTCGGTGAAAACCGACGGCAGCGGGGAGTTCGTCCTGACGCCCCGGCAGCGCCTGGCACCGGGCGTGTACCTGCTGCAAGCCAGCGAGGGCCAAACCCGCCTGACTACCCGCGTGCTGGTGACGGAGTGAAACACCCTGACGAAAGCAAAGCACCCCGACCGCCTTTATCGGTCGGGGTGTTGCCGTATCTGGCCGTAGCACCAGCATCCGCGGCGGATTGGTCCGAATCGTTCTACTCTTTACCCCGGCCGGAAGGTCCGGCCGCCCGAAAATACCGTTTACCCTATCGTTCGTGAACATGTGTACTCCCTTACGAATCTTCTTGTTGTTGGTTCTGCTGGTCCCTGCCTGCTGGGCGCAGACCACGCGGGTGAAAGACATCCATCCCGGCGGCAACGCCTCCAACCCTGGCAGCCTGGTCAATGTCAACGGCGTCCTCTTCTTCGCCGCCGACGACGGCGTCAACGGCGCTGAACTTTGGAAATCGGACGGCACCGACGCGGGCACGGTGCTCGTCAAGGACATCAACCCCTCGGGCGGTTCGTTCCCGGCGAGCCTGACGGCCGTGGGAGGAGTGGTGTATTTTGCCGCCGACAACGGCACCGACGGCGTGGAGTTGTGGAAGTCGGACGGCACGCCCGGCGGGACCGTGCAGGTGAAGAACATCAACCCCGATACCGACTCCAAGCCCTCCGGCCTGACCAACGTCAACGGTACGCTGTTCTTCGTCGCCGAAGGCCCCGGCACCGGCCGCGAACTCTACAAGTCAGACGGCACCGAAAGCGGTACCGTGCTGGTTAAGGAAATCGTTCCTGGCAACGAAGAGGGCGACGCCAAAGTCAGCCACCTCGTCAACGTCAACGGTGTGCTTTTCTTCGCCGCCGCCAGCAACGGAATTGAAAACATGGAATTGTGGCGCTCCGACGGCACCGAGCAGGGCACGTACCAAGTCAAGGAAATCACAGAAGATGTCTACGGCTCCAACCCCAGTTGGTTGACCAACGCAAACGGCACTTTATTTTTTACGGTCGCAGGCATCAACGGCGATGCCCTGTGGAAGTCGGATGGCTCCGAAGGCGGCACTGTGCAGGTTAAGGGATTTGGCAGCACGCCGTCGGAACTGGTTAACGTCAACGGCACGCTGTACTTCGTGGTCGACGACGGCGGGTTGAGTCTGTGGAAATCAGACGGCACCGAACAAGGCACCGTGCGGGTCAGCAACAAGGACATCAACGTCGGCGGCTTTTCCAATCCGCGGCACCTGACGGTGGTGGGCAACACGCTGTTTTTCGTGGCCAATTACGACGCCGGAGAGGCGCTCTGGAAATCGGACGGCACCGAGGCGGGCACGGTGCTGGTCAAGGACGTCAATCCTGGCGGCTTTTCCAATCCGCGCTACCTGACGGCGGTGGGCAATACGCTGTACTTCGAAGCCAACGATGGTTCTAACGGGCGCGAGCTTTGGCGCTCGAACGGCACCGCAGCAGGCACCGTGCTTGTTGGAGACATCAACCCCGGCCCGGTCCCTTCCTTTCCCGAAAGCCTGATGGCGGTAGGCAACACGCTGTTTTTCACCGCCGACGACGGCAGCACGGGCCGCGAGCTGTGGAAAGCGATTAGGGAAGTCCCTCCCTGCGACAGCCGGGTGGCCTTGTACCCGGCTACCCCCGGCCGCGTGTGCCTGGGCCAGGATTTACCCGTTACGTTCACACTGGTGAGTTCCTGTCCCGAGCCACCGGCCAACACGTTCCTGGTGCAGCTTTCCAACGCCACGGGCTCCTTCGCCAACCCCACCATCCTGGGCTACGCCCTGCCCGGTACTACCGTTTTTTCTGGCAGCCTCTTGGTCAACCTGCCTTCGGGCACGGGCTACCGCATCCGCATCGTCACGCCTACCCAGACCTCGCAGCCCAGCCTGCCCTTCCGCCTGGAAAGTCCCACCCTGAGCGTCACGCCGGGCGTGACCGGGGCACCCGTGTGCCGGGGCGGTCAGGTCTCGGTCAGCTTCCAGCTTCCGGCCGGGTCGTGCCCCTTCCCCCAGGGCAACGTCTTTACGGCCCAGCTTTCGAGCAGTACGGGCAGCTTTGCCAATCCGGTGAGTTTAGGGCCGGTGCAGGCAGGCGTGGCCAACTCGGTGACCATTCCGGTGGGCAGCGCGGCGGGCACGGGCTACCGCATCCGCATCGTCAGCAGCAGTCCAGCCCTGACCTCGTCGGCCAGCGCGCCCCTGCGGGTTAATGCGGTGGGCTGCACCAACCGGATGAGTGCCGAGGAGCCGAACTTGGTGGTGGTCCCTAACCCGGTGGTGGGGGGTGAAATCCGCCTGCGGGTGAGTGGGCTGGACAACCCGGCCTTCGGCTTGACCACCGGCACAGGGCGCAGTATGGGCGTGTCGGTGAAAACCGACGGCAGCGGGGAGTTCGTCCTGACGCCCCGGCAGCGCCTGGCACCGGGCGTGTACCTGCTGCAAGCCAGCGAGGGCCAAACCCGCCTGACTACCCGCGTGCTGGTGACGGAGTGAAGGGTTTGGGGTAATGAAGCTGTTTAGCAGTACTATTTTCGGACGGCAAGACAGCGAAGTACCTTTCAAGTCCATTTTAAGACAGTTTCTACACAGTTTCAATTTCAACAAGACGCGGTCAGCAGCCGCGTCTTTTTTTTGCGAATGACCTGGCTCACTTCGTCGGGGGGGTACCGTTAGCGCCTGAGCCACTCCGGGAAAAAGTTTTGTTCTCCCAACCGATTATTCGGTTTTGAAATCCGTGAAAAGCCATTTACCTTGCTGCCCCTGTAAATCAACCTTTTGGCCGCACCGCCTATGGTAAAAAAAGGTACCTGACCCTTCTGCATGCGGTTTTTGCAAATCCGCCCCTCTGATTCCCGCTTTGCATTCCACGGTGGCTTCGGTGCGTTGCCGAAGTCTTGCGTGGTTGGATTCGTTTTTCGCTTTATCCGCTCTTTTTTGTTACCCTCTTTTTTATGAAAACGTTTACACCCCTTCGTTTTTCGTTAACCCTATTTAGCCTTTGGCTGCTGAGCGCGGTGGCTTGGAGTACCGCCTGGGGGCAAAGCACCACCAAGCCCACCCTGAGTCCGAGTCCCGCCGAATTGTGCCTGCCCGCCAGCCTGACGGTTACGTTCGACTACAGCGGGGGGACGCCCAACACCTCGACCACGGTCGTCGTGCAACTGCGCGACAACTCGGGGACGCCCAATACGACTGTTCTCGAACAAAACGCCGTCTTCATGACCGACGGCAGCGGCAACGCGACCGGCGTGCAGGCCGTGCTCAACCTGACCACCGCCACGACCGGCATCGTGGGCAACAACCGCCGCATCCGCATCCGCAACGCGGCCAACACCAGCACGCTTTCAACCGCCAACAGCGACGAAATCAAAATCAAAGCCACCCCGACGCTCTCGGGCACGTCGCAAGCCAGCGCCGTGTGTTCGGGCACCGACGCCACCATCAACCTCACGGGCCTGCTGCCCAACGTCACCCACAGCGTGCGGTACAAAATCGGGAGCGGCTCCAACGTGAACGTGACGGGCGTGCTGTCCGACGGATCGGGCAATGCCAGCTTCACCGTGCCGGTCACGTCGGCCGACAACGGCAAGGCCCTCACCATCAACCGACTCCGCAGCCCCGCCGGCTTCGACTGCGACTTACAGCCTTCGGGGGGTAACACCGTCGCGTTGCAGGTGAATCCCCTGCCGACGGCCACGCTCGAATTTGCAAACGGGGCGTCGGGTACGGTTTGCTCAACCGATGAGTTGCCCTGGATCGTGACGACGCTGACGGGAACTCCGACCTGGCTGGTTACCGCTAGCTCTCCCTCCAACAGCAGCAACACGTACTACAACGAAGTGGCGGTATCTACGTTTCAGGCCTCCGGGGCCGGGCCGTACCAAATCACCGCCATTTCCGACGCCAACGGCTGCGTGGGCGTGGCCTCAAACATCCTGACGGTGACGGTCAACCCCGCCGCCACGGCCAGCACGCCCGAACTGGGGGACAGCGAGATTTGTCAGGGCGGCACCGTGATAGTTGGCGCCTACTTCGGCGGTAGCGCCTCCAGCGGCAGTTTCGACGACGGGGGAGCCTGTGGTACGTTCAGCACACCGACCACCATCGGCTCGAGGGTTTTGACCACCTACACGCCTGATCCCAACTTCACCGGCCCGGTGACGATCACCTTCACCACCAACGACCCCGACGGGGATGGCGGCTGCCCGGCGGCCAGCTCGTCGGTCATCCTGACCGTCAACGCCGTTGCCACGGCCGGCACGCCCACGCTAGGGGCCAGCGAAATTTGTCAGGGCGGCAACGTGTCGGGCAACGCCGACTTCGGCGGTAGCGCCACCAGCGGCAGCTTCGACGACGGCGGGGCGGGTGGCAGCTTCAGCAACGCGTCCACCAACGGCTCGACGGTTTCGGCCACCTACACGCCCGCCGCCAGTTTCACCGGCCCGGTGACGATCACCTTCACCACCAACGACCCCGACGGCCCCTGCCCGACGGCTACTTCGTCGGTCATCCTGACCGTCAACGCCGTTGCCACGGCCGGCACGCCCACGCTGGGGGCCAGCGAAATTTGCCAGGGCGGCACCACGGTGAGCGCCGACTTCGGCGGTAGCGCCACCAGCGGCAGCTTCGACGATGGCGGGGCGGGTGGCAGCTTCAGCAACGTGTCCACCAACGGCTCGACGGTTTCGGCCACCTACACGCCCGCCGCCAGTTTCACCGGCCCGGTGACGATCACCTTCACCACCAACAATCCCGACGGCCCCTGCCCGGCGGCCAGCTCGTCGGTCATCCTGACCGTCAATGCCGTGGGAACCGTGGTAGCGCCGACCACGCCAAACCGAGCCTGCCAGGGAGGTTCTCTGGCCGTGACGTTCGCCGTGACGGGCACCTGCACCGCGCCCAGCGCGTACACCGTGCAGTTGTCGAGCGCCACGGGGAGTTTCGCCAACCCCACCGTGTTGGGCCAGGCCGCGCCCGGCACGACCAACCTGCCTCTTGCCCAAAGCCTTCCCGCCGGCGTTGGCTACCGGGTGCGCATCGTCAGCGGCGGGCAACCTTCGGCGGCAAGTTTGCCCTTCAAGATCGAAGGGCCGAGCCTGAGCCTGACGCCCGGCGTGGGCGGGGTGCCCGTGTGCCGGGGCAGCGCCGTCACGCTCAGTTTCAACCTGCCGGCCAACTCGTGTGCTTTCTTCGAAGGCAACGTCTTCACGGCCCAGCTATCGAGCAGTACGGGCAGTTTCGCCAGTCCCACCAACCTGGGCACGGTGGTAGCGGGTCAGTCCAACTCCCTGACCATCCCGGCCAACGTGGCGGCGGGCACGGGCTACCGCATCCGCGTCGTCAGCAGCAGCCCGGTGCTGGCCTCGCTGGGCACCCTGCCCTTCCGGGTCAACGCCTGCCCTGGCCGGATGAGCGCCGAAACGGCGGAACTGGTCGTGTCGCCCAACCCGGTGGTGGGCAGCGAAATCCGCGTGCGGGTCAGTGGAATGGACAACCCCACCTTCGGCCTGACGAGCGGGAGTGGGCGCACTGTGAGCACGACGGTGAAAACCGACGGTTCGGGTGAGTGGGTGATGACGCCGAAGCAGGCCCTGACGCCGGGCGTGTACGTGCTCCAGGCCACCGAGGGCACCGCTCGCCTCACCCGCCGCGTGCTGGTGACCGAGTAAGAGCTGAAAAAACGCGAAAAAGCCGTTCGGAACGTCCGAACGGCTTTTTCGCGTTTTTGACGAATCAATTCACCCCCGCCAGCTTCGTCTCGTCGCGGTGCCTGGCCAGGTATTCCATGAAGGGCGTGCCGCCCGTGCCCACCGCCGTGGAATTGTGGTGCTGGGCGGCCTGCTTGTGGATGTACGTGGCGGCGTATTCAAGGTGCCTGGCCCGGAACCGGAACAGTTCGTGAACACAGGCGTTGTACGCCTCGCGCAGTTCGCCGTCGGGGCTCGTCGCCACCCGCTCGCGCAGGCTGGAATTTTCCTCGATGGCTTCGACGAACCGGCGGTGGGCAGGCACCATGTAGCCCCGCATTTCGAGCAGGTACTCCTTCAGCGGGTCGGCTTCGTGCGACACGCCGAGCAGGGCGTCGAGGGCGGGCACGATGCCGCTCTGCGCGCCGGTTTCGCCCCGATACAACTGGGGTTTTTCGTCGAAACAGCCTTCGTACATCACCCCGTCGGGTACGGCGGGGTTGTTTTTGGTCCCGAAAATGTAGGGCCGCACGCGGGTGTAGTAAATGTACGGATCGCAGGATTCGGGCATCCGGTTCATCGTAGCGTTCATGGCCAGCAGGCTTTCCCGAACTTCCCGGAGACCGGTTTTCATTCCCGAACCGTCGCCGTCATCGGCGGCGTCGAGCAGGTCGGGAATGGCCCGCAGGGCTTGGGCGGCGCGGGCTTCGATGTCGACGTGGATGAGGATGAACCAGTCTTCGTCGGCCCCGCCGAGGAAATTCTGCACGATTTCGACGTTGCCCAGAAACGCCGGTTTCGCCGGGTCGATTTTCCGGAAATTGAACAGACAGTACGACGGGTACGACAAAATCGCCGGGCGACCCACCGCGTCGGCCACCGCCACCCAGGGTTGAGCCAGTGAGCGGGGCAGGCGGGTGACGGTTTCGGGCTGGCCCCAGAGGTAGGCGTGGCCGAGGTAGCTCAGCGTGCGCATCTGCACTTCGGGCGGGGTCTGGGCGTCGGGTTGGTAGGGGGGAAGGGCCTCAATCTGCGCCCGGATGTTGCCCAGCAGCGATTTTTTGGGCAAACTGTCGGCAAGCGCGTGCCAGGCAGCGTTGAGCTTGGAAGGTTCGGACAGGGCCGTTTCGGGCAAAAAGCCGGTTTGGGGGCTGACGCCGAAATCGGCCAGTTGGAGTTGTTGGCGAAGCATGGCTTTCAAATGCTGAATTCTGAATGATGAATAAAAAAGGCCGGAAATGCCGAATGGGAATGCCGAAGCCGCCGAACGGGATCAACCGCGGGCTGCCCCATTCAGCATTCAACATTCAGCAGTTGAACGCAACGCCTACGAACTGCACAGGATGCTCCGAAAGCCCAGGTAGGGCAGCAGGCAGGAGGACGAAGAACGGTACGTCACCATCGGAGCGGAGGGAAAGGGTGGACGCAAGTTTTCCCGAAAAGTTGGATTTTGCAACGACCGATTTGCCGTTCTTTGCGAAACGACTGCCTCCGAACCCCCATGATGTTTCTGAAACCGCTCCGTTTCGTTCTGCCCGCCTTGCTCGCCGTCGCCCTGCCCGCCGCCGCCCAAGTATTCCAATCGTCCAACCTGCCCATCGTCGTCATCAACACGAAGGGGGCCGTCATCGTCGACGAGCCGAAAGTGAACGTCGAGATGGGCGTCATCGACAACGGCCCCAATCAGCGCAACCGCCCCACCGACCCCTGGAACGGCTACCGGGGCACGGTGGGCATCGAAATCCGAGGGGCCTCGTCGCAGCTATTTCCCAAAAAACAATTCGGCATCGAAACCCGCGACGCCAGGGGCGAGGACGTGGCCGTGAGCCTGCTCGGGTTTCCCGAAGAAGCCGACTGGGTGCTCAACGCCACTTACAACGACAAAACGCTGATCCGCGACCCGCTGGCCTACTGGCTGGCCCGGCAGCAGGGCCGTTACGCCACCCGCACGAAGTACGTCGAGATGGTCCGCGATGAGGTGTACCAGGGCGTGTACATCCTCCAGGAGCGCATCAAGCGCGACAAGAACCGGGTGAACATTTCCAAACTCGAACCCAAAGACGCCAGCGGCGACGCCCTGACGGGGGGCTACATCCTGAAGATCGACAAGGAAGCGGGCGGCGAGTCGCGGCAGTGGTACTCGCCCTTCAAGCCCGATCCGCGTTCCAACTTCACGCCCCGGTTCATGGTCGATTACCCGAAAATCGGCGATTTGACCAATGTGCAGTTTGACTACATCAAGACCAAGGTCATCGAGTTCGAGACGGCAATCTATGGCCCCGATTACCGCGACAACGACAAGGGTTTTCGAAAATTCATCGATGAGGACTCGTTCGTCGATTATTTCCTGCTCACCGAACTCACCCGCAACGTGGACGGCTACCGGCTGAGCGCGTTTTTTTACAAAGACCGCGACTCGAAGGACGGGAAATTCAGGATGGGACCGGCCTGGGATTACAACATCGCCTTCGGCAACGGCGATTACTACGACGCCTGGAAGCCCGAAGGCTGGCAGTATCCGGTCAACAACGGGATGCTGCCCCTGAAGCCCGGCCAGCAGGAGGATTCCTTCAAAGCCCCGGCCTGGTGGGAGCGCCTGCTCAGCGACCCGGTGTTTGCCGTGCGGGCCATCAGCCGGTGGAACGTGCTCCGCGCCGATGCCTGGAGTGACGCCCGCATCAACCGCTTCGTCGATTCCTGCGCCACGCTGCTCGGCGAGGCCCAGCTGCGCAACTTCCAGCGCTGGAACATCCTGGGCACGTACGTTTGGCCCAATTACTACGTCGGGAAAACCTACGCCGAGGAAGTGACGTGGATGAAGAACTGGCTCCGCCTGCGCCTGGCCTGGCTCGATGCGCAGATGAAGGCCAATTTTCTGGTGACGGGCACGGAGCCGCTGGCCCCGGCGGTGGGGCTGTCGGTGTTTCCGAATCCCGTCGAAACCCGTACCCGCGTGCGCTACGAGTTGCCACGGCGCGGTTCGGCCCGCCTGAGCGTGTACGACCTGACGGGCCGCCGCGTGCAGACCCTCGCCGATGGGGAACGTGACGCCGGAAGCTACGAACTGGATTGGGGGGCTTCGGCGCTGACCGCTGGGCTGTACGTGCTCGAATTGCAGACCGAAACCGGCGTGGTCAGAAGTCGGGTGGTGAAGCGCTGAACCCCGCCTACCGGCCCGCTTCCGCCTGCCCGAGTTTCCGTTCGTTCTCGAAATCGTACAGCGTCAGGCGGCGGAGGCGGTAGTGGGCCAGCCAGTAGTCGCGCAGGGTCTGGATGTAGTTAAAAAGCGCGTTGTCTTTTTCCTGCTGGGCGATGGTGAGGTTGGTGATGTCGATTTTGCCGATGAGGTAGCGGTTTTTGGCCACCTCGTAGCGCTTCTGCCCGATGGTATCGGCTTTGGCCGAGATTTCGAGGCTGACTTTCAGTTGGTTCACCGAATTGACGGCGTTGTACACTTCGATGTCGAGCAGGTTGCGGCTGTTTTCGAGGCCGGTCTGCGTGGCTTCGAGGTCGTGGCGGGCGGCCTCCATCAGCGCCGCGTTGCGTCCGGCGTTGAACACCGGGATTGTGAAGCCCACCGACACGGCCTGGGCGTTTTGCAAATTCCGGTACGCGGCGGGCAGGGTAGGGGCGGTCTGGTTGAAACCCAGGCTGGCGTTCAAATCGGCGCTGAACCGGCGGCTGATTTTCGCCGACTGCAAATCGAACTGAGCCTGGTTTTCGGTCAACTCAAACTGCTTGAAATCGCTCCGGTTGGCGCGGGCTTCGCGGATGGCGAGGTCGGCAACGGGGTTGGTCAGGGGCGGTCGGGACGGGGCCGTCACGTCGAGGGGCGTGTCGGGCGCGAGGCCGAGGAGGTTGCGGAGTTCTTTTTCGAAAACCGAAATGTTCAGGGCGTTCTGCGTGACGGCGTTGCGGGCGTTCATCAGGCCGAGTTCCACCTGGAGCAATTCGTTTTCGGCGATTTTGCCCAAGCTGTACCGCCCCTGGGCCACCCGGTAAATCGTGTCGTTGACGACCCGGTTGTACTCGGCGTTGCGGAGTTGCAGCTTGGCGAGGTAGAGGTCGAAAAACTTGGCCGTGACCCGGATGGCGACGTTTTCCAACTCTTCCACCTGCTGACGGGTGGCGAGTTGGTAGCGGAGTTGCTGCTGCTGCCAGGTCCACTTCACCTGGTTGATGCGGAACAGCGGTTGGGTATACCGCAACGCGAGCGGCACGGCGGCCCAGTACGAGGTGCGGTTTTGGCCGAAAATGTCGATGCGGTCAAGGCCGGTGTTGAGGCTCACGCGCCCGCCCGTGGCGAGGATGACCTGTTCGAGGCCGAGGTTGAGGTTGGAAAACGCCCGGCTGTAGTTTTGGAACAAAATCGTCCCGTCGGGCTGGGTAATGCCGCCGATTTCGCGGGCGTAACCGGGCACCGTGCCACTGAGCACGAGTTGGGGCTGCAAAAACGCCTTGTTGGCCCGGTACCGCCACGTATCCGCCGCGTAGCCCGAGCGAATCTGCTTCGCCACCGGACTGTTCGCCTGGGCCGTTCGGATGGCTTCGTCGAGGGTGAGGGTTTGGGCTTTCGCCGAAAAAAGGAGGAGGAAGAAGGCGGGGAGGAGAAGGGATTTCATGAAAAAGTAAAAAAAGCCTTCCTCATCGCGTCATTGCGAGCGGAGGCGAAAAAGGTGAGCGGAGCGATACTCTTTCGCCGGAGCGAAGCAATCCCCTGCCGGAGACCAAGAGAGCCAAAACCAAGCACGTTTCCAACCCAACCGTTCTTCCCAAAAGCTATCTCGGCCACCGGGAGGGGATTGCTTCGCTCCGGTTTCAAAACTTTATTTCGTTCGTTTTGAAACCTCCGCTCGCAATGACGCGATGAGGGAGGCTTTTTTTGTTTTTACTCGTGCCTGAGCGACTCAATCGGGTCCTGTTCCGACGCCCGGCGGGCGGGGTAAATCCCGAAAATCAGGCCGACGGTGACCGACACGAAAAACGACACCCCCACCGACAGCGGCGTGACGATGGTCTGGATGTCGGCCAGTTTTTCGACCCCAAAACTGATCAGCACGCCCAGCGCGATGCCCAGCAGCCCGCCCGAAATCGAAATCGTGACGGCCTCGGCCATGAACTGCATCACGATGTCGCGCTTGCGGGCACCGAGCGACAGCCGCAGGCCGATTTCCTTGATGCGCTCCAACACCGAGGCCAGCATGATGTTCATGATGCCGATGCCGCCCACGAGCAGCGAAATGCTCGCAATCACGGCCAGCACCACGTTGAACAGGTTGCGCGTGCGCTGTTCCTGCTTCAGGAGCAGTTCGGGCACGACGATTTCGTAGTCGGGCACGCCGTTGTGGCGGCGGGCGAGCACCTTGCCGATGAGTTCGGTGGCCGGTTCCATGTCGCGGCTGTCGGCCACGTTGACCACGAGGCGGTCGAGCTGGTGGTAGTTGACGGGGGCTTTTTTCGCGTTGGCGTCATCGTTGCCGAAAAACGAGCGCTGCGAGGCGTTTTTGATGTCCTCGATGGTCACCCTTGCCCGGTTTTTGTAGCGGAGCAGGGCCGTTTTGACCGGCACGTACACGTCGACGTTGAGGTTGCGGATGGACAGTTTCTGCACCGCCGCGTCGGAAATGGCCCGGCCCTCAAGCACACCCACCACCGTCAGCCAGGTGGCTCCGCACTTGAGCACCTGGCCAACGGGGTTCACGTCCGGGAAAAACCGGGCTTTCACGTTGCGGCCGATGATGCACACGGCCTCCGCATTTTCGAGCTGATTTTCGGTGAACAAATTGCCTTCGGCCACGCCGATGCCCGCCACCTCGAAGTAGTGGTTGTTGACACCGATGAGTTTGCCGTTGTTTTTGATGCCCTCGCGCAGAAACATCGCCTCGATTTCTACCTCGGGGCTGACAAACCGCACGGTGGGCAGGTGGGCGAGGTTCTGGGCGTCGAGCAGGGTCAGGCCGGGCGAGAAGCGTTTTTCCTTGCCCTTGCCCCCGGTTTTGTCGTCTTCCTGGAGCTTTTTGTCCGGGTCTTCGACCTTTGCCTTGACGATGACGTTGTTGGAACCGACCTGCCGGATTTGTTCCAGAATTTCGCGCTCGGCCCCGGAGCCGATGGCCAGCATGGCAATTACCGCCGCCACGCCAAAGATAATGCCCAGCGAGGTGAGTAGCGCCCGGAATCGGTTGGTGGCCAGGGCTTCCAGGCCGATGCGGAAGTTGAAGAGGAGGCGGTCGAGGGTCATGGAAAGTAGTCAGGATTCAGGATTCAGGAGAAAAAGGCAGGACGCAGTGATTCTGAATCCTGACTCCTGACTCCTGAATTCTCGGAAATTACCCCACGATGATCATCCCGCCCCCGTCGCCGCCGTTCTGCTGGGGCCGGGGGGCATTTTTGAGGCTGTCGGCTTTGGCGCGGAGGCGTTTTTCTTCGGGCGAAACGTAGGGTTTCGGGGGGTTGGCCATCGAGCGTTCGGGGATGAACGTCACGCCTGTCGTGTCGCTGGGGGCGGTGAGGTAGATTTCGTCGCCGTCTTTCGCCCCGGCGTAAATCAGGGCGTCGGTTTCGTTGACGGCCCCGATTTTAATTTGCCGACGGACGAGTTTGCCGTCTTCCCGCTTGAAAATGTAGCTGAGCGACTTGTCGGTGTTGATGGCTTCGAGCGGAATGCTCAGGGCGTCGAGGTAGGTGTCGGCGTGGACGCGGCAGCTCGTCGTCATCGACGGCCGCAGGTCGGGGTCCTTGTCGAGCACGTCCATGACGACCTCAAAGACCTTCGATTCCTGGTTGGGGCGCTGCTCGCCCACGTTGGCGACCTGGATGATGACGCCCTTGAGCTTTTTGGCCGGGTCGGCGTCGAGGCCGATTTCGACGGTTTGCCCGACTTTGATTTTCTGAATGTCCACCTCGTTGACGTACGACACCACCTCCATCGCGCTCAAATCGGGCAGAGTGGCCACGGTGGGGTTCCAGGGCTGCACCTCCGAGCCGACGCCTTTTTTCCGCCCGCTCCAGTCTTTGTCGTAAATCAGCATCCCGTCTTCGGGCGCGTTGATGGTGAATTTAGCGACGAGGTCGTTCAACTGGTTGAGTTTGTTCTGGGCTTTCTGCAAATCGGAGTTGATGATCTGCACCTTGGTCACGGCCTGGGCCACTTTGGTTTTGTAATTCTGCGCTTTCTGCTCGTATGATTTCTGGGCTTTTTCCCACTCGATGGCCACCCGGCGCTGCTCGGCGGCGGCTTCGTAAATCGACTGGTCGCGGGTGAGTTTGGCCTGCTCGACGGCGAACTTGAGGTTGCTTAGTTCGTCGCGGGCGTCGCGGAGGGTGAGCGTGGTGTCGAGCTTGGCCTGGGTCATCTCGGCGGTTTTTTTCTGCACCTCCAGGCTGGCCTCGCTGATTTTGTTCATGACCGGGGCCTGATCGAGCTGAGCCACGAACGCGCCTTTTTTCACGACCGTGCCTTCCGAAATCAGGTTCGAGATTTTCACCCCGTTGTACACGTCCACGGCCATCATTTCGGGGCCGGGGGCGCTGATCTTCACCTGCTTCTTGGCCCGGAGTTCGCCCGTGGTGGTCACGATGATTTCAAATTTTCCTTTTCGGACTTTGGTGGTCAGCCCGGTGGAAGCGTCGCTTTTTTTGCTGGAAAAAAACCAGGCTCCCAGCACCAGGAGCAGCACGGCGGGAACGAGGTAGAAGAGCCACCGGCGCGGGGCCAGTGGGCGGGGGGTGGGGGGCATGAGAGGTCAAGAGGTTTTGAGCACTGCAAAATGCAAAGAAGGACGTCAAGTTGCGCTGCTCCGCTGCACAAACCTGTTAATAAATCTTAAAAATTTAGTTGAAAGGAAATGCTAACTTGCGGTAGCAACCCACGCCGACCCATGAAACAACGTGTACGGAGCTTTTTCCTGTTGCTCCTGATGCTGTTGCCCCGGTTGGTTGGAGCGCAGGGGCCTGACTTTTGCGGGACGCCCCGACCGACCAGGCAGGCGCTGGACACTTACCAGCGCTGGGCGAAAACCCTGCGCGCCGGACGCACCGCCCTCGGCCCGACGGTGGCGGTGCCGGTGGTGTTCACCTTCGTGCGGCCCGCCAGCGCCGCCGGTCAGCCCCTCACGACCCAGCAGCAGGACAACGCCTTCCGGAATTTGTTCTGGCTCGAAAAATTCTACCGGGCTGGCAACCTCAGTTTTTTCATCGCCAACCTCAACACCCTCGACAACGACGCCGATTTCAACCGGGAATGGTACAGCAGCTACGATGGGAGCCTGCCCCAGCGGTTGACCAAAAATGCGGTCAACGTGGTGGTAGTCCCCAACATCGGCGGCGGATTTGCCGGATTCGCCTACTACCCCGGCACCGGGCAGTTCAGCAACGTGATGGTGATTGGCCGGGATTATTTTTCGTACCAGGACAACCTCGTGCCCCACGAAATGGGGCATTACTTCAACCTCATTCACACGCACGAGTACGGCGACGAACTCGTGAACGGCTCCAATTGTGGCACGGCCGGCGACCGGGTGTGCGATACGCCCGCCGACCCGTTCGGCAAGTCGAATGCCTCCGTGTCGGGCTGCACCTACACGGGCACCGCCGTGGATGCCAATGGGCAGCCCTACAACCCCAACACGAGTAACCTGATGAGCTACTGGCACACGCGGGGGTGCCAGACCGACCACTTCACGCCGGGGCAGTTTGAACGGGCCTACCAGGGGTACCTGTACCGGCAGAGCAACCCCGGCAGCGGCAATGAATACTACGATTTCAGCGCGCCCGCCAACTCCGTGACCGTAACCGACCTTCGGGCGCGTCCCTACCTGCCCGGTGCCGCCGTGGAAATGACGTTTACTGGGCAACCGTTGGCCCAGGGCCAGCCGGTGCTGGTGGAGCGGGCGCTTTCGCCCGATGGCCCCTGGCAGGTGCGGGCGTTCACCAACGCAACGCTCTGGTACGACACGGACGTGGACGTGGCCCAGCGGAATTACTACCGGGTACGGTACATGAACAGCGACCGGTACAGCAATGTAGCCGAGTACGCGCCGCGCAAGGCGCAGACCATCGCATTTGACCCGGTTGCTGCCCAAACCTACGGTGCTAATCCCGTTTTGCTGACGGCGAGCAGTTCGGCGGGATTTCCCGTTGGCTTTCGGGTAGTGTCGGGGCCAGGATTTATTTTCAACAACAACCTGCTCCAAATCACCGGTGCCGGGACCGTTGAGGTCGAGGCGCTGCACGATGGCAACGCCGAGTACGCACCCGCCTCGGTGCGGCAAAAGGTCGTGGTGAATAAAGCCAGTCAACTCCTCAGCGTGCAGGCGGTTTCGGACAAAACCTTCGGCGACGGGCCCTTTGCGGTCATCGCCAGCAGCGACCGGGGTCTGCCCGTGTTCTGGCAGGTGCAATCCGGGCCGGGGCAACTCAGCGGCAACGCGGTGACCATCACCGGCGGGGGGACGATTCGCCTGCGGGCGTTCAACGACGGTTCCGGCAATTACCTCCCCGCCGAAGCCGGGCTGAACGTCCACGTCGCCCGTGCCGGTCAGTTGCTGAGTTTCGGGCCACTGGCCGACAAAACCTTCGGCGACGCGCCGTTTCTGCTTTTCGCGAGTGCTTCGTCAGGCCTGACGGTGCAGTACGCCGTGACTGGCCCGGCGCGGGTGGAGGGCAACCAGCTTTTCCTGACCGGAGCCGGGCGCGTGGAGGTGACAGTCCGGCAGCCGGGCAACGAAAACTACCTGTCCGCCGCCGACGTGACGCAGGGTTTCAACGTCGCCAAAGCCGCGCAGAGCCTGGCCTTCGAGGCGATTTCGGAAAAAACCTACGGCGATGCGCCCTTCGATCTCCCGGCCCGGAGTTCGTCGGGCCTGCCGCTGAATTTCAGCGTCAGCGGCCCGGCGCGGGTGGAGGGCAGCCGGCTTCACCTCACCGGGGCGGGCGCAGTGACGGTGACGGCCACGCAGCCGGGCAACGAAAACTTTCTGCCCGCTACGGCCGCCAGCCAGTCGTTCGCCGTGGCCAAAGCCAGCCAGGCGATTTCGGTGGAGACGCCCGCCGACCGGACGTACCTCGATGCTCCCGCCGAACTGCCCGCGCTGGCTTCGTCGGGCCTGCCGGTGAGCTACGCCGTGAGCGGCTCCGCCCGCCTCGACGGGCTGAAGGTGGTGCCGACGGGCGTGGGGCTGGTGACGGTCACGGCCACCCAACCGGGCAACGAAAACTTCTTCCCCGCCGCCGACGTGACGCGGAGTTTTACCATCGCCAAAGGCAATCAGGTGATTACGTTTGAAGAAATCGGGGCGAAAACCTACGGCGACCCGGCGTTTTTGCTGCCAGTGCGGGTGAACTCGGCCCTGTCGCTGACGTTCGTGCTGACCGGCCCCATCGCCTTCGACGGCACGCGGCTGTACCTTACCGGCACTGGCCCGGCCAGCATCACGGCCAGCCAACCCGGCGACGCCAACCACCACCCGGCGGCGCCCCTCACGCGGACGTTTCTGGTGCGGAAACGGCCTCAGGCCATCGCCTTCCCCGAACTAGCCCACCGGGTGTACTCGCCCACGCCCTTCGCCCTTGGCGCGACGGTCAATTCCGGCCTGTCGGTGCGGTACGCCGTCAGAGGGTCGGCCACGCTCGAAGCCCCCGACCGCCTCCGCCTGACCGGCGTGGGCGAAATCACCGTGACGGCCACCCAACCCGGCGACACCAACCACCTCGCCGCCGCGCCGGTGGTGCGGACGTTTTTGGTGGAAAAAGCCCCGCAAACCATCGGGCTGGCGGGCACCACGCTGCCCTTCGGCGGGGGCACGGCGGTGCTGCCCGCCGCCTCCTCGGCCAACCTGCCGGTGCAGTACCAGCTCGTGAGCGGCCCGGCCACGCTGGCGGGCACCACGCTCACCTTCGGCGATTACGGCCAGGTAACGCTCACGGCCACCCAGCCCGGCGATGACAACCACCTGCCCGCACCGGAGGTGACGCGCACGTTCTGCGTGAATCCCGACAAGCCCGTCGTCGCCGTCGACCCGGCTTCGGCGGTCACGCTGCTTTCCAGTAGCCCCTTTCGTAATCAGTGGTTCCGCAACGGCGACACGCTGCGGGGGGCCACGGCTTCCCGCCTGACCATCGCGCAGGGCGGCGACTACACTGTGCGCGTGAGCAACCCCGTGCCCGAATGCAGGTCAAGCCAGGTTTCCGACGCGAAAACGGTCGTGATTACGGCCCTCGCTTTGCCCGCCGAATGGACAGTAACCGTTTCACCCAACCCCGCTTCCGATTACCTGACCGTGCGCCTAACGGCACCGGGGCTGAGGGATGCGCCGACTTGCGAGGTGCTCGACGGGCTGGGACGAACGCACCGGGTGTATCCCATGACCTTGGCGGGAGCGCGGTACGAAGCCGTGATGCCGGTGCGGGAATGGACTTCGGGAACGCACCTCGTGCGCGTGGTGGCCGGGGGGCGCACGGGAGTGGTGAAAGTGGTAGTGAATTAACAACCTGATCCTGGGACCGGGATGAATTTCGTGGCATAAACCGGCGAGAAAACATACCCGTTTGGTTCAGGGCGGTAAGGGCGGCAGCACGGTTTTTTCCCAAGCCGCCCAGTGTTCCTTCAGGCGGGCCAACACCGCAGGTTCGCGCTCCTTGAGATCATTCGTTTCAGCCTCGTCGGCCAGCAGGTCGAAAAGGTGGTCGCCCTCTGCGTCCTGCACGTACTTCCAGTTTCCGTCGCGCACGGCCCGCTGCTTGAGATGCTGAAACGTACGCCAGCAAAGAGTACGGCTGGTATCGCCCCGCGCTCCGGTCAGCACGGGCAACAGGTCGATGCCGTCCAACGGAAATGCGGCATCCGGTTGGGCCCCGGCCGCTGCCAGAGTGGTGGCGGTCCAGTCCATCGTGATGGTCACCTGCCGGGTTACCCCGCCGGGCCGAATCCGCCCCGGCCACCGCACGAACGCCGGCACCCGGATGCCGCCCTCCCACAGGGAACCTTTGCTTTTGGCCAGCCTGCCGTTGTTCGAGTAGCGCTCGCCGCCGTTGTCGTTCGTGAAAATGACCAGGGTTTGACCCGCCAATCCCGCCTCCTCCAGGGCGGTCATCACCCGACCGACGCTTTCGTCGAGTCGGCGCACCATGGCCGCGTACACGGTCGGTGAGCCGCCGTTTCTGAAATTGACGGAATCCGGGTACGGTGGGTCCGTCGGTCCTTGCCAGGGCCAGTGGGGGGCGTTGAAGGTCAGGGCCAGAAAGAACGGCTTTCGGTGTGGTTGCCTCAGATACGCCACGGCTCGCTGCGTGAGCAAGTCGGTCAGATAGCCTTCGGGGTAAACCGGCGTGTCGTTTTCGTAAAGGTCGTGCGGTCCGGCCTTCGCGTTGAAGATGCCCCGGTGTGACTGGTAGTCGGCCGCCCCGCCCCGAAATCCGAAAAAGTAGTCAAACCCGTTTCGGACGGGGCTATGCTGCGGGAGGTGACCCAGGTGCCACTTGCCAATCAGGGCGGTTTCGTAACCTCGGTTTCGGAGCAGCGTGGCCAGCGAAGGCACCTGGGGTGTCAGGCCAACCGTCGTGTCCACCGGCCGGAGTGGTTCAAACAGCCCTACGGGCGTGCGGGCCGGGTAGCGGCCCGTCATCAGCGCCGCCCGCGTGGGGGTACACACCGCCCCGGCCGAATACGCGTTGACGAACCGGACGCCCTGCGAGGCGAGTCGGTCGAGGTGGGGCGTGGCGTAGGCCGTGTTGCCGTAGCAACTCAAGTCGCCGTAGCCCATGTCGTCGCTCAGGATGAAAAGGATGTTGGAGTGCTGGGCCTGTGCGCTCAGGTGGAGCAGGAGGAGCGGCAGCCAAGCAACAAGCAGGTACCGTTTCATGAGGTGTTGGGTTTTACGTGGAAACCGGGCACTACACTCCCAAAATCGGTCAGCGTCGGCGGGAAGCGGGCGTTGCTGGCGCTGTCAAACCTACGCGGTTTGGGTAGCGTTTGCAAGCTCAGTTTCAGCGTGGTGGCCGGAAGGAATTCATCGCTGCGCGGTTGGCCGTCGGAACGCTCACAAAAATCCGTTGCTTTCCCGAAACGGTGCCATCCCGACCAAACCCCGCATCGGCACTCCCACCTCGCCTGCGTTAAAGACTTTTTCGTAGCCTTGCTTCCGGACTACCGCCCTTCCGTGACAACAACTTGGATGCCGAAGGGGGCATTTGCCGGGCCTATTCGGAGGCCAGGTTTGCATCCGATGCCAGATAACCCGTTATTTGTCAAGGCCCGCACCGGACCTCACCCATGGCCGTCGAACCCACCCCTCAACGCCTCATTTCCCCCGAAACCCTCCCGGCGGCGGCTCCCTCGCCGTTCAAGTTCCTCGACGCGTACACGGCCAGCGACAAGGCCCGGTTTTTCGGGCGCGAAACCGAGCAACAGCGGCTGGTCGAACTCATTTTCCGCTCCAAACTCATCTTGGTGTACGGGCAGTCGGGCACGGGCAAAAGCAGCCTCGTACAGTGTGGGCTGGCCAAAGCCCTCTCCGAAGCCGATTATTTTCCCGTCGTGGTGCGGCGGCGGGGTGACTTGCCCGCTTCGCTGCTGGCCACCCTCCGGAGCGTGGCGGGCGACGCCGAAGCCCCCGCCGAACCCGTCGCCCTCGTGGAGTACCTGTCGCGGCTGGCCCTGCGGCCCGTGTACCTGGTTTTCGATCAGTTCGAAGAACTCTTCATCAGCGGTACGCCCGACGAGCAAAGCCGGTTCATCGCCACGCTCAAGGCGCTCTACGACGCACCCGGCACGACCAAGCTTTTGATTGTCATGCGCGAAGACTACCTCGCGCACCTGTACCCGTTTGAAAACGTCCTGCCCAGCCTGTTCGATTTCCGCCTGCGGGTGGAGCCGATGAGCGAAAAAAACCTCCACGCGGCCATCGTGGGCACCTGCCGCGAGGCGGGCATCGCCATTGACGACGAAGCCGCTACCGTGGCGGGCATTGCCCGTAACATTCAGAGTTCGAGCGGTTCCTACCAACTGCCCTACCTCCAGGTGTACCTCGACCGCCTCTGGCGCACGGCCGTGCCCGAGCGGGGCCAAATCACGTTCACGCCCGCGCTCGTGAAGCGGGTGGGGGCCATCGCCGACGTGCTGGAGCGGTTTCTCGACGAACAAAAACGCGCCCTCGCCGCCACGCTGCCCCCCGACGACGCCCCCGCCGTGGGCCGCACCCTCGAAGCCTTCGTGACCGACGAGGGCACCCGCCGCGAGCAACCCCTCAACGCCCTGCCCGCCGCCACCGGCGTGGCTTCGGCGTTGCTGAACACGATTCTCGACGGCTTCGAGCGCGCTCGGATTCTGCGCCACGAGGAAACCACTTACGAACTGGCCCACGACAGTCTCGCCCGCGTCATCGACCGGGGCCGTTCGGCCGAGCAACGCCAACTGGCCGACCTGCTGCGGCGGCTGCGCGAAGACTACCGGTATTTTCTCGAAAAAAACAAGGCCGAAGACGTGCTGCTGTCGCCCCGGCGGGTGGGCGAAATTTTGCTTTTTGAAAAATCCGTCCGGCAACAACTCACCCGCAACAACCCCGACGGCCGGGCCGTGTGGCGCTTCGTGACCGACAGCCGCAAACGCAACGAGCGGTTGGAGCGGCAGAAAATCGCCCGCCTGCGCCGCACGGTGGCCATCGTGGTGAGCCTGCTCGTGCTGGCCGTGGTGGCAGTGGTGCTGGCCGTGGGCCAGTGGAACGACTCCAACCAAAAAAGCGTCGTGTTTCAGGCCCGCGAGATGGACCCCCTGCAATCGCTGGTGATGGAGGCGTGGGCCTACGAGCAGGAGCGCAATCCGGTCAGCGAGAACGCGCTGTTCAACACGTTTTACAATCAGCAACCCTACGAGGCCGTGCTCGACGCGGGCGCGCCGGCGGTCAACGCCCGGTTTTCGCCCGACGGGCGGTTCATCCTCCTCTTCACGAAAGACCAGCGCGTGCAGGTGTTCGACGGCACCGGGCAACGACGCCTCGACAGCGTGCGCGTCGGCGCGGAGGTGGTGGGCGGCAACGCCACGCCCGACCTATCCGCCGTGCTGCTCTTCACGACCCGCGACGACAAAACGACGGCCCAGCTCTGGAACCGCCGCACCCGGCGGCTCGCACCCCTATTGGGCGGCCAACCGATGTCGGTGGGACGATTTTCGCCGGACGGAAAAACGATTTTCTGCGGCGCGGAAGACGGCACCGTGTCCTGGCTGAACGCCGACGGGCAACCCGTGGCCCGCCGAACGCTCAGCGCCGCCGCCCGCTCGGTGGAGTACTCGGGCGACGGCCGCTGGGTGGCCACGGTGTTGGCCAACGGCCGCGCCTACCTCTGGGACGCCGCCACGCACCAGCCGGTGGACAGCCTGAGCCTGCGGGGCGAGGAAATCGTTTCGGTGCGGTTTTTCGGAGAAAAAAGCCAAACGTTCGTCACGCAGGGCAGCGACCACGTGCTGCGCTGGCTACCCGACGCCAAAACACCCGCCAACCGGGTGCGGATGTTTTCCTCCGGCCCCTCCCTCACCGACGTGACCCCCGACGGCAAAACCGCGTTGCTGGGCGAGGAAGAAGCCCTTTTTTTCCTCGACAACACCGGCGCGCCGCCCGATTCGCTCGACCGGCGCGAAGCCTGGGCAAGCCTCACCCTCGCCCCCGACGGGCGGGCGTTTCTGGCCATCGTCAACGACAACCAGGTGCAAATCGTCAACCGGCACGGCGAGGTCGAATCCCACTTTTCGCACGCCTCGCCCATCGACCTCGCCGATTTTTCGCCCGACGGTCGGCGCGTGCTCACCCTCACCTCCGACGGCCGGGTGTACCTCTGGAGCCGCCGCGACCCCCGGCGGACGGTGCTCCGTCACGCCGAGCAGGTGCGCACCTTCGCCCTCGCCCCCGACGGGCAAACGGTCGTGACGGCCTCGGGCAGCACGCTGGTCCGCTGGTCGAAGCGGGGCGAACGGCTCGACAGCGCCCTTTGCCCGAAGCCGCTGGTGCTCTGCAAATTTTCGCCAGACGGAAAAACGGTTTATACCCTCACCAACGACCAGCGGGCGCAGGCGGTCAAACCCGGCGGGGGGAGCGCTGTCCGCAACCTGCCCTTCGCCGGGGTGCTCGACCTATTCCCCTCGCCCGACGGCCAGCGGCTGCTCGTCAGCACCAAAACGGGCCTGTTCAGCGCACAGCCCGACGGCTCCGGGGGGCAGCCCGTGGGCGTGACACTGCCCGACCAGGCCGGGGTCGTCGCGTTTGCCCCCGATTCCCGCACGGTGCTGCTCCTGGCCGAAACCGGCGCGGTGGTCTGGCAGGCCGACACCCGCCAACACCGCAAGCTCGCCGCGCCCGCGCCGGTGCTCCTCGGTGCCCGCTTCACGCCCGACGGGCAGGCGATTTTGGCCCTGACGGAAAAATTCGAGGCCCGCTGGCTCGACCTCAACGGCCGCGCGCTCGGGCCGTCGTTGCCCAATTCGATGTTTTACGAAATCCGGCTTTCACCCGACGGGCGCACGGCCCTCGGCTGGGACCTCTCGGCCGTGGCCTACCTCTGGGACCGCCCTACCGGTCGCCTGCTGACGCTGCTCCACCGGGGGCCGGTGCAGGACGCCCAGTTTTCGCCCGATGGGAAGCAGGTGCTCGTCCGCACCGAATCGGGGCTGCACCTCTGGAACCTCAAGGGCCAGCCGCTCATGGCCACCGAACGCCGCTGCCAGCACGCCGAATTTTCGCCGGACGGAAGCCTGCTCGTCACGCTCGACGGCGAGGCGGTGTCGCTTTGGCCAAGCCCCGCCCGCGTTGTACCTTGGCTCCGCCAAACCTACGACCCGCCCACCCTCGACGCCCTCCAGCGGGGCGTCAAACGGCAGTACGGCATCCGCACCTCGTACGCGGAGGCCGTCTGGCAGCCGGTGAAAACGTTTTTCGGACGCTAATTTTCAACCATGAAAAACACGTTTACGAAACTTCTGCGGCGGGTTGGTGCGGTGGGGCTGGGGCTGGTTGCGCTCGCCGCCCAGGCCCAAAGCGACGGGTACTCCCTGCCCTTCGACAAAGACGGCTCCGTGCGGGCCTTTAGCCTCTCGGCCAACAACCGCCAGGGCGTCAACACGACGTACACCTTCGACGTGGCCGAAAACAACATCGAAATCGGCGACACGCTCGTCGTGCGGCTTCAGCCCCAGAACGTCGACGACCTCGTACTCCGGCTGCGCTTCTGCCCCGGCGACTGCGAGCGCCTCAGCCAGCGCGACGGCAGCACGGTACTCGTGGGCGACCGCGAGGTGTTCGTGGGCAAAACCACCGACCTGCGGGCGGCCAACTACACGCTCCGGTTTCCCATCGGTGCCCGCAGCCAGTACCTCAACGACGCCAACGAACCGGTGTTTTTCGACAACACCAACCTCAGCCGGATTTACGTATCGGTGGGCAACCTCAACCAGACCCGCGCCGATTTCAACCTGAAAGTCAGCCTCGTCAAACCCGGCGAATCGGGGCGAGCCGTGCCCCTCGTGACCCGCACGATACGGCCCAGCCTCGGCGCGGCTCGCTACCACGCCCTGCTCGTGGGCGTCAACGACTACGACGACCCCCGCCTGCGCCTCAAACGCCCCGCCGTGGACGTGGCCCGCCTCGACAGCGCCCTCACCACGCGGTACGAGTTTGCGACCGTCCGGGTGATGACCAGCCCCACCAAACGGGAATTTCTCGACGCGCTGAAAACCCTGGCCTTTGAACTCACCAACGAAGACAACCTGCTCCTGTTTTTCGCGGGCCACGCCATCTACCAGCAACCCACCGGCTACTGGGCCTTCCGCGACACCGGCGAAAGCCTCGACGGCTACCTCTCCACCGCCGTGCTCCTCGACGAACTCCGGCACATCCACACCCAGCACCAACTCGTGGTCGTCGACGCCTGCTTCGGCACCGCCGTGGTGGCCTCCCGCGACCTGCGCACCAACACCCTCGCCACCTGGGACCAGCTTTACAACGAACGCAGTTGGCAGGCCATGAGCAGCACGTTTTTGCAGGAAACCCCCGACAACAGCGTGTTCCTCGATTATTTCATCAAAAAACTGGCGCAGAACGGCGAGCAGTACCTCACCGGCGAGGAGATTTTCAACAGCCTGAAGTACCCCGTCCACAACCGCACCCGCCGCAACCAGCGGCCCCAGTTCGGCGACTTGAACGGCTTCGACAAAACGAGCGGGGAGTTTATTTTCAAACGAAAAACCACCGCCTCGCCGCCGGTCGTCCGGCTGACGTACCAGCGCGGGGCACCGGGCAACGACTCGCTCTGGCGGCCCCCCGTGCGGGTCGTCAACCTGAGCGACCTCGCCCCCACGCACGACTCGCTCCTGATGCGTGGCCCGGCGGGGGAAATCTCGGTGGCGGGCGCGACGGTGATGAACCGGGGCAACCGCCCGGCCAGCCTCCGCTTCAGCCAGAACTTACAGAAGTGGGATGTGCTCACCATCCCGCCCCGCACGAGCACGGCGGTGAAGATTCCGGGCCGGGAAGTCATCGTCGAACTGCCCAACGATTCGGCCTTTCCCACCCGCAAAACCCTCCAGCGCGGCAAAACCTACCAACTCGACTGGGCCAACGCGAGTCGGCCGGTGGATTTGATTTGGGTGCGGTAGGCCGGTGCGGGAGTGACTTCGCGTTTTGCAGGAGTGACTTTGCATTTAGCAACAGTCACTTTGCATCTTGCAACAATGACTTTGCGTCTTGCAACTGTGACTTCGCATTTTGCAGAAGTGACTTTGCCTGTCGCAACTTGTCCGACGCGTTTTGCAGCGATGACTTCGCTTGTTGCAGGAGTGACTTCGCGTTTCGCAACAATGACTTTGGGCTTTGCAACTGTTACTTCGCGTTTTGCAGGAAAGAAGCCACCTCCCGCAAGCGGGAAGCAGGAGGGCGCAAAACAGGAGGCTCGTCACCTAGGCCCGTCAGGGCACGGGCCTGAATGTGCAGGAATTGAGTCAAGAAGGCAGGCCACTCGATGGCTCCGACCCATCAGGGGCCGGGGTGGTTTGGTTTACAGACCGAGGAGTAGAGGTAAAGCGGCTTGCAATTCGACGCCGCCCCGGAGGGGCTTGAAATAAATGTTACTCGCAGGATGCGAGCAACTGCGGGGGGCAACCGCCCCCGGCCAGCCTCCGCTTCAGCCAGAACTTACAGAAGTGGGACGTGCTCACCATCCCGCCCCGCACGAGCACGGCGGTGAAGATTCCGGGCCGGGAAGTCATCGTCGAATTGCCCAACGACTCGGCTTTTCCCACCTGCAAAACCCTCCAGCGCGGCAAAACCTACCAACTCGACTGGGCCAACGCGACAAGGCCGGTGGATTTGATTTGGGTGCGGTGAGAACGCTCGGATATATCTTTAAACTATCCCAACCTGGATTGATGCAAAGTGCAACTTCAATTAACTAATTTGCATATTTCTGTTCTGATATGTGCTTCATTCCTGTATTCAAAGATTGGACGCACCCATTCATATCTATTCCAATGTTCAAACATTGAATACTCTTTTTGTTCAGCAACAATTATTGGTTGAATAGGCAAGGAAGGTGTTGACGGAATAATATGACTTAATTCTTGAGGGATACTTTTAGAATCAGAGACATCAGCAATTACTAATTTTGAAATATTAGCAAGCAATTGAATTGTTTCGGTTAAATCCCTTTTTGGCGATTTTTCAAATGTAAAAAGGACAGGCACAAAGCCTTCCAAAATCAATACTTCTTTAATTGATTCTAATATCTTAAGTCTTTCATCTGTAAATCTCCCTAAGATTAAAACTATTTTTGAAGTTAATGTTGTGATAACATCTCTGATTTTTTGATTATTTAAAATTAAATAAATGAATTGAGCTACTTCAATGTTGTCAATTTTTATTTCCGGCTCATCATTTTTTGTAATTATTAAGTTCTTTGTTTCTGAGTTTAAAATTTTTACATTCCAAATAGCTGCTCCAAATATTTTTGAATTAAATATGCGCGATTCAATAAATGTAGTCTCAATGAGTTTTGACCACATTATTGATGTATCGAGGATTGAACAATTGTTGTAAATTGTTGAGAATTGTTCGCTTTTACTGAGGTTACTTCCTTTAAATATACAGTCAGTAAGTTTGGAAAAGTTGAAATTACTATTAATTAAGTTTGCTTTCTCAAAATTACAATTATCGAAAGTACAATGGTTTAATTCAGAGTTTTTCATATCTGATTTATAGAAATTACAATTTTTAAATATTACATTTTTAGATTCTAAATGAGTCCATTTTAATCGCGAAAAATCGAAATTATCCAAAACCATATCTTTAAATTTTATCTCTGGAATTTCTGCAATCTTGAGGGAAATCTGCTGAGTAACACTGTTCTTCAGCGGTTTATCAGAATACATTTTGATACTTGGCATTTCTTTTATCAATGATTTTGTCCATTGATTCCAAGAATGACTACCCTCTTTTATTTTATCCTCAATGAAATCTGTTGTCAAGTTCATATCTACTTAGCTATGTGGATGTCAATGATTCGATGTCCGAATTGTAACCCTTTTGTTAAGCACACGTACACAACCTTGGACCATACCTCAACAAGCCGAAATTCTTTCAATTCGCAGACCAAGGTACGCACAATTATCACTCCTTAGTCCGCGCTCGTTGGTCTGTACAGCCGCTGTTCTACTCAATCCCAAAACGCTTTTTTAATTCATCAAAGTTGTATACAATGAGCTCAGAATTTATATCGGTACTCTCAATTATAGATTTTAATTCTCTTTCAAGACTTAAATAATTGTCGCTCTCTGTTACTACTATAAACACAAATTTGAATTCAATTTCAGTTTTTAAATCTTTAACAATCCTTGAATAATGTACTATATCGTTTGTGATTTTGTCACGAAGTATTTTTGAAAGATGTTTATGAACAGTAAATTTTACATCCAATCCATATATATATTTACCGTCAACAGCAACACCATCAAATTCCAATGCTCTGTTTGAAGAACTTAAAATTCTACCTTGTCTCTTAATGGTTATTTTTTTGTCCTGTTCAAAAGCTCTTAAAGCTAAATCCTCTGCGATTAAATATTTGTTTTGAATGTCTTTTTTGTTGACTTGTTGGATATTTCGGATTATTTCTTTGTTTTCCAAAACTATATTTTCTTCAATATCTTTGCTAATTGCATCAACTTCATTTTTGATTCTTTGAGTTTGGTTTTTTGCATCAATAGTCTTAATAAAGTTAGTCTCATCTTTGTAGTCGCTTGGAGCATAAAGTTTTCCGTGATGATTAACTACTAAATAAATGAAACAAATTAAAATGAGAACTGGAAAAACGATTACAAACCAAATTAAAGGAAGTCGCTCTGCTTGTCCTTCAAGATTTTTCAAACTTGTACTTAGGACTAAACAAACAAATCCATAAATGAGCGAAATAAAAAGAGCAATAATTCCTAAAGGATTTTTTGTAAGTCCTTTTGCTTTTTCCATGAAGTCAGATAATGGGTTCATTTAACTTCGGATTTAAATGAAATTAAAATAACTTACGACTCAAAAGTAGATTCAGTTAGCCCCTGTTTCGACAAACATAAGTTTTTTATCCGACTTGTGCAAAAAAATCAAGCGACGGGAAAGCCCAGCCGTTCAGCGTTTTCCAGCTTTCACTTCTCTGTTTCTATCTAGCGGCTGCTGGCTTTTCAGAAGTTGCTTGAACGCCTCCATTGCTTTTCGGGCGTCCTTCAAATACCGCTGTTGGTCAGCCTGGTACTTTTCGGCGTGCCTTGTCCGTACCTCACGCATAAACTCCACCGCGTGGAAGTCGGGCAGCGTGTCCTGGTTATTAGTCGGTGTCTGGTTCATACGCCAACCTCCTTCGGCGTTCGGATTTGCTGAACTTCCTGCCTCACTTCGCCGTCCACCCCCCGTCCACCGTCAGCATCGTCCCGACCAGATACGTGGCCGCCTCGGAGGCCAGGAAAATGGCGGCGCCCTGAATTTCCCGCAGTTCGCCCCAGCGCCCCAGGGCCGTGGCCCCGACGACGAAGTTTTTGGCCTCGTCGGTGTGGGCGATGGGCACGTTCATTTCGGTCAGGAAGGGGCCGGGGCATATCGCGTTGACGTTGATGCGAAACGGGGCCAGTTCGAGGGCCAGCGCCCGCGTCATTTGTACCACGGCCCCCTTGCTGGCCGTGTAGGGCGTGCGGTTGGCCAGGCCCACCAGCCCCAGCGTGCTGGCGAGGTTGATGATGCGCCCGTCGCCCTGGGCCTTCATCTGCGGCACCACCGCCCGGCAGCAGAGCCAGGTGCCGGTCACGTTCACGTCCATCACCTTCGTGAAGTCGTCGAGCGAAAGGCCGTCAATCGGCCCCCGGATGTTGATACCCGCGCTGTTGATGAGGATGTCGAGCCTGCCGAACAACTCCACGGCGCGGGCGGCCATCGCTTCGGCTTCGTCCTGTTTCGTCACGTCGGCGGCGAAGGCGTGGGCCTTGACGTTGAAATCGGCGGCGAGTTGCTCGGCGGCGGCCTGGCCTTCGGCGGCGTTGCGGTTGACGAGCAGCAGGTCGGCCCCGGCGGAGGCCAGCCCGGCGGCCATCGCCAGGCCGAGGCCCTTCGAGCCGCCCGTGACGACGGCGGCCTTGCCGGTTAAATCGAATTGCTTGATGCCGGGGAGAGGGTGTTGAGTCATTTTGAAATGCAATTAACCACAGAGTTCACGGAGTTTCAGCACCGAGTTCGCGGAGTTTTTTCTCTGTGCCCTCTGTGGTTAAACTCTGCGCACTCTGTGGTAAAAAAACTACGTCATCGAAAGCGCCTCCCGGCTGTACGCCAGGCAGGCCAGGATGTTGGCTTCTTCGGCTTCGAGGCGCTCCTCGGCGCTCAGGCCCGAGACCCTCGGCAGGGGCACAGGCGAGCGGTTCGCCTGCACGAACCGGAGCGTGCGGTCGAGGTCGGTGCGGGGCACGTCGCCGAACGTGGCCCAGTAGTCGTCTTTCCGACAGGGGATTTGGAGCGGGTCGCGGGTAATCATTTCGAGGCTGAACGTCACGGCGGGGTTGCTGGCCCGGCAGAGCGAAACCAGCTTCGGCAGGTCGAGGAGGCCCTTGCCCAGCGGCACTTCCGAGAGCAAAAACCCGTCGGCGTAGGGTTCGACGGCCATGTCCTTGATGTGCGTGCTGAGCGCGTATGGGGCCAGGGTCTGCACCACGTCGGTGGGGTCTTCGAGCAGGGCGAGGTTGTTGCCGAAATCAATCGTCGCGCCCACCCATTCGCTGCTGAGGGGTTTGAGGATGGCGGCCAGTTCGCCCGAACGCCAGTCCTTGTGGTTTTCGACGGCCAGTTTCACGCCGTGCTTCCGGGCTACGGGTTCGGCCAGTTCAATCGAACGGAGGGATTTTTTCCGAAACGCCTCAAACTCCGCCGCCGTGCGGAAGGTCTCGTACCGCCGGGTGCCGAGGGTCACGGTGCGGAGAATCTGCGCCCCGGCCTCGCGGGCGCGGCGTACTTCGGCCTCAAACCGCGCCACGTCGCCCTCGTCGCGGGGCAGGCCAATGGAGCCTTCGAGGTACAGCCCCAGTTTTTCCCGCGCCTCCCGGACTTTTTTCGCGAACTCATCCGCCCAGCCGTTCACCGTCACCTGCACCCCGCCCGCACCGATTTGGTGGCAATGTTCCAGCAAATCGAGCGCGTTGGTGAAGGCCGGAAACCGTTCGCTGGGCGTTTTCGACTGCCACCGGGTGGCATACGAATGCACGACGATGCCCATGCGCGGGGTTTTGGGCGGGACCGAAAAACCGGGGAAGGACAGGACTAAGGCACTGGCGGCGGTGCCCTGCAAAAACTGGCGTCGGTGCATGAGGAAGGTTTTAAGAGGTTTAGTGGTCGTTGGGTGCAGAGAAGTTCACTTCCCCGTCGGCACCTTGCTTTCAGCGCTTTGCCGCTCCAGTTCCGCCGCCGTCCAGGGCACGACGCGGCCCTGGGAGGTGATGCGGGTCATGCCCACCGTCCGGCGGCTCACGGCCCCGGCGTTGTTGCCCCAGGCGTTGCGGATGTAGGTCAGGATGGCCGTCAGCACGGCGTCGTCGAGGGTCGAGTGGGCGGGCATGACGGGCAGGATGTCGGGGGCGTCGTAGTGCTTGCCCGCCACGGCCAGCGGCCCTTCCATGCCGTGGAGCAGGATGAGCGCCAGCCGTTTTTCGTCGCCCGTGACCCACTCGGAGCCGTTGAGCGGCGGGGCGAAGCGGCGCATTCCGCCCCCATCGGTGCCGTGGCAACCCGCGCAGGTGGTGAGGTAGTGCTGCCGCCCGAGGGCGAAAAGTTTCTGCTCGTCGGGGGTGAGCGGGTTCTTTTTGACCGCTGCCGCCAGCTTGGCGGGTTTGCCCGGCCAGGTGAACAGGCTACCGAAAGCATCGGCCTGGGTGGCGTCGAGGCTGCTCAGGCGGGCCAGCAGTTTCGGCGCGGCGGGGAGGGCGACGGGTTTGCCCTTTCCGGAACCGTTCGTCAGCCCGGCCAGCAGGGATTTTTGCCGCCAGCCGGTGGGGTTTCCAACCGGGTCTTTTTCGAGCAAAGCCAGCACCGCCTTCAACTCCGCCGGGTCGTGGCGGCGGGCGAGGGCTGTGGTAAGGGTTTCCAGGAAAATCTCCCGGTTCGCGTCAGCGGCTTGCCAGGTCGGGGCTTTCCAGAGGTGGTTCAGAAACGCAAATTCGCGGTTGCCGAGGCTGCTCATCACGGCATCGCGGAGGAGCGCCTGGTCGCCGTGGCGGTCGAGGATGCCCGAAAGCAGGGGCAGGGCGGCGGGGGTGCCGAGGGCGTTGGCGGTCAGGGCGAACTGCAACTGCACCTCGGCGGGAGCGTTTTCACCGAAACCTGAGAGCTGTTTTTCGAGTAAACTCCGCGTGTTCGCGCTGGCTTTCGCCAGCGGTTCCAGCAGCCGGAGGGCCGTGCTGCTCACGAGGGGGTCGCGGTCGTTGACGAGCGGAAGCAAGAGGTCGGGTTGGAGCGCATTCAACCCTTCCAGCGTCCAGAGCGCGTGGAAACGGCCCAGCGGGTTCTGGCCTTCGCGCGCCGCCTTCGTCAGGGCCGGAACGGTTACGGTGCCGCCCCGCTCCACGAGCAAGCGCTGGGCCACGTCGCGGTGCCAGCCGTCGGCGTGCGAGAGCGTGGCGACGAGTTCATCGGGCGAGGCGGTAGAGAGTTTGCGGGGTTGGGTCGGTTTATAATTCTCAGGCAAAATCCGCCAGATACGCCCCAGGTGGACGGGCTGGTCGAGCTTGCGGCTGCGGGTTTGCTCCTTCAGGTAAGGCGTCACGTAGGCCCCGTGCTGGATGAGGCCCCGGTACATGTCGGCCACGTAGAGCGCGCCATCGGGGCCGGTGGCGAGGGCCACGGGGCGGAAACGCTCGTCAGTCGAGGCCAGGAATTCCCGGCCCGGATGCGGGTCGCGGGCGGCGACGGTGAGGCCGGTTGTTTCGACCGCGTTGCGCTTGACGAGGTTCCCGGCGGGCTCGCAGACGAACGCGTTGCCTCGAAATTCGGCGGGCAGGGTCACGCCCCGGTACACCAGTGGCGAGCAGGCGGCGGTGAATTCGAGCAGTTTCCCGTCCTTGTCGAGCGTGCCGGGAATGTAGCCCCGGTTGACGGCGGGCGTGGGGCGGATGGGGTAAATGCGCCGGTCGAGCGTCAGGCCCGCGTCGATGCCCGTGGTGGGCGTGTGGTTTTTGTTCCGGGAAAACGTGTTCGGCGGCACCAAATCCCCGTGCAACTGCGACCAGTTGTAGTTGTACACCAGCCGCCCGCGGTCGTCGTGGCTGAGGCCCCACTGCCCGCGAAACTCGGTGCTATCCCGCTTCCAGGTTTTCCCGACGAGCCGGTAGCGGAAACGCGATTTGGCGTTGTAATACCAGTTGTCCACGCTCCGCCAGAGGCCGTTGCCGGCGTGTTCGGGCAGGGGGCTGCCCGCGTAGTCCTTATCAATCAGGGTTTTCGTTTCGGCCCGCAAATCACCGTTTTTGTCTTCGGCGAACCAGAGGGCTTCTTTTTCCGCCACCAGCGCCCCGCCGGGCACGAGGGCCAGGGCGCGGGGCAGAATCAGGCTGTCGAGGAAAATCGTGCTGTGCTCCATGCGCCCGTCGCCGTCGCGGTCTTCGAGCACCGACACCCGGCCACTGCGTTCGCGCTCTCCGTCGCCGTCGAGGGTGGGCATGAAGCCGCGCATTTCGACCACCCACAGCCGCCCGTCGGGGTCGAAGAGCATCGTCACCGGGTCCTGCACGAGCGGTTCGGCGGCGACGAGTTCGATGCGCAGGCCTGGTTCGAGTTGAAAGGTGGTCCGCTCCTGCTCGGGGCTTTTGGGCGGTGACGGTTCTTCCTCGCTGGGCGTTTTCAGGAACGTCGTGAACCCGACCAGGCACAGCAGGCCGACGGCAAACAAACAGCGAGAAACCACGGAACGGAGCATGGGCCGGTTTTGGCAGTTTACTTTTCCAAAGAAAAAACGGGATTGAATATACCGATTGTTGGGGGGATGGGTTTGAAAATGGGGAAGATTTTTTAGACCCAACACCTCGTTTCGGCCGGCTCCCCCGGCTTCACCCCCTGCCCCCTCAAGGGGGTTCTCGTTGCTGACACTTTTTTTAAGCGAGAGAACCCCTCGAGGGGGTAGGGGGTGAGGCGGAGGGTGAAGCCGCCTTCAATCCGGCAGTTTCAGCAACAAATCCAAATCATCCGCCGCCTGCGCGGGCGCGGCGACCGATTCCTCGTCCAGCCCCACCAAATGCCGCAGCGCCTTGAACTGCTCGCGCAACACGCCGAAATCCTGTTGCTGGAGGCGCTCGCCGTCGTCGGGGCCGATGAGCAGCAGCGGGTCTTCGGGGCGGGCGATGTGCTTGAAGCGCAAAACCCCGTCGGCACCGGAGTGGAAGTCGTAGAGGTCGAACACCGAGTTGTCGCTTTTCAGGTACACGTTCCGGTCGATGACCAGGGGCGAAAGGTTCAGAAACTGCGAACCCGCCCCGGCCGGCGCGTTTTTTACCAGCAGCACCGACTGGCATTCCCACAATTCCTTGAAGGCCACTTCCTGAAAGTACTTCTCGTCCTCGCGGTAGCTCTGGCTCGTGCGCAGCACCACGCGCTCGTGTTTGTACTCGGGCGGGCGGTGAAAAAACCGAATCACCCGGATGTTTTTGTACGACTCCAACTGGTAATTGGCCCAAAAACCGAGCCGCTTGGCGAGTTCGACGAGGTGGTCTTCGCCCACCTGGCAGAGCGAGGGCACGTTGCCCACGCCCGCCGGGGAATCCAGCCGTTTTCGTAAATCGTCGAAAAACAGCACGCTTTCGTAAAACGCCGCACCTTCGTCAAACTGCTTCGCCAACTCCTCGATTTCGGCCACGAACAGGGGCGTGTTCGTTTCCGCCAAAAAAAAACGCAGGCTGCGCAGTGCCCCCACCAGCGGTTGCGGGCCGAGGTTCGTCCAGCCCTCGGTGAGCAGGCTCTGGAGTTGCTTCGTCGCTTCCGGACTGGGCGTGAGGGCCTGCCCTTCGTCGTAAGCGCGCATGAGCCGTTCGAACGCTTGGGCGAGCAGGGGCGCCACGAGCAAATCCACCCCCGATTCAAAGAACGATACGTAGTTGACCAACCGGTCGCGGTTGGGGGCCACGGGCAGCAGCTTGCCGTCGGGCGACAGCGCCGGGCAGAACAGCTTGCGCAGCGGCTCCGACAGTGGGAAGGGCAGCCGCCGCATGATTTCCTCGTTGAGCCAGCTTTTGAGCGCGTCGGGCGGGAGGGTTTGCTTGGCCTTGAACTGCTCCGTCAGGCCCCCGTCGAAAGTGCGCAGCGCCCCGAACAGGGCCGCCCGGAGGGCGTTGTTGGGTTTGTAGTCGGTCGTGGTGGGGTCGGCCCCGGTGGGCAGTTCCCAGCGGGGGGCTTCGTCGGTGGGGCTGAAAAAGTACCACTGGTTCCGGCTGACTTCCTCCAAGTCATCGTCCACCAGCGCCGCCCGCACGGGTTTGATGTCGGTGGCGGTGCTCACCTGCAATTCGAGCCGGGCGGTGTCGAGGGCCTGCTCCACCGAGTACTGGTTAATTAACGCCCGGTAAAACGCCAGCGAAAACCGCACGGCCACGTCGTCTTCGATGGGCGTGCTGGTGGCGATGACCGCCGCCTTCACGCCCTGGGCCTGGAGCAGCCGGATGTGTTGCAGCGTGGAGCAGCCGTTCAGAAACACCAGCCGGAGGTTGGGGCAGCGGCCCAGCAGTTGGGCGATGCCCACGCCCCGCGCCGCCGTGTCTTCAAGTTGCAGAATGGTGCTGCCCGCATGCCCGCTGAAGTGAAACAGGGCGAGCGAGTCGGCGTAGGTGAGCAGTTTGCCCGCCACCGATTCGGTTGTGGCGAACGATTCCCGGATTTTCTGGAAATGATTCCGGCTTGCCCTCGGGTCGAGCAGGCGGTCGATGCCTTCGTCTTCCCGCCGCAAGTCGGGCAGGGGCCGGTCGCGGTCGTTGGCGTAGCAGAACAGCAGGGTGTGCATGGGAAACCCGTTTCGGAACCAGATGCGCCGGAAACGGTTCCGTAATAATCGGGGAAAAATAGCTGGGTTGGTGCGGTGTGTCCCGATTTGCAACCACGGTGGACGCGGCGTTGCGTCTCAGACGCGAACCCAGCCGCGCCCCGATTGCAAATCGGGGCGAGCTTGAGATGCGCGCTACTGCGGGGATAGTAGCTTCCTTTGTTTTTTCTCCTGCTTCGAATTTAAGGTGTCCAGTTGCCTCTCAACCGCTGATAATCTTTTGTCGGTAGAAGCTAACACAGCAGATAATCGGTCGACATCTCGATCATTTAACCACCAAGTAACTCCCGAAAAGATAAATGAAGCAGCCGCTACCCATCCGGCGAATTTTGCCCATCTAGCTTGTGTAGTACTCGAACGAGCCTGAGTAAGCTGTGCTTGATGAAGTTCCTCCCTTCTTCGTTCGTCTATCTGCCTCTCTTGTTGTATTCTATTTTTGTGATTCAAATATCCTTCTTTTGCAACCTGCCTGCCTTTTGCCGATAAAAACACATCTCTGAATAGTGGCACTGGCCCTGATTGGCCTAAGACCTGTATACTGTCAATCTCGACCATTCCTTCATCTTGTAACTCAATCCAGATTTTATATAAGTCACCTTTCTGACTTGCCTCAACAAGGGGAGTAGCCATTTCGAGTTTACGAAAATAATTGGCATCCCCAAGAAGCCCTGAAAGTAGGCGCTCCTTTGTAGTTTCCGATTCAGGGTGAGGTTGTTGATTCATTACATTGTTAATTCGTTAAGCTTTCTCCCACTCCCCAGTTGTCCGACGTTGCAAACGTCGGACCGTAAACGCCCGGAGTTTTCAACTCCGTTGCCCCGCCAACACTTCAATACTCCACCTCCTCCTCCGCCAGCAACCGCTCAATGTTCAGCACGCAGCCGTCGAGCACGGGAATGTCTTCGTTCCAGTTGACCACGTACCAGCGCGGGTCCTGCCGGTCGATGAGGTAGGTTTTGCGGGAAGTGGTCAGCACCCACACCACCTTGTCCACGCCGAAATCGAGCATCTTCTGCGATTTCTGAAGAATGTAATCGCTTTCCTGGTTGGTGAAATTGCGCAAATCGGCCTTGATGTCCACCTCAATCACCACGCGGGGCGGCACCTCGAAGTACTTGCCCTTGAGTTTGCCCACGCGTTCTTTCTCGAAAATCACGAGGTCGTTGCCCAGGTTGTCGTTCAGCGCCAGGTGCAGGCCGGGTTCGTTCGTGGCAATCAGGTACTTTTTGCGGTCAATGGCGTTGCCGATGTATAGGCCGAGCAAGTACACCAGCACCCCCTGCAAGTCAGAACTGGACATGATTTCCTCGATGGTTTTCGTTCCGGCCAGCACGTCCTCGTACCCCCGGTAGTAGATGGGTTTGCCGTTCCACTGCTCGTAAATCAGCGCGGGTGGTACGGCACTCCGGGGTACGGTCTTCCGGGGTGTGGCCCTGGGAGCGCGGCGGCGTTTGGGTTCGGCGAGTACCTCCTGCATGGGGACGAATGGTTGCGTTTGCACAAGTTTACACCGACCGGGCGACATGGGCAAGCCCCGCTCGGCGTGTGGCCCGCCGTGGATGACGGAAATCAACTAACCCACTGATTAATAACCCTGTTTTGAGAACCTGGCCCGCCGAGATTTGTCCTGCCTGCCTCTTGATTGGGTAGGGCACCTTCTCTCCCCCCAAACCACGTCAACCGATGAAAACCCTCCTCGTTCCCACCGATTTGAGTCCCCTCGCCAACGCCGCCCTGCCCGTGGCCGTGCGCCTCGCCCAACGCTGGGGCGCGGAGGTGCGGGTGCTGCATTTTCTGCCCTTCACCGTCATCGAACCCGAACTCAGCCCGGCCCCGGTGGTGATGACCCGCTACCTGGAGGAGCAAACCGCCGAAGCCACCGAAGCCCTGGAGCGACTCTGCGCCGGGCACCGGAGCGACAACGTGCGCATCACGCCCGTGGTGAGCCGCCACAGCGCGGGCCTGTTCGGGGCCATCGTCGACGAACGCGCCGACCTCATCGTGCTGGCTTCGCACGGGGCCGAAGGCTGGAGCGAGTGGCTGGTGGGGTCGAATGCCGAGGAAATCGTCAACGACGTGGACTGCCCCGTGCTGGTGCTCAAGGAGCCGGTGGGCGAGTTTTCTCCGAAAAAAATCCTCTACGCCATCGACGCCGACGAGCGGCTGTACACGCAATTCGTGGACCTGTTTCCCGAAGCCGAAAAGGAATTTCTGTTCGTGGCCACGCCCCACGACCCCCGCATGCCCGAGGGCATCGAGCAGTGGGTGGACGAATGGGCCAAAGCCCGGCAACTGACCGACTCCCGCCTGCACGTGGTCCACCACCCCACCGCCGACGAGGGCATCCTCCTGTTTGCCGAACAGCACGCCTTCGACCTCATCGTGCTGTTCACCACCCAGCGGAAGGGCTTCTGGCACTTTCTCAACGGCAGCGTAGCCGAAGACGTGGTCAACCACGCCCGCACGCCCGTGCTCGTGGTGCCGCTGCGGGGCGAAACGTAAGCGGTTCACGCTTCCGCCGACCCTTCGGCGAGTGCCAGCCCGGACGTCCGGGCTGGCACTTTGTCTGTTTCGGGGGGCTCGTCGAGTAGGTTTTGAAAACCAACGGCTTCCGTTTTGTTCTTTCCCCAACTTCCGTTACTTTGCCCGACACCGCGCCTCTCGCTACGCATGACCCCCGACGTCGCCGTCAAAAGCCCCTTCAAATTCCTCGACGCCTACACGGCCCGGGACCGGGGGCGGTTTTTCGGGCGGCAGGCCGAGCAGAAACGGCTGGTCGAACTGCTCTTCAGTTCGCGGCTCATTCTGGTGTACGGGGCCTCGGGCACAGGCAAAAGCAGCCTCGTGCAGTGCGGCCTGGCCCAGGTGCTTTCCGACGCCGATTACTTCCCGGTTGTGGTCCGGCGGCGGGGCGGCGACTTGCCCGGCTCGCTGCTCGCCACGCTGCGCGGTTTTTTTGAAGAAGAAATCCCCGAGGCCGACGCAGCCGAACTCGTTGCCGCCCTGAGCCGCGTCACGATGCGGCCCGTGTACCTGCTATTCGACCAATTTGAAGAACTCTTCATCAGCGGTACCCCCGACGAGCAGCGGACCTTCCTGACCCAACTCAAAGCCCTTCACGCCACGGGCGGTTCGAGCAAACTGCTGATCATCCTGCGCGAGGAATACCTGGCCCACCTCTACCCCCTCGAGCAGGAACTGCCCAGCCTGTTCGACTTCCGCCTGCGGGTCGAACCCATGACCGAGCGCAACCTGGAGGCCGTCATCGTGGGCACCTGCCGGGCCGTGGAAAGCGTGACCATTTTCGAGGAAAAAGAAACCGCCCGGCGCATCATCGCCAACAACGAGGGCGCGCGCAGTACCTTCCAACTGCCCTACCTTCAGGTGTACCTCGACCGCCTCTGGCGGTTGGGCCTGCACCATCAAACCGGCGACGGCGTCGTGATCAACCCCACGCTGGTGGACGAAGTCGGTGCCATTGGCGACGTGCTCGAACGGTTTCTGGCCGAGCAACGGACCGCCGTCGCCGCCCGCCTGCCCGCCGACCAGCAAGGGGCCGTGGGCGCGGTGCTGGAGGCCTTCGTCACCTACGAAGGCACCCGCCGCGAGCACACCCGGCACACGTTGCTCGCCGAAACCGCCCTCGACCCAGCCCTGCTCGACGGCATCCTGGGCCAACTCGAAACCGCCCGCATCCTGCGCGAAGACGAAGGCACCTACGAACTGCCCCACGACAGCCTCGCCCGGCTCATCGACCAGGGCCGCTCGACCGAGCAGCGGCAATTGAACGACATCGTCCGACGGTTGAAGGACGCTTACCGGGAATTTTCGGAAAAAGAAAACGCCGACGATTACCTCCTGCCTGCCCGCCGCCTGACCGAGGTGGAATTGCACGAAGCGGCGCTGAACACCGAACTGGCCAAAGGCGGTTTCGACAGCGCCCCACTGTGGCAATTCGTGCGGGCGAGCCGGGACGCGGTGCGGCGGCAGCAACAGCGGGAACTGGACGAACAGCGGCGGAAAACCCGCCGCCTCGTGGCCTGGCTGGTGGTCGTGGGCGTGCTGTTCGTGTTTTCGCTGGCGGCGGGCGTGGTGGCCTACCGGCTGGGCATTCAGGCCCAGGATGCCCTGTCCCACGTAAAGCTGGAGGAAATCGCCGCCCTGCAACGGAAAGCCCACCGCTACGAGGAGTACCAGGAGTATCAACTGGCCCTGGCCACGTACCGCGAAGCCAACCGCCGCCTGGATTCGGTGCGGGTGGACGGGTCGTTGCGCATTCAACTTGTCGAAGCCCCCGCGAAGCCGTTCAATGCCGATTCGCTGGCGAAGTTGCGGACGACGCTGGAGAAACAAATTGCCGATTGCGCCAAAAAACGCTGACCATGAACCGTCCCCTGCTGCTTTTTCTCACGGGTTGTTTCGCCGTTGCTCAGGCGGTAGGACAGCCCTGCCCGCAGTACGCCCGGCTGATGGAAGCGGGTGAAAAATTTCAAACGGCGAAAAAATACGAGGAGGCGCTCAACAAATTCAACGCCGCCAAGCTCTGCGACCCGGCGAAGACCCAGGAAGTGGATGCGCGCGTGAAGGAGCTTTTCGGGGCGATTGAGGCCGAGAAGCTGGGAGCGGAGAAAGCCCGGGATGCGGCGGAAAAAGCCCGCCAGCAAGCCGTTGCCGCCCGAAAGCAGGCGGAAGCCGCCACCAAGCGGGCCACCGAAGCCAACGCCGATGCGAGGCGGAAGACCAAACAATCCATGGCTCTGTACTGGGCCTTGGGAAGTGACAACATGGAGCCGGGAAAGGCGGTGGGGTTGCTGATGAAAGCGGACCAACAAGCCCCGTACTCGCGGCCAATTCAGGAGCGACTGGTGCGTCGGCGGAATGAGTTGCCTTCGTTTTCTGAAAAATCCAGGCTGAACTCCACCAACAACTTTTACCCTCGTACCACCTTTTCCCCCGACGGACAAAAACTCCTGGTTTCGTCGTTCAGCGAGCCACCCACCCTCTGGGATGTGTTTCGTCCCGACGAACCGGAAGCCGTTTTCAGCCCGGCGGACTACACCACATCATCCACATTCTCACCCGACGGACGCCGGGTGCTTGCCACGTCGGCCCAGGGCTTGATCCGCGTGTGGGACGTGCAGCGTCCGGAGGAACCCCTGGCCACGCTCCACGCGGGAGGACGCGTCGAATCGGCTTTTTTTTCGCCGGATGGCCGGTGGGTGCTGCATGCCTCGGCCGACAGCACCGCGAAACTTTGGGCCGTAGCCGCCCCGGAGAAGCCGGTGGCGGTGTTCCGGCACGACAGCCAAGTCATCTCCGCCGAGTTTTCCCCGGACGGGCGGCGGGTGTTTACCGTGTCGTCGCGGCGCGTTCGGGTGTGGGACGTGGCCCGGCCCGACAACCCGTTGGTCGATTTTTCGGCCGTTCACGAAATCTTTTCCGGCACGTTTTCCCCCTCCCGACGGTACGTGGCCCTTCAAACCAGAATCCCTAGTGCTGGTGGGGTGAGCAACGACAGCCTTCGCGTGTACGACTTTGAATCTTTTTCTCGGAAGCCGATTGCCGTTTTACCCGCCAATACCCTGATTCAATTTTTCCAGAGGGGTTTTCAGTACCAGTACGACCAACTCTTGGCCGTTGCCAAGTACGGTACGGAGGTTTCATATTGGCGACTGGAGCGCCCGACGTGGCCCCCGGCCGTTATAAAAGTTACCGAACCCATCCGCTTTGTCTCGGTTTCGCCCGATTTCCAATGGTTTCTCCTGGCTCATCAGGATGCTGTCCACGTGTACAAAGGGAATGACGTAAAAAACAAGCCGGTGATGGTCCTGCCCTGCGACCACCCATTTTCGGCCCTGCTCTCGCCAGACGGCGGAAAAGTACTGACGATGTCGGAGTTCGGTGCTTCCTTGAGTCGGCTGCCAATCCGGCTATGGTATCTTACTCCTGAAACCGCCCGGGAGTGGCTACGGGCCAATCCACGGGCAATTGTTCCCCTCTCCGACGAAGAGATCATGCAATACAGCGTATTCGAATTCTAGTAATGCCCCCGTTGGCGCGCCCAAAATGCCAGTTCAACCGCGTTTCCTGTCGGTTGATGCGCCTGCCGCTTCGCGCCGCGGCCAACTCCCGCCACCTTTGCCTCGTCAACCGGGCAATACCGCCCGGCAATCAACCTAAAACACCCAACAACCCCATGAAGGCCAACCTCCTCCGCCGCGCCGGGCTGCTGATGCTGCTCGCCGTCGCCGCCACGCTCTCGTCCTGCAAGAAAAACACCGAAGTCGAACCCCAGGGCGACCTGTCGGACCGCATCGCCGGGCAGTACACGTTCTCGTCGCTAACGCTGGGCGGCAAAGTGTACCCCGCCGCCGAATCGAACATCAAGGGCAGCGTGGCCGTCACCCGCGCCACGGCTAGCACGGTGGACATGAATTTCAACATCACTTTGAAATCCAACGGGGCGGAGTTCATCACCGGCCTCGCCGAAGACGTCGAACTGACCGACCTGGGCGGCGGTCAGGTGCAACTCCGCGCCAGCGGCGAAACCCAGCCCCTGGGCAAAGGCGGCAACAACAAACTGGAACTCAACAGCGTGGACGAAGACGGTACGCCGTTCACGCTTACGTTGACGAAGTAGTCAGTTGGCGGTTGGCAAAACTTCTCCCTTAAATTGCCAACTGCCAACTCCTTAACTCCTCACCCCGGCAGCCGAACCGTAAACTCCGTGCCCTCGCCTTCCACGCTTTCGACGGTCATTTCTCCGCCGTGGCCTTTGGTGACGATGTCGTAGCTCAGGCTGAGGCCCAGGCCCGTGCCTTCGCCGGTGGGTTTGGTCGTGAAAAACGGCTGGAAAATCTTGGCCTTCACTGCCTCGGGCATGCCGGTGCCATTGTCTTTCACCTTGACGACGACGTGGCCGTCCTGCCGGGCGGTGCAGACTTCCACCGTGGGCTGGTAGCCGGGTGGGGCGGTTTTCTGCCGCTGGTGCACGGCGTAGAAGGCGTTGTTGAACAGGTTGAGCAGCACCCGGCCCAGGTCGGGCGCGACGGCGTTGATCGGCCCGAGGTCGGCATCGAGGTCGGTGACGAGCTTGGCGTTGAAGGTTTTGTCTTTCGCCCGGAGGCCGTGGTAAGCCAGGCGCAGGAACTCGTCGGCCAGGGCGTTGAGGTGGGTCGGGTGTTTTTCGCCACTGCTGCCCCGCGAGTGCTGCAACATGCCTTTCACGATGCCGTCGGCCCGCTGACCGTGGTGGGTAATTTTGCGGAGGTTTTCTTGCAAGTCGTTCAAAATTTCCTGTTCCACCCCCTCGTCCCTTTTTTCCCCCTTCTGCCTCTCCTCCTTCAATTCCCCCACCAGTTCCGCGCTGACGTCGGCGAAGTTGTTGACGAAATTCAGGGGATTCTGAATCTCGTGGGCGATGCCCGCCACCAGTTCACCGAGCGAGGCCATTTTTTCCGAATGAATCAACTGGGCCTGGGTCTCGCGCAGGTTCTGGAGCGTTTGGTTCAATTCCGCCGTGCGCTGGGCCACCTGCTCTTCGAGCGTGGCCTTCTGTTCGCGGATGAGCCGCTCGTTTTCGGCCAGCAGTCGCACCTGTTCGTGTTCGGCGGACTCCCGGTTGCGCTTCATGAGCGTGATTTTGTACGCCAGGGCCAGCGTGAACAGCAGGATTTCGCTGCCCGAACCGATCAGCAGGGCGTTGTACGAGAAAAACCCGAAGGGCAGCCGCCCGGCGGCGTAGGCCAGGTACAGAAACAGGCAGGCGAAAAACAGCACGTTGCCCAGGATGTAGTACAGGGCCGGCCGAAACCCGCGCCGGTACACCAGCACCGCCGCCGTGACGCTGAACAGCCCCTCGGCAATGGTGACGAAGGGCACCAAATCGAGCAGCGACCCCCGGCTGATGGCGTACACGTCCCAGAGGAAGGCCAACAGGAAAAGGCCGAAAATCACCGTGCTGAAGCGGTACAGCCGGGGGGAAAGTTCGCGCAGCCGCAGAAACGACCGCGTGAACAGGATGTGGCACAGCCCCACCAACCCCGCCAAAGCCGCCCCGTAGCGCTCGATTTGTGGGTTTTCGGCGTAGAAAAATTCGTTGAGGTGCCCCCGGAACAGCATCACCTGCACGCCCATCATCAGCACCCAGAGGCCGTAGAACAGGTGGTCGCGCTCGCGGACGCGCAGGAAGAGGATGAGGTTGTAAATGACGATGAGCAGGATGAAGCCGTAGTACAGCCCGTAGAACAAATCGGCCCGATGCTGGCTGCGGAGCAAGCTCGGCGAGGTCAGGCAGAACAAGGGCACGTAGGCCGTGTAAATGCCCTGCTGGTACACGTACACCCGGTGGGTCTGGCCCCGACTTACTTGCAATGGGCAGTACGGGTTGCTCTTGCGGAAGGCATCGCCCCGGGCCGGTTCCAGCGAGCCGATGCGGTGGCTGGCCAGCACCCGGATGCCGTCGGTTTCGTACACGTCGATGACCTCGGTGCCGCTGTACACGAAGCGCAGGAACAGTTCGCGGTCGGTCTGGTTCGTCAGGTCGAAGGCAAACCAGTAGCCAAATCGGCTGGCGTCGGTCTGGGTGAAGCGGGTTTTGACGAGGCTGGGTTGGTAGGGCACGAAGCGGTGGCGCTCAGGCTGCCGGAGCAGAGATCCAATCGACACGCTGCCGCTGGCCACTTCAAGCACCCGGCAGTGGGGCAGCACGTCGTACGCCTGCGCGGCGTTTTCGACCCGGAGCGGCGCCTGGCCCAGGGCCAGGCGACTCAGCAAACACAGCAGAAACAGCAGGTAGGGTTTCATGGTTGATTCGGTGTCAGTCTCTTCCACACGACCCGTCAGCGACCTAAACCTACGCCAACGGCGGGCTTCGTGCAAGCGTTGGTCCTGGTTTGCCGGGAGGAAGCGTTTTTTTCCAAACCGCCAGCGCGCAAAAAAGGCCAGCCCTGATTTTCAGAACTGGCCTTTTTTCGAGGAAAAGAAATTCGCTATGCCTCTACCGTTTCCGGCTTGCAACGCTCGTGGTCGTGGTGGTGCGTGCGGATGTTGATCAGGTGCGTGACGACCAGCCCCAGCGAAGCGGCGTACCCCGCGTACTCAAACGTTTCGGAGACGTCTTCGAGCAGCAGGCACAGGGTGAATAGCCCCAGAAAACCCCACAGCGCCCGCTTGATGGTTGCCGAATGGCTGTGCTTCGTGGCGTGGTACACGGCGAAGATGTTGACGAGGATGAACACGTAGTCCAGGCTCAGGTACCCGACTTTCAGGCTCTCGTGGGCGAAATTGACCGTCAGCAGCAGCACCGGCGTGGCCAGGCAGTGGAGGATGCAGAGCACCGAACCGGTGATGCCGATGTAGTCGGCTTTGGCAGTCAGGATTGAGGCTTTCATAAAATCTTTTAGCAATATGGTTGCAAAAATAAAAGGTTCGTGCCAGCAACCGCGCCCTTCGGCCACTTTTTTGCAAAACCGTTGCAGGGAATGGCTAATTTTGCCTGTTCTCGATTGTTGTTCGTTGTTGGTTGCTGGTTGTTCTTGAAAAAACCAGCAACCAACAACGAACAACCCGCAACCATCGCCCCTGTGATCGAAACCCGCAACCTGACGTTTTCGTACACTCCGCAAAAGCGCTTCGCCTTTCCCGACGTGGCCTGCGCCGACGACGAAACCCTCCTCATCCTGGGGCGTTCGGGCCGGGGAAAAACCACCCTGCTGCACCTGCTGGCCCTGCTGCTGAAACCAGAAAGTGGGCAGATCGTCGTCAATGGCACGGACCTGGCCCGCCTCACCGCCTCGGCTACGGTGGCCTTCCGGGCGCAGAACATCGGGCTGGTGTACCAGCGGCCCCACTTCGTGGCTTCGCTGAGCGTAATGGACAATCTGCTGCTGGCCAACTACCTCGCCGGGCTGAAGCCTGACCGCGCCCGCGCCCGACACCTGGCCGAACGGCTGGGTTTTTCGGAACACCTTCCGAAAAAAACCACCCAACTCAGCCTCGGCGAACAGCAGCGGGTGGGCATTGCCCGCGCCCTGATGAACCGCGCTCGCGTGCTGCTGGCCGACGAACCCACCTCCAACCTCGACGACGACAACTGCGACCGCGTGGCCACCCTGCTGGCCGAACAGGCCCACGAAGTAGGGGCTAGCCTCGTGATTGTCACCCACGACCAGCGGCTGAAGGAGCGGGTGGAAAGGCAAGTGAGTCTTTGAAAAGAACCGAAAAACCGAAAAATGAAAAACCGAAAAATGAAAAAGGCAGAATGCAAAATGGAATACTGAGGTAACAAGCCGAAGCTTTTTACTTTTTCATTTTTCATTGCTCGGTTTTTCATTTTTCGGTTCCCAACGGGCATGAACCTCCTCCGCATTTCCTGGGCTAACCTGCGCAACAAGGCCCTGAGCAGTTTCCTGAGCGGGCTGCTGATGGCGCTGGGCGTGACCATCATTTCGCTCCTGCTGATTCTGAACCAGCAACTCACCGAGCAATTCACGAAAAACGTGCGTGGGGTGGACCTGGTCATCGGGGCCAAGGGCAGTCCGCTGCAACTGATCCTGGCCAGCATTTACCAGATCGACGCGCCGACGGGCAACATTCCCCTCGCCGAAGCCAACCGCCTCACCCGCAGCCCGCTCATCAAGGAGGCCATTCCGCTGGCCTTGGGCGACAATTTCAAGGGCTACCGCATCGTGGGCACCAACCAGAAGTACCTGCTCCACTACGGCGCGACGCTGGCCGAAGGCACGACCTTCAACCGCCCGCTCGACGCGGTGGTGGGGGCGAAAGTGGCCCGGCTGGCAGGATTGAAACTCGGCGACCAGTTTGCCGGGTCGCACGGGCTGACGGGCGAAGGCCACGAACACGGGGAAAAAAAATACCGGGTCGTGGGCATCCTGGCCCCGAACAATTCGGTGGCCGACCAACTGATCCTGACGCCCGTGGAAAGCGTGTGGGCCATTCACGAAGAGGAGGAAGCCAAAGCCCGCGCCCGCCCGAGTCTGATGCCGATGATGGCCGCACCGGATCAGTCGCCGGAAGGGAGCGAAGGTGCCGCAGACTCCGGAGACGCCGTCCAAGAGGACGGCGCTACGGAGGAAATCACGGCCTTGCTCGTGAAGGTGCGCAACCCCCTGGCCAAACTGACTCTGCCCCGGGCCATCAACGACAACTCGAAACTCCAGGCCGCTTCGCCCGCCATCGAAATCAACCGGCTTTTCACGCTGCTCGGCTTCGGGCTGGACACGTTGCAGTACATCGCCCTGGCGATCATCGTCATTTCGGGCATCAGCGTGTTCGTGTCGCTGTACAATTCGCTGAAGGAACGCCGCTACGAAATGGCCCTCATGCTTTCGATGGGCGCCACCCGTGCCCGGTTGTTCGGCCTGCTGCTGCTCGAAGGGCTGATGATCGCGCTCATCGGCTTCGCGGCGGGGATTCTGCTCAGCCGCCTTGGTCTGGCGATGCTGGGCCGGAACGTCGAAGACAATTTCCACTACGACCTCAACGCCCTCACCCTGCTGCCCGAAGAGGGCCTGCTGCTGCTCGGCACCGTGGCCATCGGCCTGCTGGCCGCCGCCCTGCCCTCGCTGGGCATCTACCGCATCAACATCTCGCGGACGCTGGCGGAGGAGTGAGTTTAGGGTTCAGAGTTTAGGGCGGCCGCCCTAAACTCTGAACTCATTTTGCGACCACTCTGCCCTTTTCTGCGAACAACAGCGTTGGTGCGGTGCGGCGGTGTTCGTATTTTGCGCGGCTTTTCTTCTCTTAACCTGCTGAATGACCTTTTTTCTACCTCTTTTTCGCCGGATGCTTCTGTTCGGCAGCTTGGTTTTCGCGCTTTTTTCCTGCATCGACCCCTACGAACCCGGCCTGACACTCACGGCCAACGTGCTGGTCGTGGACGGCTCGGTAACCGATTTGGCGGCTCGCCAGCAGGTAAAAATTGCCCGTTCGCAGGTGTTCGGCGGGCGTTCGGCCACCTCGCCGGTGTCGGGTGCCCGCGTCGAAATCGTCGTCAACGGCACGCAAGTGGTGACTCTGCCGGAGAATTCCACCACGAGGGGCCTCTACGAAGCGCCCGAAGGCTTCCGCGGGCAGGTAGGCAACACGTACCAACTGCGTTTGCAGGTGGGCACCCAGCGTTACGAATCAACGGCCGAACCCCTGGTGCCCGCTCCGAAAATCGAGAAGGTGTACGACAAGTTCGACGCTAGGGGCATCGCCAACGCCGAGAAAACCAGCTTTACCCCGGCCAACCTGATTTACGTGGACGTGCAGGACCCCGGCGACGCCCGCAATTTTTACCGCTGGAACTGGACGCTCTGGGAGCAGCAGGTGTGGTGTGCCTCCTGCGAACGGGGCCTTTTCATCCAGACCAATGCCCTCACTGGCGACGGCTTCTGCCAAACCGACCGCACGCTGCCTGTGGGAAATTTTTACGATTATTCCTGCATTTCGCCCTGCTGGGATATTTTTCAGGGCCTCGAACTCAACCTGTTCGCCGACACGTACAGCAATGGGAAGCCCATCGTCGGGCGGCTGGCGGCTAAAATTCCCTACTACCAAGGCGCGTCGGCGCTGGTCGAAATCCGGCAACAGGGGCTCTCACTCGGAGCCTACCAGTACTACCGCCTGTTTGAAAGCCAGACCCAGAGCGTGGGCGGTCTGGCCGACACGCCGCCAGCACCCATCACGGGCAACATCCGCAACGTAGCCAACAACCTCGAACCCGTCGTGGGCTACTTTTCGGCGTCGGGAGTGGCCTCGGTGCGGTACTGGCTCAACCGGCAAAACGCCAGCGGCGTGCCGGTGGGCCTGATGTACGCCCTGGTTGGGCGGCCAGCCAACCCCGAGCCGTCGTCGCCGTTTCCGCCCCGTCCGCCGGCTGCCCGGTGCGTGTTGAGCGAAACCCGCACGCCAGTGAAACCGGAAGGATGGCGGTAAAAAATTAGTTGCCGTTTGCAGCGGGCGGCGTTCCGCTTAGCAGGTTGCAGTTTTTTCAAATGGACCGTTTGCCCGTTTTGCTTCGTTCGTGGTTGCCCTTCCTGCTCGGGATGGGCCTGGCGGGTTGCGTGGACCTCTACGAGCCGTCCCTGACGCTCACGGCCAACGTGCTCATCGTCGACGGGTCGCTCACCGACGCGCCCGAGCGCCAGACGATTCGCCTCGCCCGGTCGCGGGTGTTCGGCGGGCGTTCGGCCACCACGCCGGTCGAGGGGGCGAAGGTCGAAATCGTCGTCAACGGCAGCCAGGTGGTTTCGCTGCCGGAAAACCGGACCACGAGGGGCCTCTACGAAGCGCCCGAAGGCTTCCGGGGCCGGGTGGGCAGCACGTACCAACTCCGGTTTCAACTCACCGACGGCCAGCGCTACGAATCAACCGCCGAACCGATGCCCGCCGTGCCGAACATCGGGCGGGTGTACGACCGCTTCGACGCAGCGGGCATCGCCAACGCCGAGAAAACCCGCTTCCTCCCGGCCAACCTGGTGTACGTCGACACCCAGGACCCGGCGGAGCAGCGCAATTACTATCGCTGGCAGTACACCCTCTGGGAACTGCAAAGCTGGTGCGCCTCCTGCGAACGGGGCATTTACAACCTCGCCTTCAACCCCGCCACCAACCAGTTTTCGGGGGCCTGCCAGACCCAGGTTGGCCTTCCTGCGGGCAACATTTACGACTACACCTGCGCCAGCCCGTGCTGGGAAATTATCCGCGGCCTGAGCATCAACCTGCTGGCCGACAACTTCAGCAATGGCAAATCCATCGCCGGGCGGCTCGTCGTGGCCGTGCCGTACACCCAGCCCGTGGGGGCGCTGCTCGAAATCCGCCAGCAGGGCCTCACGCCGGGGGCCTACCAGTACTACCGCCTGTTTGAGCAGCAAACCCAGAACACGGGCGGCCTGGCCGACACGCCGCCGTCACCCATCGTGGGCAACATCCGCAACCTGGCCAACGAGCGCGAACCCGTGGTGGGCTATTTTTCGGGTGCGTCCGTTTCGGCGGTGCGCTACCGGCTCACCCGGCAAAACGCCAGCGGCGCGCCGACGGGTTTGTACGAATACCTCAACAACCGCCCCCCCAACCCGGAGCCGTCGGGGCCGTTTCGTCCGCCCCTGGCCGTGTGCGTGCCCAGCGAAACCCGCACGCCCGTACAGCCCGACGGGTGGCAGTGAGGAGTAGTTGAGTGGTCGAATGGGTAATTGGGTAATTAGTGCGAAAACAACTTACCCAATTACCCATCCGACCAATTACCGAATCATTCATCAACGTAAAAAAGGCCAACGGGGCATTTTCGGAAAAAGCAATCCGAACCACCCGGTTGCGAAATTCATGAACTGGTTAACCCGAAAAACGCCCCTCTGGGCCGCCCTGATTTTCCTGCTGACCCGCTGCGTGCAGCCCTACGACCCCGGCATCGCGGGCGACAGCGAGGTGCTCGTCGTCGATGCCGTCGTGACCGACCAGCCCGTCCCCCAGCCCGTTAAGCTCACCCGTTCGCTGGTGCAAAACGGCAAGGTGTTTGCCCAGCCCGTGCGCGGCGCGAAGGTCGAACTGCTCGTGAACGGCACCCCGATGACCCTCGCCGAAACCGACCCCGACTACCCCGGTTGGTACCAGCTACCGGCCGATTTTCGGGGAAAACCCGGCGAACGCTACCAACTCCGTTTCCGCCTCACCGACGGGAAGCAGTACGAATCGACCGTCGAAACGCTCGCACCCGTGCCGAACATCGAGCGGGTGTACGACAAGTTCGACCCCAGGGGCATCGTCAACGCCGAAAAAACCGTGTTCACCCCCGCCCACCTGATTTACGTCGACACCCAGGACCCGGCGGGCCAACCCAACCGCTACCGCTGGAGTTATACCTTCTGGGAACGCCAGCAGTGGTGCGACTTCTGCCTCGGCGGGCTGTTTGCCGTCAGCGATTCCCTGACCGGCGCGGGGGCCTGCATTCCCCAGCGCACGCCCAGCCGGACGATTTACGACTACGAGTGCCGCACCACCTGCTGGGACATTTTTCAGGGCAGCGAACTCAACGTGTTCTCCGACCAGTACGGCGACGGGCGGCCCATTCTGGGGCGGCTCGTGGGCCGGGTACCCTACTACGAGGCCACCGGCACGCTCGTCGAACTGCGGCAGTACGGGCTTTCGCGCGAAGCCTACGAGTACTACCGGATTCTGGACGAACAAACCCAGCGCACCGGCGGGCTGGCCGACACGCCCCCGGCTCCCATCACGGGCAACGTCCGCAACGTGGCCGACGAGCGAGAAGCCGTCATCGGGTATTTCTCGGCCTCGGCGGTGTCGGTGGTGCGGTACTGGCTCGACCGGAAGGGCGCTTCCACGGCCCCCATCGGGCTGTTTCAGGCCACCTACGCGCGGGTGCCCAACCCCGAGCCGACGGCCATGATGGCCCCGCCGTTTGGATTACGCCCGCCGACGGTGCGCTGCGTACCCGGCCCGACGCGCACGCCGTTCGCGCCGGTGGGATGGAGGAATTAGTTGGCAGTTGGCGGCGTTCCGCTTTACAGTTGGCAATAAAATTTGAAAACTACGCCTCTTTTTTTTCGAAAAATCCGCTTTCTGGTCCTGCTGCTGGCGGGGCTGGCGGGGGCCTGCGTGGAGCCGTACGAACCGGCGGGCCTCAACCTGGAAGGGGAAATTCTGGTCGTGGACGCCAACCTGACCGACCAGCCCGAACCCCAGACCGTGCGCCTGACGCGCTCGCTGGCCAAGCCCTTCGACGAGTTCGTGGAAGAACCCCTCACTGGTGCGCAGGTGACGGTGGACGTGAACGGCACGCCCCAAACCCTGCGCGAATCCAGCCCCGGCCTGTACGCGTTGCCCTCGGGTTTCCGGGGAAAAATCGGCGACCGCTTCCGCCTGCGCTTCACCACACCCGGCGGGCGGCGGTACGAGTCGGCGGTGGAGGAACTGCGGGCGGTTTCGCAACTCGAAAAAGCCTACGACGTGTTCGACGAAAAAGCCATTGCCAATGCCGAGAAAACGGCCTTCACCCCGGCCAACCTGATTTACATCGACACGCCGGACCCGGCGGGACAGCGCAATTTCTACCGCTGGACCTGGACGCTCTGGGAGCGGCAGGATTGGTGTCACTCCTGCCAGAACAGCGTGCTGGGTGGAACCGACGGCCGCATCGGCAACGTCTGCGGGTACAATCCCTTCGTTTCGCCCAATTTCGTTCCGCCCGGCTTTTACGACTACGAATGCCGCGGCCGCTGCTGGGATTTGCTGTTCAGCGAAGAAATCAACGTGTTTTCCGACCAGTTCAGCGACGGGCGGCGCATCGCGGGTCGGCTGGCGGGGCGCATTCCCTACCTGCAAAACCGGGGAACTTTGGTCGAAATCCGCCAGCAGGCGCTTACGCCCGAGGCGTACCGCTACTTCGAGTTGTTTGCCCAACAAACCCAGGCCAACGGCGGCCTGGCCGACACGCCCCCCGCGCCGCTCATTGGCAACGTGCGCAGCGTGGACGACGAACGCGAAATCGTGTCGGGCTACTTCGCTGCCGGGGCCGTCAGCAAACTCCGCTACTGGCTCGACCGGAAAGGGGCTACCGGGTTTCCCATCGGTCTTTTTTCGTTCCAGAACGGCGGCCGGACGCCGGTGCCCGAACCGTTCTCCCGGACGCCGTTCGAGACCCGTCCGCCCACGGCGTTCTGCGTACCCAGCGACACCCGGACGCCGGTGGTGCCCGAAGGATGGCGGGAGTAAGGGACCAAGTTCAATGTTTAACGCTCAAAAATGCAGCCTCGTTGGTTTCTTGCTCGTTGGGTTTTTGTGGTCCTGCTGGTGGCGGGTTGCGTCAGCGCGTACGAACCCGACCTGAACCTCACCGCCGACGTGCTCGTGGTGGACGGCACCGTGACCGACCAGGCCGAGCGGCAAGTGATTCGGCTGTCGCGGTCGCGGGTGGAGTTGGGCGTTTCGGGCACGGCTCCGATCAGCAGGGCGCGGGTGGAGTGCGTGGTGAACGGCACCGAAACGGTGGTTTTCTCGGAAAATTCCACCGTCCGGGGCCAGTACGAAGCCCCCGAAGGCTTCCGGGGACGGGTGGGCAACCGCTACCGCCTGCGGTTCCGCACCGCCGAAGGCACTGCCTACGAATCGGAGGAGGAAACCATGCCTGCCGTGCCGAAAATCGACCGGGTGTACGACAAGTTCGACGCGGCGGGCATCGCCAACGCCGAGAAAACCCGCTTCACTCCGGCGCACCTGCTCTACCTCGACACCCAGGACCCGGCCGACGCCCGCAATTTTTACCGCTGGCAGTACACCCTCTGGGAGCAGCAGGGCTGGTGCGCCACCTGCGACCGGGCGCTGTACGTGCTGGCCCCCAACGGCCTCAGCGGCACCTGCCAGCGTGACCTCTCGCTGCCGCCCACCAACTCGTTCGACTACCAGTGCCGCCCCTCGTGCTGGGAAATCATCCGGGGGCTTCCGCTCAACCTCTTTGCCGACAACCTCGGCAACGGCAGGCCCATCCTGGGGCGGCCCGTGGGAGCGATTGCCTTCACCCAGCACACGGGGGCGCTGGTCGAAATCCGGCAGCAGGGTCTCACGGCGGGTGCCTGGCGGTACTTCCGCCTTCTGGAGCAGCAGACCCAAAACACCGGCACGCTGGCCGACACGCCGCCCGCCCCGCTGGTGGGCAACGTGCGCAACCCGGCCAATCCCGAGGAACTCGTGGCGGGCTACTTCGTCGTCGCGTCGGTGGCGTCGGTGCGGTACTGGCTCGACCGGCAGAACGCCTCCGGGCGGCCCGTGGGGCTGTTTGAGTACCTCAACAACCGGGCGCCCACCCCCGAACCGGGCAGCGACACCCGGCCCCCGCTGGCGATTTGCGTGCCGAGCGACACCCGCACGCCGGTGAAGCCGGAGGGGTGGAGAAATTAAGTTGGTAGTTTCCAGTTTGTGATGGTTGATAGCCCACGACGGTCCGTCGCTGCGGTTTTAACCGTGGGGAAACGCAAGGAGAACCTAGGATTTTCAACGGTTTTAACCGTTTCTACCGTCGTTAAAAATGCTTCGTCCGTTTCGTTTGCTGCGCCGTTTTTTGCCGCTCCTCGTCGGGGCGGGGGTAGGGGCCTGCGTGGCCCCCTTCGACCGGCAGGAACTGGCCTTGCAGGGCGATTTGCTCGTGGTGAACGGCACCGTGACCGACCAGCCCGAACCCCAGACCGTGCGCCTGAGCCGGGTGAGCGTGATCCGGGGGCTGCCGGGACGGGTACCCGTTGAGAAGGCGACGGTCGAAGTGCGGGTGGACGGGGCGCAGACGGTGACGTTCCGGGAAACCCTGCCCGGCACCTACCAGGCCCCCGAAGGGTTCCGGGGTCGGGTGGGCGGACGGTACCAGCTCCGCCTCCAACTCGCCGACGGGCGGCGGTACGAATCGGGCGAGGAAATCCTGCCTGCGGTTTCACCCATCACGAAAACCTACGACCGCTTCGACCCCCAGGGCATTGCCAACGCCGAGAAAACGGCCTTCACGTCGGCGCACCTGGTGTACCTCGATACCCAGGACCCCGCCAACGAAACCAATTTTTACCGCTGGGACTACACGCTCTACGAACTTCAGGACTGGTGCCATGCCTGCACGCAGGGTCGTTACGTGGTGTTCAACCGCCTGACCAACCAACTCGTCGAAGACTGCCTGACCGACACCCGCCTGCCCCGCACCAACCGCTACGATTACCCCTGCCGGACGCTCTGCTGGGAAATCATCCGCAACCCCGCCGTCAACCTCTTCGCCGACCGCTACACCAACGGCCAGCCCATCCTGGGGCGGCTCGTGGGGCGCATTCCGTACCACCAGCCCCGCCCGGCCCTCGTCGAAATCCGGCAGTACGCCCTGACGCGGGACGCCTACCGCTTTTTTCAGTTGCTGGAAAACCAGTCCCAGAACACGGGCACGCTGGCCGACACGCCACCCGCCGCCCTCGTGGGCAACGTGCGCAACCCGTCCGACGACCGCGAAAACGTGGTCGGCTATTTCGCCGCCTCGGGCGTGTCGGTGGTGCGGTACTGGCTCGACCGGCAAAACGCCTCCGGGCCGTCGGTGGGGTTGTACCAGGCGTTCAACAACGGCGAGGTGCCCCAACCCGAACCCGCCGGGTTTTTGTCCGAACCCTTCGGCATCCGCACCCCGACGGCGGTGTGCAAGCCCAGCGAGACGCGCACGCCGGTGCGGCCGGAGGGGTGGCGGCAGTAGTTTACAGTTGGCAGTTTTCAGAACATGACCCGTTCACTTCGTTTGCTTCGCCGATGTTGGTCCCTGCTGCTGGCCGGGCTGGTGCTGGCCTGCGTGGAACCGTTCGAGCCGAACCTCAACCTCGAAGGCCAGCGCCTGACCGTCGAGGGGCGCATCACCGACGCCGACGAGCCGCAGGTCGTCAAACTCAGCTACGCCCTGGCCAAGCCGTTCAGCGAGTTTGAAATCGCGCCCATCGGCGGGGCCTCGGTGCAGGTCATCGTCAACGGCCAGACCACGCTGACGCTCGGCGAAACGACGCCGGGCACGTACAGCCTGCCCGCTGGTTTTCGGGGAAAAGTCGGCGAGCGGTACCAACTCCGGCTCGTGCTGCCCAATGGCGTCCGCTACGAATCAGGCGAGGAAACCATGCCCGCCGTGGCCAAAATCGACACGGCCTACGACCGCTTCGACGCCCAGGGCATCGTGCGCAACGCCGAGAAAACCAACTTCTGGCCCGCCCACAACGTGTACGTCAACTTCACCGACCCATCCGGGCAGCGCAATTTTTACGGCTGGGAATGGACGCTCTGGGAAAAACAGGACTGGTGCATTTCCTGCCAGCGCAGTTTGCTCATCAACGAGCGCTGCGCGGGCTTTGCCACCGCCGCGCCCACGGGCTGGTACGACTACAACTGCCGCACCAAATGCTGGGACTTGTTTTTCAGCGAACAACCCGTCGTGTTTGCCGACACCTACAGCGACGGCCGCACCGTAACCGCCCAACTGACGGCCCGGATTCCGTACTACCAGGCCGCCGGACCGACCACGGGCGGGGCGCTGGTCGAGCTTCGGCAATTCGCGCTTTCGCCCGGTGCCTACCGGTACTACAAATTGCTCCTCGACCAGACCCAGAACACGGGCGGGCTGGCCGACACGCCCCCCGCGCCGCTGGTAGGCAACGTGCGCAACCTGACCGACCCCGACGAAATCGTGACGGGCTACTTCACCGCCTCGGCGGTGGCCAAGTACCGGCACTGGATTGACCGCCGCACGGGCAGCGGCCCGCCCATCGGGCTGTTTCAGGCCAACACCGGCCGGAACCCCAACCCGGAGCCGTTCAACTGCCCGCCGATGGGCGATTGCCGCCCGCCGACGATGATTTGCTACCCCTCCGGCACCCGCACGCCCGACCAGCCCGACGGCTGGCAGGGCTTTTAACCCAACAACCCACGGCAGATTAGCTGCTGAAATTTTTTACCTTTGAAAATCCCAACGACCACGCCCATTCCCAACCTCTCCTTCATGCTTCGTTCGCTTCTTCTGCTGGCCGTGCTGTTGCTGTGTGCCCAGGCCGGTTTTTCCCAGAATTACTTCACCTTGAGCGGCGTCGTCCGCGATTCCACCACCGGCCAACCGCTCCCGAAAGCCGCCATCGTCATCGACTACGACAAGTACCGTACCGGCACCTACACCGACGCCGAAGGGCGGTTTGACATCGCCCTCAGCCCCGGTCCGCACGTGCTCGTAGTGCGGTACGTGGGCTACGTGCCCTTCCGCACCCCCGTGAGCCTGACCCGCAACGTGACCGTCAACGTCAACCTCGCCACCGTGTCGAGCCAGTTGGAGGAAGTCGTCGTGACCAGCAAGGGCTTCGACCGAACCGTGCGCCAGCCCCTGCTCGGCGTGACGCAAATCAGCATCAAAACCCTGCAAAAACTCCCCTCGGCCCTGGGCGAAACCGACATCCTGCGCAGCCTGCAAATGCTCCCCGGCGTGACCAGCGTGGGCGAGGCCAGCAACGGGGTGAACATCCGCGGCGGCACCACCGACCAGAACCTGATCCTGCTCGACGACACGCCGATTTTCAACCCCACGCACATGTTCGGGCTGTTTTCGGTGTTCCCCCCGGACGCCGTCAGCGGGCTGGATTTGTACAAAGGCAACGTGCCCGCCCGCTACGGCGGTAGGGCCGCCTCGGTGCTCGACATCAGCCTGCGCAACCCCGACCTCAACCAGTTCAAGCTCATCGGGGGCATTAGCCTCGTGTCCAACCGGTTGACGGCGGACATCCCCATCGTGAAGGAAAAACTCGGCGTGCTCGTGTCAGGACGGGGGGCCTTCAACGATTTCCTGCTGCCCCTGGCCTCGTCCCGCCTCGACGGCATCAAAGCCCGCTTCGGCGATTTGGCCGTGAAAACCTTCTGGCGGATGAACGAGCGCAACACCTTCACGGCGATGGCCTACCGCAGCCAGGACTTTTTCCAGACCGAACTCCTCGGCTCCCTCGCCAACATCAACGCCACTTCCACCCAGTACGACTACGCCACCACCAACGCGATGGCCCGGTGGTTTCACGTCATCAACCCCCGCCTCAACCTCCAGACCACGGGCATTTACACGTACTACGAACCGCGCATCCTCTCGCCCGAACTCGATTCCCGAAACAAGGTCATTCTGCGGCAGAGCATCCTCCAGCGGCAGGTGAAATCGAACCTCAACTACCAGTTGGAAAACCAGAAAATCGAGTTTGGCGTCAACGCCATCCACTACCGCCTGGAGCCGGGCGAACTTATTCCCGGCAGCAGCCCGAGCGTGAATTACCAAAAAACGCCGGAGGAAAATGCCTTCGAACTGGCCGTCCACGCCGACGACGAGTGGAGCATCACGCCCGCCCTGGCCATCTCGGCGGGGCTGCGGTATTCACGCTTTCTGAACCTCGGTCCGGCCCTCGTGCGCCGCTACGCCACCGGCGAAACCGCCGACGAAACCAGCGTGGTGGACTCGGCCCGCTACGGCAACGGGCGGGTATTCAACTCCTACGGCGGGTTGGAACCACGCCTGGGCATCCGCTACGCCATCGGGCCGGAGGCGTCGGTGAAGTTTGGCTACAACCTCATGCGGCAGTACCTGCAAGTGGTCACCAACACCACCACGCCCCTGCCCACCTCCCGCTGGAAAACCGCCGACCCCAACATCCGCCCCCAAATCAGCCAGTTGTACTCGGCGGGGTACTTCCAGAACCTGAACGATAACATCTACGAATTCTCGCTCGAAGGCTACTGGCGCACCACCCAAAACGTGCTCGACTACAAGCCGGGGGCCGATTTCCTGCTCCAGCCTTACCCGGAAACGCAGCTCCTCCAGGGCCGCAGCAAGGCCTACGGCATCGAGGCGATGTTTACGAAAAAGAAAGGGGAACTGACGGGCTGGGTGAACTACACGTACGCCCGCACCTTCAACCAGGTGAACGAAGGGGCCAACTTCCGCGACCGCATCAACGGCGGGGCCTGGTACCCGGCCAACTTCGACCGTCCGCACACGTTCAACGCCAGCCTCAACATCAACCAGGGCAAGCACCACAGTTTTTCGTTCACGTTCGCGTACAGCACCGGGCGGCCCTACACCGCGCCGGAGGGCTACATCGGCTACCAGGGGCGCATTTACCCGTACTACAACGAGCGCAACCAGTACCGCATCCCCGCCTACCACCGCCTCGATTTCTCCTGGAACATCTACAACCCCTCGATGCGGGGCCGCCGCTGGCAGGGCCACTGGACGTTCACAGTGTACAACCTCTACGGCCGCAAAAACCCTTACTCGGTCTTTTTCCGCACCGAAAACCGCGTGACGCGGGGGTATCAGTTGCAGATTTTCGCGGCTCCGATACCGACGTTGTCTTATAATTTTGAGTTTAAGTGAGTTTGTTTTGAGGCCGAACGGTTTCAACCGTTCGGCCAATTGACTTTTTGGAAGATGAGTTCTTTCATGAAACTTTTAGAGAGGTTTAAATCCCTTTTCTATCAACACAAAATGGCAACACCCTTGACTATTGAAGAATCGTTACAAGAAATAGACGCTTGGTTAGCGGTTCACGCACCACGAATCTTGCATGAGTCTCTTCAACCAGGGGTAAGTGCAGAAGAACTTATCCAATTCGAAAACACTATTGGTAAAAAGTTGCCGGATGGCTTCAAAAAAGTTTATTCTCATTGGAATGGTGCTTCCGGTACTAACAATTGGGGAGCTTTTTTTTATGGAATGGAATTTAATTCCCTAAAACAAGTAGAAAGTACTTGGAAAAGCGACAATGACTGGATTAATAGCAGATCTTCTCATGATGTGTATGAATTTGAAAAATATGATCCAGAAATTGATTTTCGAACAATGTGTAATCCAAATTGGCTTAGTATTGCTTGGGACAGCGATAGCTGTTATATAAATGTTGATTTAGCACCAACAGAAAGGGGCAACTATGGCCAAGTAATTTTCGTGGATAACCCGAGTGAAACCGCAATCCTTTTGGCAAACTCTATTGATGAATTTATGAGTCAATTCGCAAATGATTTGCGTAAAAATTTATATAGGTTAAATAAACAAGCCTTACGCGAGACCAACGAGCAAGGTTTAGAACCAAAACCCGAAATAGATATTTTGAATTGGCATAAAACAAAAAAATGGAAGCGGTTTGCTTAACCTCTTACGCTGGGCGTAATTTCTAACTATGTTCGAGCGTTTGCCGGGTCTTGCTAAAAACCTGTCATCCTGAGCGTCAGCGAAGGACCTTCCTGGCCCACGGGTTAGCTGGCCGGTCACCAAGCGCCTGGTTTCAATAAAGCGGGCTGGTGCACCGGGAAGGTCCTTCGCTGCGCTCAGGATGACAAGTTGGGAAAAGTTATTAGGGGAAAAGTTATTAGCTTGCTACCATGCATCCCGCAGTAGCTCGCCAGCCGCAATCGCTCATATCTTCGGAGCGGAGAAAAAAGTGCAACTTGGCCTTCGTGCCAAGCCAGCCCAACCGGGGGCACTCCGCAGTCGCTAAACACGTCTTTTGACGATGTTGCATGCGAGGTATCA